>Ga0118677_10000160_pt1 | contig 136665 bp, 127 predicted proteins | sample AliMusrvi5mmetaG_FD_86154 | JGI IMG/M metagenome (GOLD analysis project Ga0118677, IMG submission 86154) | reverse complement strand
AGAGATGACCTCTTCACGAGTGAAAACCTTACGAGGATGTTCCATTAGTAATTTGAGAAAGGCGAATTCAGTTCGGGTAACAGCAACTTGACCCTCATCGAAGTGCACTTGCCGCGTCTCTAAGTTCAATGTCAATCCTCCTGCCGTAAGCATGCCCAAGCGTTGGCTCTTCTCGCTCTTTGAATGCCTGATCTGCGTGGAAACTCGTAGCGTCAGAATTCTGGGGCTAACTGGCTTGGCGATGTAGTCATCGGCACCCGCTGCCAAACATATGGCCTCATCCACCTCTTCTCCACGATCGGTGAGCATGATGATTGGAACTGTCGAGTTTCTTCTAATTTCCCGACAGACTTCAAAGCCATCTGGGTGGCCCATACTTAAATCCAATATGACTACAGCTGGGTTGTTATTTTGAAACTTAGACAGAGCATCGGTCCCATCGACGGCTTCATCAACCTGATATCCCTCGACTTCAAGAGCTGTTCGTACGAAAGTTCGGACATCCTTGTTGTCATCTACTATTAAAATTAACTCATTCGACATTGGACTCACCCATTTCTCTTATTGGTATTGCTTCTTTCATCCTTATTACAAGTTGGTCACGGGCCCTAAGCACTTCGGGATCGGCGACTTTTTCAACATCTTTAAGGGAGCGGGAAAGAGTTAGGAGTTCCTCTCCAATCTCACCGAATTCATAAAATCCGAGCGCACCACCATATTCATGAAGTTTGGCTTTGAGTAATAATTGACCATCCACTTGAATTCCCACAATCGCTTCTGCTAACAAATCAAACTTACGATTCAAGATCAAAACTTCGACCGGCGAGAGGTACTCCGGAAAATCAATTGCAAATGTTGTACCGCTCCCTAAAGAAGACTCGACTTTCAATTCTGCGCCGTGTAACTCAACAACTTTGGCAACAATTGCCAAACCTAATCCCGTTCCTGGCACGTGTTCAGAGACTGCATTAGAGGCGCGAAAGAAACGTTCGGAGAGGTGGGATATCTCTGCTTCAGGAATTCCAATTCCATAATCTTGGATTGAAATTGATATGGTATTTCGCGCGTCAGGATGTAGATTTCGAACTAAATCAATTGCTATCACTTTGGTAGAGAAACTGAACTTAATGGCATTAGCAACCAGATTGATTAGGGCCTGGGAAATCAAACCAGAGTCACCATCGATAATGAACGGGTCCTCCGCCTTGTAATTAAGCTTTACCGATATCCCTTTCTTCTCAATCTCTGATTGCAAAATAAAAATGGCATCTTCGGTGACGGTAAGTAGATCTGTAGGTTTAAAGGAATCTCTCTTGTTTGGTGAATCCAATTGCGAGAGCGCTAATAAACTCTGAACAAGCGAGAGCAGAATCGTTGCATTTCGATCTAGGATTTGAAAAATTTCATCAAGTTTAGAATCCTCTTCAATTTGCATAGACGTTGATAAAACGTCGACGTATCCGATAATGCTTGTTAGTGGGGTTCTTAGTTCGTGGCTGATATTCGAGATGAACTCATTCTTTGAAGCGTTGAGTGATTCAAGCTCATGGACTATCAGATTGGTAGCAGCCAATTCTTCAGCCAATAATTCAAGACGCTCGCTCTCTGCAAGCATAAGACTTTTGCTCACTTTAAATTGTCTAATTGACGTTCGGGTAATCCAGAGAAACCATGCCCCGGAAATTGTCATAAAGAGGATGAGCAGCAAAAGTGTTATGAAGTCTCCTTTGCGAGAAGTCTTCGCTGAAGATGTCAGCTGGTTATCAACGGAAATTTGATACTCGGAGACCAAGAGACGGGCTTGCGAAATCAGATCTTCGATCTCTGGGTTCAGGAGCTGTACCAATCGAGCGTGATCCACTGCGGAAAGGATTCCTGGCGAGCCATTATCTACAATCGAATCAGTCATATTAAGCGCTTGCAAATATCCACTTGGCGCTGATTGACCTACCGATTTACCGTCCGTGTTAATCACCGCAAGTCGTTGCGCCAAGAGTGCTCTCGCTATTTGCACCTCGCGTCTTGGAATCTGCTGATCGAGCCATTGTGTTAAACGAATCGTATAAACCAGAGTCTCACGTTGAGTATAAATTATTGAAGCAGCTGGTGCTGTGGCCGAAGTTAAACTTCGTGATTCAGCAATCGATGATTTGTTTGTGCTAATGATTGAGAAACTAAGGGCGAGAAATGATAAGAAGGCGATAAAGGCTAAGACTTTTTGACCGCTTGAGACACGAAATCTCAATACATTGCGAGCAAGAGCCTGCCTTATCTCCATCTACTTGACCGTTATTACATTCAAGGACCAGTTCCACGCGCTGAGGTTCTTTCCGAGCGTTGATTTGTCGGGAAAGATAATGCGAATCGGTCCGCCCTGATCGTAAGGAATCGGTCCGCCAAATCGGGCGATCGCCAACTGCCCCTGGGAATCTGTGAAGTTTTTAGCGGTATTCGTGTAGATATAATCATTCAGAGCGTCGGTTAAGACGGTCGCGCTCGGTGAGATATTTGCACTTTTAAATATCTTAGCTAGAGAAACTACGGTGAATGTTTGGCGAACCCTTACGAATGGTTCGTAGATAGATATTTGCGTCGTTCCCAACTTACGCAGGGAGTTAAAAGAGAATCGAACTATCTTGGAGTGATTGGTAACTGTAAGTACTACATCATTTGGTCGGGGTGGGTCGATAGGTACGCTGGCACCGTAGGGATTCTTCGTTGGCGTTGGTTTAGGCGTAGCGCCTTGCGCCGTGCCTATTGAGAGCAGGAGAACCAGCGCTACCAATGAAGTAGCGAAGACATGCTTGGTATCTAATTTCATCGGCTTATCGCTCCTTGACTCAATTGGGAAAATACTTTTTGCTTTAGTGCATCGGCGCGAAAAGGTTTCACGATGTAAGAATTGGCGCCCAGTTTCGTAGCGCGCTCGAGATCTGCTTCCAGCGATTTTGCGGTGATCATTATGATCGGGATCGAACTTAAATTAGCATCTGGAAGCGCTCGGACGGATTCCAAAACTTCAAAGCCGGACATGTGAGGCATCATCACATCGAGCAACAGCAGATCCGGATTGAAACCTGCAATTTTTGCCAGGAGTTCCGCTCCCGAATCGACAACTAGTACCTCATAACTCTCGGTAGTCAGTATTAATGAGATTAAATTGCGAATATCCTCATTGTCATCGGCGACCAGAATCCGCTTTGGAACCAGAGCACGGGATGGCGAAAGGTCCTTCATCCGTGAATTATAGGTATTCTCCTTTGCTTTCCCGTGGAAAGTTCGCACTCAGGAAGAAATAGACAGGTAATCCAGGAGCTAACCCCACAAAGCGCTCTTGCCGGGTAATGAGTAGGCGCAGGCTGGCCTCGGCGGCACCCGCTGATCGGAGATTAGATAAAATGAATACAATCAATATGTGAAACTTCTCTTCTCCGGCCGTACGCTCGCTCTTATCTCAGGCGTAGTCGCTATCTCATTAGTAATCGGTGGGGCCGCCTCATACTTGCTCTTCCCAAAGAGTCCAGCAACCATCAAGTTTCCCGCGATCACGAAGCACGCAGACTTGCCTCGCCAACCCATGGAGACCTTCGCTGCCTCCCTGCAGACCTCGCTTCCCTCGGATAACACCTCTTTTGTGAACTCAACTTGCCCCACCTTGTCTCCAACGTGGGTTGCTGATGAAAATAAGAAGCCGGGCGTGAAAATGACCCAGGCGGGGTGGAAAGCGCTCGATCTATCTGCCGCTGAAGGTAGCGCGCTCTGGCTCGACCAGACAGGTGTCTCCTGTGGAGCACAAGTAAAAATTCACGCGGCGCTCTACTCATCCAATAACACGCCCCTTAATAACACCCCAAGAACCTTCGCCGCCTGGCGGATTGGTTACTACAACGGAGCTGGGGCGCGCGAAGTTTGGCGTTCTGCCCCCATTCAGTTGAAGAAAGGTGAAGCAACTACAGCACGGGAAGCGACCCGTTATAACGAAGCTAATTGGAAAGTTGCATCTACCTTCACAGTGGGAAGTAACTGGACTCCTGGCTTCTATTTAATTGTCTCTTTCTCTGCTTTTGGCCAGATTGAAAACGCAGCGCCGCTAGTGATCCGTAGCCCAGTGGGTTCCTCAAAATTATTAATGATGCAATCCTTCATTACCTGGCAGATGTACAACAGTTTTGGCGGACGTTCTGCCTACCTTGGACCTGGACTCGATGGGATCTCTGATGTGGATGAACGCAGTCGCGTCGTCTCCTTTGACCGCCCAATATTGGGTAGTGGCTCGTATTCGATTCAGCGCGATGCGATTCCATTTATTCAATTTGCGGAAAAACAAGGACTAAACATTGATGAAGAGACCGATCTCGATATTAATAATTGGCCTTCGATCATAAATAAATACTCTGGGATAATTGTGGGTGGGCATGCCGAATACTTTACAAACCGTATGTTCAATACCTTTATCGCCGGCCGCAATTCAGGGACAAATATTGCAATCTTCGGTGGCAACACTGCTTATTGGCAGACCCGATTGGAGCCATCGAAATATGGCGCTGACCGACATGCCGTGATGTACCGCTATGCAACAGAAGATCCCAATACCAACCTCAGCCAAGTAACTGTTGAATTCAGTAATGAACGCATTAACACGCCTACAAATTTGATTACTGGCGAGCAAACTAGCGGAGTCCATGTTTACGGCTCTTTGAGCCCAGTCAAAATTCCAATCTGGCTTCATGTCTCTTCGACAACCCCTCTAAGTGGCCTTTCGACAGATTCTGAAGTTGAAGCACTCACTCCTAATGCAGCACAACCTCCCAATGTTCATGTTCTTTATAGTGGCGTTTTGAGTTGGCGCGATCCGGCCAGCCATAAAGCTATTAAGAAAATACCTGTTGGGCAGGTTGACTGGATCGCCTACCCTTCGGGAAGCGCGCTCTTCAATGCCGGCCTGAGCACGTGGAGCTGTCAGTTGAGCGATGCCTGCATCGACCTTCCCTTCAATCAATCCGCTCAAGCTCTGATCCGATCAATTACCTTGCAAGTTCTGACCTTGTGGCAAACCCCAAAAGTTGGCCTTTCTCTCCAATGAAGTGAGGGATTACCCGCCAAATCTTTGCTATTTGGGGAAAAGTTGTCATAGAACACACACCCGCAAGGGTTAGCACTCGCCTTCTTCCTGTGAAACCTCTGTGTCTAACGCCAAGATTGGGAGATCAGATAGGAGAAATTCATGAGTGCATTAGACCTTGCCAGATGGCAATTCGGTATCACCACCGTTTATCACTTCATCTTCGTTCCAATCACTATCGGCTCTGGTTTTCTCGTCGCCGGGCTGCAGACGGCTTGGTATCGAACCAATAAAGATAAGTATCTTCGCGCCACAAAATTCTTTGGAAAGCTCTTCCTTATTAACTTCGCTATCGGCGTTGTAACTGGGATTGTTCAGGAGTTCCAGTTTGGTATGAACTGGTCTTCCTATAGCCGCTTCGTTGGAGATATCTTCGGAGCGCCGCTTGCTATGGAAGGTTTGATTGCATTCTTCCTGGAGAGCACCTTCCTGGGGATTTGGATCTTTGGCTGGGATCGGATTCCTAAGAAATTGCACCTTGCTTCTATCTGGGTTGCAGCGACCGGAACTTTGCTCTCCGCCTACTTCATCTTGGCGGCAAATGCTTTCATGCAACACCCGGTTGGATATGTATTGAACGGAGCTCACGGACGCGCTGAACTGACAAGTATCTGGAAGGTACTTGGCAATTCAACTGCTGTTACCGCTTTCTTCCATACAATCCCTTCTGCATTCTTGACCGCAGGAGCGCTCTTTGCTGGGGTCGCAGCGTGGATGCTCTTTCACAATAAGGATGCTGAAGTTGCCAAGCCCGCACTCAAGATCGGTCTCATCACAGTATTAATCTCATTCGTACTCGTCGCAGTTTCAGGCGATACGACCGCACGCTTGATGACAACGCAGCAACCAATGAAGATGGCAGCGGCGGAAGCCGTATATGACACGAAGGCAAATGTTCCGTTCTCGCTTCTCACCATTGGAACTCTCAACGGTAGCCACTCGGTATTCCAGATTGGTTTACCTTCAGTTCTCTCCTTTATGGCTACCGGTAATGTAAATGGAACCGTTGAAGGCGTTAATGATTTAGAGAAGACATACGAGCAGAAATACGGGCCAGGCAATTACACGCCAAATATTCCATTCGCTTATTGGAGCTTCCGATTGATGATTGGATTCGGTGCACTCGCCGCCTTAATCTCATTCCTTGCACTCTGGTTCATCAGAAAGGGACGTTTCCCTCGTAAGCCTTGGTTCGTGCGCAGCATGATCGCGCTGCCATTCCTTCCGATTCTGGCTAACTCGTTCGGCTGGATCTTCACTGAGAGCGCTCGTCAGCCCTGGGTGGTCTTTGGACTCTTCAAAACTTCCGCCGGCGTAAGCCCTGGGGTAAGCGCCGCAAGCGTGCTCTTCACAATGGTTGTATTCACCCTGCTCTATGGAGTACTCGCAGTAATCGAATTCGGATTGATCCTCCGCACCATCAAGGTCGGTCCTGAGAAGACGGTAGAACGCGATGAAAATTCCAAGACATTTACGATGGCTTACTAGGAGGATAAAAAATGTCACTTAATTCATTCTGGTTCGTCACCATCGCCGTCCTATGGATCGGTTACTTCGTCTTGGAGGGCTTCGACTTTGGAGTCGGAATACTCCTTCCTGTCGTTGCTAAGAATCAAGCCGAACGTCGCGCTGTTCTTACAACTCTCGGACCACTATGGGATGGCAATGAGGTCTGGTTGCTAGTCGCTGGTGGCGCCACATTCGCCGCCTTCCCGGAGTGGTACGCCACATTGTTTAGCGGTTTCTATCTACCACTCTTCCTGATTCTGCTCTCACTTATTGTCCGCGGAGTCTCCTTCGAATATCGCAGCAAATATGGAAGTGATAAGTGGCGTTCTCGTTGGGATCTTGCGATCACAATCTCTAGCTTCCTGCCTGCCCTTCTTTGGGGAGTCGCATTCGCGAACATTGTTCGTGGCGTTCCGCTGACTAAAGAGCCGGCCGGATACATTCAATATTCTGGAGGATTCTGGAACTTGCTTAATCCATACGCACTTCTCGGTGGATTAACAACGCTCTCACTTTTCGTCTCCCACGGTGCGTTCTTCTTGGCCTTGAAGACAGATGGTGAAATTCGGGTTCGCGCCAACAAACTTGGACAACAGGTTGGACTAGTAACTGCTCTTCTAGCTGTTCTCTTCCTGGGTTGGACCATGTTGGGTCTCACCTCAAAGGGTGGCGTTATCGCTGGCTCAGTAGTGGTCGTTGTTGCTTGGTTAACCGCACTGGCAGCGAATGCCAAGGGACGCGAAGGTTATGCCTTCTTGTTCTCAGCGATTGCCACAGCGGCTGTTGTTGTGACCCTATTTACCGGTCTCTATCCAAATGTCATGCCTAACATCACGGCGGGCGGACCGGGCCTCAACATCTTCAATGCATCTAGTACACATTACACATTGGGTGTAATGACCTGGGTTGCTGTGGTTATGACCCCAATTGTCCTGCTCTACCAGGGTTGGTCTTACTGGATCTTCCGCAAGCGTGTAAGTCCAAGCCAGATTTCTTCCCCAGAAGTCGGAGTTTTGGATACCGTCCACTAGTGAAAGCATTTGACCCCCGGCTGTTGCGATACTCTCGCAGCAGCCGGGGTTTTATTTTTGCACTGGTCTCCATTTCCGCAATCGGAGCTTGCTTTACTATCGCACAGGCCTTCCTGCTCGTTGATTTAATCTGTAAATTCTTTCAGCACAAACGTACCTTTGACTCTCTACGCTCGGAAGTAGTGCAGTTGGGCTTGGTATTTCTGGCGCGCGCCCTCTTGGCGTACATCAACGATCGAATTGCCGCCAATGCTAGTAGCAAGATGCGTAACGAATTGCGTAGAAAAATCCTGGAAAAGACGATTGAGAATGGTGGATCTGACTCCAACGAGTTGGGAACTGCAGGTCTAGCGGTCTTAGTTACCAAAGGAATCAATAACCTCGATGGCTACTTTGCCAAGTTTCTCCCTCAACTCTTTATTGCGGTGATAGTTCCCGCAATGGTCGGGGCAACAATCCTGCTACGCGATTGGAAATCGGGCTTAATCATTCTCTTAACCATTCCACTTATTCCTATATTTGGAATTCTTATCGGGCGATTTACCGCAAGTGCCGCTGATAAGAAGTGGCAGACGCTGGGATTGCTCAGTGGATACTTTCTTGATCTCTTGAGCGGACTTACGACACTTCGGGTCTATGGTCGTGAAAAGTTGCAGAGCAAGAAGTTGCATGAGGTCGGCGAGAAGTATCGCCGAGAAACCATGCAAGTTTTGCGTATCTCTTTTCTCTCTTCACTTGCCCTTGAGTTAGTCGCAACTCTCTCGGTTGCTTTACTCGCCGTCACTATCGGATTGAGATTGGTGAACGGTTCGATTCCGCTCTCTGTAGGGCTCTTTATCTTGGTGCTGGCACCTGAGGTGTATTGGCCCATCCGTCAGGTCTCGGCCTATTTTCACGCAGCCGCAGATGGTGTGGCTGCATTCAATCAACTTTTTGCCATTCTCGAAAAGCCCACTCCTGCACCAGGGATCGCAATTTCTGATGTAACACGGATTGCTTGGACCCAACTCACAATCTCTTATCCCGATCGCTCGGTGATCATAATTCCCGCCGGCGAACTGCAGGCTGGGGAAGTGCACGCCCTCGTCGGTCCATCCGGGGCTGGGAAATCAACTCTGGCCGCTGTTTTACTCGGTTTCATCCATCCTCGCCACGGTGAAATCACCATCACATCGAGTGCAGGTTCGCAAGATTTATCCGAAGTTAGCCGAAGCGCTTGGCGGGCTCTGGTTGCTTGGCAACCGCAGGAGCCTAAATTTCCACTGGGAAGCGTTGCCACAATATTGCGCCATGCCAAACCCGGGGCCAGTGATCTAGAGTTAATTGAAATGCTGCTCAGCGTGGATCTGGATCCAATAGATCTACCACAGGGCATCGCAACTGAACTCGGCACTATTGCGCAGAAGTTATCAATAGGTCAATTACGCAAGGTTGCCTTGGCACGAGCATTACTCAAAGAGACGCCACTTATTATTCTCGATGAACCAACTGCGTCAGTCGATGACATCTCCGAATCCACAATTGCGAAGGTACTTAATCGGCAGGCAGCACGTGGGGCGATGATTCTCTTAATCTCGCACAGAGAATTACTAATCGGGGCGGCTACAAAAGTGACGCGTGTAGGGGCAGCGCAATGAAGAGTCTGCTCCGAGTCTTTAGAGGCGAATCTCGCGAAATGCTGGCGGCTGTCATGTTGGGCGGAGCTTCACTCGGCTCGGCCGTTGGATTACTCGCCACCAGCGCCTGGCTCATCTCAATGGCTTCGACCAGGCCACCAGTTCTGGTCTTAGAAGTCGCAATTGTCAGCGTGCGTTTCTTCGGTCTCTCACGCGGTATTTTGAAATATGCCAGTCGTATCCTCGAGCACAACAGCGCTCTAAAGATTCAGACAGCGTTGCGCGTAAAGATTTATGAGCGGTTTTCTCGGTTACTTCCATCTGAGTATGCCAAGTTACACCGCGGCAATGTATTGGCTCAAATAATCAACGATGTTGAGCTGGCGCAGGACTTGTGGCTGCGGGTCGCCTCTCCTTGGCTAGCCGCATTAATTTCGGGAAGCGCGGGAATAACGATCATTCACTGGTTGCTACCCGCCTGCGGAGATGCAGTCGGGGCTCTCTTCTTGTTGGCCTGTTTCGTTATCCCTTTTTTGGCGATGCTGGCATCGGGCAAGAGAGAAACCCGCAATAACGAGAATCAGCTCTTTGACCAGATTATGCAGATCGCAGAATCTGCTCCAGAATCCTTGATCTTCAATTATGACCAAGAGCTCTTGGATCAGGTCGGTGCAGAGCAAAGCAAAATCGCAACTATCGAGTTAAAGAATGCCGCTCGTTCTGGTTTGGCCGCCGCCATCTATTTCGTTGTGCTCGGTGCTTCAACGTTGATCTCACTCTGGTTCGCTGCACGCGGAGCGCTTACCCACCAACTTGCAGGTATCAACATCGCGGTAATCGCTCTTGTGCCGCTTGCAGTCTTCGATGGACTCAGTTCGCTCCCCAGCGCATTTTCACAGTTGCGCCAAGTATTGGGGGCTATTACAAATATCGAACCGCTGCTGAAAACAATAGAGGAAGTGCACGTTGAAGATTCGCTAGTGCCTTCAGTTGTTACACTGGAATTTCGTGCATTCCAACCTCTGATTGCAGATGCCAGAACGAAGGCAATCACCGCGACCGTTACGGGTGGAGAAACTCTCTTTGTGACTGGCCGCTCTGGATCTGGTAAATCTTCAATCATCAATGCACTGCTCGGTTTTCTACCGTACTCAGGAGATCTGCTGTTGAACGGGCAGAGATTCCTTCCAGGCAATATGCATCTAATTTCAACGCTACTGCAAGACGACTACTTATTTGGAACTTCCATTCGCGAGAATTTGAAGATAGGAAGACCCGAAGCGACGGACGATGAACTACGAGAAGTACTAGAGCTAGTAGAACTCCGCCAATTTGTCGAGGAGCTCCCAGAAGAACTCAACACCATGATTGGATCCATGGGTTATAACTTTTCTGGAGGTGAGAAACAACGACTCAAATTGGCGCGACTCTTGCTACGTGAAACTCCCATATTCATTCTCGATGAACCCTACGAGTTTCTCGACGCTGAAATGGTAGAGCGAATTTCTCAGAAGGTGGCCGCGAGACTTTCCGACCGCTTGGTAATTCTCGTTTCGCACCTTCCGCTCGCGATCAGGTCGATCAACATCTCGCTTTCCTAACCGCTAAAGTTCCCCCATGACACTGACGCGCAAACTTGGCCCCTTTGAAGTAACCGCAGTAGGCATGGGGTGTATGCCCCTATCCATGGCAACTGACCGCAACAAATGGGTTCTCGATGATCGCGACTATGCAATCAGCGTGATTCATGCGGCGCTCGATGCTGGCGTCCAATTGCTTGATACAGCTGATATTTATGCTCCAGCCTGGAACGCCATGGGCCACAATGAGGTCTTGGTTGGCGAAGCTTTTAGAACCTGGAACGGGACCGCAGAGGCAAAGAAGAAGATCGTAATTGCTACCAAGGGTGGAATCACCAGAGGTAAGGGAAGCGACTGGTGGGGCGAGCCCGGCCGCAACGCCACAAAGCATTACTTGTATCGCGCCGTTGAAGCATCTGCGGCAAAGATGGGTCTTTCAAAGATTCCACTCTGGCAGCATCACCGCCTAGATACGTCGATCACCTTTGAAGGGCAGTTCGAGAATGTTTTATCCCTGAAGGATCATGGATATGTCGAAGCAATTGGATTAAGTAATATAAATGCCGAACAGCTACGCCGCGCTATTGCAATTGGCGGAACACCAACGCAAGGTGGAATCGTCTCAGTGCAAAATGAATATAGTCCGCGCTATCGGTTATCTACGGATGTCATTGATATCTGCACGGAATACGGCATTGCATTCTTGCCATGGTCTCCACTTGGAGGCGGCTCTAACTTCGAAAAAATTGCGACCCGCGAATTCGGAGCATTTGACCGAATTGCCAAGGCAAGAGGGGTTTCCGCGTATGCATTGACGGTTGCGTGGCATCTCTCACAATTCCCAACATCAATTCCGATCCCGGGAGCGTCAAAGGCATCTTCGATTTTAGATTCACTCACCGGAGCGAGTATTCAACTCAGCACGGCCGAGATCGCCGAACTCAATGCCAGTTGCCCTCCTGACGGACCAATTCAATATGAGTTGGTTGATCAACCCGCATTCCGCAACTAGATCATTCAGTCGGGTACTTAACGCCTATCTGGGCACGTACCGTATCCATGATCCGCATGATTGCAACGCTTTCAGTAACGCTCAAGGTTGGGCTTTCAAGTAATCCTGCTGCGACACATTTTTCTAAGTGCAGGCCTTGATACTGACGGCCGATGCCCTTTATCTTTTCGTCATAACTTTGTATAACTTCTCCACCTTGGTTGAAAACTCTAAATGAAGTTTGATTATAGAAAGATGAATCGATTTCGATCCGGCCGAATGTTCCAACGACTGTGGCTGTTACAGGGCCAGCGGCTGACATGCAGGTGGTCAAAGAAGCTTGAGCTCCATTTGCATATTCAAAAATGAGCGACGTTGTTTCATCTACTTTCTGGCTCGTGAGAGTTGCTTTTGCGGTTACTCGCTCTGGAAAACCAAGTACGCGTATCGCAAAGGAAACAGGATAAATCCCTAGATCCAAGAGAGCTCCGCCTCCTAATTCTGGCTCCCAAAGGCGTGGCACATCGGGCAAATATTGGCTGTGGTCGGCAGTTACTAATCTAATTTCACCGAGGGTCCCAGAATTAATCACTGCAAATATGGCATCCATAGAGGGTAGAAACCGCGTCCACATAGCTTCTAGAACAAATAACTTCTTGGCAGTAGCTAACTCTTTAATCTCTTGCGCCTCGCGGGCGTTGATCGTAAAGGGCTTCTCGAGTAGAACATGCTTGCCTGCGTTGAGAGCTAAGAGAGCGTGCTGGTGATGCCAAGGGTGAGGTGTTGAAATGTAGACCGCATCTACCTCGGGATCATTGACGAGTGCGTCGTAGCCCTGATGTCGGTTAGGAATTCCGAACTTATCCGCAAATTCGTTAGCCTTTGCTAAATCTCGTGCCCCCACAGCTTGAATATTGATTCCCGCTATTCGAAAATCATCAGCAACTGCAGTTGCGATGCCACCAGCGCTTAAGAAACCCCAACGTAGTGCGCTCATATTCCCAGTGCCTTCTTTCCTAGGTCAATTGCTGCCGATTGCGCAGCTTCTGGTGAAACCTTAAATTCAGTTAAAAGGCGATTGTAAGCCGAATCCATCGTGAGGGTGCTTCCAGCCAAAGAGCCATTGGAAGCAAGGGTCGCAATACCCTTCTCGACCTTGACCGCCAAATCTCCAATCGTGTAATCACCATCAATGCCACCGGCTGCGGACATCGCATCGGTAACAAGAATGATTCGACCGGGGGCCAATTTAAGCAAGAGTTCTACCGCCGAATGATTGACGTGCACGCCATCCAGAATTATTTCAAAATAGATATCTGGGTTGACGAGAAGTGCATTGGTGATCGTTCCAGATCGATGATCAAGCTCTGGAAGCGCATTAAACATGTGCGTGACGACGCTGGCGCCAGCCGAGAAGGCAGAGTTCGCTTCTGCTTCAGTGGCGTTGCTGTGACCGATCGCAACCGTCACTCCAAGTTCTCTGAGAAGTTCGATCGCAGCGAGGGCACCAGGCAATTCAGGAGCGATTGTCACCATTCGTATGTGACCTTGCCCCGCCTCAATCAATTCTTTAATCTCATCTAACTTCGGTTCGCGAAGTAATTTAGGATCGTGCGCTCCGCATTTAGCGCTGGAAAGATACGGACCTTCCAGATGTATACCCGCAATGCTCTTGTCGAGCGCAAAAGGAATCAAATTCTTGATCTGAGCTTTAAGTACGTCTAACGGTTCTGTGACAAGGCTGGCAATTTGAGTGGTGGTTCCATGCGCACGATGCGTCGCAAGTGCTCTGGCAACGTGCTCCGGATTGGGGTCACTAAAACTAAATCCACCGCCACCATGTGAGTGAATATCAGTAAAGCCGGTTGTCATGCCGTCTCTTTCGCTAGAAGGTCTAGTGCCATTATCGCGCATCCAATTGTCCCAGCATTAACTCCGTAATGTGCAATCAGTAACTGCGGCATACGCTGAAAGGTCAATCTTTCATTCAAGATCGTTTGCAGGGGTTCTATAAGCGCGGTACCCGCTTGTGACAATCCACCGCCAAAGATAATTGCTTCCGGAGCCAATATTGTGATGAGGTCTTCTAAAGCCACTGCAAGGTAAGCGATAGCTTGCTCCCAAACTTGCCAGGCATGATCATCGCTCCTGATACGCCCCAGAATTTCTTTCGCCGTTATTTGGTACCCCGTACGCTTTTCGTATTCTCGCGTTATTGCGGCTGCTGAAGAGATGGTTTCTAGGCATCCAGATAGACCACATACACAAGGAATGTCATGGCCAACATTGAGATGGCCAATCTCTCCAGCATATCCATCGCTGCTTCGAATCTTTCCGTCAATAATGAGAGCGGCCGCTATTCCAGTGCCTATAGGTATAAAGATTGATTGTTGAAAATCTTTAGCAGCTCCACTGCGCAACTCTGCTACGGCGCCGCTGCGCACATCATGACCAAAGGCAACAGGAAGATTCAATTCCTTAGCTACCAATTCTTTGATTGGAAGATCTTTCCAGCCAAGATTTCCAGTCCAACGACTTACGCCCTTGCCTTCATCTAATGCTCCGGGTACCGCAAAACCCACGGCGCTGACATGATGAGTTTGCTCTAGTTCTCTGACGATAGCCGCAAGTGATTGGGCCGTCTTGTGCCCAGTTGAATCCTCTTGCGGGGTTGGAGCTGTGGTGGTGGTTATAACCTCTAGCGTCTGCGATACGAGCGCGGCCTTAATCGAAGTGCCGCCGACATCAATTGCAGCGACATATTTCATCTGCACACTTTAGTTGAGTTTGAGTTCAATCCGATTAATTCAAGATAATCGAGCGAGAGAGATTGCGTGGGTAATCTGGATTCAATCCTTTGACGCGAGCAAGCGCAATAGCGAGCCGCTGTGCCTTAATGAGGTGAGCCATTGGATCGAGCGTGCTTGATTCAAATGTGGCACCGGTCTGCGCAATATCTGCAATAAGCGCAGGCTCAATCTCTCCGAATGCCCAAACTGCTCTTCCTGGTTGCGATATAGCTAACGGTCCGTGACGATAATCCATAGCGGGATAAGCCTCGGCCCAAAACTGAGCCGCCTCGCGGGTTTTGAGAGCGGCCTCAGATGCGAGCCCAATCGTCCAACCGGTTCCGATATAGGTGATTTCATCCATATGTGGCAGCTCGCCAAGATCTTCGGCAAGCGCGATTTCTGCTTCCAGAGCGAGCGCATTGAGATCAATACCGAGCGGGGTGCGCAGGAGCCCGAGAGCAGCAGTAGCCCAACGGGTCTGAACAACCGACTGCTCATCGGCAAAACCCATGACGATTGAGTCGGAGGCAAATTCTGTGACTGGAGATCCTTGGACCGCAGTCAAGACAACCGTTGGCACCTTCCCCTGCAAATTTCGTAAGAGTCCCACGGTTTCGGTCGTCGTTCCGCTGCGCGTGATTGCTACAACGCGGTCATAATTACGGGTGTAGATGTACTCAGATGCCGTGAAATAGTGAGATTCACCCTGGCCAGCAGCTTCGCGCAGACTGGCATAGGCTTGGGACATAAACCAAGAGCTGCCACACCCAACAACGGCCACTCGTTCTCCGGGCTGGGGCAGGAGATGGGCCACCGTGGGAGCAAAACGAGCCGTTTCCCGCCATATTTCCGGTTGGCTATCGATCTCGCTGTCGGCGTGGAACTGAATATCGCTCTTCATGACTGCACGGTAAGGGTTCATAACCCCCCAAGTCAAGAAAATTTGATCGATTTTGCTAATTTTCGCTTTATAACAACAAATTTATGCAATAGTGCTTGACTTCGCCCCCAGAAGGTAGTGAAGTGTGCTCACCGTTAGGTTGGAGTTCTCCATGGACGAAGTCGTCACACCAACCTGACCATCACCCGGATACCGCCGGGCCTATAGGCAAAGGAAGTACTAGATGAAGAGAATGACACGCGGAGCGGCAGTTGTATCTGCCTTGACTCTCGCTGTAACTATGGCTGTAGGGGTTACTCCCTCACATGCTGCAACAACCCTCACGATGATCGCCGCCGATTACCCTGGCGACGGACATACCCAGCAAGCCCAATGGACTGACTTCGCTACCCGCTTCCATGCTGCTAATCCAGATGTCACGGTCAATGTAATTGTGAAGAGCTGGAACGACATTGATCAATATGTAGCAACTCAGATTGCTAGCGGACAGACACCAGATGTTGTTAACAAGGGTGACTATTCGGCTCCTGCAGCTGCTGGTCTCCTCTATCCCGCTTCGAAGATTGTTTCAGCAGCTACTTTGGCTGACATCCTTCCAACATTCTTAAATAACTCTAAGTACAACGGAGTTGTTTATGCACTACCTGATCTAGCTTCAGCTCGTGCCTTGTTCTACAACAAGGATCTCTTGGCTAAGGCTGGAATCACAAAACTTCCAACATCATGGTTAGCACTCACCACCGATCTTGGAATCATCCATCGCAAGTTGAAGGGCATCTACGGATACGCAATTCCACTTGGACCAGAGGAAGCACAAGCTGAGTTTAATATCTGGGCTGGCGGTAACGGCGGTTCTTATTACAACTATGCAACTAAGGCATGGGTTCTAGATTCACCTGCCAACATTGCTACTGCAACCTTCTTGAAGTCACTCACCACAAAGGGATACACCGAGCCAAATCCAGATAAGTGCGATCGCACAGCATGTGCTCAAGCGCTATTCGCAGCTGGCAAGGCTGTATTCATCAATGGTTCTGTCTTCCTCGGAAGTTGGCTTACAGCTAACGGTGGTTCAAAGATCAACGTTGGTACAGGTTCATTCGTTTCAAATACTGGCCACAAGCCAGTAACACTCGGTGTTCAGGATTACTTCACCGCTTATAGCAAGAACGGCAATCAGGCTGCTATTCAAAAGTGGATGGACTTCATCTACCAGCCTGCTAATTACGCCAAGTTCTTGGTTGCTGCTGGTGGATTTATTCCAGCAACAAAGTCTGCTGGCGCAAAGGCTGCATCAGATCCAGCCCTCGCTCCATTCATTAAGTTGCTTCCAAACGCAGTCTTCTACCCAGGAGATATTGCTTCTTGGAACTCTGTGAAGGGCCAGATCCAACAAGGAATCGGTCAAGCAGTTACCGGAGATCCTGCAAAGGTTCTCGGTCAGCTTCAAACAGCAGCAGCTGCTGCTAAGTAATAAATAGAAGAAGTTGGGGGCTCGCACTTGATGCGGGCCCCCAATATTATTCCCGCAACATTCTCAATTTTAGGAAAGTAGGGACCTGTTGACCACCGTTCGCAAGCGTTACCGTGTAGGGGCGCTCCCATGGATCGGTCCAGCAATGGCGGTGATCTTCTTGATGGTTCTCTACCCTGCCTTCGAGATGGTTAAAACCTCATTTATGAGTATCGACGCAACCGGCACATCCCATGGATTTACTGGTCTGAGTAATTACCGCACCCTCTTTCGTAATCCCAATCTCACCGCGGTGCTCGAACGCACCGTTATCTGGACCATCTCGATCGTTGTTTTAACCGTTCTTATCTCTTTACCTGTAGCTCAAATCTTGCACGCCAAGTTTCCTGGTCGTCGCTTTGTTCGCTACGCACTCATTGTCCCGTGGGCTGCCTCGGTCGTAATGACTTCTACCTCATGGCTCTGGATTCTCAATGGTTACTACGGAGTCCTCAATCGCATCCTTTTATCATTAGGCCTTATTCAAGATCAGAAACAATTTTTGGGTTCTCAAACCCAATCTTTTACTTGGCTCATTATTGTTGCAATCTTCGTATCAGTTCCTTTTACCACCTACGTTGTCCTTGCTGGCCTCACAACAATAGGTGAAGATATTTTAGAAGCATCAACTGTCGACGGCGCTTCTGGGTGGCAACGTTACAAGAGCATTATTTTTCCGCTTCTTAGACCTGCACTCCTTATCGGAATGGTTATTAATCTAATCAATGTCTTCAACTCATTTCCAATTATCTGGGTGATGACCACTGGTGGGCCAGGGTATTCAACCGACACTACAACTACGCTGGCATATAAAATTTCTTTTCGTAACGCCGATATTGCCCAATCGGCTTCGATGGCCACAATCAACTTCGGAATTATTCTGATCTTTATTGTCTTATTCCTCAAAGTCTCGCGCTGGAGGGATGACTCATAATGACCACTCTTCTGAAAAAGAAGCCACGAAAGAAAGTCACAGGCCGAAAAGTCACTTTAACAATCTCGGGTTGGACTATCGCTCTCATCTTTCTCGCTCCGTATATAGAGATGATTGTGACCTCTGTTAAATCCAAATCTGAGATTCTCTCGATACCTACTACCTATCTCCCACAACATTGGACATGGTCCAACTACATCACCATATGGAAACAGCTTCCCTTGGCCCAATATTTACGAACGAGTATCGTGGTATCGCTTTCAGCAACCATCTTGGTATTGCTCTTGGCGATACCAGCGGCTTATTATGTCGGTCGTAATAAATTTAAAGGGCGAAATGCATTCTTGCTCTTAGTCTTGGTTACTCAGATGTTCTCGCCCACCTCACTTATTATCGGAATATTCCGGGAGATCATCAGATTTCATCTCGTAAATACCTGGATGGCGCTCATCTTGGTTTATGCCGCCTTTAATATGGCATTCTCTATCTGGATTCTCTCCAGTTTCTTCGCCAGCATCCCTGTCGAAATTGAAGAGGCAGCATGGATCGATGGCGCGACGCGGATGCAGGCGCTGCGCCAAATTATTCTTCCGATCGCGCTACCTGGTTTGGTGACTGCCTTTATTTTCACCTTTATCTCTGCTTGGAACGAATTTGTAATTGCGTTGACAATCGAAAGTTCACCGGCCCATCAACCTCTCACTGTAGGGCTGGAATCATTGATAGGCCAGTACCAAGTGCAATGGCAATACCTCTTTGCGGGCTCGCTTATCGCTATCGTTCCCGTCGTAATTCTCTTTGCGATGATTGAGAAGTACCTGGTAAGCGGCCTTACGGCTGGTAGCGTGAAATGAACCGGCAATCTAGGCTCAACGCGATCCTAGAGCTCTTGGTACGACAGGGCAGCCTGGAAGTTGATGAGACGGCGCTCTCTTTACATGTTTCCTCTGCAACAATTCGTAGAGATTTCGATACCTTAGCTGAGCAACAACTCCTCAATAGAACACATGGCGGAGCGGTTGCAACGGGAGGTTCATTTAAGTTGCCTCTCACATATCGCATCGCTCGACAAGAAGATGCGAAGAAGAGAATCGCTATCGTTGCGGCACAGATGGTCCAGCGCCATCAGGTTGTTGGACTCAATGGAGGAACAACTACCACTGAGATTGCCCGTGTTCTCGCCAAATCACCAACCTTTGCGCCTGGCTCTGCTGGTGATCCCCCATCGCTCACAATTGTTACCAATGCGCTCAACATCGCCACAGAATTAACGGTACGCCATCATATTAAGATTGTTGTCACTGGAGGAGTAGCTCGTCCGCAGTCCTATGAGTTAACAGGACCGTATGCCGAACAAGTTCTCAACGATGTAGCCATTGACATTGCTTTTGTAGGAGTCGAAGGGTTGGATCCGAATGTGGGTGCAACTGCGCGTCACGAAGACGAGGCGAGGGTGAATCAACAGATTGCAGCCCGCGCTGCGCGAGTCATAATCGTCACCGATTCCTCAAAATTTGAGCGTAGCGCTTTCGCAATGATACGAACTCGAGATCAGATCGACACTATTATCACCGACGAGGGTATATCCGAAAAAGCAACCACAATATTGGAAAGTGCTGGTGTAAAAATTGTCATCGCTTGATATCGTACTAGGTGCAAATAAATCAGGAACCGCTGTCGGTGCTTTCAACGTCATTCTCCTAGAACATGCTGAGGCGATTATTGCGGGTGCACAGAGTGCAAAACTTCCTGTCATATTACAAATTAGCCAGAATGCAGTGAAATATCATGGGGCTCTTGAGCCTATCTCCCTAGCGACTTTGGCATGTGCGGCAGCTGCGACTGTTCCAACCTCTGTTCACTTAGATCATGCCGAAGATACTGAATTGATTCGCAGAGCTTTGGACCTCGGCTATGACAGCATCATGTACGACGGATCCAAGTTAGATTTTGCGGAAAATGTGAAGACTTCTCAAGAGATGACCATCTTGGCACACTCCTATGGAGCAACGATTGAGGTAGAACTAGGGGAGATTGGCGGCAAAGATGGAGTTCACGCTCCTGGCATTCGGACTAGTCCCGCCGCTGCCAAATCATTTGTGGATGAGACTGGGGTCGACCTGCTAGCGGTAGCCGTGGGCTCTTCTCACGCAATGACTAGTCGTGACGCAGAGTTAGATTTTGGCTTGATAGCTCAAATTCACTCAGTGGTTCCCGTTCCCTTGGTCTTACACGGCTCATCCGGTGTGAGCGATCTGGATTTACAGAGCGCTGTTCGTGCTGGAATGCGAAAAATCAATATTGCAACCCACCTTAACCATGTCTTTACCGACGCAGTCAGATCCATCTTGGCGGATGATTCAAAGATGGTGGATCCCCGCAAGTACATCGGTTCTGCTCGCACCGAGGTTGCCAGTGAAATAACTCGTCTGCTACAACTTCTCAATTTGGGATAGTTAACGAGATGCTCCAAGGCTAGTATCCTTAGCAATGTGAACAAGATTCCAGATCGAGCACCTGGTACCCAGTCGCATGACATTCCCAAGGGTCAAGCGCTAATGGAATTTATGGCGCTCGGATGGGCCGACAGTTCTCTACAAGGGGTTAAATCTGCCAATGTCGTTAAGTTCGCTGCTATTCGCCGCTCAAAGATTTCAGCGCTCTATCCTGGCGTACGACTAGTAATTCCTGCAGGAACATTCAAGGTTCGCAGCAATGACACTGATTACAAATTCCGAGTACATAGCGCTTTTGCCTACCTCACTGGGATTTCTGCAAGTGACTGCGTTCCCGATTCAGTTTTAGTACTCGAGCCAACTGCTCAAGGACATGAAGCCCTCCTCTTTATTCACCCCCGCTCTCCCCGTGATACCGATGAGTTTCACTCAGATCGCAGACACGGTGAATTTTGGGTCGGACGCAGGCTCTCTGCCACCGAGACAGAAGCGCGCTATGGGATCTCGATTAAGCACATCGATAATCTGCCTGATTTACTTAACGACGATGTCGAGACTTTTGCTATTCACCATGAAGATCCAGTTGTCGATTCACTGGTTAAGGTTCGTAAGAAGCGCGAGGCAAAGTTACTTGCTAATATTTCAGAGTTACGATTGATCAAAGATAGCTACGAAATTGCAGAGATTCAAAGGGCGATAGATGTAACTATTCGCGGATTCAGTGACATGGTTCAAGCCATTCCCGCAGCCATATCTGTTAAGCGTGGTGAGCGAATCATTGAATCCGCTTTCAACGGAAGAGCACGCCTTGAAGGCAATGAGGTTGGATATGACACGATCGCAGCGGCTGGTTCACATGCCTGCGTTCTCCATTGGATGAAGAACGACGGAGATGTTATTCCCGGAGATCTAATTCTCATAGATGCTGGTGCCGAAGTCGAATCGATGTATACGGCTGACATTACGAGGACTATTCCTATCAATGGAAAATTCTCTCCAGCACAGCGCAAGATCTACTCCATAGTTTATGCAGCTCAGCGTGCGGGCATTGAAGCCGTTAAACCGGGAGCGCCTTGGAGCGCTTTTCATAATGCGGCGAGCGCTGTCTTAGCTAAGGGACTAGAAGAGTTAGGTGTGCTCCCTGTTAGCGCCGAGGAGTCGCTGGAAGAATATGCTGGTTTCCACCGTAGATGGACCGTACATAGCACTGGACATATGTTGGGGTTGGATGTTCATGACTGCGCTCAGGCTCGTAAGGAGAGCTACCGCGATGGCCCACTTGAAGAGGGCATGGTGCTTACCGTTGAACCTGGTCTATATATTCAAGCTGATGATCTGCTTTTCCCAGCGGAATATCGTGGCATTGGAGTGCGCATCGAAGACGATGTATTAGTTACCAAGACAGGTGTGCAAGTTTTGAGTCGTGCTCTACCCAGCCATCCCGATGAAGTAGAAGTGTGGGTCGCTAACCTACTTCGCTAGATTGCATTCCCTGCAGCCGCAGCTGCGACTCCGAGTACAAGCGTCAAGATGAGATAGCGCCAGGCGACTGCATGCTTTCTCGACTTAAAGAGGTCATGAGTTTCTAAAGCAAAAGCCGACCACGTGGTAAATGCTCCAGCAAATCCGGTACCAAAGAGAAATCCAATATTTGCGGAGCGATGGACTGTAATACCGAGGATAAATGAACCGAGGACGTTAATCAAAAGGGTTTCTAAAGGTATTAAATTGATTCGTGCTTTACGCATATTTTTATCGATGAAATAGCGAAGTGGCGCACCTACTCCTGCTCCTAGCGAAATCAGCAGCACTCTCATTTTCTTGACCAGCGCGCATCGAGAAATTGGTTCGTGGCAAAGACCAGGATAAAAGTCCCGATAAGCGAAGCAAGCGCATATGTAATAAGCCCATGAATGTTATGGGAGTTGAGATCTTGATCAATTTTGACGGCAAAGGCTGAATACGTCGTAAACCCGCCACAAAATCCCGTTCCAAGAGCAGGTCGCCACCACCAGCGTGGATTCTCATGATGACGGGAATAAATCACAATTACGGTTAGTAAAACAGCACCGATGTAGTTAACGGTAAGTGTGGCCCATGGAAAGCCTGGATTGACGATGAGTAATGATGCACCCCACCTAGCGAGAGAACCTAGGATCCCGCCGAGTGATACGACAGAGAGCTGCTTTACTTCCAATTGCGTTTGGAAGTTAAGCGAGATCCTGCGCCCGAAACCAAACTGATGATGACAGAGGCAAATACCGCCGACCAGAAAGAAGAGATTGTCAGTCTCTTGGTGATATGCGTCGTCACTTCCAGCATCGCGGCATTGATGACAATCAAAAAGAGTCCTGCGCTAAGAATGACTGCAGGCAAGGTCATCAACTTAAGGAATGAGCCCAAGAAGGTATTGATTAAAGAGAAAATAAGGGCAACCAAGAGATACGACCATGCGCCTCCGTGGACCTTAATTCCTGGAACTAAACCTGTGGATGCCCATACTGCGAGGGCCAATACTCCCCAACGAACAAATATCCTCATGTCTAAAGGATACCGTCTCTCTTTCTGATAACCGAGCCTAACCAGCGAAGTGGGTCGTACTTAACGTCTACAACGCGCTCTTTCATCGGGATAATCGCGTTGTCTGTAATTCGGATATGTTCAGGGCAGACCTCGGTGCAACACTTGGTGATGTTGCACATTCCAAGGCCGTGCTCAGTTTGCGCACTCTGTTTACGGTTTCTTAGCGTATCGAGCGGGTGCATATCTAGTTCGGCGATACGAATAAAGAATCTAGGGCCAGCGAAGGATTTCTTATTCTCTTCGTGGTCACGGATAACGTGACAGGTGTCTTGGCATAAGAAACATTCAATACACTTTCGAAATTCCTGTGAGCGTTCGACATCCACCTGCTGCATGCGGGCTTCCCCCGGCTTGAGATCCACTGGGTGTTCATAAGCCCGGACTTCTAGCGCCTTCTTGTAATTAAATGAAACATCAGTAACGAGATCTTTGATAACGGGGAATGCGCGAAGCGGGGTAATGGTAATTACTTCATCATCCCCATAAGCAGAAATCTGTGTCATACATGCTAGCCGGGGTTTTCCGTTGATCTCCATAGAGCACGAGCCACATTTACCAGCTTTGCAATTCCAGCGAACTGCTAAGTCGCTCAACTGAGTTGCTTGAACGCGATGGATGATGTCGAGAACTACCTCGCCGTTATTTCCCTCAACAGTGACATCCTGTAAGGCGCCATCCTCATCGTTACCGCGCCAAATACGAAGTTTAAGTGTGCGCGCCATTAGTTTGATCCGCCTTTCGAAATTTCCTGCGGGGTCATGTACTTCTCAAGTTCGTGAACATCAAAGAGGTCGAAGAGCTCTTTTGGTAGTACAGGTAGTGGTTGCGCTTTGATGTTGACCTTCATGCCATCAAAACTGGAGATGTGATTGACCTGACGCCAAGTGGGATTCATCCCAGGGAAGTCATCGCGAGTATGTCCACCACGAGACTCTTCCCGAAGCAGCGCTGATTTCGCAGTACTTTCCGCGACGAGCAACATGTTGTCGAGATCGAATGCCAAGTGGAATCCAGGGTTGAACATGCGATCACCAGTAACTGAGATATTGGCGCTGCGCTTTCGGATATCGGCAATCTTTTCAATCGCCTCCGCAAGTTCGGCTTTGGTACGAATAATTCCAACCAAGTTATGTGTAATCTCTTGTAGCTCTTGGTGAAGTGAATAGGCATTTTCGCCGCCAGTGCGTGTGAAAGGAGCTGCAATTCTTGTTGCTGCCTTCTCAATGGTCGAATCAGCAACGGAATTTGTTCCATGTGACTTCACATAGGCGACAGCGCCCATGCCAGCGCGGCGGCCAAAGACCAAGAGATCAGTGAGTGAATTTCCTCCTAAACGATTTGAGCCATGCATTCCGCCGGCAACTTCACCTGCGGCAAATAGGCCATCTACTCCAACGGCAGCAGCTGTATCGGGATCAACCTCAACCCCACCCATTACATAGTGGCAGGTAGGACCAACTTCCATTGCCTCTTTAGTGATATCTACACCAGCTAGTTCGTAGAACTGGTGCCACATAGATGGAAGGCGCTTTTTAATAATTTCAGCAGATAGGCGCTTAGAGACATCGAGGAAAACTCCGCCATGCTCAGTTCCGCGTCCCGCTTTAACTTCAGAGTTGATCGCACGTGCTACTTCGTCGCGGGGTAAAAGTTCTGGTGGGCGACGGTTGTTATCCTGATCGATATACCAACGATCGGCCTCTTCGACGTTGTCGGCATATTGATTCTTAAAAACATCTGGAATGTACTTAAACATAAAGCGTTCGCCCAAGCTGTTGGTCAAGATTCCACCTTCACCGCGCACAGATTCGGTGACGAGGATTCCTTTAACCGAGAGCGGCCAGACCATTCCTGTTGGGTGAAATTGCAAGAATTCCATATCAACTAAATTGGCACCCGCTTTAAGTGCAAGCGCATGGCCATCGCCGGTGCCCTCCCAAGAGTTCGAGGTGATCTTAAACGTCTTTCCAACGCCACCTGTTGCGATAACAACGGCTGGGGCTTCAAAGAGTACTTCCACGCCATTTTCGCGGCGGTATCCGTAGGCACCTGCAACTTTGCCATTTTCTTTGAGAATTTCAGTAATTGTTACTTCAGCAAATACTCGTATATTCGTTTCGGGATTACCCGTCTCACGAGCATCTATCTGCTGCAGCGCAACGATGCGTTGCTGCATGGTACGAATTAATTCCAGACCGGTGCGATCGCCGACGTGCGCCAAACGAGGATATTCATGGCCCCCGAAATTGCGCTGCGAAATCTTGCCCTCTTTAGTGCGATCAAAGAGCGCGCCCCAAGTTTCCAGCTCCCAGATGCGATCTGGAGCCTCTTTGGCATGTAACTCTGCCATCCGATAATGATTGAGGAACTTGCCACCGCGCATAGTGTCTCGAAAGTGCACCATCCAGTTATCTTTTTCATTCACATTACCCATAGATGCCGCTGCGCCGCCTTCAGCCATAACGGTATGAGCCTTACCGAATAGTGACTTACAAACGATCGCTACTGTGAGACCAGCTTCACGGGCTTCAACTGCAGCACGAAGCCCCGCGCCACCAGCGCCAATAACGACGATGTCATATTTATAGCGTTCAATATTTTGAGTCATGGTCAGCGCCCTTAAAAGAAGTAGAGGTTGCGAATGGAGTGACCAGAAACCTGGCGGACATAGAGATCTGCGAGCGCGACACCAAAGAGAGAGATCCACGCAAAATTCTGATGTTTGTGGTTCAAGATAGAGACCCAGGTCCACAACTTGTAACGAACGGGGTGCTTTGAGAAGTTACGTAGGCGCCCACCAATGGTGTGGCGGCAGGTATGGCATGAGAGCGAGTAGAGCCAGAGGAAGGTGGCGTTGGCAAGTAGTACCAACGTCCCAATAGACATATGACCCCATTGACCTTTTTCATTTCTAAAGGCACCGATTGCATCAATGCTGAGGAATACATTGAGAACAAGTCCAGCATAGAAGGCGTAACGGTGACCATTCTGCAAAATAAGAGGAGCGCGCGTCTCTCCTGTGTACTTAGCATGTGGTTCAGCAACTGCGCACGCTGGTGGTGACATCCAGAATGAACGGTAGTAAGCCTTACGGTAGTAATAGCAGGTAAGTCGAAATGCGAGCGGGAAGATCAATATGAAGAGTGAAGGCGAGACTGTCATTCCGAAGATGTGATACGTCCCGAAGATGGTTCCGACGAAGGAAGGTGAATCTTTTACGCAATCAGTGGAGAGACATGGGGAATAAAAAGGAGAGATCAAAGGTTGGGCAAAGTATTTTCCGTTTTCAAAGGCACGAAAGGTCGCGTAGACAATAAAAGAGAAAAGCACGAGAAAGGTGACGAAGGGGGTGAGCCACCACTTGTCGGTGCGCAGCGTACGAGCAGATAACTTCGCTCGTCCTTGTGAGAAGACGCCGGTGCCTGGGGTATCAATTGCCATGGGTGAAGTTTCGTCCCAGAGCCCGATTAGCGCTAGGCAAGGTCCAACCTTCTAGGCGTGAAATCGCACACAAGTCCAAGAACTTCTGTTGAATCTGGCGGAGGGCGTGGGATTTGAACCCACGAAGGTTTCCCTTGCCGGTTTTCAAGACCGGTGCACTCGGCCGCTATGCGAGCCCTCCGTGGGCAAACTTAGTGGCAGACCTAGGGAGTGGCAAAATCGCCTTTTTTTACTCGGGTAAAGAGAGAAGCCCTTCTATCACTATTGCGACTCCATCCATATGGTGGGGTTCGGCAACAAACTTTGCATATTTTGGAGCATCGATGTGCCCGTCGGACATAGCCCAGGAGCGATCTGCCCACGAGAGCATTGAGAAGTCATTGGGATTATCGCCGAATGAGACAACATCCTTTGAAGTAAAACCTAAGCGTGCTGTCAGCTTGGCGAGTGTTTCACCTTTACTCACTCCAAGAGCAGAAATTTCTAAGAGCGCTTCATTAGCATTTGAATGCGTAATCGTCACGAGATCTCCGACCTCGCGAATCGCAATCTCCAAAAGCTCATCAGATGTATGTTCGTAATCCGAGCAGCGCGCCAACATTTTAAACGCAGGTTCTAGCAATTTTTCTTCGATTCTTAATACTGGCGCTCTATCGATTCCGACATCCCAACGTGGGATATATGCGCTCTCATGATGAAAATCATCTCCGTATTCAGTTGCAAAAGAGATTGATGGGACGGCGGTACGCATTCGTTTAACAAATTCAAATTGATTCGCCACCGGAATTAACCACTCTTCGATTACTTCTTCTTTCAATAGATCGTAATGCATCGCTCCGTTAGCGCAGATTGCATTACCAAACCCAAAGGTATCTTTGATCTCGCGCATCCAACGTGGTGGTCTTCCTGTAACGAAAAAGATTTCCACACCAGCTTCGCGTGCGGCAGTAAAGGCTTCGACAGTACGTGGGGTGATCCGTTCATATGAAGAGACAATCGTGCCATCTAAATCTGTTGCAATGACTTTAGGTCTATTGCCGGTTATGTCGGAAGTAATCGGTCGACTCCTAAGAAGGGACGAAGAGCTACGGGAACAATGACTGAACCATCTGCTTCTTGATGATTTTCTAAAATTGCAACGATCATGCGCGGAATCGCAACAAGAGTTCCGTTAAGAGTCGCGACCGGCTTAGTGGCTTCTCCGTCACGGTATCGAATATTCAAGCGACGAGCCTGAAATTCGGTGCAGTTAGATGTGCTGGTAACTTCACGATAAGCGTTCTGCGTAGGAATCCAGGCTTCAATATCGAATTTGCGAATGGCACTGGCTCCAAGATCTCCAGAGGCAACATCTATAACACGATAGGGGATCTCCATTGCATCCAAAAAGTCTTTCTCCCACTGCAATAACTTCTGATGTTCGGCGAGTGCATCTTTTGGTTCACAGAAGATGAACATTTCCACCTTATCGAATTGATGAACACGGATGATGCCGCGGGTATCTTTGCCGTAGGTACCAGCTTCACGGCGAAAACATGTTGAATATCCGGCGTAGCGCAATGGTAATCCATCAATGACTTCATCCATGTGATACGCAGCCAGAGGTACCTCGCTAGTACCAACCAAATACACATTATCTTCTTCCAAGTGATAAACATTCTCTGCCGCTTGACCTAAGAATCCTGTGCCTTCCATTGCTGGAGGGTTGACCAAGACAGGCGGAATAACAGGAATAAATCCTGCTTTTGTTGCAGATGAAATCGCATAATTGACGAGTGCAAATTCTAAGAGCGCACCCACGCCTGTTAAGTAATAGGAGCGTGAGCCTGCAACCTTAGCTCCTCGTTCTGTATCAATAGCTTTTAGAATCTTCCCGAGTTCTACATGATCTTTCGGTTCAAATCCTGCACTAGAGAAATCACGAGGTGTGCCAACATGCTCGAGAACAACAAAGTCAGCCTCTCCTCCTATTGGAGCTTGTGGGCTAATCAAGTTGTGAATCTGCAGCAAAGCAGCTTCTGCAGCTGCTTCTGCAATGGCACGAGCAGAATCTGCTTCCTTGACCTTTGCTGAGAGAGCTTTCGCGTTTTCTAGCAGTGCACTTTTTTCTTCACCTTTAGCGGCGCCCACTGATTTTGAAAGTACGTTCTGCTCTGCTCTAAGTGTTTCAAAGGTCGTAATCGCAGAGCGGCGAGCATCATCTAAAATTATGAGTTGGTCAACGATCTCAACGTTTTCGCCTCGCACTTTTTGGGATTGGCGAACTCGTTCTGGATCTTCACGAAGTATTCTTAAATCAATCACGGGATTAGCCTACCTATTCGCCGCGCGAGGGTATGAACCTAGAACTCGAATATCATCGCAGATTGAGCGTAATCCAATAATTGAACGGGTGACCGCTGCATCGCTCTGGTGCCCCTCAACATCAATGATGAAGTGATAGTGCCCCAATTCACGGCCAGTTGGGCGGCTCTGAATAAAAGAGAGGTTCACATCATTCTTTGCGAATTCAGTCAGTATCTCTAGTAGCGCTCCAGCATGATCAATATCTATATACGCAACGAGGGATGTTCGATCTCTCCCGGTAGGTGCTGGAACCGCTCCAGGTTTGCGGGCTAGGACAAAGCGCGTCACGGCAGCATCGTTGTCACCAATATTCTCTTCAATTACCGCGAGACCGTACTTATCGGCTGCAATCTTCGCTGCAATTGCGCCATCCCAATTGCCATCCTTTAAACCCTCGGCAGCTGCTGCCGTGGAGGGTGTGGTGATCACTTCTGCGCCGGGGTATTCCCGTGCTATAAATATTCGACACTGAGACTCAGCATGTGGGTGGGTAGCGATTCGGGTGATTGGCTTAGTCGCATTAGAGGGCAGGGTCATCAATGCAAAACTCACTGGGATTGTGGTTTCTGCGACGATCTCCAGGGCAGAGCCGTTAGCCAATTCATCGAGGGTTCGGGCAACAACCCCCTCAACTGAATTTTCGATCGGAACCAGGGCGAATTCTGCTCTACCTTCGCGAACGGCATCTAATGCGGCAGTCACGTTGGAGTAAGGAATCAGCTGATCTGAATCTGAGGTAATGCCTATCAAGGCTGCCTCAGTAAATGTTCCTGAAGGTCCCAGGTAGGCATATGTATTCACTGGTCAACTCTACCCAAGTGAGATGAGTGCCCGAGAGGGGATTTGAACCCCTACACCCTTACGAGTACACGAACCTGAATCGTGCGCGTCTGCCGTTCCGCCACTCGGGCTTACTTATAAGAGGTTAGCACCGATACGCTAAATCTATGAATCGCTCTTTCAAGGTTGTAGCTCGTAGCGAGCTCGGCCTTATAAGAGATGGCAACGAAGATTCAGCTCTCGTTTCACCCCGCTTGATAGCGGTTGCCGATGGGATGGGTGGTCACGCCGGCGGTGAAGTCGCCTCCAGAATTGCAATTACCTCCGTTAAAGAGTTGAGCGATGTATTAAATGATTCTGCGTTAGATGCAGAATCGCGCGAGGATCTGCTTCTTAATATCTCCTTTTCGATTGATCACGAGATTGCAGAGGTCGCCAGCAATGATCGCAGCCTTCAGGGAATGGGTACAACCCTTACCGCCCTGCACCTCAACGGAGATCGCGTTGAACTCCTTCACATTGGTGATTCACGGTGTTATCAATGGAACGGTAAGAAGTTAGTTCAGTTGAGCTACGACCATACAGTCATGCAGGAGTTGCTGGATCAGGGGCGCTTGACCCCCGATGAAGTAATTAACCATCCTCAGAGATCGCTACTAACCCAAGCTTTGATCGGTGACTCTGGTATCGACCCAATACTTAATCTTTTTGAGGTAAAGGTGGGGGATCAATTTCTGCTCTGCAGTGATGGGCTGAGTTCTGTTTTATCAGATTTTGAAATTGTGAATGTCATTAAGAAATCCGATCCATCGGAAATCGTTGATCAATTAATTGCGGCGGTACTTGGAAAAGGTGCACCAGATAATGTCACGATCATCTGGGCTGAGATCGTCGAGACAAAAGTTGAATCACCTAGCGAATTACTTGGAGCAGCGAGCATATGAACAAGAAGATTTTCAATAGTCGCTATGAAATTGGTGCCATGATTGGAACCGGCGGCATGGCCGATGTTTACATCGCCGAAGACTTGCGTTTACATCGTAAGGTTGCAGTTAAGATTCTACGCAGTGATTTAGCGCGAGACCCCGCCTTTATCGCCCGCTTTAAAAAGGAAGCTCTCGCTGCCGGTGGTTTAAATAATCCTGGAATTGTTGCGGTTTTTGACTCTGGAGAAGATGGTCCCAATTCTTACATTGTCATGGAACTTGTTAAGGGACATACCCTTCGCCAAGTTCTGCAATCAGATGCCGAAATTTCACAAGATGAAGCGGTAGAGATCGTCGCAGAAATTCTGGAGGCGCTTGATTACTCCCATGCGCAGGGGATAATTCATAGAGATATCAAACCGGGAAATATTATGATCACCGATTCTGGCAAGGTTAAGGTGATGGATTTCGGTATTGCCCGAGCTTTGGACGATATCGGGGCCACTATGACAAATACCTGGAACGTTGTTGGTACAGCCCAATATTTGTCCCCGGAGCAAGCCACCGGTGAATATGCAGATGCCCGAAGTGATATCTATTCAGTCGGCTGTTTGATGTATGAATTGCTAGTGGGAAGACCACCATTTATTGGAGATACCCCAGTATCCATTGCATTCCAGCATGTTTCAGCTCCCTTGCCCGCACCATCCGATATCAACCCTGATATCGACCCAAATCTAGAGACGATTATTCAAGTCGCTCTTCATAAAGATCCAAGTGACCGCTACCAAGATGCTGGGGCGATGTTAGAAGATTTGCGGCGCGCCATGCGCGGGGAACAAGTGACAACCAAGATTAGGCGCACCAAGTCCAAGCGCCGCTTCTTCTTACTCGGTGGGGTCGCGGTCGCTGTTGCACTAATTGCCGGTTCCACGCTGTACACCCAAGTGAAAAATCCGAATACCCCCACCTTACAAGTTCCGAATGTTGTGGGCCTATCCGAGGCACAGGCGCGAGCGCTACTGCCAGACTTCACAATCAATATCCAAGATGGACCGTCTTCATCGATTCCAAAGGGTCGCATCTCAAGTCAACTCCCACTTGCAGATGCAAAGGTAATTCAGGGCAGTAGTATCACTTTGACGGAATCGACCGGTGCTGGAAACACATCAATCCCCATTAACTTGGTGGGCTTATCACTTGCGGATGCGAGAAGTGCACTCACTTCTGCAGGCTTACTCGTTGCGCAGACAATTCCTACAGATTCAAATCAAGCTCCCGGAACCGTGCTCGGAGTCAATCCGTCTCCAGGAAGTATCTTGCCTGCCGGTGCTGGTGTTGTTCTTCAAATTGCTAGCGGAAGTTTGCAGGTACCGAACTTGGTTGGCTTGAGTGAAGTCCAAGCGATCACAACTCTGACACAAGCAGGATTCTTGGTTCGTACAGCAACTGCATATGATGCAACCCAAGCCGCACAAATAGTATTAGATCAAGCACCGACTGCAGGAACAACGCAAATTATTGGTTCTGCAGTTACGATTACTGTAAATACGCAGCCAACTAATTAGAGTGCAATAGCGTCACACTCTATTTACTACCGGCGAGAGCCCTTCGGAGCGAGCGCGTGCACCATCATCTCCACACCGCTCTAACCAATTGCCGAGCATCTGATGACCATGCTCTGTTAACACAGATTCGGGATGGAATTGAACTCCAGAAATCGGAAGCGTTTTATGTTCGATCGACATAACCACACCAGAATCGGTCTGCCCAGTTACTTCCAACTCGTCGGGAATTGTTGAGGGCTCGATTGCGAGTGAGTGATAACGCGTTGCAATAAATGGCGAAGGTAGATCCACTAAGAAGCCTTTATTTAAGTGGTGAACATTTGAAGTTTTACCATGCAACAACTCTGGAGCTCGAGATACGGTGGCTCCAAATGCAACGCCAATGGCTTGATGACCCAAACAGACTCCGAGAAGTGGAATCTTCTTTGCTGCGGCGTACTTAACGAGCTCAATGCTCTGTCCTGCTGCCTCCGGAGTTCCAGGACCTGGGGAGATCAAAATTCCATCGAAGCTCTCTAGGGTAGAGAAATCGACCTGATCGTTTCGGCGCACAGTTACTTCAGCGCCCAATTGGCCCAAATACTGGACCAAGTTGTAGACAAATGAATCGTAATTATCGACGACGAGCACTCTGGTCATGGGGTAAGGCTACCGACTGTAATGATCGTGACATTTTTAATATTGGTGTACCGTTTACCCATGCCTAAATCGCACAGTCGCAAGAAGGATCCGGTCTATATTCCGGATGAGGTAGCCCAGAAAGCTCCACTTCCTACGGAGAGCCCAAAATGGCTCGCGCCCCTCATGCTCGCCGGCTTCCTTGCAGGCTTGGTTTGGATCGTGATTTACTACGTCAGCAACACCTCATATCCGATCCCGCATCTTGGGGCCTGGAATATGGTTATTGGCTTTGGTTTTATCGCTGGGGGTTTCACCCTCGCGACAAAATGGCGCTAATTCAACTCTTTTAATTACACCCCTGTAATTCTCCACACCGTGGATAAACCCTGTGGAAAACTTCTGCTATTTCTCAGGAAATCCCCAGCGAATGAGAGAATCCTCTCTCCTGTGCCCCTCATTGGGGAGCCAGAAGCGCATATGTGGAGGATCAGGACATGACCGCACTAAAAGAGAGAGTTACCGTGGCAGATACTCATACCAGCAATTTACAGAGAATTCTCGTGGTCGATGATGAGAGTTCAATCAGCGAACTTATTGCGACCAGCCTACGTTTTGTCGGCTTTGATGTCCGCACCGCCGCCACAGGATCACAGGCCCTCACTATCGCTGAAGAATTTAAACCTCACGCACTTATCCTTGATGTGATGTTGCCAGACCAAGATGGCTTTGAAGTCTGCCGCCAACTCCGCTCTGAAGGTCACAGCGTCGGCGTCCTCTTTCTTACCGCCAAAGATACTGTCGATGACAAGATCGCTGGTCTGACCATAGGTGGCGATGACTATGTAACAAAACCTTTCTCTCTTGAAGAGTTGGTCGCTCGCCTGCGCGCTCTGCTACGTCGGATCGGAGCAGTTGAAGCAACCGTTGATGAAGAGAAAGTTCGCTTCGCAGATCTTGAGCTCGATGAGGCAACTCACGAAGTTCGTCGTGCTGGACACTTGATCGACCTCTCACCTACCGAGTTCCTGCTCTTGCGCTATTTGATGATCAACGCCGACCGCGTTGTTAGTAAGTCTCAAATCCTCGATCACGTATGGCAATACGACTTCCGTGGCGATGCTGGAATCGTTGAAACTTATATCTCTTACCTCCGCAAGAAGATCGACATTTATGAGCCTGCTCTTATTCATACTGTGCGTGGCGTCGGCTACCGAATGCGTATTCCTGCTGGAAACTAAGATAATTCTTCAATGAAGAAGGAAGTCCCCGGCTTTAGGCAATGGAGCCTGCGCAACCGATTGTTGCTCGCGACCGTTGTTGTTGCTGCGATTGGAATTGGTGCCTCTGATTTTGCAGCAAATGCCGAGCTCCGTGGATTTCTTATTCGTCAGGTTGATAGCCAACTTGCTAGCGTCGCAAATTCAACCTTATCAAGGTTAGTTCGAGCTGGAATTGCACCTAATGGCGATGATGGCACCAGTGGTTCTGGGACGGCTACCCCCTTCCGAGCAGTGAGCCCACTTCGTGGAGTTCCAACCGCAACCTCATTAACTCTTCTCGATCCGAGCGGTGAGATCTTGGGTCAGGTAGGGGGAGATATTTCTACCGGAGGCTCGCAAGCAACTTTTAGTGGAATGACACTCGCTCAAGTCGCAGCCACCAAAGGCAAGGCATTTACAGTTCACACTGAAAATCCGCGGACTTCAACTCGAGCTGTCGCATACGTTCTGCCTTCTAATTTGGGTTCGGTTGTGATTGCTGTTTCATTAACAAGCGTTGAAAGAACTCTTCAAGAGCTAAGTTTCCTATTTCTCTTGATAAGCCTTGCGGTTCTGCTCTTAATTGGCTTGATCTCGCGTTGGTTGATCACCTTGAGCCTTAAGCCGCTCCTTGAAGTTGAAGTAATTGCGGCCGCCATCGCCGGTGGCGATCTCTCCGCTCGTCTACCAGAGATCCGTCCTGCAACTGAAATAGGGCGCCTTACCAAATCGCTCAACACCATGTTGGGAAGAATTGAAGAATCCTTCCAGCAAAAGAATGAATCTGAATCTAAGCTGCGTCGCTTTGTCGCGGATGCATCTCATGAACTTCGAACTCCGCTCACTGCGATTCGAGGCTTCGCGGAACTGCACCGTCAAGGTGCGGTTACTGGCGAAGAAAAGACCAAGGAATTAGTAGGAAGGATTGAGAAAGAGTCGATCCGCATGGGATCACTTGTGGAGGATTTGCTGCTGCTGGCACGTATGGATGAAGCAAGGCCGCATACTCTCGAACCTGTTGATCTCACCCACCTCATTGAAGAGAGCGTTGCATCTGCTCTCGCCGCCGGCCCTGATCATCCTATTGAAGTTGATGTACCGGCAGATCTCTATGTACTTGGGGACACCAAGAGAATCCATCAGGCTTTAGGAAACTTGCTGGCAAATGCCCGCACTCACACACCTAGCGGAACTCTCATTAAGGTTTCAGCGGCTACAAACGAAATCGAAACTACTATTGCTGTAAAGGACTCTGGACCAGGGCTATCTGAGAGTGATCAGATACGAATCTTCGAGCGCTTCTTCCGAGTTGACCCATCCCGGGCGCGCCATGCCGGTGAAGGTAGTGGGCTTGGTTTATCGATCGTTGATGCCGTTATGAAGGCGCATAGTGGCACCGTGAGTGTCGACTCTGAAATAGGTAAGGGTTCGACCTTTACCCTGCACTTCCCAATTAATTCTGAAGCTTGAAGGTAAATGATCCTGTCACGATGTGACCATCTTGGGCTGAAACTCTGTAGCTGACTTTATAAGTACCCATTATCGCTGCTCTATTTTTTAGTGGGGCGGTAAGAAGAGCCCCTTTTACAATATTCACTCCCGTTGTCACTAAGGAATTGTTTGGGCTTGTAACCACTACATTATTTATAGCTCGCTTCCCAAGAGTGAGAAGAGGGTCAGCAAATTTCAGAGTTATTTTTGAAGGCAGCGCCTTAACAATTGAGCCCTTGTTTGGGTTTGAAGATATTAGGACGGTATGAGCTGAAGCAATCGAAGCACTGCTTACCAAGAAGATAGAAACCAACAGGGCTATACAATTCTTGCGCATTACTTCCCTATCTTTATCTGGAAGATCTCCTTGAGCGCCCCATAAACAGCGCCTGTCGTCCAGAAGGGTTGTTGCGGAGTTATCAAATTAGTTTTTCCACCACTTGATAGATAGCTGTAGAGCTTGGTTGGAACTATGTTTTTAGCTTTTGGGTTTGTTACGGCTGGGGAGCCTAAATCGAGCCAGCGCCAATGTAGGTTTGGTCCAATAATCACAATTACATCGGCATGATTGACGTCGTAGGTGATCTGTTTTCCGGTCATCCAGTCAATAACGCCGCTGTCAGACTTCACGACCTGTGAATAAACACCAAACCAAGACCATAGAGAGTTAACTCCGGATGCTGAGCCAGTTGCGAGCGTCCAATGTGAATCGTTAAATAGTGCTTGATAACTCTTAAGTCGAGCGGGCGTATCGCGCTTTGGATCAACCGTCAGTTCCAGACTCATAATCGAGCTGGCGAGCTTGGCTTGTGAAATGGCATCGCCTATCTCACGCATATTAACGCTCGTCATGGGACAAATTTCATTGCAGAGCGATAGGAAATCCGTCAGCACAACGGTTTTACCTTTTAGGGAGGCGAGGGTAAATGTCTTACCGTTTGCATCTGTTAAAGGGATGGACAGAAGTGAGGACGGAATCGGAACATCAAAAATAGTTCCACCAGCTCTGGCAGCATGCCCTGTAAGGGGTGGCGTGGTTACCGCATAACTAGGCGCAATAAAAACTAGGCCAACTGCTACAACGAGAAGAAGGCTTGACTTACGCACTAGGAAATTCCTTCCATCGCGCGCAGAGTTGCAATTCTCGTTGCTAATGGTGGGTGAGTCGAAAACAATTTCGAAGTCTTGCTGTCATCGAGAGGCGATTCGATCCATATATGTGCAACGGCCGTAGATTTTTGATGCACAACAGTGCTATCAGCTGCCAGTACTTCAAGGGCGCGACGCAAACCAGTCGGGTTTCGGGTAAATGCCACCGCTGTGACATCAGCCAGCGCTTCGCGCTTTCGCGAGATTGCTAGGCGAAGTAAGAGCGCTGCAAGAGGAGCAAGGATCAGAACGACGAGTGAAGCGATCAGTGCGAGGGGGTTTTGATCGTTGTTGTTATTGTCACGACGATTTCCACCACCAAAGATCATCATACGCAACATGAAATCGCTTAATAGTGCAAGTGCACCTGCAGTCGTTGCGGCAATTGCAGAAACCAATGTGTCGCGATTGGCTACATGCGCCATCTCGTGAGCTGTCACGCCCTGTAACTCTTCGCGATCCATCACGCGTAAAATCCCCGTTGTAAAAGCAATGACAGCATGTTCTGGATTGCGACCAGTGGCAAATGCATTGGGAGCGGTATCTTCGACGATGGCAATCTTTGGTACAGGTAGACCGGCAGCGATGCATACCTCCGTAACCAAGTCATATAACTGCTTGTTATCTGCTTCGGTAACGATCTTTGCCCCGGTCATTGTTAGGACAATCTTGTCGGAGGTCCAATAAGAACCCCATACTGAAAGCAGGGCTATTCCTACTGCAAATGGAACGACCCCTACCCCGGTTTTGCCGAAGTAGGTCATTAGAGCCCAGATAACAACTCCAACGAGCAGAGCCATGCCGAAGAGGAGTTCGGTTGACTTTAACTTGTTAGCAGATTGAAGTTTCCGAAAATCCATCGTTAGAACTTGACCTGCGGTGCCTTGCGATCTTGCGGATCATCGACTTCATAAAATGGTCTGGCAGTTACACCAGCAGATTTTACAAAGAGGCTGCTCGGAAATGTTTTGATCGCAGAGTTCAGAGTGCGCACATTGTCGTTATAGAACTGACGTGCAAAGGAGACCTTATTCTCTGTCGAAGATAGTTCTTCTTGCAGCGCCAAGAAGTTGGTTGATGCTTTCAAGTCTGGATAATTCTCGGTCACTGCGAGCAGACCACGAAGAGCCTGTGTCAGTTGCCCATCGGCAGCTGCGACATCGGCAACGGTGGTGGCTGTTGTTGCCTTGGCACGTGCGGCGATGACCGCTTCAAAGGTACTTGATTCATGCGAGGCATAGCCTTTCACTGTTTCAACGAGATTAGGGATTAGATCAGAACGACGCTTGAGTTGCGTGTCAATCTGCGCAAAGGCTTCGTCAACCGAGATATTGGCGCGTACCAAACGGTTTCGAGACATAATCGCGTAAAGGGCGAGAATTAACAGAATAGCGATAACGAGAACGACGGCTTTCATAACCTGCTCCTTAGTACTTAGTTAAATTTTAGTTAAATTTTAGTTAAATTATTGAATCTTAGTTTGGTGAAAGTTCATCCAAGACTTGCTTGGCGTTGGGCCGCGCTGGCCTTGATACCTAGAACCGTACAGGGCTGAACCGTATGGATGCTCGGCGGGAGATGTGAGTTTGATGAGACAGAGCTGCCCAATCTTCATTCCTGGAAAGAGTTTGACCGGGAGATTGGCAACATTGGAAAGTTCAAGTGTGATGTGACCAGAGAAACCGGGATCAATGAATCCTGCCGTTGAATGGGTAAGTAACCCAAGGCGACCCAGTGAAGATTTTCCCTCGAGACGTCCAGCAATATCGTCGGGGAGAGTTATCACCTCGTACGTGCTGGCAAGAACAAATTCGCCTGGGTGCAAGATGAAGTGCTCATCTGGGCCAACCGCAACTTCACGGGTGAGCTCTGCTTGTTCAATAGATGGATCGATTACCGAATATTTATGGTTTTCAAAGACTCGGAAGAAGCGATCGAGCCGAACATCCACACTTGATGGCTGGATCATCCCATCGCTAAAGGGTTCAACCTTCACCCGTCCGGCAGAGACTTCAGCGGCAATATCGCGATCACTAAGTAGCACGGCTAAAACCCTATCAGGCAGCGCGAGGGAGAGATGAAGGTCTATAGCCGATAGGTTTGGCTCATGAGTCCTAGACGCGCCTTCCTCTTTCTCTCCAGCGGCGCTTTCCTCTTCGCCATCAGTGGAATTGTCTCTAAATGGGTCATGGAGGCGGGTTTGACCCCTTGGAGGCTTACCGAGGTGCGAACCACCGGATCTTTCGTTGCGCTTCTGATCTATCTCGCTCTCAATGGGCGGATTCACCAGTTGCGTCCTAGAAAAGGAGAAGGTGGACTTCTTGCTCTCTTTGGAATTATCGGAATCGCCGCGGTCCAATCTTTCTATTTCTTCTCAATTCTGCGACTTCACGTTTCCACCGCCTTGATTATTGAATTCACCGCCCCTATATGGATCGTGCTCTATCTGCGTTTGATTAAAAAGGTAAAGATTAATAATTCAATGTGGCTTGGACTTATTGCAGCATTCATTGGGTTGATCTTGGTCGGTGAAGTCTGGAAGGGCTTAACGCTCAACGGGTTGGGAGTTATCTCTTCATTCATTGATGCTTTGAGCTTGGCTAGCTATTTCTTCTTAAGTCGCGCGCTAGGAAAGCTGCGCAGTACAGAGACCATGCTGGTCTGGGGTTTTGGAATTACCGCGGTGCTATATGCGCTCGTCCAACCTTGGTGGTCATTTCCATTTCGAATCTTTACCAAGCCAATCGACCTTAATGGACATTTTGTCGGTCATCATCTCCCGGGATGGCTCCTTATTGGCTTCATCGTCCTATTTGGAACTGTTCTTCCCTACCTCTGCGTTGTTATCGGTATAAATGCACTCACTCCTCAAGCCGCAAGCATCATCGGAATGCTCGAACCTTTATTCGCGGGTGCTTTCGGTTGGATACTCTTAAAGGAAACATTTACTACTATTCAGCTTATCGGAGCAGCTGTGGTGCTCGGAGGAATCTTTATTGCCAACGAGAAGATTCCCGATGGTGTGAGCAACGTTTAAGGAGTAATCAATGGATATATTTAATGACATTCTGAATGCGAATAAAGAGTTCATATCGACCTTCACTTCTGAAGATCTCACTGGCACAGCTGTTAAAGGCCTAGCAATTGTTACATGCATGGATTCGCGAATCGATCCACTCCGTATTGTGGGTATGCACGCTGGTGATGCCAAGATCCTCCGTAACGCTGGTGCACGCGTAACAGATGACGTATTACGTACCCTTGTTCTTGCAACTCACTTGCTTGGGGTTAATCGCGTCTTGGTTATGCCGCATACCGATTGCCGCATGGCGAGTACCGACGAAGCCGGCATTCACGCCGCGATTTCTACGAAGAGTGGGGTAGATACCCGAAGTTTGGATTTCCAGACTACCTCTGACCAACACGGCGCACTCTTGAAAGATATTGTGAAGATTGAAAGCTACCCACTCTTGCATGATGAAGTGCGAGTTATGGGAGCTATCTACGATGTCAAAAGTGGGTTGCTAACTTCAATAAATTAAATCGCTAACCTATTGCGAAGTTCTACTCACCTCTTTACCCTTTAAATCCGAGCTCTTTTCATCGAGAGGGATTTACATATGGCGCATGATGTAATCACGGATAAACCAGGGGACTTTAAGATCGTTCCAACTAGTGCAATTCCGCTAGTAGCTGTCGTCTATATAGGACTCATCGTTGCAGTTGCTAGCAATCGCCTCTGGGCCTTGGATTTCTTTCACGTGGTTGGAGGCGCGTGCTGGACAGCTATCGACCTCTTCTTAGGATTTGTCATCGGACCAATTATTGGAAAGATGAGCATTCCGGCGCGAATGGAATTTTCTAAGAAATTTATGCCGAAGATGGTGCTCTTAATGCCGACGCTTGTCATTGCAACCTTAGCTGGAGGGTTTCAGTTAGCCAGGCACGAAGGTTTCATCCTCTCCTCGGATAAGCACCACCCTTGGGTCGTCGCCTCAATGATTGTTGTTGGAGTTCTGGCAGTTGTTGCGTTGGGATTTCTTGAACCTGCAAATATTGGCGTCCTCTTTGAGTTGAAGAAAGAACATCCCAATGGAGAGGTTATAGGAAAGCTCATGAAACGCTTTCTCTACACGGCTGGAATTACAGGGGTGATGCAGGTCGCCACCCTCATTATTATGACAAGGATCGCCACGCTATGAAGAATAAACTGCCTCCAATTTCAGAGCTCTCTGTTCTTGCTTTAGCAGTTGTGGTCGCCGGAGGGGTCTTCCTCGCGGCTCATCTTCCGAAACACGTCACTTTGGTTCCTACAACTATCGCAGTGGTAGTAGCCGGTGCGATCGTGCTCGTAAATCTCTTCTTGCTGCGCCAAATCAAAGCGTTTGATTGGAAGGTCTTTGCCACTGTTGCTAAATGGACCCTACTGGCTTATGGACTAATTGCGGCTGCGCTCGAATACATCTTTATTAAAGATGGATCCCGCGGGAGCGTGTTAACGATTATGACTGCAACGCTCGTAATCTTCGCGATTAACTTACCGATTCACTTCGGTTTTACCGTCGCCAGGTACTCGGATAAAACGAGTTAATCCTTCACAAAGCTCTCGCCACCGCTAAATGCTGGAGCAATATCTGCAAAGCGGGCGAAGTGAAGTTGGGCGGCGACGGTAATGGTTCGGGTGGGACCATTACGATGCTTAGCGACGATTAAATCTGCCTCACCGGAGCGATTCTGATTGTCGTAGAGATCATCGCGGTGTAACAAAATAACCATATCTGCATCCTGCTCAATTGACCCTGATTCACGTAGGTCAGAGAGCATCGGCTTCTTATCGGCGCGCTGTTCTGGAGAACGGTTGAGCTGTGAGATCGCGATGATGGGGACGTTGAGCTCTTTAGCGAGCAACTTTAGATTACGTGAGAACTCAGAGACCTCTTGTTGGCGGCTCTCAACGCGCTTGCCAGAGGTCATCAGCTGCAAGTAGTCAATAACGATCAACTTCAAATTGTGGCGTTGCTTGAGGCGGCGGGCCTTTGAACGAATCTCCATGAGCGAGAGGTTTGGTGAGTCATCGATAAATAGCGGGGCCTGAGAAATTTCGCCCATACGCTTTGCTAACCGACCCCACTCATCATCAGAGAGCGAACCAGAACGAATGTTATTTAAGCCGACCTTCGCTTCGGCGGAGAGCATACGCATCGTGATCTCCGAGCGGCTCATTTCAAGGGAGAAGATCACCGAAGTATCGCCATTATGAATGGAGGCATGGCGCGCAATATCTAGGCCTAGTGTGGACTTACCGACGGCAGGACGCGCTGCTAAAACAATCATGTTCCCAGGATGAAAACCATTGGTCAGGGCATCGAGATCGCGAAAACCACTCTTGACTCCTTCATCTGCAACACCCGAGGAGATAGCTTCAATCTCATCTAGTGCGGCCGGGAGAAGTTCAGAAAGTTGAATGTAATCTTCACTCATTCGAGATTCGGTTACTTGATAGACCTCGGCCTGCGCCGCATCTACTGCATCATCAACATCGCCAGCTTCGGAATATCCCAGTTGAACGATCTTTGTTCCTGCTTCAACGAGGCGGCGTAAAATTGCACGGTCGCGCACAATACGGGCGTAATAACCAGCGTTAGCTGCAGTTGGCACAGAAGAGATAAGGGTGTGGAGATATGGTGCGCCGCCGGCGCGCGTAATATCACCACGTTTGGTGAGTTCGGCAGAGACGGTCACTGGATCGGCTGGGTCTCCACGACCATAGAGATCGAGAATTGCATCGTAGATAAGTTCGTGTGCGGGGCGATAGAAATCGCGCTCCTTGATAATTTCGACGACATCGGCGATGGCATCTTTAGAGAGAAGCATTCCACCGAGGACAGATTGTTCAGCGAGGAGATCTTGTGGAGGAGTTCGCTCGAATTCGATGGGGCGAGCCTGCAGACTGTTATTTCCGCGATTAGGAAGTTCAGCGATGCTCATGAGGTAATCCTCTTATGAGCAACTGACATTCCCTACATTCGCGAGAAGGGCATGTGCGCTCTCTGTGGGAAAGGGGAGTATTACTGGGGATAACCTGAGTTTTATTGTGGAGGGGGTGTGGGTAACTTCGTCCATACTGGGGATAGTCCGGCGAATCACCATCAAAAGACGCTCAAATTAGATACTTAGGCTGGGGATAAAGAAAAATCTAGCAATCTCAATAAATGAGAAAACCCCGCCAGGTGAACCAGGCGGGGTCACTCAATTGCCGTTAGTTAAGCAGCGACAACCTCAACTGCGATATTGGCAGCGACCTGCGCGTGCAGGGTTACCTTGGCAGCATAGTTGCCGAGCTTCTTCATGACAGGAGCCTTTAAGCGATGGCGATCAATATCGATACCAACCGATGATTTAATCGCTGCGATGAGGTCCTTATCGGTTACGGAACCGAAGAGTGAACCGGTAGCGCCAACCTTGGCTTTAACCACGATTGGTGCAGCTTCAAGTGATGCCTTGATTTCACGAGCATGGTCGAGATCGCGGATCTCCCGAGCGCTACGCGCACGACGAATTCCCTCGATCTGCTTCTCTCCACCGACCGACCAGGCAATTGCGTTGCCGTTGGGTAGCAAGGAGTTACGGGCATAGCCATCTTTAACAGTTACAACATCGCCAGCCTGGCCGAGTCCTGCAACTTCGCGTGTAAGGATGAGTTTCATATTTATCCTCTCCTTATCTAGCTGTTGAGGTGTAAGGCAAGAGCGCCATTTCGCGGGAGTTCTTGACCGCGGCAGCAATTGCACGTTGATGTTGGGTGCATGCACCCGTTACTCGGCGAGCGCGGATCTTGCCGCGATCGGAGATGAACTTACGAAGGGTAGCGATGTCCTTATAATCAATATAAGAAACTTTCTGTTGGCAGAAAGAGCATGGCTTCTTCTTAAATTTCTTTAAAGCCGCAGCCGACATCTTCGGTGCGACCTTCTTTGGCTTTAAGGTCTTATTACTTCTTGCTCCCACTGTGGTGCTCCTTTATGAGGGCCCTGTTTATTGAAACAGGAATGGTTGGTTTTGAATTACTTGGCTTCTAATAAGTTAGAAAGGGGGCTGATCATCTGATGCTCCAGTTGCCCAACCGCCGCCTACTGGGGCTGCTGACCAAGGATCATCGGAAGATGCAGTTTCAGATGTTGCGGTGAAACCGCCAGTACCCGCTCCGCGAGTTGTCTTAGTGACCTTTGCAGTTGCATTGCGAAGTGATGGACCTACCTCGTCAACTTCAACCTCAAATACTGTGCGCTTTTCGCCTTCTTTAGTCTCATAAGAGCGTTGCTTCAGCCGCCCAGAAACGATGACACGCATTCCACGTGTCAAAGATTCTGCGACATTCTCTGCAGCTTGACGCCAGATCTGACAGTTAAGAAAGAGGCTATCGCCATCCTTCCACTCGTTCGTTGCCTTATCGAGATAACGAGGAGTTGATGCAACGGTGAACTTTGCAACTGCAGCACCAGATGGTGTGAAGCGCAGTTCAGGATCGCTTGTTAAGTTACCGATCATTGTGATTGTTGTATCGCCAGCTGCCATTTTTCTCTCGCTTAACTAGTGACTGATTATGAGTTGAGTTGATCTGGACGAACGACCTTGGTGCGGAGCACGGCCTCGTTCAAATTGAGTTGGCGATCAAGTTCTTTGATCGCATCTGGACCACAGTGCAGATCAGCAACAGCGTAGATGCCTTCGGCCTTCTTATTGATTTCGAAGGTCATGCGACGACGGCCCCAAATATCGAGCTTGTCGACGGTTCCACCACTGTCTTTGATGATCTTGAGATATGTCTCAAGACTTGGTGCGACTGTGCGTTCTTCTAGGTCTGGATCGAGAATGACCATGATTTCATAATGACGCATGCGTTAACCCCACCTCCTCTGGACTAAAGCGGCCGTGGGATTTCCACGACAGGAGGGTTACTGCTCCTAAAGCGGAAAGGACGGTGCCCTGTTCGCGTGAGGAAGGGTAAGCCTAATCCACCACGTCAGATAGGAGAAATTCCTCCTCTGGGGGCGCTGGAATAGGTGTGGATAAGAGGAGTTTGAGGGCGAAAATCAGGCTGGCGCCGACGCGAAGAAAGATCGCCGCCGCATACCAGCGGGCGGGAAGGGAGAACTTGGCTCCAGCAAAGCTGGCGAGATATTCCCAAATGGCGAAGTGGTAGATCCCTTCGCTTGCCTGCCAAACCCAGAACGCCCAGCGATCTCGATTATTGACCAGGGCTATCACACCCAGCGGAGCCAACCAGAGAACATATTGCGGGGAGTACACCTTATTGAAAGCGGTAAAGAGCGCGACAAATATAAAGGCGATCTCTGCCAACTTTGGGGTAACTGCGCGACGTAACAGAAATGCAAACACGGCAAGGGAGGTGATGATAAATAGCGCACTCCACAAGAAATTGATAGCTGGCGGATTAACCTTAAAAATATTGAGAGCCTGCCAGATCGAGCCAAGATCTGCCGGCCTGGAACTGTTTAACTTAAAAAATCTCCACCACCCTGTTGGTGTTGTCAACGCAAAGGGCAGGTTTATCACAATCCATAAGAGAAGAGTTTGTGCAATGTAACGAACCCCGCGCCGAATCTCTCCTTGGCGAATGAAGATGAGTGCCATTGGAATAAGTAAAACAATGGGGAAAAATTTAGTTGCTATAGAGATCGCCAATACAACAGCACTTAACCCATATCGTTTTCGGTCGAACCAATAAATCGAAGCAACCGCACTGAGAACCGCCCAAAGGTCCCAGTTGATATAAAGCGATGCTATAACCGCTGGTAACAGGGGAAGTAGATACCACTTTTTAGGATTTATTTTCGAGACTACAAATGCAATCGCAATGAAGAGAAATGCCAATAGAGCCACATTGATGAGAAAATAATATTTATCGGAGTAGATACCTTCTGGCGTGACTAAAGCCGTTGCCCACATTACGACGCCAGTAAGTGGAGGATATTCCACCGAATTAGTGGAACTTGAATACGGCCAGACGTGATGCACTAGGCCGCGTGCATCAAAGAGTGCAGGTAGGTCGCTATAACATTCATGAGAATCAACTCCAACGCCAGACCAATTCGTGTTGTAACAATGATCAAATTTGGCGAAAGAGAGAAGCGCCGCAAATAACGTAAGAGCCAGGACGGCCTTTGTTAAGAAGGAAAGCCGCATCGATTCTCTGCTTTTTACTTTTTCTTCTTAGGTGCTGGTGCTGGCTTTGGAGTTGGCTTTGGAGAAATCGCAAGGGCGGGATCCATTGTTGGCACCGCGCTCTGCATAGGTACTGGATCAACTCCACCAATATTGGACGCTGGTGGGAAGTCCATGATTGGAACATGAACCAGCGCCTCTTTCATATATAGATCCCAAATTCGGGCTGGGAAAGTTCCGCCGGTAACGGCATTCATTCCGCCAATACCGTTGAGTGATTGTGAAGCGTTATCTCTAAAAAACGCAACGCTAGTTGCCATTTGCGGTACATACCCCGAGAACCAGGCACTGGCATTATCTGTGGTGGTGCCTGTCTTTCCCGCACTGGGCCTACCGAGATCGGCGACAGCTCCTGAAGCTGTTCCATACGTTGTGACTGTTTGAAGTGCAGTCGTAAGATCTGCCATCACATCACTAGCAAAAACTTGGCTTGACTGTGGTTGAGCTTGATACAAAATCCCACCATTGTTGCCCAAGACTTGGGAGACGATATAAGGCTTGGCATAGATACCTTGCGCAGCAAAGGTGGCATATGCCGATGCCACATCAATAACGTGAGGGCTTGCCACTCCGAGAGTTACTGAAGGTCCAGAGACCATATTTACCGATGCTGGGATTCCGGCGCGTCTGGCAACATCGATAACTTTATCTGGGCCCACCTTGATTCCAAGAGGAACAAAGACGGTGTTAACGGAGTTAGCGATTGCATCCAAGAGGTTTATGTTTTTAAATTGCTCGTTGCCATAATTGAAAACAGCATATGGCCCTTGTGAGCCAGGATCGTAGAAGACTTGTGGGGAACGACCGTTCCAAACCGATTGCAAGCTAATCCCAGCTTCGAGTGCGGCGGTGAGGGCGAAGGGTTTAAAAGAAGAACCAGCTTGTGTTGTTGCCTGCGTGGCATTGTTGTATTGGCTCTTTAAATAGTCTTGTCCGCCATAAAGCGCTAAAACAGCTCCAGTACCTGGTTGTATCGACACCAAAGCGATGCGCAAATTTGTAAATGGAGCTTTAGGAGTGCGTTTTGATACGGCATCTACTGCAGCCTCTTGATCCTTTTTAACGAGTGTGGTCTTAACAACTAGCCCACCCTGCATTAATTGATCTTGAGTAAATCCATATTGCTGCAGTTGATTTTCGATCCATGAAATGACATATCCCTTTGGTCCAGCTAGCGAACCAGGTGAGACCCTAGGTTGAATGAAAGGGAAGACTTGTTTTGCTTCTTGGGTTGGCGTTAACCACTTAGCTTTGACCATTCCATCTAAAACATATTTCCACCGTGCTTTTAAGCGAGCCAAATAGGTTGGGCCGTTGGCGGGATCATAAAAACCTGGAGCGTTCAACACGCTGGCGAGCACCGCTGCTTGTGAGATGCTCAACTGATCAACTGTTCTTCCAAAGAAAACTTGTGAACTTGTTTGTACACCGTATGCCCCGCGACCAAAGTAAATTGTATTGAGGTAATTCTCCAAAATCTGATCTTTTGAAAGTTGTTGCTCCAGCTTTACTGCGATAACAATCTCTTTAATCTTTCTCTGAACGCTTTGCTGCGGTGAAAGGAATGCTGTCTTTGCATATTGCTGAGTGATAGTTGATCCACCTTGAAGGGATCCACCGCGCAGGTCGTGCCACAGTGCGCGCAGAATTCCGGTTGGGCTAAAGGCGTGCTCTGTATAGAAGTTGCGATCTTCGGCGGCCATGATCGCGTGGCGCACATTAATAGGAATACTCGCGAGCTGAACGCTGGTGCGGTCCTGGGCGCCTACCCGACCAATTTCAGAGCCATCGGCATATTGGATGATTGTGGCCTGGCTATTTACATATTGATTAGGATCTGGAATTTTTACGGTGAAATACGCGTAAGAGAAAAGGTAGGTACCTATGACGAATCCTCCGCCAATGGTGAAGATCGCACCACGAATAAACCAGGTTCGAAGGTTCTCGCGGGTGGGTTTTTCCATGCGGAAAGGTTACCGCCCTGCGCTGCTGGCGTAGTCCTCATCTTCGAGGGTTCGCACCTTACGTGGTGGTTTTCGATACCTTCCATCGCCCAATCTAAAAGAGTAGATCAGGTGATGCCAACCGCACCCCATGCATACTTCGACGATATAGACGCGAAATTCCCCATATTCGTTCTGCATCTCTGCAATTTCACTTGAAGTCTTAATGCGGCCTGAGTACTGACCGAGTTGATCTCCAAAGGTATATCGAAGTTCAACCATCTCCTCTTTCCGACAAACCGGGCAGAGTCGCGCAACGCGTTCGCCATGGTACTTAGCGGCGCTCTTAAGATATGGATCGGCATCGCACGCATCCAGACCCGAAGTCGTCCCTTTGAAGAGTGCGATTAACGTAGCTCTGCGTTTAAGTGAATAATCAATCGCATCACGGCGACTCCACAAGACGGCCAACATAGTTGCCAAGAATAAACCTTTATTACTAACTACGCTTGGCGTTATGAAGAGGGTTGGAATGAGCGCGAAATGGAGATTCCACCCGGGAAGTAAATTGCCGCAGATTCTGACGATCCGATGGTTGGGTCAGGTGGGCGATGGAATATTTCAGTCCGCCCTGGCATCCTTCGTTCTCTTTTCCCCAGAACGCCAACCCAATGCAGTGGGCGCTGCGACCGCCTTTGCCGTCGTTCTCCTTCCTTACTCTCTTGTAGGACCATACGCGGGAATTTTTCTGGATCGCTTCTCCCGGCAACGAATCGTCCAAATCTCGAATCTGGTTCGAGCTCTGGACTTGGTGCTTATTACTGTATTGATTAAATCTGGAGCGACCGGAGTTCCATTGACTCTCCTAGTTCTAGTTGCCTTTGGAATCAACAGGTTGATTCTTTCGGGGTTATCAGCCGGTCTACCGCTTATCGTTACAAAAGATGAATTAATCTCCGCGAATGCGCTTGCTGTGACTGGCGGAAGTATTGGTGTGGTTATTGGTGGTGGGTTTGGTATTGGAGTTAAGAAATTATTTGATGCACATGGAAAGAGCGATCTCTCAGATGCAAAAGTGATCCTAATTGCTATGTGCTTATATTTGGCTAGCGCTTACTTTACTAGGCGGATTTCAAGGATGGAAATTGGTCCTGCTGCTCATGAAACTCCCGCACAATTCCGTGGTCTTGGTGAATTGAAAGAAGGTTGGAACATTTTAAAGAACCACCCCGATGCGCTTCGTGGCATTTTCACCACAGCTATTCAACGGGGTGGGCTTACGGCTCTGACCTTGATGGGCCTTTTACTGGAACGCAATACATTTAATCCATCCTCCAATCCGGATGCTGGACTTGCTGGCTTTGGATTTGCGTTAGGGGTAGCTGGGGTTGGATTTGGCGTTGGATCATTTATTACGCCGTACTTCGTTTCCTATTTTGGACGACACCGTTGGATACGTTTAATGATGATCGCACCAATAATCTTCTTAATTTTCTTCGCATTTATTCCCCAAGAGTGGTTGCTCCTAACCACCGCATTTTTTATAGCGGCTAGCGGACAGGCTGTAAAAGTAACAAACGATGCTTTGGTTCAATCTCAAATAGCAGATGAATACCGTGGCCGAGTTTTCGCCTTTTATGACGTCGCTGTAAACGCAATCATCGTCGTTGGAGCACTTATTGCAGCAATAGTGCTCCCAAAGAGTGGCAAATCCATAGAGCTACCACTAATTACAACAGTGGCTTTCGCATTAACTTCATTGCTGTTACTGAGGCCGTCCAAGTTCTTTATCGCTCGCCCAGGCAAGTAGCTCTCTCGTCGCCTGTTCCTCGCCTAACGGTCCACGCTCCATCCGCAGCTCCAAGAGATAGTCATACGCCTCACCCACTAACCGTGAAGGTCTGATGCCCAGAATCTCCATAATCCTCTCACCATCTAAATCAGGACGGATGCGGTCTAACTCCTCTTGCGCCTTGAGCTCCTCTATACGTTCTTCAAGAGAATCGTAGGTTCGAGATAATTGATCAGCTTTTCTTTGATTTCGAGTGGTGCAATCTGCGCGGGTGAGTACATGAAGATGATTTAACAATGGTCCCGCATCTCGAATGTAGCGGCGGACGGCTGAATCAGTCCACTCTCCGCTGCCGTAGCCATGAAAGCGCAGATGTAAGAAAACTAGAGTGGAAACTTCTTCAACCGTCTTGCTATCGAAACGTAACTCAACCAAGCGCTTCTTCGTCATTTTGGCGCCGACGACTTCATGGTGATGGAAAGAAACTCCGCCGCCAGGAATTAATTCTCGAGTTCGAGGTTTTCCGATATCGTGCATCAACGCTGCCAACCTGATAGTTAAGTTTGGCCCTCCCAAACGATCTTCGTGAGCAATCGCTTGTTCCAAAACCGTAAGCGTGTGTTCGTATACATCTTTGTGATGGTGATGCTCATCAATTTCAAGTTTAAGTTTTGGAAGTTCTGGAATGAAGATCGCAGCTAAACCGGTTTCGACCAAAAGTTGTAAACCAAGCCGAGGGTTTTCTGACATCAGCGTTTTTATTAGTTCATCGCGAATTCGCTCAGCTGAGATAATTGATAAGCGACCGGACATCTCGTTGATAGCCAAAATAATTTCTGGGTCTACCGAAAAATTTAGTTGGGCTACGAATCGTGCAGCTCGCATCATTCGGAGTGGATCATCAGAGAAAGATGTTTCTGCACTTCCGGGGGTTCTTAGAATTTTTTTAGCTAAATCGCCGGCTCCATCAAATAGATCGATGAAGAGCGGCGTTTCGCCCGTTAACTCTAAAGCCATCGCATTAACTGTGAAATCTCTTCGAGATAAATCTCCCTCGATAGTGTCCCCAAAATTAACATCGGGTTTACGTGATTCGCGATCATAACTTTCACTGCGGTACGTAGTTACTTCAATCGTTACATCCCCGCTTTTGGCAGCGATCGTTCCAAATGCCGCACCGGTCTCCCATATTGAATCCCCCCACTTCTTAAGGATCTTGCTGGTATCTGCGGGGCGCGCATTTGTCGTGAAATCAAGATCGTTTCCGAGTCGGCCCAAGATCGCATCGCGAACTGGACCCCCTACGAGAGCCAAAGTAAATCCCGCGGCCTTAAAGGCCTCTGCCAGAGATGTGATAAGCGGGCCGTGGAGGCGGAGGGCGTCCAAGGCCAATTGCGCGGCGATCTGCCGGGGATTAGGTTTCTGAGTACTCACAATGAGTAAGGCTAGAGCAGTACCCTTCTCTTATGACCCCGGCACCTGGTGCGGGTGGCGAAGCGAAACGGAAAAAACGTCGGAGACGGCGTCCTGCGGGGCCACACACACCTACTAATTCTTCTTCTGCTGTTAAAACTGACCCTGGTACTGCCCCTGTCAAAAAAGCCCCCCCTCGAAAACGGACGGTATACGCCAAACGTGTCGACGAGGTGAGCGCAGGTGGGTTGGTTATAGATGGCACTGGAACTAAGGGGCTCTTGATAGGAAGACGCGACCTTAAAGATGCCACTCGAGAACGTTTGCTCTGGTCACTCCCTAAAGGACATATAGAAGCAGGTGAGACACCTGAGCAGGCAGCCATCAGAGAGGTCGCCGAAGAAACTGGGATTCAAAGTGAGATCTCGCGCGAGTTGGGCGTTATTGATTTCTGGTTCATGGCTGGCGGAAAAAGAATCCATAAGACCGTACATCACTACCTTTTTCGTGAAGTAGGAGGAACCCTCTCTCCACAGGTGAGCGAGGTCGATGATGTTGGATGGTTCCCGCTTGATGAAATTATCTCCCTCTTGGCCTACCCCGATGAGAAAAAGTTAATCGCAAAATCTGGTGAGCTAAAAGTATGAAGCGCCTCTTCGCCCTCTTCGCCGCCCTGACACTTACTTTTATTTCAACTCCTATCGCACAAGCAAGTACGACGGTCATTCTCACTGAGCCAACTCACCGTCAGATCAATGGGGAATTCATTGATGATGCCCTTGCAACATCTCTGGGGGTTACTGGTCGTTTAGGAAAATTGGTTTTCAATCCACCTGCAGGAACAAGAATGTGGGTGATTGATCCCGCACTTATTGAAGAAGTTGAAGCGATGAGCAATGGATATACCCTTACTTCTGGTGTAGCAGGTGTCGGTCAGCTCTTTGCGCAATCTTGGTTAGCGCAACTAATTACGGATACTAGGTTTGCCAGCGTTAAGGCTATGGCTTATGGCAATCCCTCTTCCTACTGGGTAAATCGACTCTCACCCCATGAAGTCAATTATGTTTTATCAATATCACGCACTCGGCTCGAAACCTTGCTAGGTCGCGTGATATCGATTCCCGCCTACTATCAATCGCATAGTGGCTTTGGACTTGCTTCTGCGGATATCTCCGCTATCAACCAGGCAGCTACTTATTTTTCACAAACTGCTAAATATATTGCCCCGATCTCTATAGATACCTATCGCCTAGCTCTTATAAAAATTCTCAATCCTGACCTTAGTAAGGATCGACGCGCATACCTGATCCGTGATCTCACTGCATCTGCGTATGATCAGATCCATCTTGTCCATTTAAGCCCCGGAAAATTCACGGTGACTTCTACTCATCAGAACCTACCGATTACTTTGACCAATGGATTTCCTAGCGACATTAAAGTGAACCTCACTGTCATTCCCAGCAATTTCAAGGTAGTAATTGGCGATCTGCCACAATTTCTGATCCCCGCAAAATCTAAGATTCAAGTAATGGTTCCGCTTACTGTGCTGACATCGGGTTCCTCCGAACTTGCAATCGAACTCACGACTACTAGCGGTGATCTCCTCGGCGACCCAGTTACTTACCCCATTGCCCTCTCTGTCATCAGCCCTGTCGCTACCTGGTTCACAACAGGAGCGGCTATCGTCCTCTTTATTGCTGCAACCATTCAAAGTATTCGTCGTATTAGAAGAAGGAAGAAATGAGCGATAACTCGATCGTTCGATCTTCCGCCATCATGGCGGCGGGGACATTTGTCTCACGTGTTACTGGATTAATACGCGGTCTACTTCTCGTTGCCGTTCTTGGAACCACACTCTTGGGTGATACTTACAATGTGGCTAACACCATGCCAAACATTTTGTATAACCTTATTATTGGCGGCGCACTTACCGCAGTTTTTGTTCCTCAGTTAGTGCGAGCCATTCGACAAGAAGATGGTGGCTCCGCTTTTGTCTCGCGTTTAATTACTGCTACCTGTGTCGTTCTAGGTCTCCTGGTCCTTGTTTCAACGATTGCCGCACCTCTCTTGGTGCGACTTTTTGCAAGTAGTTATGTCGGTCGACCAGAGTTCAACCTCACAGTTCTCTTTATGCGTTATTGCTTGCCACAAATCTTCTTTATGGGACTTTTCGCACTTTTAGGGCAGGTTGCAAACGCAAAGGGAAAGTTCGGCCCAATGATGTGGGCCCCAGTGTTTAACAATATTGTTGTTATTGGAGTATTCATTTACTTTTTGCATATCTCCAAAGGTTGGAAGGTTTCTACCATTTCCCACAGCCAAGCGAGTTGGCTTGGAATTGGAACTACTGCAGGATTTGTAGTCCAGTTGGCCTGTCTTATTCCAGTGCTAAGACAGACGAAGATAAAGATTCGCCCGCGCTTTGACTGGCGCGATCCTGAAATTAAGAAATCGCTCCACCTGGCCTCCTGGGCCTTAGCCTTTGCGGCATTCTCGCAGTTGAGTTATCTCGTCACCGTCAACTTATCGACCGGTGCTGCCGTTCGAGCTCTCAAAGAGGGAATCACAACGGGCGTCGGATACACACCATATGGAAATGCCTTTCTAATTCTTATGTTGCCCCACTCGGTGATTACTATTTCGATAGTTACCGCAATCCTTCCTCTGCTCTCTAGCCACGCTATCGATCGCAAATTTAAAGAGATTCACGATGAGTTAGTGCGTGCCATTCGGTTAGTTGGGATCGTGACAGTCCCAAGTGCCATCGCTTTTCTGCTCTTTGGACCCTTGATCACAAGGACTCTTTTCTTTGGAATCTCAAATGCAGATGCCCGCTATCTTGGGCTAGTTCTCTCTGCCTTTGCTCTTGGACTACTGCCGTTAAGTATCAATTTGATAGCTCTACGTGGGCTTAATGCTTTTGAAAATGTAAAGCTGCAGGTACTTAGCAATGCAATCATGAATATCGTGGCCAGCATTGTCGCCATTCTTCTAGCGATGACTCTTCCTGCTAAATGGGTAACGGTAGGCCTGGCTGCTGCCCTCGCCTTGAGTTACTACATTGGGGCCTGGACCTCTATTCGTTTACTGCGCAGATATGACGTCGTGATACGGACACATGAGATCACCGGTCTATATATGCGTTTAGCTGCCATTTACTGTTCGGTAGCTGTACCGCTTTATCTTGTAATGGGGCATATACCAGGAGGGAATAGTCTTAAGTTATTAGTTGTTCTCTGCTTAAGCGGGTTGGGCTACCTTGGTCTAGCCAAGACCTTTAAGATCGTAGAAGTGAACGCCGCTTTCTCGCTCTTTTTAAAGCGCCAGCGTTAATAGTAATTTCGTAGATATTTAAGAGAGAGATGGTGTGCTAGTGAGTGACACAATCCACGACCTAGTTATCGTAGGTTCTGGTCCAGCGGGATATACGGCAGGCATTTACGCTGGCCGTGCCCAGCTCGCTCCAGTCCTCTACGAAGGTTCGGTAACCGCGGGTGGCGCACTGATGAACACCACAGAGGTAGAGAATTTTCCAGGTTTTCCGCAAGGAATTATCGGACCTGATTTGATGGACAATCTTAAAGCGCAATGTGAAAAATTTGGCACGAAATTGGTGCGTGACGATATCGTTGAAATGAAACTTGCTGGAGATATCAAAGTATTAACTGATGGTAGTGGAAACGTTCTCCGTACTAAATCTGTAATTCTCGCTACAGGATCTGCTTATAAAGAGATTGGTCTCGTTAACGAAAAACGCTTATCGGGTCGCGGTGTTTCTTGGTGTGCAACGTGTGATGGATTCTTCTTTCGAGATCAAGAGATAGCGGTTGTCGGTGGTGGTGACTCAGCGATGGAAGAGGCGACCTTCTTAACTCGGTTTGCGTCCAAAGTTGTTCTCATTCATCGTAGGGATTCCTTACGCGCATCTAAGATTATGATTGAGAGAGCTACTGCAAATCCTAAAATTGAATTTGTATGGAATACCGAGGTCATTGACGTTCTAGGTGATCAAAATGTCACCGGCCTTAAGTTACGTAACACTGTTGATGGTACCGAGAGCGAACGGGCTTTTACTGGACTCTTTGTCGCTATCGGACATTCACCACGCTCTGAACTTCTTCTCGGTCAAGTTGATCTCGACCCCGAAGGTTATGTGAAGGTCGATGGACGTTCTACGCGGACCAATCTCCCAGGAGTATTCGCCTGCGGGGATCTCGTTGACCACACCTATCGCCAAGCGATCACCGCAGCAGGAACTGGATGTGAAGCCGCGTTAGACGCTGAAAAATTCTTAGCTGGACACTAGAATTCGTACTCTGATTTTATTTATAGCAGTGGTTTTATTTACATAATTGAGGGAGAAAAATGAGCAATACATCGCCAGTAACAGCTGCCACCTTTGAAGAGGTAGTTCTTAAGAGCACGACGCCAGTACTCGTAGATTTCTGGGCAGAGTGGTGTGGCCCATGCCGCGCTGTTGGCCCAATCTTGGAAGAGATTGCTGGCGAACATGCCGGAAAGATCAAAATCGTGAAACTTAATACCGATGAAGAAGCTTCCATTGCAATGAAATATGGAATCACTTCAATCCCGACCATGAATGTATTTGTTGGTGGTCAAGTTGTAAAAAGTATTGTTGGAGCTAAGCCAAAGCCTGCTCTTCTCAAAGATCTAGCGGACTATATCCAGTAGTTTATTAAGTATCGAATTAACGAGTTCTCATGACGCCCGATCTAACTTTTGGTGGATCGGGCGATCTTGTTTTACAGGTAACTAATTATCTCGCGCGCCTAAATTTGTTAAAAGCAGAGAGCTCAATTTTTAACGCCAGCGTTGAATCAGCAGTTAAAGAGTTTCAGCAATCTCGAGGATTAACCGTTACTGGGGTTGTAGATGCCATCACGCTGCGCGCCCTCGACGAGGCGAGATGGAAATTAGGGGACCGAGTTCTCTCCCTCACTTCACCTCCAATGCGCGGGGACGATGTCGCTGCCCTGCAATCTCAACTGAGTGAGATGGGATTTAATTGCGGCCGGGTTGATGGCATATTTGGTATCGAGAGTGAAGTTGCAGTGATGGATTTCCAGAAATCAGTCGGTGCAAAGGTTGATGGTCGATGTGGGCCTGCAACCATCATGTCGATGTTGCGGTTAAAGAAGATCGTCTCTGGTGGGGCTCCGATCCAACTCCGAGATGCGGCGATACGGGCCGAACGCGGACCGGCACTCGCTGGAAAAGTCATTGTTATTGATCCATCTGATTCACCTGATATTTTCGATCTTTCACAGCGTCTGGAAGGACGATTGATTGCCCTTGGGGTAAATGTATTTCTAACTCGCACCCTCTCTTCCACCCCGCGTGACTCTGAACGTATTGAGATTGCAAATGCCTCTAACGCTGATCTGGTCATATCTATGCATCAAGATCGTCATATAAACGAGAAAGCTCATGGAGTTGCCACTTATTACTATGGCAGCGACTCTCATGGGGTGCACTCAATAGTCGGCGAACGTTTTGCCACGCTGGCACAGCGAGAAATTTGCGCTCGGACCGATCTCCTTAACTGTCGAATTCATGCAAAAACCTGGGATCTGCTCCGTCTGACTAAATCTCCTACCGTTCGTATTGAATTGGGTTATGAAACCAACCCTGGGGATGCCAAAAGAGTTTCCGACCCCGCCTTCCGTGAAACAGTCGTAGAAGCTTTGATGGTTGCAATTCAACGCCTTTACTTAAGCGCTGAGAACGATGCAAAGACGGGAACTCTGAAGATCTCTGATCTGCGCAGGGCTGGTCTGCGTAAATAAAGGCGACCCATACCCCTTCATTGGTGTGGCAGAATTGTCTAATGTCTAATGAGGTAAAGCGTTTTCGCACAGGTGAAGATCAACAACTCACGCAGCGCTTTGCCCACCGCGCCGAGTTGATGCAAGCCAGCGAGATTCGAGCCTTATTTGCCGTCGCCTCCCGCCCCGAGATCGTCTCTCTTGCTGGTGGTATGCCAAACCTCTCAGCTCTCCCTATGGAGATGATGGCTGAAGTCGTTGAAAAACTCATTAAAGAGAATGGCAATGAAGCCCTGCAGTATGGAAGCGGCCAGGGCCACCCGAAGTTACGCGAACAGATCTGCGATGTCATGGCTTTAGAAGGTATCCGGGCGCATCCAGATGACATCATTGTTACGACTGGTTCACAACAAGCCCTTGATCTCATCTCTCGTATCTTTATCAATCCCGGCGATGTGGTTTTGGTGGAAGCGCCATCCTATGTTGGAGCGCTAGGAACCTTTAAGCAATATGAAGCCAATGTTGTTCATGTGCAGATGGATGACGAAGGAATGATCCCAGAAGCGCTTCGCGCAGCGATTGAAGCAGTGCGTAAATCTGGTCAAGAGATTAAATTCCTATACCTCATCCCTAATTACCAAAATCCTGCCGGGGTACTTCTGCCAGCAGAGCGACGCACAGAGATACTTGAAATCTGCGCCGCAGAAAAGATCTTTATAGTTGAAGATAATCCTTATGGCCTTCTCGGTTTCGACAAACCATCGCCTAATGCGATGCGCGCACAAGATTCTGAGAATGTTATCTACCTTGGTTCCTTCTCAAAGACGATTGCTCCCGGTTTCCGAGTTGGGTGGGCTTTGGTCCCTCAAGCGTTGAAGGAGAAGTTGGTGATCGCGGCAGAAAGTTCGATTCTCTGTCCATCTAATTTCACACAGTTATCTATTAGCGGTTATTTGGCAGACCAACCTTGGCGCGATCAAATCGCTTCATTTTGTAAACTTTATAAGATCCGTCGCGATGCGATGCTAGAAAGTTTGGAAGAGTATTTCCCAGAGGGCGCTATTTGGACTAAGCCGCACGGAGGTTTTTATATTTGGGTGACCCTTCCCCCTGAAATTGATACGACCGCCCTGATGCCAAAGGCGATCGCCGCAAAGGTTGCCTATGTTCCCGGTACCGCTTTCTATGCGGATGGTTTTGGAAGTTGGTCTATGCGCCTGGCGTACTGCTACCCCACCCCAGAGAGAATTCGTGAAGGTGTAAAAGCTTTGGGTGGAGTTATACGCACCGAGATGGAAAACCGCGCACTTATCTAAGCAGCTGGGTAATTCGTTTTAAATCCTCTTCATCCGCGAACTCGATGGTTATCTTGCCTTTTTCTCTCCCTAACTCGATAGTGACGCGAGTATCGAGTTTATTGCCAAGTTGATCACCCAACTCTTTTAAGTATGGGTTTGGCGATGTATGGCGCTTTACTTTCTCGCCCTTCCTTTTTCCATCGCTTGTCGCAACAATCTCTTCTACCGCGCGAACACTCAAGCCTTCGGCAACTATCCGGTTTGCCAGCGTTTCGATCTCATGTGCATCAGTTAATGAGAGCAGCGCACGCGCATGTCCTGCGGAGAGAATTCCTATTGCCACTCTTCTTTGCACAGAAGCTGGAAGGTTGAGAAGACGTAAAGTATTAGTAATAACTGGTCTAGATTTCCCAACTTTCACCGCAAGCTCTTCATGGGTGTAGCCAAAATCATTAAGTAAGTTTTGATAAGCGGCGGCTTCTTCAAGGGGATTGAGTTCGCTACGGTGAATATTTTCTAATAAAGCTTCACGTAACATCTCATTATCTGTTGATGCACGAAGAATGACGGGAATAGTTTTTAGCCCAGCTATTTTGGAGGCGCGTAATCGTCGCTCACCCATAATCAATTCGTAACGACCAGCACCAATCTCGCGAACAACTGGGGGCTGCATAACGCCAACTTCTTTGATCGATGCCGCTAATTCATGTAGGGCGCGTTCATCAAAATAGGTACGTGGTTGTTTGCTATTTGGTTGGACTGCGTTGATATCAACTTCAAGAGCAGTACCTGCAATAACTCCAGAATTGTTTACAACATCACCAATAGTTGTTGTGGGGATGAGTGCATCTAAACCGCGACCCAAACCTCCCTTGCGCACTGCACTCATGCTGCAGATCCTCTCCGTGCTATTTCACGCGCAGCCCCCATATATGCAATTGCACCAGGGGAAGCTGCGTCGTATGTCATGACTGTTTGATTAAAAGATGGCGCTTCAGAAACTCGTACTGCGCGAGGTATTGGAATATCAATTAATTCATTGGGAAAGTGACGCCTAACATCATCTGCAACATCGTTCGCTAATCGAGTGCGTGAATCGAACATCGTGAGGAGAATTGTGCTGACGCGAACTAATGGATTAAGGGCTCTTTGAATCTTTCCCAGCGTCTCCATAAGTAAGGAGATTCCCTCCAGCGAGTAGTACTCGCATTGAATAGGAACGAGGACTTCTTCTGCTGCGGTTAGCGCGTTGATGGTCAGCAAGCCCAAGCTTGGCGGGCAATCGATAATTACATAATCTAGACGATCTCCGCGCGCATCTCGCTCGCCGAGATATTTCAAGAGTGCGCCTTTAAGAATACTTTCGCGTGCAACAAATGTAACTAGGGCGATCTCGGCGCCTGCGAGCTCGCGATTTGCTGGAGCGCATTCCAAGCTAGGAAAACCTGCAACTTTTTGGATTGTTTGGGAGAGATCAACTTCATCAACCAAGACTTCATACATCCCAGGAGTTCTATTGCGGTCGACCCCAAGGGCGGTACAGGCATTTCCTTGTGGATCCAAATCGATAACGAGGACCTTTAGCCCTCCCATCGCCATTGCCGCCGCTAGATTTACTGCAGAGGTGGTCTTTCCCACTCCGCCTTTTTGGTTGGCCACGGTGAAGATCCGAGTTTTGATCGGTTGTGGCATAGGCTCTTTGAGGCGACGAACTCCAATGAGCTTCTTCTCCTCCACCTTTGGTGTTTCACGTGAATCACTCATAGGCGTAGTTAAGCAGTCTTTCGTACCTCGATGACACGCGAGATTTCAAATCCAGGCAGTTCGATGATGTGGAGCGTGGTTATTGAGTGCTTCTTTGGCTCTGTAGAGTCAATCTCTGTCTGGGCCCCTTCTCCCTTCATGGCAAGAAGTGCTCCATCTCTTTTAACTAGATCCCAAGAGATTGCCAGCAGTTTAGGAAGTGGCGCAACTGCCCTTGCGGTGACAACTTCAAAGCTTCTTTTGACGCTCTCGGCCTTGCCCCGTATTACCGTTATAGGTAGATCTAGCAAGCCAATAACCTCGAGCAAGAAATCCACCCGTCGCTGTAGCGGCTCAACAAGAACAATCTCTAGATCAGGGCGCGCTAACGCGATAACTATTCCAGGCAATCCGGCTCCTGAGCCAATATCTGCCACCCTTACTCCCTCTGGGATCAGGGTCATTAAAGGAAGGCAATTTGCAATGTGGCGTTCCCAAATGCGCTCTCCCTCTTTGGGGCCAATCAAACCGCGTTCAATCCCCCATGTTCCAAGGATTTGCGCATAGCGATCGGCCTTATCCGGGCTAGCTTTAAAGTAACTCTCTAGGAGTGTTTCACGTGAAACGATCAAGCTGGTAGAACCACCACGCAACGGTTTGGTTCTTCGCCCTCTGATTCGCTCGTCAGCCCAATCTCTTGGATTGTGTCGTGGATCACTTTTCGTTCAAAAGCATTCATTGGTTTGAGTTTTACCTGTTCGCCAGAGGATTTAACCTCATCTGCAATCTCATGTGCCAATTTGGTCAGTTCAATCTTCTTGTTGCTGCGAAAGTTATCGATATCCAGCATCAAGCGGGAACGCTCACCCAGGGAGGTTTGAACCGCCAGGCGAGTGAGCTCTTGGAGCGCATCGAGTACCTCACCGCTATCTCCAACGAGGTGAGAGAGGGCGCCACCGGCGATGGCCAGTGAAGCGCGTTCATTCTCTACATCAATATCAATATCCCCATCAAGGTCGGCAATATCGAGCAACCCCTCGAGGTAATCCGCCGCGACATCACCCTCTTCTTCCAAACGAGCGATGAGGGACTTTTTTGGGGTCTCTACTACAGTCTCGGTCTCAGGAACTATCTCGGTCTCAGTCATTGTGCTGCCTTTCTGTCGGATTTAAACCTTTTGTTATATTTTGTGGGTATTTAAGGGCTATTTACGAGGTTTCTTCTTTTTCGGTTGTTGGCGTTGCCGGCTCTTGGCCGCCTCTGCCTCGCGCTGCGCCTCTGTCATGCCTTCGGGTGTCTGCGTATCGCCCGCCTCGGAAATTCCGCGTTTGCGTTGTAACTCTTCATAGGCAGGTGAACCTGGCGTTGGGTTTCTTTTGATGACGTAGTACTGCTGACCAAAGGTCCAGAGGTTTGTCGTTGACCAGTAGATCAGAACACCGATTGGAAAGTTCACTCCGGAGATTGCGAAGATGAATGGAAATACGTACAACATTATCTTCTGTTGTTGCGCCATCATATTATTTGATGGGTCGACCTTTGGCATTCCTTTCACCATCAATTGGCGTTGGGTTGTAAATGTTGTGGCAGACATAAATGCAATGAGGCAGACCGTAACGATCTTGGTGCCTGTTGTTGCGTTATGGCTAAGGAAGCTATCTGCGATGGGAGCGCTGAGGAATTTTGCATCATGTGCCGTAGTTAAAAGTTTTACAGTTAATATATTTGGAACATATGAAGTGTTGTGTGCGATTCCACTTAGTACTCTAAATAGTGCAAAGAAAATTGGGGCTTGTGCGAGCAGTGGGAGACATGGTGCCAGTGGGTTGGTTTTATGCTCTTTATAGAGCTTCATCATCTCTTCGGATTGCTTTTGACGATCATCTTTATGCTTCTTCTGAATCTCTTTCATATGTGGTTGCAGCGCGGTCATGGCCCGCTGCGATTTAATCTGCTTCACAAAGAGTGGGATCAGAATTACTCGAATTAATACTACGAGAAGAACAATGGAAAGGGTCCACTTAAGGGATTCGTGTGAATCTTTGCCGAGCATCCAACCGAGCATGGTGTGGAAAGTGACCATAACCCATGTAACCGCGTAGTACAGGGGGTGCAGTATCGCGTTCATTATTTAGCTCCCTTTAGATGTTCGTAGACAACTCGCTTGCCGCCGGCGTAATCGACGCCGCCATGTGACCATGGGTTACAACGGAGGATCCGCCAAGCCCCCATCATCAAACCTTTTAAACCGAATTCTTTGATCGCGTCGATCGTATATTGCGAACATGATGGGAAATATTTGCATCGGGGGGCCATATTTGACGAGATGGCGATCTGCCAAAATCTAATAGGCGCGATCAAGATTTTCTTCATTGGTGCGCGCCGGTTCTTTTTATAACTTTCGCAATCAGCGCAGATAGATCGGAGCGATAATCACTCTGGTTTTTTAAGACGCGAATAACAATTTGGGTATGTGGTTGCAAATCCTTTATATGTTCTGCCATTGTGTGTCGTAATTGGCGGGCGATGCGATGGCGCGTCACTGATCCACCGACGCTCTTGTTAATAATTAACCCAACTTGCGGAACGCTCGGTAATTGCTCATGGGTCAAAAAGTAGAGAACTAACAAATCGGAGGTTGCCCGATGCCCAGTCTTGGTAGTTCTAGAAAAATCTTGGCCTCGGCGCATACGGTTGGATGCTGGAAGCACGATTTAAGCTGAGATGTGGGTGCGACCCTTTGCGCGGCGTGACGATAGAACTGCTCGTCCACCACGGGTGGCCATACGGGCACGGAAGCCATGCTTTTTGGCGCGCTTACGGTTATTTGGCTGATAGGTACGCTTGCTCATAAGTTCCTCTTTTTCTCCTAGCTGTTAAAGATGGATTCGGGGTTGGCACCAGCTAGGGCCACAACGGAAGGGCAAGATTAGCCGAATTGGTGTGGATAAACCACTTGCGCTTTTCCCTAGGGAGCCATAGGTTCGCGCTCTATCCACAGGTTTCGCGCCTTTCGACCCTCAAGGCAGGGTTTAGACCACAGGCTGTGGATAACTTTGGGGATAACTTTATAAGGTTCTTGTTTTACAGAGTTTTACTAGCGCTTGGTCTGGGGTAGGAATGGCTTTACTAGAAGAGGTTGATCTCAACACCTTATGGGCGTTGGTTATTGAAGCGATGGCTTCGGAGTCACCCCAACACCGGGCTTTCTTGGCGCTCACTAAACCTCTTGGCCTCCTTCAAAGCGAAGGTGGTGCCACCCTCCTATTAAATACCCCCAACCAATTTGCAAAAGATTTCTTAGAGTTGCGAGTTAAATCAGCTCTCAATGAAATTCTTACTAGCCAGCTAGGACAAAAAATAAATATTGCTGTTACTGTCGATGAAAATTTAGAGGTGGTAGAACCGGCGGAAGAACTTATTGATGAGAGCGCTCCTGAAGTTCAACCTAAAAGCGGTACCGGTCGTGACTTGGGATCAAAGTCCCCCTCGGAACCATCTCAACTCAATCCACGATATGTTTTTGAAACCTTTGTTATAGGTGCATCAAATCGATTTGCACACGCTGCTGCTGTAGCGGTCGCTGAAGCGCCAGCAAAAGCTTATAACCCATTATTTATTTACGGTGAGTCAGGGCTTGGTAAAACCCATCTCCTGCACGCTATTGGGGCCTACGCAAAAGAGTTATATGGGTCGGTTCGAGTTCGCTACGTCTCCTCTGAAGAGTTCACCAACGATTTTATTAACTCAATTCGCGATGACAAGGCTGCGGTCTTTCAAAGGCGCTATCGAGACCTTGATGTTCTACTTGTTGACGATATTCAATTCTTAGAAAACAAAGAGCGGACCCAGGAAGAGTTCTTCCACACCTTTAACACTCTTTACAATGCCAATAAACAGATTGTTATTTCTAGTGACCGTCCGCCAAAACAACTCACAACTTTGGAAGATCGGCTTCGTTCTCGTTTTGAGTGGGGTTTAATAACAGACATCCAACCCCCTGAGTTGGAAACACGTATTGCGATTTTGCGTAAGAAGGCAGCTCAAGACAGATTGAATGCTCCTGATGATGTCTTGGAATATATCGCCTCTAAAATTTCATCGAATATCCGAGAGTTGGAAGGCGCGTTGATTCGGGTTACCGCTTTCGCCTCCCTTAACCGCCAGCCGGTGGATATGGGGTTAGCTGAGATCGTTTTGAAAGACCTTATCCCTGACCAGGCCGGGCCAGAAATTACCTCATCGACGATCATGGCCCAGACCGCCTCCTATTTCAGTCTCACCTTAGAAGATCTTTGTGGGACCAGCCGAAGCCGAGTTCTGGTAAATGCGCGTCAAATCGCCATGTACCTCTGTAGAGAATTGACTGAGCTCTCATTGCCGAAGATCGGCCAGACCTTTGGGGGCCGGGATCACACGACAGTGATGCATGCAGATCGCAAGATTCGCCAATTAATGGCTGAGCGTCGCTCGATCTACAACCAGGTTACCGAGCTAACAAATCGAATTAAACAGCAAGCTAAAAATTAAATAGTTCACTAACCCCAGTTGTGGGTAAGTTGTGGATAACTGCGGATTTACTGGGGGTTTTTGTGGGTGGAGACGGGATAACTTCTTAAAATAAGCCTAAAAGGAGGTTGAGGAAGTTGTTTCACATAGTTACCCACATAGTTACCCACAGCTGTAGAGAAGATTATCTAAAGGGTGACCAGCACTTTTAACCTTATCCACAGGAAAAGGCTCTGGTTACTACGAATAACTTTAAATAGAGAGAAAAGCACGAAGAAGCAATAACTTATAACTATCTAAGGCGTCGGTGTGAAACCTTAGACTCAAGCGGTAGAGAAAGAGGCGAGAGATGAAATTTGTAGTTGAACCAACCGAGTTGGTGGATGCTGTTAACTGGGTGGCACGCAGCCTCTCCTCCCGCCCCATCAAAGCCGAACTACTAGGCATCATGATCGATGTCGACACATCAATAACTCTCACCGGTTCAGATTTAGAGACCTCAACAAAAGCTATTTTAAAAGCTGAGATCAGCGCCAAAGGAAAGGTTTTGGTTCCTGGCCGCCTCCTCGCAGAGATCGCACGAGCATTACCTAATAAACCAATCACCTTCACCCTTGATGGCAGTCGTGTGCTCGTAACCGCCGGAACTGCAAAATTTACCCTTCCTACTCTTTCTGTAAACGAATACCCAACACTTCCCGAACTACCAGAGACGGCAGGGGTAATCCCTAGCGATGTCTTTGCACACGCTGTAAACCAAGTTGCCATCGCGGCGGGCAAAGATGACTCTCTCCCAACACTCACAGGTGTGCATATCGAAATCCACCACAATAAAATTACCTTGGCGGCCACAGATCGCTATCGCTTGGCGGTGCGTGAATTAAATTGGCAGGCTAAAAATAACGAGATAGAAGTAAACACACTTGTTCGTGCACGAACACTCGCTGATGCAGCCAAATCTCTTACCGCGCATTCACAGGTAACCCTAGCTTTATCGCCAACACAATCGAACGAACGTCTTATTGGTTTTCTCTCTGAACTAAAAACAATGACCTCTCGAACTCTGGACGGTACATTTCCACCTTTTAAACATTTACTCCCAAGTGAATCAGTGGCCGAAGCCACAATCGAAGTCGCACCATTTTTAGATTCAGTTCGACGTGTTGCTTTAGTTACAGATAAAACAGTTCCTTTGCGGTTGATCTTTGGCGACAACTCTCTCCAACTAGAAGCGGGTGCCGGCGAAGAAGCGCAAGCCACTGAAGAGCTGGAAATCATTTATTCTGGAGAGCCAATCAGTATTGCTTTTAACCCTCAATATCTAACTGACGGGTTACAGGCAATCGGAACACCTTATGTTCAAATTAACTTTACTGGAGCGAGTAAGCCAGCCGTCCTCACCGGGAAACATGAACTATCAGGTACGCGCGATATTAGTTATCAATACTTGCTCATGCCAATGCGCTATAGCGCATAAAACGAGTGCACCTAAATCACCTCTCGCTTAAGAACTTCCGTTCTTATAGTGAGTTGGAACTACCCCTCACTCCAGGAATCACCATATTCCTTGGTAGAAACGGTGAAGGTAAAACAAATATCGTTGAAGCAATTCTCTACTTAGCGTTTCTATCCTCACATCGAACGGCTGGTGACCTACCTTTAGTGAAACTTGGAGAGAGCGCTGCTTATACGCGCGCACGCATCCAACACCCCGATCGAGAGATTTTAGTAGAGCTAGAAATCAACGCAGAAAAAGCTAACCGTGCCCGCATTAATCAAAATCCAATCCGAAGCCAAAAGGATCTCTTTGGCTTAATTCAATGCATCTACTTCTCACCTGAAGATATGGATTTAGTACGTGGAGACCCATCTGAACGCCGCCGATTCATTGATCAAATCCTTATCCTTCGTTCACCTCGTATAGCTGGCGTTATTACAGATTACGAGAGGGCTGTGCGGCAACGTAACGCGCTGTTAAAAACACGTTCCAATCAAGCTTCTCTCGAACCTTGGGATCAACAAGTTGCAAAGTTCGGTGCTGAAATAATCGCTGCCCGCGTTTCGCTCCTTAAAGAATTTGAACCTTATTTCACCGAGATATACGCAAATATTTCAGCGGACAAGCCAGCGCATATCACGTATAAAAGTTCAATCGATAACCCGTCGACAAACCCAGATGAGAACTACACGATAATAATTTCAAAAATGGCTGATCTTCAAACACAAGAAATGGACCGTGGTCTAACGTTGGTAGGCCCACACAGAGATGATCTAATACTTCAACTCGGAAAACACTTGGTTAAAGGCTATGCATCACACGGTGAGTCTTGGTCGATTGCATTATCTCTTAAACTCGCCGCTTACAATCTTTTGGTGAGCGAAGGTATTAAACCAATCTTAATTTTGGACGATGTCTTCTCTGAGTTAGATGAAGAGCGCCGCCATCAGCTTATTGAGTTAGCTAAATCAGCAGAGCAGACATTTATCACAGTAGCTGTCGAAGGAGACTTGCCCAAAGATTTACACGGAACCACCTTCCATGTAAAAAACGGAAGTGTTAAGTTGAAATCATGAAGGTTGACTTAGCGAGGGAGTTATACAAAACCTGGCGCGACAACGCTCGCAAGAACCATCCACGCGACAACCAAGAGACCCAACGATTAAGAATCGATGACCCTCAACCTTTAAATGCCGCGCTTTCTGATTTGGTGTCGACTCGCGATTGGCGTCAAGGAATTGCCGAAGGTTCACTCTTTATCGAATGGCTAACAGTGGTCGGTCCTGAGATTGGCTCTCATTCCACCCCTATCGCTCTCGTCGATGGGTTGCTGACAATCCAAGCAACATCCTCGGCCTGGGCCACACAACTCACACTGATGAGTTCTAACCTCTTATCCACAATCTCCAACTCAGCCCCTGGGGCTTTGGTGGAAGAGATAGTGGTCCTTCCACCAAACGCCCCTAGTTGGAAGAAAGGCATTAGAACGATCCGAAATTCTCGTGGTCCTAGGGATACCTACGGCTAATCTCTAAAAGTCTCTCAGAGGTTCACCCAAGCCTTTTTACGGCTGGTTCTATCGCCGCTTTACCACTAGGATTTGAAGTTGCAGGAGCCATATTCGCCTAAGAATTGGTTTTAACAGATTTCCCTCATTGGGGCTTGAAAGGCGGGGCAATGGCTGAGAATTTATATGATGCCAGCGCCATCACCGTCCTTGAGGGGCTAGACGCAGTTCGCAAGCGTCCAGGCATGTATATCGGCTCGACCGGTGAGCGTGGATTACACCACCTCGTCTATGAAGTCGTGGACAACTCAGTAGATGAAGCTCTCGCAGGATACTGCGACACCATCGATGTCACCTTGATGCCAGATGGCGCGCTTCGCGTCATTGATAATGGGCGCGGAATCCCAGTTGATCTCCACCCGATCGAGAAACGTCCAGCTCTAGAGATTGTTCTGACCGTCCTGCACGCCGGCGGAAAATTTGGCGACAGTGGGTATTCAGTCTCTGGCGGATTGCACGGCGTAGGCATTTCGGTCGTAAACGCCCTCTCCACTGATTTAGCTGTCGAAGTCCGTCGAGATGGCTTCCACTGGTTCCAAGAGTACAAACTGGGAGTACCACAGGCCCCGGTCCGCAAAGGCGATGTGGCAACCACAACAGGAACAACTGTCACATTCTGGCCTTCGGTGGATATCTTCGAGACAACAGATTTCTCTTTTGAAACCCTCTCGGCACGCTTTCGTGAAATGGCATTTCTCAATAAAGGTTTAACGTTGACTTTAACCGACCTGCGCCCTGGTCGTGTTGACGAAAACGGAAATACTTTGACCGCGACATACCACTACATCGGTGGCATCGTAGATTTCGTTAGACATTTGAACCTTACAAAAGGCGAGCAGCACAAAACAATTATCTCTTTTGAAACAGAAGAAAAAAATCAGAAGATGTCTCTTGAAGTAGCGATGCAATGGAACAATGGGTTTTCCGAAAGTGTGTATACCTTCGCAAATACTATTAATACCCAAGAGGGCGGAACCCACGAAGAAGGTTTCAGAACAGCGCTCACGTCAATCGTCAATAAATTCGGCGAAGAGTGGGGCTTCATCCGCAAGAAAGAGGATCGTTTAACTGGCGATGATGTTCGTGAGGGCTTAACCGCAATCGTCTCCATTAAAATCGGTGAACCACAGTTTGAAGGTCAGACCAAGACCAAACTGGGAAACACTGAAGCCAAATCATTTACCCAAAAGGCTATAAACGAACATCTGACCGCATGGTTTGAGAAAAATCCCGGCGAAGGAAAAGATATCGTCCGCAAGAGCATCGATGCCGCGTCTGCTCGTGTAGCAGCTCGCAAAGCCCGAGACTTAAGTCGATCTCGTAAAGGTCTACTAGAAGGACGTGGCATGCCGGGCAAATTGGCTGATTGCCAGTGGACCGAACCCGAAAAGTGCGAACTTTATATTGTTGAAGGTGACTCAGCAGGTGGTTCCACTAAAGGTGGCCGCGATTCACGTTATCAAGCAGTACTTCCAATTCGCGGAAAAATTCTTAATGTAGAGAAGGCTCGAATTGATCGCGTGCTTCAAAATAATGAAGTGCAGGCGTTGATCACCGCTCTCGGTACAGGCATCCACGATGAATTTGATGTTGCGAAATTGCGTTACCACAAAATCATTTTGATGGCCGATGCAGACGTTGATGGCCAACACATTCGTACCCTTTTGCTGACACTGCTCTTTCGCTTCATGCGACCACTTATCGAAAATGGTTTCGTTTATCTTGCCCAACCACCTCTGTATAAGTTGAAGTGGGGCGGCAAAGAGCCAGTGCAGTATGCATTTAGCGATCGTGAACGCGATGGATTTATCAAGATTGGAATTGACGCAGGAAAACGCCTACCTAAAGAGGATGGAATCCAGCGATTTAAAGGGCTCGGAGAGATGCCAGCAAAAGAGTTATGGGATACCACTATGGATCCAACCCATCGCATTTTGACGCAAATCACCCTCGATGATGCAGCCGCAGCGGATGACCTCTTCTCGGTGTTAATGGGTGAAGATGTTGATCTTCGCCGAAGTTTTATTCAGCGTAATGCCAAAGACGTTCGATTCTTGGATATCTGATGGAAGATAGATTTCAAGAAGGTATGGAAGGCTCAAAGATTGAGTCGGTTGACCTCCAAGTTGAAATGGCACGCAGTTATCTCGACTATGCCATGTCCGTCATCGTTGGACGCGCCCTACCCGATGTACGTGATGGACTAAAGCCAGTTCACCGTCGTGTTCTTTATGCAATGTTTGATGCTGGATATCGTCCAGACAAGGGCTATTACAAATCTTCTCGCATCGTTGGCGACGTCATGGGTAACTACCACCCGCACGGCGACGGCGCTATCTATGATGCAGTAGTTCGTCTCGCGCAGTTTTGGTCTCTCCGCTATCCATTAATTGATGGAAACGGAAACTTTGGATCGCCCGGAAACGACCCTGCGGCGGCAATGCGTTACACCGAGGCAAAACTCGCTCCACTAGCCATGGAGATGATGCGCGATATTGATGAAGACACCGTCAACTTTATCCCTAACTACGATGGTCGCTCTCAAGAGCCAACAGTGCTTCCTTCTCGCTTTCCAAATCTCCTCGTCAATGGTTCTGCAGGTATTGCCGTTGGAATGGCAACAAACATTCCGCCACATAACCTAACTGAAATTATTGAAGCGACATCATGGGCGCTTGAAAATCCAGATGCTTCACCGGAAGAGACCCTTGCAAAGTTGATGACGATTGTTAAAGGACCAGATTTTCCAACCAAGGCGCTTATTGTTGGACGCCAGGGAATCGAAGATGCCTATCGCACAGGTCGCGGCTCGATCATTATGCGCGCAGTTGTAGAAATTGAAGAGATCAACAAGCGCACCTGTCTTGTGGTTACCGAACTTCCATACCAAGTAAACCCAGATAATTTGGCGCTCAAGATTGCCGAGCTCGTTAAAGAGGGACGTATTAAGGGAATCGCGGATGTTCGCGATGAGGGTAACGAGCGTTTGGGGCAGCGTCTTGTCATTGTTCTTCGAAACGATGCAACCCCTAAAGTAATTCTAAATAACCTTTACAAGCACACCCAGTTACAGGATTCTTTCGGCGCCAATATGTTGGCTCTTGTTGATGGAGTTCCCCGCACCTTGCGCCTCGATGAATTTATCCGCTATTACATCGAACACCAAGTAGAAGTAATTGTTCGTCGCACCCGTTTTCGCCTCGCTGAGCGTGAAAAACGCGCTCATATCCTGCAGGGTTATCTCAAGGCGCTCGATGCCCTAGATGCAGTTATTGCCCTTATCCGCGCCTCAAAGACTCCAGAAGAAGCTCGCACTGGGCTGATGAAGTTACTTGAAGTCGATGAGATTCAGGCCAATGCGATTTTGGATATGCAACTGCGCCGTATCGCCGCCCTGGAGCGTCAAAAGATTAACGATGAGTATGAAGCTCTAATGGCCGACATAATCGTTCTCAACGAGATTCTCGCCAGCGAGTCAAAGCAGCGCGAAATAATCAAGACTGAACTCCACGAGCTTGGCGAAAAATATGCAGATGCTCGCCGTACCCAAATTGTGCTGGCTGAATCTGATCTCTCGATCGAAGATTTAATTCCTGATCAAGAAGTTGTCGTAACTATTACCCGCAGCGGTTATTCAAAGCGAACCAAGGCAGACCTTTACCGTGCCCAACGCCGCGGCGGAAAAGGGGTGAAAGGCGCTGCTCTGAAACAGGACGATCTGGTAGATCACTTCTTCACCGCATCCACACATGATTGGTTGCTCTTCTTCACTAATAAAGGCCGTGTCTACCGCGCTAAAGTGCACGAACTTCCAGATGCCGGTCGAGATGCACGTGGGCAGCATGTAGCAAATCTTTTGGCATTTAAACCGGATGAAGCAATTGCGCAAGTAATCTCGTTGCGTGATTACGACCCAACCCATTATTTAGTAATTGCAACAAAGAGCGGGATGGTCAAGAAATCACCTTTGACAGAGTATGACTCCCCTCGCGCAGGTGGCTTGATCGCTATCAACCTTAAAACAGATGATGAAGTTGTCTCTGCAGCCCTCATCACTAACGACGATGAAATCTTGCTGGTCAGTCGACACGGGATGTCTTTACGCTTCGCCGCTCGAGAAGAGTCGATACGCTCGATGGGACGTTCAACATCTGGCGTGATTGGCATGAAGTTCCGAACCGACGATCAACTTCTCACGATGGCTGCAATCTCTGGTTCATCTCCAGACCAATTTGTATTGACTGCAACAGATGGTGGTTATGCAAAACGGACCCCATTAGATGAATACCGCGAACAGGCTCGTGGAGGTTTGGGAGTAAAGGCTGCAAAGATCGATGAGAACTCTCGTGGGACGTTAGTAGGCGCGATGATTGTGGCTCCTGGCGATGAAATTCTTGCAATTACCTCTGGAGGCGTGGTTATCCGTACTGCCGTTGAAGAGATTCGAGAGACTAGTCGAGATACCCTGGGTGTTCGCCTAGTAAACCTTGATGAAGGCACCTCTGTTGTCTCTATTACTCAGGTGAAAGATGTAGTTATCGAGGAGATTTTGGGCTAATCCCTGAAGTCGGGTAGCCTCAGGCACTCGCACGAAACCCATAAAATGGGCCTGTAGCTCAGCTTGGTTAGAGCGCTTCCCTGATAAGGAAGAGGTCGGAGGTTCAAGTCCTCCCAGGCCCACCAGATTTCCTAGCCCAAGCCACTTCGGATAGGGTACGGATTCTGAAATAAAGATGGGGCCTTAGCTCAATTGGTAGAGCGCCTGCTTTGCAAGCAGGAGGTCAGGAGTTCGATCCTCCTAGGCTCCACTCCCATATTTATATAAGTCAATAAACATCTAATGCGGAGGCAACTCAATGACAACAGCAACCCTTCATACATCTAAAGGTGACATCTTGGTCGAGCTCTTCGACAACCATGTTCCAAAGACTGTTAAGAACTTTACAGATCTAGCACAGAAAGATTTCTATAACGGCACCATCTTTCATCGCGTTATCGCTGGGTTTATGATCCAAGGCGGTTGCCCACAAGGAACCGGAACTGGTGGACCTGGTTACAAGTTCGATGATGAATTCCATGGCGAGCTCAACTTTGATCGCCCGTACCTATTGGCGATGGCGAACTCTGGTCCAAATACCAACGGTTCACAATTCTTCATTACCGCAGCTCCAACCACATGGTTGAACCGCAAGCACTCTATCTTTGGCGAAGTTAAAGACGAGGCTTCACAGAAGGTTGTTGATGCTATTGAGACAGCAAAGACTGGTGCCGGCGATCGCCCAGCTGAGGCTATAAAGATAAATTCTGTAACTATTACTGAATAACAGTATGAAGCTAAAGAATTCTTTAACAACAACACTCATAGTTGTTATTTCTGGATTCTTTATCGTTGCTACCTACGCCCCCACAATTACATGGGGCGGACTCGGGCTGCAAGAGCACCTCTTATTAATTAACAAAGCTATCTTTCCTGACAACCAAGTTCATGGTGTTTATGCCGGCGAATGGTGGCGCGTCCTCACTGTCGTTCTAACACACGCCAGTTGGCTACACCTTGGCATGAACATGTTGGTCCTCTTTCAACTTGGAAATATTGTCGAGGGCTACTATGGACGCACCCGTTACTCGATCATTCTTTTGGCCTCTACCGTGAGTGCTTCTTTTGCATCGCTCTTACTTGACCCTTTGAACCAACCATCAGTTGGAGCTTCCGGAATGATCTTTGGACTCTTTGGCGCAATGGCCCTGACTGGCAAAAAGATGGGCGTGGATTACCGTCAAGTGATGGCCTATTTGGTCCTCAACCTTGTCATCGGTTTCGCGATACCGAACGTCGATTGGCACGCCCATGTTGGCGGATTAATCGGAGGGTTACTCGCTGCCCTCATTCTCCAAGCGCTTCCTCACCATCGGATCCCACAGCGCTGGGAATAAACTCTCCACCCACTCTGTTACCTGAATAACTCTAACTTGAGCCACCCAGACTCAATCTTTTGACACTTTGGGACTCAAGGACGAGAATTCGGTCAGGCCCAGACGTAAAGCGGGCAGGAACCCCTAAATGGGGCGTGAAAGAGGGAGAGATACAAATGGCTAGAGCCGTAGGAATCGATTTAGGAACAACCAACAGCTGCGTGAGCGTGCTGGAAGGTGGAGAACCCACCGTTATCGCCAATGCTGAGGGTGCTCGCACCACTCCATCGATCGTCGCATTCGCTAAGAATGGCGAGGTCTTGGTCGGAGAGGTCGCCAAGCGTCAATCAGTCACCAACGTGGATCGCACCATCCGCTCAGTAAAGCGCCACATGGGCACCAACTGGAGCATGGATGTAGATGGCAAGAAGTACACACCTCAAGAGATCTCCGCACGTATCTTGATGAAGCTCAAGCGCGATGCTGAGTCATATCTTGGCGATGTCGTTTCAGATGCTGTCATTACCGTACCCGCATATTTTGATGATGCCCAACGTCAGGCAACAAAGGAAGCCGGCGAGATCGCTGGCCTCAATGTTTTACGTATCGTCAACGAGCCAACTGCAGCGGCTTTTGCATACGGCTTCGACAAGGGAGACCACGAACAAACCATTTTGGTATTCGACCTTGGTGGCGGAACCTTTGACGTATCGCTTCTCGAAATGGGAGAAGGCGTAATTGAAGTTAAAGCAACGAGTGGAGATAACCACCTCGGTGGCGATGATTGGGATCAATCGCTTGTAGACCACCTTGTTGCAACATTTAAAAAAGCTAACGGCATTGATTTAACTAAGGACAAGATGGCGATGCAGCGTGTTCGCGAAGCTGCAGAGAAAGCGAAGATCGAACTCTCTGCTTCGGCACAGACTTCAATCAACCTTCCATACATCACAGTTGATGCAGAGAAGAATCCATTGTTCTTGGACGAGACAATCACACGCGCTCAATTTGAAAACATGACGGCAGATTTGTTAGCACGTTGCAAAGGCCCATTCCAAACTGTATTAAAAGATGCCGGTATTCCTATCGCCGATATCAATCACGTTGTCTTGGTTGGTGGCTCAACGCGTATGCCTGCTGTAGTTGATTTAGTTCGTGAACTTACTGGCGGCAAAGAGCCTAACAAGGGTGTAAACCCTGATGAGGTTGTAGCTGTCGGAGCCGCTCTACAAGCTGGAGTTCTCAAAGGTGATGTCAAAGACATCCTCCTTCTCGACGTCACGCCTCTCTCACTTGGTATCGAAACCAAGGGTGGAGTTATGACGAAGTTGATAGAGAAGAACACCACAATTCCTACAAAACGCTCAGAGATCTTCACAACCGCTGATGACAATCAGCCAGCTGTTCAGATTCAGGTCTTCCAAGGTGAGCGCGAGATCGCCAGCGCAAACAAACGCCTTGGGATGTTTGAACTCACTGGACTAGCTCCAGCTCCACGTGGAGTTCCCCAGATCGAAGTCACCTTCGATATTGATGCCAATGGAATCTTGCATGTAGGCGCCAAGGATCTTGGTACTGGTAAAGAGCAGAAGATCACGATTAGTGGTGGATCGTCTCTCTCCAAGGAAGAGATCGAGCGCATGGTGAAGGACGCTGAAGCCCACGCTGAAGAAGATAAGGCGCGACGCGAGGAAGCCGAAACTCGCAACATGGGTGATGGCCTCGTTTATCAGACCGAAAAATTCATCAAAGATAATGACGAGAAGTTGTCTCAAGGCGAAACTGCTTCTAAAAAGGCAGATGTTGAGAGCGCTCTTGGAGACCTCAAGAGTGCACTAGCCGGAGCCGATATGAACGCCATCAAATCTGCTACTGAAAAAGTCTCTACTTTAAGTCAAGAACTTGGAGCATCTCTCTACGCCGCAAGTGCAGCAGAATCTTCGGAAGCTCCGAAGGCTGATGATGGAGTCGAAGATGCCGAAATTGTAGAAGAGCAGTAATGACAGAAGAATCTATGGGCGAGGAAAGCGCCGAACAAGCGCTCTCTGCTGCCGTCGCTGAAGCAATTGCAGACGTTGATCCCGTAGCGGTTTTGACGAGCGATCTACAACGGTTGCAAGCTGACTTCCAGAACTATCGCAAGCGCATCGATAAAGAGCGCAGTGAATCAACAGAAGTTGTCACAGGTCTAGTCCTCGCGCAATTTCTCTCCGCCTTGGACGACATTGATCGGGCAGAAGAACATGGCGAGCTTTTGGGTGGCTTCAAAGCTGTGGCGGATGCGTTGACGGCAACAACGACAAAGTTGGGATTAACTAAATTTGTCGATACTGGCGTTAACTTTGATCCTAATATTCATGAAGCTCTGATGCACGAAACATCCCCTGGCGTTACAGAGACTCAAGTTACAAAAGTTTTGCGCCCCGGTTATAAGTTTAAAGAGCGTGTTTTACGTCCAGCTCAAGTGATTGTGACCGATCCCGAGTAATAACAGGTAGAGAGAAGTTGAAGTAAATGGCCGCCAAGGATCTGTATGAAAAGGACCTCTACAGGATCCTTGGCGTTTCAAAAAGCGATGATGCCACGGTAATCAAAAAGGCATATCGAAAATTAGCTAAAGATTTACACCCCGACAAAACCAAAGGCGATAAGAAATTAGAGGATCGCTTTAAAGAGGTTTCAGAAGCCTATGAAGTTCTTTCAGATGATAAGAAGCGCGCTGAATACCAAGAGATGCGCGAAGCATTTACAACAGGGCGTGTGCCACGTGGCGGACAACAAGCTCAATCCGGCGGCTTTAACGGCGGCAATTTCGAAGATATTTTTGGAGGCGGCTCCCAAAACGATATTTTCTCCACCTTATTCGGCGGGGGTAATCGCGCTCCTAGAAGAGGTCAAGACTTACAAACCGAAACCACAATCTCATTTCGTGATGCGATATTCGGCCGTGAAATTAACCTGCGGGTCAATGATCAAACAATCACTACTCGAGTTCCCGCTGGAATTAAAGATGGCGGAAAGATAAAACTTAAAGGGCGGGGATCTTCAGGCCAAGCCGGTCCTGGCGATCTATTCATTATTATCCATGTCACTAAACATCCCGTCTTTACACGCGACGGACAGAATTTATTAATGACCCTACCAGTCACATTTACAGAGGCTGCTCTTGGTGGTGATATTTCTGTACCGACACTCAATGGAGAAGATGTAACGGTGAGACTTGCCCCGGGCACTCAAAATGGAAAAGTTTTGCGGGTTAAAGGCCGTGGAGTTACAAAAGACTTTCAAACAGGTGATCTACTAATTACTGTAGAAGTGCATGTTCCACAACGGCTCGATAGTAAGGCAAAGAGTGCGCTTCAAGAATTTGCAGAGTTAACAGAGAATGAATCACCTCGTAAAGACCTCAAAGAGAGGGCGGGAGCATGAACCTTGATTCACAACCCGATGACGACCAAGCGGTTTATGTAATATCAATTGCTGCAGAATTATCTGGAATGCACCCCCAGACGCTCCGACAATACGACCGCATAGGTTTGGTCTCACCTGGGCGCGCTTCAGGCAGAGGGCGCCGCTATTCACTCCGTGATATCGCCTCACTCCGAAATATTCAACGTTTGGTCGGAGATGGCATTAATTTGGCTGGAATTAAGCGGATTATGGAGCTCGAATCAGCAGTCGCAAATATGGCTCTTGAGGTTGCAATTCTCCGTACCGAGGTAGATGCACTTATTGCAGCCAACCCGACCAAAGCGATCGCCAAGCGCTCAGGACAGAGTGTCATGATTTATAAAGAAGAGTAGATAGGGTTTCACCATGACATCACGCGAAGCACTCAAGCAAGAGATACTCAACAAAGCTGTAGTCCACGGAAAGGTAGTTCTCTCCTCTGGAAAAGAAGCAGACTATTACGTGGATTTACGACGTATAACTCTTGATTCAATTGCTGCGCCACTCGTTGGAGAGGTGATGCTCGAACTCACAAAAGATTGGGACTATGAAGCTGTCGGCGGATTAACTCTCGGTGCCGATCCTGTCGCGACAGCGATGATGCATATAGCTGGTCAACGCGGTCGAAAATTGGATTCCTTTGTAGTTCGCAAAGCAGAGAAGGCGCATGGTTTACAACGTCGTATCGAAGGTCCAGATGTTGCGGGCAAAAGAGTTCTTGCAGTTGAAGATACATCGACCACGGGTGGTTCAGTTCTCACCGCAGTTGAAGCGCTTAAAGAAGCTGGAGCAATCGTTGTTGGAGTTGCAGTTATTGTGGAACGTGGAGCCGCGTCTACAGTTCAAGACGCTGGCTTGGAATATCGAGCTGCATTTCAACTAGCTGATCTCGGTTTGTAATTTAAGAGAGGTGCTTGCGTGAGCGCCACTCTTTGAAGATTTCCCAGCCTAAAGGTAGGACGGTAACTCCAGCAATCACCAAGATGATATCGGTGAGGTATTTGGAGATCGTGTTAGCAAATGTGTTTCCTGCTGCATAGGCACCCCAGATAAGAACCTGAGTCCAAATAATTGCGCCCAAGACATTCCAAAAAGCGAAGGTCTTAAAGGGGACACGGATAATTCCTGAGAGTGGATTAATCAACCCACGAATAACTGGAATAAAGCGGCCTAGGACGATGGCGCGACCCCGACCATACTTGGTGATGTACTTTTCAGCTGATTTGATCTTGCCTGGGTCAAAGAACTTGGAGTCGGGTCTGCTAAAGATTTTGATTCCGTAATGCCAACCGAGCCAATGCCCGAATTGGGATCCGAGAATTGCCGATATCGGTGCTCCGATAGCAACCAAGGCAATATTGAGGTGATGGCCATGGGTGCTGCCGATGCCGGCAGCGAATAGCCCCGCCGTGATGAGCAAGGTATCCCCGGGGAGTCCAATTATTAGGGGCAGACCCGTCTCGAGCGCCAAGATGGCGAAGATTATGGCTAGTGAATAGTTGGAATTAAGGGCTGAGGTCACGCTTATAAAGCTCATAGGGGGCTAACGATAGCGATTACTTCCCCTAAATTTGTAATAGTCCTTATATATATGTGTAACCTTTCACCCCTCAGGTCCCCTTAAACCAAATATGCACCGCGCCTATCAACTCAACGAGGAGCCAAAATAGTGTCTACACCCGTGCACGTCACAGGAACCAATCTGATTTACGTATTTATCGTCCTTGGAGTCTCCCTTCTAGCCCTTGCCATCGCCTACGGTCTGCGTGCTCAGGTCTTGGCTCAATCAGACGGAACAGAAAAGATGAAGGAGATTGCCGCCGCCGTTCAAGAGGGCGCAGCTGCATATCTCAATCGCCAATTTAAGACTCTCTCAGCATTCGTGGGAATCGTCTTTGTACTCCTTTTCGCCCTACCCGGGCACACCGATATCCGCATTGGACGCTCGGTCTTCTTCCTACTCGGAGCGCTCTTCAGTGCTGGCGTTGGGTACAACGGCATGTGGCTCGCAGTTCGCGCTAACGTCCGCGTGGCTGAAGCAGCCAGACAGAAGTCGGCAGCGAATGCTGTGAAGATCGCCTTCCGTACCGGCGGCGTTGTAGGAATGACGACTGTTGGACTGGGACTTCTCGGAGCTTCACTTGTGGTCATCATCTATCGCGAAAACGCTCCCGATGTACTTGAAGGCTTTGGTTTTGGTGCTGCAATGCTCGCCATGTTTATGCGTGTTGGTGGCGGAATCTTTACTAAGGCTGCCGATGTTGGAGCAGACCTTGTCGGCAAAGTTGAAAAGAATATTCCTGAAGATGATCCTCGTAATGCGGCAACAATTGCTGACAACGTCGGTGACAACGTCGGTGACTGCGCCGGAATGGCAGCGGACCTCTTTGAATCCTATGCGGTTACATTGGTTGCAGCGCTTATTCTTGGTAAGGCCGGATTCGGTGATGCAGGCTTGATCTATCCATTGATCGTTCCTGCAATTGGAATCGTGACTGCAATTATCGGAATCTTTATCACTCGCTTGCGTCCAACAGATCGATCTGCAATGCAGGCAATTAATCGCTCATTCTTCTTATCAGCAATTATTTCTGCAGTGCTCGTTGGTTTTGCAACCTTCACATACCTACCTGGATCCATGAAGCTACTTGTTGGTTTAGATCCTTCTCATGCAGCAAGTAACGTTAATCCACGTATCTTGACCTTTGGTGCAGTTCTCATCGGAATCGTTCTAGCTGCGGCTATTCAGCTCCTTACTGGTTTCTTCACAGAGATTGGTCGACGTCCAGTTAATGATGTCGCTGCATCGTCGAATACTGGCTCTGCAACCGTAATCTTGGCTGGTATTGCAATTGGTTTTGAGTCTGCAGTGTATTCAGCTCTACTAATCGCTTCGGCGGTATTCGGCGCCTTTATCTTGGGACATGGTTCGATAGTTCTCAGTCTCTTTGCAATTGCGCTCGCTGGAACAGGTTTGTTAACCACCGTCGGAGTAATTGTTGCGATGGATACCTTTGGGCCAATCTCTGATAACGCACAAGGCATTGCTGAAATGTCGGGCGATGTCGAGGGCGAAGGCGGACAGATTCTCTCCTCACTAGATGCAGTCGGTAATACTACAAAAGCAATTACCAAAGGCATCGCAATCGCTACTGCTGTACTTGCCGCAACCGCACTCTTCGGGGCATTTACAAATGCGATTCTCAAAGCAGTGAGCGACGCTGGTAAGACGGCCGCTAATCTCAATCTGCAATTCCAAGGGATTTTAGATATTGCTAACCCACGTAACTTGGTTGGTCTTATCATCGGCGCATCAGTTGTATTCCTGTTCTCAGGTTTAGCAATTAATGCGGTTTCTCGCGCAGCGGGTGCAGTTGTTGTTGAAGTTCGCGAGCAGTTCCGGTTACATCCTGGAATTATGGATGGAACCGAGAAGCCAGAATATGGACGCGTTGTAGACATTTGCACACGCGATTCCTTGCGTGAACTTGTTGCACCTGGCCTACTCGCTGTTATGGCTCCCATTGCAGTTGGCTTCGGCCTTGGCGTAGGTGCACTGGGTGCTTACCTCGCTGGTGCAATCGGTACCGGAACCCTGATGGCAGTCTTCCTCGCAAACTCAGGTGGTGCGTGGGATAACGCAAAGAAGATGGTTGAAGATGGACATCACGGCGGCAAGGGATCTGATTCTCATCATGCCACCATCGTTGGTGACACCGTAGGAGATCCATTTAAAGATACCGCTGGTCCTGCAATCAACCCTCTGCTCAAGGTTATGAACTTAGTTGCACTGTTGATTACACCAGCGATCGTTTCCTTCTCACTTGGTGGTCACAAGGTCGAGAGTGCACTCATCGCTCTAGTCGCTGTTCTTGTTATCATCTACGCCCTAGTGCGCAACAGGAGAGCTTCTACCGCAATCGCATAACGTGATTGAAGTCGCTTGCCGTTCGGCCTTTTAGGAGTTGATGAATTTGGGTATCAAGCTTGTGATCGTGGAGTCCCCTGCAAAGGCGCGCAAAATTGGCGCCTTTCTAGGGGATGACTACGTAGTCGAAGCCTCTGTTGGTCATATTCGTGATCTACCGCAACGTGCCGCTGATATTCCTGCTGAATATAAGAAGATTGCATGGGCTAAAGAGGGTGTAAATATCGCGGAGGATTTTGCTCCGCTCTATGTCATTAACCCAGATAAGCGTGCCAAGGTGAATGAACTTAAAGCGCTCATGAAGGGAGCCGATGAACTGATTCTGGCTACCGATGAGGACCGCGAGGGCGAAGCGATTGCTTGGCATTTGATAGAAGTATTGCGTCCAAAGATTCCTATTAGCCGCATGGTCTTTCATGAGATCACAAAAGAGGCGATCCAAGAGGCCGCTAAAAATACCCGCGATCTGGATTATCGCTTGGTAGATGCCCAAGAAACTCGTCGAGTGCTCGATCGTTTATACGGCTATCGCCTCTCTCCCGTTTTATGGAAGAAAGTCATGCCACGGATCAGCGCTGGCCGTGTGCAATCAGTGGCGACACGTTTGATCGTTGAACGCGAACGTGAGCGAATGGCATTTATTTCTTCTGCATGGTGGGATCTCAAAGCAGAGACGGATCAGAATTTCACCGCTCGCCTCCTTTCACTCGACGGTAAGCGCGTGGCCACAACAAATGACTTTGACGAAACCGGTGGACTTAAAGAGAAATCAATTGGCAACATCCTCTTATTGGAAGAAACCTCTGCAAATGCATTAACTCAGAGCTTGGTTGGATCGAAACTCACGGTAATAAGTACCGAAGAATCACCTCGCACTGAACGTCCAAAGGCGCCGTTCACAACTTCAACAATGCAGCAAGATGCCGGCTCGCGTTTAGGTTGGGGTGCGCAAATAACAATGCGTATCGCGCAACGACTCTATGAAAATGGCTACATCACCTATATGCGAACAGATTCGGTAACGCTTTCGCAATCGGCAATTTCTACGGCTCGGGCCCAGGCCACCTCTTTGTACGGCAAGGAATACATTCCACCAACTCCACGGGTATATGAAGGTAAGACGAAGAATGCCCAAGAAGCGCATGAAGCGATCCGTCCCGCTGGAGAAACCTTTAAAACTCCCGGTGAGCTAGCCCCAGAGCTCAGTCGCGACGAATTTGCACTTTATGATTTGATTTGGAAGCGAACAATTGCATCACAGATGTCCGATGCCAAGAAGATGCAGATGCGCGTTGACTTCGAAGTTTCTACAAATGTTGGTGCAAACGCAATCTTCCGCGCCAACGGTTCTGTTCTCACTTTTCCTGGTTTCTTAGCAGCATACGAAGATGTGCTGGAAGAGGGTGCGCCAGAGGCCGATGATGAATCCAAGCGTCTGCCCCCAATGGCTATCGGTGACATTGTTGGCGTCAAGCAATATTCCTATGAAGGTCACGAAACTAAGCCCCCCGCACGCTATACAGAACCATCTCTGGTTAAGAAATTGGAAGAGTTGGGAATTGGTCGCCCTTCAACTTTTGCTTCAATCATGAGCACCATTCAGGACCGCGGTTACGTTGCCAAACGTGGTCGAGCACTCGTCCCTACATTTTTGGCATTTAGCGTTACTGGTTTATTGGAACAACACTTTTCTAAGTTAGTCGACTACGAATTCACTGCATCGATGGAAGAGGATCTCGACAAGATCGCAAATGGTGAAGCCGATCGGGTTGAGTGGTTAACGCGTTTCTTCTATGGCCATGATGATGTACCTGGCCTAGAAGCGCTGGCCTCCGATCTCGGCGCGATTGATGCGCAACAGATCAACACGATGAAGATGGGTCAAGATATTGAAATTCGAGTGGGTCGCTATGGGGCATATATCCAGCAAGGCGAAGGTGATAATCGCAAGTTTGCCAACATCCCAGAGAACATGGCCCCCGATGAACTGACGCTTGATGTGGCAATTGAATTGTTGGCCAAACCATCGGGTGAACGTGAATTGGGAGTTGAGCCCCTCACCGGATATCCACTTGTAGCAAAGTCGGGTCGCTTTGGTCCATACGTCACTCAAATCTTTCCTGAACCAGAATTGGTTGTTGATAAGAAGACCGGCGAACTCAAGAAACCTCGCAAGAAGAAGGATGCTCCGAAACCTAAGACGGCATCACTCCTTTCCACAATGACGCTAGATACGATCACGATGGATGATGCTCTCAAGTTGATGTCTCTGCCAAGAACGCTTGGTGAATATGAAGATGAAACGATCACCGTTCAGAACGGTCGCTACGGACCTTACTTAACAAAGGGAAGTGATTCTCGAACCCTTACCTCTGAAGATCAACTCTTTGACATCTCTCTGGATGAAGCAATCGCAATTTATAAAGAGCCAAAGGTGCGCCGCCGGGGTGTTGCAAAGCCACCAGTTAAAGATTTAGGTGTTGATCCTGCATCCCAGCGCCCGGTTCTCGTTAAAGATGGCCGCTTCGGTCTTTACGTCACCGATGGAGAGACCAACGCAACGCTGCGTCGTGGGGATACCGTCGAATTCCTTACCCTTGAACGTGGCATGGAGTTATTGGCTGGGCGACGGGCTTGGGAGGCTGAAAATGGTGGCGCAACTCGTGTAAAGAAGAAGTCAACGCGAGCAAAGAAGAGCGCTCCCACCCTGACCGCTAAGACGGTAAAAGCCACTGGAGCACCTAAAACCAAGAAGAAAGCCGCCTCTGGCAAGGGCAAAGCTACTTCTGTCGCTAGCCTCTAGGCTTAACCCATGTCTCAAGCGCTGCCATACCCATCGGCTCCGGCGCAATCGGAGTCTCGTAGCGTTCTTGCTATCCCGGCCTTCCGCAAGCTCTGGAAGAGCATGGCCTTCTCCTCCTTCGGAGATTGGCTCGGTCTCTTGGCCACTACTGCCCTCGCTCAAGAACTAGCAGGCGGAAACTACAAGAAAGCCAACTTTGCTATCGCGGGTGTCTTTATCGTACGGCTATTGCCAGCAGTTCTCTTAGGACCAATAGCCGGAGTTATCGCCGATCGCTTTGACCGCCGTCGCTTGATGATCGTGTGCGACATTTTACGATTCGGTTTCTACCTCTCGATTCCCATCGTTCACAATTACATCTGGCTCTATACCGCAACGGTGATCGTTGAATCCATCACGCTTTTCTGGTCGCCGGCCAAAGAGGCCTCTGTTCCTAATCTCGTGCCGAAGGACAAGCTCGAATCCGCAAATCAAATGACCCTGTTAGCGAGTTATGGAAGCGCTCCCGTTGCTGCTTTGATGTTTGCAATTCTGGCCGGTGTCGCAGCAACTCTGACGTCGATTTCTAATGCACGATATGCCTCTACGGCTGACTTGGCCCTTTATATCGATGCAATTTCATTTTTATATACCGCATGGGTGGTTTATCAATTACAGACTATTCCTAAAGGCGCCGCTTCAAAGAGCGCAGTGAATGACAATATTGGAAAGTCTCTTATTGATGGATTTAAATTTGTATCGCAATCAAAGGTTATTAGTGGATTGATTCTCGGAATGCTTGGAGCCTTTTTCGCAGCAGGAGCTGTAATTGGTCTTGCTCGAACTTTTGTGGGCGACCTCAACGCTGGAGATGCCGCGTACGGAATTCTCTTCGGTTCTGTATTCACAGGTCTTGCCCTGGGAATTTGGCTCGGACCAAAAATATTCGGTCAATTCTCTAGACGTCGCATCTTTGGTATCTCACTCACCATCTCTTCAGCATTTTTGGTAGTTCTATCGCTCGTCTCTAACTTGGTTCTGGCAATGTTGATAACGATCTTTCTTGGAGCTTTCGCCGGCTTGTCGTGGGTCACTGGATTCACCATGCTCGGTATGGAAGTGGAAGACGAGGTCCGCGGTCGCATTTTTGCCTTCGTGCAATCACTTATTCGCATCTCTTTAGTTCTCGTTCTTGCAATCGCGCCGGTAATTGCTGCATCTATCGGCCGTCATCAATTCACCGTAAATAACATTCACCTTCATTACAGTGGTGCTTCATTCACGATGTTTGGTGCTGGAATTATTGGTCTAGTTGTCGGGATATTCTCATATAAGCGTATGAAAGACCGCCCCAATGTTTCTTTCTTCTCGGACATCATGGCAGCTTTCCGCGGAGAGCTAGGCGGAATCACAGGCCAGGCGCATAAGGGGATCTTCATTGCATTTGAAGGTGGCGAAGGTTCTGGAAAATCCACGCAGGCCGAGATGCTCAAGAAGTATCTCGTGAGCGTTGGGGAAAACGTTATCGTCACTAGAGAGCCTGGTGGAACGGTTCTTGGGAAGCAGTTACGAAAGATTTTGCTGGACCCAAAGACGGGGGCCATCTCCCCTCGCGCTGAAGCGCTCTTATATGCAGCCGATCGCGCCAATCACGTCTTTTCGCTCATAGAACCTGCCCTTGAACGCGGCGATGTCGTTATTACAGATCGATATTTGGATTCATCTATTGCCTATCAAGGTGCCGGAAGAATCTTGCTTCCAAGCGAAGTCGCTCGAATTTCACGCTGGGCGACGGAATCACTAACACCAAATCTAACTTTCATTTTGGATCTCCCAGCTGAAATTGGTTTGAGCAGACTTGATAGCATCGATCGGTTAGAACAAGAACCGCTCGCTTTTCACGAACGAGTACGCCGTGAATTTCTTAACTTGGCCAATATCGACCCAGATCGGTATTTTGTAGTTGATGCAACCCAGAGCGTAGAAGCGATAGCTCAGCAGATTCACGAGCGAGTGTCTACGATTCCTCTCTTGAAGATCAATCGCGAAAATACCAAGAAGTAGTCATGTCGGTCTTTGATTCACTTATCGATCAGAATGAGACGGTTGCAATTCTGAAAGAGGCGACCATCGCCGCCAAGAATAATGAGGATGAATCACAAAACATGACTCATGCTTGGCTCTTTACCGGGCCACCAGGTTCGGGTCGAAGTAATACCGCTTTAGCATTTGCAGCAGCCCTGCTCTGTCCCGACTCGGGATGTAATCACTGCGTAAATTGTGCTACGGCTCTTAAAGGAACACATGCAGATGTAGAGCTGATAAAAACCGAAGGTCTCTCTATTAAGATCGATGAAGTTCGAGATCTAATTACCAGAGCCTCATGGAGCCCAGCCGTTGCTCAATATCGCGTAGTGATTATTGAAGATGCTGATCGCTTGACCGAATCGGCAGCGAATGCGTTACTCAAAGCAATTGAAGAGCCGGGTTTACGAACGGTCTGGCTACTTTGCGCGCCAACTCTTACTGACGTGCTTCCTACTATTCGCTCGCGTACCAGAAACTTAATATTGCGCACCCCATCTATCGCGGCCGTTACTAAACTTTTGGAGGGCGAGCTAATTTCACATTCCGTCGCCGAACTTTCGGCGCGCGCCTCCCAAGGACATATTGGGCGAGCCCGCTATTTAGCCAATGACCCAGAAGCGCGGACTCGACGTACGGATATTCTGAAACTCCCTCTGACTATTACCGATATCGCCTCAGCATTTAAATGTGCCCAATTATTGGTCGATGCCGCCAAACGGGAAGCCGAGACGGATGCCGAGAAGAGGAACGACCTTGAGAGTTCTGCCTTAAAAGAAGCTTGGGGCCAACAGGGAAGTCGAATGGTTCAGGGTGGGGCTAAGGCGATCAAAGAGTTGGAGAAAGATCAAAAGTCCAGACAAACTAGAATGGTGCGAGATTACTTAGATCGAGCACTGTTAGATATTGCGACCTTCTATCGTGACACCTTACTTGTGCAAAGTGGGATGAAATCTGAAGACTCTCTTATCAATAGCGATATGCAGCGCGAGATTGCTATCGTAGCCAGTAATACGACATCGGAAATAACTTTAAGGAAGCTAGAGGCAATCATGAACACGCGCACCAATCTATCGCGCAACGCTGCTCCGCTACTTGCTGTGGAGGCGTTAATGGTGCAACTACGATGAGACGCACTATTGCGATATTTGCAGCTTTCTCTGCAGCTCTCTCCAGCTTTGTTTCCCCCGCCTTCGCCAGTCAAACGTGGACTTTGGCAACATTGCAGTCACAGACTCTTAAGTGGACTCCGTGCAATAGCGGCTTTGAATGCGCTCAATTCAAAGTACCTGTGGATTACAACCATATCAAGAGCGACACATTCACTTTGCAAGTGATTAAACATGTGGCGAATATCCCGTCCCAGCGCCTCGGCTCCCTCATTATGAATCCTGGGGGGCCAGGTGGTTCTGGGATCCAATATGTAGAGGCCGCTGACTCTATTGTTTCAATGAAGATTGAAGACGTTTATGATTTAATCGGGTTTGATCCACGCGGAGTTAATCTCTCACAGCCCATTCGTTGCTTAACGGACCCACAAGAGGACTATTTCCTTGGTGGAGATGGCTCTGTGCAGACTCCAGCTGATCTAGCTGCTGCAATCTCTTCTTCGAAATTGATGGCCTCTGCATGTGCGATGTCGGCAGGAAATAAGTTGGGTCACTACTCAACACTAGAAACCGCTCGAGATATGGAACTTTTGCGGATACTTCTCAAGTCGCCAAAGCTAAATTACATCGGTAAGTCATATGGAACTTTCCTAGGAACCCTTTATGCAGCTCTATATCCAAAGACGACCGGTCTCATGGTGTTGGATGGTGCCGTCGACCCAAACATTCCTGTGCGCGATCAAAATATTGCACAGGCGGTCGGTTTCGATACCGCATTGAAATCTTTTGTAGCAGCAAATCCGACCTTCTCAATAAAGCAAATTCAAACATTCTTACAGACTTCGCGAACCAAACCATTAGTGGATCGCAATCATCGCCAGCTCTCCGAGTCGCTGGTCGTAACTGGAATTGCCGCTTCGCTATACGACCCGACAAATGGATGGCCCTTATTGGCAAAGGCGTTAACAGAAGCGTTTACGAATAAGAATCCCTTCGGTTTCTTTCTGCTCTCTGACTCTTATAACGAACGCGATAAAAATGGACATTATGTATCTAATCAAACCGATATTGCTGAAGTCGTTTCTTGCCTGGATTTTAAAGATCCGCGCACATTGAGTCAGATACAGGCTGATGCAAAGAACTTTGCCGCCGCCGCGCCCATCTTCGGGCCCTACCTCGCATTTTCAGGGCTGCCTTGTCTCTACTGGCAGGCCAAGCCTGTTGCGGCCCCAGTTCTTACCCACCTAACCACTAACCCGCTCTTAGTTATTGGCACTACCCGTGATCCTGCCACGCCCTACCAGTGGGCCAAATCGCTACACAAAGCGCTGCTCAACAGCACTCTGATCACCTTAAATGGGGATGGTCATACCGGCGCCAACCGGGGCAGTGCCTGCGTAGATAAGGCCATGAATCACTATCTGCTGACCGGGAAGCTTCCCGTCCATGACATTACCTGCGATACCGACGCCGCCCTCTCCGCAGCGATCACGGCCTAATCCCCAAGTTGGTAAAAAGTACCCCTTGGGATACGGCAGTATTTCCCTATGCGCCTCGATCACGTTTCCTACGTAACCAGTCACGAACAACTTTCTGACACCGTTCAACGCCTAGGCTCCAAGTTAGGAACGACCTTCGTCGACGGTGGTATTCACCCTCGTTTTGGAACCCGAAATTTCACAGCCCCACTTCAGAATGGTCATTATCTTGAAGTTGTTTGCCCCCTCGATCATCCAGCTACAGATAGCAATGCATTTGGACGCGCAGTTTCCAAGCGCGCAAATGAAGGTGGAGGTTGGTTGACGTGGGTCTTATCGACCGACGACATTAAACCAATTGAAACTCGGATTGGTCGTCTGGCAGCAGAAGGTCATCGCATGAAACCCGATGGTACTGATCTGCGTTGGAAGCAGATCGGCGTCAACGATATTTTGCAAGATAAGCAACTACCATTCTTTATTCAATGGCTTACATCTGATCATCCATCTAAGGATGGAATCGCAACCGCTTCGATCACTAAGGTTGAATTTGCTGGTGATAAAGAGAAGATTAAGGAATATGCTGGATCTGAAGTTTCAGAAGCAATCGGCGATGTCGAAATCATTTGGGTAGATGCATCAACGAACGATGGAGAGACTGGAATTGTTGCGGTCTATCTACAAACTCCAACTGGCGAAATTCGCGTTGATTAAACTCCTTGGGTTACTTTAAATCGAGCACGCTCTAATTCTTCACCATCAATTTCACAGGTAAAAAGATAAGAACCTAAACGTGGAATTGGTAACATTGGCATATTGAAACCAAGGTTGATTACCTGCCACTCACCTGGTTCTAGTCCTTCGGGGCGACCAACTTGGAAACTCATCTCAGCTCTAAATGGCCCAAAGGTGTCGGGGCTGGTTGGCAATAGAACATCTTGGCCGTCGATGTCTTGTAAGCGAATAAGCAATAGATGATCACGATTGGTCATATCCCAAGGGACCTTCACCTGCACTGCTATCGCAACGTTTATTGGCCACGGGGCGAGAACCCCAGCGGGCACGGTCACGCGGTCAATTCCACCCCCAGAGATGTACAAAAGCCCATTCGGGGTTTCAACGTGATTGCAGAGGATGGCAGATAGTTCCATAACGCACAGGGTACTCTTACGCATTGCGCCTCGGTGGCTCAGTGGTAGAGCAGCCCACTCGTAATGGGCAGGTCGCCGGTTCAATCCCGGCCCGAGGCTCCAGTACTTTTTTCGTCCTGATTTCGCTCCGGTAAGTGCAGGCGCATCACTGCAAAGGCGACTATCGATAGGCCAGCAACCAAACTTGCAATCCATATCCATTGCAAACCTGCGCCAAGGAGTACGCCAGCTAGAACCGGCCCCATGATGGAGGCAATTGTCCAGATGCTCGTTGAAGCGGCGTTATAACGACCGCGTAAATGCTCGGGTGCCAACTGATTAACGATGGAAGGCATTATCGGTGACCAGATCATTTCGCCAACTCCAAAAACAATTTGGCAGATAATGACCAATACCAAGGCTTGTGAGTGCACAATTCCTGCGAAGGCAAGTGAGAGCCAGGCTAACGCCCAAAAGAATGCAGCGAGAGCGATTGATTTTCTACGGTCGACTTTTTCCATGCGCTTTACAAACCAAAGTTGCGCTATTGCAATTAAGAAAGTGTTAGCGGCAAAAGCCCAGGCAATATCAGCAGGCTGCACCTTGGCGACCATCGAGGAGAATGCGGTGAAGCCGACTTCTAGCTGCGCATAACCGCAGAAAATTGCGCCAATAGAGATTAACCAGAATTTAATAAAAACTCGATCGCGCAGTACCTCACTCCACCCGCCACTACGGTTGGAATTCTCGACACGCTCTTCGCTGCTGCGATGTCCGACTCCACGAACAAAGAGGATGACAGCAAAATAGACAAGGTAGGAGAGCCCATCGCCGTGGTAGAGATTGACGAAGGTTTGGGGATTTTTGACATTGACTACCAACGAAGCAAGTAATCCACCAAGACCCATACCAAAATTCATAAGAGCAAACTGAGAACCAAAGTAACGTGGTCGCTGCGTTTCTGTAGTCAGTTCAGCCGCGATCGCGCTCTGGCTGGGCCACATCGCGCTCTGACCTATCGCACATATAGTTGTGACCATTAACGCGCTTGTAACTCCGTGAATAGAACCCATACTGAAGTAACCACAAGCGCTAATGAGTAGCGAGGTGTATAGAACTGGCTTGGGTCCCCAGTGATCGACCAAAGTTCCAACGATCGGAGATAGCATCAATCCGATAATTGCCCCGTAGGCGGAGATGAGTCCGACAACACCAGATGGGATTCCCCGAACTTCATGGAGGTAAATAAAGAGGAATGAGAAAACCAACCCATTGCCCACAGCAGAGAGCAATACCCCAAGCAGGAGAATTCGTATCTGGAATGGGAGTTTCACTTCGCTATTATCCCTTACCAAGCCCTTTCTCCGTTCCAAATTAGTTACCATCACTCTTATGAACTCAATCAGAGTCGGAACTTTCACCAAATCCATTTTGATTGAGGTCGCGAAGAGTATGGGCTATTTAGCGGATTCTGGGATTAAAGTCGATGAGATTTCGGTTCCCTCATCCCCAGCAGCTTTTGAGATGCTAGAGCGCTCCGAAATAGATGTTCTAATCACCAGTCCCGATAATGTCTTGGCTTATCGATATTTAAGCGAAAACCCCTTAGGCAGGAAACTTGATGCAAAAATCTTAGGGGCGATAGATCGCGGACTTGGACTCTCGCTTTGTTACGCACCTGACGTGGATTTGGCACCTTTAACTTTTGGAGTTGATGTTCCGACTTCCGGCTTTGCCTTCGTCGGATATGAACTTCTCTCGCAACAAGGAATTGCATATAAAAGCTACTCCGTCAAAAACCTTGGTTCGACTCCCAAGAGACAAGTTGCACTCGTTGGAGGAAGTATAGATTCCACAATTCTCAATGCGGGAAATGAAATAAAGGCTATTTCGCAAGGGGCACGAAAGATCGCTGATGTATCAGCAATCGGTCCTTACATCGGCTCAGTACTAACGGCGGTCAGCGAACCTTCTCATTCCATGCTCGCCTTAACAGAGATCATAAATCAAGTAATAAACGAGATTTTAACGGGTGAACATGCTCGGCTTATCATCGATATAGCCAAGAGAAATCTAGAACTGAATTCAGCCCAGGCGCTCGATCATTACAACACCTTGATCGATCCAATCCATGGGTTAGTACAAGGCGGAAAGATCGACCTACCCTCGCTTAAGACTCTGATTGATTTACGTAATAAATACCTTCCAACCAATGAACTTGATGGAGTGATGGCGGATATCAGTGCTCTAGCAAGAGCACAGTAAATAAAGTAGTCTTTCCAGATGCTACATGCGTTCGACCCACAAGTGCCCGTCAAGGTAAATAAGGTAGGAGATTCACCGATCCCCGCAGAATATTTCTTGGCTCGCACTATGGATGGGCTCTATGCGCCATATGTAATGCGCGTCCCAGAAGGAACCGGTCCATTCCCATTTATCTTTCTTGCATATGGCAATGGCGGTGTCGGTTTCGAATGGTTGGAAGATCGCATAGAACGCTTTAGTTACATCATGGATCGCTTACTGGCCGCGGGGTATGCCTGTGCATGGGGAAGGTACAGAGCTGAAGTTGAACTCGGTTACCACAATGGTGGCGCACTCAAAGTGGATGTTCGACAAGGCATGCAGCTGATGAATCGCGCTCCTCTGGAGTACGAAGACGAGATTTCAATTATCGAAAATGTAAAAGCAGATCTTAGAATTGATAGCGAACGCTGTGGCCACGTTGGCGTAAGTCATGCGGGAGAGATGCTTTTCAAGATTGCTTCGCAATATGTTGGAGTTGTAAAGGTTGGCGTTGCTTGCGAACCAGCAAACCACGAATTCTTGGCTCTCACTCCAGATAGTACCGCCAAGGTCAATCCAGAATCTGGTTTACGGAATATAGAAGAGATGGTGATGAGCAATCCTCTCTATGTTCGTACTCGCATTGATGATCAGGTAGCGAAGAGTCGAATTGCTGAGATCGACATTCCAATGCTGGTGATGGGTCGCGACGATGATCCCCTGCAGGGAATTTTCCGAGTAAGTTATGAGTTGCTGGAAGAAGCAAAAAAGAATGTGGAGTGGGTTACCTACGATCACCCATTACATGGGTACATTTTTCCTGTTAGAAATGCAGAGGGCACGATCGAGGTAGATGAAATGCAGAAATCCGCAATTGCCACGGTAATTTCATATCTAGACCGATATCTAAAATAGGAGTGCACCGTGGAGAATAAGCAGAGAATTTCCTTCTTTCCATACGACCAGATGGATGCTCCAATGCAGACAGAGATGCAACGTTGTGCCACTGAGGGCACCCCGCGACCAGAGAGCAGCGCGATTCGCGCACACGCTCCAAATGCCTTTTGGGCCTTTGCCAATAGTTGGCAAGATATTTTCTACCACGGGGTTTGTGAACACTCGATTAAAGAGCTATGCCGGGTGTATATCTCTCGCACAGTAAAGTGCGAATTTTGTGGGAATCAGCGCAGCGAGAAGGCATCGACCGAAGGCTTGTTGGAGATGAAGTACGACGACCTACTTAATTTTGAAGCATCAGAAAAATACGACGACCGACAGAAGGCGGCGCTGGCTTATGCCGAAGCGATTGCCTGGCGGTTAGATTTAGATGATGCATTTTGGACCCGGTTACATTCGCACTTTAGTGAGCCTGAAATTGTTGAATTAGGCTGCTTTATTGCGCTCACCTTCGGCCAGCAGAGTTGGATCAGAATTCTTAATATTGATCACCAGACCTACATGGGTGAAACAAGTGCAGGTCTGGTAAAAAAGTAAAGCTTAGAGATTTGCTGAAAGACCCAACTTCTCTGCCATCCAATCGGCAGTGAAGTAACGATGTTCATTCGGAACATTGGCGCAACCGTGATTGCCACGCTCTAGGAGCAATAACTCACTGACAGATTTCGTCGCTTCGTGAACTTTTACAGCATCTTGCCAAGGGAAGAGGCGATCCACTTTTCCGGCGACAATCAAGGTAGGACACTTGATCAGATCGAAGCGGCCTTCATTAGTAAGGTTGAGAGCATGCTTTTGCGCCTCTTCTTGATTCTTAGAAAATGAGCGCACCGTATAGGTTTCGCGAGTGAGATCTGGAAGTTGATCCCAAATCTTGCCTAAGTTGTATGGTCCGCAGAGCGATACACAAGCCTTTATGCGTGGATCTCCGGAGGCAAAGCGTGGTGCGTAATAACCTCCCAGGCTTACACCCCAGACCGCGATCTTCTCCGGATCTACATCAGAACGTGTTTCAAGGTAATCAACGATTGCCCTACCCGGAACTTCCCAATCTGCGCGAATGGGTAGGTCGTACTCCGCTTCACCTTGTCCCGGACCGTCAATGCTCAAAATTGCCATGCCGCGTTCGAGAAATAAATTCTCGGTAGGGAGAAATTCTTCTTTAGTTGAATCCAAACCCGGAACTAAAATCACAATAGGAAATGGACCCTTGCCGTGCGGTTTACGCAAAATTCCAACCATCTTGGCGCCTTCAAAGGGAATCTCTACTCGTTCACCAGGGAATTCGATGTACTTAATAGCAATATTTCTGCAGCGCACTGCGTTCATATGCGCCACCTTCATCTCTTCGTAATGGCGAACGAAGACAAACTTTGCAAAGTGATAAAAGGCAGCGGCGGTGCTGTAATGCGCTCCGGCAGATTTGTAGTGCTTCTTGGCTAAAGCGTCGGCACCCATCTCTTCATAGAGTTCGGCTCCCTTGGAGAAGGCGGAACACCATTCGTCCCACGACTGCAAGTCTTTAGTGACTCGCTCAAAATCAACAGCCGGAACTCCATTGGCTGTAAAACGTGGTGCCCAATGGGCCTTCGCCGAAGCTATGTACTCATCCATGAGAAGTTATCCTTGCAATCGATTGCGGAATTGGAATTTATACGAAAATGGCTTGATTGGGAAGGCCTATCCAGAGGCAAATTACCCTGTTATGTTCCCGCAATGGCTCACATTGGATTTTTAGGGCTTGGCGATATGGGCCAAGTTATTGTCCCGCGGCTCATTGCCGCTGGTCATGAAGTTACCGGGTGGAATAGATCCCCTGGCAAAGATACTGACCTCAAGTTACTTGGTATGAAAGTCGGGGATACCCCAGCCTCGATAGCCAGTACATCCGATTTTATATTTTCGATTGTCACAAACGGCGCTGCTGTCAGAGAGATTGCTCTGGGAGTCGATGGTGTCATTCATGGAATATCAGATGCTGCCATCTATCTAGATATGAGCACCATCGAACCCGAAGTGAGCCGCGAGGTTCATACGGCTTTTAAGGCCGTTGGGAAGACGATGGTTGATGCACCGATCTCGGGAAGTCCTATAACAATTGCACAGGGAAAAGCATCGCTTATGATCGGTGGCGATCTGGAAATCTTCCCTCGCGTTGAAAAAGTCCTACTTGATATTGGTGCGAAAGCTACCTATATAGGCAGCAGCGGATTGGCTACACAGGCGAAGCTCTCGATAAACGCCCTACTCATGATTGAAGTTATTGCATTTGGTGAAGCGGTTGCCCTTGCCGAGAAGGGCGGAGTTGACCGGGAAGTAATGGTCAATGCAATTCTCAATAGCGTTGCGGCGTCCCCGGTGCTCGGCTATCGAGGACCGTTTATTTTGGAAGGCAAAATGCCGGCGAAACCGTTAGCCGATGTTGCGGTGCAACAGAAGGATATGACTTTAGTTCTCGAACAGGGCCGCCGATTGGGAATGTCTATGCCCATAGCATCCTCGGCCAATGAGATGATGAATATCTGCCGGGAGATGGGTATAGGTCACAAAGATTTCGTAGTTGCACATGAAGCTTATTTACGCCTGGGAGGGATCACGTCATGAAGCCAGATTTATATGTTACCAATCTTAAGGATGTCCCGATCGTCGAAGGTCTACGCCGAGATGAGGGCTGGGTCAACATGCAGGTCCAATTTGCGATCGATAAGGCGAAAGCTGGATCTGAAAATTTGTTGGTTGGATGGACGGTCATGCCCCCAGGTGCAATGCACGATCGTCATAGGCATGCCAACTGTGAAGAATTTTGGATCGTCGTTGAAGGTGATGGAATCATGTACACAAATGATGGGGAGCGAGAAGCCCATAAAGGAGATTTCGTTTTGATTCCCCGCGGACATTGGCATGGATTTAAAAATACATCTGACCATGATGCGGTACTTGCGTGGGGTTGGAGTGGTGCTGGTTCGCTCGAGGATTCTGGTTACGAAGCGGATCGCGACAATCATCACCAGTAACTGGCGGGAAGATCCCCGACTAACATCAGGGTACGCCGCTCTAAAAAGTAAGTTGATCTTTGATCTGGGCGCTCGCAATAAACAAGTGGGTTGGAAGTTGGGTTTTGGTTCCCCCACGGGTCTGCACAACTTGGAGATTGATGCGCCATTAGTGGGTTACCTATTAGCAGAGAACGCGCTACCCAATGGTGCAACTGTTGACATAAGCAGCTGGGTGAAGCCAGCAGGAGAAACAGAGATTGCTCTTTATTTTGGACGAGACATCCCACCTGGAGCGAGCCAAACATTTGTGATGGATTCGGTTGTTGCTATTGGCCCTGCTATCGAACTTGCTGACCTTGAGTTTGCTCCGACAGATCCTACGAAGATATTAGCAACCGACATATTTCAAAGACACTACATATTGGGAGTGCGGGATAAATCCAGGCAAGCTGGGGATATAAGTGGCCTCGTCGCGCAAATAGTTATGCCCGATGGCAGCGAAGTTGTTGTTACAGAGTTGGAGGAGTTAATAGGTGCATTGCCAACTATCGTCACTCACTGCGCTGATGTAATCGGCGAACTCTCCGGAGGCATCAAGAGCGGTGAATTTCTTATCGTTGGGTCGATAGTCCCGCCCATTGCGTTAAAACTGGGCGATCACTTCGCCTTTACGTTGGGAAATTTCCCATCTCTGTCAGTGTATTTTTAAAAAAGCCTTGACTTATCGGTAATCCCCTCTAAACTGAGTGCAATCGATTGCATAACGAGGAGCGTCGGAACGTGGAGATCAATCACGCACATGGCGGTGCGCTGCTCACGGCATTACTTGTCGAGCATGGCGTTGAATATGTATTTGGGCTTCCTGGTGGTCAAACATATGCCCTCTACGATGGCATCAATCACCGCACTGAAATCAACCATATTCTCGTTCGAGATGAACGGACGGGTGTTTACGCAGCTGATGGATATGCGCGCGCTACTGGCAAGGTCGGAGTCTGCGATGCAACGGTAGGTCCAGGCGCAGCGAATTTACCGGCTGGGCTGGGTGAAGCACTTGGCGCATCAATTCCGATAGTTGCCTTGGTCAGTGCTCTTCCTGCGAATTTAACTCTGCATCAATATCGTTCGGCCGCATCACAGGCAATGGACCAAGTGAATCTATTAGTTCCAGTTTCAAAGTGGTACGCAACCGTCCCTAGTTTGCAGGCAATGCCCGCATTGGTTCGTCAGGCTTTTCAACAAGCCACTACGGGTCGCCCAGGCCCGACAGTTCTCTTTTTACCGCAAGATATTCTCGACTCAAAATTACCTGCAGAGATGTTAGAACTATTGCAACCAAAGGAAGCAATCTCTCGTTTTGGTAGCTATCCAGCTTTTCGCACCGCCCCAGATCCTGACGATGTACAAGCAGCCGCCAAAATCTTTAGCACTGCAAAACGTCCATTGATCATCGCTGGCGGGGGTGCACTTATCTCTGGAGCAATTGCAGAAATAGCAGAATTTGCAGATAGCCAGACGTGTGCAATTGCAACTTCGCTATCTGGCAAAGGTGTCATTGCCGAAAATCATCCCTTGGCTGTTGGCGTGGTGGGTCAAATGGGAACTCCAGCGGCACGCGCGGCTCTCGAGTCCGCTGATGTTGTCGTGTTCCTAGGAACTAAAGCGGGTAGCGGACCAACCTTCGCTTGGTCTCTTCCACGGAAAGATCAGACGATTATTCAAATAGATATAGATCCCGCGGAAATCGGTCGCTCTTTTGAAAATGTCGTTGGGATCTTTGCCGATGCCCGAAGCGGCCTCAAGGCTCTTGCGCAGGCCACTGCGACGGTTTCTCGTCCCGAGTGGAAATCAGAAATTCAAAAATTTAAGAGTGAGTGGAACCTTGCCCGTACTGCTGAGCGAAGCAGTGATGCCACTCCGATATTGCCACAGCGCGTACTTGGGGAACTTCAGGCTCAATTGCACGCTGACGATTTAATTGTTTGTGATGCTAGTTTGTCGAGCGGATGGGCTGGGGTCTATTACGAGCAGGTATCACCTGGGAAAAAGGTATTTATGCCGCGCGGATTAGCCGGATTAGGTTATTCAGTACCCGCTGCCATTGGAGTTGCGATTGCTAACCCTGGTAGGCGAACCGTTGTTTTAACGGGAGATGGGGCGCTCGGATATTCGATTGGCGAGTTTGCGAGTATTCTCGAATTGAATTTACCCATCACAGTCATCGTCTTGAATAACGCAGATTTGGGTTGGATTCGTTGGTATGGCCATTTAAACTTCGGCACCAGCGATCAAGGCAGCGACTTTGCAGACATCAACTTCAGCGCTGTCGCTCAAGGTTTTGGTTTTGACGCCGAACGAGTTACAAATCCCGCTGATTTGGCAGGAGCGATGCGTAGAGTTTTATCTAGTAAGAAGCCTAGTTTGTTGGATGTAGTCACGGAAACGTGGACTACTCCAGTCACCGGTCACAAAGTTGCGTTGGCTAATAAGAAGTCAACCGGATACGGAGGGTAAGAAAAATGCCACGTCACCCAGAGCGCCAATTAGAGAGAATTTCACAACCGGTAGCTGCCGAGTTGATGAAGAGGAGCGGAATTGCTGTAGTTGTTGCCGGAAGTATCGAACAACATGGAAGCCACCTGCCTCTCGGAACAGATTTGTTTGCAGCGCTCTCGATAGGCGAACGCGTCGCAGAACGTTTGGACACAATTGTTGTGACACTAGGTTCTGTTGGAATTGCACACTATCACGGTGGTTGGGCCGGATCTTTAACTCTAAAACCTGAAACAATGATCAATGTCTTTGTAGATATCTGCGAAGGACTCAAAGATGCCGGGGCTAATCGGATCTTGGTCGTGAATTGGCATGAGGGAAACTCTGCAACGATGCGTATCGCCGCGGACCGTGCACAAATGGTGCATGGCGTTCAAGTCGTAGTAGGCGAGTCTCACATCATTACAAATTCTCTCCATCCCGACGAGATGGAATTTACCCACTCGGGGGCAATGGAAACTTCTGCAGTCCTTGCCTATGACGCTTCATTGGTGCACCTAGAAAGTTTGGCAGAGCCCAGCGATCGCGAAGCGGGCGACGAAGCACACGAACTCTTCCGCAGGCGTGATGTTTATCCAATCATGCGTGATTTCCATGATGTTGCGCCAACCGGTTGGTATGGCCACCCAGAGACAGCGACCGTCGCACGCTCTGAAGAAATTGCAGAAGAAGTTGCAGATCACATTGTCCGTCGGGCTAAGGAAGTTTGGGATGCACTAGGAAAGGTTTCTCACTAATGACTGAAGCAAAGACCATGCGTGCCGCTGTTCTAGCGGATTTCGGTTCACTCTCCGTTATAGATGTCCCTATTCCAGATCTTGAATACGGTGAGGTACTTTGCCGGGTAAATGCCTGCGGAATGTGCGGCACCGATTTAAAGATTGTAAACGGCGGATTCAAGGGGACATGGCCACCAAGCATGCCCTTCATCTTGGGTCATGAATGGTCGGGAACCATTGTAAAGATGGGCGCGGGTACCGAAAAGAGTGGTCTCGCTGTCGGAGATAGAGTCGTTGCAGAAAACCATGCCGGATGTTCCGCATGTCCGATGTGTCGCCAAGGTCGCTACAACTTATGCGAGCGGGTTCGAGATCCAGGTTTTAAGTTGTATGGGCATACCGCGCCAGGGGCGCTTGCAGAATTTGCAGCTCGACCCGCAGTCGCTGTTCACAAGATTCCTGATTCGGTTTCGGATTTAGCTGGAGCGCTCGTAAATCAAGCGGCGCTGACTGTCCACGCTGGTCGGCGCGCGGATATTCGACCAGGTTCGACCGTTGCTGTTTTTGGTCCCGGCTTACTTGGACTCTTGATGTTGCAGGTGGCGCGCGCAGCAGGTGCAACACAAGTCATTGTCGTTGGCCGCGGAGCTAGGCTCGAAACCGCCCTAGAGCTCGGTTGTGATTCCGTCGTAGATTATGAAAAGAGCGATCCGATCGTAGAAATACGGCGCCTCACCAATGGACGGGGAGTTGATTACGTCTTCGATTGCAGCGGCAACCCAGCCGTTGTCGAACAACTCTTCCGCTCAACTCGCCGCGGTGGCAAAATCGCCATGCTCGGTTTGACCGGGGGGAAAACAGCGACTCTTCCGATCGACCTGCTTGCGCTGGATGAGATTGACCTCCTGGGAGTCCGATCCAGCCCGAATTGCTACCCTGCGACGATCGCGCTGATGGCCACCGGCGCCATAAAGACCGAGCCGCTCACCACCTTCCAGTACAGCCTGGATCAGATCGATGAGGCCTTTGCGGCGCTGGAATCCAGGCAGGTAATTCGCCCAATCGTGCTCCTCTAAGCGCAACCAAAACGTTGTATTAAATCCACAGAAAGTCATTGACTTAGGTAGATGACGGGTATAACTTTCTGCAAACGATTGCGGACATTACCCGGAAGCACATCGTGACTAACCGAGAGGAAGAGAATGCACATTTCTAGGTTCGGCAGCGTAGCCAGCCGACACAAAGTTCAACTCGGCGCTGCTCTTAGCGCTGTGGCATTAGCTGTTACGGGGCTTGCAGTCCCTAACGCCAATGCCGCTCCAAAGCCGATCACAATCGGTATCTCAGTTTCACTATCTGGTGACTTCTCCGGTGACGGAAAAGCAACCCAGCAAGGTTACAAAATTTGGGCCACCTGGCAGAATGCACACGGCGGAATTCTTGGGCGCCCAGTCGTCCTAAAGTTCCTTTCGGATGCTTCAAGTCCAACCCAAGTTGTAACCAACTATCAAAAATTTATTACTTCAGACAAGGTTGATTTTGTCCTCGGACCCTACTCAACCAAGTTGACCAAGCCAGCCTCTGACATTGCAAATCGTTATCACTATGTAATGCTCGAAGGTATCGGCGGCGGACCATCCGTCTTCTCACGTGGCCTGAAGAACGTCTTTGACGTTTCAGCTTCAGCCACATATCAACTCGTTACATATGCAAAGTGGTTGGCTGCAACACAGAAGCCACAGCCAATTGCATACGCAACGATGGATGATCCATTTATTCAACCAATGGTGGACTTTGCTAAGGCATACCTTGACGCGAAGGGCTTCACTGAAGCCGTTTACAAGGTCTACCCAGCAGAGACAACTGACTTCTCTCCTATCGCATCAGCTGTTGCCGCTTCCGGCGCAAAGATCGCAATCTTGGGAACGATGCCACCTGATGGTTATGCAATGATTCAAAACTTCATTCAGGCTAAGTACAACCCAGATCAGCTCATCATGGCTTCAGGTCCCGACCAGGGCGCTGACTTCACCAAGAGCGTTGGAATTACTAACACTGAAGGAATCATGGTTCCAAATACTTGGATTCCAACATCAAATTACACTGGTAACAAGGACATGGTTGCTCTGTATATCAAGACCTATGGTGGAGATATCAACTCAATCAATGCCGACGTGCCAGAGGCGTTTGCTGCAGGCCAGGTTCTCGCTCAAGCAGTTAACAAGGTTGGATCAACCAGCAATGTTAAATTGCAGGCGTACCTACACTCCGGAGCTAAGTTCATGAGTGTTCAAGGGCCAGTTCAATTCGCTGCAGATGGTCAAAACTCTGGAGCCGCACCTTATGTCTTCCAATGGCAGACGGGTCAATATGTTCCTGTATTGCCTCTAGGCGGTCCTGACAAGGTTTCACCAATCGAGACGCTACGTCCCGCTTGGGGAACTACACCAGGAGCGTAAAAAGTAATTGCCGAAACAGGGCGGGCTCTAAAGTCCGCCCTGTTTCACTAATAAACGAGATACCAACATTGGGAGGCTTACCAGCGTGTTAGTTTTACAGGCAATTATTGAAGGAGTGCTCGTCGGCGGCTTTTACGCTTTGATGGCAGCAGGACTTACGCTGGTCTTTGGCGTAATGGATATCGTGAATTTTGCAATCGGCGCTCTCATTGTTCTGGGCGCTTATCTCAGTTATTCACTTACTATACATTTCCATATAGATCCATTTGTGTCGTTGATCTTCACGACTCCTTTGATGACCGCTTTGGGTATGTTCATTTATGTTTTCTTAATTAAACCGATTAAGACGAATAAAGTCGTGATGTCGCTTCTAACAATGTTTGCAGTTGCCACTTTGATCGAAGGCATACTGGATATTTGTTATAACAGTGGTTTTGTACAGATTCATGCTTCGTACATCAACAATTCGCTGCGTATCGGAAAACTCAATTTTCCTTTGATTTATGTCCTCTCCTTCTTGCTGAGTGCCTTCTTACTCAGTTGTCTATATTTTGTTACATATCGCACCAAATTTGGACGTTCTTTGCGAGCATCCATGCAGAACCCGGTCGCCGCTCGTCTGGTTGGAATAGATACCGATCGAGTCTCCATGATTACCTTGGGCATAGGTATCGGTCTTGCCGCAATTGGTGGAATGATCTTTGGAACAACCAATGCGTTCAATGCATCTAGTTCCTACGACATCATCTCTCGCCTATTGGTTATCGTGATCTTGGGTGGTTTTGGAAGCGTAGGTGGTGCACTAGTCGCGGCCATCTTCATGCTTGTGATTCAAGATGTGGTGGCAGTCGTCTGGTCTCCAGTTTGGGGTTCAACGGCTTTCTACATGATTTTGATGTTGGTCCTATTGGTTAGACCTCAAGGTCTATTTGGTAAAAAGGGAGTACGAGCTCAGTGAGTACCGATACGACGATCAGTCAGCGCCCGACTCCACCATCCTACGAAGTGCCAAAAGCAATTCGATTTGGAGCTCTCGCCGTGGGATTCTTGGTGCTAGTTCTCTTCCCACTGGTTTTCAATAACCCAACCATTTCAACCATTGGTGTCTTTGCCATGATTTTCTTAATGGCAGTGACTGGATGGAATATCTTCTCGGGATATACCGGCTATATCGCACTTGGCCACGCTGTCTTCTTCGGAATTGGACAGTACGCAACTGCAATGTTGGCTTCGTATTGGCAGATTCCACCAGGGTGGGAGACTTTCCTTCTTATCCCTGTTTCGATGTTCTTGGCTGGCCTTGCAGCAATCCCTATTGGGTTAATTGTTCTGCGGGTTCGCAAGCACACCTTTATCGTTCTGACTATCGCGCTGATGTTTATCTTCCAGCTCTTCGCTTATAACCTGCGTGGCTGGACTGGAGGATCGCAAGGTCTGGAAGTTTCACAACCTCCTTGGGATGGATCGATATTTAACCTTCCTTACTATTATGTGGGCCTCTTTTTGGCAATTATCGCGATCGTGACCTCATTTATGATTCGCCGATCGAAGTTCGGTCTAAGTTTGTTGGCTATCCGCGACGATGAAGATCGCGCGCGCAGCCTGGGAATCAACACCCGAAATTCAAAGCTCACGGCATTTGTTATCTCGGCTATCTTCTTAGGTGCCGCGGGATGCATGTACGCCATGTTCGTGGGATCTGTTTACCCACAATTCTCCTTCGATCCTGCCTTCGATCTCGAACTTTCGATAATGGCCTTCGCAGGTGGACTCGGAACAATCTTGGGACCATCACTTGGAGCATTGATTATCTCTGGCGCCCAGCAGTATTTCTTGATCACATTTGGCGGAGCAAACGTCTTCTTGATCGTATATGGAGCTCTCTTCATTCTGATCTTGCGCTTGCTACCGGGTGGGGTGGTACCAGCAATTTCCGATAAATGGCGATCACATGTAGTCCGTAAGGAACAACGAATACTTGACTCCGAATCAGAGGGTCCAGCAGAGGCGGGTGCTCACAAATGACACTTCTAGGAGTAGAAGGCATAACTAAGAATTACGGTGGAATTCAGGCTCTTAGGAACTGCACCATGAATTTCCAAGAGGGTGCCATTAATGGTTTGATCGGGCCTAACGGTTCGGGTAAAACCACGTTATTTAATGTCATGACAGGTTATGAAACTCCAGATTCTGGCAAGGTAACTTTCAGAGGTAAAGACATAACGAACTCCACACCAGACGAGGTTTTCGCAGCGGGTATTGGCCGTACCTTTCAGTTGACAAGAATTTTCCCGCGCTTAACGGTTATCGAGAATGTGCATATTGCGGCGCAACGCCACGGGCTCATAGCGCAAATGCGTCAATGGTCTCAGCCAGATGAACGCGCTAGGGCACTGGAAAGTTTAGATTTCGTTGGGTTAACCAAGTTAGCTCGTGAACCTGCGGGTAGTTTGTCTTACGGCCAACAGAAATTGCTGGAGTTTGCCTTCATTATGGTGGCCGAACCAAAAGTCATGTTGCTCGATGAACCGGCTGGTGGCGTTAATCCCACCTTATTGAAGCACTTGGGTGGACGAATCAAGGAGCTAAACAAGACTGGAGTTACATTTATTATCGTTGAACACGATATGGAATTTGTCATGGGAATCTGCGATCAAGTCTCGGTCATGCATCAAGGAAGCGCACTTCTTGAAGGCAAGCCAGAGCTCATTCGAAATGACCCAGCAGTTCTTGAGGCGTACTTGGGTACAGATATGACGGAGGTTAAATAAGGTGCTTACCCTTAGTGGAGTTTTTGCAGGTTACGGTGGGGGCGACATCCTTCGTGGCGTTGACCTAACTGTTGAAAAAGGCTCTATCACCTGCGTGGTTGGACCAAATGGTGCAGGAAAATCAACCCTTCTGAAGGTTGTAAGTGGGCTGCTAGTTCCTCGCTTAGGTAGCGTTACTTTTCAGGGCGAATCAATCGCCGGAAAATCTCCACAAGCTATCCTTAAAGGTGGAATCGTTCAAGTTATGCAAGCACGGAGTTTATTCCCTGATCTAACAGTCCGCGAGAATATTGAACTCGGCGCATTCTTAATAAACGATCAGAAGATTGTACAACAGCGCTTCAATGAAATTTTGGATCAGTTTCCAATGGTGAAGGATCGCCTGAAGGATAAGGCGGGATCTCTCTCCGGAGGACAACAACGCACCGTCGAATTTGCACGCGCGCTGATGTTGGATCCTGCGCTAGTTGTGCTCGATGAACCGTCGATGGGACTTGAACCAAAAGCTGCCGCCGCAATGTATGGCTATGTACGACAGATGCGTGAACATGGTCGCACCGTCTTGCTCGTTGAACAGAATGTTCGTGCTGGTCTTGGCCTTGCCACTCACGGCGTAGTGCTGGAAGCGGGAAGAGTCAGACTGACAGGCACCGGAAAAGAGATTTTAGAGAATCCTCAAATGAAAGTTCTTTATCTGGGCGGCAGTACGCAAACGGAGTAATTTCGATTTAACTCCATAATAAAGAGAGCTCAACGGTTGAGATAGGAGCGGTGGAATGACGCCAGGAGATCCAACGGTTGATGATGAGCGCCTGGAATCGATGTATCGACGATTCACCTGGCGAATTTTGTCCAACTCTGTCTCGCCTTGGGAATTTGAAAAACTCAAGGCTGATATAACAGATTACGAACAATGGTGTTTGAAGTGGAGCGCGCTAGCTGCAGAACATGAAGAACGTGGAGATCGAGCGCTCTCGGCTGGTCACTTAATAACAGCGGGAGAGGCATATGTCCGCGCCGGCCTGATTTATCACTGGGCGACTTTCATGTTTACCCACGATCAACCTCAATTCAAGGCTGGGCTCAAAGCGATGGGAGCGGTTTGGGCAAAGGCAGCGCCGTTGCTGCAGCCCACGATGGAAATTCTGGAGGTGCCCTTTGATGGCACCACGCTTAATGGTTACCTTCAAAAGCCGGCGGGCGTAGATAATCCCCCCATTGTTCTCATGGTGCCCGGGGCAGATTCCACTAAAGAGGAACTTTACGATCTAGCCCAACACATTTTACGTCGCGGCATGGCGATTGCTGCCTTCGATGGTCCAGGCCAGGGTGAGGTCAGTCTCACGATGAAGTTGCGACCTGATTATGAAAAGGCGATCGTTGCCATGATTGATTCTCTTGTTAAACGCTCTGATATTAATAGAGATCGATTAGCAATGTGTGGAATTTCTTATGGCGGTCTTTTCTCATTTAGGGCTGCCGCAATTGATAAGCGAATCAAGGCGTTAGTTTCGGTTTCGAGTTGGTATTCACCAGCCGGTCGCTTCACGGGCATGGAGCGCCTAACCAGTACAGGTCAATACCAATACTTGGGAGCCGACCCTGCTGCCATGATGGAATCCATAACGCTTGCCGGAGTTTTAAAAGATGTAAAAGTTCCGGTTCTACAAGTCTTTGGTGGCCTCGATCCTTGGTCGCCGGCAACAAAGGCCGAACTGATCGCACAAGAGATACAGGGTCCCAGTACCACGATGCTCTTCGATGATGGTGTTCACATTGTTAACAATATTTGGTACAAAGCTCGTCCGGCGATCGCCGATTGGTTAAGTTCAGCTTTCTAAGGGGTAAAGATGAATTACGCGCGAGAAGATTCCAAAGCAGCTGCACGCTCTTCATTCCACGGATTGTGGGCAGCCATGACGACTCCCTTCACCATTGATGATCTCCTTGATGAAGATGCGTTGGTGCGCGATATTGATATCTTGGTTGACGATTTAAAGATTGATGGAGTTTTCTGTACCGGGGTTATGGGTGAGTTCTGGGCTCTAACCTTGGAAGAGCGTAAACGCGCGGTAGAGGTAATTGTCGAAAACACCCGCGGGCGCATTCCCGTCCTAGCCCATACGGGATCTCACTCGGCGCGTGAAACTATTGAGTTAACTCGTCACGCTCAAGATACAGGGGCAGACTTCGTTGTGGTGATAAATCCTGTCTATCCCCAAGCCTCCGAAGAGGGCTTAAAACGCTGGTTTTTGGAGGTGTTAGAGGCCGTCGATATCGGAGTCTGGCTCTTTGATACAAATTATTCCGGCGTATCACTTCCTCTTTCCCTCATCAATGAACTAGCGGATGTTGAGAATGTGTGCGGAATTAAGATGGCCCACGGACACGACCGTTATCTAGAGGTGCTCGAAAAGGTGGGCGACAGAATCATGGTCTGCGAACCAAGTGAAGCAGATTGGCTAGAGAATATGCAGCGACATGATCAAAAGGTTTACATGTCTGCCTCTACTCCATTTTTAATTCAAACAGCGTTACGCCAACCAATGTTGGAATACACCACCGCAGCCCTAGCTGGTGACTTCGCAAAAGCTCAGGCAATTTCCCAGGAGATTCAACCTATTAGAGATTTAACAGATAAGTGGTTGCATGGTCGTTGGAAGCGAGATCGTATTAATCCCGTACCTGCTGTTAAATACTGGTCAGGGTTACTGGGGATGTCAGGTGGAAACGTGCGCCCACCCCTCGTTGATTTGAGTGACGAGCAGAAGCGCGAGATGAGAGCAGATCTAGAAAGCGTTGGTCTGATTTAAGAGAGAATTCCTGCTGTATCAACACCAAGATCTTGCAACATAACGATCGCGGCATTACGCCCGGGCGCCCCTGTTATTGATCCACCCGGATGAGTTGTGCCACCAGTTTGATACAAGCCGGGAATCGGCATGCGATGTGATGCCCATCCTGGAACAGGTCGATTTGGACCACTGAAAGCTGGTCCGCGGTCGCCGCCATGGAAAGCCCCATTGATCATGTGGCGATTGGTCGCCCATATATCTTCTGGAGATTTAACGTAGCGCGAAATAATAATGTCATCAGTAAACGATGGCATGAATTGTCGCAGGTATGCCAACTGACGGTCCACGACTTCATGTTTTACGACATCCCAACCGGCAGAACCAGCCGGTAGCGCAAAACTTTGCGCACTTAAAAATTTAACCGTATGGCCTCCATTGGGTGCCCGGTTAGGATCAACCAAGGTTGGGGTTGCCACCAAAATCCAAGGTACATTCGTAATGTGGCGGCCCAGCTTGATATCGAGGCTCAATTGCAACATATCTTCAGGCCAACCGACTGCTCCCGCAGATACTGCGCTACGTGGGCCCAATTCGGTGTCGAAAACTGGGGGGCTCTTCGTTGTGAAATATGCAGCAAATCCCGAGATTCCTACGTTGTATGTTTCGACTCCGAACTGAAACTCTTCTGGCCACATTTCTTTAGGCGCCATATCGATCAGATGCTTAATATGAACCGTTGATAGAACGGCCTTCTTGGCCCGGTATTCATCTCCATCTGAAGTCTTCACACCAATGCAGCGACCATCTTCGATAATGAGGTTGGAGACGACTTTGTCGCAAATTACTTTTCCACCATGTTCTTCGAGGAAACCAACCAGTCCTGCGGTCAATCGTCCTGATCCGCCTTCGGGTATTGACCAACTACGTGCTTGGCGGGCAAAGATGGAATATGCCAACATTCCAGTTCCAGGTTGGTCGTACCAGACAAATGTTTGGAAGGCCATCCAGAGCATAAACGCTTGAATATGCTTATCTTCAAATTCGAGTTTGATGATGTCCCATGCGCTGAGCGCGCGACGACGAGCCCATATTTTACCTTGAGGGTGTTCGGCGAGACGTTGATCAAGCGATGGGCCAAACCCAACTGGTGTGAAATTAGCTGCGGTGAAAATGCTTTTAACTGCGTCGTACTCTTTGGACATACGGCGGTAGGTAGCGGCATCTTTCTTATTGAAGCGCGAAATCTCTTCAATCGTCTTCTCGAAATCGAGGTACATCGTGAATTGCTTTCCATCAGGGAAAGCCACATGGGCCACAGGGTCTGGCTCAAAGTACTTTAAGCCGTACTTGCTTATCAGCCCTAGTTCATCATTGAGCAATAGTGGATTGGAGCGAATCAAGGTGTGGCCAGTAGAACAGGTGTCAATGAGGAAACCAGGGTCGAGCAGTTCTTCGGTGGCAGCTCCTCCACCGGGGATAGAGCGAGCGTCCAGCAACAAGGTACTAAAACCGGCCTTTGCTAAGTAACACGCCGTAATGAGACTGTTATGACCTGCCCCTGCGACGACAATATCTGCTTCCATGGATGCACCCCTTTGGCGCGATTTTGCCACAGCAAACGATTGCATTCAAGGGTTTTCGGTGAAAGAATGATTTAAGGAGGTACTCCATGAAGGCAGTTGTGATCAGTAATTATGGTGGTCCAGAATGCTTGGAGTATTCCGACGCCCCCACCCCAAAGCCGGGCTCGAATGAAATTTTGATTAAGACCGCCTTCATTGGGGTCAATTTCACCGATATTCGAAACCGCGTTGGAGATGGTGATGGCAAAGTTCCCATGATTATTGGCGTGGAAGCGAGCGGTCAAGTTGTTGAGGTTGGCCCCGGGTGCACCAAGTTCAAGGTGGGAGATTTTGTAACGTCATTCACTCGTGGTCATGCCTATGCCGAATACGTCACCGCGCTCGAGAGATTTACCGAAAAGATCTCCGAAAGCTTTGCACAACGACCAGAGTCCGCTGGAGTTCTTGTAACTGTTCCACTCGCCCTCAATGTTGTTGAAAGAGCGGCCCGAGTACGAGCTGGAGAGACAATTTTACTCCATGCGGCATCGGGCGGAGTGGGATCGATAGTGGGTCAATTGATTAAGAAGATTCCAGGAACTCGCCTACTAGGAACTATTAGTGATATGTCAAAAGCAGATTACGCAAAGGCACATGGTTACGACGAGCTTATGAATTATGAAAATTTTGCGGAACGAGTGCTGGAATTAACTGATGGTCGCGGAGCCGATATCGTTTTAGATCCAGTAGGCGGATCAGTCCAGAAACGTTCCCTTGAAATCGTTGCTCCATTTGGTAGATTGGTTTCGTACAGCAATATCTCGCGAGCACCGCAAGAGTTACCATCAGCGCTCTGGTTTAGAAGCAAATGCATTGGATTTGTTGGCATTTCTAATGGTTCACTCTCTGACCACAGTCCAGAAATTCTTGCAGAAAGCTTAAGGCGATCAGTGGAATTAGTTCAGGACGGAACCATAAAGATAGATGTGACCGAAGTCTTTCCTTTGGCACAGGCCTCAAGGGCACATGAGATATTTGAGCAACGCTCCGCCGTTGGCAAATTTATCCTGGCGGTCTAATGAGGCGAAAATACGGGGTATTTCTCCTGTTCGGTCTCATCATATTTTCCCTCGTCGGGTTTGCCTTTGTGCGCTTAATGCAGAGCCCTAAGGCTAAGCCTGCAGTTACCGGGGTACAGATTTTTAAAGGTCCGGTCATAAAGACGATTTATAGTAGTTTGCAGGTCGAAGTTGTCGTGAAGGACCATCACATTATTGATGTGATCCCATTAGTACTTCCCAATTCTGATACCCGTTCAATAACTCTGGCGCGAGTATCTGTGCCAATCCTACGAAAGGAGGCAATTAGCCAGAACTCCGCCGAGATCCAGGGAGTATCTGGGGCTAGCGTTACAAGCAGCGCGTATAGTCGATCTTTGCAGGGCGCGCTAGCGAAGGCAGGGCTGTGAAAAAGAGTTCACAGCGGTGGGAAGTTGGTCCCATAGCATTCTTGGTTGCAGGTTTGCTTTTCATGGAGAATTTGGATGCCGCAGTAATACCAACCGCCGCTCCAACAATTGCGCGCCAGTTCCATATTCTCTCTGGCCAAGTGGGCATCTGTGCCACTGCCTATTTAATGGCAGTAGTCGTTCTCATTCCTGTGAGTGCTTGGTTCGTTGAAAAATGGGGAGCGAGACCCGTTCTCTTTACCAGCATTGTAATTTTTACTGGAGCATCTTTACTATGCGCCGGCAGCACGACGCTGACTCAACTCACTATTATGCGCGTTATCCAAGGTGCAGGCGGAGCGATGATGGTTCCTGTGGGTCGACTAGTGGTATTGCGAGCGACAGATAAGGCTCACATGATTAGAGCAATCTCATATTTGACCTGGCCCGCTCTCACGGCTCCGATCATCGCGCCCGCACTCTCCGGATTGATAATTGCTCATTTTTCTTGGCCCTGGATCTTCGCCATTAATCTTCCAATAGGAATCATCGAACTAGTCTTGGCCATTAAGTTGATTCCAAAAGGCGCTCTCACGAGTGCTCAAAAGCTTGACTGGACTGGGTTTGTTGGGGCATCTATCTCGTTAGGGGCTCTAGTTTTTGGTGCCGCGGCGCTGGGGAATCCGAAGGTAAATATCTTGGCAACATCTATTCTGCTTGTTGTAGGCCTTGGTTTAGGAGTACCTACCGTCCGGCATATGTTTAAAGTTCCAATCCCTTTGGTTGGTTTAGATGCATTACATGTCAGAACTTTCAGGTTTGCGAATACTGCCGGTGCAGCATTTAGAATCGGAATTAATGCCGTTCCATTCTTAATGCCTTTGATGTTCCAGGATAAATTTGGCTGGTCTCCGGTACGCGCTGGAAGTACCGTCCTCTTTCTCTTCCTTGGGAATTTCTTCTTCAAGCCTCTCACAACACCACTGCTCAAAAAACTTCCATTTCGCCATATCTTGATGATTGCAACGAGCCTCTCCGGTGCAAGCATCCTTCTGATATCTATTCTTAAAGTTTCAACCCCTTTATTTTTCATTTGGGCTCTCTTGCTTTTCAGTGGCTCAGTTCGGTCTCTGGGGTATACGTGTTACAACACGATCACCTTTGCGGATATTGATCAACCGAAAATGCAACAGGCAAATAGTCTGTCATCGATGATTCAACAACTAACTCAAGTCTTTGCTGTCGCGATTGCAGTTTTGGCACTCAAGTTAGGTGCGGCCCTCTTTGGAAGTGCCGATCAATTCACCTTCGCATTCATTGTGCTCGCAGCTCTGGTTTTTTTGGCTTTCGTAGGTTCGGTGCGGCTCCCACAAAAGGCGGGAGACTCAATACGAGTAAGAGGGAGCGGTATCTGATGAAACCAATTACTGGGGCTTTAAAGTCAGAGGAACGCGACGGGATGTTTATTGACTGGGATGTTCCAATCACCATGGATGATGGTCTCGTTCTGCGCGCAGATATTTATCGTCCTCTTCACGGTGAAAAGCTGCCCGTTATCGCAAGTTATGGCCCTTATGCCAAAGGATTAACTTTCGCAGCGGGGTATCCACGCCAATGGGAACGTCTTAACGCGCGCTTCCCTAAGGATCTAGAGGGAAGTAGCGGCAAGTATGCGGCATGGGAGTTAGTTGACCCGGAGCATTGGACAGCATTCGGTTATGCCGCCGTTCGCGTGGATTCGCGTGGTGCAGGTAGATCTCCGGGCTTCGTGGATGTGTGGAGTAAACGAGAAGCACAAGATTATTACGATTGCATTGAATGGATCGCTGCACAGGAATGGTCGAACCAGAAAGTAGGGTTGGCGGGAATTTCTTACTATGCAAAGAACCAGTGGCAGGTTGCCGAATTGAACCCTCCGCATTTGGCAGCAATTTGCCCCTGGGAAGGGGCAAATGACTACTACCGCGATATGACACATCACGGTGGAATCCATAACGCATTTCTTCCCGATTGGTATCAACGGATGTCCACGATTCAGCATGGCCTGGGATCTCGTGGATTTCGCAATCCCGAGAGCGGTTTACTCGCATGTGGTGATCAAGACTTAACTGATGAAGAGTTATTTGCGAATAGATGTGACTTAGCGAAAGAGATAATTGAACATCCCTTTGATGATGACTGGCATTTTTTACACTCGAGCCAACCGGAAAAGATTCAAGTTCCAACACTCTCGGCCGCGAATTGGGGCGGACTAGGAAATCACCAACGCGGGAATTTATACGCGTGGGCTGCTACAGGTTCAGATAAAAAGTGGCTAGAAGTACATAATGGCACTCATTGGTCTGGATTTTATACAGAGTATGGACGATCTCTGCAGAAACGTTTCTTTGACTACTTTCTCAAAGGCGAAGGAGATTGGCAAACTCAGCCACCTGTTTCTCTCAATATTCGCCAAGTGGATGGAACCGTAAAACTCCGCGGCGAAAATGAATGGCCTCTAGCTCGCACCGAGTGGAGTCGGCAGTATTTAGAGCTCAGTAATTTATCTATCAATAATTCCGCTCCACAGCAGCAACAGGACCTCACATATGATGCGATGGGAGAAGGAATAACTTTTTACGGCGCTCCCGTTCTTGTGGAGACGGAAATTACTGGCCCCGTGAGTGCCAAACTCTGGATTTCATCTTCTACCTCCGACGCTGATCTATTCCTTACCTTGCGTGCATTTAGTGACAAAGGAGATGAGATTCTCTTCGAAGGGGCAAATGACCCTAAGACGCCAATGTCACAGGGTTGGTTGCGTGCCTCGCATCGCGCGCTTGATGCTTCAAAGTCAAAGCCGTGGGCGCCGTTTCATCAACATATAAGTAAAGAAACACTACGTCCCGGGGAGATCTACGAGCTAGATATTGAAATCTGGTCGACTTGCTTAGCTTTACCGGCTGGATATCGGCTCGGACTAACGGTAAAGGGCTGCGACTTTGATCATGGTTTGGAACCAGTCGAAATGGGTGGACGAATCATGAAGGGAAGTGGCCCATTTAGACATGATCAACCTTTAGATCGCCCAACGGAGATATTCGCGAACCAAGTCACTCTGTATACCGGAGCTAATTATCCGTCCTCGATCTTATTGCCGATAGTTCCTTCGAAAATTTAGAGGTGATCGACCATCCAGTCACCAGCAAGTGGATGGTACAAATATGGGTAATTGTTACAAACGTGGTTCCCATCGTCGATCATGACTAATTTTGCGTTGCGGGCTTCTGCGACGACACGCTCTGCATGCTGATATGGAACAAGTCGATCTTTCTTTCCAAAGATAACCAAGAGCGGTTGTTTGAGATTGTGAAGACAACCTTCGAGCGTAATGCTGTCTGCTATCGCTCGCGCCTCGTCAATGCTATGCGCACCAGAATATTGATAAAAAGCGGCACGACTTATCGGTGGACGCGCATCGTAACGGCTGCCGGTGTCGTAAGAGCCACCTACAGTTACGGCCGCCTTAATTCGTGGGTCGTGCGCCGCACTACGTGCTGCGTAGTAACCACCCATACTCACACCAACAATACCTAAGCGTGTTGCATCTACTTCTCTAATAGTTAAGAGGGTATCAATGGCGACCTTGATCGCACTTTCATAATTTGGGCGGAGTGCAAAATAGAACCCTGATTCCCCTTGCCCGGGACCATCTAAAGAGAAAGTTGCCAAACCTCGAGTCAAGAAGACATTTTCCCAATTGAAAAACTCTTCTTTTGTGGAATCTAAGCCAGGAAGCAAGATGACCACCGGCGGATTACTAACTCCTTGTGGAGTTCGAAGATTTCCAACCAATTGGTGGCCTTCGAAAGGAATTTCGATACGGCGGGCCGATGGATCGAGATTCTTATGAGCTCGAAGCAATGCAGCTATGGATTTCTCGGTTGCAAACTTATGTTTTGCCATATCCAAAACCCAGACAAATTTTGCGAAGTGATAGCTCAACGCCGCGCGATTCCAGGCATTACCGGCACTAACTTTATGGCCCGCTCGCTCTGCCTCAGCAGCTAACTCGGCATGCATATCACCATTAGAAACCCAGGCATCTAGCCAATCAGACCAGTTTTCTAACGTTGAGGTGACGCGTTGAAAGTCATTTGGGTCAACCCCTTGAGTTGTAAAGCGTGGTGCCCAATGGTCAATTGCCGATTGAATATCTGAATCTCTCATCTCAAAACAGTAATATGTATTGGAGTACAAGTCACTATCTTTTGGGAACTGGTCCTGACGATTCGCGTACAACTAGAGTTACCGGGAGAGTTATCTTTCTAGGACTCGTCACCTTGCCTTCGATTTGATTTATAAGTAATCGAGCAGATTCCACTCCCATTTCAAAGTGTGGCGCGCTGACTGTTGTAAGCGAAGGGCTAAAGTCTTCCGAGAATGGCATATTGTTAAAACCAATTACAGAGATGTCTTGCGGAGCTCGCAGACCATGTTTGCGCAGGGCATGGAAAACGCCTAAGGCGAGCAAATCGTTGCCAGCAAGGACAGCGGTTACGCTCTTTGGGTTCGCTTCCAGGAATTTGTTCATTGCAATCTCACCAGCTGAGACCGAAAGAGCGGTCGCCTTGATTATCTTCGTGCTCATACCTAAATGTTTCGCGGTATTTGTAAAAGCGTTACTGCGAACGCTTGCGGTGGAAAGGATGGTCGGTCCCGCCAGATGGAGAACCTTTTTGTGGCCAAGTTTGGCCAAATGCTCTAAGGCGGCAGTAATTCCTGCAGCATCATCGCCAATGACAGAAGGGTATGGAACTCCGGAGGCTTCTCGATTTACAAGTACTGCTTTGACTCCTTGGTTGTGATACTTGGTAATCATGCTCCGTTCGGTGTGGCCCGTTGCAATGATCAGGCCATCGACCTGTCGTTCCATAAGGGAGTCAAAGAGGGCATTTTCAATTTCGGCATTGTTATCAGTATTAACGACTAAAGCTGAATAACCACGTGAAAATAGAACGCTATCCACCCCGCGAACGATGGGAGGGAAGATCGGGTTGGTCAGGTCAGGGACGATGACTCCAATTGTCATGGATTTACGGGTACGCAACCCACGAGCAACGGTATTCGGGGAGTAGGACATTTCCTCTGCAATTTTGCGGATCTTATTAACTGTGGCCTTACTTACCTGCCCCGATGTCTCTTGGTTGAGTGAGCGAGAGACCGTACTGACATTGACCCCAGCCCTCTTGGCGACATCAGCCAGAGTGGTTCTAGATCGCATGCCGTAACCTTATAGTTCAAATAATGCCTTGACGAGTGCCTCAAAACCGTTGATAATAAAGCCTGCAATCGATTGCACGATTAAGTCCTCTGATCTAAGGAGTCTCCATGAGTATCAGCGCTAAACCAACCATTGGTTGGATCGGAGCTGGTCGAATGGGCTTCCAGCTGGCTACGCGCCTGCTTGAGGCTGGTCACGATGTGACTGTGTACAACAGAACTCGCGCTAAAGCAGAGCCACTCGTTGCGCTGGGCGCAAAGGTCGTGGATCGTCCGAGCGATCTCGCCGGACTAGATGTTGTCTTTATTATGGTCTCTGCCCCGAAAGACCTCGAAGAGGTCACAATGGGCGAACATGGCGTTCTAACCGTCGCAGGTAAGTCCCCCAAGGTAATTATTGATTCTTCGACAGTATCAACTGAAGTTTCGGAGAAGGTTCGTGCTTTCGCCACGACCAAGGGTACAGAGCTCTTGGCGGCACCCGTAAGTGGAAATCCTGCAGTTATTGCAGCTGGAAAGTTAACTGTTGCTGTCTCTGGACCAAAAGATGTTTACGAAGAAGTTGCAGCTCTCATCAATCTCTTCGGCCGTAAAGTCACGTACGTCGGCGAAGGCGAAGTTGCTCGCTTGGTGAAGATTGCTCACAACATCATGTTGGGTGTTGTCGCGCAGACGCTCGCCGAGATTGTTACATTGACGGAGAAAGCTGGAGTTGAGCGGTCTGCATTCCTAGAGTTTCTGAACGACTCGGTCATGGGATCTACTTTCACTAAATACAAATCCCCCTCAATAGTAAATTTAGATTTCACTCCAACTTTTACCATTCCGCTACTACTCAAAGATTTCGATCTAGGTTTGGATGCAGCATATGAATTGGAAGTTCCAATGCCAATTACCGCTGCAGCTCAACAGATCACTGCGTCGGCGCGAGGTGCCGGGCATGTCGATGAAGATTTCATGATCCTATTGATTGAACAAGCCCGCCGTGCTGGAATGACTCTTGTGTCAGAAAATAAGAAAGTGCTAAGTGGACTTGAGGTAGAAAGTAATGGCTAATAACACTCCGCTGCAAGCCCCGGGACATATGGGGGTTGATTATGAAATGCGCGTTGATTTTGATCGACTCCGAAAATATCGCATCGGTCGCGCCAAAGAGTCGCTCAATTCCAGTGACTGTGGAGCCTTCCTACTCTTTGATTTCTACAACATTCGTTACACCACTCAATCGTGGGTGGGCGGAGCACTTGGCGACAAGATGACTCGCTACGCACTTTTAACTCGCGACGGCGAACCAATGCTCTGGGATTTTGGCTCCGCTGTTCGCCATCACAAGTTATATTCTCCATGGCTTAAAGTCGAAAATAATCGCCCCGGAATGTTGGGTATGCGTGGCGCAGTTGCTCCTTCAGCTGGGCTTATGGAATCGGCTATTAAAGAGATTAAAGGGCTTCTAGAAGATGCGGGCGTTGCCCATCTTCCGGTTGGCGTAGATATTGTTGAACCAGCTTTTCTCTTTGAGATGCAACGCCAAGGTTTAACCGTCGTGGATTGCCAACAGGAGATGCTTGATGCTCGTCTTATCAAAAACCAAGATGAGATCATGTTGCTTAATCAAGCCGCAGCGATGGTTGATGGCGTCTATCAAAATATCGTCGATGTGCTAAAGCCAGGCATCCGCGAGAATGAAATCGTGGCGCTGGCAAATAAACGGCTCTATGAAATGGGTTCTGATCAAGTAGAAGCGATCAATGCCATTTCAGGTGAGCGTTGTAATCCACACCCACATAACTTTACCGACCGCCTGATCCGCCCGGGAGATCAAGCTTTCTTCGACATCATTCACTCCTTTAATGGATATCGCACCTGTTACTACCGTACCTTTGCAGTCGGAAGCTCAACCCCATCGCAGCGCGACGCTTACACAAAGGCTCGCGAATGGATGGATGCAGCTATTAATGCTGTCAAGGTTGGAACAGATACTGCCGCGATCGCAAAAGTTTGGCCCAAGGCAGAAGAGTTTGGTTTTGATAGTGAGTTGGCTGCCTTTGGTCTGCAATTCGGTCACGGCCTTGGGCTGGGGCTGCACGAGCGTCCGATCATTTCGCGTCTCAATAGCCTGGAGAATCCCATTGAAATTCGCCCAGGAATGGTTTTTGCGCTTGAAACGTATTGCCCCGCCTCCGATGGTGTCTCGGCAGCGCGCATCGAAGAAGAGGTAGTCGTCACCGATAGTGGTGTACATATCTTGACTAAGTTCCCTGCTCAAGAGCTCTTTGTGGCAAATCCTTACTAACATCATGGCTATGTCAAAAGGGATACCTGGCTTACAGCGAGTAGATCATGTCGGTATAACAGTTCCCAATCTAGAAGACGCGACTCGATTCTTCATTGATGTTTTAGGCTGCGAATATATGTACACCCTTGGGCCCTTTCAGAGTGATGAGAACTGGATGCAGGAACATTTAAATGTTCATCCTCGCGCCATCATGAAGGAATTGCATTTCTTTAAGCTCAACGGCGTTGCAATCTTCGAAGTATTCGAATATTCCGCACCAGAACAAGATGGAACAGTTCCGAGAAACAGTGATGTTGGCGGTCATCACGTTGCACTCTACGTTGAGGATATGGGAGCAGCGCTAGCTTACCTTAAATTGCATAACATTCAAATCCTCGGCGAACCCACTGCTAGTAAGGGTCCTAGCGAGGGCCAGCACTGGGTTTACTTCCTGTCCCCATGGGGGATGCAATTCGAATTAGTTACTTATCCAAACGGGAAAGCCTTTGATCACAATCCAGAGAAATTTGTTAAGAAGGTAAAGGAATAAATGCCACTTCATCATAAGCACAAATCGACCGCTCCTTGGCTAGAAGTTGTTGTCATGCCGTCGGATTGGGATAACGCTGAGCCCGCTCTCTTAAAGAATATGCTCGTTGAGATGGTGCTTATCCGCACATTCGAAGAGTATTTACTGGAATTAGCGGCAGCATCTCTCATTCACGGACCGGTCCATTCGAGCATTGGTCAAGAAGGTGGAGCTGTTGCATCAGCTCTTCCACTGCGCAGCGAGGATAGCGTTAACGGCTCGCATCGTGGGCACCATCAATTCTTAGCGAAGGTTTTGACGCATCTTCAGCCCCAAGGCTTTGATCCACGTGCAGAATTCTCTCCAGCGGTGCGTGATCTGGTTTTACGTACCCTCGCCGAAATCGCCGGTCTAGATCGCGGTTTTAGCCATGGTCGCGGTGGTTCCATGCACCTTCAGATGAAGGAAGCTGGCGCGATGGGCACAAATGCAATCGTCGGCGGAGGCGTTCCACTCGCAGCTGGATTTGCTTGGTCGCATAAGTTCGCAGGCACTGATGCGGTTTCGGTGACTTACTTCGGAGATGGCGCGATAAACATCGGTTCAACGCTGGAAAGTTTTAACTTAGCTTCAGCATGGAAGTTGCCCATCTGCTTCTTTATCGAAAACAATATGTATGCAGTGTCAACACATGTTATGGAATCAACGGGCGAGCCCCGTCTTTCGGCTCGTGGCCAGGGATTTAATATCCCAAGCTGGAAAGTTGATGGTATGAACCCACTTGCCGTTCATATCGCGATGACAGAAGCGGTCGCCCACATGCGTGCTGGCAATGGGCCAACCATGATTGAAGCGGATGTCTATCGCTATTTCCACCAGAGTGGAACCTTCCCGGGCAGCGCCTTTGGATATCGCACTAAAGAGGAAGAGGCAAGTTACAAGGCGCGCGATCCCATTTTGCAGGTGTCATCTCATCTCATTCGCCGTGGCCTGATTACCCAAGCCGAAATTGATGCACTGATTGCGCGTGGCAAAATGTTGATGGAAGAGACCGGAAATATCTTGCTCGAGCCAATTCCTGATTCCAATCCTCCTAAGCGCAAAATAAAAGATAGTGAATGGCCAGATCCAGCATTTGTTAATACAGGGGTACGTGGAGATCTGAGTGAATTTAACGGGGCTCGGTATTCAGAGTTATCAATATATCAAGGTGAAATTGTGGAAGCGAAGTTCATTGATTCCGTCGCTAAAGTCTTAGGTCGCCAGATGGAGAAAGATAGTTCTGTTGTTGTTATGGGTGAAGATGTCCATCGCCTAGCAGGTGGCACAAATGGAGCAACCAAAGGGCTGAAAGATCGTTTCCCTGATCGAATTCTTGGCACACCGATTAGCGAGAATGCATTTACTGGTCTTGGTGGCGGGATAGCTATCGATGGCCGTTTTAAACCGATCGTCGAATTTATGTACGCGGACTTCATGTGGGTTGCGGCTGACCAACTCTTTAATCAGATTGGCAAGATGCGCCACATGTTCGGCGGCTCGGGCGCTGTTCCTTTCGTATTGCGCAGCAAAGTTGCTATGGGAACTGGTTATGGTTCGCAACATTCTATGGACCCCGCCGGCGTCATGGCTACAAATCCCGGCTGGAGAATCGTTGCCCCAACTACTCCTTTTGATTATGTCGGACTAATGAATAGCGCATTGCTCTGCAAAGACCCAGTGATCGTGCTCGAACATGTTGATCTTTACAATTCAATGGGTCCCTCACCAGTGACCGATCTGGATTACTGCATTGAAGTGGGCAAGGCAGCGATTCGTCGGAGCGGTTCCGAGTTAACAATTCTGACTTATTTGGCGATGACCAACTATGTTTTGGAAGCGGTCGCGCAATACCCTGATGTTGATTGCGAAGTTATCGACCTGCGTTGGCTAGATCGCGCCAGCATCGACTGGGAGACGATTGGAGCTTCTATTAAGAAGACCGGCAATGTCTTGATCGCCGAACAAGGTGCGATCGGAACTTCCTACGGGGGTTGGTTGGCCGATGAGATTCAAAGGAGATACTTCAAAGATCTCAAGGGTCCAATTGAGCGTGTTACAGGCGGGGAGGCCTCTCCGTCGATCAGCAAGGTGCTGGAGCGGGCTGCAATTGCGAAGAAAGAAGAAGTAGTCAGTAAATTACAGGTATTGAAGGCATCCGGACGATTTAACGTTAACTAAGAAGTTCCAAGACAGGGGAAGCTCGTGGATATGCAATTGAAGACCGATCTATTCATCAACGGCCAATGGGTAAAGGGCGCGAGTTCTTTGCCAGTTATGAATCCCAGCACTGGCGAGATCATCGCCGAAATTTCTATTGCGGATCAAGCACAGTGTGATGCTGCTATAACTGCCGCACACGATGCATTCCCGGCCTGGGCAAAGACGCCATCTCGCGTCCGCTCTGAAATTCTTCGCAAGGCATTTGAAATCATGACCGCAGAGTCTGATCAGATCGCGCAACTGATCTCAATGGAAAATGGCAAGACCTTCACAGACGCTAAAGGTGAAGTGAGTTACGCGGCAGAATTTTTCCGCTGGTTCGCTGAAGAAGCTGTTCGTACCCCTGGAGATTTCCGTCATTCACCAAGTGGAGATAAGCGAATTTTGGTCACACACCAACCCATCGGAGTCTCTCTCTTGATTACTCCTTGGAACTTCCCTGCCGCGATGGCAACACGGAAGATTGGACCAGCGTTAGCAGCTGGTTGCACCGTGATCTTGAAGGCTGCAACGGAAACCCCACTTACAGCAATTTGGATCGTCGATATTATGCATCGCGCAGGAGTTCCAGCGGGTGTCGTCAACTTCATAATGCCCGAGAAGACCGGTGCGATGATCTCTCGCATGATGCACGATCCACGCCTGCGCAATGTCTCTTTCACCGGTTCAACTGAAGTTGGTCGGATTTTGATCAAGGAATCAGCTGACTTGGTTCTGCGTACATCCCTTGAGCTCGGTGGCAATGCTCCCTTTGTTGTCTTGGATGATGCAGATATTGATGAAGCGGTAAAAGGGGCCATGGTTGCCAAGATGCGCAACGGCGGAGCAGCATGTACTGCGGCCAATCGATTCTATGTAGCAAAATCTGTAGCAGAGGAGTTCACGCAAAAGTTCACCAAAGCCATGGATGACCTCAAGATGGCAGATGGCCTAGAAGCCGGTGCCCAACTCGGCGCTAGCGTCTCTCGTAAAGAGCGCGACAAGATCGCGCAATTGGTTGATTCCTCGGTTGCTGCTGGCGCCCAACTTCGTTTGGGTGGCGTAACGCCATCTGGCGATGGTGCTTTTTATCCTGCCACCGTATTAACGGTGCAGAAAGATAATCCAATTTTGAACCATGAAGTCTTTGGTCCAGTCGCTCCAATCGTCACCTTTGATACTGATGCCGAAGCGATTGCGCTCGCAAATTCCACAGAATATGGGTTAATTGCCTACGTTTATTCATCTGATCTAAAGCGCGCTATTAAGACTGCTGAAGCTTTAGAGGCGGGGATGATTGCCATTAATCGTGGCGTCGTTTCTGATCCTGCCGCTCCCTTCGGCGGGGTTAAGCAATCTGGATTGGGCCGTGAAGGCGGTTTCGCTGGTATCCATGAATTCCTTGAGACCAAATACATAGGCGTTGAGATTTAACCCCTCAAGAAACCTCCATGATCAGGAGTAGGCTTCATAAATCTAAATAATAGGAGCCCCGCTTGCTCACTGCGATTCTGAAGAAATACCTGCGCCCTTATCGGGCGCAGGTATACCTCATTCTCTTGATGCTCCTTGTTCAAGCGATTGCGAGCTTGTACCTACCTAATCTCAATGCTGATCTCATTAATAACGGGATTGCCAAAGGAAATGTTGGATACATCTGGCATATTGGAGAAATCATGCTGGCTTCTAGCGCTCTAGTTCTGGGAGCCTCTATTTGGCTGGCTTACCTGGCGGCTCGAGTGGCTATGGCCTTTGGCAGAGATCTACGCAGTGCGGTTTTTACCGCAGTGGAAGGATTCTCCGCTCGCGAACTCAATAAATTTGGTGCTCCTTCACTTATAACGAGAAATACCAACGACGTACAGCAAGTTCAACTCGTCCTCTTTATGGGCTTCACGATGATGATCGGTGCTCCAATCACTGGCATCGGTGCCATCATCATGGCCCTACGTTCAAATCTAAAACTTTCTTCCTTATTATTAGTTGTCCTTCCAATAATGTCACTCTTAATTATTCTCCTTTTGCGCCGTATCGTTCCTGCCTTTCGCATGATGCAGGTAAAGATAGACAGAATTAATTTGGTGCTGCGGGAACAGATCGCTGGCGTCCGCGTTATTAGAGCTTTCGTGAAGACCAAGCAAGAGGAAGAGCGATTTGCCGAGGCTTCTCTAGATTTGATGCAGACGCAACTTCGGGTAACCCGCACCTTTGCAGTGATGTTTCCTTCACTTTCAATGATTCTCAACCTCTCTTCAGTAGCGGTGATCTGGTTTGGTGGAAAATTAATTGACTCCGGTAATCTACAAATCGGAAACATGACAGCATTTTTGACATACATCATGATGATTCTTAGCAGCGTCATGATGGCAATCTTTATGTCACTTCAAATTCCGCGCGCTGCTGCTTGCGCTGAACGTATCCAGGAAGTTCTCGACACTCAATCCTCGGTGGTCGAGACGCTGACCCCCCAAAACCCCCAGAAGCGTTTAGGTGTGGTCGAGTTCGTGGATGTTGAATTTCGCTATCCAGGCGCAGAACACCCGATTCTTGCTGAGATTTCATTTGTCGCTCATCCGGGAGAATTCACCGCCATTATCGGTTCCACCGGCTCTGGAAAATCAACTTTGTTAAATCTAATTCCTCGTTTTATTGATGTTACTGGCGGATCGGTGAAACTAGATGGAATAGATGTTCGCGATCAAGGGCTGGAAGCGCTCTGGTCTGAGATAGGTCTAGTGCCCCAGCGATCATTCCTCTTTGGTGGGACCGTGGCGCAGAACTTGCGGTATGGCAAAGCAGATGCGAGCGATGAAGAGTTGTGGAGCGCCCTTGAAGTTGCACAGGCTCGTGATTTCGTTGATGAACTTCCTGAGAAGCTCGAATCGCGTGTTGCACAAGGCGGTACAAATTTCTCTGGCGGACAACGTCAAAGACTTTCGATTGCCAGAGCTCTAGTCAAAAAGCCGCAACTCCTGATATTTGATGACTCATTTAGCGCCTTGGATTACACCACCGATTCCAAATTGCGCAATGCCTTGCGCGAAGTAATGGGTCACACGACGATGATCGTTGTTGCACAACGCGTTTCAACTATTTTGCAGGCGGATCAGATTGTGGTTCTCGATGAAGGAAGAGTTGTCGGTATTGGCACCCACGCAGATCTTATGAAAAACAGTGAGACCTATCGAGAAATTGTTCTCTCGCAATTGAGCCCGCAAGAGGCGGCCTCATGAGCCAGCGTGCACCACAAGCCAGTCGTCCACCCATGGCAGGCGGCGTTGGTAGAGGTGGCCCTATGGCTGGAATGATGGGTGGACCACCGCAAAAATCTAAGGATTTCAAGGGCTCCTTGCGGCGCCTTCTCCGCGAAGTTGGCGAGGAGCGCAAAACTTTGTACGCGGTCTTTGCTCTAATTTCTACCGCAGTAACAATTGGTTCCCTTGGTCCCAAGATATTGGGCCATGCAACGAACGATATTTTTTATGGATTCTTAGGTCGCAAATTGCCTGCTGGCCTCTCCAAAGCTCAGGTCGTTGCTGGACTGCGCGCCAAGGGCCAAAACACTTTGGCGGATGTGGTGAATAAGAGCGGAGTGATTCCAGGCAAAGGAATAGATTTCACCGCGGTGGCCCACTGGATTTACCTCGCAATTGGACTCTACATAATCTCATCTCTGTTTTTATGGTTACAGCAATACCTTATGGCCGGCGTTACTCAGAAGACCGTCTTTAGATTGCGTCGGTTGGCAGAGGAGAAGATCGGGCGCCTGCCACTTAGTTATTTCGATGGCACATCTCGTGGTGACTTACTCTCTCGCGTTACCAATGATGTGGACAATATTTCGACGTCGATGCAGCAGGGCTTATCGCAGATATTAAACTCAGTTTTAACGGTCGTTTCAGTGTTGGCCATGATGGTGTGGATTAGCCCGCTTCTTGCGCTCATTTCACTGGTAGCGATACCCCTTTCGATGTTTGCATCGATTCGCATCGCGAAAGCCTCTCAGAAGCAATTCATTGCGCAATGGGATTGGACCGGAAAACTCAACGGCCACGTTGAAGAGATGCACACTGGTGCCGCGCTGGTAAAAGTTTTCGGTCGCCGCAAGCAAGCGATTACAGATTTTGGTGAGCTCAACGAGAATCTAAATCAAAGTTCCTTTAATGCGCAGTTCATGTCCGGCATCATCATGCCCTCAACAACATTTATCTCTAATCTGATCTACGTGGGTATTTCGGTACTAGGTGGTTATCGGGTGGCAACTGGAACCATGTCACTCGGTGACGTGCAGGCCTTTATTCAATACTCTCGTCAATTTGGTATGCCGCTTGCGCAGATTGCTGGTTTGATTAATACCGTGCAATCGGGAGTTGCATCTGCAGAGCGCCTCTTTGAATTATTAGATGCGCCGGAGGAAGAACCAGATCGCGAACCCAGCGTGCCGGTTGTGCGGGCGACGGGCGCGATCTCTTTTAAAGATGTCTCATTCCGATATAAAGAGGATCAACCCCTCATCGAACATTTCAATCTTGATGTGGCTCCTGGGCAGACCGTTGCCATCGTGGGCCCAACCGGAGCTGGAAAGACCACACTAGTTAATCTCATTATGCGCTTCTATGAAATAAACGGCGGTCAGATTACTTTGGATGGTGTCGATACTCGCGACATCACTCGCGATGATCTGCGCCGGCAGTTTGGCATGGTGCTACAAGATACCTGGCTCTTCTCCGGCACTATTCAAGAGAATATTGCCTTTGGTTCGGCCAATCCTTCTCTTGATGCAGTGGCGGGCGCAGCCAAGGCAGCCAATATTGACCACTTTATTCGCGGCTTACCAGGCGGTTACGACTCGCTCTTAACTGATGAGAATGCATCGGTTTCCAATGGAGAGCGCCAGCTACTCACCATCGCCCGAGCATTCATGGCCGACCCAGCGGTGCTCATTCTCGATGAAGCCACCTCTTCGGTAGATACTCGCACCGAGGTATTGGTGCAGCGCGCGATGGCCAAACTTCGCTTGGGTAGAACCAGTTTTGTTATTGCGCACAGACTATCCACCATTCGAGATGCTGACACGATCTTGGTGATGGATAAGGGAAGCCTCATTGAGCAAGGCAACCACGAAGAACTCATGGCCGCTAAAGGATTCTATTTTGACCTTTATGCCAGTCAATTTGCCTCTGCCGCGACTGAGTAATTTCAGCCGCAAATCCCTCTCAAAATTCGGAATTTTGACCAGATAACTCTCGCATTAGGCCTCTTTTAGCCTGTAGGGTCAGCCGATATCTCACCCGCGCATCGCTGGATGCTCTCTACTCGGAGGTCTTTACGTGGCGAAACACAATCAAGAAGAGAATGAAGTCGGCGAAAATAAATTAGCCTCAAATGTTTTAGGTCTCTTTGAGTCCTCCATCATGGGTATTGCTGGCTCTGCCCCTGCATACTCGATCGCAGCAACGACGGTCACCCTTGCGGTCACTGTGGGTCTCTTCGGTCCTGGAGAACTTCTCTACTCTGGAATTGCGATGTTCGGCGTAGTGATTGCCTTCCATTACATGGGAAAAGTTCGACAAAATGCGGGCGCGACATATATCTGGGTACGTAACGCGCTTCACCCCATCCTTGGATATTTGGCTGGATGGTCCCTAGTCACCGCATCAATCATTTTTGGACTCGTATCTACAGTTCCTGCTTCTACGGGTTTACTTTCACTCTTCACGAACAATCAAAATACGATCAGCAATGTTCACTGGACTACCTTTGTTGGCGCGCTTATCTTCATTTTTATGGTGGCAATTATCGCTTACGGAATAAAATTCACCGCGAAAGCGCAAGTGGTAATGACGGTCATAGAGCTAGGACTGCTCTGGATATTTGATGTAATTGCCCTACTCCACCACCCACATACCCATCACTTTGACTGGGGCTGGTTCTCCTTTAACCAGATTAAGGCTTACACGACTCCAGATGTCGCTGCCGCTGCATTGAACCCTTTTGATTCAAAATATGCTGTAGCACATGGAATAAGCGCAATTTTGATCGGCGCAGTTTCAGGCGCTTTCTTCTATTGGGGTTGGGATGTCACAGCTAACCTGAATGAAGAGACCAAAGATGGAAAGGACAATGCCGGTAAGGGCGGAATCGTCGGAATCTTCTTCGTCTTCTTTACCTTCCTATTAACTCTCATCGCTATCAATATGGTGCTTAGCGATGCAACTTTGCACAATAGCAGCAGCATATTGAGTGATTTTGCCGCGGTCTTGATACCAGGCTGGTTCGGTAAATTCATCATCGTCTCCGTACTTCTTTCAACGGTCGCGACGATTGAGACACAGATGATTCAAGTAACGAGAACCCTCTTTTCAATGGGCAGAGATTTCACGATGCCAGGTGCTTTTGGCCATGTGCATAAGAAATTCCGCACTCCTTGGAATGCGACTCTCTTTACTACCGTATTTGTGCTGCTCTTCTTTGTCGGCTCACAATTCATTACAAAGGTAAATGACATCGCACAAGCTGGGGTATCGGCAATTGGTATTCAAATTTGCTTCTACTACGCGCTTGCGGCAATTTCAGTGATTGTCCTCTATCGCCATTATTTACTAAGAGACTTCAAGACCTTTGTGCTTGTCGGTCTCTGGCCCGCGCTCTCAGGGATATTCTTGATCGCAGTTCTCATTAAGGTCATTCCAACGCTTAGCCACCTCGCTCTCTGGGTTGGTGTGGGAACTGTTGCGATTGGCGTAGTACCAATGGCTATCTTCTGGAAGCAAGGTTCTACATACTTTAATAAAGTAACAAAAGAGGAGCGCCGAGCGATTCTTGATTAATAGCTCTTCCAAACGCCTTGAGATTGGCCCGGTTGCATTTCTAGTAGCCGGGCTGATGTTTATGCAGTTTTTAGATGGAGCAATTCTTCCCATTGCCGCTCCGACCATCGCTCGATCTTTTCATATTCTCTCAGCCCAAGTAGGTATCTGCGTCACTTCCTACATAGTGACGGTACTGGTTCTGATACCCATATCGGCATGGTTAGCAGATAAATTTGGGGTGCGCTTAATTCTCTTCACCAGTATTGCAATCTTTATGTTGGGTTCGCTCTTATGCTCTCTCAGCAATAACCTTGTAGAACTTACTGCAATGCGAATATTGCAGGGTATAGGTGCGGCATCGATGGTTCCCGTTGGGCGCCTTATCTTGATGCGTTCGGTAGATAAGTCACAAGTTATTCGCGTGATTTCTTACTCGGTATGGCCTGCGCTGGCAGCGCCAGTGGTGGCGCCAGTGGTAGGTGGATTTATCATTGCCCACGCATCATGGCATTGGATCTTTCTTGTTAACGTGCCGATAGGTCTTATCGCACTCTTGATCGGCATAAAGATTGTGCCCCGCGTTCCAGGCGGAAAAGTGGAACGATTAGATTGGTTGGGTTTCTATGGTTGCGCCCTAAGTTTGGGGTTACTGGTATTGGCAGCAGCAAATTTGGGTTCCCCTCATATCAATTTAGTATCAACCCTTCTGCTACTCGTCGTGGGAATCGGAATTGGCCTACCCACCATTCGCCACTTACGGCGCTCGGCTGAACCATTGATTGACTTAAGCGTGCTTAAGATTCAAACGTTTCACTTGAATTGCACCAGTGGGCTGTTGTTTCGGGTCGCGCAAAATACCCCTCCATTTGTATTACCACTGCTCTTCCAAGATAAATTCGGGTGGAGCGCAGAGCGAGCTGGCGGAGTCCTATTCTTTTACATGCTAGGAAATCTCGTATTTAAAGTTTTCACAACTCCCCTCATGAATAAATTTCGCTTTAAACCTCTACTACTTCTCTCAATACTTTTAAGCGCACCCCTCACCCTGATCCTTGGATTAATCGGATCTTCTATCCCCTTCATCTGGTTGACACTCTTACTGCTTTTCGCGGGAGGAATCCGAACCATAGGAATGACCCTCTTCAACACCATCACCTTCGCGGATACCAATCAAGAGGTCATGGCACATGCAAATACCATTACCAATATGGTGCAGCAGTTGGCCTCTGTTATCGCCGTAGCTATCGCGGTAATTGCCCTCAACCTTGGTCGAGTCTTAGCCGGAACCCAGAATCAATTCACCTTTGCATTTTCATCCGCCGTTCTAGTGTTGGCGATTTCACTGTGGAATGTCACCTCTCTGCCTGGGACTGCAGGGGATTCACTGCGCAAATAGGCGTACTCTTAGTGAGTGCTTAGCCCAAGACTCCGCTTAGCGATTCTCGTGGCAAAGAGCGCCGGAGCCGCATCGCGCCTTGTTGGCAATAAGGGCGAGACCTTACCTGGTCGAATCTTGCTCGCGATTGAACCGGAAGCGATCTCGCTCTTGGCACAGAACAAAGAGGTTATTCTCGTTTCCGCAACCAACGGAAAAACTTCGACCACCAAAGCCGTCGCAGCTATCGTTTCGCAATTAGGTCCCGTTGCCACCAGTGGATCGGGTTCTAACCTCGCCTGGGGAGCAGCTAATGCACTCATGTCCCCCGCACCTTATGCAGTACTCGAGATTGATGAATTGCACCTACCAGCCATCATTGCTCAGACTGATCCAACCGTCGTTCTACTTTTAAATCTAACCCGAGATCAATTGCACCGCATGCATGAAGTGAAGCGGGTGGCCGATCGTTGGCACGTCGAATGTTCCGAAGCGACAAATACTGTCTTTGTCGCAGATATTGATGATCCTTTTATTAATTATGCGATCGTAAATGCAACTAATGTTGTTCGAGTTTCATTTGGAGGGAGAAGGCATCCAGATGGTGCAGTCTGTCCGCGCTGTGGGAGTTATTTAACATGGACTCGTGGGAATTATTCATGCACTTGTGGTCTTACCAACAAAATTTGCGAAGTTAAGTTGAAGAAAGGTTCAGCCGCATACCGCAATGCCGCTTTAGCGAATATTGTTGGCGAAGTGGTTGGGGCACCACCGATTGAATTTACAGAATTAGAACTCGAACGCAGCGTCACCAAAGAGATCGCCGGCAAGAACGCACACTTTCGTTTAACCAAAAACCCAGCTTCATGGACCGAAGCGCTGCAGTCTCAATTACATACTGATGTCATCTTGGTGCTTAATGCGCGGCAGGTTGATGGCATTGATACCTCGTGGCTCTGGGACGTCTCCTTCGCAATACTTAAAGGCCACCGCGTAATTGTCTGTGGTGAGCGTGCTCTAGATATGGCTTACCGAATTCATGTCGAAGGAATCGAATCGCATGTCGTGGAAAACTTTGATGAGGCTTTCGCCCTTACTCAGGGCAGCGAAGTCACGGTCCTATCCGCGTATACGGCTTTCTTTGAGTTGGTGATGTGATGCTAGAGATCATCCGAATCCACAATGAACTATTGGGAACATATGGAGATCGCGGCAACGCGGACGTACTTAAGTTCCGTGCGACAAAACGGAATATAAAGGCACGAATTACTGACATTTCATACTTAGATCCACTCCCCAAGAGTGGCGATATTTACTTATTGGGGGGAGCAGAAGATGCTGCACAATTGCTCTCTCTCACCGCACTTCGCAAAGGATCGATACTTGCTCGTGCTGCAAATAAAGGCGCTGTTGTCCTAGCGATCTGTGCCGGATTCCAATTGCTTGGAACCAAATACGCAACGAGAGATGAAGAGTTTGCTGGTCTTGGGTTACTTGATGTAATTACAACCCCTGGTGATAAGAGATTGGTGGGTGATATAGCCGTTCAAAGCGATCTCTTTGACGTTCCACTTACGGGATTTGAGAACCACAGCAGCGTTACAACGCTCGGGGCAGATGCCAATGCCTTTGGAAAAGTCTTGCAAGGTAATGGCAATGGCGTCGCTTCCCTTGACGGTGCAATTAATAGGAATGTATTTGGAACGTACTTACACGGGCCGATACTGGCGCGTAACCCAGAATTTGCTGATTTACTCATCGAGCGGGCCATCGGTGAGGCTATTTCACCTCTCGATGATGAGCTTGCCCTGCGTTATGCAAAGTGGCGAAGGGCTCTGGTTAAGTAGGTTACAATTAGATGTTGCATCCGCAACACAACTCACAGAACCTCTGTTTGTCACCATAAACAAGTTCGTTTGCGAGTCTTACGTCAGTCTTCACTGATAAGCACCACGAGACACGCATCTATGTCTCGATTGGTATAGCTATGTCTACGTTCCGCAATTTAGGTGTTACCCCTGCGCTCTGCGAGGCTCTTGAAGCCGAAGGCAAGACCGCCCCATTCCCCATTCAAACTGCCACCCTGCCTGATGCGATTAAAGGTCGCGATGTGCTCGGTCGCGGTCAAACCGGCTCCGGAAAGACGCTGGCATTTGGCCTAGCCATGCTTACGCGCCTCAACGGCCGTACCGCTAAGCCTCACAAGCCACTTGGCTTAATTCTTTCTCCAACTCGCGAGCTTGCAGTTCAGATCAATGAAGTTATTTCTCCACTTGCCCGCAAAATTGGCCTCTCTTCACAGGTTGTTGCTGGCGGACTTTCATACATCGGTCAGATTCAATCGCTCAAGCGTGGCGTACCTGTCATTGTTGCAACTCCTGGTCGTTTGATGGATCTTCTCGAAAAGAAGCACATCGATCTTTCGGATGTCATGATCACGGTACTCGATGAGGCAGATCAGATGGCTGATATGGGATTCCTGCCGGTTGTTAAAGAGATTCTCTCTCTTACCCAAGAGGGCGGACAGCACCTTCTGTTCTCTGCCACCTTGGATCGCGATGTCGATACGATCGTCAAGCGTTTCCTCAAAGATCCGATTACTCACTCACTCGAGAATGAAAAGTCTCGCGCAGCTGATATGACTCATCATCTCTTGTTGCTCGATCAGCAACATAAAGATGAGATTTCAACGCAGATCGCCGCACGCAATGGACGCACAATCTTCTTCGTTCGTACCAAACATGGCGCCGATAAGCTCGCTGAAAAGATGCTTCGCAGTGGCGTACCAGTTGGCGTGCTTCATGGTGGAAAATCTCAAGGTCAGCGCACTCGTGTTCTTAAAGCCTTTAAAGATGGACGCGCCTCAGCACTTGTCGCTACAGATGTAGCAGCGCGCGGTATCCACGTTGATGATGTCTCACTTATCGTGCATATTGATGCCCCTGCGGATCACAAAGATTATCTCCACCGTGCAGGTCGTACTGCGCGCGCTGGCGCAACAGGGACAGTAGTTACTCTTGCAACACACAAGCAGAAGAAAGCGGTTTTTGGAATTACTAACCGCGCTGCTGTGAAGTTGATCGAGAACAATGTTCGCCCCGGAGACTCAAAACTTCATGAAATCACTGGAGCACAAGAGCCATCTGGTATTCCAATCGCGGTGGAGGCTGAAAAGCCATCTCGCAATGATCGTAAGCCAGGAAGCCGTAGCCGTTCCAATGATCGCGGAAACCGCGACGGTAACTTCAAGGCCCGTAAAACTGGTGGAGGTCGCTTCGAAAGCCCAGCTAAGGCTGAAGGCGCTGAAGTTCGTACCGAGCGTCCAGAGCGTTCATATCAAGCTCCACGTGAAGAGCGCCGCCCTAGTACCGAACGTACGTTCAGTAATGATCGTCGTCCTGCTACAGAACGTAGCGATCGCCCATTCCGTTCTGCTCCTAAGAAGTGGGAAGACAAGGCGAGAGATTCACGCACGCGTGAAGAGAGCGCAACTCCTGCAGGAAATCGTGGTCGCGTCGAAGGCGTAGCTCGTCCTGCAAAGAAGGCACCTCGTATGCCGCTAGAAAAGCGCATTGCGCTTGAAAAGGCTGAGTCACGTGCCCGCACAGGAAAGCCTGCTGCTGGTCCAAAGAAGTTTAGCAAAGCTGGCGGAAAGCCTTTTAAGGCTGGAAAGCCAAGTCAGGCTAAGCGAGGCTAATAACTCGATCAAAGTATTTAAAGATGGCGTCCTGATTGTGAGAAATCACCAGGACGCCATTCTCTTTCTTAAGCTCGGCAATCAACTCAATGATTTTGTTTGTAGATTCTGAATCTTGGGCACTAAAAGGTTCATCAAGTAAATAATATTTCGCGCGCTGGCTTAGCGCTAACGCCAAACTCACTCGCTCTTGTTGTCCGATAGAGAGTTCAGTGACCTTCTTATTCAGTAAAGATGTTAGACCTAATTGATCTACTAAATGGGAGTTATCTGCGATTCGCATCTTCTTCGGTAGGAAATGTAGAACTTCACTCACTGTATAAGCCAAAGTGAAAGAGCGGCGCTGTGGAGCGATTGAACGCAACAGCGCTTGTTCCTTAGCGCTTAATGAGCTGACCGCTTTGCCATCAATTGTAATTTCTCCAGACTCCGCTTGGAGCAAGCCACCTATTAATTGAATCAGCGTGCTTTTGCCAGCCCCATTGGGTCCTGTGAGAAGCACGGCTTCACCAGTGTCTAGCCGATCATCAAAGTCTTTGTATATCTCGTGGTTACCTCGAGAGAAGGAAAGTCCCTTAATCTCAATCATGACTCACCCACGATGCGCGCTTAATGCGAAGGAGAACGATCAGGGCTGGTGCTCCGAGGAGCGATGTCAGCAGACCCAGGGGAATCTCATTGGGTTGAAAGAGCGTCCGGGCTAAGAGATCAGCGAGCAGCAAAACAATAGCTCCGACCAGCGCGCTCAGAGATAACACCTTGCGATGAGCGGGGCCGATGAGTAAGCGGACAATGTGGGGTACAAGCAATCCGATAAATGCAATCGTTCCAACGGCACTAACAGAGGCACCAATGAGGAAAGCCAACCCGATAATTGCATAAAGTCGTAATCGTTTTGGATTTACACCTAGGTAATGAGATGAGCTTTCTCCGAGCGAGTAGATATCAAGGCGGCGAGACACCAAGAAGCAGATGATGATTCCGACTTCGATATAAGGAGCAATCATTCCCACGGTGGCGTTGTTGAGCAGCGTCAGTGAACCAAAATTCCAAAAGGTAATGGATTGAATGCTTGGCTTAGGGGACATCGATATGAGCAGCCCGGCGAATGAGGTGAAGATTGCAGATACTGCGATACCTGTCAGTAAAAAACCGAAACCTTTACCTGGTGCGATCCATTGAACTAGTAGCGCAGTGAGCGCTGCTGCCAGTACCGCGGCTCCAATATTTGAGCGAGTTCCGTAGACAGAAGCACCCGAGGAGATGAGGGCGATGGTTCCAAGTGTTGCGCCGCTAGATAGTCCGATGAGGGTCGGCTCGGCCAATGGATTGCGGAAAATACCTTGGGCCACTGCTCCAGCTACTCCTAAACCTGCTCCGATAATTACTGCGCCTAAGGCGCGGGGAAACCTAACTTGCCAGACAGTTGTGGCATCAACGCTGTGTTTACCAATCAGCGAAAAGACCGAACTTTGTAACTGCAAGATGCCAATATCGAGTGAGAGCCAAAAGAGGAAGAGCAGGAGTGTAAAACCAGCCAGATATATAAGAATCTTCTTCATAATTTCGCCGCAGCAATGACGAGAGGGCGCAAAACTTTGGCCATTGGGATCGTTCGTGGTCCAAAGGAGAGCAGTAGCGAATCATCAACTGTTACTACCCGTTGGTGCTGACCTGCGGGAGTCTGGGCGATCCCCGGGAATTGCACTAGCCCTTTAATCCCACCGACAGAAACCAATCCCTTTGTCATAAGCAGCAAGACATCGGGTTGCAGTTTGATTAACTCTTCGGCGGTGAGCGCATTAAATGGATTCTTAAGCTTTGCCGCACCTACGTCGATAAAGCCATCAGCTTGCAGAATAGAATCTGCTCCTGAGCCTGGTCCACCTATCAAATAGATAGATGCGGTCCCGCGCATATAAAGAAATGCAACTCTAATTGTGCTCTTTGCCGACTTGAATGAACTTACTTGCGCTTCCAGCGCAGCACCAGCTTTAGGGACACCTAAAGTCTTGGCGATCACACCTTCCTTTGCGTAGATATCCGCCAAGGTAAAAGCACTTGGAACGCTCACGATCCGAATTTTCGCAGCCTTAAGGGTTGCAATTGCCGTTACTGGAGATGTATTTGAATCTATAAAAACTAGATCTGGACGTTGGGAAAGTACCGCCTCCGCAGATACTTGCATCGCCGACTCATCGATTGGAATATTTTTGAGTTCTGGCATGGTGGAGGCGATATCTCGGCCTACCAAAATATTCTTGTATCCCAGCGCTGCGACAATCTCGGCCGCCCCATTAGCGAGAGCAACTACTCGTTTGAATCGTGCTAATTCCCCGCTATGTACGATCGGCAACGAGACTTGGCTAGCATTTATATCCGACACCGCAGCTTGTGCTGTCGGAGAAAAGGAGAGGATGAGGGCGCTCAGTACCACTGCAGCAACCACCCGTGTTCTCACCAGCGTATTCTGGCACCTCCTTTTCCGACATGGGAGGCGAAGTTGTCGGAGCGAAATTCCCTAATCTCTCTTAGATTAACGCCATGAAATCGAAGCTAGTGCCCGCTCTCTCTGGGCTCGTACTTCTCGTTATCGCTCTCGTTCTTTTTCTCCTCGTTCATGGTGGAACAGCCAATTCTGTGACAGGTCAAAACGGTGAAGTTCTAACCGTATCCAAAACAACTCAGGTGAGCGCTGGTGAGGCGATTAGCGTTTCTGGAAAGGGTTTTGATAAGACGGTCGGAATCTATGTAGAAATGTGCCAGATTGTTCCAGCCGGAACCCTGCCTAGCGTTTGCGGTGGCGGTCAGAATATGACGGGGGCAGGTGCTGCTTCATTTTGGATTTCGTCTAACCCGCCTAGTTACGGTAAGAATTTGGCTATTCCATTTAAATCGGGTGGAACTTTCTCAGTTGGTTTGAAAGTGAAACCCTTGATCGGAAAAATTGATTGCCGGAAAGTTCAATGCGCAATCTATGTTCGCGCTGACCACACCAGAACTCAGGATCGCACACACGATATAAAACTTCCCATAACATTTAGTAAATAAATAAGTCACCCACTAGAAGAGAGATACATACATGAAGAAGAAGCTAATAGCCGCTATTGCAGTAGCACTGGTTGTAGCAGCGGCACCCCTAGCAAACGCTAAGGCAGTCGTTACTGCCACCCCAACCAAGAACGTCGTGCAAAAAGGTGCAGTAGTAACCTTCAAGTTTGCTAAGTTGCCTGCAAAGAACGGTGTTTACATTGAAGAGTGCATGGCTCCAGCGACAAAGGGTGCAACGCCTACTGTCTGCGATTCAGACCAGAGCGCACAAGCTTGGGTTTCAAATGTAAAAGCAGATATCGCACAAGGCGCTACATCAGGTAAGGGCAAGGTTAAGTTTAAGCCAGTTCCTTATTTCACTAATGGTGACTGCGTTCACACTACATGCGTCTTCTTTATAACAAATGATCACAACGCTGCCGGAGATAAATCCCAGGATCAGACGATCCCGTTTACCTTCTCAGCTAAGTAATTAACTAGTTTCTAGGTAGAGCTCGAAGTCCAGCTAGCGCGAAAGCAACAGCGCTCTGGATTTCGAGCTCTGCGTCATTTCCGGCATCAATTCTTACCGATGCGGCATCAGTAACACTCGCCAAGAGGGCGGCCGCAGCTCGAATATTGGAAATACCTGTTCCAACTAATGAATCTTGTAGTGGTGCCATCATGCGACGGTGGCCCATAACGATCTCATCTTTACGCTCGTCAGGTGTATTAATCGTGTTTAACGACTTCACCAACATATGGCGACCATCGGCGACATAGCGCAAACTCTCTGTGATCCATAGTTCGATGCGCAGGTAAGGATCGCTCGCATCTGCAACTGCTTCGCTAAGCCTGCGGGTGTAATAGTCGAGTTCTTCAAGGACAAGATCAGCAACCAAGTCTGCACTCGATGCGAAGTATTCGTAAATTGAACTACGGGCAAGTCCAGCTTTGGCAGCGACCGCTGCAACGGTAATCGATTCTGCGCCATCGGCGATTGCAAGTTCCATTGCAGCACTCATAAGTTGCTGGCGGCGCAATTCGCGATGGAGCGCAAGTGTCGGAGCTTGAATCTTTGGCATGAGGAGGTAAGTATCTCACTCTTTTCAAGTGGCGAATAGTTGAAATTTCAACTATTCTGAATATATCAACTAACAGATAGGTAAAACATGTCAGATTTGCTACACATTGAGGTTAGCCCGCTTGGGAATCACTCCATCTCCCGCTCAATCTCTAAAGAATTTCTCGCCGTTTTCACTGAAAAGAACCCCGGCGCCGTAATCGTGACTCGGGATCTGGCTGAAGATTCCATCCCACACCTTGATGGGGAAACGATCAACGCCGGTTACACCCCAGAAGCCAGCCGTTCAGCTTCCATGCTAGCCAAGCACGAATTTCGCACCACCCTGGTTGAAGAGGTCAACAATGCAAAGCACATTCTGATCTCAACTCCCATGTGGAACTTCGCAGTTCCATCAGTCCTTAAGGCTTGGATCGATCAGATCATGATGCCAGGAGCAACGAAGGTGACTGGCAAAGTCACAGTTATAGTCTCTCAAGGTGGGTCATATGCAGAAGGTGCCCCTCGTGCCGGTTGGGATTGGCAGACTGGATATTTGA
>Ga0118677_10000159_pt1 | contig 136857 bp, 119 predicted proteins | sample AliMusrvi5mmetaG_FD_86154 | JGI IMG/M metagenome (GOLD analysis project Ga0118677, IMG submission 86154) | reverse complement strand
GTAGTACTTTTTTTTAAGGTGGCAATGGTTTATATGAAAGAAGGCATCAGCCATTGGGGAGCGGTAACCGGCAGGAGCGGGTAATTTATATCGGTTCTCTTTGCAAAGGGTTGGAGATTGATTTATATTTGCACAAAGTAAACCCCTTCCTCATGGCAGCAAAGATCAGCATCTTTTCGGGTTCGGCCACGGCCTACCTGAGCGAACAAATCGCCCAGAGTTACGGCGCCGAACTGGGCAAAGTCTCCGTGGTTAAGTTCGCGGACGGCGAGTTCCAACCCTCCTTCGAGGAAAATATCCGCGGTACCGATGTCTTCCTGATCCAGTCCACATTCCCCCCGTCGGACAACCTCTTCGAACTGCTGATGATGATCGACGCGGCACGCCGCGCCTCGGCCAAAACCATCGTCGCCGTGATCCCCTACTTCGGTTACGCCCGGCAGGACCGCAAGGACAAGCCCCGGGTGTCGATCGCCTCGAAACTGGTGGCCAACCTGCTCTCGGCCGCCGGGGTGAACCGCATCATCGCCCTCGACCTCCATGCCGACCAGATCCAGGGTTTCTTCGACGTCCCGGTCGACCACCTGTTTGCCTCCTCGGTATTCATCCCCTACCTGAAGTCGCTGCACCTGCCCGAACTTACCTTTGCCTCGCCCGACACCGGCGGGACGCGCCGCGCAGGATCCTACGCAAAATATTTCCACACCAACTTCGTCATCTGCTACAAACACCGGTCGAAACCAAACGAGGTGGCCAAGATGCGGCTGGTGGGCGACGTGAAGGGCAAGGATGTGATCATCCTCGACGATATCTGTGATACCGGCGGAACCATCTGCAAAGCTGCCGAGATCATCATGGAACAGGGCGCCGCCTCTGTGCGCGCCATGGTGACCCACCCGCTGCTCTCGGGCAATGCCGTGCAGAACATCGAGAACTCGGCCCTGCTGGAGATGATCGTGTGCGACACCATCCCGATCAGGGTCGCCAGCCCGAAAATCAAGGTGCTCAGCACCGCCGACCTCTTCGCCGAGGTGATCCGCCGGCTCAAACGCCGCGAATCAATCTCGTCGCTGTTCAAATTCTAAAGGAATTTTTCTTATCTTTGCAGCCCGAAAAACAAAGGCAGGAGCGTCGCTCCCCGCCCTTTGCCACGGCAAACCATTATTTACCTAAACAAACAAACTATGAAAACGGTATCATTGAGCGGTTCTCTTCGCGAGAACGTAGGGAAAAAAGATGCCAAGAAACATCGCAGGGATTTTAAAGTTCCCTGTGTGATGTACGGCGGAAAAGAACAGGTCCACTTCGTGGCGGATGAAAAATCACTGATGAAGGTGATGCACACCCCCGTGGCCTATATTTTCAAACTGAACGTGGGCGGTCACGAATACAGCACGATCATCCAGGATGTCCAGTACCACCCGGTCACCGACCGCATGCTGCATGTCGACTTCATGGAGATCCTGGCTGAAAAGCCCGTCACCATCGGCGTGCCCATCAAGGTCACCGGCACCGCCCCCGGCGTTCTGCGCGGCGGCAAGCTGATCAAGAAAATGCGTAAACTGGTCATCAAGGCGCTGGTTCAGCACCTGCCCGACGAGGTTACCGTTTCCATCGACGGCCTCGAAATCGGCGATTCGGTGAAGATCTCAGATATGAAACTCGAAAACGTACTGTTCCTCGACCCCGCCAGCAGTGTCATCGTTGGCGTTCGTACCGCCCGCGCGGTGGTTGAAGAGGTTGTTCCGGGCGCTGAAGGCGCTGCCGCAACAGCTGCTGCCGCCCCCGCCGAAGCTGCCAAGAAAGCCGAAGCACCCAAGAAGTAGACAACAGGCAATATTGGCCTGGTTGCATGATTAATAGTTTTTGCAAAGAAGGTGTAGAGCGACTAACTTTACACCTTTCTTTTTGAATGTAGCAATGCTGTAATGCAAATAAAGCAGACAATGCAATCAATGAAAAATATTAGCAAAATACGGGCACAAGAAATCCGTGCATTCCCTGCATTATTTGCATTCCCTGCATTATATTCATTAACTCCATTAGTTTAAAAGTGAAGTACCTCATCGTTGGCCTCGGGAACATTGGTGACGAATATGCCGATACGCGTCACAACATCGGGTTTATCGCCGCGGATGCGCTTGCGCTTGACTTCAAATCGGCTTTTACGGTCGGGCGGCTGGCGTCGGTGGCGCGCATGTCGCTCAAGGGACGCACGCTCGTGGTGATCAAGCCCTCCACTTACATGAACCTCAGCGGGAAGTCGGTCCGGTACTGGATGCAGAAGGAGGATATCCCCAAAGAAAATCTCCTGGTGATGGTGGACGATCTTGCCCTCCCCCTGGGGACGCTGCGGCTCAAACAGAAGGGGAGCGACGGCGGCCACAACGGGCTGATCAGCATTATTGAAACCATCGAAACCAGCGAATTCTCGCGACTGCGCATCGGCATAGGCAGCGACTTTGCAAAGGGCTACCAGGTGGATTACGTACTCGGCCGCTGGACTGCCGATGAGACAAAGGCGCTTATCCCCCGCATCGAAACAACCGTTGAACTGGTGAAAAGTTTCGTGCTCATCGGCGCTGAAAGGACGATGAACGGGTTCAATAAGAGGTAGCGGGGTATTGAGGTAGCGAGGTGGCGAAATTTTGAAATAACGAACATATAATTTCAAATCCAGCCCATGATCCAATAGTATCCGAGGGCCATCCACTCGCGGACGATCAATAATTCATAGTTCATCTGGGTCCAGAACTGGTAACGCAGGGTAATACTGTTGCCGACGTCGGGGATGAACCGGCGGCCGCCGAGCCTGCTGGCGGTAAAGGTCATGTCGGACTCGATATCCTGTTCAAAGGTAGGTAGTCCGTCGACCATAAGGAACCCGGCCTTATGGAAGGTGAGCACCGCGCGGAGGAGATGTTCGGGGGAAGTCACAAGTAAAAGTGACGAGTGCCGGATGACGAATGACGATTTTTTTTTCCGATCGATATTCGACATTCGACATTCGATATTCGATATTCTTTCAATGATATTCAGTGCCTGGGCTCTTGTATTTGTGCCGGCACTTTCGAGCACAATCCGGCCGGGACTTATGCCGCGCAAGATCAACTCCTTTTTCACGAGGTTTACTGAGCTGGAGGTATCCTTCTCAATCCCGGGAAGAGCGATGATGATGGTTGAGTGGCTGAAATAGCTTGCCACCCGTGCGGTGTACCATGAACGCATCAGGCCACTTTCACTGGGCATTCCGCCACCCCCCAGCAGCACGATGTAATCAGGCTGCCGGTTGATCCCCGCCTTTTTTGAACCGATGCCGTACCAGGTCCAGAAGGGGGCCGTGGTGAAGGCCAGGATAATTGCAATCACGGCCACGGCACCCGCCGCAATCAGTCCCCCCCGGAGTATCCTCCATGTTCTGTAAAAGATCTTGCGGCTCGGACTTTCCTTCATACCGGAAAAATAATTTCAAAATTTCGCTACCTCGCAATTTCGCTACCTCGCTACCTCGCTATTTTATCCCTGACAATCTCCGCTAACCTGCCCACCCCGATCCTTTCCTGCAGCATGGTGTCGCGGTCGCGGATGGTGACGGTGTTGTCTTCGAGGGTCTGGTGGTCGACGGTGATGCAGAAGGGGGTGCCAAGGGCGTCCATGCGGCGGTAACGGCGCCCGATGGTGTCTTTTTCCTCGTAATAGCAGCGGTAGTCGTTCTTCATCACATCCATGATCTCACGGCCCTTTTCGGCCAGCCCGTCCTTTTTGGTGAGGGGCAGCACGGCCCCCTTGACGGGGGCCCGTTTTGCCGGGATGCCAAGCACCACGCGTTCGCTGCCGTCTTCGAGTTTCTCCTCGCGGTAGGCATGGCTCAGCACGGCCAGGAAGGTGCGGTCGAGACCGATGGAGGTCTCCACCACGTAGGGCACATAGCTTTCGTTGGTCTCCGGGTCGAAATACTGGATCTTGCGGCCTGAGAATTTCTGGTGGGCACTGAGGTCGAAGTCGGTGCGGCTGTGGATCCCTTCAAGCTCCTTGAAGCCGATGGGAAATTCGAACTCGATATCGGCCGCGGCATTGGCGTAATGGGCCAGCTTTTCGTGGTTATGGAAGCGGTATTTCGAAGCGGGGATGCCGAGGGAGAGGTGCCATTTCATGCGCTCCTCCTTCCAGTATTCGTACCATTTGAGCTCCTCGCCGGGTTTGACGAAGTACTGCATCTCCATCTGCTCGAATTCGCGCATGCGGAAGAGGAACTGCCGTGCCACGATCTCGTTGCGGAAGGCCTTGCCGATCTGGGCGATGCCGAAGGGGATCTTCATGCGGGCCGATTTCTGCACATTCAGGAAGTTGACAAAGATCCCCTGCGCGGTTTCGGGGCGGAGGTAAACCACCGAGGTGTCGTCGTTCACCGAGCCCATCTGGGTGGAGAACATGAGGTTGAACTGGCGCACGTCGGTCCAGTTTTTGGTGCCGCTCACCGGGCACACGATGCCGGCCTCTTCGATGAGGAGTTTGATGTCGGCAAGATCGTCTTTGCCGAGTGAAGCGTAAAACCGGGTCTTGATGGCGTCGATCTTCTCCTGGTATTCCTTCACGCGGGGATTGGTCTCCCGGTACATCTTTTCGTCGAAGGTTTCGCCGAAGCGGCCGCGGGCCTTTTCGACCTCCTTCGCGATCTTGTCTTCGATCTTCTGCAGGTGGTCTTCCACCAGCACGTCGGCGCGGTAGCGTTTCTTCGAATCGCGGTTGTCGATCATCGGGTCGCTGAAGGCATCCACGTGGCCCGAAGCTTTCCACACCGTGGGGTGCATGAAGATGGCGCAGTCGAGCCCGACGATGTTCTCGTGCAGCTGGGTCATCGCACGCCACCAGTATTCCTTGATGTTGTTCTTGAGTTCCACGCCGAAGGGGCCGTAATCGTAAACGGCGCTCAGTCCGTCGTAGATTTCACTGGAGGGGAATACAAAGCCGTATTCCTTGGCGTGTGCGATTATCTTTTTGAAGAGTTCATCGTTGGATGCCATAACAGTTCGTTTTGAAGGAGACAAAGGTAGAAAAATTCCGCTCCTCCTATTTGTTGAAATCGGGGACGGTCAGGATTTTGGTGGTGGGGAATTCGAATTTCTGCCCGGCAGCCCGCACCAGGATATGGCCGGGACGCTGTTCAACGGTAACGGCCATGTGCCGCGACCGGGCGATGTTGGCCAGGGTAATTGCCATTTCGATGCCGTCGCCGCGCTGGAAGTTGACCACTTCGTCGGGCAGTGCAAGGCGGTTGCCGTCGTATATGGATTCGTTGGGCCATTCCCGGAGCCGGCTGGCCACGGCGGTAAGGTCCATGTCTCGGAAGAGTTCGATGGAAACGGGGTTTCGTTCAAAGGCTGCTTTGAAAAATGGTTTCCAGTCGCATGAATCCATGAAGCGGCCGGCGTAGAATGCCATGTCGGCGATAAGCGAAGCGTGGCGCGAATCGCCGTGCCGGATGGCCGCCAGGGAGGCCATGATCTCTTCGCGGCCCTGGTCGGGTGTAAAGAGCACCGGCGGGGTGGGGATGAACTCCTTTTTCGGGGAGGGCAGGCGCGGCACGGTATGCATAAACTTCCTGAGGTCGCCCAGGAACTCTTCGTTGCCGGCCATTTCCGGGAACCTGTCCTTAATGGCCTGGATGAAATCGGTGTAAGCCCTGGTCTGGAAGAGGTCGTCGTCGGGCAGGATGGTGGCGCGTCCCTTGATCGGGATGGTATAGAGGTCCTCCTCGTCCATCTCGCAGAAAAGTTTGCGGTTGGTTTTGTCGCTGAGGCGGTTCTTGCTGCCGTGTTCGTATCCGTAGGCCTTCTCCAGGCGGATGTACCGGTTGGAGCCCTGGCATGAAAAGCAGATCTGGAACAATTTCTGGAAACGGCTGTAGTCGCGCAGGAAATTCATGAAAATTTCGAAGTTGACCGTTGTTTCGAGGAACTTTGAGAGTTTTTCCCTGAAGAGGTGGTATTCCTGCGGGTTGATGGTGGCTTCGGGGTACATCGAATGGATCCAGCCGGTGTTGTGGGCCACGTAGGTCACCTGTTCGTGCTCGAGCGCGCGGCGGGCGAGCGCGGTAAGCTCGGTGCCGTTGTACCACATCGACTTGGTGACGATGCGGCGGTTGTTGGTGAGCACCCCTTCGTCGACCAGGATGAAATTCTGCGAGTGGAGGGGGGTTCCCATCAGGAAGATCCGGTCGAGGGGTACTTCGGCCACGATGAAGAGCGCCGCGGCATACAGGCAGGCCAGCGACACGCATTCGCCGGCGCCGGCTTCGTGGTTGGACTTGAAGCGGAAGGCGTTCATGGCCTCCACGGTTTCGGTTTTCCAGTAGGGAATGATGTCGGAGTCGAACTTATCCAGCCCGAAATGGCGGCGGATGTCCATGTCGAAGTAATACTTGTCGCCTTCATAGCCGAAGAGAGCATTCGATTTCGAGAGCATGTCGATGTCGACGAACTCCCTGAAACGGTTAATCTCGGTCTGTTTATCGGTAAGTCCCCAGGTCTCGAGGTCTAGGTTGAAGTTGTAATGATCCATCACATATTGCTTCACCCGGTGGATCTTCTTGAGCGGGCCCATCTTCCTGATCCCGGCGAACCATGGATCGTCGCGCCATTTCCAGATTTCGGGCGAGAGGATGTTGGCCAGCACCAGGGCATAGAGGAGATCGGGGAAGATGAATATCTCCATGTCGCTCAGGGTGAAGGCGGAACTGTATTTTTCGAGTGTTTTGTTATCCATAAAAAGTATTTAAACCGGCGAATCCTTTAATGAAAGGGTGTTCTCTCCCTGCAAAGCACGCACAAACCGATAAAGGGGTGCAAAGTTACCAAAAAAGAAACGTTCATTGGGATTTACGAATGACGATTTATTGGCTGGCAGTCGGGCTGTGAGGTTTCTGTTGTTTTTTTTGCCGCTGGCAAAAACTTCAAACTTCACAAATCGTTGATCAATATTCGATATTCAAATAAAAAGGCCGTCCCGGAGTTGGGGCGGCCTTTATTTTGTCCGGCAAGCCGGTGTGATTATTCAACCACGAGTTTCACGATCTGTTGTGTTTCCTGGCTGTTGATGCGGATGAAATAGAGGCCGGTCTTCAGGGAGGAGATGTCGAGTTTGTAATTGCCGTTGAGACTTACATGGGCAAGGTTCATCATTTCGGTACCCAGGGTGTTGTAAATGGTGATGTCGGCCAGCAGTTCCCTCGAGGGGATCAGTGTGATCTGCTGATGGGCGGGGTTCGGGAAAATGGTGATCAGGTGCGATATTCCCTTGTCCTGGATCCCTACGTGGCCTGCTGCTACGGCGACAGTATAGTCGCTGGTGAAGGAGCTGGAGCCGCAGGTGTTGTTGCTTTTAACCTTCACGCTTGCGGTGCCTGTATAAACCGGGTTCCAGGTTGCGGTTCCCGTGGTGGTGGTGCCGTTGATCGTTCCGGCTGCCGCAGGGATCACCTCCCAGGAATAGGTTGAAGCATAGGTCCCGCCCGAAGTTGTATAATCGGAGGTGGGGGTGGTTCCCGTCCACACCTGGGTAGGCCCAACCGGTATGCCAGGCACGGCGGGGATTTGCGGATCAACCGTAACAATGGCCGATCCGGTCATGAAATTGGTGCAGGTTCCGGATGCCGGGCTGGCCATTACGGTATAGGTGCCGGCGCCGGTCTGGTTGCCGAAGGCAAGGGCGCCGCCCGTTCCCGGGAGAATATTGGTGGTCGCGGTGTTGTTGAGGTAGAGGGTATAGTTGGTGCTGGTCTGTGAACCGCTCAGCCCGACCGGCATCCCGGTACCGCCTGTTGCACAATAGTTGCCGCCGCCAGTGGTGGTAAAGGCCGTTGGGCCCTGTACCACGTTGATCGAAAGCGGGGTGGACCAGGCGCCGTCGCAGGCACCGTTGAGTCCTTTTACCTTGAGGGTGGCCGTGCCGGTGAAGGTGCTACTCCAGCTCACGTCGGCGGTGAGTCCGTTGGTGAAGATGCCACCTGCGGTTGGTGGCAGCAGTTCCCACGAATAGAGTGTCGCATTGGTGGCCCCGGTAGTGGCATAGGTCACTGTGCCGGGATTCATGCAGAGATTGGCCTGGCCTGTCGGTGTGGCAGCCTGGAGGGGCAGTGCGCTGATGGTGATGTTGAGGAATGGTGTCCATGGGCTGTTCCCGCAATTGTTCACCCCTCTTACCTTGAGCTGGGCGATGCCGATGTAGGTGTTGTCCCAGTCGATGGTGCAACTGTTCCCGTTGTTGGTAACAACTCCTGCAGCGGGTGGCTGCAGGTCCCAGATATAGCTGAGGGTGTTGGCTGCGCCGGTGGTCGAATAGGTCTGGTTGGGCGGGTTGACACACAGGGCATCGGTCCCGATCGGGGTGGTAGGTGCGGCAGGGGTGGTGACTGTGGAGATATAGGCCGTCCTGGTCAGCGAGCCGGCGGCGTTTCCTGCGATGTTGTAAGCGTTGAGGGTGGCGTCAAATGTGCCTACGGTATTGTAAACAACAACCGGGTTTTGCAGGGTGGATGTATTGGGTGTACCTCCGGGGAAGTTCCAGTTCCAGCTGGTGGCGCCGGTTGACTGATCGGTATAATTCACGGTGAGCGGGGTGCAGCCGCTGGTGGGGGTTGCGGTAAAGTTGGTCGGCAGGGGGAGGTAAAGCGCGTTGAGCATCTTCTTGGCCCCGTTGAGGCACTCCTTGGTGGTGAAATCCTGGACAAAGGCGATCAGTTCGCAGTTGTTGGTGACCCAACTGGCGTTCTTGGTGAACGAGAGGTTGAGTACAACGGTGTTGCCCGAAGCAAAACTGATCGCGGTACCATTTTGGTCGGGGACCATCAGCCGCTCGGCGTTGTTGATTTCGGTCTGGCCTTCCCAAGAATATGGGATGTTCGATTCGGTAAGTACCAGCTGTGCCTTCAGGTTGGTGCTGGTGATGGCAGCCACCTTGGTGATGGTCAGGGTGATATTGTAAACGTTGCCAACGTTGCTCCCCTGCATGTCGATGGTTAGGGGCGACTGGATGGCATACCGTTGCTGGTAGAGCGGGAGGTACTGGGCGTACATGCTTGCGGTGTTGCTGCCGCCGACGTAGTTCAGGGTGCCATCAAAAAAGGCGGTGGGATATCCTGTTATTCCGTAAAAACTCGTCCTGGCTGCTGCTTCAGGTGTGTTGAACGGGTCGCCCGAATTATAGCTGTGATATTCGATAACTGCCACCTGGCATCCGTTCTGGAGCAGATCATGGGCGCCCATGGCAGCTCCCGGGCAATACTGGCAGCCGGTTCCTGTGCCGATCTCCATAACTACCTGGTTTCGTTGAACCGCCTGAGAAAAAACCACTAAAAAAGCAAAAAATGCCACGAGGGTGAGTAAAGTTTTTTTCATGATACAAAGGGATTTTAGGGGACGTTTTTTAAAATATTGCCACAAATATAACAACAATAATGATTGTTAGGTTATTCCATGAAAATATTTATACCACATTTCATGCATCGGATTATCTTTATCTTTAGACGCATTACAAGAAAATATGACAGGAATAACGATTTTTATACGCTTCTCAGGTATATCAGGGGTTTTTTTATATTTTTGCTGTTAAATCACATACACATGTATTATTCGGGACAAGAAATCGCTGCAATTGCTGTCAGGATCGAAGAAAACGGCAATGATTTTTATACAGCCGCTGCTGAAGTGGTGGATGAGAGTACTGAAATAAAGGGGTTGTTTTACGACCTCGCCGAGAAGGAAATCCTGCACATCTCTATTTTCCAGAAGTTCGTGGAGAAGATTGAAGAGGAAGACTTTGATTTCGGCACCGAAGATGCCTCCGATTACATCAACCACATGGCCGAGTCGCACATTTTCGGCAAACCGGATGCAGGGAAACTGCTGGCGAAAACCATCACCACCCCTCGCCAGGCCCTTGAAATGGCTTATAAGTTCGAGAACGACAGTGTAGCCTTTTACACCGAGCTGCTGAAGTATACCCGAACCGAATCGAAGCACCTGGTGCAGCAGATCATCGACGAGGAGAAGGAACACGCCGCCGAGATCAAAAAGTTCATTTAGGTGAACTGAAAAGAATCTTTAACATTTTCCCTTTAGAGCAGGCCGATCAGCAGGAAGGGCGCCAGCCCGATGATGATGAGGGCCAGGGTCATGAAGGCCAGGTGCACCTTGTAGGCCCATTCCACTTTTAACGGTTCCCCGGCATTTTCCCTGAGGTACATGGCAATGATGGGCTTGAAATAATAGGTTATGCTGATGGCCGACCCTGCAATGGCGATGATGACCAGCCACACCATTCCCTTTTCAATCGCGGTGGTGAACAGGTAGTATTTTGCCATGAAACCTGCCAGCGGCGGTATTCCGGCCAGGGAGAGCATGGAAACCGTGAGGCAGAAGGCCTCGAGCGGGTTGGTCCTGCCGATGCCGTTCATCGAGCTGAAAAAATCGTTCCCGTGGGCTTCGCGCACCAGGATCAGGATCCCGAAGGCGCTGATGGTGGCTATGGAGTACGAAAGTGAATAAAGGAGCAGGGCATTGTCGGACATGGCCCCGAACGAGACAATGGCCAGGAGCATATACCCCGAATGGCTGATGCTCGAGTAAGCAAGCATGCGTTTGAGGTTGGGCTGGTATACGCCCGTGAAGTTCCCCAGCAGGATGGTAATGGCCGCCAGGATCCAGATGGTGGTCTCCCATACTCCGTGAATGCCGTTGAACGTATGGGTGAAAAAGCGGTACATCGCCACAATGGAGGCGGTTTTCACGACCGTGGCCATAAAGGCGGTGAGGAGGGTTGGGGTTCCCTCATACACGTCGGGAGCCCAGAAATGAAATGGAACGATGGCGATTTTGAAGGAGAGCCCGATGATCAGCAGGAAGAGCCCCGCCAGGAACATGGGAGGATAGGTGCCGGCGCAGGAGGCCACGAACAGCGAAATCCGGTGCAGGTCGAAGGAGCCGCTTGAACCATAGATGAGGGCGATACCGAAGAGCAGGAAGCCGGAAAGGAAGGATCCAAGCAGGAAATATTTGAGGGTGGCCTCGTTCGAAACGATCGCCTCCTTGTGGCTCCCGGCCAGTACATAAAGCGCGATGGAGAGGGTTTCGATCCCCAGGAAAAGCATGATCAGGTTGCCATAGGAGGTCATCATCACCGCCCCGGCCAGTGCGAAGATCATCACGCCGTAAATATCCTCGAGGGGTCGCTGCACTCCCCGGTAATAATGCGCCGCCAGGGAGAAGATCAGGAAAGTGGAGAAGATCAGCACGGTGCTGAAGGCCACGGCGGTGTTGTCGACGATAAGCATGCCGTTATACCAGGAGTGGAAGCTGTTCCAGTCCATGACCGTCAGGACCATGGAAATCACCAGCCCCGCAAGGATCAGCGGCAGCAGCCAGGTTTGTTTTTTCATGGCCCCCAGGAAGAGGACGAGGATGCCGAGGAGGGTGATGGAGGTTATTGTTGACATGGTTTGATTTTGAAACTATCGTGCGTAGCTGAGGATCGTCATCACATCCGGCAAGGCCGTGTCCAGGAAAAAACCCGGCGCGATCCCGATCCAGAAGATCATGATGATCAGCGGGATGAGGGCTGCCATTTCGACCCGGCTGAGGTCGCGAACCTCCGCGGTGATATCATTGGCCGGGCCCAGCATGGTGCGCTGGTACATCCACAGCATGTATACCGCGCTGAAGATGACCGTCACCCCGGCGATGGCCGAAAAAAGGGCCGAATATTCGAAGATCCCCAACAGCAGCAGGAATTCCCCGACAAAGCCGTTGGTAAGCGGCAGGGCGATGCTGCCAAGCAGGATGAGCATGAAAAAAATGGCCAGCCGCGGTGCTTTCAGCGCCAGGCCGCCCAGGTCGGTGATGTTGCGGGTTTTAGTGCGCTGTTCAACCAGGTCGATTACCAGGAACAACCCTACAATATTGATCCCATGTGAAACCATCTGGATCACCGCGCCCTGCATGGCATGGATGGTGAGTACCAGCACGCCGGCGGCGATCAGTCCCACGTGGGCGATGGAGGAGTAGGCCACGAGCCGCTTCATGTCTTTCTGCCTGAGGGCGATCACCGAGGCGTAAACGATCCCTGCGACAGCCAGCACCAGGGCTGCCGGTCCCCAGCGGTGAACGGCCACGTGGCAGATGGGGAGCATCCAGCGGATCATCCCGTAGATACCCATTTTGAGCATGATGCCGGCCAGGAGCATGCTCCCTGCAGCGGGTGATTCGGTATAGGTGTCGGGTTGCCAGGTATGAAAGGGGAACACGGGAATCTTGACGGCGAAGGCCACGAAGAAGGCCAGGAAGATCCAGGTTTGTTCACCCGGGGTCAGCACGGCGGCATAGAGATCCTGGATATCGTAGGAGTGTGGGAAGGGGGTGCTGAAATACAGGTAGATGAGGGCGACCAGCATCAGCAGGCTGCCTGCAAAGGTGTATATGAAAAATTTGAAGGTGATGCGGATCCGGTCATTGCCACCCCACACCGCGCAGATAAAATAGGCCGGGATCAGCGCCATCTCCCAGAAAATGTAGAACATCATCCCGTCGAATGCGGTAAACACCCCGACCAGCGCCATCTCCATGAAGAGCAACAGGCTGTAGAAGGTCGCCGGCCTGCGGTAGGTGTGACTGAAGGAGGACAGGATGATGATGGGGACCAGGAAGGTTGTTAGCGCAACCAGCAGCAGGCTGATGCCGTCCATGCCGAATTTCAGGCTGATGCCCATGTTGGTGAGCCAACCGGCCCGGAACAGGAGCTGGCAGTGGCAGGAGGTGCGGTACTGCACAAAGGCGGCCACCATGATGCCAAATTCAATCAATGCCCCGCCCAGGACAAAAAAGCGCAGGGCTTGCTCTTTTTTCAGCAGCAGGGTTGCCAGCGAGAGCGCCAGCGGGAACAGGATGAGGATTATCGTCAGCATCGTCAGATCAGGATATTAAAGAAGAGGATCAGGATGATCCCCAGGATCATTACAAACATGTAAAAACCGACATTCCCGGTTTGAATGTATCGTACGGTGTTGCCGGTGCGCACCACCAGGCTGCCCACCCCGTTCACGATGCGGTCGATGAAGCGGAGTTCGACAATTTCGTAGAAGAATTTCGACAACCACATGAGCGGTCGTACCACGACAAGCTGGTATAGTTCATCGATGTAAATTTTGTTCCTTCCCACCCTTTCAGCAAACGTTCGCGGGGCGTCGTCGGGCAGCAGTCCGCGGTGCTGCGCCGTATAACGTTTCCATGCCCATGCGGCCATGGCCAGCACCCCCGCGAGGGTTACGCCCATCAGCAACCACTGAGTGGCCGGCGGCAGGGGAGTGCCGTGCGCTGCCACTGAACCGGAAGCCGCGAAAACCGGTTCGAGAAAATATTCGAGGCCGGCATTGCCACCAAACAGGGCCGGGAGGTTGATAAGTCCCCCGAAGGTGGCCAGGATGGCCAGGATGACCAGGGGGATCGTCATCACGGCAGGGGATTCGTGCAGGTGAGCCCTTTTCGCCTCCGTTCCCCTGAAATCGCCCGAGAAGGTGAGAAAAAGCAGGCGAAACATATAAAAGGCGGTCATGAGGGAGCCTGCAACGGCAAACACCCAGAGGAGCGGGCTGTATTCGAAGGCCTTTGCAAGGATTTCGTCTTTGGAAAAGAAACCCGACAGCGGGGGGATCCCGGCAATCGCCACCGTGGCGGCCATGAAGGTCCGGTATGTTTTGGGCATGGCCTGTTTCAGCCCGCCCATTTTCCGGATGTCCTGTTCGCCTCCCAGCGCATGGATCACGCTCCCGGCCCCGAGAAAGAGCAGTGCCTTGAAAAAGGCATGGGTGGTGAGGTGGAACATCGCCCCGGTGAAGGCCCCTGCACTCAGCCCCACGAACATGTAGCCCAGCTGGCTGATGGTCGAATAGGCCAGGATCTTTTTGATGTCGTTCTGGAAGATGGCGATAAAGGCGGCAAGCAGTGCCGTTGCCAGCCCGGTGATGCCTATGACGGCCATGGTGGCGGGCGAAAGAATGTATAATATGTTTGAACGGGCCACCATGTAAATGCCGGCAGTGACCATGGTGGCGGCATGGATTAGCGCAGAAACCGGCGTTGGTCCAGCCATGGCATCGGGGAGCCAGGTATAGAGCGGGATCTGTGCGCTTTTCCCGGCGGCGCCTATGAAAAGCAGGAGGGTTATGCCGGCCAGAACCGGGTTTCCGGGGGTCATTCCCCTGGCATGGTCAAATACCACCTGGTAATCAAGGCTGTGGAAGGTGGTAAAGATCAGGAACATCCCCATCAGGAATCCAAGGTCGCCGATACGGTTCATGATGAAGGCCTTTTTTGCGGCATTGTTGAATTCGTGGTTTTTGAACCAGAAGCCGATGAGCAGGTACGAACAGAGCCCGACCCCTTCCCAGCCGATGAACATGACGGGATAGTTGGCTCCCATCACCAGCAGCAGCATCGAAAAGACAAAAAGGTTCATGTAGGAGAAAAAACGGTTGAAACCGGGGTCCTCCTTCATGTACCCGACCGAATAGACATGGATGACAAACCCTATACCGGTGACGATGAGCAGCATCAGGATGGAGAGGGGGTCGATAAGGAAGGCGAAGGGGATGTCGAGCGGGCCGATACGGATCCATGAGAAGAGCTGGTGAACCTGTGAAGCGGTGGAGGGGTGAAAACCGATAAAAAGGACAAGGGTTGATATTAAAGAGAGAAGGATCATCCCGGGGGCGAGCAGGGCCGTGACTTTCCGGGGAATCACCCGGATACCTGCCCCGAGAACCAGGAAACCCAGCAGGGGAAAAAGAGGGATCAGGAATACAATCGCGTTCATCATCATATCTTCAGAAAAATATTTTTATCAAAATTTCGCTATTTCGCCATGTCGCTATTTCGCTATCTGTTTTACCACTTCAGTTTATTCAGCACATCAATGTCAATCGAATGGGTCGTACGGTAGATCAGCACGACGATGGCAAGCCCGATGGCCACCTCGGCAGCGGCGACCACCATGATGAAAAATACAAAGATCTGCCCGGCCGGGTCGTTGGTATAGGCCGAAAAGGCCGCCAGCAGCAGGTTGATCGAATTGATCATCAGTTCAACCGACATGAGGATCAGCAAAGCATTGCGTTTGATCAGCACCCCGGTAACGCCGATACAAAAAAGGATCGAGCAGAAGACGAGGTAGTAGGATATCGGAATGGCGGATAGTGTGGACATATTGGGCTTTATTGAATATCGAATATTGAATACCGAATATTGAATATCGAATTACTTTTGCGTTTTACGTTTTTCTGAGGTCTGAATGCTCTTTACAAATATTGATATCAGTTCATTGCATTCCTGCAGTGCGATTGTCAACATATCAACGTTCTTTACCAGCGGTTTAATCTGAATGATCTTTAATGAAACCAGAGTTTCCCTCAGTTCTTTCAGACAAATTTTCATTTTATGAATAAAATCAGTGAGCGATTCCGCACTTTTTGCCTCTCCGTAATTCAAAGCCGGGGAACATGCCGACCTTACCACCTGTCCTCCCATATATCTTCCAAATACAGAATCAGTCAATGTTTCGGAAAGATTTGCAACCATCACCGCAAAATGGATCAGCCGTTCCTCCAAATCATATTTTCTCTCTTCACCCACTTCAGCTATTTATATTCCGTTCGACATTCGACATTCGATATTCAATATTCGATATTCATTTGTTAATTTGTTCTTTCTTCCCCAGCAAAACCGCACCGACCATGGCCGTGAGAAACAGCACCGACGAGAGTTCGAACGGGATCAGGTAATCGTGGTATAGGATCCTGCCAAGCTCCTTGACCAGCCCGATCTGGGTGGTCAGGGGGTCGTTGACCGTTTTAATGTCGTACCCGCGGAAAACGCCGATGAGGGTAAGCAGCAGCATGGCTCCGGCCATGATCGCCATGATCTTCACCCACAGGGGCTTCGGGGAGCGCTCGTCCTTGTTGAGGTTGAGCAGCATCACGGTGAAGAGGAAGAGCACCATGATGGCGCCTGCATAGACGATCACATGCACTACCGCCAGGAATTGCGCATTGAGCAGCACGTAATGACCGGCGATTGCGAAAAAGGTCAGGGTCAGGAACAGGACCGAATGGATCGGTTTTTTCGACACCAGCACCATCACCGCCGAGAAGAGGGCCATGACGGTGAGGAAGTAAAAAATGTATTGTGTAAACATGTTGGTTACCTGTTGTGTTTATATCTTTTATCCTTCTTAAACGCCAGCACCTCCGGCGTTTGCCGCTTCGAAACATCGATCCGTAGGGCGGGATCCAAAGGTTCAACCAGTTCTTCCTTGCCGTAAATGAACCGGTCGCGCTTGTAGTCGGAGTGAACGATCTCCTTTGTCAGGAAAATGGCCTCCTTCGGGCAGGCCTCCTCGCAGTCGCCGCAGAAGATGCAGCGCAGCATGTTGATCTCGTAAGCCACGGCATATTTTTCCTCGCGGTAGAGCCCTTCCTCCCCCGGTTTGCGTTCACCGGCCACCATGGTGATGGCTTCGGCGGGACAGGCTATCGCGCACAGCCCGCAGGCGGTGCAGCGTTCGCGTCCCTCGTCGTCGCGCTTCAGAACGTGTTTCCCGCGGTAAACTTCTGAGAACTCCCGGGTCACCTCGGGGTAATTCACGGTGGTTTTCCGCCTGAAGAGGTGGCCGAAGGTGATGCGCAACCCTCCCAGGATGGCGGGGATGTATATCCGTTCGAGGAAGGTCATTTTTTTATTCGAAACGACCCTGGACCGGTTGGTTAGTTTATCCATGTTTTTGTTAACTCAAAGTTCAAAATTCAAAACTCAAAACTGCAGATCAAAACTTAAAACAGGGAAGTTGCCGGCTATCCTCATAGTTTTGAACTTTGAATTGAAATTTTGAGTTTTGAGTGTTGATCTTTGCATTTATCAAATTATTTATTAAGCAGGATCACGATCCCGGTTATGACAACGTTTAAAATCGCCAGCGGAATCAGCGACTTCCAGCCGAGTTTCATCAGCTGGTCGTAGCGGAAGCGCGGCAGGGTCCAGCGAATCCACATGTAGATGAAGCCGAAAAAGGTGATCTTGGAAAACAGGACCATGAAGCTTACCAGCGCGAATGCGTTGGGCGACAAACCCAGCCTGTCGATGAAGGGGAAATGGTAGCCCCCCAGGAACAGGGTGGCCATGACCGCCCCGGAGATGAACATATTGATGTACTCGGCGAAGAGGTAAAAGCCAAGCTTCATGCTGCTGTATTCGGTATGGTAGCCGCCTACCAGTTCGGTTTCACATTCAGGAAGGTCGAAGGGCGAGCGGTTTGTCTCGGCGAAGGCGCAGATCAGGAAGATGAGGAACCCAAGGGGCTGGTACAGGATGTTCCAGTGGAACCCCTGCTGCTGGGCAACGATTTCGCGCATGCTCAGCGAACCGGTCATCATGACGATGGTGATGATGGAGAGGCTCATGGCCAGTTCATAGCTGATCATCTGCGATGAGGCCCTGACGGCGCCGAGCAACGCGTATTTGTTGTTGGAGGCCCACCCGCCGATCATGATGCCGTAAACCCCGATGGAAACGATGGCAAAGATGTAGAGAATCCCGATGTTGATGTCGGCCACCTGCAGAGGAACGGACTGGCCGTTGATCACCAGGTCGGGGCCCCAGGGGATGACGGCGCTGGTAAGCAGGGCGATGAACATGGTAAGCGACGGTCCGAGGATATAGAGGAATTTGTCGGCGGCATTGGGCATGAACTCCTCCTTGAAAAAGAGTTTGATGCCATCGGCCAGGGGCTGCAGCAGCCCCCATGGTCCGGCGCGGTTCGGGCCGTGGCGGTCCTGGAACCACCCGGCAACCTTGCGCTCGATCAGGGTGGAATACATGGCCACCAGCAGGCTCATGATGAGGATGAAGCTGGAAAGGAGGACTTTGTATGTAATTTGCTGAAGCATATCTTTGTTAACTCAAAATTTAAAATTCAAAACTCAAAACTGGTCCTCCATCTTGCCTGCAATAGGAAGAATTATCGATTGTTTCTTCATCCGTTCGTAATGGTTAGCCGAGATGACCGACTGCCGTTTGATGTGACGCGGCCCTTCGATAATCCAGTCGCCGGGATCCTTTTTCTCAAAGCGGCATTCGTTGCAGATAAAATCCTCCAGTTCCCCGTACTGGTCCTTGCGGCCGGTAACGCGGTAGATCTCTTCGCCGAACAGCCAGGCGGTCACCTTGCCGGCGCAGGCAGGGCAATCGCGGTGGGCGTTCATTGGCTTGAGGAACCACACACGGCTTTTGAAGCGGAAAGTTTTATCGGTGAGCGCACCTACGGGACAAACGTCGATCATGTTGCCCGAAAAATCATTGTCCACCGCCTGTTTGATCAGGGTGCCGATTTCGGAGACATCGCCCCGGTAAAGCACCCCGTGCACCCGCTTGCCGGTGATCTGGTCGGCGGCATAAACACAGCGGTAGCAAAGGATACAGCGGTTCATATGCAGTTTGATCTTGTCGCCGATATCGGTTGCCGGGAACTCGCGTCGTTCTTCCACGGTTTCAGTCTCCTCCATGCCGTAACCGAAACTCAGGTCCTGGAGGTCGCATTCGCCTGCCTGGTCGCATACCGGGCAATCGAGCGGGTGGTTGAGCAGGAGGAATTCGACGATGGCCTTGCGCGCCTCCACCACCTCGGGGGAGGTGAGGTTCTGTACCACCATCCCATCCTGGACCGGCGTGCTGCATGAGGCGACCAGCTTGGGAATGGGGCGTGGGTCTTTGGCTGATGATTGCGCAACCTTCACCAGGCATGTCCTGCATTTTCCGCCCGATCCCTTCAGTTTGGAGTAGTAGCACATGGCCGGGGGGACAACCTTCCCGCCGATCATGCGCGCCGCCTGCAGGATGGTGGTCCCGTCCTCAACGTCTATCGGTATGTTATCGATGGTTACTTTCAACATAATTCAAATTTCTGCATGCAAAAAAGGCAAAAACAAATCGAAAATATTTTACGGCAATGCACTGACCGGCAAGGCCCCATGGTTTATGTGTTTCACGGCTTCAGGATGTTCCACATGGAATTCAAACTCCCTGCGGAAATGACGGATGGCGCTGGCGACCGGCCAGGCGGCGGCGTCGCCAAGCGGGCAGATCGTGTTGCCTTCGATATTTTTGGAGATGCGCACCAGCAGGTCGATGTCGGAAAGTTTCCCCTGGCCGTGCTCGATCCTGAATAGTACTTTTTCCATCCAGCCCGTTCCCTCGCGGCAGGGCGAGCATTGGCCGCATGATTCGTGGCGGTAAAAATGGGCAAGGTTCCAGGTATTGCGCACAATGCACGCATCCTCGTCGAACACGATGAAGCCTCCCGATCCCAGCATGGTGCCGGTGGCGAAATCGCCGTCGGCGAGCGATTCGTAAGTCATCAGCCGCCGTTCTCCTTTTGCAGTGCTGAGCATGAGGTCGGCCGGCAGGATCGGGACGGAGGATCCTCCGGGGATTACCGCCTTCAGGTATTTATCGCCTTTGATCCCGCCGCAGTAAGCGGCGCCGTAAATAAAATCCTCCACGGGCAGCCCCATTTCAATTTCGTAGACCCCCGGTTTGTTGATATTCCCGCAGGCCGAGATCAGTTTTGTGCCGGTACTTTTGCCTTTTCCGAACTTTGCATATTCTTCGCCGCCCATGACGATGATCGGCCCGACCGCAGCAAGGGTTTCAACATTGTTGACCACCGTGGGACAGCCATAGAGACCTTTGAATGCCGGGAACGGCGGCTTGATGCGCGGGTTCCCGCGTTTTCCCTCAAGCGACTCGAGCAGCGCGGTCTCCTCGCCGCAGATATAGGCCCCGGCACCGGGATGTACGAAGATCATCAGTGAATAATCGGTTCCGAGGATCCGTTCGCCCAGGAAACCATGCTCACGGGCCTCGAGGATGGCATGTTCGAGTATGCCAACCAGGTATTTGAACTCCCCGCGGATGTAAATGTAACAGGTGTTGACGCCCAGCGCGTAACTCGAAATGATGAGTCCCTCGATGAGCAGGTGCGGCAGGTGCTGCATCAGGTAACGGTCCTTGAAGGTGCCGGGTTCGCTTTCGTCGGCGTTGCATACAAGGTAGCGGGGCCTGTCGGTTTTACGGTCCAGAAAACTCCATTTCAATCCGGTCGGGAACCCGGCCCCCCCGCGGCCACGGAGCCCCGACTTGGTAACTTCGGTATTCACCATGGCAGGGGTCATCTCTTTCAGCGCCTTTTCAACGGATTTGTAGCCACCGGTTTCCCGGTAAACGTCGAATCCCCGGATGCCCGGAACATCAATATTGGCTAACAGAATTTTTCCACCCATGATGATCCGTCAGGTTTGTTGTTGTTAGCATTCTCTTTCAGTTCTTCAAGGATCCTGTCGACCCTCCCGGGTGTAAGGTGCTCGTAATAACCGGTATTGACCTGCATCACCGGGCCGGTCCCGCAAGAGCCGAGGCATTCCACCTCTTTCAGGGTAAAGAGACCGTCGGGGGTGGTCTCTCCCGGTTTGACGCGGAGGACCTCCTGCAGGTGTTCCATGATCTTTTCGCCTCCCGATATGGAGCAGGGCCCGGTACGGCAGACTTCTATCACATAATTGCCCATTTTATCAAGATAAAACATTGAATAAAAGGTAGCCACTTCGTACACTTCGATGGGCTCGATGCCCAGCAGGGTGGCCACATAATCCATTACATCGACCGAAAGGTATCCTCCCAATTCTTCCTGTGCAATGTGCAGGACCGGCAACAGGGCCGATTTCTGCTGACCTTCGGGATAACGTTGTATTAATTGCCGCACCTTCTGAAGCACTTCAGGGGTGAAGGCGACCATTCGACCTTCCGGGGCGAACTGGCGGTGATTGACGATATTATTTTGTTCCATCATTTTGTTCATTCAAAATTAAAACCCGCCAGCCGCTTGCGAAACACTTCGTTTTGAGATTTGAATTTTGATTTTTAAGTTTCTCATGCATCCAATTCTCCTGCAATTACGTTCATGCTGCTCATGGTGAGGATCGCATCCGACAACACGCCCCCGCGGATCATCTCCGGGTAGGCCTGGTAGTAGATAAAGCTCGGCCGGCGAAAATGCAGCCTGAAGGGGGTTCTCCCGCCATCGCTCACCAGGTAGAAGCCCAATTCGCCGTTGCCTCCCTCCACCGAATGGTATACCTCGCCAACAGGCACCGGTATTTCGCCCATCACGATCTTGAAATGCCAGATCAGCGCCTCCATTTTCGAATAGACCTCCTCCTTCGGCGGCAGGTAAAAATGCGGGACATCCACATGGAAGTCGCCTTCGGGCAGGTTGTCCAATGCATTCCTGACGAGTTTGATGCTTTCACGGAGTTCCTGCTGCCTTACGCAGAACCGGTCGTAGGTGTCGCCCTGGGTCCCGACGGGAATGATGAAATCAAAATCATCATAACTGCTGTAGGGGGTCGTCACACGTACATCGTAATCGATGCCGGCCGCCCTCAGGTTCGGGCCGGTAAAGCCATAATTGAGGGCCCGTTCGGCACTGATCGGGCCGACGCCGATGGTGCGGTCCATGAAGATGCGGTTGCGCACAAGAAGTTTTTCAAATTCATCCAGCACCTTCGGGATATGGTCGAGGAATGATTTTATCTTTTTAATGGCAAGTTTCGAAAAATCACGTTCGAATCCGCCGATACGCCCCATGTTGGTGGTAAGGCGGGCCCCGGAAACCTCTTCGTATATCTCGTAGACCCGTTCACGCTCCTGGAAAACATAGATGAACCCGGTAAGGGCTCCGCTATCGACGCCGATCACGCTGTTGCATACGAGATGGTCGGTAATGCGGGCCAGTTCCATCAGAATGATCCGCATGTAATCGACGCGTTTGGTGGTCTTTACCCCCAGCAGTTTTTCAACGGTCATGTGCCAGCCGATGTTGTTGATGGGAGATGAACAGTAGTTCATACGGTCGGTGAGCGGTGTCACCTGGTAATAGGGCCGGTGCTCGGCAATTTTTTCAAAGGCACGGTGAATGTACCCGATGGTCTGTTCGGCATCGATGATCTTTTCCCCGTCCATGGTCAGCACATTCTGGAAAATACCGTGCGTTGCCGGATGGGTGGGGCCAAGGTTGAGGGTGGTATAGTTGTTGTCTTCTGTCATTGTTATCGATATTCCGCAAGACCAATCCAACCCGGTCCTGACGTGATGGTTGCATTACCGGCCGAAAAACCGGTTGTCTTTATCTTCACGCGTGGGATCTTCAAGCGGGTACTCCTTGCGCAATGGAAAAAAATCCATGTATTCCACATTCAGGATTCGTTTCAGGTTGGGATGGCCGGTAAAGAGAATCCCGTAAAAGTCATAGGTTTCACGCTCCATCCAGTTCGCGGCTGAAAACAGGTCGGTGACCGTCGAAATGGATGGTTCGGCCTTTGTCACGAAGGTTTTGATGCGGATGCGGACATTCTCAACGAGATTATGCAGGTGGTAAACCACGCCCAGCGGCAAACCGCGGTCGGGATAGTGGATGCCGCAAAGGTCGGTAAGCATGGTAAAGCCAAGCACATCGTCCTCCTTCAGCAAACGGATCACTTCGTGGATGACCGGGTGCGACACTGTCACCGTAAGGATATCGGCCCCGGAATCCATTTTCAGGATATCCTGCCCGAATGTTTTATACAACCTGTCTATGATCAATGCGTTATCCATCTGACTTCCCGTTATTACCATTTTACCATTTTGCCATTTTATAGAAGTATCCCGTAGCTGGACAACAGTTCCTTGTACTCATCGGAGTAGCGCCTCCTCAGTGATTCGTTGCCAACGAGATCCTGGATCTTCATAAAGCCGTCGATGATCTGTTCGGGGCGCGGGGGGCAGCCGGGAACGTAGACATCCACGGGGACCACGCGATCGATGCCCTGCAGCACGCTGTAAGTGTCGAAGATCCCGCCGCTCGAGGCACAGGCACCAACGGCAAGCACCCACCGGGGCTCGGCCATCTGGATATAAACCTGCTGGATGACCGGTGCCATCTTCTTGGCAATGGTTCCCATGACCATCAGCAAGTCGGCCTGCCTCGGACTGAAACTCAGCCGTTCGGCACCAAACCGGCCGAGGTCGTAATGCGCACCCATGGTGGCCATGAACTCGATCCCGCAACATGAAGTGGCGAAAGGCAGGGGCCAGAGCGAATTTTTACGTGCCAGGCCGACCACCCTGTCGAAGGTTGTGGCAAAGATCCCCGGGGCACTGTAGCCTTCGGGCGGATCGACCTTGTTATATGTTTTTATGTTGTTTTCCATTATGTTTTTAATCTTCCCAGTTCAAGGCTCCTTTCTTAAAGATATACCAAAACCCAAACAGCAGAAAACTGAGGAACAACAGCATCTCCCAGAAACCATCCCACCCGAATTCCTTGAAGTTGATGGCCCAGGGATAAAAGAAGATGATCTCCACATCGAACAGCACGAAGAGAATCGCGATGAGAAAATACTTGACCGAAAAGGGAAAACGGGCATTTCCCTTCACCTCGATGCCACACTCAAAATTCTGATCTTTGCGGATGGTGTGAAACTTCTTTCGCTTGCCCCCGATATAATGCGTAGCCAGCATTGTAACCGCCACAAAACCAAACGCTACGACCGACTGGACCAGCACAGGGATATAATCTGACGGGATGAAATACCTCTCCATTATTTAGAATTATTCTTGACAAAGATAATATTTTTTTCAATTACGTTATAATCTTCACAAAGAATTAAACGGATAAAAGGGTTGCACATGATTGCCCTACGGCATCCCTTGCCGGGATTTTAAGGAAATCACTAATTTTGTTGTGAACCCCCTCACAATATGAAACACATTTTAATGGTCATCCTGTTGCTGTTTTCGGCCTTTTTCCCGAAGGCGCAGGAACAGCGCCATGGAGGAATCACCATGATCGGTGCCGGAGACGATAAGGCGACGATCCTGCACAAGGCCGCGCATGTTTCACCCTCACCACGCCAGGCACGCTGGCAGGAGTTGGAATTCACGGTCTTTTTCCATTTCGGTATGAACACCTTCACAGACCGCGAGTGGGGCATAAAGGGGACCAGCCCCGCCCTGTTCAATCCCACCGCACTCGATGCGGAACAATGGGTGAAAACTGCAAAAATGGCCGGGGCCCGGCTGGTGATCATGGTGGCGAAGCATCACGACGGATTCTGTCTCTGGCCCAGCAAATCTACAGACTATACCGTTAAAAACTCGCCCTGGAAGGGTGGAAAGGGTGATGTGGTCGCGGAGGTGGCCGCAGCCTGCAGGAAACAGGGGATGAAACTCGGGATCTATCTTTCGCCATGGGATATGAACTCATCTTTATACGGCACGGAAGCGTACAACGAATTTTTCAGAAACCAGTTGACCGAACTGCTTTCCGGATACGGGCCGGTGGAAGAAGTCTGGTTCGACGGTGCATGCGGGGAGGGACCCAACGGGGTACGACAGGTTTACGACTGGCTGAGGTATTACAGGGTGGTCCGCAAACTGCAACCGCAGGCGGTAATTGCGGTCATGGGCCCCGATGTGCGCTGGGTAGGCACCGAATCAGGGTACGGACGTGAGGCCGAATGGAGTGTTGTACCGGTCCCGGAAACCTGCCTGCGGGAACCGGGTTCCGGCGATGTTTTTCCCCCGCCCGGTGACCTGATGGCGGCGGACCTGGGGAGCCGTGAAAAGATCGGAAATGCCCGGGGATTGATGTGGTACCCGTCGGAGGTGGATGTCTCCATCCGGCCGGGTTGGTTCTATCACCATGACCAGGATACAGCCGTTAAGCGTCCGGAGGAACTGGTGGATATTTACTGCAGTTCAGTGGGCCGGAATTCAGTGCTCCTGCTCAACCTGCCGCCCGACCAGCGCGGACTTATCCACGAAAATGATGTGGCGGCCCTTCAAAAAATGAGATCCATCCTCGATGCCACCTTTGGCAACGACCTGGCAAAAAATGTCCCTGCTCTGCGGAACGATTCAATGATCCTTTTGAAACCAAACGGAAAAGTGACCTTCGACCGCGTCATGCTCCAGGAGAATTTCCGTCAGGGCCAGCGGGTGGAGTCGTTCGTAATTGAATACCTGGATGATGCAGGCTGGAAAGAACTGGCCCGCGGCACAACCATCGGGTACAAGCGGATCCTCCGCTTTCAGCCCATGAGGGCAAACCAAATCAGGCTCAGGATCACCTCTGCGCGGGATGTTCCTGAAATTACACATTTTGGCCTTTATAAGGCCCCGCAAGAGCCCTGAGATCAGCCCTGTTTTTTTGCCTTTTTCTCGAGCTTTTCCAGTTTCTTTTCCTTGGCCGTTTTGGCTGGGGCTTTCTTTACCTCTTTTTTGGCATCCTGACCTTTTGACATAATTTATTGGTTTTAAGGGTTTTCTTTTCAAAAAAACGACTATGATTGCCGGTGGATTGCTGGTCCGCACCGGGCATGATGGCCGTGTTAATCACAACGAACAAAGTTAAAAGAAATTTTATTGTTAACACAGTCCGGCTAAAGATAAGCCTGCTGCAGGCAGCTTCGTCAGAAAGCGGGTTGAACGAGGTCTCAGAGGATATTCAGCTGGTCGGTAACATCCTTCAGTATCCGCTCAAGATTTGCCAGTAGGGGTGCACATTTCTCCTCGCCGTCTCCCGGGAGTGTCAGATTCTCAACCTGAACGATGATTTCCGTGGCTTGTTTCACACCCAGTACCATGATGGAGGGTTTCATTTTGTGGAGAGTGAATTTGACCTTTGCAAAATCCTGGCTGCCGGGCAGTTCCCTGATCACCTGCAGGGCATATTCACCCTGTTCAATAAAGAGCCGGATCATTTCCTGAAAAAAACGGTCGTCCCCGGCTGCAATGGTGCGGAGTTCAGTCAGATCAAATAGTTTTTCCCGGTTCGCTTCCATGATGATGGTTTTTGCGTTGGATAATCGGTCGTTTTGAGAGAAAGTGCAGTATGTGAATGATTCAGATCTCGTCGTTTTGTTTTTTCCGGTAGAGGGTCGATTTACCCACGCCAAGTTTTTTCGCTACCAGCGGGATGTCGTTCTGGTATTTGTCGAGATATGAATTGATGATGATCCTTTTATGTTCTTCAAGGGTCATCTCTCCAAAATTAAGGAAGTCGCTGGGACGGGAGGTATGCGAATAGACAATGTCCTCGGGCATCAGCACCTTTCCGTTCGACATCACCACGGCGAGGTCGATGATCGCCTTCAGTTCGCGGATATTGCCGGGATATGAATAACGCAGCAATTTGTCACTGGCCTCGCTTGAAAACACCACCTGGTGCAGTTTGTTTTCCTTGCAGAACATGTCGGCAAAGTGTTTGGCCAGGATCAGGATGTCGTTCGTGCGTTCTCGCAGCGGGGGAAGGTGGACCGGCAGGCCGAGCAACCGGTAATAGAGATCCTCCCTGAATTTTCCCTTGGCGGCCTCCTCCTTGAGATCGCGGTGGGTGGCAACGATCAGCCGAAGGTCAAGCTGGATGGTCTCTTTTCCGCCGATCCTGACCAGCTCACGCTCCTGGATGACCCGGAGCAGTTTAGCCTGAAGTGAAATGTCCATATCGCCGATCTCGTCGAGGAATAGGGTTCCTTCATTCGCCTCTTCGAACCGGCCGGTTTTGCGTGTATCGGCTCCGGTAAAGGCTCCTTTTTCGTAACCGAACAACTCGCTTTCAAGCAGCTCTTTAGGAATGGCCGACATGTTCACGGCGATAAAAGGTTTTTTACGGCGTGCCGAATTGTAATGGATCGCCTTGGCCACCACCTCCTTGCCGGTCCCGGTTTCGCCGGTTACCGAAACGTTGATGTTGGTATTGCTTGCCTTTTCAATCAGCGAATAGATCGTCCTGATCGCCTGGCTGTTGCCGATGATGGTCTTTTCGAAATCGTACTTCCGCCCGACCTCCTCCTGGAGCATCTCCACCTGGTTTTTGAGGGCTCGTGTCTCGCGGATGCGGATAAGCACGTTCCAGAGGCGGGCGCGCGAGTCCTGTTCCTTGACAATATAATCATAGGCCCCGTCTTTTAAAAGGTCGAGGGCGGTCGAAACATCCTGCTGACCCGAAACAATGACCACCTGCGATTCGGGGCTGAACTGCCGGATCTTTTTAAGGACCATCGCGCCGTTCATGTCGGGCAGGGCGTAGTCAAGCGTGACGACATCAGGCTTTTTGTGGAGGTTGGCGATCAGCTCCTTCCCGGTCAGGAAGTGGGAGATTTCGTAGTCGGGATTCGACGACAGGTAGTGTTTCAGATATTCTCCGTAGAATTTATCATCCTCCACTATAAAAATTGAGAAGCTACTCATGGTTTCCGGAATTGGGATAAAATGGCCAGGCTGACAGTGATTCCCAAAAAGACAAAGATATGAAAAGGTTTCGGTCAGGAAACACAATTGCGAAATAATTAAGCATTGAATTGGGCTTTTTTTCGGGCAAGCGGCTGCTCAATGCTCGCAGAGCGCCAGGATGGCGTGATACAGGTTGTGGACTTCGTCCAGTTTTTTGGTGATCGTTTTATCGCCGGCCTTTTTGATGACCATCTGGTTGACGGATGCCGCCCCCTTTACGAGGTCGTCGATCGTTTTTTTAATCTCCGGCGTGTTAAAGGAGGCGGGGAACCTGCCTCCTTTCAGGGCCTTCGCCTTGGAAAGCAACTCACCGGAGCGCTCCCGCACGGGTTTCAGGTTTCCCTCTTCCGACGGGTGAAAGGTCTGGGAAATAATATCGTGGAAATCGTTGAGTTCAGTCCAGCCATCCTTCTCGATCCGTTTCAGCAGGGGATTGGCAAGGGCATCGGTGTAATTTTTATTGACCGCCTCCCAGTTGATGGCGCCGGTTACGGCCGAAAGGTAATCGCCGCGCTTGTTCTGGTATTTAAGGTAGTAGGCGTGTTCCCACACATCAATGGCCAGGATGGGGATTCCCCGTTCGGGCGAGACATCCATGATGGGATTGTCCTGGTTGGGAGATGAACAAACCGCCAGCTTCTTTTCGGGGGTGACATAAAGCCATGCCCAGCCGGAGCCGAACCGGGTGGCGCCTGCCTTGTTCAGCAGTTTCTTCAGGCTGTCGGGGGTGCCGAAGGTTGCCATGACCGCTTTCCCGACTGCGTTTTGCGCATCAAAGGGGCTGTTCAGTCCGAGGGTATTCCAGTAAAGGGAATGGTTGTAATGCCCCCCGGCGTTATTGCGGATCGGATCGCCATATTCCCCGGCATACAGCAGGAGTCCTTCAAGGGGAATTTTCTCAATTTCGGTACCCTTCAGCGCATTGTTGAGGTTTTTTACATAATTGGCATGGTGTTTCGCGTAATGGATCTCCATGGTCTGTGCGTCGATCACGGGTTCCAGTGCATTGTAGCCGTATGGCAGCTTCGGGAGTTCAAAGGGATAACCCTGGGCCGGAAGGCGGTTGACCATTCCTGCAAGGAGGATTACGATCGTCGCAATGACAACAGATTTTTTATTTTTCATGATGTTGATTTTATGATGAATTACTTCCCTGCAGCTTTTCCACAGGAGGAAAATTTTATGGATCGGCAGGATCGGCCTCAGATGTCAGGGTATCAGGGTCACCGATCCGTAGACAACCATCGACTTGCCGGGGTTGATGGTCAGCGTGGCGCCGCTCTGGACATTGAGGTTATGGCAGAAGGTCAGGTTGATGGTATTGATAACCGGGTAATGCGGTTTGTTGGAAGGAAAGGTCAGGTCGTATAGCGTTGTCGGTACGATGCCCGTGCTCCAGTTGGCCGGGTTGTTCCAGTTCGAATCGACGGCGCCGGTCCAGGTGGCCGTTGAAAAAACAGTCGGTTCGTCGGTCCACACCTCGAGGGCGGGGTCGCCGAAAAGGTTGCAGTCGAACTGGCACCACCGCTGTGCCCCGGGTTCGAATTCCAGCGGCAGGCCGATCCAGGGGGCTGTTTTGATTTTCGAGATCATATGGGCATTGCCGATGTGCCTGTCGGGCAGCGTGTCACGGTACATCGCGCTCACGAATTCCCTTTCGAGGTGCTCCGAAGGACCTTCGGAGGTTCCTTCGTCGAACCAACCGTATCGGGAGTTGAAAATGCCCGCAACCAGGAAATTATTGATGGCGACCGCCCTGGCGCCGATGCAGCCACCCGACCAGTCCCAGGCCCCGTCGTCACATCCCTGGGTATAAACGATTTCGTAATTGTGGGTGATTCCATCCACTGCGGGAAAATTTACATTGGTTATTTGCGACATGGAAAGCCGCATCGAGTAAGTTTCATTTGCATGGCCGAGATGGTGGATAAATGATTTGCCGCTATTGAAACTGACGAGGAGTTGGCTGGGGCTCCATGTCCAACTCAGACTGTCATATAATTTTTCTATGTTGTTTGTTGCGGGTGGGATGCCATGGGTATAATACCCATTGTCCCCGTGGTTGCCGATCAGCAGGTTCATGTAAGTACTGCCGTATGTCAGGGGGCCGCCATACAGCCATTCCCCGGCCAGCAGGGGTTTCTTCATCTCACCGAGTACCGGGTTCGTGAGGTAGGAAACTGTTTTGTGGATCATGTGGTGCAGTTCGGCCGTATCGTTCACCGTAAACCGCCCCACCGAAACATCGGGCAGCAGGTCGGCGGCGTCGGCGGGTTCACCATAGATGTGGTTCCCGTTCAGGTCGAAATTCCCGTCGAGGCCCGAAAAATAGAGATCGGCAGGAATGTTGTAATCGGTATAGTAGCCTCCGCCCGACCAAACCTGGCAGAATAATCCCCTTGCCGGGACCAGTGGCGGGTTCCCGGCAAGCAGCACGTATTGGATGCCCGATTGCTGGTGCTCGGCAATAATGTAATTCCTGATCTTCTCGGCCGCGTCGTAACCGGTTCCGTAAGTGGTAAGGCTGTCCACCGTTACGATTTTTGAGATGATTCCTTTTACCGCGTACATGGAGGTGAGCGCGCCGAACTCATTTCTAAAAGCTGCCGGCGAAATGATCAGGTACTGGTAGGAGGTTGCGGGAGATTTCCGCACAGGATAAAAGGACATCATCTCCGGGTTTTGGGCGGCACTGCCAACAAGCCTGGCGATGTTCTCCGATGCTGAAAGGTGTTTCATCGCTTCACGCGAACGGTCGTCGGGACGGGTGACGATACGCACAGTGACCCTGGTGAAATAGGATAACTGTCGTTTCGCCGGATTGTATTTTACGGGAGAAAAGGCTGAAAGTGCGAAAGCATAGCCGTCGAGGTACTGGGTGAGTAGTTGGGCAGGGGAGGGCGGGGCATAAATCCGGTTCTGACGGTATATCTTGTCATTCCTGATGATGTTGCCGCTGTTCCCTTCATTGATCGTGCGGATATGCTGCTTCGGGGCGATAAGGAATTGACCGGGAATGACTGTTTCGCCCATGCCCGTGATTTCAATCGACACGGCTGCTTCTCCGGGAGGAAGCATCAGCATCACTTGGTGCCAGGGAAGCAGGGGTTCGCCGGGAACGCCGGTAAGCATGGTATTGCCGAAATTCACGGTCTGGTATTCACCGGCGGCGGCAATGGTATAGTTGCTGAAATGAAATGTTTTTTCAACGCTCCCGGCCGACAGCAGCAAGGGAACCACCACCAACAGGAAAACCGATATCTTTGCTTTCATGACCCGCTTCTTTTACTAAGTTCCCCAACGGTTTCACGAACTCCCCGGGCAGCCGGGGTTGGTTTTATGCCGAACCGCTGTTCAAATTTACTGCTGTCGAAAAAATAATCCCGGTCATACTGGTAGAGCATCTCAGGGAATTCCTTCATCACCGGGATAAATAACCCGGTGAGCCGGACCATGAATCGTGGCAGGACCATGTATTTCGGGCTTTTTCCCATCTCCGCTGCAAACAGGGCGATCCACTGCTCGCCGGTGAGCGGCTGGCTATCGGTCGGCAGGTTCCACACCTGGTTGTAAGCATCGGGAGTATTTCCAAGCAGTGCGGTTGCCCTGCCTGCGTCAGGGGTATAGGTGAACGAATGGCGGACTTTGGCATTGCACAGCCAGTTCGATCGCTTGTTTTTCAGCATGTTTTTGTAAACCATCTCGATCATCATGCTCTGGGAGAGGATGGGCCCGTAAAAATCGGCCGACCGGGCGATGATGGCCGTAAGGTTCCCCTTTGCAACCTGGTCGAGGACAAGTTGGTCGAGCCCGGCCCTGATTTCGCCCTTTTTGCTGGTGGGACAGAACGGGGACGCTTCGGTCATGTGCCGCACGCCATCGCCGCCGATCATGTAAATGTTGTCGAAAAAGACAAGCTTGCAGTTGTGCTCCACACAGGCGTCGATAACATGCTGCATCAGGACGGGCCAGACCGCCCGCCAGATTTCGGTTTTGTATTCCAGGCCTACGGTAAGATAAATGATCTCCGAGCCTTTGACCGCTGAAAAGACGTCGTCGCGGTTCGTCAGATCAGCAGGGAAAAGGGTATCCGTTTCATTCACCTTTCTGGGATGCCGGCTGACGAGCCTGATCTCACTGGTATATTTGACCAGTGCTTTGGCCAGTTCATTCCCAATCGCCCCCCCTGAACCCAGTATGGTTTGCATGTTGTCTCTTTTTAAATGAAAAATCCAGTTCCTTTATTCGTCACTTGTCATTCGTCACTCGTCACTCGTCATTTTCACCAGTGTTTCCACCGTCTTCCAGTTCCTCGTGGTGGCTGTAACTTTCAACCTGCTCTCGAATAACTGGTTGGTCAGTTTGGTATTGCCGTACCCGTTCGGGCAATAAAGATACACCTCTTTTCCTTTGATAACAAATTCATCGGGTAAAAAAGAGACCTCCATGATCCTGTTTTCAAGATCGTTGGCTGCAACATCGGACAAAAAGGTGACGTGCAGTTTCGCTGATTCATCCGGTTTACCGGGTAAAAAAGGGTTGTTTTTGCTGACACTTTCAAGTTCCTCCCTGGTACGAATCACCACCGGTACCTCGAACCCGAAGTGCTCCAGTATCTTTGCCGCGATCTCCGCACACAGCCGGGCAGGATCCGCCTGCCCGGAACGGAATATAATGTTTCCGCTCTGGATGTAGGTTTTCAGCCCGGTAAATCCAGTTTCAGCGAGCACACGCTTAAGATCCTCCATTTTGATCATTTTATGTCCGCTTACATTGATGCCGCGCAACAAAGCTATATAGGTGTTCATGGTTATTTTGTTGATGTAACAAACATTGAAAACGTCATTCGTCATTCGTCATTCGTCACTCGTCATTTTTCCTACCGGGCGATGTTGTTGATCATCCCCCTGAAGATCAGCCCGTGGAACGGCAGGTTTGCAAACCAGTAAAGCCTTCCCCAGATACCGTGCGGCCTGAAGGTAGCCGTTTGATGCAGCATGTTGTTATGATCGATGCTGAATTCGAGCCACCCTTCACCCGGGAGTTTCATTTCGGCGTAAAGCAGCAGACGGTGTTCTTTTTTATCAGCCAGGATGACACGCCAGAAATCGAGGGCATCGCCCGCGGAGATCTCCCCCTGGCTGGTTCGTCCCCTCCCGATGCCGACACCGCCTACCAGCCGGTCCATGAACCCGCGGATGTTCCACAGCAGGTCGGCAAAATACCATCCGTTTTCACCGCCAATCGACCAGATCTTTTCCATCGCCCGGCCGGTATCGGCCACTTTGCGGGTCCTGCTGTCCTTATAGCACCCGTAAACCGGCACCTCGATAAATTTTGATAAACCGGTCGTAAGGCGGTGGCTGGTGAGGGCATCCTTCCAGCTCGACAGCACCTGGTGCTGTTCAATCTTGTCGAAAGCGAGTTCGATTGACTTATCATAGGTAATGGGGGTGATCCCGAGCATTTTTTCCAGGTCATTGTCGCGGCACACCACCTCCACCTTCATGCTGTTCACCAGCTGGGTGGCCAGGGAGTAAGAGATGGAGGTGACGAAAAAGAGCCAGTAAGAGGAGAGTTTGGGGGTCATGATCGGCAGGATGCCGATCCACCTTGGCAATCCCCTGATCCGGGCAAACCGCAGGAGCATCTCCTTGTAGGTGAGCACTTCGGGTCCTCCGATGTCGAAACTCCGGTTGTAGGTTTCTGGTTTGAGCATGACCCCCGAAAGGTATTCGATCACGTTGCGCACAGCAATGGGCTGGCAACGGGTGTTGAGCCAGCGCGGGGCGACCATCACGGGGAGTTTTTCAACCAGGTCGCGGATGATCTCGAAAGAGGCGCTTCCCGAACCGACGATAATCCCGGCCTTGAGGGTGGTGAGGGAATAGAAGGGAGAGCCAAGGATATCCTCCACGTTTTTCCGCGAAGAGAGGTGCTTCGACAACTCCTTTTCATTGACGATCCCGCTCAGGTAAATCACCTGCCTGACCCTGGTTCTTTCCAGCTGTCGTTTGAAATTCATGGCCGAACGGGCTTCCAGTTCCTCGAATCTTCCCTGTTTGGTGGCCATTGAATGGATCAGGTAAAAGGCAACATCAAAGTCGACGGGGATCCTTGAAAGTTCCTCCTCTTTTAAAAAATCGACCTCGATCACACTCAGAAGTTCGCTGTTAAACCGGGTCGCGTCGAACCTGTTGGTATCCCTCACACAGCAAACGACCTCATGGCCGTTCTCAAGCAGGACGGGCAGGAGGCGTTTTGCAATGTAACCGGTGGCGCCGGTAAGGAGGATTTTCATAGTTGTAAAATTACTAAAATAGGTAACAGAGCCACCGGTTAAAGTTCGAACGGACTACTGCCTGCGCAGTTTTGTAACAAGCAATGTGCCTTCCGTAATCGTTTTTGTGGCTGAGCCGGTGTAGGTTTTACCCACAAAATTGAAAGTGCCGGCAATTTTATTGTTCACCGTGTCGCAGGTGGTCAGCGCCAGTGTCCCTGACTGGGAATCATAGGACTCGGGGCCAAGGTCGTAGGTGAGCCAGGCTGCGTCGAAGTTTGCCGAGGCATTGTATGTGGCAGCAATGGGATGAAAGTGCATCTCCAGGACCTGCTGCCCGGCTTTGAAGGCATACACATCCATTTCGCGGTTGAAGGGAGAAACTCCCAGGTTATACAATACAGCGCTGGCCGAATCGACGGTAACAGCCGTGCCGTCGACCTTAAACGTGAATGCCGAGGGATTAACCACCGGGTTTGGTGCCGTGGCGCTTTTCTTGCAGGAGGCGGACAAGACCACGATCGAACAAAATGCAAGGGATATCAAAGAAAAGTGTTTCATACGGGTTCAATTTAGTTACAGTTATAACATGCCCCTGGCGACCAATGACTGCAAGCTGCAGTGCCCGGCCGGATAAGACGGCACAAAAATAAAAGATATTTGGAATAAATCTAAATAAAAATGAATTCGGGAGACTACCCGGCAGCCACGACTGAATAGATCAGTTCATCCAGAACTTGCCCGTTCTTGCAGATCGATTGATGAAGCCTCGCCTCCAGGTGCATGCCGGCCTTTTCAAGGACACGCTGCGAAGCCCTGTTTGTTGCAAAGGTGGAGGCGAAAATACGGCAGATGTCGTAGGTTGAAAATACATACCGGATCACCTGTTTTACCGCTTCGGTCATGATCCCCCTGCCCTGGTATTCTTCGGCAAGCCAGTAACCGATTTCCGCGTTTTTCCGGTGAACATCCGCCTGGGGATAGAACCCGATACAGCCGCAGGCGACTTCCTCCACAACGATTGCAAACACCCTGCCGGGCAACTGGCTTACCGCATGGGGCTGGCTGCCGTCGGAATTGCCGGCATGGACGAAAACGATGCCATCTTCGGGGGTATAGGGATGGGGAAAGGCGTCGGCCAGGTTGTCGGCGATCCTTTTGTTGTTGGCAAACCTGACAAGGTTGTCCAGGTCGTCCATGGTCCAGGGCCTCAGCGTGAAGGCAGGCGGTGGCGTTTTCATAGGTTGGTGATTGGTTTTACCTGGTTTGTTTCCTGCTCGATTTTGCCCTGGGATTGTAATCCAGCGCAAGCCGGATGAAATAGTCGAGGTCCTGGTCGCGGTCGATCCCCTCGGGATCAATGAAGATAAAACCCTTCATCGGCCGGTGGGTGAAATCCATTTCGTGGCATCCTTTCCTGCTGAAGGCCTCACAGGTCCTTTCAGGGTCGATGCGGGCCATCATCATCTCGCGGACAACCCCCACGCACATCTTGTCGTTCACCAGGAAACAAATACCTCCCATCATCTTTTTATCCTCGAACGCGATGTTCAGTTCCCTGAACTTTTGCCGGATCCGTTCGGTCAGAAATTCGTCGTATGCCATCTTTTTTGATTTAAGGAATCCAAAATTACAAATTGTTGGTATCCGGCTTGTTTTTTATAACTTCGTGTCAAAATTATATTCCATGAACCGAATGTTTACTCGCCGGGAGGCCATCAGGACGATCGGACTGACCATCGGCGCCGCCGCCATAGGGATCAAAGGTTTCTCACAGACCGGGGAGAACGTGGTCGAATACGACCTGAATTACAACGAGGTTTACCAACCCATCGACAACCCGCTGAACCGCCCCATCACGGCCATCACCTGCGGGGCAGGGAACAGGGGCAATGTTTACGGCGATTATGCCGCAACATTCCCGGGGCAGATAAAAATCGTCGGGGTGGCCGAACCGATCGCCCTGAGGAACGAACGATATTCGAAGTTGCACAAGATCGACGATGCTAACCGTTTCAAGACCTGGGAAGATGTTTTCAAACGGCCGAAATTCGCCGATGCGATCATCATCACGATGCCTGATTACCTCCATTACGAGCCCTGCATGAAGGCGATGGAGATGGGATATGATGTGCTGCTCGAAAAACCGATGGCACAAACGGCGCAGCAATGCCGCGACATCCTGGCCATGACCCGCAAAACCGGCCGCATCGTGGCGGTTTGCCATGTGTTGAGGTACTCTCCCTACTTCATCCGGATGAAACAGCTCATCGAAGAGGGTGCCATCGGGGAACTTGTCAGTTTCCAGCACATGGAACCGATTTTTCACATCCATATGTCGCATTCATACGTGCGCGGCAACTGGCACGATTCGAAGGCGACCACCCCCATCATCCTGGCCAAGAGCTGCCACGACCTCGACATCCTGCGCTGGATGATCGGGCGGAATTGCAAAAACATCGTGGCCATGGGCGACCTCAAGTGGTTCAGGAAGGAGAACGCCCCTGCGGGCTCCACCGACCGGTGCATGAATGGTTGCGCCGTTGAATCGACCTGCCCCTATTCGGCCATGAAGATCTACTATCGTGAACGGGGGTGGCTCTATGTGTTCGACCTCCCCGATGACAAGACAAAGGAGGGCGAAGCCGTTCTCGAATACCTGCGTACCACAAATTACGGCCGTTGTGTATACAAAATGGAAAATGACCAGCCCGACCATTACATCACTTCTATCATGTTCGACAAGAATATTACAGCAAGCTTCTCGATGGAGGCCTTCACCTCGTACAGCGGTCGCCGAACACGGGTGATGGGATCAATGGGCGACATGGTGGGCGATATGGAGGAACTTACCATTACCGACTTCCGCACCGGGAAAAGCGTGAAACTGGTACCGAAACCCGATGATGCCGAATACTTCAAGAACAGCGGTCACGGGGGTGGAGACTGGCTTTTGATGCGCGATTTCGTGATGGCCATTGCCAACCAGGATCCCAAACGGCTCACCTCGACCATCGACCAGTCGATTGAAAGCCACCTGATGGGTTTTGCCGCCGAGGAAAGCCGGAAAACCAACCAGGTGGTCGCAGTCACCATGTAGAACCAGGGCATATGCCCGTGAAAATGATTCATTATTGTTAAACCTTATTTGATTATGAACTGGAGAAAAATCTTTTTAGTCGTTTTTATCATTGTGGTGCTGATTGCCGGATCGGCCTCCATTATCTTTTACCCCATGTACCGGTTCATGTTCCAGGAAACGAGCCGTGATTATGATAAAGGGCTGACGATCATCCAGGGAGGCGGCGGAAACAGCGGGTTGCTGGTAACCGACAGCGCCGTGGTGGTGATTGATACGAAACTCAGCGGGGGAGCTGCAAAACTCTACAAACTCGCGATGGAGAAAGCCGGGGCGAAGAAGGTCATCGTGATCAACACCCATTACCACGGCGATCACGTGAACGGGAACCAGTTTTATAAAGGCAGCGACATATACATCGGCGATTATGACCGTAAATTCCTGCTTGCAGACATGGGTGCTGAAAAAATGCCAAACCATTTCGTCAGGGACAGCGTGATCCTCCATCTCGGGAATGAAACCGTGTGCATGTACAACCTTGGCCAGGGGCATACCATGAACGACATGGTGGTGCTGCTTAAAGGCAGGGGCGTCCTTTTCACCGGCGACCTGATCTTCAACAAGGTCAACCCTTTCCTGAAGAAGGAGAGCAATGCGAACGTCGACAAATGGATCGGCGACCTCGACCGCATGCTGTCGATTCCCGGTATCGCGACGGTGGTCCCGGGTCACGGTGAGCCTGGCGACCGTAATATGATCACAGCAATGAGGGACTATTTCATAGACATGAAAACGGCTGCCGCCGACCCTTCGAAGGAAAAGGCGATGAAGGAAAAATACAAAGACTGGCTCAGGCTTCCCATGATGACCTCCCCTGAGGCGACGATCGGTTATATCAGGAAGCCCTGATCCACCGGCTTGTCCGGGTCGAATTCCCCCTCCCATTTTGCGATGACGGCCGTTGCCAGGCAATTACCGATCACATTGATGGCCGTGCGCGCCATGTCCATCAGTTCATCAATCCCAAGGATAATAAAGACAGGCCAGGCGGGAAGTCCGAAGCTGGCAGCTGTTCCCAGCAGGATCACCAGCGAAGCGCGGGGTACGCCCGCCACCCCTTTGCTGGTGAGCATCAGGGTGAGCATCATCACGATCTGGGTGTCGAACGAAAGGCGGATCCCGGCCATGTTGGCCACGAAGATGGAGGCCATGGCCAGGTACAGGGTGGTGCCGTCGAGGTTGAAACTATAGCCAGTGGGGATGACAAAGGCAACGATTTTCCGGGGAACGCCGAATACTTCCATGTTCTCCATGGCCCTTGGCAATGCCGATTCGCTGCTGGTGGTGGCAAAGGCGATGGTGGCGGGTTCGGCAACCGCCCGCGCGAATTTCATAACCGGTATCTTCAGCAGGAGAATGATGGGCAGGAAAACTGCAAGGATGAAGGCCAGCAGGGCGACGTAGAGGGTCGCCAGCAACTGGAAGAGGTTGAGCAGCACCGACAGCCCCATGTGCCCCACGCTATAGGCGATCGCCGAGAAGACCGCAAAGGGTGCGAAGAGCATGATGATGTTGGTAAATTTGAACATCACCGCGGTGAGCGACCCGGTGAAACGCAGCATAGGTGATCGGAATTCCTCTTTTACCATGGCCACGGCGATGCCGAAGAGGATGCTGAAGACCACGATCTGGAGCACATTGCCGTCGGCGATCGATTTTGCAATGTTCTCGGGGAATATGTGGAGGATCACCTCGTGCCAGGTCTGGGGCTGCACCTGTGGAAGGGTCCCCTTAACCATGTCGGGCGGTATGGTCACTCCCAGCCCTGCGCCGCTGATGTTGATGGCGGCCAGCCCGATGAAGAGGGCGATCGTGGAGACCACCTCGAAATAGACCAGAGATTTCCATCCCATGCGCCCGACCTGCCGCAGGTTGGCATGGCCGGCGATGCCCGTCACCAGTGTGCCGAAGAGCAGGGGCGCGATAATGGTCTTAACCATCCGGATGAAGACCTGGCTGACGACATTGAGCTCTTTTGCGACCGATGGGAGATCGTAGCCGAATTCCACCCCGGCCAGCATGGCCAGGAAGATCCATGTGGTCAGTTTTCTACGCCGAAGGGCAACCACGAACCCGCAGGCCATCGGCAGCCAGCGCAGGACCATAAGCAGCCATGCCGGGATAGGAACGGGGAGGTAATGGTTGGCCACCTGGGCAGCGACGGCCACGGAAAAGACGACAAAAAAACCGAGAATGACGTACCTGTTTCTAAACATCGGGATCGCATCTGAGCGGGTAAAGATAAAAAATTGTGGTCCATGCCCGGTGGATAAGGAGTAATATAATAATATGTAAAATATATATACATGAAAAAGAATAAAATATTTCCAAAAATCATGATTTTCATAAAAAAATAAAAAAATTATACAATTTAATTAAAAAATTATTGACAAACGAAAATCTGTCGTTTATATTTGTAACATCATTACGCGTAATACCCGCTTCATCCCGCATCCTGGCTGGAACTATTACCTAATGATCTTGAAAACGTATCATTGATCCTGTTGACCCCTGAACCTCATCATGCTTGCTCAAGTTGATCATCGTTGCTATTTTTTTCCAGTACCGTACTTCATTTCATTTTTTCGTAAGCAAACACCGGTAGAAACAATCGATATTAACCTGTTGTCCCTGCGTTCATTGAAATCCTGGTAAAAGAGATCCGGGAACCGGGCGCTTTTGTCCCGTCTCCTAACCCGGCAAACAGGAATGATCCTGGTTACTGCATATCGTACGGTCTCCCTTCCGCCCGCACCGTTCCCGGACGCGCTGATCTTACCAGGCACTCAATAGGCCAAAGTTCTGCAATGGTATTTGCCGGGCTGGAGCGACATAATATGGTACAGCTTATGAAAATAACCCTTACCCTTTTTTTCCTGTTTTTCATTTTCGGTTTATCCGCCCAGGTAGCCATCAACTCCGATGGTTCGGCTCCTTCAGGGTCCGCCATGCTCGATGTGAAATCGACCACGCGGGGAATCCTGCCACCCAGGATGAGCACCGCGCAGATGAACGCAATTGCTGCCCCTCCCGACGGGCTGATCGTATACAATACCGGGGTGAGCGCCCTCTACTGGTACAACGGATCAGCTGGGACATGGCAACGGTTCAACGACATGAACTTCACGGAAACCGATCCCGTGTTCCTGCTCCATCCGGCACATGGCATTACAACGGGCAACATAAGCAACTGGAATACTGCCTTCGGGTGGGGGAACCACGCCCTTGCCGGTTACCTCCAGGCAAATTTATTGCAGGGGGCCCTTTTTATTGGGAATTCTTTCAATATGGCCACGGGGGTGCAGATGACAGGCGATGCGACCATCAACACCGCCGGGTTGCTTACGCTGTCGAATACAACCATTGTTCCTGGTACCTACGGGGCCTCTGGCAACAACATCCCGAATCTCACATTCGATGCAAAGGGCAGGGCCACCACTGCCGCCAACCGGTCGCTCACCCCGGCCGATATCAACGCCCTTAACCTGGGTGGCGGAACCATGACCGGGAACCTCAGCATGGGGATTACCAACCGCATCACCGACCTTGCCGACCCGCTTTACGGGATGGATGCCGTAAATATGCAGTTCCTGCAGGACTTTGCCGTATCGGCCGGGAACATCACAGGTACCCTGCCCGTTACCAATGGGGGGACCGGGCAGGCCAGCCTTGCTGCCGGCAAGGTGATGGTAGGCAATGGCATCTCTCCGGTCCTTACACCGGCCAATTTGCACTGGGACAATGCAAATTCGCGACTTGGCATTGTGAATCCGCTGCCCCTTTATACCCTCGATGTCATCGGTGATGTGGGTTGGACCGGGACCCTCCAGAGCGGGTATGTCCCCTGGACCAGGCTTTCAGGGATCCCTTATGCATCCGTGTATTCATCAGGGATTGTTCAATTGTCCAACAGTTATTCCGGGCCCAGTTCATCGCTGGCCGTAACCGAATATGCGTTGTCGGCCGGATTGGCGACCCGGGCGTCCTCGGCCCACACCCACCCGGCATCCGACATTGTATCGGGTGTGCTTCCGGTGGTTCGCGGCGGCACAAATACAGGCAGCCTCGGGTCGGCCGGGAAAGTGGCCTATTCCGACGGTTCGGGCTACGCGTTCACAGGTGCAGGGAATGCCGGCAACGCATTGGTATCGGGAGGAACGGGTGCACCTGCCTGGTTTACCCCTTCGGCGGGCTCCCTCATATTCTCGGCTGCAGGAGGGTCCCTTTCACAGGATAATGCGGCCCTTTTCTGGGATTTGTCAAATGACCGGCTCGGGATTCTTACATCTGCACCTTCCGCCACGCTGAGCGTCGGGGCATCGAGCCAGTTCCAGGTGGCTTCAAACGGTGCCGCCACAGCGAATGTTGGCAATACCGGGGCGGCCATCACAGGCAGCAATACCAATGCTTCGGGGACCGGGGTGGTAGGCATCGGAAACAATCTCGGGGCATGGACTCCGCCGGCAAGCAGCGGGGGAAGCTTTAACGGTGTGCAATACGGTGTGATCGGCAATGCGACAGGGACCTCCCAGACCACCTACTACGGGGGCTACTTTACGGGCGGCAGCCAGGGCTGGGCAAAAATCGGGGGGTACAACGGTGCAACCGCCATCAAGGTAACCGGTGGGGGATCGGCCGGGACGATTGTTGAAAACCAGGAGGGGGAACAGGTCATGATGTTCTGCCCCGAAGCGCCTGAGATCGTTTTTACCGATTACGGAACGGGGAAATTGTCAGGTGGGCGATGCCACATCCCGCTCGACCCTGTGTTTTCAAAAAACATCTCCGTGAATTTGAAAAACCCCTTAAAAGTCTTCATCCAGATGGAGGGTGATTGCAACGGAGTATACGTGACCAATAAATCAGCAGCCGGGTTTGATGTTGTCGAATTATTGAAAGGGACATCGGAGGCCGCCTTTTCATGGTCGGTCGTTTCAACACGCAAGGACACGCGCGCCATGGACGGGTCCGTTGTTTCAAAACATGAAGGAGTCCGTTTCCTCCAATATGCCGGGGATCGTAAATAACCGTTTATCCAGTTCCATAAAAATAATAAATGAAGGCGATCATTACCATACTATCCCTGGTTTGCTGTTGGTTCCCGGGGCCGGCGACGGCTCAAACCTGCGGTGTCATTACCTGCCGGAACAGGATTGTCTGCAGGGATACTGCCAGTTTTCCCCTGCAACAGTGTGAGCCCCCCGGGGGGAAATATTCCTGCGAAACTTCTCCCCCGGCGGTCGACCAGAACTGGTTCCTTCCCGGGTTCGCGAAACCGGGGCCAAACCTCGTCAGGTATATTTTCAACCATGATACATGCTTTTTTAGCATCGTTGTTGTTTCAGCAGATACCGCCGGCGCAATTGCAGGCCCGAACCGGATCTGCAAGGGGGAGACGGGAAGGTTCACAATCAAATCGCTTCCCAATGATACCGCTTATGAATGGAGTTTCCCGAATGCCTGTTTTTTCAAAGTCACTCCCGACACTGCCGCAGGGGTTCTCTTTCCTCCGGGTTCAACCTCCGGTTATCTCACGGTCAGGGGGATCAATGCCTGCGGCAAAGGAACCGCCTCAAGCCTGTATGTTTCGGTTGAAGATCTGCCGGATGCGCGGATCGTGCGCCGGGAGGATACGGTAGCGGTTGCCGACACGGTTTGCATGAACGCTGAGGTAACCTACCTGCTGTCGGGCAACACCTCCTCCGACTCCATCCATTGGACCGCGCACCTGGGCAAGGTCACCGGGAATGCCGGAGAACCCGTGGCAACGGTCCGCTGGGGTAACCTGCCCGGCATCGATTCATTGTCAGCCTGGCTCCGGAACCCTTCCGGGTGCACCCGGTCTGTTTTCAGAAGGGTCGTTATCAGGGATCAACACGCCCCATCGCCCTCAACAATATGGCAATTCGGCTGCAACATGCTGGTTTGTAGTGATTCTCTGGCCGGGTGTTATCAATGGTTCAGGAATGGACTGCCTTTCGGGGGTGTGGTTGCCCCGTCGGGACGCTATATCCTGGATACCCTTAACCGGTCAACTTATACCGTGCTGACCTGTTCCGACCAGACCGCATGTTCCTGCTGCAATCTTTCCGCGTCGTACCAGCCGCTGAAGACAGGATGCGACGACGGAGAAACGTGCATGCAGGTTTCACCGAATCCGGCAAACGGGATTATCGTTGTCACGGTAACGGGCAAACCCGACCCTGAAGGTCGTATCCTGGTCTTCAACCGGTTGGGTTCACTGGTCCGAAAGGAGCGAATCCCCCTGGGGAGCCTGACAGTAGACCTGTCAGCCCTGCCGCCGGGGATCTGTTTCATTGAATTCATGGGAATAAACGGCACCCGGCTCACCTCCAGGATCGTAAAGTTGTAAAGCATGAAAAAGAGCACCATCCCTATTCTGTCAGCCATGTTGCTTATGTTTTTCAGCAATTCATGGCTATTTGCACAAACAGAATTGCAGGATACGGATAAAACGGCAGCATTGATCAGGAATTACCAGGACCTGTCGGGACTGGGAAACCCGGGCAGTGCCTACACCGATACTGCTACGATCAATGCCTTCAGGGAGCTTTTTGAACTGAATGCAACCCATTACTGGGACCTGTACAGAACCCGGTCGCCAAAATCGGGGTGCGTATTGTCCGTTGATGACTATCTCGACAGCGTAAACATGGTTTACAACGGGTTAAAACCGGTCGTGTCATATGGAACAACGGTGATAAAACGAGCGATGGACGGGAGGACAACCATAGTTTACATGGTTAAAATCAACTCATTCCAGGGGCCTGGAGACGGGCAGAAGCACAAATTCACGCGAAACCTCGTTCCCCTGAAACTGATGATCAATCTCCACGGAGATGGTGCATTGATAGGGAATGTGGCCCGCGATTCCAGGCTTAGCCGCATCAGGAACCTCTCTGTTTCCACAGGCCTACCCATTTTTTCAGGAATTTCCGGAGGTCTGTTCTCCCATCCTGTTTCAAATCTCGATCGCACGGTCGCCTCCCGTTGGGACATCGTGAAATCGGGAGGATACAACCTTGGCGTCGAGGCAGGCATCCGCATCGACCGGCATAAACCCGACGGACTCCTCCTCGATGCCGGGATCTGCTATGCACAGACAAATTATCATATCTCCGTCCATGACTATCAATACCTCCACCGCGAAATATTCAGGTGCCCGGGTAGCACCACCCTCCGGGATTTTGAATGCACGGTGGCCGACCGAACCCACCTTGTTACCGAAAAACTCTCCATGAGCACCATCTCCCTGCCGCTAACCCTGAAATGGTATGTCCCGGCAGGATCGGCCATCAACCAGTCAGGAGACAAAATGGGGCATGCCGGTAAAATCAAGCCTGCCTCCCCGTTCAGGGTCAGGTTTTACCTGAAGGGAGGGTTGCAGATTTCCCTGCTGTCGGCCAAGGCCGATGCAGGGTACAATTTATCTCACAAAGGGGAGGGAAAATTTTACTATGTCCGCGATGCGCAACTGCCCGATTCAGCAAGGGAATGGTTTTATCTTAACGATGCGGATGCACGGAATTCGGGGGTGGACTTTTTTGGAAGCAGGTCCTTCCAATACACGACAACGGTCAGTCTTCGCAGGGCATACCTGTCGGGGGTGATTGCAGCAGGGGCAGAGGTGAAACTGAACCGTTTCTGTATAGGGATCGAGCCATGGTTCAACGCCGCGATTACTTCCATATCGGGGCATACTGGCAAAACGACCTACCCTTTGTATCCCGGCGCGCAGTTCGTAAGCTTCATCCAGACGTTCAACGCACCAAAGATTAATTCAATCGGGATCAATGTCATCGTCGGAATGATGTTTAACCGGAAATATTGAAAAATGGAGCGATTACTGCTTTTCATGTTCTCATTTTTTATTTTGTTGCCACCGGCTGCAACCGGCCAGAAATCCGCCCGGAGACAACCGGCATGCCTTCTTGATGCCGGCCGCGAGGTAAGGATCGACCAGGTGATTTCCGACAAGGGTCCGAGGTTGCCGCGGCCCTGGGTGGTCTATTCGAACAGGGGCGCCGATTTAGGTAAAAAGTATTACGTCACCGACGAAGATCTTACCCGTTTCCATGTCTGTTCGGGGAGCGGCACCAGCGGACTGACCATCAGGCAGGCCAGCGAGGTTGGCTGGAGATCCAAGCAGGATTTCCTTTTTCACTTTTCGGCGGAATTCACCCCCGATGCGCTAATCCACCGGAAATGTGTGGTGCTGAATTCGCAGGGGTTGGTCGACAGTATATGCAAGGGGTTGATCGAAGAGTCGAGAATACCGGTGTACTGTTCACCGACGGCCCGGGAACCCGACAGGGTGTTACCCCTCTATTCGATCTATTTTATTTACCAGGCAGAAAATAAAAGATACCTTCTTGGAAAGGATTATGTTTTTAACCCCGATTCCTCTTTCAGTTCTCAGATAATCGGCTGGGTGGATGCTGTGAGGGTTTTCAATTATGACAACCGGTTGTGCTTTGAGCCGAATTTCCAGTCGGGGGCCGTCCAGAAAAGAAGGTGCGATACCATATACGGGAATGCCAAAGTCTTTTCGACGGTAAGTGAACTCGGCGTTTTCCTTTCGAACCGGAAGGTCAATATCGAGCCGTTATGGGAAGAACCCAATTATTTTTACATGGCTCCCTCCCTTGAAAAAAATATAAGGAACAGGGCAATGGATTTGAAAACCCTGCGCCATTCCATTAGCAGGGACCGGTGCGGACAGAAATCAGAATGTTTTCGGTCGTCCTTCACCAATGAACAGAAAAGCGCTGAATTTTTCAGGTTCCCATTTCTGGGGATCAGTAAGGGTGACCGGAAGATATTCCAGGTGGCGGCGACCGGCAAATATGTCAGGAGCAGGCAAAGTATCTGTGATTCCCTCTCCTTCAATAAAAGAAGGGTGCATGTTTTTTTCATCATTCCTGATCTGTTTCCCGCGACCTATTCAATCTTTTTTCTCAACCAGCTGCACACGAAATATGCCGGTTTCGCCAAGCAGTACGACGGTTGTTTTTATCCGGGGGAGGGGAACCGGCTGTCGCTCCTGTGCAGCAACCCTTCGGGCCACGATATGTACAACGTGCTGCTCGACAGCCTGATGAGCCATCGTCCCGCCAGCAATACGGGTGACGGTGTGAACTGCTTTTTAGTTTTGAACCAGGTACTCGACCGGGAATCGTTTAACAGCCAGGAAACAAACCTCATCGTCCTGATTAATTCGGGGAAAACCGAATACCGGGCAAATGAAACCCAGAACCGGATTCCGGAGAAACTTGCAGCAAAGAACTGTTACCTGCTTGCCTTCGACCTGGCCGACAATTCATCCTTTTCCTCCGCAGTGGACAATATCATGCGCCGGGCAATCGACCTGTTCAGACAGGATCACGGGTTGGATGCAGCTCCCGTGAACTGGGAGCGGAAAGGCAATTGCATGGTGATGACCAATTACCTGCTGGCGGCTGCCTGGTCGGTTGATACGGCCGGGTTAAAAGGCCCGCAGATCATGGATTATATCCGGGATTCTTATGAGCCTGTGATTTCCACCGTTACCCAGGTTATCGCCGCCGAATGCGGGAATAGAACCGATACGATCCTACTCACGCCCAATGAAACCCTGTTCAGGCAGGGTCTTGAAAAAATCGTTCCCGGTTGCGGCAGGAACATCAGCTCCATGAGAATCCTGCAAAAGGGATTTACGAGGATGCAGTACCAGAACACCGGAGTTTCAACCGACAACATCTGGCAGCCCGAAATTTTAATGACCGACGAAGAACTGATAGATCTGACTACCGCAATCGATCCGCTGACCAAGGATGAAACCTCGACAAATACCTGCAACCGCATCTGCGACCTCTGGGTGACGCTGATCAGGCGGTTTATCGGTGAAAACATCATCCTGGACAACTCCTACCTGGAATATACCATCCCGCAGCTGCTCGACAAGGTGATCGGGACCAGCTGGGGATATTCCTATGCCGGGAAGATCAGGGATTACAACATCCGCCAGATCTGCGAATGCCAGGACGAGGTGAATGAAGCGGCGGTGGAATATAAAAACACACTGAATGAAAAAAACAGGGAACTGAAGGCCATCCTTCACCGGAAACCCTTTACGATTGAAAGGGAACCGGGCAATTCCTCGAATGTGAAATACTATTGGATACCGGTTTCGGTATTGCCATGACGACATCAGACAAATGAATGCATTTGAAATAGAAAACCTGGAGTGTTCGTACCTTGAAAAGGGTCCGGCAGTTGTGTGGATCGAAAAGCTCGGAATCCCGAAAGGAAAACTGACGGTCATTCTTGGCCGGTCGGGCAGTGGCAAATCGACCCTGCTCGAGGCCCTTGGGCTTATGAACAATACGATCAGGGAGGGAAGGGTGACTTATCATTCCCCCTGCAGGGATGAAAACCTTGCCGGGATATGGCACAGGTACCGGAAGGTTGCTGCCATCAGGAAAAACAGGTTCTCTTTTATTTTCCAGGATGATTACCTCATGCCGCATTATACCAACAGTGAGAACATGTTGATCGCGAGGCTCATCCAGGGCGGCATGAACCCGGTACCGGCGGGTGAAATGATTGATCGGCTTACCGGTTCGCTAAACCTGTCGGGGAACGGGATCCGGAATAAGTTCCCATACCAGGTGGCTGGCGGGCAGCGGCAGCGATTGTCATTTGCCCGGGCCATGATGAAAGATTTCGACATACTTTTCGGGGATGAGCCGACGGGAAACCTCGACTACAAAAACTCGGGCAGGCTCATCGGGTATATCAAAGAGACCATCCGCGAAAAAGCCGCCACTGCAATTGTCGTAACACACAACATCGAATTATCGGCAGAGAAAGCCGACAGAATCGTCATGCTCAGCCCATGCGCTGATAAAAACAGGGCCCGTTTCAGCATACAGCCCGATCATGTTTTTGACCGTGACGGGCAGGATCAATGGATCAATTATCCCGAACAGGATGACCTCGTCGCCTTCATAAAGAATGCAATATGAGAATATATTATTTAGCCTTTTAAAGTACAACAAAGAGGATGAGCAGATTATACACCTTCGGAACCACGGTGACGAAAAATGAATTTGCCGCAATCAGGGGTAAGCGTCACCGGACCATCGTATACCTGGTCATGATCCTCGTTTTTACCTTCCTGTGCATCGGGTTTGCAAACAAGGCTCTGGAATATCAGAAAAAGCTGGCGGTAAACCCTTTCTCCAACTGGATAAACATCGAGGTGACCCGCAATGTCCAGGATTCCTCGATGAACCTGCTCCAGGCGCTTTCGGAACCTGCACTGCGGGACAGGTTCCTCATCCGTAACATTTACCTTTCGAAGGGTTTCGGGGCCTCGTTTCTCGACTGCAACGGAATTCCTTCGGGGCTTCCGCTGCCCAAAGCCCGGACCATCGACCCGGGGAGCCCGGTCATCGCCGACCTGCTTGACTCTCCCCTTGAATGCAATACGATTGATCGCCGCAACGTTTTCAGGGAGGAGCCCTTTGGTTTTGTTGTCACGAATGGATTTCTGGAGAAACTTGGCTTTCATGGCGATTCTGTAAAATATCTCTCCTATGGATTGTGCGGGGATGATTACATCCCGGTGCACATCCTCGGGGTTGTAAGGGACCTGCCCGACCACGCGGATGCTTTATGCACCGATTCCTTTTACATCATGAAATCATTCAGTTACCAGGAGGACCCGTTCTTTTCAAAGTTGTTCATTGAAACCACCGACCCCGGTCGGGTTGAAGAATTTAAATCGGGATTGCAACAGGATTTCAACCTGACCGCTGATACTACCGTGACCGATGCAAAAAGGGGACTTGCTGTTCTTTCTTTTTCAAAAAACCTTCCTGCCACCCGGCAGCTTTTCAGCCATCACCTGTCCATCCTGTACCAGTCGGCCGGCCTGAGGAAATTCCATTTCGGCCCTTTTTTCGACGTTGCACCGGATACCTCTGCCGAAATGATTGAAAACTATGTAAAAAAGAAAAGGAATTTCAATTTCGATTACCTGGCCGTTGAATTCAGCCGGCTCGATAAATTACAGGAGTTCTCCGGGTTTATCAGGAAACGGTATAATGTTTCCATGAATATGGAAACGGTGGAGCAGCGGCAGAATTTCCTGTTCTCACTCAATATTTCGCTCGGGGCCATCCTGCTTTTACTGATTATCTCAGGGTTGTCGATCCTGATATTCCTTTCGAACTCCCTGAAAAACCATCTCGACAAAGTAAAACGAAACCTCGGGAACTTCATGGCATTCGGAGCAAGCCGGGGCATGATCATCGGGATATATACCGCTGTGATATTTAAGATATTGCTGATTTCTATCCTGATTGCTTTCGCAGTCGCCTGTGCTGCAGGGGAACTTTTCGATCATTTTATTTTGAAAAGAATGCTGATCCTCGGGTCCGGCCAGGATTATTTTTCATTGTTCAACACCTGGCTCCCGGTTTTTATTTGCATTGTCATTGTGGTTGCCCTTTTAAAAACAGCTGTTTCTGTCCGGAACCTGTTAAAGAAATCCCCCGGCGACCTTATCTACGAGCGGGAGAACAACGCTTCAGCCGGATATTCTCCAGTAAATACATATCCCGATCCGTTATGAAGTATTTAGATCATCATTCCCGGCCTTTTTTGAGCGGCATCCTGTGGCTGCTTCTTTTCGCGGCTGTCGGCTGTACCCAGAAAAATTGCAGCGGCACAAGACCGGAGGCCTGCAGGAGCGATAACCAGGTTCCCAGCCAGTCACCTGAAAAACCAACGGACAGGAGCGGGCATGTGGTACAACCGGCCGGCCCTGGGGTTGCCATTTCCAGGCCAGGCACAGACCGGCCCTTCCCGAACAAGGCTGTAGTTGCCGATCCGCATCCGGCCAGGGCAAAAAATGACACCGTGGCGGTAAACCGCCAGCGCCGCCAGGTCATCACCGACTTCAGGGACCTGCTTTTCATGTACGCGAAAACCCAGTCGCCCAGGGAAAAGGAGTTTTTTAAAACATCGGCCATCCGTAAAATCCACGAAATACCCTCGGTGAAGTTGGTGATCATCCCGCAGGCCGACATATATGCGTTGTTCAGGGAGACCACGCCGGTGGAATCAGGCTGGATCTTCACCCCCATCCTGGATCTTAAAAAGAGCATAATCATCGGGGTTGCTGTGCAGGAGAAAAAGGCGGTATTGTGATCCCTGAAACCTCAAAATGATTGGTTGCAGTTTCACCCGATTTTATATCTTTGAAACTCCTTTTTCGCCGGCCCGGGCGTTCTGCCCGGGACCCGGGCGGAACTGGCGTAAATAAACAAAATCCATTTAAACTTAAAAAATACAACATATGAGCAAGATGAATCCGGTTGTACATTTTGAAATGCCGGCCAGCGACAGGAAGCGGATGGCCGAATTCTATACGGCGGCCTTCGGGTGGAAGGCGCAGATGCTGGGCGAGGAGATGGGTAATTATGTTACCGTCGCCACTTCGGAGACCGATGAAAACGGGAGGCCGAAATTCCCGGGGGCCATTAACGGCGGGTTTTACCCGGTGAGAGAGGGCGAAACTGCCTGTCCATCGATCGTCATCGCCGTGGACGATATCGGGGAATCGATTAAAAAAATCACCGGCGGGGGCGGCAAACTGCTGAACGAGCCGGTTGAAATTCCCGGGGTGGGAATGTTCGTCGCCTTCGCCGACACGGAGGGAAACAGGGTGAGCATCCTCCAGCCATTCATGAACGAGCCGGAATAGCCGGCCCGCCTAATTTGCCTGGAGATTCCGCCATTTATTATTGACACGATAAATTCAACCATCATCATGGAAATTGACATTAATCAGAAGAAAATATCAATTGGTGACAAATACCAGGTATTCACAGGCGGGAAGCTGACCCACACGGCTTCGAGGGAGTTGTTCCACCTGTTCCCGGTGGTCAAGCTGTACGAAGCAGGCACCGGCAGCCTGCAGGCCACGATCAACAAGCGGTTTGCCTGGCTGAAGGCAAAGTACGATATCACCCGCGCCAATGGCAGCGTATTGGAATTCAGAACGGTATCATTCTGGAAAAACCAGTACCAGTGCCGTTGCGGGGGTGATATGTACGAACTGTATGGCCACCGCGGACGAAAATATTCGATTTTCAGGAACAATGTCCAGGTGGGCTGGTGGGATAAAAAGGCCGTCAGCTGGTTTGCCGGGGACAATTATAAAATTACCACCGACGGCCATGCCGATGCTGACCTGCTGGTCACATTCTGCCTTATCATCGATAATTTTAAGAGTGACGACCATGACGGGAACGTGGTGAATTACGACCTTGGCAACCTGTTCTTCGAGGCCAGGAAGTTTGATGATACCTGGCAACCCCGCCTGAGACAACCATAAACTTCCCTGGTCTTTCTTTTTTACGCGGGACAGGTCCCGGAAAATCTCACGGTAATGAACGGGATTAAGCCCTGGCAGAAACATAAACATGAATTTTTAATAAATTTTCTCAACCAATGCCCTGATATGCAGGAATTATGTAATTTTCAGGGCTGTATCAGCCCCTTTAAACCTAAAACCATTATCTCATGACAAAAGCTGAAATCGTTAATGAAATCGTAACCAAAACCGGAATTGAGAAAGAAGTTGTATCGGCGACCGTCGAGGCCATCATGCATACCATCAAAGCAGAAATGTCGAAAGGTGAAAATATTTACCTGAGGGGCTTTGGTACCTTTTTACTGAAGAAACGTGCAGAGAAAATGGGAAGGAACATTACACGCAATACCGCGGTAAAGATCTCAGCGCATATGATCCCTGCATTCAAGCCCGCCCGCGAGTTCATGAGTGAAGTAAAAACAAAGGTCAGGGTAAAATGAGGCTTTTTCCATGAACAATGCGCTTGTCCACGGGATTGTCGGAAGACACCTTTCCCACCGGGGCAGGTTTATTTATGGTTTTGCGGACCTTCGCGGTCTGCGTGCCACGGAATATGCATGGCCGTTTGCCCTGCCGGCAGGGCCGCGGTGAAGCATTAACCGGCATTCTTTATGTTTTTTTTATTTCTGAAGTGCAGACGGTACATTTTATAGCTTTGGGATATATAAGATTCCCATGGCCGACACAAACTCCCCGCCTGCAGCCGGATCTCATCCGGAATTTCTCAACGAATGTACAAAACTGACGCCTGTTCATTACCGGATCCTGGGGATGAGCTGGGCGGGATGGGTCTTTGATTTTTACGACCTGATCCTCTTCACCTTCCTGATGATCCCGATTGCCAAAGAATACAACTTCTCGAACCTCGAGATGTCATATGTGCTGGGAACCAGCCTGGCGGCAACCGCAGTGGGCGGGGTGATCTTCGGGATCCTGTCCGACCGCTATGGAAGACGGCAGGTCCTGCAATGGACAGTCCTTACCTATTCCATCGGTACCTTTTGTTCGGGGCTGGCGGGCAGTTTCTGGCTCCTGATGATCTTCAGGATCATTACCGGGTTGGGCGTCGGCGGCGAATGGGGTACCGGGCAGACCTACATCGGCGAAACCTTTCCGGGTAAAAACCGGGGACGGTATTGTGCCTTCATGCAGACGGGGGCTCCCGTCGGGATCGCGCTGGCTTCGCTGGTTGGCGGGCTGCTGGCTCCGATGATCGGCTGGCGTTATTGCTTCTTCGTTTCGGTGATGCCCGCCTTCCTCGTATTCTATATACGAAGGAAATTACCGGAATCCGACCTGTGGCTGTACCGGAAAAAGGAAATTGAAAAAGGATTTCATACGGTATTTCGGGTCGGTGCCGGGAGTGTCCGCCAGTTTATGCTGCTTTTTTCGCCGCCGCACCGGAAATTCTTCCTGCTGAGTCTTGTCCTGGCCATTTTTGACATGTCGGCCTACTGGCTGACTTACTCATGGATGCCGGGGTATCTCCACGCGGAACGGCATTTTACCTTAACAAAGTCGGTGCTCTGGATTCTTGTCACCCAGAGCGGTGGATTCCTGGGGTACCTGCTTTTCGGCTTTATTGCCGACCGGTTTGGCAGGAGGCCCGCCTACAGCATCTATTCCGTTATCATGGCCCTGGGGCTGATCATGGTGACCCTCTTCTGGGCCGACATCGTCATGTATCCCCCGATCATCCTGGCCTTTATGTTCATGGTAGGCTTCGGCACCGGGATGTTCGGGGGGGGCGGCTCCCTGTTTTCCGAACTTTTCCCCACTTCGGTCAGAAACACGGCCATGGGATCGGCCTTCAACATGGCCCGGGGAATTCAATTCCTCACCCCCGTGGTCATTTCGATGATCGCGGTAAGGTTCGGGCTGGGAGGGGGCATTTCGCTGGCAGCCCTGTTCGCCCTGCTTGCCGGGGCATGGGTTTGGACCTTCCCCGAAACGAAGGGAAAAAAACTCTATGCCGGGGAATAACGGTTTAATTTTGTCGCGCTCCTGCGGTCGCTGTCAAGATGCACCGGCCCGGTTCCTAAGGGCCTTCTATGGTAAGGGTGCCGGCAACATTCAGGTTCTTTGCCGGGTTTACGGTAAGTGCGGCGTTTTTCGACAAAAACAGGTTGTTGCAGTTGGCGGTTGAGATGAGGATCACCGGCGAACTTGGCGTTCCTGCGGGGATGATCACATTATCGGTAACAATCGGTGTGCCCGGCGGGCTCCAGTTTGTAGGCGATTTCCAGTCGGTCCCCGCCGTGCCGGTCCATGTTTTCGAGGTGCCAACCGGGGTGAGTACCGTTACCGTGGTGGGGGTGGAATAGAGGGAGGAGCACGGGGTCTGCACGTAGGCCCGGTAATCCCAGGTGCCAGTATAGGCAGGTGTTTCGGAATAGGTCGACTGACCACTCGTGCCGGCGATGTCGGTAAAGCCACCCCCGTTGTATTGTTTCTGCCAGTTCAGGACCGTACCGAGATATCCTGCCAGGGGCAGGCTTCCGGTAGAGGCGCCGAAATAGATGGTCGATCCGCCCGAGACCGTTCCGGCAAGGGCCGCACTGCTCACCTGACCGTTGTGATAATAGGTGGAGGTGGGCAGATCGTTCATGGCTTGCAGTGTCTGATCGGCATATTCACAATCTCCTCCAAGGTTGTCGGTATTGTTAAAGGTAAGTGCGGCGGTCCCGCTGTAGTATTGAAAGGAGATGGTGAAAATCGTACTGCCGTCCGGTAGGGCTACCGGGTTGAAATCGGAGGCGGTCCATACGAATTTGACCATACGGGTCGTACCCGAAACCGGGCTGCTGGCAAAATTAGCTTGCGGAAATGCAGGATTTACATAACTCATGGTATTAAAATGCAGCATGGTTTCGTCATAATCTATGCGTAGTGTTATTTCCAGGATGTTCGCGAAGTTTACGACTGTGACCGGGATGGTGATCGTCGCTCCCGGGCATGCAGTGGCAATGGCCGCGGTGGTTATCGGTGCATTTGCCGCCCGCAGGGCATAGGGGGCAGCAAGGAGAAAGATCAACAATAAATTCCGGAGGTATTGCTTTGTGTCCATTTATCTTAGGGTTAACCAGTGATTTTATGCTAAAATGTAGTTGATAAAAACGTATAAAAATACAAAATATTCCTTAGGCGTCAGCGCATTGAAACCCGAAATGAACACCTGCCCTGTCCAGGAACAAGCCGGTCGTGCCGGGATACTGGTTATACCTCCATAAACGGAACATGCGGCCGGCCTATTTTCCGAAATTATAGGACGCTCCCACGCTGAGTCCGAAACCGCTTACCGGGAAGGTCTGTTTTAATTGCTTGCTCGGACTGGTACTCGGAATGTTCTCCTTTTTGTCGTACGACTTGACAAATTCTGTCCGCTTCTGGCTTTCCGACAAACCTCCCAGGATATCCGTCCCGTTCACCGTGTATTTCGTCAGGTCATAATATTTCGGGGTATAGTTCATCCCGGTAAAATCAAATTCACCAAAGAGTTTGAAGCCCTTTGTGAGATTGAAATCCATGCCGGCGGCAATGGAATATCCCAGCGGGATCCCTCCATGGTACCGCCCTTCAATGGAGGTTTCGGTACTCCCCGACGTTTTGACTTCGGTGTAATAAATATCGGGAATGATGCCGATCCCCAACCCGAACCGTGCATACGGGTTGTAGTTTTCAAGCCCGGGAGTGATCACGAACGAGGGTATCAGCGAAAAAACCATGGCCCGGTATGAGGTGTTTTTGGTATAACTGTCATATATAGACTCGTAAGTCACATTGGTCTTGGTCTTCAGCCCGAAATGGTCGTTGATGTCCAACTCCGCGCTGAAATAGCGGTTGAACCGGTAGCCGAACCCCAAGTCGACATTAAACCCCTTGCCCGGGGCAAAATTTACAGAGGACAATACGTCGGAGGTTGGCCCGTAATCTTCATCAAATTCATCGCAGGGGTCATAATCACAAAGCCCGATTCCGCCCCCAACTCCCAGGTGAAGGTAAAACCTGCTGTCGGGTTCATCACTCCAGCTCCGGCTGTTATCCTGGGCACATGCAGCAAGTCCCACAATTGCTATGAAACATGCAGAAAGTATCATTGCTTTCATGTTACAATCATTTAAAACTGTGCAATATTGCAATGCCAAAGATAGGTAATAAAATGTAAATAGTCTAAATAAGGTATATTTATTTTTGCGGGGATATCCTGTTTGGTGAATGATAATTTGCACGGCAGCGTAGACCGGCTAACCTGGTGAACATTGGGAATAACCTGCAAGCGGTCTTCATTGGGCGGAAGATCAGGCAGGGAACGATGTTTAAGGTGAAAGGTTAATTAAGGAGCGAAGAGCGGCTGATGTATTGCTTGTCCTGGTGGTAAATGAACAAACAGGTACCCTCTTTGATGGTTTCGACAATCTGTTTGATCAGGTCGGGAGGCAGGGAGGGGCAACCTAAACTACGGCCCAGCCGGCCGGTTCTCCGGATGAAATTTTCAGTGGCGTAAGCGGCCCCGTGAATGATGATCTCGCGCTTCATCGCGTTGTCGTTGAAGCCTTTTTCAACTCCGTCGAGGATCAGCGATAACCCCACGCTCGAACCGAGACATTCCTGTTTTGTAATGTAGAATCCAAGACTGCTCTCGCAGGAGCCGACAACATTGGAGAAATGTTGGGCAAACTCATCGCCGGTCTTGCGGCCATGGGCGACATAGGTATTGAACAGGAGCACCTTATTCAGTAGATCGATTACATATAGCCGCTTGTTCCTGCTCGACTGGGAAAAATCGACAATAGTCAGGATGCCATTATTCCTTAGTTTGCCATTGTATTCAAGTTTATGATGGCCTTTCATGGCAAACTGGAAAACTTCACGGGACAGTCCCTTTTCTGACAGGTTCAGCGATGCGTAAAGCTGGGGCTGATCTGCAGGGTCCGGGCCCGGGTTACCAGCGCCGGCACGTTGTATCAAGGGGATTATCAGCAAAAGGAAAAACAGGAATTGTTTTCTCATGCTGCAAAGATAGGCAAATAATCTCTGCCGGAAGTTTTTAACGTTTTTTTGACAGACTAACGTGCACTAAACCAGGTTATTTGTCCTCTTTCAGCAGGCTTGCCAATCGGTTGTCCCTTTGATAGATATCGTTGTAGAAATTGAGGTTCCCCTGCCGGTCCACCCATGCTGTAAAGTAGCCGATATAAACCGGAATCTTGTGTTTTATTACACAAGTGTATTCCTTGCCCGAACGCATGGCCGCATCAATCCGCTTAGTGGTCCACGCCGGGTCGTCGTTCAGCACCGTGAGTGCCAGGTCCCTCGGTTTCCCCACACGGATGCATCCATGGCTGAATGCCCTGGTCTCCCTGGCGAACAGGCTCTTTGCCGGTGTATCGTGCATGTAAATGTCATTGGAATTCGGGAAAATGAATTTAACCAGTCCCAGGGAGTTGTTTTTCCCCGGTTTCTGGCGTACCTGCCCGTTGTTCCACTCCATGTTGTGTTTTTCAAGGTAATTTTTATTTTTCGCCATTCCGGGCCTGACCTCCTTGCTGATGATGCTTTGCGGGAGGTTCCAGTAAGGACTGAATACAATATAGCTGAGCATCCCGCTGAAGATTACGGTTTTTGTTACATCGGACCCAACGATTACGGGCGATTCGAGTTCTGTTTTCCCGTTGCGGACAAATGTCAGTTTGAACGAAGGGATGTTGACCACGATGAACTCCTTTGCTTTGGCAAATTCGGGCGAAATCCATCGGCATCTTTCCATGTTTACGATGATCTGGCTGATGCGTTCGCCCACCGGCCTGTTCATCTCGCGAACCAGTTCTGCACCGATCATCCCGGTTGACGTTTTACCATTGCGGGCCTGGAATTTTTTAACTGCTTCCATCAGGTCGTTGTCGAAAAGGTTGCTGCCATTGTTATGTTTGAGTTCACCCGTGAGGAGGAGCCGTTCTTTCACCTGCAGGATGATCCTGCCCGTATCGCCAGACTTGTATCCTTTTTTTCCCGGAATGGCGTCGATGGGTTTCCATCCCCCTTTCTTTTCAATTTCGCGGTATTGCTGAAGCACATCCCGTAACTTGTAATACTGGCTGAACAACACACTGTCGTTGCGTTTGAACAATTCACGATCGGGCAAAACCGAATCGAGCAGGGCCGCGAAGGAGACCTGTTTGCGTGGCAGAAGCCAGCCAATGGCCGTAGTGGTGGTATCGGCAAGACCCTTGTACACCTTTTCGGCATAAAACAGGTAGAGGTTGGTGAGCATCAGTTCGGTCTCCGTTTGCGAAAGGTTGTTGTCCTTTTCATTTTCAAACACCCCGTCGATCTTTTCCTGGTATGGAAATTTCGAAGAAACCCCTTCCACGACAAGTTCCCTGATTTTACTGTAGAGGGTCTGCCCGAATTCAACAATTCCTCCTGAATCATACCATATATGCATGAACCTGTTCTGGCGGTAAACCTCCAGCAGATCTTTCCGGTACTTGTTCAGTTCAGGGTAGGAACCATAAAATGAAGCCACCTGGTTGCTGTCGAAAGGCATGTTGCTGCGGTGGTTCACGGTGCCGATAAGCCGGCCGTCTGGCAGTCTACCCGAATGAGCGTTATTTTTTAAATTGCATGACCCGGCTGCAATTAAAAATACCAGGAAGATGGCGATCAGTCCCGCCCAATATATCCTGAGAGGATGTCCGGTTTTTTCTTTTGGCGTAACCATAGTTCTTCCAATTAATTGCAAGTTGCGAAAATAAAGATAATTACGTTCATCGCGGGAAAGGAAACGGATGATTGTTTTCGTTTCAGGGGGGCATAATGATTCCGGACCGCTAAAAACAGTACAGCAGTCCGGTTGGGGACTGCTGCATTGCTTCAATAGCCGATAAAAAAACACAATTCTGAAAAAAAAGAATCTTGTGCTGCCAGCGGTTTACTTCACAATTTTCTGAACAATCCGGATTCCTGCCGGGGAGGTGATCCGCAGCGTGTATATACCATGGCCGAGCATGCTCACATCCACCTGAGGATGGTTGGCACCGCTGGCCAGCGTGAGTGACTGGCGAACCACAACCTGCCCGCTCATGTTGCAAATCTCGGTAAGGCCGGTCGCCGGGGCGGTAACGTTAAAGCTGAGATTCAGGATATCATTGACAGGGTTGGGGTAGAGGGTAAAACTCTCCACAATTGCGGCTTCGCCGATCCCAAGGATGCTGGTCCCATTCATCGTCATGGTGACCGCCGCCACCGGGTTGCCTGCACTGAGGATCACCTTCACGAGTTCGCTGGTGGTATTGGGGAGTTCGGGTTTCAGGTAATAGGTGCCATATGCCATCCCGCTGAAACTGAAGCTCCCGGAGGCATTCACCCTGCGGTAGCCGACCGTCTCGCCCTGCTCATTGGTCAGCAGCATGGTGATCTGCTCTACCTGGCCTGTTTTCAGTCCCACCTTGTTGATATGGCCGTTAACGCCACCCTGGCCTGAAAACATGTGGGTTCCATGGACTAGATTGATGTTGTATGGGTTCTGTGCCTGCCCGAGGTGGACAACCGCAGCCTGCTGCCAGTGGATGACATTACCAAAGTAGGTGGGAAGATATTCGCCGGCAGAATCGAATGGAAGCGCCCAGATGACGTATTCACCTCCCGGCACATAAGGGAATGCATAGGCCCCGATGGGATTCAGGAAACTGGTGGCGACAAAGGGGGGATGGGTGGTGGAGGTGTCAAGTGCAAAGATCATTACCAGCCCGTGGCTCATGGGGATATTCCCGGCGAAGACCTGGCCGTAGAGCTGGTGGATGTCGGTGCTGTCGCCGACCAGGATCTGCTGCGTGCTGGTAAATGCGCAATGGCTCGAATCCTGGCGCACCGTGGCAAGTGTGACGGCATACCAGCCCGGGGCGGCATACAGGTGAGCAATATTTTTTCCGGTACTGGTGGTCCCATCACCAAAATTCCAGGTATATGTTGCCGGCTGGTTATATGGCATGTGTCCCTCAAAACTGATATGCAGCCAGTCGGGCATATGGGTGAACCAGCTGGCACACGGCGGGGGAGGAGGTGGGCCGGCCTGGACATCCTTGCATTCGGTATCCTGGCATGCAGGATTGGTGTGTGTAATTGTCAGGCAAACATGGTAGACGCCATTGGTGGCATAGGTATGAACGGGATTCTTATCGTTGGAGAAGGTGCTGTCGCCGAAACTCCAGTACCAAGACGATCCGCCGCCAACACTCAGGTCGGTAAAATGAAATGTCCTGGATGTGGCATTACTATCGCAATTCCAGGTGAATTCGGCATGGCACCCAACCCCGGTGCTGTCGCCGATGTGGACTTCATGAGTCCTCGAATCGAAGCAACCCCCGGCAAGGCTGTCGCCCATTTTCAGGGTTACATGGTATACTCCCGGCGCCGCATAGCTGTGAAACGGGCTGAAGAGAGGCGAGGTTGAACCGTCGCCAAACGACCATTGCCAGGGCCCGTTGACACCCACCGAAGTGTTGATGAAATGAACATTCTGCGGCGGTGGCGGGGCAAAAGCGGGATAGAAATCGGCATGGCATGGCAGGGGTGATTGACCGGAGCAGATGATAAAATCTATTATAAAATTCTGGTTGCCCGGGCCGAATGGAAAATCGCCGAGGTGGGGATGGAGCACACAGTCAAGGACGGTAACACGCATGATCCCACCGGGAATGGTGCCATTGTTGAAGAAAATGGTATCCACATAGAGCCCGTTCATCATGGTATGGACCTCATGGTGATAAACGAAACCGCCACCGGCCGAATCGATATCGATATGTACAGGGTAATTGGCAAGCGGCGCTCCCGTAACGCTGTCGGTAACATAGCCTGACACATGGATGGTGTTTGTCTGCGCCATCAGGCTGACGGCAGCGAACCATACCATGAAAAGGAGGATCATTTTTTTCATCGGATTATTTTTTAAGAGTTGGATGCAGTTGTTTTGTTTGTTCCAATATAATAAACCCTGGATCGGTTAAACGTTGCCCGAAAAATGCATCATTATCCTATAACTTTATCAGCAGGGCCGATCTCATGCCTGCCGACCAGGGTTTTTTAGTATTGACCGACGATTCGTATACGGAGTTAAAATAGTACCTGATTTCGGGTTCAAGTTCCAGGCTGAACCTCCCGGAAAGTTTCAGGGATGCACTGATTCCGGCCACTGCCTGCCAATTCAGGTCGATGCGGTCGGGCGAGATATCGTTGATGGAGATGACCCGGTCCATTCCCGCGTTGTAGGACCCTGACAAATTTTCGGTCTTCAAAAGCAGCGACATCACAGCGCCTCCCCTGATCCCCAATGATATTCTTGAGTTCTGCCAGAAGTCGTATCCCAGGATGAGGGGGATCTGCAGGTATGTGTAGCGTTTTTTAATGTAGGAATAGTTGTTGAGAAGGGTCGTGTCATAAACCTGCTTATTCGTTGAATAGTAGGTCGCAATAAGGTTGTAGTGCATTGCGTCCCAGTTGAATTGAACGGAATCGAGGAATGAATAGGTTCCGACGTATGGATTGGTTTTAACCAGCATTTCGTTCGAACCGGTGGTGATGCTGAGCCCCAGACCGGTCCTTACCGAGTATTTGCCGAAATGGAAGGTGCCGTCCACCCCCATATTGTTGACGAATTTCTCCCCGTTGAGTGTGTTGAACATCCATTCAGGACTGTAATAGAGGCCCAGGCAAACATCCCAGTTTTTTGGAGGCGTGTATTTCACTGCATGAACCTGTTTCCTTGATTCATTGTTCCCTGTCGGAAAGGGTTCAGCCTGTTCTGTTGTTTGATCCGGCGCATCCGGAGTAAAAGTGGTAATGGAAGGAGGCGTGGATGTTTCAACCGGGGCCTGCGTAATTAAAGGTTCGGTTGATGTCGCCGGGGTGGCAGGAATTACGGTTGACGGTTTCTGCATGCCATCCATGTTGCCGGGTATCACAGGCGCAACGGAGGCGGAAGGCGCCGGTAAGGATTTGACTGGATGGGCAGGGGCTTCAGATGCCTGTGCCTTTTCACGCATGAATACCGCTTTATGGCCCGTTCCCGGGGCAGTGGTTGTTGCCACCTGGCCGGGGTTGGTCATGACTGTCTGCTGCACCGGTTGCACCCGGGCTGTGTATGCAACGTTGACGGTACTGCCGTGATCACCCCAAATAAGGAGTCCGGTGACCAGGCCAATGATCAGCAATCCGGCTCCGATACCGGCATAGACCCATCCGGAGAGGGACTTTTTCCCGGCCAGGTCGGCAGCCTCCCCGAGGAATATGGCCCTTTGTTCCCGGGACGGAGTGACCTCCAGGTCATCCAGCCCCTGGCGGAACAGATCATCAAGAGGATGCTGCTCTTTCCGTATACTTTTTTTCATTCTGATAAACATTGAGACGTTTACGTAGTAGATTCCTTGCTTTGAGCAATTGCGACCTGGAGGTGTTCTCCGAGATGCCCAGCATTTCGGCAATCTCGCGGTGAGAATAATCCTCCATCACATACAGGTTGAAAACCATGCGGTAACCGGCCGGGAGTGAAGAAACCAGCTCCAGCAACTGGTTTTGCGTAAGATCACAGCCTTCGAAGGCCTCTGCATCGGGAACAACTTCAAGGGCCGGCTCCAGTTCGGAGAACAATTTCTCCTTTTCATGGTCCCTGATGTGGTTGAGTGCAGTATTCACAATAATCCGGCGCATCCAGGCTTCGAGACTCCCCCCTGGTTTGAACTTTTTGTAGGCAAGGATGATCTTGATAAATCCATCCTGAAGCACATCTTCAGCATCTTCCCGGTTCCCGGTATAGCGCAGGCAAATGGCAAACAGCCAGGGTGCATGCAGGTCATACATGACTTCGATGGCTTTGTCATGGGTTCCGTTACCCTTATTCCTGCGTGAAAAGATCATCCTGTATAATAAACACGTGAAAACTGAAATGTTGCCTGCACGATGAACAATTCATCAGTGGCAGGGATTAACCGGAGAGAAAAATACAAAAAAGCCGGGAATCTCAACGCGCAACAGTTGAGACTCCCGGCTGGCGGGCTGTTCAGGGATGGTTTATTTTTCGCACACCAGGTTTCCTCCTGCTTTGAGACGCACAAATTTATGTGTTTGCCCAAGCATAAGGTAAACCGTGTACTGGAGACTGCCGTCGGCCATCGTTAACAGTTCACCCCGGTTGCATACCTGGTAGGTGCCGTAATTGGCGGTTATATGATCCTTGACGGCTTGCGGAACATCTGCATACCTGATTCTCTTTGCCCACAGCAAATAGTTGTTTCCCGCGTCAAAAACCGCTTTTTTGGGCTCTGCGCCCATCATGCCGATCATCACTTCGATTACGGCACCATTGGGACAGAGGGTGTCGAGTTCGGCATGGTTGATCTTGTACCCGGTGAAATTGGCGGTAATGTAGGCTGTGATGGCAGCCGGGAGTGAATCGACAGGGATTCCGTGACCGGGACCGCCTTCATGACCGCCGCCGTGATGACCGCCTCCATGACGACCGCCTCCCCGGTGATTTGTATCGCCGCATATGGTGTCGCCGCCGTGATGGCCGTCGTGGAAGTTCTTACCGTCGCCCAGGAAGTCGCCTGCTTCAGTAAAAGCAAGTTCCTCGGCGGTATTGAGTGTCACAATATATTTTGCATTGCTGCCGGTAAGAGCAACGACATAGTCGATGCTGGCGTCGGGGTAGTTGCTGTCGATGTAAGCCGTTGCTTTCAGCGGTAAACTGGCAGCCGTTGTTGTTGTTGTTGTTGTTGTTGTCTGGCTCTTTTTGCAGGCGCTCAGCCCTACAAGGATAACCAACATGAAAACCATGATTTTTTTCATCTTTTCTGAAATTTAAGGTTTGCCTGCATTATCGCATTCCGGCATTGCGTCCCATTACCTTTAGATGAAGACCGGTAAAAAAAGGAGGTAAGGGTGTTCCATTTTTACGTTTTCGGGTTTCCTGCCGTGTATTAATAAAACCCCGGTTTTCATTTTCGTTGCCTTGTCGTTGCCGGAAATGAAAAAAAATGCATCACGAAATCCACGGGATGCATTTTCAAGGAAGGCTAGTTCTCAGAAAAAGAACAGATTACAAGGCCAGGTTTTGTTTTTTTTATTGCCGATTGGTGTCTTCAACTTTTTTGTATGGTCAGGGAAGTCATGGTGAGGGAACCCATCACGGATTGGTCGTTGAAAATTCCAACCGTATCTTGTTCCACTTTAAGTGCCAGGGCATAGAGTAACGGCAGATAATGTTCCGGGGTCGGGATGGCCATGTCGAAGGCGCTACCTTGTGAACGGTAGTTGATAAGTGACTGGTGGTCGCCCGAGAGAATGAATTTTTTCATCTTTTCGCTGGCTTCGATGGCCCAGTCGTACCCGTAAGGAGTGTACGCGGTTTTTGACCAGTCGATGCGTCGCAGGTTATGGACCATGTTTCCGCTGCCGATGATCAGCACCCCTTTTTTCCGGAGCGGGGCAAGCTCTTTGGCAAGGTCGTAATGGTAGGCGGCAGGTTGGGTGAAATCGAGGCTCAGCTGGATAACCGGGATGTCGGCTGCCGGGTACATGCGCCTCACGACGCTCCAGCAACCGTGATCAAGTCCCCATTTTTCGTCCATTCCAACCTCGGTTTTCCGGATAATCCGTTTAACTTCCTTTGCTGTGGCCGGACTTCCCGGGGCAGGATACCTGACGTTGAAGAGTTCCTGCGGGAACCCGCCGAAGTCGTGGATCGTTTCCGGCTTTTCCATGGCGGTCACAAATGTTCCCTTGGTTTCCCAATGCGCCGATATGCACAGGATCACTTCAGGCCTGGGCATTTGTTTGCCGATTGCGGTCCAGCCTCTCGAAAATCCGGTATCTTCGATGGCATTCATTGGGCTTCCATGACCGATGAACAGCACAGGCATCAGCGCTGTGCTGTCAAGGGATGAGATCATATCATTCAGTTCTTTCAGTTTCATAACGGCTCCGGCTAAAGGAATGGTTAACAGGGTTTGTAAAAATACTCTTCGTTGCATAGGTTGTAAAGATAATTTAAAATACTGCAGGTAACCCTTAGGCCCGCAAACGATTTGCAGGTTAAGTGGGCTGCATATGACGCTTCACAAACACTGCCAGCCGCGCAGGCAAGGATGCATCCCGATCGCGAAAAGATCTGTTCGATCCTTCCCCGGGTTTTTACCTGCTCGGTTACAGTTCGGAAAACGGGAAAATTTCGGTGGGGAAGTTTGAAAACGAGTAGGTCTGACGTCAGTGGCCCCTGATTCAAGATGGTGTAACACAACACGCATAACCAGCCCGCGGTTGCTGCCGGTTTTTTGTGATAAAATGTTCAGGACAGGATGGCAGGACCCTGGTATCCGACAGTTTGCCCGAAGAGGACGCGGCGGCCGGGCGGTAGGTTTAATTTATCGGTAAGCGCGGGTTTGTTGCAGTTATGAAACCATGATGTCAGCCCGGCCGACGCGGCATACAGGTAAACATTCCCCGCGATGATCCCCGTATCCACAAAATAGTATGATTTCTGGATCTCCGGATCCTGCAGCCCCGGCTCCTGGTACCCGGCGGTGTTTGCAAGCCGGTCGATGTCGGCGACATAGATCAGCCGGACGGGGGCCTGGTCTCCGAAATTCTCCTGCCCCTTGCCGATGGCCAGCCTGCGCAGGTCGCTCGCGACTACCGGGACCAGGCTGTGATGAAATGGATCGTAAAGCCATGTTCCATGTTCCATGGCCACGTATACATCGATTTCCTGCGAATTGCTTGCCGTTGCCGACGTTCTCCCGGCGATGCCGAAGGGGCCTTTTTTCCGGTTCACCCCGCAGGCAGCCCAGAGGAGGTTCGAAAGAACCTGCAACGGCAATGGTTTGTCACCAACTTCGCGCGTGGTTTTTCTCTGCTGCAGTGCTTTCAGGATCGGCTTCTCCTTGCCTGCTTTGGGTTTCAGCAACGGAAAAGGTTTCCGGGTGACAAAGTAGGCGTCGTCAAAGGTGAAAAAGGTATTTGGCTTCTTCATGGAAAGATATTATTGATTTAACAATAAAATTAATAAATAGTCACGGTTTCTTGTCTGATATCAACCTTGGATTTATTGCATCATGATGCCGGTTGCAGCCCCCTGCAGGGTGGTGTGCCCGTAAATGAAAACCGCGATTCCGTTTTACCATATACGCAGATATCGCTGCCAGATAAAATAATCCCACCGGCAAAGAGTTGTGTCCTTCTGGGTGCCCAACAGGTGTGCCGTTTTTATAATAATAGATATTTTCTCCGGCGCCACCTGAGACCTATTCATCATAGGAAACATACACAGCCGGACCATTCGTATAGGTAAAGGTCGGTCCTGTGGACGTTCCCCCGCCGTTGGTCACAGTAACCGGACCCGTGCTCCCGCCGGCAGGCGCCGAAACCACCAGGGAAGTTGTGCTGGCGCTGCTGACGGTTGCGGCCGTCCCATTGAATTTCACGGTATTATTGGCCGGTGTGATGTCAAAATTGGATCCGGTAATGGTAACGGAAGTTCCTGCCTTACCCGCAACCGGGTTGATCGATTCAATGGTAGGTGCCGAACCGGTCGTATAGGTAAAAACCGGGCCGGTCGCCGAACCGGTGCTGTTTGAAACCGTCACCGGACCGGTTGTGCCGCCTGCAGGTGCAGTTACATTCAGGGTTGTGGTGGTGCCACCCGAAACCACTGCAGTCATGCCGTTGAATTTTACAGTATTCTTCGAAGGGGTGGCGTCGAAATGGGTGCCTGTCACCATGACCGGTGTGCCTGCGCTGCCAAAGGAGGGACCGATCGATACAATGGTCACCGTTGCCGGGATCGGCGATGGGGATGGTTTGCTGCATGCCGTAAATGCCAGTGGAAATAAAATCATCAGAACAAACCGGGTCACATGGTCAAATGCCTTTTTCATAGCGCCTTACATTTTTTACCTGAAATCCTGATAATTAGACATCTTTTCCCTGTTTCCCGTTGCCCGGCAGTGTAAAATGTTCGCCGGATTACCGGCAGACCTGAAATCTTTATTTAATATTTATCGCTTTATCCGGAAAAGTTTCGTATCTTGTACCAAATGACAGCAAGATGAAGGGAGATCAGATCGACAACAGACGTAACCTAACAAATCCTCAGGGAGTTATCCCAAAGACGAAAATACAGTCCGGTTCAACCAAGGATTTATTCCCGGTTGTGCTTGACGGCGGCAGGACCATAATATTTATCTCTGACAGGACAAAAGAGAAGGAGACAATTGAACGGTACAAGAACCGGGGCGTTGTGAAGACCTGAAAAGGCAACCCTGTTTTCGTTTTTTTTACCGGGGGCAACCCCTCATGGATGGATTTTCCGCATTTGCGGTTTATCCTGTGATGGGTATGTTTTTGCCTTCACCTAAAGTTTCTTTCTCCGCGCGGATAATTGAATAAGTCCGCGAGGCTCCGCCGATCCGCACGTTTTTTTCCTTTCGCCGGATCAGTCAACCATTTAACAACACAGACATGGCAACACTTACCCGGGAAATGAAGGACATGATTGCTACCCAGCAATGTTTTATCGGAACAGTGAACGAGGCAGGGATCCCTAATGTGGCACCCAAGCGCTCAATGCATGTCCTGAGCGACGATTCGCTGATCTTTAACGAAGGAACCGGCGGAGCGACCTATGCGAACCTCAGGCGGGGCTCAAAGGTTTCGGTTGCGGTGGTCAACCGTGAGATCCTCGACGGGTACCGGTTTGTCGGCAGTGTTACCCTTCAGGAAGAGGGACCCTTGTTTGAACAGGCGGCAGAGATGGCGGCAAAGATTGGAATGCGTAAACCCATCGCCGTTGCGATCGTTCATATCGAGGAGATCCATTCACTGAAGCCGGGTCCCGGCGCCGGAAAAAAAATCGCCTGAGGGCAACCGGGAGTCAGCATGAAAAAACCGCTCCCGGTAATTGCCTGCCAGGTTCCGGTTATTTAGCGAAACCCTTCAGTTTCATTTTGATCTTGCTGTCGAGTTTAGCCGCAAATTCGGACTGGTGGTATTTCCCGGCAATCGATTGCAGTTGCTCCAGGATACCGAGATCCATCTCCATATCATTCTGGAAGACCTGCTGGTCGGCACTGCTGAACGACTGGTAATAATCAATGTTCTGCAGTGCGGTCTGTGACAGCCGGTCGGCAATTTTATTGGCCTTGTCGGTTCCTCCCGTGCGGTAGTAAAGATCGATAAATGGCAGGATGGTCTGGTCGTATGGAAATTTGTTATCCGGGAAATTTTTGAAAAACATATCCATAAGCTGGGTGGCCTCCTTTGTTTTTCCATGTTCAACAAGGTCCTGCGCGGTGCGGGCCATTTCCATTTTAGGCCGGTAGGAACTGTTGCGGCTTTCGGGATCAATATATACCTTCGGATCGCTCAGGTTGCCCCATTTGCACTTGTTCATGAAGATATCATAGCTTCCCCGGCCGTCAACACCGCCCATACCCGGGATGTACGTGGCCGAATCGGCCAGCACGGGGATGAACTTGTAAACCCATCCTTCGAGGTGGCAGTATTTTTCGATGTCGAAACAATGGCTGACACTGGAGGGGGCTGCATAATAAACAGGACGCTGCCACTGGTTTGTGGCAATGATGTCGAGCATCATCAGGTCATTTTTGGTAAGATAGTTTGACTTGATGGTCCAGTAAATGGTATCGACCATCCTGTCGCGGTAGTATTCGGGAACGATCCCGTTCCTGATGCAGGCATCCTTGTCGACTGTCAGCTTGATCTTTTTCGCCGGGAAGAACTTGTACCTTCCGCCCCCCTGGGAGGTGAGGTATGTTTCAGGGTTGTCGCTTTTGATAAAACCGATGAGGTCTTTCAACTCAACATAATCCTTGATCCCCGAATCGTAAAAGGGGATATAATCGTTGGTCCCCTCGCGGTACTGGATGGGCGATAGTGTAAAAGGCAGCGGTTCCGACTCGTACACCCTGGTGAACATCTGCTGTACGTACCATCCGCCTGATGCAAGTTCGTAGTTGACATCCCTTACGTCCCGCCTGACCCCCTCAACTTCCTGATTATACCACAAGGAAAAGGTGTCGTTATCGCCGTTGGTGAAAAGGATCGCATTCTTATCGCACGAATTCAGGTAGTTTGCCGCATAATCCCTCGCTGTGTATTTTGCTGAACGGTCGTGGTCGTGCCAGTTCTGCGAGGCCATGACCCCGGGGACGAGCACGAGCGAGAGTAACCCGGCCACAGCCACGGCAAAAAGCTCCTTGATCTTCACCTTTTCAATCAGGAAATCCGCAAGCCACAGAACGCCGAGCCCGGTCCATATGGCAAACGCGAAGAACGAAGCAGCATAGGAATAGTCCCTTTCCCTGGGTTCATATGGTTGCTGGTTCAGATAGGTCACGATCCCGAGCCCGGTCATCAGGAAGAGCAGCAGGACCACGATACCCCAGGAGTAATGTTTTTTAAACTGGTAGAACATTCCCGCGAGGCCCAGCAGGAAGGGCAGCAGGAAATACTTGTGACTGGCCATGTTGTTGAGGCTGTCGGGCAGATCCGAAACCGTATGACCTACCCGCGCTTTGTCGAGGAAGGGGATGCCGGTGATCCAGTTCCCGTTCTTGATTCCCCCGAATCCCTGTTCATCATTCTGCCTGCCGGCAAAATTCCACATGAAATACCGGAGATACATCCATGAAACCTGGTATGTAAAGAAGAACCTGAGGTTTTCGGTAAATGTGGGCCGGTTGACAGTGGCTGGTTTGCCGTCCGGGCCGGTAACATCCATGGGAACCCCGGGTCCGCCCCATTCACGGTAAAAGGCCGCGGCGTTTTTACGCTGGGTGCTCCACATCCTGGGGAAGACCACGGTGAAGCGTGGGTCGTAAATGGGAACAGTTCCCTTGCGATCGTCGATTACGATGTATTTGCCCGACTTGTCATCCCGCCTGTAGAGTGGAGTACCATCTCCGTAATCGATGATCGGCGCGGTGTAATACTGGCCGTGGAGGAAGGGCCAGGTTCCGTATTGTTCGCGGTTGAGGAAGGAAACCAGGCTCACGGCGTCTTTCGGCGCATCTTCGTTGATTGGCGTGCCGGCATTTGAACGGATGACCAGGGTCAGGAACGAGGAATAACCGATCAGCAGGAAGGCCACGCACAGGATCAGCGTGTTGAGTACCGGTTTCGCTTTTTTACGGGTGTACCACAATCCCCAGATGATCAGCCCGATGAAGAGGGTAAAATAGATGATCATACCGGTGTTGAAGGGCATCCCGAATCCATTGGTGAAGAGCAGTTCGAACTGCCCGGCAAGCTGCGGGATCCCCGGGATCAGGAAATACATGATAAAGGCCAGTACCAGGAAAGAGATCAGCAGGTTAACGAGAATGCCCCTGAGGGTCACCTTGTATTTTTTAAAGTAGAAGACGAAAGCAAGCGCAGGGATGGTCAGCAGGTTCAGCAGGTGGACCCCGATGGAGAGCCCGATCATGAAGGCAATGAAAATAAGCCATTTGTAATGGTGTTTCTCATTGGCCACCTCCTCCCATTTGAAGATCGCCCATACGACAATGGCAGTGCAGAACAGCGACATCGCAAAAACGTTAGCTTCGACTGCAGAGAACCAGAAGGAATCTGAAAAGGTGAAGGTGAGCGCCCCGACCGCCCCGGCCGACAGGATTTTCCAGGTTTGAGCAACCGTTATTTCTTCACCGGGTGCAACAATCCTGCGTGCCATCATCGTAATGGTCCAGAAAAGGAAAAGAATGGTGAAAGCGCTTGATAAACCCGAAACCATGTTGATCATGAAGGCAACCTTGGTGGTGTCGCCAAAGGCAAACAAGGAAAAAAGCCTGCCCATCAGGCCAAAGGTGGGGGCACCGGGAGGATGCCCGATCTGGAGTTTGTAAGCGGTGGAAATATGTTCGCCCGGGTCCCACCAGCTTACGGTAGGCTCGAGGGTTAACATGTAAACCACGGCGGCAATGGCGAATACCACCCAGCCGGTGATGTTGTTCAGTTTCCTGTACTGTTTCATTTGTAATTGTTTTGTTGCAATGGTCAGTAATAACGTCTGCAGGGTTAAAAAATTTTTGATGTTGATCGGTTAATCATGAATGCGACAGCTTTCGTGTTTCATTATTCAGTCTTTCTCTTCAGGCAGGTTCAGTTTTCCAAACCTGTTGTGAAGGAAAAGGATCATCACCCCGAAAAATACGGCAACCAAGATCATCATGGTATGCAGGATGCCGAGGGCTGAAAGGGACACCAGCAATAAATGGAGGATAAAACTGATGATGGTAACCGAAATAATGACGATTTCGCTTTTTTCCCTGATCTTGCCGGAGAGGAGCCTGGAATAAAAGAAACTGAATATCTTTTCGCCTCTGGGCATTTAGAATTAAAAATTACAAATTATAAATTACAAAAAGATGGTAACCAATATGATGAGTAATCAAAATTTACAAAGGATCTTCAAATTCCCCGGGGAACCCTTACCGGCTTTAGCCGTTGATAAATCCTCCTGTACGGCACGGGTTATGATTTGTGTGCAAAGATATGAAAATCAGGCGGAGTTAGCAAACAGGGCTGCAAACTTAAAGCAACGGGATGGTGATCCTGCGACAGGGAAAGCTATTTGTTCTTTTTAACCAGGGATATGTCTATTCAACAGGTTTGCCGACCGAAATGTTCAGCCTTACCACGCTGATAGCATATTCGATCCTGGCCCTGAGGAGGTTCACCCTGCTCTCCTGGAGCGCTGTTTCGGCATCCAGGAGGTCGAGGTTGGTAATGGCCCCGGTCTTGAAGGAGATGGCCGCCAGGTCAAGCGCCTCGTTTGCCTGGCTTACCTGGAGGACCCCCTGGTCGATCTTTTTCAGGGAAGCCAGGAGGTTGGTCTCATTCTGGTATACTTCGCTGGAAATATCGCGCGAAACCTGTTCGATGTCGTTTCGGGCCATGCTGATGTTCGAACTGGCCATCCTGATCGAATATCGCCTCCGGGTCGCATCAAAAATGGTCATGTTAAGCCCGGCCCCGGCCGCAAAGTTTGCTGTGAATTTGTTGAGATCGGGGAAATACCCGTTTTTGAACCCACCCTGCGCGAAGAGGTTCAGTGTCGGGTTGTCCATCACCTTCACCGAGCGGAGCTGCAACTGGGCATGCTCTTCATGCAAATGGGCGACCGCCATTTCATAGCGGTGGTCCAGCGCATAAAGGATCAGCGAATCGGGATCGATCCCGGGCTGCGCCGATAATGTGTTCCCCTGCACCTTCAGCCTGGTCTTCACCGGGAGGCCGAGCAGGGAGTTCAGGATAGCCTGCTGCGATTCGATGGAGGCTTCCAGGTCGACCTTCTGGCTCTCGGCATTGGAGAGCCTTACCCGGGTCGAAAGAATCTCATAGTGCGTTGCCGAGCCGGTCTGTTCTTTCCGGGTCACAAAATCGAGGTGCTGCTGCAGGGTTGCAATCTGCGCCTCCTTGATCCGGATGGCCTCCTGCAGGTATACCTGGCTGTAAAAACTGACGGCTGTAAGGAGCGTCAGCCGCTGGCGGACCAGTTCAACGTTTTTTTCGGCCAGGTCACGGTTTGATTTCTCCACATCCACCTTGCGGGCCGTCTTCCCGAAATCGTAAATATTTTCCGAAACGCCTACCGTTGCATCGTAGTTGTTGTTCGGGGCCATCACGAAATGACCAAGGTTGGGGATGGTCAGTTCGGGAACCGGTCCGATGTAGGTGTAGCCTGCATTGGCGCCGATGTACGGGTAGTAACCCGATTTTGCCAGCCCGATCCCTGCCTCCGCCGCCCTGATCGCCTCCTGCGCCTTCGTAATGGTCGGGTAGGTTTCGAGCACCTGTTTCAGGATCCGGGTCAGCGTCAGCGAATCGTTGGTGTTGAAGGGGCTTCCCTGCTGCCTGGGCAGACCCGCCGCCCAGGCCTTTTGACCGGCGATGGAAATAAACAGGAAACAACAAATTAAAAATTTGATTTTCATATACTTAATTATTCTTTTTTATTCTGAGAAAGAAAACAGGAATTGCGCTGACCAGGGTGATGACTGCCGCAATCAGGAAATCGTCGCTGATGGACTGAACAAAAGCCTGCCGGTTGATGTGCGACATGATCAGGATTTTACCCTGTTGTGCTGCATTTGCTGCCGTACTGCCCGCGTTGTGCATCAGGAAATTGCCCAGGTTGTTTAAAACGCTTTTAAAAGCGGGGGAATTCTGGTCGAGGGCCTCCCCGTAGAGTTGTGAATGGTAGATGACCCGCGTGGTCAGGAGGGTTGACAGCAACGCCACCCCGAAACTGCCGCCGATTTGCCGCAAAACGTTGATAAGCCCTGAGGCCTGTCCCATCTTTTCCTTCGGGATGCCGATCGTGGCCAAGGCCGTGAGCGGGCTGAACATCATCCCCATGGCCAGTCCCCTGAGATAAAGGGTGAACATGATGAAAGAGTGCTCGGTCATGAACGAAAGCATGCTGTTGAGGTAAAAGCTGAGTGCCAGCAGCAAAGCCCCGATGATGATGGGCACCCGCGGGTTCATACGGGTTGAGAAGATCCCTGTAGCCGGGGCAACGATCCCCTGGATAATGCCTACCGGCAGGAAGACAGCCCCAGCCTGGATGGCGGTATATCCCAGCGAATTCTGCAGGTACAGCGGAAGCAGGAAGGTGCTCCCGAACATCCCTATGCCAAAAATGAAGATGATTAGGTTTGAGACTGCGAAATTGAATCCCCTGAAAAGGCTCAGGTCGATCAGCGGCTCCCTGATGGTGAGTTCGGTGACCAGGAACAGGGTCAGGCAGATGGCGGCCACGCCGAAACAGGCCAGGATTACCGGCGAGTTCCAGCCTCCGGAATTGCTGGCGGCATTGCCTTCGGTCAGGGCATACAGCAACACAGGGAGGAAGATGCTTACTGAGATAAAACCGACAGGATCGAAAGATCGTTTCCGCGGACTCCGGTATTCCTTCTGGATGATGGCCGTTGCCAGCATACCCGCGACACCGATGGGTACATTGACATCGAAGATCAGGGGCCAGCTGAAATTGTCGACCAGGTAACCCCCGATGAGCGGCCCGAAAGAGACGGAGGCGGCCGATGCGATAGACCAGAATCCCAGTGCAAGGGTTCTTTGCTCTGGCGGGAATTCGCGCGTGATGATGGCCATTCCCACCGGCATCAGGGCGCCAGCCCCAAGTCCCTGGATCACCCGCGAGAAGATCAGCATATCCTCCGATGAGGAATACCCGCACAAAAGGGAGCCGGCGGTGAAAAGGAAAAGCCCGAGGAAGTAAACCCGCTTGTAGCCGAACCGGTCGGCCATCCATCCGGAGGTTGGGAGCATGACCGCCAGCGCCAGCATGTAGGCTGTAAGGACCCATTCAATCTTGTCGATACCCACCCCGAACGAGGCCATGATCTTGGGCAACCCCACGTTCACGATGGTTGCGTCGAGCACGGCCATGAAGGTGCCGATCATCACATTGGCGAGCAGCCACCACCTGTAGGAAGGGGCCTGCTCGTCGAATGTGGCGTTCTGCTCGCGGATGAAATTCCTGAAACCGTGCAGTGGTTTTATGCGGAACATGTTCATTTATAAATTTTAACCACAACCGACATGCCCGAAACCAGGTGGTGCATTACGGTGCTGTCTTTTTTATCACAGCGGTCGATGGATATCTTGACCGGGATGCGCTGCGTCACCTTAGTGAAGTTACCAGAGGCGTTGTTTGGGGGAATCAGTGAGAACTGGGCTGCCGTGTTTGTACCGATGTTGTAAACCTTCCCGAAGAAGGTGATCCCCGGGAATGCATCCACCGCGAATTCGGCCTGCTGCCGGTCGTGGATGGTCCCGACTTTTGTTTCTTCATAAAATGCAGAGACCCAAAGTAGCGAATCCTTGGTGACGGTAAACACCGACTGCCCCGGCTGGACCACATCGCCTGGCAGAAGCCAGCGCTTGGCGACCCGCCCGGCGGCTGGCGAAAAGATACGGGTATTCCGCAGCGAGGTCTCGATCGTACCGATCTGCGCGGCTGCCGTCTTGATGGTCAGGGAGGCGCTTTCAATCTGTGCTTTGCTTACGGAAAGCTGCGCCCGCGAGGCCTCGAGTTGGGCTGCCGCCGCCTGGGAGGTCTTGCTGATATGATCGTACTGTTCCTTCGTGATCACTTTGCCTTCGAACTGGATCGTTGCCCGGTCGAGATCATCTTTGGCTTTTTCAACATTGATCTCCTGGACCCTCATGTTTTTCTGATCAAGTTCGTATCGTGCCGTGGCCTGGGTGACGGATGCGACAGCCTGTTCGCGCATGGCAACAGCCTGGACCCGCTGCGATACAAGGTCGCTGCTGTCGAGGTCGACCAATAGTTGACCCATCCTCACGCTATCGCCCTCTTCCGCATGGATACTGATGATCCTGCCCAGTATCTTGGAACTGACCGACACCCGGTCGGAATCGATATAGGCATCGTCGGTGGCGGAGTACCTGGTGTATTGTCGGTAATAGTACCAGCCGACAGCAATAACGGTGGCGACGACCAGTCCAAGTAAAACATAGGCCCTGATCTTTCGGCCTTTGGATGAACCATTCTTTTTTTCTTCTGACATGGAAACGTAATTTTTAAGAAATAGCGGTATTGTTTTTCATGCTCCGGATAAACATTTTGCAAAAACTACAGTGGTTGCTGATCATCAGGTCGTAATCCTCCCGGGCCAGGTCGGTTACCGGCCGGTTACGGATTACGAGCAGGCGGAGGCCGTTGAGGATGTCCATGAACAGGTGCGCCTGCTCCTCGGGGTTTTGTATCCCGAAAACGCCTGACGCCTGCCCCTTCTCAAGGATCTGCGTAACCTGGGCTCTTTCCTGCTGTCTCAACACACCGATCATCTCCCGGAAATGGGGACGGATCTGGTAGAAATCGGAAAACCGGAATTTCGTCAGGTTCAGGAAAGTGGTGAAATAATCATGCCGCATCATCACGAACTCCATGATCATCTGTTCCGGGTCGGTGATTTCTTTCATCCGGCTGGCTACAAGTCCAAGATATTCATTGTGTTCCTTGGCCAGCACTGCCGTCCATAGACTTTCCTTGTCGGGAAAATAATAGTAGAGGGAGGCCTTTGACATATTGACATCCGCTGCAATCTCCGACATGGTCGTTTTTTCGAAGCCATAATGCCCGAGTCTCTTTTGCGCGGCAACCAGGATGGCATCCAGTTTTTCGGTATTTCCGAGAGAATGAACAATGGCAACCATGGTTTAACTATTTGACCCGTTTGTTTGAGGGGTCAAAAGTACAAAAAAATCATCATATCGCACCGGGTCTTTCATGAAACCCCCGGGGGCTTTCCCGGAAATGTACAGGAGCCACAGCCCTGGTCAGTAAAACCACCATCTGGATCGAAGGGGGAATGAATGTCCATAACCCGGTCCAGACCGGTAAACTTTTTGTTAAGACCCTTTCCCAGGTCCTGGACAAGAATGATGAAAGGATTATAAAACAGAGAGGCTCCCTGTCATTTTTTACTGTTGAATATCCTGGTGAGGAATACCTTCATGTCGTCCCAGGAGTTTTTATCCCCGGCCTCGTTGTATTCAATGGGCAGGTCGAACGCTTTCCCGGTTTTTGTTGCATCGGGATTGGTAAAGGCATGGGTTGCCCCCGGGTAAACCCTGAAGTCGTAATCGGCGTGAATTGAATCCATCTGGTGTTTAAAAGCATCAACATCCGCCTGGGATATAAACTTGTCGGCCCCGCCGTGACAAACCAGGATCGATGCCTTTAAAAGTTTCCGATCGGCAGGCGCGCCCCCGAGGCCGCCGTGAAAACTCACGACCCCTTTAAATTCGGCTCCCAGTTTTGCCGCATTCAGCACGACATTCCCGCCGAAACAGTAGCCGATGGCCGCCATGTTCGCGGGATCGGCCTGCGGGTATTCCCGGGCCTTCCGCACCGCGGCGCTTATTCGCTGTTTCACCAGGAGGGGATCCTTGTAAAAGGGCATGGTCAGCGCCATGGCCTCCTTGGGATTGGCAGCAATCTTTCCCTCCCCGAACATGTCGACCGCCATGGCGAAATATCCCAGGGCGGCCAGCCGGCGCGCCCGCATGCGCGGGTAATCGTTCAGCCCCCACCATTCGTGAACTACCAGGATCACCGGCCTTTTCCCGGCAATACGACTGTCGTAAGCCACAAAACCCTTCAGGGTGACCTCTCCGGATTTGTAGGTCACGGTCTCTTCTTTGATGGTTGACCCGGGGGATTGTGCCTGGCCGGATGGAGCAATGGATGCCATAAGGATTCCTGTTAACAGTATTGTGCGAAGATATAGGGTTTTCATGTTGATCAGGTTGGGTGTGAAAATAAATAAGTCGGTTCCCTTTTAAAAGAGATCATCGGGCAAAGCTGTTTTTAGACGCGAAAACCTGGCTGAACAGGTTCGGTGCCGATGATCCGAATAGGGCCTGCCGGTTTACATTCGAGCGAAGGTAATACTTTTTGGCGCTTTCGTCAAATGCGCCATTCACCTCGACTGGGGTCATGTTATTCCCCTCGATCTTCAGGGTGTACCTGTAAACCGGGAAAATGGTCCCTTCATCGGCAAATTCACTGCCCATGGTATTGACGATGGAATTCAGGTATTTTACAGTGGCGGCCGAATCGGCAGCCTGTCCGTTGACCGACCACCCGGTTCCGCTCCTCGAAAGGACAAAGGAGCTGTCGCCGGGATAGGTAAAGGTGAATTTTGTTAACAGATTCTTGTCGATTTTGAACAGCAGCCTGTTCCGGTATTGGGAAGGATCCCCGGGAAACATCATGGAGAGGAACCCGTCGATCACATACACCCGGTCGTCGCCCGCCACCCTCACATGCGATTTCACCGACATGTTGCCCCTGCCACCGTATCCCTGCATGTCGCGGTCCTGTGAAAAGGAGAGTTTCCCGATCCTGAAATCGGCTGTAACTTTTCCACCCTGTTCCACGACCACCCGTGTACTGGCCGAATCGGTGATCTCGAAGGTTTTCCAGCAGGAATTATCGGTGCCGGCAACCCGTTCGGGATTAAGGTGTGCCAGGGTATGCAGGATATTTCGGATGATGGCCGAATCAGCGGGGACCCGCTTCCCTTTGGTAACGATTTCCCAGCCGTTGCCAGCTTTGCCGAGTTTCAGGGATTCGCCTTTCTTATCTTTGGGATAGAGGGTGATGGCCGTGACCGCGGATGAATCAACAGTGAAAAGTTCTTTTTTAAAGGTGCGTTCGCCATGGCGGTTGTCATAAATCACTACGATCACCGCCAGCAGGGCGAGGAGCAGAAAGATGACAAGAAGGGTCCTGGTGTTTATTTTTCTGAACATGGTTAGATCTCCGTTCGTTTCAAATCATCAGAAATAATTTTCGTTCATCCGCTTCATCCGCAGGTTGCGGCGGTACTGCCAGCGGAAAAGGCCCGCACCGATGATCAGCAGGATCGGCAACAGGAAATTGAGGTATTTGAGCAGTGCCTTTTTCCCGTCATCCATCTGGTCGAGTGGCCTCGAGTTGACCTCCTTGGTCCGCAGGTCGATCAGCCCGGTGTCATCCGAAAGCCAGTCGATGGCATTCACGATGAAATTCAGGTTGTCGGGCTGTATCTGCCTGGCCTGCTGACCCTCGCCGTTCACCATGAAGTCGCCGTCGGAGACCACGATGATCCTGGAGTTTGCGCTCCCCGTGATTTTGCCGCTCAGCTGGGCGGCAACCGTGAGGTTCGACATCGGAAAATCCTTTTGCTGCCAGGCACGGTTGATGTTGAAGGTGAGGGGGGGATTCTCTGTGCCGGTCTTGTCGGAGGTGCTGGCCAGCGGTGTGAACGAAACCTCTTTGTTGAGGGCGAAATAGTCGATGGAACTTGCAAACTGCAGCATCACCGAGGTAAGTCCTTTCGTTGCCGGGGTGGCTGCGAATTTTGTGATCAGGGGGAGATATGGGAATTTGAGGTTCGACTGGAAGGTCATATATCCCTGCTGTTGGTTTACCGTCACGCTCCCGCAGTTCTGGTCTACGATGAAATTGGGGTTGACACGCACTCCTTTTTTTTCCAGCCAGCTTTCAAGTCCGCTACTGACGGCGGTTCCCTGCGAGGTTTGAAGGTTGCCGTTGACGCGGTTCATGGCGATGTAGATGTTTTTCCCCAGGGCCAGGAATTCGTCGAGTTTGCGGAGCTGGTAATCAGGAATGGTATCTTTCGGATCGATGATCACCAGGGTTTTGTACTGTTCGGGTTTGGCGGCCGAGTCTTTGAGGTTCAGCGGCTCAACATCGTAGAGCACCGAAAGCGACTGCATCATCTGAATCATAGTATTCATTGAATTTTCGCGGTGTCCCTCCAGAAAGGCTATTTTTGGTTTATTTTCAACCGACAATTTTTTGATGCTGGTCGATAATGCGTATTCCATGGCTGCCCCGGGCTGGATGACCGGGATCACCTCTTTTTTGTCGCCGTAATGCACCACGGCGCCCAGGTAAGCCTTTTGCTGTTTCACCTGGTCCTTTTCCCGAACGTTGATCAGCACAGGGTTGATCCCCTCCTGCATGGCTTTCTGTTCGGTTGCCTCGTCCTTGTTGGGGTTGATGAATTCAAACATCACCCTGCCCTTGGAACGGGTTGAATATTCGATAAGTTCTTCCTTGAAGTCGCGGCGCAAACGGCTGAAATCGGAGGGGAGTTCTTCGCTGAAATAGGCTGTCACGGTTACGGTTTCATTGATGGATCCAAGGATGTGCCGGGTCGCTTCGCTCAGGGTGTAGCGCCGGTCGGCGGTGAAATCAAGCCGCATGAAGAACCGGTCGGCCAGGATGTTTACCAGGATGATTACACCGATAACCAGTAAAAGATAGGTTAAAATCGATTTTCTGTTTTTCATCTTTGCTTATTTTTAATTCTTTGCCAAACCCCTCACAGCAGGCAGGGGCGGATGGTTGCTAATTCGTTACGTTGCGTCTCGAAAGGGCCAGTTCGGTGCCGATGAGCCCGGTGAAAATGATGGAGAGGAAATAAAGAATGTCTTTCGAGTCGATTACGCCCCGCGCCATGGATTCATAATGGTTTGAAAGGCTCAGGTACCCGAGAATCCCCGCCAGCCATCCCCCCGAACTGCCTGCAAGACCAAAAATGAGATGGAAAAAGATGCCGATGAAAAGCGCCGAGAGGAAGGCTACGATCTGGTTGCTGGTGATGCTACTGGCAAACAGGCCGATACTGATATAAGAGGCACTCATGAAAAGCAATCCCAGGTATCCCATCCACACGGCGCCATGGTCGATCTTGCCGATGCTGGCCACCGTGAAGTAATAGGGAAGGGTCAGCGCCAGGGTGATGCATATCAGCAAAAAGGCCGAAAGGAATTTCCCGGCGATGATCTGCCAGTCGCTCACGGGTTTGGTTACCAGCAGCTCGAGGGTCCCCGATTTCCGTTCATCCGAGAGCAGCCCCATCGTGACTGCCGGGATAAAAAAGAAAAGGGTCCAGGAGGAGATGCCGAAAAATGACTGCAGGCTTGCCTGGTTGACCAGGAAGATGTCGTTCCCGAACAGCCAGGTGAAAAAGCCGCTGAAACCCAGAAACAAAACGATCATTACATAGGCCATCAGGGAGTCGAAAAACGACCGGAGTTCCCGTTTGGCGATAATCCAGATCTTGATCATAGAGAGGATGTTTTATTTACGATTTATGAATTATGATTTACGATTTGGTTCGGGGGTGATGGTGAGGTCCCTGAATACCTCTTCAAGTTTCCGCTCGATGGGAGTCATTTCGGTGAGGGTCCAGCCTTTTTCAACGCAGAGCCTGAAGATGGCCTTCCTGGCGTTGACGCCGGGCCCGCTCTGAACTTCGTACGCCATGGTGCTTGCAGGCATCAGGTCGACCATTTCAACAGCGTCGAGGTTTTGCAGGTGACGGTAAATCTCATTGGGGTCGCCATCCTCGATGGTCACCCTGACGATCTCCTTGTCCTGGGCCTGTCTCCTCAGCGTGTTGGCCGTACCGTCGGCTACCAGCTGCCCTTTGCTGATGATCAGGATCCGGTCGCAGGTGGCTTCAACTTCCGCGAGGATGTGGGAACACATGATCACCGTCTTTTCACGGCCGATCCTCCTGATCAATTCCCTGATCTCCACGATCTGGTTCGGGTCGAGTCCCGAAGTGGGTTCGTCGAGAATCAGCACTTCCGGATCGTGGATCAGTGCCTGCGCAAGACCGACCCTTTGCTGGTACCCCTTGGAAAGCTCGTTGATCTTTTTATACTTTTCATTTTTCAACCCGCAGATTTTCACCATCTCCATGATCCTCTCCGGGATTCGGGCAGAGGGTACGCCCTGGATCTCTGCAACGAATTTCAGGTAATCAATCACGGGCATATCCTTGTATAGCGGGTTCGATTCCGGAAGGTAACCGATATGCTTCTTAACCTCCTCCGGGTTTTCCAGTACCGAAGTCCCGCCGATCCTGACATCGCCGCCGTTGGGGGGCATGTAGCAGGTGATGATCTTCATGGTAGTGGTTTTCCCGGCACCATTGGGCCCCAGGAAGCCTACAATTTCACCCTGGCTGACCCTGAATGAAATGTTGTCCACCGCTTTTTGAAAGCCATAGCTTTTGGTAATGTTCTCAACAATTACTTCCATAAATACCTTAATTAAAATTGGAACGCAAAATTATAGCGAACTTTTTTTTTATGAAATATGTTTAACAAAATTTTAACAGAAATAGGACCCAAAAGGTTCGCCCCCTGCATGTGGAGTAAAAAAAACCAGGAGGAAAGCTGAAAAATTCATGCGGATCATGTTGAAACCATGTTATGTTATTATTATATTTACATGAGGCATAATAATATTAATAAAGATCCTGAAATAATGATAACGATACACTTTGACGAGGATGCCTGCATCCTGAAAGTGAAGGATGACCCCGGCACCACCATTGACCAGATGGTGTTGGCTGCCAAAAACTTTTTCAAAAGCCACCGTTTGCCCCGGATCCTTAAAATACTTGAAGTTGCCAGCGGTTCTCTTGCAACGGCCCCTGTTGCGGATGTTGCAAAGCTGAAGGATGTGGTTACAAGCATCATGCCCGATTTCGAATCGGTGCGGCACGCAGTTGTTTCGACCGACCCCTTTGTTGTGGCATTTGTCATCCTGCTTCAGCAGGAGGTTTGCCTGCTGAACTACCATCTCGGGGTCTTTTCCACTGAAACTGCCGCCATACGCTGGCTCTCCTGAGGAGGCAATTGATTTTCACGCACTTTTTTTCCACCCTTTCCTTTTTTACCTGCCCAGCCATTCCTTGAAATCGTTCACCCGCTCGCGGCTCACGACCGAATTGTCGGCCTGCAGCAGCGGTGTTGTGATCTTCAGGCGGCTGTTGAAATAGCTCCCCGTTTTCCGGATGGAGCTGATGCTGACAATCACCTTGCGGTTGATCCTGAAAAATTCAGCAGGGTCCAATAGCGGCTCAAGCTGGTCAAGGGTAAAATCCACAGGATAGAGGTGGTTGGAATGGGTTGCAAGCAGCACGATCCCGTCTTCAAAGATAAAATGGGCGATCTCTTCCGTTTTCACAGAGACGATGAGGTCGCCCGTGCGGATCATGAAACGGCTTTTATACTGCCGGTTGAGCATGTTGTAGACCTGGACGATCTGGTCGATCATGACCTGTTGCTCGTTCCGGTTAAATTTCCTGAATTTTTCGAGCGCACTGCGCAGTTCCCCGATCCCGACGGGTTTCAGCAGGTAATCGACGCTGTTCAGCTTGAAGGCCCTGATGGCATATTCGTCGTAAGCGGTGGTAAAAATGATGGGGGTGTCTATCTCCATCTCTTTGAAAATCTCAAAACTCAGCCCGTCGGCCAGGTGGATGTCGACAAAAAGCAGATCGGCCGTCGTCCCGCTCCTGAAGGCCTGGATACTTGATTTAATGCTTTCGAAAATCCCGGAGACACGGATGCCGGGATCGATTTTCTTAAGCTGGTTGCAAAGATGCTCAGCCGATAATTTTTCGTCTTCAATGATGATTGCCTTCATTTTGCGGGTAAAAGAGGTATCTTGACAATGAATAAGCCGTTATTCTGGATGATTTCAACCTGCCGGCCAGTGAAAAACCGATAGCGTTCCCTGATGTTCTGCAGCCCGGTCCGTGAACCTGGTTCGTGCTGCGGCCTGGGTTGAAGGTTGTTTGTTACCAAGATGGTGTCCTCTTCCGAAACGATCGAGATGGTAAGCGGGTTCTCTGAAGATGCCTCGTTGTGCTTGATGGCGTTTTCGATGAGTATCTGCAGGGCCATCGGCGGAATCAGGCCTCCAAGGTCCTCTTTTTTCACGCCGGTTCGGATCAGGAGGTTACGATCGAACCTGATGTGAAGGAGGAACGTGTAGGAACTGATGAAAAGCAACTCCTGTTCAACGGAAACCAGCTCGCTGGACTGGTTGTCGAGCAGGTAACGGTAAACCTTCGACAGCTGGCTGATAAACTCGACGGCCTTGTCCTGGTCCTTGTATACCAGCGAAGAGAGAACACTCAGGTTGTTGAACAGGAAGTGCGGGTTGATCTGGTTTTTCAGGTTCTGAAGCTGGGCCTGGAGACTTTCGGCCCTGTATTTTTCGATTTCAACCAGCGAATTTTTCCAGTGCCTGAAAAACTGGGTGCTGATTTCGATGGTGAGCAGAAGTACCGACATCAGGACCAGCACCCCCAGGACAATGAGCGTTACCCGCGTAAAATCGGTGCCCGTAAAAGGCATGGCGTCCGACAGGCAATTAAAGAGGAGAGAGGCTGCGAAGATAACGGCGCCGCTGTACCCAACGCTCAGGACCAGGTGAACGGTGATGCGCCGAGCCGGGCGGGTGATCCAGGGATATTTACGGTTTAACCAGCGGTCGATCCGCAGGTTTCCTTCCCATACCAGGATGGTGATCAGGATGGAGACGACGAAATTGTAGTAGTGGATACCTCCTCCCTTTGCCGGGATGAACAGGTGGAGCACGAGTGTGATGAGACACCCGAGCAGGACCATGTATATAAACCGTTTTCTGTTGTTTTGCATATTGATATGTTCAGCGTGACGAATTCAGCCCGGTTCGGGGATAACCCCGTGTGCCGGGGCACAAAGAACGGAAAATCATGGTGAATTTCAGCGTTCCCGTGCCCCGGTACCAACATTTTGCCGGTTTTAATTTCAGAACTGGATCTTGTAGACAAAGTTCGGATAAAATCCGATCTGGTACAAGGTGTTTACCTGGCGGGTCACCGGGTTGTACTGCTGGGCAAAAACATTCTGATGGCCCGTCACATTCTGGATATCGACATAAATGGATTGAGAAAAATTGCTTTTTTTGCTGTTGTAGGTAAATCCTGCCTTGATGTCGAGCCGGTAGAAATCAGGATACCGCTGGGTAAAGGCCCAGGCATCGCCCATGGTCACCTGTTTTCCGGCGGCAATGGAGGCCTGCAAATCAACCGGGGTGTAATACCTCCCGCCTGCATGACAGAATTTAAGGTCGATGGTGACGGCATTGCGTTTGGCTTTGCCAACCTTAAATTCCTTGCCGCCCAGGATATTGTAGACAAAATTCCCGTTGAATGCGGTATTTCTTTCAATACCGTCGCTGCCCTTGTATTTTGCTTCGTAAACCGAACCTGTAAGCAGGGCGTAATAGCCGTGCGAAAAGAACTTTTCTACCGTAAGCTCTATACCATAGTTCCTGCCGGTGCCCTTGTTGGTGAGATTCCCCTCTTCGGTGGGAGCATAGGAGGCCCCTTCGTTGAGCATCGAAAAACTGTTCAGACTCTTTGAAACCGGGACATTAAAAAGATCCTGGTAATAAAGTTCCGTCTTGATGCGCCAGTCCCTGAACGGCAGGATCTCGTAGGAAGCTACGAACTGGCTGCTGCTGGTGAAACCCAACTGCCGGTTCGATTCATCGTAGGTGTTCTCAGGGGTCAGGTAACGGTAAAAATAAACCGACAACGGCTGCATCTGGCTGTGCAGGCCGAAACCCAGGCCGACCGACTGCCTGTCGGTGAACTGGTACTTTAATCCAGCGCGCGGTTCAAAGGAAACAGCATGGTTAAGGGTCAGGGTTTGTGACCTGGTCCCGGCATTCAGGGTGAGTTTTTCAGTAATACGGTATTTTGCTTCGAGGTAAGCCGCCAGCAGGGAGGTATTTCCCCTGAAATCCCAGTAATACTTCCAGTCGGGGGTAAAATGTCGGTCTTTCGACAGGAGGTCGATGTGAAGAAAATCGAACTGGATTCCACCCTTGAGCGCCAGGTGCGCATTGACCTTGTAATCGATAAAGGAATTGACCGTATACCTGATTTCGACATCTTGCGAAGACCTTACCCTGAGTGGGGCTGCCGAACTGCTGATGGTATCAAGATCGTATCCGTTTTCAGAATAGGTGACCCCGGCGATGGTATTCCAGTAAATATTCCTGCTCAGCCGGATGAAATGTTTGATACCGATGACCCCGATTTTGCTCCTGGAATAGGCATCCTGCCCCGGGTTGGCAAAAATATCCGATGCTTTTACCTTGTTATGCAGGAAATCAATGTGACTTAAACCACCCAGCCCGAATACCGTGAACCGGCCCAGCCTGGTATCTCCCGAATTGATCTTGAAGGTGAGGTCCTGGTAAAAAGGGGTGGCTTCTGTCCCGATAGGGATCCCGAGTTGCTGCGACAGGCCGGTGAACGAATAACGGTAAGCGACAAGGTAAGAGGCTTTTTTCCCGGTCTTGAATGGTCCTTCCGACATGGCTTCCAGCCCGGTTAGCGCCCCGAACTGGATCATGTGCTCATGTTTGTCCGAGTTTCCGTCGCGCAGGTGGATGTCAAAAACTCCTGCCGTGGCATTGCCATATTCGGCCGGGAAGGCGGAGGTGAAAAAATCGGAGTTATTCAGCACATTCGGGTTCAGGGCGCTCACCGGTCCGCCGGTAGTTCCCAGGGTCACGAAGTGGTTCGGGTTGGGAACATCGAGGCCCTCGATCCGCCACAATACCCCGGCCGGCGAATTCCCGCGGATCACAATGTCGTTCCGGGCATCGTTTGGAGTGCTCACCCCGGCAAAATTCGAAACGAGCCTCGAAGGGTCCGACCTCCCGCCCGAATACCGGTTGACCTCTTCCATCGAAAACGACCTTGCGCTCACGCTGGCCATCCGGTTGATCGATTCATTTTTTTTCACGCCGGAAACAACCACCTCCTTCAGTGAACTGATATTTTCCTCTAGCCCGATCTCAAGGACGATCTCCTTGCCGGCGGTTACCACAACGCTCGCGATCACGACAGGCTTGTAGCCAAGGAAGGTGGCCTGCAGGTCATACCTGCCGGGAAGGACCCCCGTTATTTTAAACTGTCCGTCACCGCCGGTGGAGGCTCCCTTCGGGGGTACGGACCCCAGGATGACCACATTGGCCCCCGGCAGGCTTATTTGTGATTGTTTGTCGGTCACCACGCCGCGGATGACCTGCGCAGGCCCCTGCGCATACTGGTTGGTTGAACTGATCAGGATGACCAGGAAAAGGAGGATGGCAACTATTCGTTTCATGTTCGTATGTTTTTCAGGCAAAATAAATGCCTCCCCGTCCGGCGGGAAAGGAGAAAACCGATGAATTGTTAAAAATGGGGGTTGAATTGCACAGAGAAGGAGGGAATGTTGCTGCCTTCAAAAAGGGGGTGCTCGGTTTCAGGTACTCCATACCGGGTAAAGCGGGAACCGGCGTATGTATCCGGGAACCGCATCAGCCTTTGATGTCTCGGCAAGATATATATGGTGTTGCCGGTTTAGGAATTCAGCAGGAATGCTCAGGGTTATAAAAACACCAGTCCCATGAGCAGGATGCCAAGGATGCCCAGCATCATACTTCCGAACCAGAGCCACTTCCTCTTTGTCAGTGCCGAAATCGCACAGATGGCGATGGCAATCTGAAATACGGTTACCCCCCGGGCGAGCTTGTTGTGGAGTACAAGGTCTTCGGCCGACGCGTTCTCCTTTTCACGGGCGCCCTTGTCAATCTCCTTCTGTTCTTCCTTGTACTTTGCCGCTTTTTCAATATCTTCGGGTTTTGCCTCTTCGCCCATTTGCTTCATCAGGTCGATCTTGCTTTCCAGCACAACGTACTTGATGCCTTTGGCCTGGTAATAGGCCCACTGATCGGATGCCTTCAACTGCTCGATCATCGCCTCATTGGCATAATGCCCGGCAAGCAGGGCGGCAATGGCTGCAAATACGGCCAGGATAGCGGCGGTAAGTGCAACCTTCATGATCCATTTTTCTTCACTTTCGAGCGCTTTCTCGTGCAGTTGTTCCTGCAGGTGCTCGGTCGGTACTTCTATTTCGTCCATTTCCTGATTTGTTATTTCTGTAATTTTCCGTGAACATGAGAGGATCCCTTTCTCAATAGGGTAAAGGTCCTTTAATTTTCAGGATACGAAAATAGATAAAATTCGGATTGGCAGGCCAACAGTTCGCTGATTCCCCGGGAAACAGGACCCAAAGCGGCCCGCAACCCCGACAGCCGGGATAATATGATCAAAGCATGAGAATTATCCTGTTTTTTGATATATTTGGCAGGTGAAAAAGCTGATTTTACGTAAACCCGTCGCGGTCGAAAAACCAAAACCTGAACATCACCCGGGCCCCTGCCTGAATTGCGGATGTTACCTGGATGCCGATACCCTGTTCTGCCCGCAATGCGGACAGAAGCGGCTGGAACATGAGGACATGTCGTTCAGCCACCTCATCGGGGAATCCTTCCTCGATTATTTCCATTTCGATTCAAAATTTTTCCGGACCATCACCCCGCTGATCATCAAACCGGGGTGGCTTACAATAGAATACATGAAGGGCAGGCGTAAAACCTTTGTCGAGCCCTTCAAACTTTTCCTGGTAATCAGCGTGATTTACTTCCTCCTGTTGCCGCTGGGCGGAGAACCCTCTCACGAGCCGCAGGTTTCGGGGAAGCCGGCCATTTCGGGGAAAGCCGGCCACGAAGCTAACAGCTCTAAACAAACCTATTCGATTGAGGGCGTCACGGTGAATGAAACCAGCAGGGACTCAATGCGGAGGCAGATCGACAACATTGGGATGAAGGCCTATGTCGACAGGCGCTTTGCAAAATACAGCTGGCCGGTTAAAATATGGATACGGCAGGTCATCAAAATCATGATTTATTCAGGCGAGTCGTTTAACTCCACACTCGAACACACAGCATCCAAAATGATCTTCCTACTGATACCATTCTTTGCCCTGCTGCTGAAATTGTTTTACCGGAAAAGCATGCAGCTCTATTTTGAACATCTCATTTTTTCGCTTCACCTGCATTCCTTCTTTTTCCTGGTTTTCATCGCAACCTTGCTGGTCGAATTCATGGTGAATGTTTCTCTGGTGATCATCGTAACGATACTCTTGGTATACCTGTTCTTCGCACTGAAGAGAAACTATGGCGAAAGTACCGGACGAACGTTGCGGAAATTGTTCATGCTGACCCTGGTATACTGCATCATCGCATTGCCGGTTTTCATGCTGCTGCTTATCTTTGTGGCAGTATTCCTGGTCTGACCTACCATTTGATACCGGCAAGCCGGCACAGTTCCATCCGTGACAACAAGAGGTTATAGTCATACTGCAGGCGGCTCAGCTGGGCATCCTTGTAATTCGTGAGCGATGTGAGCAGGTCGAGGTTGGTGATCACGCCGTATTTGTAGCGGTCGGTCGCCAGGTTCAGTGCCAGTTGCGCCTGGCTGATCAGGGTGTCGGCGCTGGCCAGTTTCTTCTGGTTTTTGCTGATGTCATCCAGCGCATTCATCAGGTCTTTGCTAAGGGTCAGCTTTTGTGTTTCGAGCGCGAGTTTGGTGGCATCGAAATTAAGGGTAGCCAGTTTTTTCTGCAGCCCCGGGCGGGCAGCTGAGATGATCGGGATGGTCACACCCACACCAACCCCGTAGTTGAAGGTCGCTGCATCGATTTCGGGCATGAAACCGTTCTTATAGCCGAGCCCTGCCTGGAGGTTGACTGTTGGCAGCCGGCTCCTGCCGGCCGAAAGAATATCCCAGGAAGCTGATTTTATCTTGTCGCCGGCCACCCTTATATCGGGATTGTTACGCATTGCCATTGACAGGATAGAATCTGTGACCATCATGAAGGTGTGTTGGTCGACCACGGTGTCGCTCAGGTAAGAGGTGCCGTTCTTCCCGGTTAGCATGTTCAGCATGTTATATTGCTTGTTCAATTGCGTGAGAAGGTCGGTGTAGAAATTTTCCGAGTTGGTGAACTTCACCTGAGTCGATACCAGGTCGTACGACAGTGCGTCGCCGTTCTTTACCTTCACGCCGATTTGCTGCAGGTTCGACTGCAGCAGGCTGATCTGCTCCTGCTGCACGTAGAGGCTCTTGTTCAGGAAAATGATCGAATAGTAGATCTGTGCAACCTGGTATGACAGCTGCAGCTTGAAGTTGTCAAGGTTGTCCCTGGAAATTTCAAGTTCGCTTTTTGCCTTGCTGACAGTCACAGGTGTCCGCAGGTCGAGGATCGGTTGTGCAATGCTGACGGAAGCGTTGTAATTGTTGGCAGGTGAAATAATTACATTTTCAACCTTGCCCTGCCCGACCGGGAAGGGAATGGATGGTGTCGGGTAAAGCCTCCGGTAGGAGAGATCGCCCCCCGCCACCGGCAGGTACCCTGCTTTTCCCAGGTTGACCTTCACCTCATTCATCAGCACCAGCTGGTTCATTTCACCGACCTTCGGATATTTCTGCAAAGACAGTTCCGAAAGATGTTTCAGCGATGCCGGTACCGCGATTTCCTGGGCCGGCAACAGGCTGTGAAAAAGGAAGAATAAGGCTGAAAAAATTACCGTTTTCATAAAATCCGGTTGTTGATGGTTGTTTCTCATTATAAATGCGGTTTTCAATGTGCTTCTCCGGCCATTTCCGCCTGTTCTCCGCCGATCCGCCTGTTACGCGTAAGGAAAATGAGCGGGAAGGCGATAAGGATAAAGAGGGTGGCATAGAGGAAGGCGTCGAGATAGCTCAGCATGAAGGTTTGTTTCATCACCGAGAATTCGATCATCTGGTAGGTTTGTTGCTGCAGGTTGGCCCCTACCGGGAGCTTCGACTGCAGACCCTGGAAAATCTGGTTGTACCGTTCGGTGAACTGGAGTCCCCCGCTGGTGATGTTGCTGATCAGGTCGGTACGGTGAACGGCCACCCGGTGTGCGATGTAATTGTTGATGAGGGCGATACCGAAGGATCCTCCCAGCTGGCGCATCATGTTGTTCAGGGCCACCCCCTGGGGGATGTCCCTGGGCTTCAGCCCCGCAACTGCCATGGCATTCAGCGGGACCATCAGGCACGCCAGGCCTGCTCCGCGGATCATGAGGGGAAGGGCAAAAAACCCGGCCGTGACATTCATGTCGGCCCGCGACATCAGGATTCCGAAACCCATCAGGGTGATAAATCCGATGACCACAAAAATTCTTGGCGGAGTGCCGGCCTGGAGGCTTCTCCCGATAAACGGCATGAATATCAGCGACAAGATGGAGGCGGGCAGGAGGGTCAGCCCGGTCTCATAGGCAGTGTAGCCCAACACCCGCTGCAACATCAGCGGGAATACAAATACGGAGGTAAAGAGGATGAACCCGACAATGAAGGTGAGCAGCGTGGTCAGCGACAGGTTCCGGTCTTTGAGTATCCGCAGGTTCACCACGGGCTGTTTCTGCCGAAGCTCCCACCAAATGAAGGTGACCAGCCCGACCACCGCAATGACGGTGAGCCATATGATCAGCCGTGAATCGAACCAGTCCTCGGCTTCTCCCCGTTCGAGCACATACTGGAGTGCCCCGATCCCGATGGTCAGCAGGAAGATCCCCGACCAGTCGATCTTTGGTTTTACGGAAATGTCATACTCCTTCGGAATGAAACGGTAGGTAAGCAGGCTCGCCACGATACCAAAGGGAACGTTGATGTAGAAAATCAACGGCCACGAGTAGCTGTCGATGATCAGCCCCCCGAGGGTAGGCCCGATGGTCGGACCCATTACGATCCCCATCCCGAACAGGGCAGCGGCAAGGCCCCGCTGTTTGCCGGGGAAGGTTTCGAAGAGGATCGATTGTGAGGTCGACAACAATCCGCCGCCCCCGAGCCCCTGGATGAAACGCCACAGGACGATCTGCCAGAGCGAGGTTGACATCCCGCAAAAAACCGAAGCAACGGTGAAAATGATGATGGAGGCCATGTAATAGCGCCGGCGGCCGAAATAGGCAGCCAGGAATCCTGTCATCGGGATGATGATCACATTGGCGATGGCGTAGGAGGTGATCACCCAGGCGATGTCTTCGATGGAAGCGCCAAGGTTCCCGGCCATCTGGTTGAGCGCCACGTTTACGATGGAGGTGTCGATCAACTCCATGATGGCGGCCGAAATGGTCGTAAGCGCGATGATGATCTTCGCTATTTTGGTGAGGGATGCCGTCATCGGTGTCAGATAGGTACGGAGACAACCACGCTCATCCCGGCCCGAAGGATTCCTTTGTATTTATCCGCTTCGAGAATCTCGATCCGTACGGGGACCCGTTGGGTGACCTTGACAAAATTCCCGGTGGCATTATCGGGAGGCAGCAGCGAAAATCTTGCCCCGGTTGCTTCCGAAAGGGAGATGACTTTTCCCTCCACATTCAGTTTGGGATACCCGTCAATGCTGATTTTAACCACCTGACCCACACGGATGTTCTTCAGCTGGTTCTCCTTGAAATTTGCAACGATCCACTGGCTCTGGTTGTTCACGATGGTGAAAAGAGGCGTCCCTGACTGGATGAACTGGCCTTCATCGACATTTCTTTTACCAAGTTTTCCGTCGGCGATGGCATAAATCCGGCAATAGCTGACCTTCAGTTTCTGCTGGCCGATGCGTGCTCTCTTAAGATCTGCCTGCGCCTGGGCTTTGCCCACCAGCGAACGCAGCACCTCCAGCCGTGTTTCGGCAACCTTCACATCCATCTGGCTTGCATCAAGCTGTTTTGCCGTTACATCGGCAGCCGACTGGCTGTCGTCGAGTTGCCGCTGGGTGATTGCATTGCCGGCAAAGAGTTTGTTGTCGCGGTTGAGATCGTTCTGCGATTTGGACTGCCGCAGCCGGGTTACCTCCAGGTTGCCTTTTACAAAGGCAAGCGAGGCCTCTGCATTGATAATGGAGGCCTTCGCATTTTCAATATCCGAAAGCGACTGGTTGAAATCTGCCTGCATCTCCTGCAACTGGAGGTCAAGTTCGGTAGAATCGACCACCATCAGCAGTTGCCCCTTTGTGATGTTGGAGTAATCATCCACGTAGATTTTGTCAACGTAACCTGAAACCCTCGAAAGGATGGGGACGAGCCTCATCTCCACCTGGGCGTTGTCGGTCTCTTCATGATGGAAGGCATACCAGACCTCTTTTGCAAGGAAGATCAGGGCGACGACGACAACCGTGCTGATTATGATACGGGGTAATATTTTTGTTCCTCTTTTAGGTTCTTCTCTGGATTCGGTGTCCATGTCAATACTTTTTTATATTTTTGCAAAAGTAAACCAAGTTGACGAAATATCGACAATAAAGTTGACTAATATCTTTAGAAAGGATACCAATGCTTTCAAAATCAATAAAAAAGAAAATGCTGGCAAAGTGTGTTGCCAAAGAGGATAGCTTTGGACGCCAGATTTATCTTCTTTACCGGTTCCTGGTTTTGTGGAAGGAGAGCATCCTGCCCCGGTTTGATTCGCAACAGCTGGGGCCCAGCCACATTCACCTGTTGTTCACCATCGGCCTCGACGGAATGTCCAACAGTGAAATGGCGCGCCGGACAAAGGTATCCAAGCAGGCGATGAGCAAGCATGTGAAAGATATGCTGGCGCTCGGCCTTATCGTCATCGACCCCAACGAACACGACAGCCGCTGCAACATCATCTCCCTTACCGAAAAGGGGGCAGAGGTACTTATGAAAATCTGGGAAGCGAATGAATGTCTCACCGCCGAATTCGAACAACGGTTGGGCAAGGCAAAGTCGAAGAAACTGCTGACCCTGATGGCCGGGCTGGTCGAATCACTGGAGACCCCCCTGGAGTCCATTCTCCCGAAAAAATAGAAAAAACCCGGTTCCAGACTGCTGTTAGTGCTTGCCGAAAACCTTTTCAAGGAGCTGGCTGGTGCGGGCGGCAGGGTTTTGCCTGATTTTCTGTTCCTCCTTTGCAATCATGGTGAACATTCCCGTAATGGCCTTGTCTGTCGCGTATGCGGTCAGGTCGGGATTCTGTTTTGTAACAAAGGGGATCTGGTTGTAGGCCTTCACCAGGTCGGCCCAGTATTTTGTCGCGTTGACCCTGTCGAGCGAAGCCTTGATCACCGGGGTGAACCTGGTTTTGAGCTCCGGCGTGGTGGTACTGGCCAGGTACCGGGTTGCGGCATCATCCTTGCCCCTGACAACGTTGATGGCATCGGAAATGGTCATTTTCTTTACCGCGGAAACAAAAATGGGTTCGGCCTCCTTTGCAGCGTCTTCAGCGGCGCGGTTGATGGCCAGGATCGCTTCGTCAACCTGGCTTCCCATCCCGACGGCTCTCAGTTTTGACTCGATTTCGCGGGCTGATGCGGGGAAGGGAATCTTGATCTCCGGGTTGGAAAAATACCCGTTTAGCTTCGAAACAACTGCCACGCTTTCCCCGGTTCCCTTAATCAGGGCTTCACGGATCCCGTCGGCGGCATCCTTTTCGGTAAAGCCGGCATTCCCGCTCCCGACCAGCTTCATGGCACTTTCTATCACTTGTGCCCGGGCGGTAATGGAGAGGCAGGCAGTAAACAGGAAAATTGCGGTTGCATATTTTATCTTCATGGCACATTGAATTTCAGGATCAGAAAAACTGACAGAATAACGAAAATTAGGGTTAATTGTTTTCAGGGCTGCCGTTATATTTTATCGTCGGGGATTACCCGCGACCCCAAACGGAAGGAATTTACAGACCCTGTTGCTTTCCCGAAAGCGCATTTTTAAAAGTGATCCTGAAGGAGGTTCCTTTGTCACGGAGGATGTCAACACTGCCCTCCAGCTGTTCCACGAGCAACCCGACGATATAGAGCCCGAGCGATTTTTCAGAATCCAGCATGAAGGAGGATGGAAGGCCAACCCCGTCATCTTCTACAGTGAGGTTGCACATGTCGTTGGCGGCCTTTTCAAGACTGATCTCGATCGTTCCCCCCGTTTCCCCGGGAAAGGCATATTTGAATGCATTTGTCAGTAATTCATTGACGATCAGACCAATCGGCAATGCCGATTCAATGTTCACATCGACCGGGTCAAGGTGGGTGACCAGTTTGATGCGGTTCCCGCTGAAGGTGGTCATGATCATGACGGAGAGCGATTCAATGTACGATTCAAGCCTGATGCGGTCGAGATTTTCAGAACGGTAGAGATGTTCATGGATCAGTGCCATGGAACGGATCCGGGTCTGGATATCGATGATGATCCGGTTGATACCTTCGTTTTCGTTGTTTCTGAGCTGAAAATTAAGCAGGCTGATGACGATGGCAAGATTGTTTTTCACCCGGTGGTGAATTTCCCGCAACAACATCTCCTTTTGTTCGGTATTCCGCCGCTTGAGCTCCTCAATCTCCTTTTCCTTCGACCGGTCGCGGATCACAAGGATCACCTTTACCGTCCGGGTGTCCTTTAGGATTGGAACAGCGGTAAACTCCGCATGGACCAGCCGGCCATCAAATTCGAACTGTTGTTCTGCCGAGGCCAGTGACCCGGTCTTGAAAACACGCTCGGTAATCTTCAGGGTCTGTTTGCTGATGAACGGAAAACAGTCATTGATGGGTTCACCCAGGTATTGATCCAGTAACCCGAGTCGTTTGAGTTCGTTTTTGACCGCCTTGTTGACCATTGCGATCTTGAATTGCTCATCCACGACATAGATCCAGTTGGGCAGGGAGTTCAGTGTGTCGCGGTATTCAATTTCCGAGCGCCTCAGCGCCTCCTCGGTCTGTTTTCTTTTCGTGATGTCGAAGAAATCGACGGCAATGGAATCAACCCCGGTCCTGAAAACATGGACCGTGTAGAACCCCGAAAAGCGCTCGTCCTTGTATTCGATCTCGAAAAGCTGTGCCCCGATTTCATTCCTTGCTACTTTGCGGTACATCTCGGGGATCCCGGTTTCGGCAAGGTTCGGAAATGCTTCGGTGATGGTCTTGCCGATGAGCGATTCGTGTGATATCCCGATGATCTCGTCAGCAGCCGGGTTGGCTCCGGTGAGGATCAGCTTTTCCCCTTCGCCGAGATGATAAAAGTACATGGCTGTTGGCGAGGATTCTACGATACTCCTGAATTTTTCCTCCGATTTTCTGAGCTCCGCCTCCGCCTTTTCCCGTTCGGTGACATCGCGAACGATCGCCCACATCCCTTCATTTATTCCGGACTCGTTCTTTACCAGGAAGGTGCGCAGTTCGACAGGGAAGACATACCCCGATTTATGCCGGTATTCTTTCAGGTAAACCTGCGAAGCCCCGTGGACCAGGATGTGTTCTTCAACAATACTCTGCTCAAAACTGTGCCAACGTTCAGGGGTAAAATCGGGGTAGGAAAGATGAACGAGTTCATCTGCAGTATAACCGACCATCTGCCGGAATACCTCGTTGCTGTCGATGATCCGCCCTGTCATATCGGTAAATACATAACCGTCAATCAGGCTCATGTGCAGGTTCCGGTATTTGCGCTCCGATTCAATGAGGGCTTTTTCGGCCCTTTTGCGCTCGGTAATGTCCCTGAAAAACGACTGGTACGTGCCGTCGGGCATCATTTTTGAATTCATTTCGATAAGGATCTTCCTGCCCGATTTTGGCATGAGTTCCCGCTCGGTTTTAACGGTTTCGCCCCGGATAAGCTTGTCGTACCGAAGTGGTTTCTCCCTTTGTTCCTCGTCCGAGAATAGTTCCCGGATATTCATCCGGAGAAGTTCCTCCCGCGAATAACCCGTAAGTTCGATGGCTTTGTCGTTGACGGTTATGAAACTCCCGTTGTGATCGCCCTGGAAAAATGCATCGGCGGCAAGTTCAATGAACATCCTGTATTTTTCCTCGCTTTTTCGCAGGGCCTCCTGGGTCACTTTCTGTTCGGAAATATCAAAAATACCCATTTTGAAAATATCTTCGCCGGGCATTACAACCAGTTCGGCCCGGACCAGGTGTTCATATCCCTGGCCGGTAAGGGGAAATTCAACCGTAATTTTTTTGCCGGTGCTGAAGACCTCGCTGATGGCAGTCTCAAATTTTCCCTGGTCAGGACTGTAAAGGAAAGATTGAAACAGCCTGTCTTTTAGTTCGGCGCCCGTTTTACCGAGCAGCTTGCAAACAGCCTGGTTCGCAAGCTGGATCCTTCCAACGCGGTCGGCAATGCAATAGCCGAATGGTGCAAGATCAAACAGATCAGGATTTTGATGAAGGAGATCTTGTTGCATATTTTCAGGCATTATCCGTTGTTTTTGAATGATCCCGAGGGATTCACGCTTTCCACTTGTCCGATTTACCAGAAGATCATCCTGAATCCCGGCAGCTGATTACGTCAAAAGTATAGATAATTTTAATTCAAAATAAAAATTTTGAGGTTCTTAAATGAAGCTGCAGCATTAAAAACCGAGCAACCTCCTGATAACGCTATTTTTCCATAGCCAACGTGCTGGATATTGTTTAATTTTGATGCCCCGGAAGGGAGGTCAGAAAACCATGGAAGAAAGTTTAAATCAGCACCATTTCATTTTGCCGGCACTCATCCTGGGTTTTTTGTTTTTACGCTCCTTCAACCCTGTGTGTGCCCAGGAAGGAGCCACCTCAGTTGCTGCCAAGGATCGTCCCGATGTCCGTCACAACGCCGACACCCTGAGGCAGTTCAATGAATTTGGTTCATACGGTTTGTTCATCAACGGGATCCATGCCGGGCTGCACGGAGGTTCCGCCGGGCTGCAGACAACCTACAGTTACCGGAACTTTAACGGTTACAGGGAGCACAGCAACGACTATTCCCACAACTTTGACCTCGGTTATCAAACCTCCCCTTCCGAAAATACAAGTCTTCAGATCCTTGGGCATTATACCGGCGGCGTCCTGAAAAGGCCGGGTTCGCTCACCAAAACCGAATTTGAGCAGGATCCCTTCCTGGCGGATCCGCGGGCGGTAAACCGCGACGAAAAAAGGATCACACAAAAGGGCGATGTTGAAATACGGTTTGAAGACCATTTTGGAGAGTCACAGGAACAGCGGATTGAAATTTCCGGCACCGGCCAGATCGAGTATTTTGTGCGGTCGGCCAAAGAGTACAAGATCACCACCCGGTATATCGTGGGACTGACAGCCCGGTATGTCAACGAGGAGAAATTGTGGAACCATGGCAGCGAATTCACGTTGGGCGGGACATTGTTGCATCAACCCGAGCGCAAGGAGGAATATGAAAATTTCGGGGGGCAGCAAAGCGACCAGCTCGAGCAGATCGAAGTTGAAAAAACCAGCATGGCCTCGTGCTATTTCTCCGAAAATTACAACCTGATCGGAAAAAAACTAAACATCCTGCTGGGCGGGAAGTACGACCATGTGATCTACAGTGTTGCCGAGGAGACCCAGCCCGCCCGTTCGGATACAAAACGGTTCCGGGCTTTCACCCCGGATATTTCGTTGAAATATAAAATCATCCCTGCCGTCACCATCCAGGCTACCTGGGAGATGAAGTTCAGGAACCCGACCGACCGGGAGCTTGAAAGCCCCGATCCTGCCTACCTTTATAACCAGGATCTTAAATCCCAGACCACCAATACCCTGAAAGCCTCCCTGAAAGGCGACTTGGTGAAGAACCGGCGCTCGCTGTTCCTGAAATCGTGGGTCGCCGATGCAACCATCTCCGTTTCACAGATTGAAAATGAAATTGTCCGGTATGAAATCCTGGGCGATGAATACTTCCGGAATGCCGGCATCACCAACCGTTTCCGGCTGAACTTCCATACCCGGCTGGAAATTATCAGCAACCTGAACCTTTCGGCAGGTTATTCCTTTTCCCATTATGTTTATCAATCATACATCACACAGTCCTGGGAAGAGGACGTAACCGGCAACATTGTGAAGTTGAACCGCGATTTTTCGGGAAGTACCGAACCGAACATCCCGGTGAACAGTTTGAACCTCGCCCTGGCTTACCAGCACCAGGTTTGGGAGACTTGCAGCATTTCGGCAAAAATAAGCTATGCCCGCCTGGGCGGATTGTGGGTGGATGATGCGAACAGCGAAAAAACTGCTGCCAGCAACCTGATGAATGTATTTGCAGGGTTTAACATGAAGTTCGGCCGGTTCATTTGCAACATCAGCGGCGGGGTCAGCAACCTGTTCAACCAGGTTTACGTGGTGACGGCGAACATGAATTCGGCCGACCGGAGATTTTATAACGCCGGTAGCCCGAGGGATTTCAACGGGTCGGTCAATTTCGGATATACATTCTGATGCAACACATACAAAGCATGAAAAGAGGATATTTTTTATTAATCATGATTTTGGCGGGAGCCGGGCTGCTGGCGCGAAACCCGGGGGACGATGCCCCGCTGAAGATCGGCAAAAACTTCAGGATATACCCGGGAAAGGTTAATCAGACGGAGGTTTTCCTGGTTCACAGCCCGTTGAACAAGAACCTGCTCTTTGCAGCCTGCAACACCATCAGCTTTGTTCCATTCTTCATCAGCGAAGGCATTTATACCAGCAACGACGGGGGAAGAAACTGGCGGGGCGACGATACCTGCACCGGCGATCCCATGGCCTATCACGGCGGTGACCCCGGAATTACCATCGACAAGAACGGTACCTTTATCCTGACCCGCAAGGGTACGCTCTTTGTCGGTCTCTATTCGCACTATTCCCTTGATCAGGGGCATACCTGGTCGGCGCAGAAGGTGATTTCCACCGACGACCTGGAGCGGGCCTCTCTTGCCACCGATGCCAACCCTGCCAGTGCGTATTATGGCAGGTCGTACGCAGCCTGGGTGAAATTTGCGACGCCCTTTCCGGTGATGTTCGCCATGACGAACGACGGTGCGCAGACCTGGAGTGCGCAGAAACAGTTGAACAACCCCGCAAGCAGAAGTGCCGGGGGCGACCTGGCCATCGGCCCGAACGGGGAGGTTTATGCCTGCTGGGCCGGGGTGACCGATAATTCACCTTTCAAGGAGATCATGGTTGGATTCGGCTCCTCGGTGAATGGCGGGACCGCTTGGCGGATCACCGAGAATGCCTTTGCCGTAAACGGGATCACCGGTGTTCTGGCCAATAAGAACAACATCCGGGTAAACGGTCTTCCCAGTATCGCGGTCGATACCACGCAGGGTCCAAGGAGGGGCTGGATATACATCGTTTCCGGGCAGAAGGACCTTGCCCCGGCGGGAAGCGATCCGGACATCATCCTTCACCGTTCGACCGACGGCGGGCTCACCTGGTCGCAGGGCATACGGGTAAACCAGGATCCGCTCAACAATGGCAAAACACAGTATTTCCCCAATATCCACATCGACAGGTTCGGGGCGGTCGATATCATTTTCTATGACGACCGCACCACCACCAACGATTCCACGGGCGTTTTCCTGGCCCGGAGCCAGGATGGCGGCAACACGTGGCACGAATACGAGATCAGCGACCACCATTTTGAACCGGTCCCCATCGGGGGACTGGGCCAGGGATACCAGGGCGATGTCATCGATCTCACCTCGAACGATTCAACGATAACTACAGTCTGGATGGACAACTCTTCAGGAATTTACCAGATTTGGACGGCTCCCGTCAGCTTTACCTCCGTCAACGGCATCGCAGGGCATGGCGACCCTTCGCCGACCCTGTCGCAAAATTACCCCAATCCCTTCACCACTGAGACGACCATCGGCTTTACCACCACGGAGACAGGGATTGTCTCCCTGAAAATAATCGATGTCCTGGGCAATGTCATTGCAGAACCTGTACACGAAAAAAAGACCCCGGGATATTATGAGATCGCTGTTGACCCTGCCTCCATGCCGGGCCAATTCATGCTCTGCAGCGGCATCTATTTCTACAGGCTCACGCTGAACGACCGGGTGGAGACAAAAAGAATGATCTACCGGAAATAACCCGGCACAGGATTGAAATGCCGCGGGATCCTGCATGGAACCGAATCATCGGAAAAATATGAATCAATGTAAAACCAATTATGTATCATTAACCAGAAATGTATGAGAAAACTAATGAAGATCAGCGTGTTATTTATGTTTGGATTGTTTTTGCTGAGTAATGTTTTTGCCGGTGGTAATGACGATTTTAAAAAATCACCCACCGGGTTGCGGTACCGGATATTCAAGGTCAGCAAAGATACCCTCAGGCCTGGCATCGGCGACTGGATTGCGATCGACATGCGCTATACTACAAAACTGAAGGGAAAAGACACCCTCCTGTTCGACAGCAAGGAAAAAATGCACGGCGATCCTGTCAGGATCGAACTCCCTCCCTCCGATTTCAAAGGCGACCTTTACGAAGGGATCATGATGCTTTCGCCCGGCGACAGCGGCATTTTTCTTGTCAACGCCGATTCACTGTTCCTGAAAACCTTCAGGATGGCAAAGCGCCCGGAGACCATCGAGGACAATGCAACGGTTGCATTTTATGTTTGCCTCCACTCTTTCGACAACCCTTCAAAACTGAAAAAAGGTGAAGAGGAAGCGCTTCAAAACTATATTTTTAGTCATCAGGTCAGGACCTCCCCGACGCCTTCCGGTATCTACAACATTGAAACGGTTAAGGGAGAAGGTATCAGGATCGACACCGGATGCCAGGTAACGCTGCAGTTCAAGGTTTCCCTTGCTAACGGAAAGGAGCTTTTCTCTTCTTACAGTCGTCCCGAACCCGTAAAATTCATTTATGGTTCCCGGTTCGACACGCCGGGAATTGAAGAGGCCATCGGCACCATGAAGAAGGGATCGAAAAACACCGTGATCGTACCCTCGAAAATGGCGTTTGGAGAAAAAGGCCGCGCCAGTATCGTACCTCCATACAGTACACTCATTTACGAGGTTGAGATCCTTGATGTGCTCTCGAAAGCTGCATGCCAGAAAGCCATGGAGGAGGAAAAACAAAATGAAACACCAAAATCAGACACCATGAAAATCGATGAAACCATGCAAATTGAACAGTATTTGAAAGAGAATAAAATTGTTGCGAAGCCAACGGCCTCGGGGCTTTACTACATTGAAAAGGAAAAGGGTTCGGGCACCCAGGCAACTGCCGGGAGCAAGGTAAAAGTACACTATACCGGTACCCTCCTGAACGGGAAGAAATTTGACTCCTCGCGCGACCGTGGCGAACCCCTTGAATTTACCATTGGAATCGGCCAGGTGATCAAAGGCTGGGACGAAGGCATCGCCATGATGAAGGTGGGCGGGAAGGCATTGCTTGTTATCCCGTCAAACCTGGCATACGGCAGTAGGGATATGGGCGTGATTGCACCCAATTCAACCCTCGTTTTTGAAGTTGAACTGGTTGGCGTCAACTAACCGGGTCACAACTTAAATGGAGTTCCGGTTACCGGGCAAACCATGAATTGCTTATGCAAATGGATCTTTCAAAGTGGACAGGCTTTTTAAAACGGGTTCCGTTAAACCTCGTCATGATCCTGTTTTGGACCATTGCCGGGGTGCTGAATGGTTATGCCCACCGGCCCCTGCCGGCCGATACCACCTCGGGATCAGCAGGCAGGGGCCGGCATTCCTTTACCGACACGCTGAAGACAAATAAAACGATTCCGGCAAAACGGGGCGTTCCCGGCACGGTCGTCAGTCTGAGTTCGGCGGCAGCCAGGTTTGGCCGGAATATCGGTTCCGACGATCCGCTCCTTTCGGTACCCGGGCTGTTCGTCCCATCCCTTTACGGGGGCTACGATGTAAGGATTTCCGCCAGGGGCTATGGGAATGGCCTGGAACAGGGGGTGAACGGCCTCCGCGTTATGGTTGATGGCGTTCCCGAAACCGGTCCCGGCGGGCAGGCACAGCTGGAACCACTCGATTTCAAGGCCATTGGCAAAATTGAAGTTGAACGGGGGAATTCCTCCTCCCTTTATCCCTCCTCCCCGGGAGGGGTCGTCAATTATATCAGCGACATGGCCTTTAAAAAATCGTCGGTGGTTCAGTACAACCTGTTCGGATCGTTCGGGCTTTACGACAATGGGATCAGGGCTGCGATTAAAACCGGCAATTACAGGCTGCTGGCAATTTACAGCTACCAGAATTATGATGGTTTCCGGCAGCACGGCAACGGGTACCGGCACATCCTGAACCTGGTTTCAGAAACAATCCTGCCTTTTCATGCGAAACTTTCAATCCTCGGATATTTTACGAAGGGAGCAGATAAGCTGCCGGGGTCGCTCACCAAAGCGGAATTTAACCTCGATCCCCTGCAAGCCGACCCGGTCTCACGCTCCGGCGACGAAAAAGAGACCACCACGAAGGGCAGACTTGCGGTCCGGTATGGCTCCACCTTCGGTAGCAGGCTGAACAATGACTTTACGATAACCGCCTTTGCCTTCATCAGGTTCTCGGAACAGGTGGCCGCCGATTACCGGATCATCAACCGCTATGGCCTGGGGCTGGACGGAAGGTATGTCCATCGGTCACTGACGTGGAATCATGAAAATATTTTCACAGCCGGCTTCGATCTTTTCACCCAGCCGGCGCGAACCGAATTTTACCACAATGACCATGGGGAAAAGGTCGACCTCATTCAGCAGGTGGTCAGCGAAAACCAATCCGTTTCAGGAATCTCCCTTTCAGATAATTTTGAGATTATTCGGGGAAAAATGTTCGTTGTCCTTTCGGGACGCCTGAACCATACCGTGTATGCAGAGGCGCAGCAGACCGTACCCTCGCTCTCCGGGGGAAAAAAAATTACCACCATTTCCCCGAAACTTGCACTCAGTTACAAAATAACATCCGCCATTAAACTATACACTTCCTACGGGTATAGCTCCGACGCCCCCGATTACTGCCTGACAGAAAGTCCCAACCCCGGTGTTATTTTTAACCAGGATCTTAAACCGCGGGAATCACGCAGTTTTGAACTGGGGATCAGGGGAAACGTTCCGGAGAAAAAACGTGTGTTTTTTAAAAAAATCGGATTTGACGCCGCACTCTTTTTAAACAGTATCAATAATGAAATCGTTCCTTATTTTGTGAATGGGGACATGTTTTTCCGCAACGCAGCCCGGGCGAGACTGCGGGGAGTGGAACTGGGCACGCTGGTCGACATTTACAGGGGACTCAGCCTGGGGATGAACTATACACGGTCGGACTTCAGGTACACGTCCAACGAGTCCACCACCACTTCACGCGATTCGCTGGGACGGCAGGTAACCTCCACAAAGGATTTCTCGGGAAACCGGCTGCCGGGGATCCCGGTGAACAATTTCAGTGTCATCCTCTCCTGGACACAGCCGATCGGGAGACATTTCGATGTCCTCCTCCGGTCAACCTGGCAGGGAATCAGCGGGCTTTGGGCCGATGACGGAAACACGGAAAAGACAAACAACCGGAACCTGCTGAACGGAGTTGCAGGAATGGATTTGAAATACGGGAAGTTCAGCCTCTCGGCTTCGGGAGGGGTTAACAATATCTTTAATCAGGTGTATACCGGGTTTGTATGCATCAATGCGGTGGACAAACGGTATTACAATGCCGGTGCCCCGCGGAATTTCTTTGTTTCCCTGAACCTGGGATTCGTGTTTTAAGCAAGTTGCTTTGTTATCTTCCCTTATGAATAATTAATCGTTTCGGTCCTGCCAGGGTTAGGTAATGGCCCTTTATGCCTGCCTGAAGGCAATAGAAATATAGCCCGTCGGCCAGGTCTGAAACATCGGGTGCAACTTCATGAGATCCTTCGGAGAGGTCGAATAAGGCAACAGTCATCACTTCATTTCCCATGATATCCGAAATCAGGATCCTGCCGGGCGCAGGGTTGCTGCCGGCAGTGCCATGCCATCCTTCGCCGGGAGGAACCTCAAATATAATAGCAGTGGTTGATAGGCAAGGGTTTGGCCGGTTCTGCGACAGGCTATACCGTGTCCTGTTTCGATGGATATCGGCCACACCCGGAACTGCGGGAGGACGGTAACTAATGAAAGCGCCATTCCTGCCGACGGCGAAACCATGCCGTGTATCGGGAAAGGTCATGTCGTAAATAGAAGTGGAATCGGGGGTCATCACAGGGGTCCAGGTGAAACCTCCGTCAAGGCTCCAGATCAGTTTGCGCTTCGCCCCGAGCGGGGCCCAGACTTCGGTATCGTTCCTGAAGTCGACATCGTAGGCATTCCCCTGAACGGGGAGTTCGTGGTAAGCCCATGAAAGCCCACCGTCGGAGGTACGGATCATGCCGACGCCATACCCGAAATCGGGGTCCCCACCAGCACCCATCACGTGAAGGGAGTCGAAAATGTGCAGTTTGTGAACTTCGTCGGCCGGGGCATAGGCAGGGTCGATGGCATGCCAGTTTTCACCCCCGTTGGTGGTCCGCCATATAACGCCGGCAACATCCAGGATTCCTCCGCAGGCATAGCCATATTTTTTATTGTAAAACCGGATGTCGAGCACCGGGAAAAAGGCGAGGGTGGAGGTATCGATGATCGCAGGGGTCCAGGTGACGCCCCCGTCGGAGGTTCTTACAATGACATTGGGCCTCCCGCCCATCCAACCGTGCAGTGAATCGGTGAAAAGGATGCAGGTCATGAAGAGTTCCGGCACAGGGTATGGCCGGCTGTGCCATGTGGCCCCACCGTCGGTAGTTGTCAGCAGGATGGTCCCGTAAGGTGTGGTGGTGTAATTGATCGCAACAGCCCAGCCCAGGTTCCTGTTCAGGAAAAAAACGTAGGGGATCTCGTTGCTGGTCTGGGTTACCTGCATGACCCACGAAGCCCCCCCGTCGGTCGTGTGCAGGATGGTCCCCGAATCGCCTGCCACCCAGCCGTGCAGGCTGTCGGCAAAACAAACCGATTGCAGGTTCCGGGTGGTCGGGATGGCCGCCCTTTCCCAGCTTCCCTGTGCCCGCGCAGCAGAAGCGGTCAGCAGGAAAAAAAATAAAAGCGGTATCCCGGGAATTGCACGGACCATTTCGGATGTAAGCCTTGGTGGAGGATCACAAAGGTAAGACAAAAACGCATTTCCCCTTTCTTCTATTCCTCAAGGGTCGACAGATCGCCGGTATCGAGTCCCATGGCCATGGCCTTTAAAACCCGCCGCATGATCTTACCGCTGCGGGTCTTGGGGAGTTTATCGGTAAATACCACAAAAGCCGGTCGTGCAATGGGGCCGATCTCCTTTTCCACGTGGGTCTTCAGTTCCTCCGCAAGTTTGTCGCTCGGGGCGATGCCATCGCGCAGCGTGACGGTGGTGTGGATGATGTTCCCGCGAAGTTCGTCGGGAAGGGCAACTGCAGCCGCTTCAGTCACGGCGGGGTGGCTCACCAGGGCGCTTTCGATTTCTGCCGAACCCAGGCGGTAGCCGCTCACTTTGATAACATCGTCGATGCGGCCGATGACCCAGTAATAGCCGTCTTCATCCTGCCTGGCGGAGTCGCCGGCCAGGTACCATCCCTGCTTCTGGTATTTCTCCCAGTATTTTTCGACATACCGGCCGGGATCGTGCAGGATGGTGCGTGCCATTCCCGGCCACGGGTTCTTGATTACCAGGTTGCCCTCCTCTCCCTGTTTTACGGGTTCCCCGTGATCATCAACGATGCCGATCTCATTGCCGAAGAAGGGTTTGGCGCAGGAGCCGGGTTTAAGCGGCATTACCGGTATCGGCGTGATCATGAACCCGCCTGTTTCTGTCTGCCACCAGGTGTCCATGATCGGGCACCTGTTTTTCCCGATCACTTCGTGGTACCATTTCCATGCTTCGGGGTTGATCGGTTCGCCGACCGAGCCAAGCAGGCGAAGCGATCCCAGGTTGTGACGGTTGGCCCATGAGGCGCCATACCGCATCAGCCCGCGGATGGCGGTGGGGGAGGTATAGAGGATGTTGATCCCGTATTTTTCAACCATCTGCCACCACCGGTTGGGATAGGGATGGTTGGGAGCCCCCTCGTACATCATGATGGTGGCGCCGTTGATCAGCGGGGCGTAAACGATATAACTGTGCCCGGTGATCCATCCCGGGTCGGCGGCGCACCACCAGCGGTCCTCGGGCTTGATGTCGAACACGTATTTGTGGGTCGTGGCCGTGTATACCGCGTATCCGCCGTGTGTATGAACAAGTCCCTTTGGTTTGCCCGTGGTTCCCGAGGTATATAGGATGAAGAGCGGGTCTTCCGAATCCATCACCTCGGTTTTGCAGTCCTTGCTGTCGAGCGGCATCAGCATCAGGTCGTGGTACCAGAAGTCGCGGTCGTTTTCCATGTAGCACTCTTCGCCGGTTCGTTTTACGGTGATGCATACCTCGATGGTGGCCGACCGCTGCATCGCCTCGTTCGCGATGGCCTTCAACTGGGTTGTTTTTCCACGCCGGTAACCACCGTCGGCGGTAATCAGGATGCGGCTTTGCGAATCATGGATGCGTTCAGCCAGCGCCTCCACGCTGAATCCACCGTACACCACGCTATGCACCGCGCCCATCCTGGCACAGGCCAGCATTGCGGTGACAAGTTCGGGGATCTGTGGCAAGTAGATCGTGATCACATCGCCTTTTTTTGCTCCCATTGCCTTGAGGATGTTGGCAAACTTTGAAACCTCCCGGTTCAGGGCGTGGTAGGAAAAGGTACGCACATCACCCGGCTCACCCTCCCAGATAATCGCCAGTTTGTTGCGCGTGGCATTTTTTTGGTGTCGGTCGAGGGCGTTGTGAACAATGTTGATCTTACCTCCCGTAAACCATTTGTAGAAAGGCTTTTTGCTGTCATCGAGCACCTTGTCCCATTTTTTGAACCAGTCCAGCTTTTTCGCTTCAGCCGCCCAGAATCCCTCCCTGTCGGCAATCGACTGCTCATATAGTGTTTCATAATTTTTCACATTGGCCCTCCTCACAATATCTTTTGGAGGATAATAAAAGGTATTTTCGGTCTCTTTCGTTGGTTCCATGTTTTTTTTTTGTAATCAAAGATATAAAATTATCATGCTGATCAAAATTTTGAACGGGTCACATGTCAATCGTCAATCGTCAATTGTCATTTTTCCCCGCTCCTTTTGAAACTTTTTTCATTATCTTGCATCAAAATAGCCTGAATCCGCTGTCGATGATAACCCGTCCGCATTTTTTTCCCGCGATCATTCTCTGGATGATGGTCATTTTGACCGGGATCCGGGAGATCGGCAGGGCCGCACCGACCACCCCGGACAAATCGCTTCACAGTATTGAAAGTGTCATCGTTGCCGGGAGCCCCATCAGCGATCATCTCGGAAATGTTGTGGGGATCACCATCCCGCTGAAACGGGCCGGCCGGCTTTTTTTACTGGAGGCGACCATCGATCAGCAAAGCGGAAACTTTATTCTGGATACCGGGGCGTCGGGTCTGGTGCTGAACAAAACCTATTTCCGCGAAAGTATTGTCTTTGACGACATGGAGGGGGGAGGAGTGACGGGGACAACCGGGCAGGTGTCCCGGGTCAAGGTTAAACACATGCAGGTGTCCGATTTCAGCTTCGACAATGTATTGGCTGATGTTACCCAGCTGGGTCACCTGGAGAACCGCCGCGGGGTGAAGATACTTGGTCTTTTCGGCATGGCCATGCTGAAAAATTTCCAGATGGTGATCGACCTTCATAACAGTGAGCTGCAGCTTTTCAGGCTCGATAAGAACGGAAATTCCCTCGATCCCAATGCGGCCGTGGTGAAGTTTGACATGATCCAGAAGATCGATGAATTCCACAATGTCATGTTTGTGAAGGCCACCATTGGCGGAAAAATCCTTGATTTTTGCCTCGACACCGGTGCCGAATCGAACGTAGTGAGCATAGATTCCCCTAAAAAGGTCATGAATACCATCACCATCACCCGCAGATCGGGACTCATCGGGGTCGGATCGGCCAGGGGAGATGTGTTGTACGGCATTCTGAACGATTTCACTATGGGGAACCGGCAGATCCATGCGATGGAGACTATTTTGTGCAGCCTGGCCGACATGTCGCAGCAGTATGCTTACCCGATCGACGGGATGCTGGGCTACGATTTTTTTTCAAGGGGAAAAATATATTTAAATATTGTGAAAAAAGAGATGGGTATTTGCCTTAAGACGGAGGAGACACCATGAAAATCAACAGTACCTGGATTTTGTCATTCCTGCTCCTTTTTTCAGGGCTTGCCGCACACGGACAGTACGACCCCAAAAAGGTATGCCGGATCGAGGAGGGCCGCCTGGTCTTTACCCTCGATCAGCGGTGGACCCAAAGCCAGCGCAGGGAGGTCGCCCGAATGTACGACCTCGACAGTCTTGTCATGGCAGGAGCTTTTGCCCTGTGGCCCGTAATCAGGGAGAACCATGACACCTGGACCACCCGCAAGCTCGACGCCAACCGTTTCGAATTATCGAAGGAGCCGGTTAAAAAGGGTCCCGGCATAGAACGGCCGGGTAAGATTTTCCTGCTCGACGACGACCTGGTTGATATGAAAACCAACCTAGAAAGGGAGTCGGTGCCATTCGGCGTGAACCGATTTACGCGCAATACCGTTCAGCAGATCTCTCCGGGAAAGGTCAGGTTTTACCTACCGGGTCACCTGAAAGCCCGTGCGGTTTTCCTTTCAGGTTCATTCAACGGATGGGCCACGCTTAAAACCCCGATGAAGCCATGTGATTCGGGATGGATGGTCACCCTGAACATGCTGCCCGGCAAATACACCTATAAATATATTATCGACGGGAAATGGGTCGGTGATTCCTACAATAAACTGGGGGAGGATGATACTTATCATGGCGTTAACAATGTATTTTTCTGCTATAATTACAAATTTGTCCTCAACGGATTCAACAAGGCACGCAAGGTAATTATAACAGGTAGTTTCAATAACTGGAACAAAACGGAGCTCCGAATGGTCCCCTTCAGGGGCAGCTGGCTGCTTTCGATGTACCTGCGTGAAGGAACACACGCCTATAAGTTCATCGTTGACAACCAGTGGATCCTCGATCCTGCCAACAAGGTAACCCGTCCCGACGGCAAAGGGAACCGGAATTCTTTTCTCAGCATAGGCGATACCATGTATTTCAGGTTAAACGGGTTCCAGGATGCCGGAAAAATTGCTGTGGCAGGTAATTTCAACGGCTGGAATCCGGCAGAGCTGTTCATGGAGAAATCGGCCGGGGGGTGGCAACTGCCATATGTGCTGGCCGCCGGCAATTACGAATACAAATTCGTGGCCGACGGCAAATGGATGACCGACCCGGCAAATCCCTTTAAAACAGGCGAGGGCGAACAGGCCAATTCGGTGCTCGTGGTAAAACCGAATCATCTTTTCAAACTCGAACGCCATTCCGATGCAAAAAAGGTGTCGCTTTCGGGAAGTTTCAACGGGTGGAGCAAGCCTGGCTACCATATGGTCTTGCAGGATGGCGTTTGGTCGCTGCCCGTCAGCCTCAAGCCGGGGAAATATACCTACAAGTTCCTGGTTGATTCAAAGTGGATCATCGACCCGGGCAACGAACTCTGGGAGGACAACGAATATGGGACCGGCAACTCCGTATTGTGGATTGAACCCTGATGCAAATACGATTGACAATTGACGAATTACAATTGATGAAATAGCATGACTGCTACCTTTACAGCCGACGCAGTTTTGAATTTTGAACTTTGCGTTAAAAAGCGAGCCCGTCTCAAAAACTTGAGACGGGCTCGCTTTTAGGAATCGTTGTTGTCCTTCAGCTTACAATACACCGGAAGTTTCCCTTGCGGATTGTACCGGGGTAAGATCAAAGCGGTAGGTTCCGCCACCGATGAAGTTGCCTTTCTGAACACTGGGAGGGATCACCCAGTCTGTCGGGTTGGCCGGATAGGGAACCATCACTGCTACTCTTGTGCCGCGGAAGCTGCCTGCTTCCCTGAAGGTGTAAGTCCATACGCCGGGGTGGAAGGGCTGGGCGGGAGCCACTTTATTCCCTTTTTCATCGGTAATCGCCACCAGGTAGTGACCGCTGGCGCCGGGGAAGTTCGGGGCTGCATGCACGGTAACCTGGTAGGTGATCAGTTTCTGCTGACCGATTTCGGGTTTGTTGCCTGCAAAAAGTGAACCTGCTGCGAAAATCAGAACAAGGCTGATGGCTGAGATGATCTTTGTTGTTTTCATGGCTTTTGTTTTTAAGGTTTGTGTTTATTGTTTGTTGATGTAAAATTACACCCGGACGCCAGGCAGTTTCAAGCGCTGAAATGCCCGACTTTCATGCGTAATTTTGCTTTTCAACAGGACAAAGACACCTCCACGGGTAGTGTAAACTTACACGAAGGGATGGAAAAAACAGGGGAATAATTGTGATAACCCGTTAATATTAATTATCTTGCACTGGATTTGATGGCCCGATACCTCTTTCAATATGAAAACGACCAGCGATCCGGGATTTCTCCCTGAAGTTTTTAACCTGCTCCCAAACCCGGTAGTTATCCATATCCATGGAAAGGTGGTTTTTGCAAACGACCTGGTTGTTGAAATTACGGGCCTTGGCAGGGAGGAGATCATTGGCAGAGATGTAGCCGTGCTGCTCACCGATCCGGCGGATCCCATGAACGGGGAAATCTTCAGGAGCCTTGCCAGTGGGTCATTTGAGGAAGAGTCGGAATTCCAGGTCAGGTCGGCCAACCGCAGGGTGGTTATCAAGAACTTCCTGCTTCGCAACCGTAACATCTCGTATCATGGGGAGGATGCTGTGCTGACCATCCTCATCGACATTACCGAACGGAAGCACCTGGAAAAGTATGTCCTGAACCGGGTGATGGAAACCGAAGAAAAGGACCGCAAGCAGTTCGCTGCCGACTTACACGACGACCTTGGCCCGACCCTGTCGAGTATAAAACTGCACCTGGGTCTGCTGGAACATGCAAAAAATCCTGAGAAGTTCAGGGAGACCCTAGCCATTTGCAACCAGCAGCTGGCTGAAGCCATCGCCAAGATGCGAATCGTGGCCAACAACCTCATGCCGAGACTGCTCGAAAATTTCGGCCTGGAGGCGGCTGCCGGTTCTTTCATTAATTCAATGCAGCATGAGGGCGTTTTCACGGTTGACTTCACCTCCAATCTCGGCGGGCAACGCTTCCCCATACAAACCGAACTACATTTCTACCGGATCCTCTGCGAACTGATCAACAACACCCTCAAACATTCGGGCGCTTCGGCCGCAAGGGCAAAACTTGAATTCATCAACGGCACCCTCCTGATGGAATATTCCGACAACGGCAGGGGATACGAGATAGGGGAAATAACCCGGAAAACCGGGGGCATGGGAGTGGGAAATATCATCCAGCGGGTGAACCTGATCGATGCACAGATCATGTTCACCAGCCGGGAGGGGAGAACGGAGGTAACCATCATCAAAGAGATTTAGAAGGATGCCCGCACCTAATCCGGGAGACCCCGGATCCCGACAATTTTTTTATGGGTTCATTTTAACGATTCAAAGGCTAACCAGATGAGCACTAAAAAAAAGGTTTTTATTGTGGAGGATCATGCCATTTTCAGGGAGGGACTCAAACGTGTCATCTGTGAGATGGATAATGTGGAACTGATAGGGGAGGCGGAAAACGGGGCGGATTTTCTCATGAAACTGAAAAAGGTCGATCCCGATATCGTTCTGATGGACATCCAGATGCCGGTCATGGACGGGCTTGAGGCCACCGAAAAGGCGCTGAAGTACGACCCTTCGCTGAAAATTCTCGTGATCAGCATGTTCGGCGAAGAGGAATATGTTTATTCCATGGTCGAAAAAGGAGTTTGCGGCTTTATCCTGAAAACCTCCGGCATCCATGACCTTGAAAAAGCCATCCACCGGGTTTCGGAAGGGCAGCAATACTATTCGGAGGAGATCATGGGTTTGCTGGTCAAAAAGGTTCGCCAGATCGACGCAGCAGAGAAGATCACATTTTCGGAAAAGGAGATGGATGTCCTCCGCCTGTTGTGCAAAGGGCTGCCAAACAACGAAATCGCCGACAGGTTATTCCTGAGCGTCAGAACGGTTGAAGGCTACCGCAACAGGATGCTGCAGAAAACCGGCAGTGCAAATGTGATCAACCTGGTCATCTTCGCACTGCGCAGCAAACTGGTGATCATGTGACCATCCGCGACGGATACACCGTATGGCAGCCTTCCCGGGTATAAAAATCCGCTGTTATTTTTTAACCTTTGCTTTTACATCGCGCGTGTCGGCCGGGCAGGTTTGCAGGTAATCGTCGGTATTGGCAATGCCCGCCAGCACCTCTTTCAGCGATGACGTAGGCTTAAACCATACCACGATCGTGTCGGCACGCTTGCCCAGGTTCAGTTTGCCCATGTTGATCTGGACCGGTAACAGCTTCAAGTCGGTTTTTTTTTCAGCAGCCATCATGTCCTGTGTGCGGGAACGGTCGTAACCGGCCACCACCACCGGGTAGAAGTCAAGATTGGTCAGCGGTTGTTTCTTCAGGATTTTGTTGGCAGATGAATTCCCCTCGATTTTTTCACCCGGGCGCAGGATCATGCAGCCACTGTAAGTTTTTTCGGTAAAATACAGGCAAAGAACCCCCTTGTCGGGATTGCCGAAACGGGTATTCTTGTAATATAGCCCGGCAGGGTCCTTTGTGAACCCCAGCAGGCGCAATTGTTCGGGAGCAATCTCCAGGTATTTTCCATGGGGATGTCCGCCTGCAGGCAACGTCGCCGGTTTTACAACTTTCTGTGCGAAAACCGCCACCATCATTGCGATCAGCGGAATGAAAAACAGGAGCTTCAGCATGGCCCCTGAGCCTGATTTGGTTTTGTTCATCATAACGATACGGGTTTTAAGATTACTCTGGTTGAATTGATTGGCCAGCAGGTAGCGGGGTTCTCCGGCTGCCGTCCTGACCAGCAGCAGTTGGTAGTCCGATCCGTCGATTCCACGCCTCAATACATTCCGGTCGGCTTCGAATTCGTGGTTTTGTTTCAGTTCATGCCTGATCAGCCATGAAAATGGGTTGTACCAGGTTAGCACCAGACAGCATTCGGCAACCAGCAGATCAATTCCATGGAATGCCTGCAGGTGGGTCTGCTCGTGCAGCATGATGGCCTGGCCGTTTTCATTGAAGTCCTTATGGGAAATGACAATCCGCCTGCCGAAACAGAAGGGTACGACCGGCTGTCTTACCAGGGCCAGCCTGAGCCCCTTGTGGGTGATCTTTTCCGACCTCCTCATGAGAAGGAAGATCCTCGCGAGGGCACAAAAGAACAGGGCCAGCTGGATGCCTGCACCTGCGAGGTATGCCAGTGTGAGCAGATTCGGCCATTGTTTTTCCTGTTGCGGAACAACAGCAGGTGCTGCAACTTGTTCTGCCCTTATCACCGGGGTTACCCGGGAATAGGCCCGGTTGGTTTTGCTCGTCGCAGCAGTAGCCGCCGGACCGTCAACATGGAGTTTGACGAACGGTACGGCAAGGGCAGTGAGGATGATCCCCAGGAGGGCAAACCGTTTGACCAGGTGAAAGGTCTCGTTGCGGAGAAGGAGGTAATACAAAAGGTATCCTGCAGCAAGACAGACGGAAGATTTTAACGTGATTAACGCAATTGGTTCCATCACTTCTGAATTTGACGTTTAAGTTCGATTTCCCGGATAAGCTCTCGGAGATCGTCGAGCGACAGGTCTTCTTCTTCTATCAGGGTTGATACGACACGCCTGAAGGAATTCCCGAAATACTGTCTGACGATCCCCTGCAGGTTCTTGGCATTGTATGCCTCTTTTGAAATGACCGGGTAATACTGGTATGTATTCCCGAATGGCATGTATGTCACGAAACCCTTTTCCTCCAGGGCCCTGACCATGGTTGAAATGGTATTGTAATGAGGCCTGGGTTCAGGGTAGAATTCAACAATCTGTTTCACAAACAGCGCACCCTTATCCCAGAAAAAATTCATGATCTCCTCTTCTTTCGCCGTTATCTTCTTCATCCGGATTTTTTTTGCAAATATAAACTATAAATTATAGTTTGTCAACTAATTTATATAGTTATTTATTACTAATTTGAATATATCATAAAACCAATGAGATATGATTTGTGACCACGGCCATCAGGGTAAAAAAACTTTTATGAAATATTATATGGTACGGTTGATGATACCTATATTATTTTGTAAATTTGAAGGACTGAAATACAATTCAGCCCCATAACATGAAGGATCTCTGTGGTCATTACCGCAACCCGTGATGGTCATGACCGGGAAAAAGGTCCCTGCAGAAAATAATATTCCAGGCATATGATAAAGAAGATAATAGTGCCCACCGACCTGACGAAAGCTGCTGAAATGGCGCTCCGGCAGGCCATTGCCATTGCCCTGAACTCGGGTTCCCGGATTACCCTGTTTCACGTGTTCACCAGGCATGATGACGATGCAGGGGATACCCTGGCGAAGCTTGCCACCATCGCGGAAGGTGTCCGGCAGGAGAGGGGAATCCCATGCGAAGTGCTGGTTAAGGAGGGAGAGGTCCTGCCGGCGATCGCATCCATGGTTGCGGAGAAGGAATACGACCTGATGGTGATCGGCACGCATGGTTTCATGGGGATCAGGCAGAAGCTGTTTGGCGCTGACATCCTCAAACTGGTTTCGGTCATCCCGATCCCGGTCATGGTTGTCCAGCAGGAATCCCCGCTGGTTGAATCGTTCCATAAACTGATCCTCCCGGTGAGCAGCCACGCCAACTTCATCGAGGCCGTTGAGTCGGTAATCGAGTTCGCGGCCATTTTTCCCGCGGAGGTGCATCTTTATTCCATTCATAAAGCCGGTTTCGAATGGCCCGAACAGTTACTGGCCAACATTACCGAAGCCACCCGGATGTTTGAGCAGAAAGGTGTGCGCATGCTGCGTATCAGGGAGGAGCAGGAGGGATATTCTCCCGGTTATGCCCGGCAAACCATCAGGTATGCCCGGACCATCGGCGCCGATGCCTTGTGGATGATGTCATCAGCCTCGGCTGAATATTATTCCTTTGCCCGCGACTACAAGGAAACACTCCTGCTGAACGAATTCCTTGTCCCTGTGGTTTGTGTCGGGGGTATTGCCGGTTCCTGATCACCGGCGTCCTGGTCAGCGGCTGTTTACATTACTTTTCCATGATGGGACTTGACTCGTCGCAGATATGCGGGCAGGGGCCCGAGCATGCATCGGTGGTTTGATAGATCTGGTCGGTTTTGTCCGGACTGCCGGTGCCAACAACCATTCTTACCGGCGTGAGACTGTCAAGGCCCATGTAAATCCTGAAGCCATGAACAGAAGAATCGCGGTATGCGATGAGCTTCATCGCGTCGAATTGTTGCATGTTGATGGTAAACGCCCTCAGGGTATCGGTCACGAATGGAGTATTGGCCAGGTATGCCTTGAACAGCGTGTTTGCCTTCTTTACACCGATGTGATGGATTGCCGTTGTGTCGGGTATCATCGAACATTTTTCCCTGCAGCAGCTTTTCTTGCAACATGTTCCGCAAATAAGCCATAAAATGAAAGCGCCTATGATCGCACCCGCGATAAATGCAAGCACCAGAGTCGTAAATTTGTTTTTCATAAAATTTTCTTTAAAATGTTAGACAAATAATATGTTTATGATTGTAAATATAAATATATTTATATGTCGATTGCAACTATCTGTGGTGAAAAATTTCTTGACGGTTCCTCTTCTCTTGCTGGTCCCTGTTTTTTGTTGTACCGGCTGCCGCGCATCGCGACCTGACGGGTTGCCCGACAGGATCACCTCCCTCTGGGGAAGTTATCACCATGCGCGGGATGACAGTACAAGGGTGATTGCCCTCACAGGGCTTGCCTTTTACTACAACAATTACCTGGACGACCTGCAGAAATCGGACAGCCTGGGCGATGCCGCCATCCGCCTGGCCGAAATGAGTTTCCGCCCTGGCCTTCTCCTGCAGGCATATAATGGCTACCTTGAATCGACCGACAACAAAACCTTTTATGAAAAGTCGCTGGGGTATGCAAGCAAAGCCATCCAGGTGTGCCGGATATCCGACAACCTGCCCATGCAGTGGCGCACCTGCAAAAACCTTGTGGAGGTTTACCTTTCAAAATACGAGAACAATATTGCCCTGCAGAACGGCAACGAAGCGCTGTCGCTTGCCAATGCCTTGCGAAACGACACGCTGATTGCCGAGAGTTATCTCTACATCGGGAAATGCTACGAATATAAAAACCAGAAGATTGAAGCGATCCGGAATTTCCTGCGGGGCAAAGAACTGGCCGAAAAGTGTGGGAACCCGCGGCTCCTCATCAAATGTTACTCCCCCCTGTCGGGTTTTTACAACGACAACAATATGTTTGACGATGCACTCGAGTGGAAACTGAAACAGGGCATACTCATTCTTACAAACCGGCCTGTCGATTCAACGGCCCTGATGTGGGTGCAGCTGGATGTCCAGCTGATCCACGTGCGCCAGGGGCTGGGATTGAACGAGCAGGGAGTGAGGCAGATCATTGATTTTGCGATACGCTCGCGGAACGACCGTCTGAAAGCATGGGAGTTCGCCCTTTACCGCAAGCAACTGCTCGAATCGGACGATGTCGCCAAACTGTACAACTTTTACATGAAGTACTACCGCGAGGAATTTGAAAAATTGTTTTTTTCCGATCAGGCAATGTTCTACCGGCTCAAAGCCTTTTTTATGGAACTCGAGCAGAAACCCGATTCGGCAACCCTCTGTTTCAAAAAGGCGGAAGAACTCCTCAACAGTGAACCAGGGACGGGGAATATCTTTAAATCGACATTTTATAACAGGTACGGGCAGTTCCTCATCCGTCAGGGCCGTGACCGTGAGGCCATAGGGAAATTCACCCGTTCCTATGAACTTTGCTCGGGAGATGCCTATTACGGAAAGTACGAGTATATCCAGACTCCGACAAGTTATCTCGAAAGGCTTTACCGTGAACTTGGGGATTTTAAAAATGCATGGTTTTACGCTTCCAAAAACCTGCAGATTGCCGACAGTATAAACAAATTTTCGAAGCGGGACCAGTTAACCACGCAAGCTGTAAAGCAGGAGCGTGAGCAGCGGGAGAAAGCGGCGGAGGCCGACCGGCAGAAGATCAGGCAGGGAAAAACCGTGATGAACATGATGGCAGGGGGGGTGTTTTTTTTCATCATCGTCTCCCTGCTGATTTTCAGGAACTATCAAAACCAGAAAAAACTGAACCGGCTTCTTGACAAAGCCAAACGGAAATCGGACGACCTGTTGCTGAACATCCTTCCCCAGGAGACGGCGGAGGAGCTGAAGGCAACAGGTGCGGCCCGGGCAAGGCGGTTTGACGAGGTTACGGTGATGTTCACCGACTTCAAGGATTTTACCCAGGCCAGCGAACGGATGGGGGCCGAACAGCTTGTGGACGAGATCAATTTTTATTTCAGCGAATTCGACAGGATCATTTCGCGGCATAACATCGAAAAGATCAAGATCATCGGCGACAGTTACATGTGCGCCGGAGGCCTTCCCGTTCCGAACAACACCAACGCCACGGATGTGGTGGAGGCCGCCCTCGAGCTCCAGGAGTTCATGATCACCCAGAAGATCGGGCGAAGCAGCAGGGGCGAACCCTTTTTTGAACTGAGGATCGGGATTCACACCGGCCCGGTGGTGGCAGGCATCGTCGGGATCAGAAAATTCGCCTACGACATATGGGGTGATACCGTCAATACCGCATCGCGGATGGAAAACAGCGGGGAGCCAAACCGGGTGAACATCAGCGGCGTGACCTACGAAAAGGTGAAGGATCGTTTCAGCTGCACCTACCGGGGCAAGGTGAAGGCTAAGCACAAGGGGGAGATAGACATGTATTTTGTCGGGGCATGACCGGCCCGGCTTCCCGGGCGGCCAGGCCCGGGAGCGTTGCCGGTTAAGGTCACGGTAAAGGTTTCGCTTAAGGCTTCATCACCACGCGCACCTGGTTGCCCTGCGTCAGCGTTTTCCTGGCATAATCGTGAACCGACTGTGCCGTCATCGCCTTCACATTTTCCTGGAAACCGGTCAGGTAATCGAGGCCATTGAAGTAATAATCGAAAAGGATATTGCCCCACCACTGGTTCTCCTTCATGTCCTCCTGGCGTTGTTTCAGGAAGTATTCCTTTGCTTTCATCAGGTCTGTTTCGGAAGGTCCTTGTCCGATCATCGTATTGATCTCGCGGTATACGAGCCCGAGCAGTTTGTCTCCCTTCGCGGGATCGGTATCGAAACTCACCGTGAAGCGGAATTGCGGTTTCGGATTTTTTTCCAAAGTCCATGCCACCCGCACGCTATAGGCGCCGCCCTCATCTTCGCGGATCGACTGAACGTACCTCAGTTCAAGGACATGCCTGATGGCGGCCCCCAGCAACCGGTCGGCGGCCGAAAAATTGCAATCCCCGTTCAGGTTGACAAAAATCGAGGTGCGGGGCGTCTTGCTTTCATGCCTGAAATCGTTTGCCACCTTGCCTTTCGGCGGCCTGATGCCGTCGTCCTTGATGCTCTCCTTGCGTTTGACGGTCGGGATCGAAGCCATGTACTTTTCGAAAAGGGGTTGAACCTGGGCGGGATCGGTCTTGCCGACAAAGATGAAGGTGAAATTCCCCGGGTCGGCAAACCGCTGTTTGTATATCGTGCGAATTTTTTCAAGGGTTACACCGCCGAGCCCCTCGTAGGTAAGCGGCAGCGCACGCGGATTATGGTCGCTCATCATTACGGCGATTGTATCTGCCAGCGCGGTGCGCGGATCCGATGCGGCATTGATGTAGTTCGACTTTTCCTTATCCATCCAGGTTTTAAAGTCGGTAGCATCCCATCTCGGGTTTGTAAAATAGAGGTTGATCATCTGCAGCGTCGTCTCGAGGTCCTTCGGCGAGGTACGCGCCATCACCACCTCCTGGTCGCTGGTGAGACCGATGGAAACATTCACCCGTTTTCCGGCCATCATCTTATTCAGGTCGGTGCGCGAGAAACCGGCGATGCCCATCTGGGTCACCGCGTCGGTAAAGAGTTCCGACGAATGCATCAGGTCGTCGGCCAACAGGGAGGTGCCTCCCTCTGAAAACCCCCGGACCATCAGCTCATCTTCCTTGATATCGGTAGGCTTGAAAATGATCCGCATTCCGTTCGACAGCACCCACTCCGTGGTACCGAAGGTTGCATTTGCCGAGGTCGTAACCACTTTGCCCGGGACCGGCTCCTTCTCCATGAGTTTTTTGCCAGCCATCAGGTCGACATAGGGTTTGATCTCTGATTTCCGGTAAGCCTCCAGCACATTCCTGATCTCGGTTTCCGTCGGCAGGGTGATGCCAGGCTTGTCGGGGCCGGTAATGGTGATCACCTGGTTTTTGTCGCTGACATATTTTTTGTTCTCCAGGTTCACCTCGTCGACAGTGATGCCGGGGAACATCGCCTGGGCGAATTTGTACTCGAATTCAATGCCGGGGTTCGGGTTGTTGCTCAGGAAATAACCGATGTTCTGCGAAACGAGTTCGCGGTTTTTACGCTTGTCGCGGTCGATATAGCGCGATTCGTAGCCCCGCATGATATCAGCCTTCGCCCGGTCGAACTCACCCTGTGTAAATCCGAACCTGTTCATCCGCTCCATTTCCGTAAGGAGTGCGGAGAGGGCTGCCAGCGATTTGTTGTTGGCGGCCTGTGCCATGCCGGTAAAGGCATCCTTGCTGCGTGTATACTGGCCATAATAGGACCTTGCGAAAAGGAATGGGGGATTCTCGCGGTTGGCCAGTTCGCTCATTCGTTGCCCGAACATGGTGCTGATGAAATTACGGATGAGCTGCAGCCGCATGTAACCGATATTCTTGTCGCTGTCACGGATGGCATCGTGCTTGTAGGCAACATTCACAACGGTCCCGGTCGCCTCCTTGTCGGTTGCGGTGCCGATGAGGGGTTCTACGTTGTCGGGCAACCCGTATTCTTCCTTTGGTGTGGGATTCTCGACCTTCGGGATGGTACTGAAGAGTTTTTTAATCTTCGCCTCCATGGCATCGGCGTCAAAGTCGCCCACCACTACGATCGCCTGGAGATCAGTGCGATACCATTTCCTGTAGAAATTTTTAATGGTTTCATAGGCGAAATGATTGATCACCGCCGTATCGCCGATTACGTTACGGATGGCATACTTGGAACCCTTGTAGATGATCGGGGCAAGCTGGTTGCTCATGCGTTCGCCCGCCGAACCATACATGCGCCACTCCTCCCGGATGACGCCGCGTTCCAGGTCGACCTCTTCGGGTTCGAAGGAGATATAGTTCGACCAGTCGTGGAGAATCAGCAGTGCGGTATCAATCACCCCATCGCGCAGCAGGGGCACGTTCGACATGTTGTACACCGTGCGTTCGAGGCCGGTGGAGGCATTCACATTGGTTCCGAATTTAACGCCGATCGTGGCCAGGTAATCGAGAATCCCCTTTTTAGGGAAGTTCTGTGTTCCGTTAAAGGCCATGTGCTCGGTGAAATGGGCCAGCCCGTTCTGGTTGTCATCCTCGAGGATGGCTCCCACGTTGTGCACGATATAAAATTCAGCCCGCTTTTCCTGGGTGCGGTTGGCCCGGATAAAATAGTGCATTCCGTTCGCGAGCAAGCCCGATCTTACCTGTGGGTCGAGCGGGGGCAGTTGTTTCAGGTTATATTGTTGGGCAACGATCCGGGTGGATGCTAAAATGACCAGGGCAAATAAAAGGGTAAAGCGGGAGAAGATCTGTTTCATGGTTCTTGTTTAAGGGTTTCGGGGTTCTGGAGTTGGTTCGGTGGATTTGGTCAGATTTACTGGTAAAGGAAACGTTTGATGCTTTTTTTGGGGGTCTTTTCGAATTCGGCCTGCGTAATCCTGAAGTCGGAGATGCGGATGTGTTTCGGCAGGTGGTGGTTTAGGTCATGGACATATTCCCTGAAGACCTGCGGGAGGTGATCGGGCGTGCAGCCGGCACTTTCCATGGCATCGGGGTCAGGATAGATCAGGGCGATAAGTTTACGGTCCTGTTCAATCACCAGCGATTCCATTACCAAAAAACGGTTGTTCAGCCTGGCCTCGATCTCTTCGGGGTAGATGTTCTTACCCGACGGGCCCAGGATCATACTTTTGCTTCGCCCCCTGATGTAGATGTTGCCTTGCCGGTCGATCACCCCCAGGTCGCCGGTGTGGAGCCAACCTTCGGCATCGATCACCTCGCGCGTGGCCTCCGGGTTTTTGTAGTAGCCCAGCATCACATGGTTGCCGCGGAGCAGGATCTCCCCCGAAACGTGCGACGGGTTGTCGGAGTCGATCTTTACCTCCAGTTCATCCACCACGCGCCCGGAGGCGCCGGGCCGGGTCGTCTTCCAGGAGGCATAGCTGATCAGCGGGCCGCATTCGGTCATGCCGTAACCCACGGTGAAGGGAAAATCAAGCTGTTTGAAAAATCGTTCCGCCTGGGCATTGAATGGAGCCCCCCCGATGACAAGTTCGCGGAAGTTGCCGCCGAAAACATCCGTCATCTTTGCCTTTATCTTCTTATAGACCAGCCTGTTCAGCAATGGTATGCGGATCATAAGCTTCACCGTGGGCTTGCGCAGCGCAGGCAGGATCTGTGCCTTGTAGATCTTCTCGATGATGAGGGGCACCGAAAGGATCAGGGCAGGGCGGATCTCCTGGAATGCCTGCATGATGATCTTGGGCGATGGGGTGCGCGTAAGGAAGGTGATGTCGCAACCCAGGCTGAAAGGGAAGAGGAATTCGAAAGCGCAGCCATAGGTGTGGGCCAGAGGCAGGAACGACAGGATCTTGTCGCGCGGGTTCAGCGGCATGTTCCGGTGGGCGTAGAGGATGTTCCCCAGGATGCTTTTGTGCTGCAGCACCACCCCTTTCGAAAACCCTGTGGTGCCGGAGGTGTAGCTGATCACCGCGATATCGTCGGGATGGGAAACCGCGAACGGATGACCGACCGGCTCCGCGGTCATCGGTACCTCTCCTGCACCCGGTTCGCGGGTGAACAATATCGAATCGTCCATAATCTTCCGGATGTGCCTGAGCATGGGCATGGTTTCCGGGTCAAGGTCCCTGAACATGGATTCCTCCACGTAAAGAACGGTGGAGTCGGAGTGTGCGACGATGGACTGGATGTCGGCAGCCTTGAATTCGGGGAGGATGGGAACAATGACGGCGCCGTAAGTGACGGTGGCCAGGTAAATCATTCCCCAGTGTGCCGAATTCTTTCCCAGCAAGGCGATGTGGTCGCCCTTTCGGATGCCGGTTGCGCGGAAAATATCGTGAATTTTATCAATCCGCTCCCCGACGTTCCCATAGGTGAAAGATTCCCCTCCGTAATCGGAAAGGGCGGGGAGGTCCCGGTTATTGCGGATCGCAGATTCAAAAAGAGTGATCAGACCGGCAGAGGATGCTTGCATGACACAGGGTATTTTGACACCTGCTAAGTTCCGAAAAATTCCTGTGAATGAATAATTTTCATTGAAAAATATGCGCGATTCAGTTTCCTTTTCCGTGGTAGTGTTCCACGGTGAGCCGGTAGGCCTCCTCACGGCCGTACTTGGGTTCAAAACCGAAATCCTTCAGCGCCTTTGCCGAGGTGAATGTAAAATCGTTACAGGTATAGATGACCGCGAAACGGCTGAATTTCGGTGCATAGGTCTTGAACGGCCGTGCCGCGAGGGCGATCCCCTCGGCGATCATTCCCATGACATAGGCGATGTTCCCCGGTATCCTGAAGTTCTTCGGACGGATGGTGTATCCCGCACCCTCGATGATGCGGTCGAAAAATGTAAAAAAGTTCTCCGGAGGTCCGTCTGTGATGAAATAGGCGTTCCGGTCGACGGCAGGGTTGCCGTCCAGCAGCGCCTTTGCCGCCATTACATGCGCCCAGGCCATGTTTCCAACATAGACATGCTGCGACTTCGAGCTCCCGTCACCCAGCTTCACATAAAATCCTCCCTTTGCCATCTCCATGAGCGAGCCCACATGGAAGGGGTCGCCACCGCCGTAAATATCGGCGGGCCGCAGTACACAAGTGGTCATTCCGCCGGGCGAAAATTCCGGGTCGTTTCCGTTGAGTCCAAGCACCAGCAATTCCGAGAGAAACTTGCTGCGGCAATACATGTTGGGATGTTTTTCGGGGTAGGGAACCGATTCGTCGATGTTCACCAGGGAACTGCCGCCGAACACCGCATCGAGCGAACTGGTGTAGACGAGGCATTTCACGCCGTGTTCCCGGCAGCCGCGCATCACATGCTGGGTGCCGCCGTAGTTAATCGCAAGCACCTCTTTTTCGGGCAATGTTCCCCAGTCGACCATGGCAGCCGAATGGATGACCAGGTCAATATCACGACAGGCTTCCGATACAGCCTGCGCATCGCGGATATCACCCCGCACCATGCTGATCCGGTCGTCGGGAGGACCTGCGTAGGCCGCCAGGTCGAAAATGCGCAGCACCGACGGGCGCAGCGGCGAACCCGGGTCCAGCAATTCCTTAACGATCGCCCTCCCGAGAAACCCCGAACCACCCGTAAGCAAAACCCGGGGCCCGGTTCTCCCGCTAAAATTTTCCTCCATGTTCATTTCCTTGTTGTTCATTAACCCCTCATTCGTCACTCGTCATTGGTCACTCGTCACTCGTCACTCGTCACAAAGCTGCAAAAGTAATTTGATTTTTGCGAAAGTTCAATTATGTTTGCAGAACAAATCAAATCTGACGAAAATGAAAAAAGTCTTATACTGGACCCTGGCCATCGCGGTTGTGGTGATCGCCATCCTTTGCTACTGGAAATACAGTTTCACATACAGCGAAGGGAACCGGGCGGGTATCCTGCAGAAATTCTCTTACAAGGGCAACATGTTCAAGACCTATGAGGGCGAACTTGTCATGAGCAGCATCCAGAGCAGCCAGGATGTCTCCCTCGCCTCGGAGAAATTTTATTTTTCCGTTCCCGACAAGGAACTGGCCGACCGCCTGCTGAAACTTGAAGGGCAGCGGGTCGTGGTGCATTACAAGCAAAAAAACGGCACCCTTCCCTGGCGCGGCGAAACAAAATACCTGGTCGACGACCTGGTTGAGCCGGCAAAATAATCGCGTCGCGCAGGAAATACTTTTTCTTTTTCACAGTTTTGCCATTTTACAACCTGTTCTTTGGTTTTAATCCATTCATATGACTGAACAATCCGATTACCTCATCATAGGTGCCGGCATCATCGGGCTGGCCATCGCCCGTGAACTCCGGTCGCGTTATTCCCAGGCCTCCATCACCATCCTCGAAAAGGAGCCTGATGTTGCCTACCATTCCAGCGGCCGCAACAGCGGGGTGCTGCATGCCGGCTTTTACTATTCGGCCGATTCGCTGAAGGCAAAATTCACCCGCGACGGCAACTTCGCCATGAAGGACTTTTGCCGCGAAAAGGGGCTCAAACTGAACGAATGCCAGAAGGTCGTTGTGGCAAAAGACGAGTCGGAACTGGAGCCACTCTACGAGCTCGACCGCCGGGGCAAGCGCAACGGTGTGGATGTGAAGATCATCACCGAAGGTGAACTGAAGGAGATTGATCCCAACGCGCGCACCTTCAAGTTCGCCCTCTATTCGCCCAATACAGCCACGGTCGACCCCACCGAACTGAACAAGGCCGTACGCGACGAGCTGCTCGCCTCGGGGGTGAAGATCGTCTTCAACCAGGGATACAAGCGGAAGATCGATGGAAAGACCGTGGAAACAACCGGCGGGCTAACCTTTACAGCAAAGAAGCTGATCAATACGGCCGGGCTCTACGCCGACAAGATCGCCCGCGATTTTGGCTATTCGCGGCATTACACCATCATCCCCTTCAAAGGGATCTATCTCAAATACACCAAAAAGGACAAGCCCATCAAAACCAACATCTACCCGGTTCCAAACCTTAAAAACCCCTTCCTCGGCGTTCATTACACGATCACCGTCGACGGGACCATCAAGATCGGCCCCACCTCCATTCCCGCCTTCTGGCGCGAGAACTACAAAGGGATGGATAATTTCAAAGCCGGCGAGCTGGGGAACATCCTGGGCTGGGAGAGCAGGCTCTTCCTTTCAAACGCGTTTGGCTTCCGGGGGCTGGCTTTCGATGAGATGAAAAAATACAATAAATCCTATTTTGTCGACCTGGCCACCAGCATGGTCCATTCCATCGATAAATCGGGATTTACAGAATGGAGCAAACCGGGCATCCGCGCCCAGCTGCTCAATACAGACACCCTGGAGCTGGTGATGGATTTCGTGGTTGAAGGCGATGACACCACCGTGCATGTGCTCAACGCCGTTTCTCCTGCTTTTACCTGCAGCTTCCCCTTCGCGAAATGGGTGGTTGACAATTATGTGGAGAAAGCTTAACATTCAAAACTCAAAAATCAAAACTGTAATTCAAATTTCAAAACTTGTGCTGATTAAAATGTTGGAGTAACCGGGATTTTATGAACTAGGGGATTTCATCCCCAAATCTTCACATCCCCAAATTCCCAAATCTTCACATCCCCAAATTCTCAAATTCAAACATCATGGAAACAACATACCGGTTCAAACACGAAGACCTGATGGACTTTGTGGTACGCTATATGACCAAACTCGGCGTTCCGGCCGAAGATGCAAAAATCGTGGGCGAGGTGCTCATCTGTGCCGACATCCGCGGGGTTGAATCCCACGGGCTGCACCGCCTGGGATCCTATTACGGCAGCCGCATCAGCAAAGGCTGGATTGATCCGCTCACCCCCTTTAAGATCCTCAGCGAAACACCCTCCACGGCACTGATCGACGGGGGCAACGGGTGCGGGCAGGTGGTGTCGCACAAGGCCATGCAGATGACCATCGACAAGGCCAAAGCCTCGGGCATCGCAGCGGTCACCATACGCAACAGCAACCATTACGGCATTGCGGGCTACTATGCCATGATGGCCCTGAAACACGACATGATCGGGATTTCGCTCACCAACTCCCAGCCGCTGGTGGCCCCCACCTTTGGCCGGACCGCCGTACTTGGCACCAACCCGATCGCCATGGCTGCCCCATCCGAAAAGGCATATCCCTACCTGCTCGACATGGCCACCAGCGCCGTGGCCTACGGGAAGATCCAGGTGTATGAAAAGAAACACGAACACATCCCTATCGGCTGGGGGATCGACGAACAGGGACTGGCCACCAACGACCCCTCCCTCATCAAGCCGGGAGGACACGGGGCCCTGCTTCCCCTGGGGGGCATGGACATCACCGCAGGCTACAAGGGCTACGGGCTGGCCCTGCTGGTCGAGATCCTCTGTTCGGCCCTCTCGGGCGGCAATTTTCTGACCAATGTCGGCGGCCCGGGCAAACCCGAACCCACCGGCGTCTCCCATTTCTTCATGGCCATCAACATCGAAGCCTTCAGACCCATCTTCGATTTTAAAAAACAGATGGACGACATGATCACCCTGCTCAAACAATCGCCCCTAGCGGTGGGTCGCGACGAGATCCTCGTTGCCGGTGAAAAGGAGTTTGAATATGCCGAATTCAACGAGATCCACGGCGTTCCCCTCATCAAACCGATTGTCGACGATCTTATCAAAGAGGGCGAACGGATTGGCGTGGCGTTTGATTGCCCGCACGTCATGGAGTAAATCAATTAAAAATTAATAATTACGGGGGTGCAGCGGATATCAGCCAGTTTTGCTGCTTCGGGTTTTGTGCCGTTTGCAGTAAGCCGGGATCTCCATTTATTCAGTAGGTTTTCTTTAAAAGGCTGATGGCTTTTTCGAGTTCGCCGGTAAAGATTGCCTGTCCGGTACGATTGCATTCAACAATCAGGTCATGAAGACTCCTGCTTGTTACCTGTTCAAAATCGCCCAGGATGATCAGCCTCTTCTTGTAAAGGGAGAGTTTCTGCAGGATATCGCCGGCCAGCCCTGTTTTAAGGTCATAAAAGGAGGGGTCGAAGTTTTCCCGGCTGAGGGCAATGGTATCGCTTTCGGTCGAAAAGAGCAGGTCGAGGAAACTGCCTGCATTCCGGATAACGATTTTGTCGTCGTTAAAAAGGGTGATTGCGCCTTTTTCTGTTTCTAGGATTTCCATAAGGTTGTTTTATAACGAATGTTTCTTTGATGGTCATCTCCGCAGGTTCTTTCCGTTATTCCCGGATTCAGGTTTCACCGGGAAGGGCCGGGAATCGCCCGGAAGTTCCCGGAAGTCCCCCTGGATCGTTTCATACTGTCTGAAATTCCCGCTTTCATTGTATGCGAATGTTTCACTGGTCATCTTGTACCATATATTACCCTTGAAACGTAACCCGTGGTGGGAGCCAGCCTGTTACCGGCATATTCAAACGAACCGGGTATGGGTCGTTTTCATGGAGATTTTATTTGTGTTTGTTCCCGGCAAATTCGATCAGTTCAACCGGCGCCCCGTTGTGTTCGATCATGGCAACCCGCACCCCGCTGCTGGGTGCGTTGGGAGGTGTCAGGATGTGAAAGGAATGACGTTCCAGTTCAAGGTCGAGGTCGTCGACTTCAAAAGCGATGTGCGGGACGGTTTGAATGAGTTCATCTACCGGGGAATCCTCCTCATAACGCATCCATTCGATCCCGAAGGGGCTGGTGTCGAAACCGCCCACCCCCAGTCTGAATGCCGGCAGGTAGGTTTCGCCGAGGATCGGTTGCCGGGTCGGGATGCCGATGTGATGAAAACGCCAGCCCCATTCACCGGTCGCCGCCGGGGGTTCATGGTCTTTCCTGGGTTTGTTCATGGCTGTGGTTCTATGAATTGATCGATGATGTTTCAGTCCGAGGTGGGCCTGACGGGTTTTGTGAAACGTGGGAGGATGGTGTTTGCGGGCCTGCCAGGCAATGAACAACATTATTTCCTTCGGTATAAATACCATGTTTTGCCAAGGTTGCTTCGGAAACCGACGATCCCGTCAATCAACGAATAATAGGCGAATTCGCCCCAGTCATCCAGCGGCGGGGCCTCATTGTGGATGAAAAGTTCATACACCTGGTAGAATTTCCGGGTGCCCAGGCTGACCGAATCATGAAAAGCGATGATGGAATCGAATTTGTCCGGAAAGTTCATCAGCGTATCGCCGCTGAATTTCATGCTGGCATAGAATCCAAGCCCGGTGGAATCGCCCGGGAAAAAAGACAGCTGTATGTTCTTGACAGATTCCCTGTGATAAAAAGTGGCATTGTTTTTCAGGATGACATCCAGTTTTCCCTTGATGTTCCCGCAAATGTAATTCCTGGCGCGGTATTCGGATGACAGGTAATCGCCCTGGCAACCGTTGAAATCCAATGCCTCCGAAGCAGAGTACTGGTATGCCCTGTTAAAACCTGATTGCATCAGGCTTTTTTTAAAGATGACCGAGTCCCCGGTAAGGTTCTTAAAGGTCAGGGTATCCTTCCCGGTATAGGGACAAATGGCCTGATCCCCCGCTGTAAAGGTCAGGCGGCCGACCTCGTGCTGTATGCAGGTATTCTTGCTGCAGCCGGCCAGCAGGGAAATGCAGCCCGCCAGGAGCAGAAAAAAAACCGGGTTGTGCCGGGAACGGTTGATCATGCGTCGTTGGGTATTACCTGTCAAAGTTAACGATTTGCCGGTTTATCCCTGCAGAAATATTTGTTTGCCCCAGGACGGTGAGAGAGGTTCATGTATGGCATGCCCGGGTTGACAACGCTGTAATGGGTGTTTTCTGAAAGCATTTCGATTTGTTTCATATGCTGGGGGGCCTGGTTTATGGTATACAACAGTTGATCGCCGGTGAAATTGAAAAACAGAAAAACCCGAATCCATGAACCCCCTGATGATTTACCTCGTGCAGTCGTCGGTGTGCCTGGGCACATTGTACGCCGTTTACTGGCTTTTTTTGCAGCGCGACACTTTCTTCCGTATCAACCGGGCATTCCTTCTCTTTTCGGGGGTCTTCTCGGCGCTCATGCCGTTCATCCCTTTTCACCTGCTTTTCAGCGAGCCGGCAGCATCGCTGGCCATCCTTCTCAGCCCGGTGCTGATCACCCCAGCCGGCAACCTCCAACCGGTAGCGGGAATCCTGCCGTGGCCGGGAATCCTGATGGTGTCCTACCTCACCGGAGTGGCGATCTTCCTGGCCCGGTTCCTCTTCCAGTTGTGCCAGATGACGCGCCTGCTGGCGCGGTCGGAGGTGCGCAGAGCCGGGAGCCTGCGCGTGGTTGCCGTCGACAGCAGGTATGCACCGTTTTCCTTTTTCAACATCGTCTTCATCAATGAAGAGAGGACGACCCCATCCGGTATGGAGGCGATCCTGGAGCACGAGCGGGTCCACATCCGGCAGGCCCACACCCTCGATCTGCTCCTATCCGGTTTGCTGGTCATCGTGCAGTGGTTCAACCCCTTTGCCTGGTTCACTGCCCGCGAACTGAAGAACATCCACGAATACCTCGCCGACGATTTCGTGATCAGGAAATTTATGAAACCGGCCGAATACCAGCAGATGATCCTGGATGAAACCATGGGGGTCCGCATGAACGGCCTGGTCCATAATTTCAATATTTCACAACTTAAAAAACGAATTGTTATGATGACACAAAAGCGTTCGGGCAACTGGGCCGCCGGCAAGATCGCGCTGGCACTGCCCGTGATCATGATCCTCGGCTTGCTGTTTTCGGGGAGTTCCCCTGTTTCAGCGCTTGCGGGGAAACAGAACAGTGTTCAACCTAAAAACATGGATGTCTTCATTGCCGCCCCCGACAGCGGTGAGAAGCGGATGGTGCCCGACAAACAGCCCGAATACCCGGGCGGCCACGAAGCCATGATGAATTTCCTTGCCGGGAATATCAAATATCCTGAAACTGCCATTAAAAACAATGTACATGGGAAGGTGTTCGTCTCATTCGGTGTGGAAAAGGATGGGTCTATCAACAACGTTAAGATCATCCGGGGGATCGGTTCAGGTTGCGATGAGGAGGCAGCACGGGTCGTGAAACTCATGCCGCACTGGAAACCCGGCGAACTGAAGAGAAAACACGTGGCGACGAATTTCGTGCTTCCCATCAGGTTTGCCCTGCAGGGGGATAAAAAGGAAAATCCCAAAGAGCAGATCAGGATGTCGCCGGTACCCGGAACCAACCTGGAAAAGGAGAAGAAAAGCAGTTAATTGTGCCGGTTTAAAAACTCCAAAAGGATGGCGTTGAACTGGAATGGGTGTGTCTCCATCGCCATGTGACGCGCCCCGGGGATGACCCGGAGTTCGGCCGATGGAACCTCCCCTTTCAGTTTTTTGCCGGTGCTAAGCCCGATCGTCTTATCGTTTTTACCCCAGATGATCAGCACGGGGGTCTCTTTCAAATCATGTGCGTCGAGTTTGATGATCTCCCGCGAATTGGCCAGCAGGTTCACCACTGTTTCGGCTGTTCCCTCGATCTGCAGCGTCTTCCAGTATCCATTGGTGGTAGCGGTGTCGGGCAGGAAACCGTAGGTGCTCTTCAGCTCATGCCTGAAGTTGTTGTAGGTGAGATAATAGTGCTTGTAATAGGCCACCAGCATTTTTTTATACACGGGGTGGTTGACAACCCCCACGAAAGGACGGTTCAGGTCGTCGTTGGTGATGAAGATCATGCCGTCGAGGATGGTGAGGCTTTTCGTGCGGTGCAGGTTCATCAGCGCCGCAGCCTCCGCGGCCCCGCCGCCCATGGAGTGCCCGACGATATTCCAGGGGGTCGTATCGGCCCCGTCGATGTTGCCTAACAGTTTCCATAGCTGCCTTCCGCGGTTGCTCTGCGACTGGTTGAGGGAATCCGACCGCTCGCTGTAACCGAAACCCGGCAGGTCGACCGCCACCACGGTGTAACCGCTGGCGGCAAGGGTATCCCAATTGTAACGCCAGCAGAACGTTGATCCGCAGAAGCCGTGGATCAGCAGGACCTTTCCCCGGTGATGCAATCCCCTGGCCGGCCAGAGACGGTAATGGATGGTCACCGAGTCTATCGTGGCAAAATGGCTTTCGCGAAAGGGTTTGCCCGGGTTCCCGGCGTGCGGGGTGCCCGGCAGCACCAGGAGGAAGGGGAGGAGGAGGGCCGTTAAAGACCGGTGGAGGAGCATATTTGAAATGATTGGTTGCAAAAGTATGTAAATTTGCCGGAATTTCCGGAACTCCCTGCCGGCAAATACCAATTCCGTAAATTTTACGTTTTCTTCCGGTTAACGATACAAGATGCAGAAAAACAATCCATACTTACCCCTCTGGTTTGCCCTGTTGCTGGCCGGGGGTGTCGCTCTGGGCATTTTCCTGGGGAACCGCGCAGGCAGCCTCAACCCCTTCAGCCCGAACCACGACAAATTGAAGGAGGTGGTCGATTATGTTCACGACAATTACGTGGATACGATGAGCCGGAAGGTGATCGAGGAAAAGGCGATCAACGGGCTGCTCGAAAAGCTCGACCCGCATTCGGTTTATATTTCCAGCGAAGATTTTCACGCAGCCAACGACCCGCTGCTTGGCAGCTTTGAAGGCATCGGCGTGCAGTTCCGCATTGAGAGCGATACGGTTGCCGTGATCAACCCGGTTTCGGGCGGTCCCTCCGAAAAACTAGGGATCAGGGCAGGAGACCGCATCGTGAAGGTTGACGGGAAAAATATTGCGGGCATCAAGATCAACAACAACGATGTCATGCGCAAACTGAAAGGTCCGAAGGGGACAAAGGTGACCGTCTCCATCTTCCGCCGGGGAACCGCCAGCCTCACCGATTTCACCATCACGCGCGATGAGATCCCCACCTACAGCGTCGATATCTCCTACATGCCCAGGCCGGGGATCGGTTACATCCGCCTGAGCAATTTTTCGAAAAGCACGCACGAAGAGGTTCACAAGGCGCTGGGCACCCTCCTGAAATCGGGAATGAAAAAACTGATCCTCGACCTGCGCGGGAATGGCGGGGGATACCTGCAGGCGGCCATAGACGTGGCTGATGAATTCCTGCGCAAGGGCGACCTGGTGGTTTATACCCGGGGAATGCACCACGAAAAGGAGGTGGCCTATGCTACCTCCAGCGGACTTTTCGAAACGGGCGACCTTGTGGTGATGGTTGACGAAGGCACCGCGTCGGCCGCCGAGATCGTTTCGGGGGCCATCCAGGACCACGACCGCGGGACGATCGTCGGGCGGCGTTCCTTTGGAAAGGGGCTCGTACAGGAGCAACTCGATTTCAAGGATGGAAGCGCCCTGCGGCTCACCGTGTCGCGTTATTATACACCGACGGGGAGATGCATCCAGAAGTCGTACAAGGACGGTCTGGAGGTCTATAATGGTGATTACTACCACCGGTTTATGAGCGGCGAGCTCGAACATCCCGATTCGATCAAGTTCCCCGACTCGCTGAAGTTTAAAACCCCGAAAGGAAAGGTGGTCTATGGCGGCGGCGGGATCATGCCCGACATCTATGTCCCCATCGAAAAGGATTCAACCTTAGGCTGGTACAACCTATGCATCAACAAGGGGCTGGTATACCAGTTCGCCTTCGATTACACCGACAGGACCCGCCTGCAGTTGATGCGCTTCAAAACCGCCGGCCAGTTCGAAAAGGAATATGATGTCAGCGATGAACTTTTCGGAGAATTCGTGAAATATACAGCCTTGAAAGGGGTGAAGCGCAACGCAAAGGATAACCGGAAATCCGACCTCTATGTTCGCACCATGCTGAAGGCTTACATCGGGAGGAACCTGCTCGACAACAATGGCTTCTATCCCGTGCTGAACACCATCGACCCCGCTTTTGCGAGGGCGCTTATAGAACTTTCTAAATAATGTTGTATATTTGAATATCGAAAATCGAATATTGAATATCAAATATTGAATGTTACTATTGCCTGTTGCCTATTGCCTAATGTCTTTTTTATTAACCATTAATCTTTACAACCATGATCCACGAATTGCCTAAATTACCCTATGCCCAGGATGCACTGGAACCCTATATTTCAAAACGCACGATCGAGTTTCACTACGGTAAGCATCACCAGGCCTATGTGAACAACCTGAACAAGCTGATCGCCGGTACCGGTTTTGAGAATGCCTCGCTCGAGGAGATCGTTCGCACCGCCGGTGGCGGGATCTTCAACAACGGTGCCCAGGTATGGAACCATACCTTTTACTGGAATTGCCTGAAACCCCAGGGGGGTGGCGAACCAACAGGCCCCCTTGCCGATGCGCTGCTGAAGAATTTCGGTTCGTTCGGTGAATTCAGGGAAAAATTCTCGACGGCCGCCGCCACGCTGTTCGGTTCAGGCTGGGCCTGGCTGATAAAAAAGGAGGATGGAACGCTGGAGATCGTCCAGGAGAGCAACGCCGGGAATCCTTTGAAGAATGGTGCCACGCCGCTGCTTACCTGCGATGTGTGGGAACATGCCTACTACCTCGACAAGCAGAATGTACGCCCCGACTATATCTCCGATTTCTGGAAACTGGTCGACTGGAGCGCCATTGCTTCACGGCTGTAACCTTTAAACGCAGGATGGAAAATCCTTATGGCCGTGACGGAGAGGGATTTCCATCACGGCCATTTTTCTTTTATGACGCAGGGGGATGCACATGGCCCTGTGCGAAAGGGAAATCGGGACGGGCACGACGCATATCGTCCTGGACCGGACCGCGGTTACAACAGGCTTCTGTATCCTGACGGTTACGACAGGGCTGGAATGCCATGCGGTAAAAATAATCCTAAAATAGGCGTGTGAAAAAGGGGAGAACCTACTCCACCGTAACGGATAAGGTTTCCATTGGGGGTGCAAGTAGACAAAGTCCAAAGGTACAAAATTATGACCCAATCAAAGGTCATTCGTTACGACTGTCGGTGGTTCTCAGGTTATCTAACCTATGGACTTCCCACTATTCCCCCTATCAGCAGGAACTCTTTAATATCATTAATGAACTGCACGGACAGGGATGGAACTTCCCCCTTATATCAACTTGGTTGAACGATAATGGATATAAGACTCCGAGGGGTAAAGTATTCAAGGAGAATATCGTTTGGAGTATCTATACCAAAAGGAATCGAAGTATAACCCGTTTCAATAGGGAATACGGCCCGATTATAAACGATATAGGGATAGATGTGGTTGATTATATCCCTACACCCTGAATCGTAATATACTCTTGTCCTGAAGGTTGTAATGAGTCCCCTGCCGAAAAACTTTAGTCCTGATGATGGGTTGGCCCGTGGGAACCATCGTGGTCGATTTCATTCTTCTACACCATATCCCTGTTGGATTTCAACAATATAGGTAGGTCTTCTGCCGAAAAACTTTTTAGATTGATCGCAGAGGATCCCCAGGGTCTCAGGATTTAAAAAGTGTAAATCACCCTATAACAGGTAGGGGATATATTGTTTTACATCTTTTATTAAAAGGATATTGAGTATACAGTATAATGATATTGACAGTATTCATATTACTGTATTATCAGTATTATCAATACTTCTATTAATATATAGAATGTTGAATGTATGCCAGTACCTATCCTGTCTTCTTGTCTTCTGTAATCCTATCCTGTACTTTATATATGTAATTAGGACTACATTCCACTATTCGACTGATTTTCCTTACTCCAACATTCAGTGCCAGTAATTCCTTAATCTTCTTCACCTTCGGTTTATTGAAAAATTTATCAATAGATTCCACCGAACCTGTCTTCCTTCCTGTGTATTGCCCCTGAAGTTTTCTTCGTAATATCCCGTTTAGGGTTTTTTCCCTTGTCTGATGGTATTGAAAATCACTTAGAGATGACAAGATGTTCAGAAGTAGGTTGGTCATTGGTGATTCCTTGCCATCAATCAGGGTGGTAATACCTTCACTAATTGACCTAATGGGTACTTGGTATTGATGAATAAGACGAATGGTAGTGAGGATGTCCGTCACATCACGGCCCATCCTGTCGATCCGTAAGACAACCACTTCGGATATTCGTCCTTTTTGGATGTCTTCAAGTAGTCTTCGTCCTGATGGTCTATCGACAAACGATATTCGTCCCGACACACCTTCGTCCTTATAAATCTTAAAATGTGGTTCAACTTTTTCCTGTTGATTTCCCAAAGATTGAAGGTAGTGTGATGTCCTGATGTAGTATCCAACTTGTCCCATAATTGTATCTTTTTTTAGGTGTTAGTGTTTGAGACACTTAAATCGGATACGAAGTTAGAGATAATCTGGTGATTTCCAGAATATTAAACAATATTTTATTAAAATAAAGTGATACGAATCTAATCAGACTTCAAAAAAATAACATATGACCCTTGCGGAAAGAGTTCCCTCGGGATCCGATCGGGTTCGGGAACTTGGATTTCTTCTTCCTGTTTATTAACGGGTGTTCCAACCATTGCGGAAAATCTTGTTCAACCAACGCCCAGGGAGAAGGTTTTGTGAGATATCACAAAATTATCCATTACCTTCAGGTCGGGAGTCCCGAAGTCCCACTAAGTGCCCCCCCTTATACCCTGGGGGGTCTTGTTGTTGTCAAAGGGGGGTACAATACCCTTTGAGATCCGTGACCCATTTTTGGGAAAATTAGGTAACCATCATAAAATATTTGTAATATTGAGAACCAATTGAAAGAGAATTGTAAAACCAAGAAAAGTCCTATGAAAAGATTAATTGGATTCCTTTTGTTATCCATATTCATAATATCGTGTCAAGAAGGAACAAATCAGTACAAAAACGACCTGAAAAACGGAAAATGGGTTGAGTATTTAAGGTATATCCCTGGATCTATGGAGGTTGTAGAATGTTCAAAGGATAGTGCACAGGAAATTCGAAATGTTGAATACGAAAACGGATATCCAAAGGGAATGATTTCATCATTTCGTAACGGGAAATTATTCAGTGAATTCTATCTAATATCTTATCCTTATACGAAAACAAACCCTCGTCCTTCTGATAAGTATACGGGTTTATACAAACAATTTGACACCAATACATACATTACATCTTGGGTATATTATGATAAACAGGGTAATTTTGACTTGGAAAAATTTGTTTCAACAGGATATGATGAAATATCAAAAGATTCAAGATTTAATAAAGAATATTATCTAAAACAACTTGGTATACCTATCAATGATGATTATTATGATTTAGTATTTTCAGGTTATCGCAATGGAGGTAAAACCCTTAGCGAACTTGTAGAGTATGTTCCCACAACCGATGTTATGAAATGGGGACAAGCATTTAATTCTTTAATAATGTATTATAATGGAAATTCATCCAAATCAAATAGTCGTTCTACTACGAATACATACAACTCAAATCAGAATCAATCAAATAGTAATGTTCAACAAAATCAAAACCAATCGAGGGGTAGTAAGTGTTCCTATTGTAACGGGACAGGTAGATGCGGGAAGTGTAATAAAACATTCAGGGTTCATCTTTGGGGGGGATATAAGGGATGGATTGACCAAAATGAAACAAGACCAGGGTATATTATGTGTGGACAATGTAGCGGTTCTGGGAAAATGTATGGAATAAAACGAATTGGAGATCAAGACCCTCCTTATAAACAGTGTTCTGCGTGTGATGGAAGAGGATGGAAATACTGTAATGAATGTAATAATGACGGAAGGGGTCAGAATTTAGGACAATGTTCCCGTTGCGGAGGGACAGGGTTCACCCGATGAATATCCATTTCAATCACAATTACAGACCACAGTCCCTGTAATCCTCGTTCAATTGAAGATTAAATGAGTCTAACGATTTTGTATTTCCTGATTATCTGTAACAAGAAAGTTGATAATTCTTCAGGGGTAAAAGTCAGATAAATTCGTTCATCATCATCATTTTCAAAATCCACTTTAATACTTTCAAGTAAGTCTTCTAATATTGTTCTTTCAACGGTTGAAAGATTCTTCAAAGGTTGGGATACATCACCCAAATCTATTATTAGTATATTTTTCCCCATTTTGTTGTCTGTTTTAAATAAAGGATGGTTCCTTTACATTTTTATTAGGTTATAGTTTCCCCGAAAATATTCAATTTAAAGGGTATCCTGTTAAATTATAATCACTTAAACACTATTTCCGTCTTGTCTTTGGATACGGCAAGTTTCCTCAAGATACTTATCCAACATATTCCTTATCAGTTTCGATTTATTGATTTCTTCACGGATAATTTGGTCGGACAGTTTCTTGAATTGTTCTTCTGTTATCCGTATTCGTATGTGTTTTTTCATCTTCATATCAATAAATGTAACTATTCACCCCCTTTTTTTTAAATCCAAGGGTTATTAACAATTTTCAGGGTTGTTTTACTATTTCGTTTATAAATCTAAACGATATTAACCGTTTCCGGTTGATTGATTGTTTGTAA
>Ga0118677_10000158_pt1 | contig 136953 bp, 107 predicted proteins | sample AliMusrvi5mmetaG_FD_86154 | JGI IMG/M metagenome (GOLD analysis project Ga0118677, IMG submission 86154) | reverse complement strand
ACTCTGCGAGTTATCTCCCGTCTCATCCCCATTAATCAACTGTTCTTTTTATTTATTATTTTTGTTAAGTGGCGTGCTTAGTTAACTGAAATGATGGTATACTTTTCAATTGAAATATACAGGAGTTGGAAGATGTCAACTAATTCATTATTTTTGTCTGGAGCCTTGGTTTTCATGACATTTAGGTTTTTGTGAGATAATTACCTAATGTAATGATTATCAAGGCTTTAAATACATTTTTTCAGAATACTTATGACCAAGTTATTAACATAATTAATTGATATTCAGATAGATGAAAAAATGTCATGTACTAAGTATTAAAGTATAAAATTCCTGAACTATTAAAATAAAGCCAAAGAAACATTGTTGTCAAAACCAGGGCTGACCACCCGATGTGATAAATAATTTTTTAACAGGTGAACCTGAAACCACTCGAAAACAGGGGCGGATCCGAAAAACCTGATGACTAGGACTACTTAAAACTACTTTTAATGAAAAAACTAATTACATTATCCATTTTGCTCTCCTTATTTGGATTGAGCAGTGTATTTGCACAAACCCCGGCCGTTGGCGATAGCTACCAGGGGGGCATTGTGGCTTATATATTCCAACCCGGCGACCCGGGTTACATGGCAGGTCAAACCCGTGGATTAATAGCTGCCCCAAGTGACCAAAGCTCAGGCATTCGATGGAATAACGGAACTAATATTTTAACGGGTGCAAGCGGAACAGGCTTAGGTACAGGCAAAGCAAACACTGATGCCATTGTTGCGACCCAGGGAGCAGGCAGTTACGCGGCAAAATTGTGTGATGACCTGGTGTTAGGTGGTTATGACGATTGGTATTTGCCAAGCTTTCCTGAGTTGCAACAACTATTTATACATAAGGATGTAATTGGTGGTTTTATTTCGCCATCGAATTATTGGGCATCCAGTGAATGGCATGTGGGTAATAATAACGCTTTTGTTGTAGGATTTCCTTATGGTGGACTTACAATCTCGACTAAAGATCATACTTTTAGGGTACGGGCTGTCCGGACCTTTACGGTGCTATCTTCATCGGTACCCACTCTCTCCCAATGGGGAATGATCATTTTTACCGTTCTTTTGCTTGCAGTGGGAACAGTCTATGTGAGGAGGAGGCAATTGAACGCGTAGATCATTTGGTGTCTTGCCCTGAGATAGGTTGACCATAAATCAACCGAAAAATACAACGAAATAAAATAGTTTTACGGGTAAAGAGGGTTTTCTCAGAAGACCTCAAGCGATCAATTGTATTTGAATATGAAAGAGGTATGTTAAAAATATGATTCTAAAAGGTTTTGAACACTCCTAATTGTAAATCGTAAATCAGCCGGTGATTCCCAGCGCTGCCAGCCCGCCCTCGGCGGTCTCCTTGTAGATACGGGGAAGGTCATGCCCGGTTTGTTTCATCGCCTCAATGACCCTGTCAAAACTGACAAGATGATGTCCATCCGACAACAGCGCATACATGTTGGCGTCGAGCGAGCGTGCGGCGCCAAAGGCGTTGCGTTCAATGCAGGGTATTTGTACCAGGCCGAGAAGCGGGTCGCAGGTAAGGCCGAGAAAGTGTTCCATGGCAATGGAGGCCGCATATTCAACCTGCCCGGGAGTGCCGCCGAACATTTGTGTTGCCGCTGCAGCCGCCATGGAACTGGCGCTCCCGACTTCGCCCTGGCATCCTACTTCGGCACCCGAAATCGAGGCGTTCGTCTTGATCAGGTTCCCGATAAGGCCGGCGGTGGCCAGCCCGTGCAGGATTTTTTTCTCACTGAAGTCATATTGTGTTTTCAGCAGGTATATAACGGCGGGAATTACCCCGCACGAACCGCAGGTGGGGGCCGTTACAATCCTTCCCCCGGCGGCATTCTCTTCTGAAACGGCCAGGGCAAAGGCAAAGGTAAAGGCCCGGCGGGCCATCGTTCCCTTATAGCCGCATGCCTTGATATAATAGGAGGATGCCTTGCGGGGCAGGTTCAGCCCGCCCGGCAACACGCCTTCCGATTCGATCCCGCGCAGGATGGCCGCCTGCATCACCTGCCACACCTCCGAAAGATGATCCCATATGGCGGGCGATTCGTGTATTTCGACATACTCCCAGAGGGTACGGCCGTTCTTCCCGCACCAGGCCAGGATTTCGGCCATGGTATCCAGTTCATAGATGCTGGCCGAGGCATCTCGCTGCCCGGTATCGCTGATATCGCCACCGCCTATGCTGTAGGTGGTCCACGTTTCGCGCGTATTCCCGGCCTTGTCGAGGGCTTCGAACTTCAACCCGTTAGGATGGGCAGGAAGGAATACATTGGGTTGCCATACTATTTCAACCGCAACAGGATCCAGGGCGCTGATGATGGCCTTGTCGGTCATGTGGCCTTTGCCGGTGGCTGCCAGGCTGCCAAACAGGGTCACCCTTATGTTTTTCACGCCGGGGTTGTTTTGCCTGAAAATTTCTGCGGCCTTACGGGGGCCCATGGTATGGCTGCTTGACGGGCCGTAACCAATCTTGAAGATTTCTTTTATTGATTCCATGAACAATGGGTGAGTGGGTTGGTTGCTTTTTTCACCACAATAGGCACATTAGGCCACAACAGGGGTTTGTTTCGCAAATATAGGCATTCTATTGTGTTTTTCTAATGTGATCTATTGTGCCTGCTGTGGTAATAACCCCTAATTGACCCGTGAGGGATCGGTAATTAAAAAAGCCGTCAAAATCATGACGGCTTTTCATAAAATCATCCTGTAAAGGATTGTATAGTTTAAAGGCTTATCCCATCCTGACTACCAGGTCGGCAAGGCGCTGCGAGTAACCGCATTCATTGTCATACCAGGCAATAACCTTAATCAGGTTGCCGCCCAGGACTTTGGTCAGCTCTGAATCATAAATGGATGAATGAGGATTTCCAATGATGTCGCAGCTTACCAGTGGTTCGTCGAGATACTGGAGGATGCCTTTCATTGGTCCTTCAGCAGCAGCTTTCATAGCGGCATGGATCTCATCTTTTGTGACGTTACGGTCCAGTTCGCAGGTAAGGTCAACCAGTGATCCATCGGGGGTCGGTACACGAACGGCAAAACCATCCATCTTGCCTTCAAGGGCAGGAATAACCAGTCCGATTGCCTTTGCAGCGCCGGTTTTGGTAGGAATAATGGATACAGCTGCCGCCCTTGCCCTGCGGAGATCCTTGTGAGGAGCATCCAGGATGATCTGGTCGTTGGTATAGCTGTGAATCGTATTCATGAGTCCTTTTCTGATACCGAAGCTGTCGTTCAGAACCTTGGCGATAGGGCCCAGGCAGTTTGTCGTGCAGGAGGCATTGGAGATCAGTTTCATGTCGGAGGTAAGGGTGTTGTCGTTCACACCAAGCACGATGGTGGCATCCACATCATCCTTGCTGTCGGAAGGAACTGACAATAGAACTTTTTTTGCTCCTGCGGTGAGGTGTTTGCTCATTTTTTCGCGGGTGCGGAAGATCCCTGTACATTCAACAACGATATCCACGCCAAGGGCAGCCCATGGCAGGTTGGCAGGGTCTCTCTCAGCCATAACCTTGAAACGGTGTCCATTAACGATCATGCTGTCGCCGTCAACGGCAACCTCGCCCTGGAATGTTCCATGAACGGAATCATATTTAAAAAGATGTGCCAGGGTTTTAGCGTCGGTAAGGTCGTTGATTGCAACAACCTCGACATTGCTTTTTGATAAAAGTGCACGGTAGGTAAGGCGTCCGATACGCCCGAATCCGTTAATTCCAACTTTGATAGTTCCCATAATTGTTCTGTTTTTATTTAGAATAAACTTAATCCAAATCAATTTGCAAAATTATGGTTTTTAAGCTGAAAAACAAACAAAGTTCACACCGGAAAAATTGCCGGGGACAAATAATTGTTTTAGTTTTATCCTCAGCAAATCTTGGTTATGAATACCATATATGTCGTTTCAGATGGGACAGGGCGTACAGCGGAGCAAATGCTGATGGCCGCTCTCACGCAATTTCGCGGTACCACGGCCGAAATCAGGGTCAGGGGAGAGGTCCGTTCAGATCAGCAGATCGAAGAGATCGTAGCCGAAGTTGCCGGCGAGAAGGGCATCATTGTTCATACGCTGGTTTCTGACAGCCTGCGCGAGACCATCCTGCAAAGCAGCAGGATCCACAACATCGATGCCATTGACCTGATGGGACCACTGTTGTCGCGCCTGACGCACCATTTTGCGGATTCACCGGCCGGGGAACCGGGACTGTTTTTCAGCCTGAACAAGGAGTATTTCAAGCGGATCGAATCGATGCAGTTCGCCTTTAACCACGACGACGGTCAGCGTGACCATGAATATGAGAAGGCGGAAATCGTGCTGGTTGGCGTTTCAAGGACCTTCAAGACCCCGCTCAGCATTTACCTGGCCTTCAAGGGCTGGTTTGTCGCCAATTATCCTGTCGTGATGGGGGTGGATTTGCCTGAATCCCTTTCACACCTGCCCTATGGTAATGTGTTTGGCCTCACTACCCAGGCCCACGACCTGTCAAGCCTGCGGCTGGTCCGTCAGCAATACCTCGGGGGATCCACCGGGGAATACTCCTCCCTGGAATTCGTCCGCAGGGAGTTAACCTATGCCCAGCATATCTTCAACCGTTTCGAATGGCCGGTGATCCAGGTTACCAACAAACCCATCGAGGAGATTGCCTCAGAGATACTTGCGATCAAGCGCCGGATATGCCAGCCTGATATCCTGAAGAAAAAATAGCAACACAAAAAGGGGAAACATGCCGTTTCTTAAATAATTAGCGTAATTTTGCATTGTTCTTTCCCAATCACACATTTAATGTCAAACACAAAGTATATTTTCGTCACAGGTGGCGTCACTTCCTCATTGGGAAAAGGGATTATTTCCTCCTCCATAGCCAAACTCCTTGTTGCCAGGGGGTTTTCAGTGACGATCCAAAAACTTGATCCCTATATCAACATTGATCCGGGTACGCTGAATCCCTATGAACATGGTGAATGTTTCGTAACGGAAGACGGAGCCGAGACCGATCTTGACCTTGGGCATTATGAACGATTCTCGAATGTACCAACCTCCCAGGCCAACAATGTGACCACGGGGGTTATCTATCAGTCGGTCATCACCAAGGAACGCAAGGGAGAATATCTCGGGGAGACGGTCCAGGTGATCCCCCATATCACGGATGAGATTAAATACCGGATCAAGCTCCTTTCTAACCGCGGGGATTATGATTTCATCATTACCGAGATCGGCGGAACAGTCGGGGATATCGAATCCCTGCCGTTTATTGAAGCGGTTCGTCAGCTGAGGTGGGAACTCGGCAGGAATTGCGTGGTGGTACACCTCACCCTGGTCCCCTATCTTGCCGCAGCAGGGGAGTTAAAGACCAAGCCAACCCAGCATTCGGTAAAAACCCTGCTGGAATCCGGAGTGCAGCCCGACATTATTGTTTGCCGCACCGAACGTCATTTGTCTGAGGGGATCCGCAATAAGATCGCGCTGTTTTGTAATGTAAGCCCTACCTCGGTGATCGAATGCATCGATGCCGAATCGATTTATGATGTTCCTATCCTGATGCGCGAGGAGAACCTTGACCTGGAAATCCTGAAAAAGACAAAAATGCCCTGTGACCAGGAACCTGACCTGGTTGACTGGGAGCAGTTTCTCTATACCATGAAACACCCTTCCAGCGACGTTAACATCGGCCTTGTCGGAAAATATGTTGAACTGAAGGATGCCTATAAATCGATCAACGAATCGTTCATCCATTCCGGAGCCTCCAATGGCGTTCGGGTGAAGGTTCAAACGTTTCATTCCGAATTTATTGACGATTCGAATGTAGCCGAAAAGCTTGGAAAACTTGACGGAATACTGGTAGCTCCCGGTTTTGGTGAACGGGGAATCGAGGGGAAAATAGCAGCCATCAGGTTTGCCAGGGAGAAAAAGATTCCATTTTTCGGTATCTGTCTCGGCATGCAGTGTGCGGTGATTGAATTTGGCAGGAACGTACTCGGGCTAACCGGCGCACATTCGACGGAATTCAATAAACTCACCCCGTTTCCGGTCATAGATATGATGGAGATGCAAAAAAAGATTTCAGGGCTGGGCGGTACCATGAGGCTGGGATCTTATCCCTGCAAATTATCGGCCGACTCTAGAATTTTTGACGTATACCACCAGGAGAATATCTCCGAAAGGCACCGCCACCGCTACGAATTTAACAACGAATACCTGGATAGGTATATCAAGGCAGGGATGCGGCCTGTCGGAATGAATGAGAAGGATAATCTCGTGGAGATCATTGAACTCGTTGGTCATCCGTGGTTTTTTGGCGTTCAGTTCCATCCCGAATACAAGAGTACTGTTGCCCGGCCGCACCCGCTTTTCGTTAGTTTTGTCAAGGCAGCAAAGGAATACGCTGACAGATAATGACATTTTTGTACCTTTGCACCCATTTTTCCACTACCCGCTATGAATAAAAATACCATTATTGGCCTCGTCCTGATCTTTGGGATTTTCATTGCCTACAGCTACCTGATGAAACCATCAGAGGAACAGCTGATGCAACAGAAACGAAAAGTTGACTCGATAAACCTGGTAAACCAGGCCCGTCATGATTCTGATGTTAAGGCTCTTACCCGGCAGCATACCGAGGAGGTAACAAGGCAAAAGGATAAAGCGCTTGCTGGTGGCGGGAAGGCTGACTCACTCAGCGTTTTAAAACTTTCACTGAAAGATGAACTGGGAGCTTTTGCCGGAGCAGCCATTGGCCGGGATACCTCATTCAGCATTGAAAGCGACCTGTTAAAAATCAACATTGCCTCCCTGGGTGGAAAAATCGCCCAGGTCGAACTCAAGGATTATCTTACCTGGGACAAGCGCCCGCTAGTACTGATGGATAAGGATTCGCTTCAGTTTGGCTTGTCATTCTTCTCAAATAACAGGATCATCAACACCAACAGGCTCTATTTCCAGCCCTTCTGGCCTGATACACGGAATGCAGGCCAGACGAAACTGAAGGTGACAGGGAAGGATTCCCTGAAATTCGGGATGCGACTTTATATCAGTGCCACAGACTCTACGGTTGACCAAAGCAAGTTCATCGAATACATCTACACCGTGAAGGGGAACGAATACATGCTGCGTTATTCTGTGAAGTTCGTCAACATGGCTGATGTGATGGATCCTTCGACCAAATACCTGGTGCTGAACTGGCGCGATAACCTGAACCGGCTCGAAAAGAGTACGAAAATGGAACGGATGAGTTCAGGCCTGTTTTATAAATATGCAGAAGATAAGGTCGATAACCTGTCGCAGACAAAGGACGAAGAAAAGATCCTGAAAAACGAGCGGATAAAATGGGTTTCATTCAAACAGCAGTTCTTCACCAGTACCCTGATTTCGGATGATTTTTTTAGTGAGCCGCGGTTGAGCAGTACAACCTCTGCCGGCGAAAACCATAGCCTGAAATCAATGGCGGCCGAAGTCGGTATTCCCTTTGTTCCCAAGGATGGCAAGACGATCTCCATGTCGATGTACTTTGGCCCGAACAAATATTACGGGTTGAAAAAATACCAGCAGGACCTGGAAAAACAGATCCCGCTTGGCTGGGGTTTCTTCCTGATGGCATGGATCAACATTTATGCGGTGATCCCGGTCTTTACCTTTTTTGGAAACTTCGGATGGAACTATGGGATTATCATCCTCATTCTCACCATCCTGTTAAAAACCATCCTCTTTCCGATTGCCTTTAAAACCTACAAATCATCAGCAAAGATGCGGGTGTTAAAGCCTGAAATCGATGAACTTGGCAAGAAATACCCGAAAAAGGAGGATGCCATGAAAAAGCAGTCGGCTACCATGGAACTCTACAAAAAGGCGGGTGTTAACCCGATGGCAGGGTGTATTCCCCTGCTCTTGCAGATGCCCATCCTGATTGCCATGTTCCGCTTTTTCCCCTCCTCCATCGAACTTCGCCAGCAGTCGTTTTTATGGGCTACCGACCTCTCTTCCTATGATTCCATCTGGACCTTCCCCAATGGGATCTCGATACCGTTTTATGGAGACCATATCAGCTTGTTTGCCTTGCTGATGACCATTTCAAGTGTGATCTACACCCGGATCAATGACCAGATGATGGGTTCACAGCAATCGCAGATGCCCGGAATGAAGACCATGATGTATATGATGCCGGTGATGTTCCTCTTCTGGTTCAACGACTATTCATCGGGTCTGAGTTACTATTACCTCCTGGCGAACCTGCTCACCTTTGCGCAGATCTATATCATCAGGGCGACGATTGATGAGAAAAAACTGCATCTCCAGATTGAAGCCAACAGGAAGAAACCGATCAAGAAGTCGGGATTTCAGAAACGTCTTGAAGAGATGTCAAAAAAGAGCGGTTATCCTGTTAAAAAATAACCCTTAACCGCCAGGAATTGCTATTTCAGGTAACTCAGGAAGAGAGATAAACCCTCTTTCTTGCGGGCATCGAACTCAAAAGAGATGTTATCTTCAAGATAGGCCAGGCAATTTTCATAGGGGGGGAGTTTATCCCGGAAATAGTTGATACACTCGCGCTTGTGCGTGACGCCATAGGCGATTGCACGGGTAAAAAGATCCACTGCCTCATGGTCAAGTTCTTTGCGTGAGATCCAGGCCGCGAAAACAAAGGGCAGACTTGTAAACCGCAACCATTCGGAGGCAAGGTCATAAACATAGGGAAAATCGTCCCTGATACGGAAAGTTTTATCGCCAATGGCCACCAGGGCCTCAACATCATGCTGTGATTCAGCCTGGCCAGGCTTGAGCTTTTCCCAAACAGGGTCAATATGCCAGTAATGTCGGGCCAGTACCTTTACCAGTTCCACCGAAGTCCGGGAATCGAAATCAAGGCAGATACGGGTTATCTGATCCATCGGCACCTTCGACAGCAGCAATACGGTCTTCACCTCCCCGACAGCCCCGATACAGTAATCGGAGACGAAATGATAGCTGCCGATTTCAGGGAGGGCGGCCACAGGCACCAGGGCAAGGTCGACATTCCCCATTTTCAGTTGTTCGGCGCAGAGGGAGGGTACATCCAGTGACAGGCTGAAATTGGTTAAAACCCCCGATTCTTTAAGTCCATAAACAAACGGGAAGGTATTCAGATAAGATACGGCAGAAATCCTTAGTAATTCCATAGCAGACTTTATGACACAAAAGTAGGAGATTTGGAGGTAAACTCATTGCTGTATCCAAAATTCTTTATCTTTGCCAGCCAAAATCAAAGGACTCAGATTGAGAAAAATTGTCGCCTATATCCTTCTCCTTTTCTTTCTGTTCAATTCGGCAGGATATTACCTGCTGTTTGAACTGGATAAGTTTATGGTTAAAAAGGAGATGCATCTGGCACTTGAGAATGGGCAGGATGATCTGATCATACTTAAGGTAAATAATGCTGACCACAACCGGGATTTCAGCAGGACAGAAAAGCACGAAATTGAATATAAAGGTTTGCTTTATGATGTGGTCCGTGAAATCGTACATGGTCCGAACCACCTTTTTATCTGCCTGCACGACCAAAAGGAAGAGGGGCTTTATACCGGTTTGAAGAAGGCAACAGTTCACAAACTGCACCTTTCCTTATGGGACCATGTGGTGAAGATTTCCTTCCCTGATTTACCGGATACACCGGTCAATGCTCCAATGGCAGCACTGACCTTTCCCCGGATCTCTGAAACAGTAATCTCCCTGCCGCTTCCTTCCTGGAGCCCACCGCCTGAAACGGTTTAATTCCACCTTTTTCTCTATTCTTTTCCTCACACCCTGAAATCAGGGATGTGCAGTTTATATTATATTTCAATCATAAAAACTTCATATATGAAAAAGATGAAATTTACATTTATTGCATTGTTTATACTTTGTTTACAAGCCACCTATTCGCAAAACAAAGTCCAGGATACCACCATCAACAAGCATATTGACCTCAACACAGTTGAAGTTACTGCGACTTCAAATCCAAATAAATCAATTTTAAGCCAGCCCGTTTCCATCGTCAAACTTAACAAAGTAGAACTGAAACGAGGAACTGGTCTTTATCTTGACGATGCCATCAACACCAATGTCCCGGGAGTTGTGATGCAACGCAGAACAACTTCGGCCGGGCAGCAGTTTAACATCCGTGGTTATGGAAACGGAATCCGTGGAACAAACGGGATCAGCAGCAACTTTGACGGTCAGGGTTCAAAAGTATATCTGAACGGTATCCCCGTTACTGATGCGGAGGGGATCACCCTGCTCGATGATATCGATTTCGGTTCAGTCGGTAATGTGGAAGTAACCAAAGGACCTGCCGGAACCCTTTATGGATTGGCGATTGCCGGTGTTGTTAACCTTCAGACCCAAAAGGCAGAAAAGGGAAAAATTTCTGTCGGACAGGATGTAATGTTCGGCAGTTATGGCCTCAGGCGTTATACCACCCATGTTCAGATCGGTGGCGAACATGCATCGCTGATGGTCAATTATGGCCACCAGCAATCGGATGGCTTTATCGTTCACACTGCCTCTCATAAGGACTTTGTAAACCTGATCGGCGATTTCCAGCCGAATGAAAAGCAATCGGTATCGACCTATTTCGGCTATAGCAACAGCTATGACGAACGTCAGGGTGAACTGGAAATTGATCAGTACAACTCCTTCGACTATTCAGGAAATCCTGCCTATATTAAAAATAATGCCCATACCAATATCATCAGTTTCAGGGCTGGTGTTGAACATACCTATTACTTCAGCAAGATCATATCCAACAGCACATCCGTATTTGGCTCAGGTGTCAGCAACAATGTCAGTTCTGCAGGTGGATGGACGGATAAAAATCCGGTGAATTACGGGGCCAGGACTACCTTCAATCTGAAGTTTGCCCTGAACGAAAAACTCAAACTTAATGGAATCGTCGGTGGTGAATTCCAGCAGCAATATGCCCAGGTAATCGGTTATGGTATGGTTGCCGATTCATCGAATCTTGCCGGTTACAATGTTATCGGGAGCATGAGAAGTAATCAGGCTTACCGCACCACCACAGGTTCAGTATTTACTGAGTGGACCCTGGTGATGCCGCATGATTTTACCCTGACGGCAGGTATTGGGATGAGCACTATGAATATCCTGTTAAATGACAGGTTTTATGTAGCAAAAAGCAAAAAGCCGACGCAATACGAAAAGGGATACGATGGAATGTTTTCTCCACATATTGCCTTGAACAAGGTGTTCAGCAAACAATTTTCTGCATATGTATCCTACAGCAAGGGATTTAAGGCACCTGTCAGCTCCTATTTCTTTATTCCGACAACAGGGGAGGTGAATACTGATCTGAAACCGGAAATCGGGAACCAGTTTGAAATCGGATCCAAGGGGGATTTGTTCAATGAAAAACTGCATTATGAAGTTGCCCTGTTTGATGCAGTGTTTTCGGATAAAATGACGACCGTTGCCGTACCATTGGCACCACCGGCCGTTGGTACTGCCTATTCCTACATCGTGAACAGGGGAAGTCAGGATGATAAAGGTATTGAAGTGCTTGTCAAATACAATGCTTTCAGGTCAAACAGTGGATTCCTGAGACTTGTTGCCCCCTTTGCGAATTTCACCTATTCTGATTTTAAATATGTTGGCTATACATACGAGTCGCTGAGTTCGGATAAGAAAAGCGTAGTCGTGAATGACTATAGCGGAAAAGCCGTCGCAGGGGTTTCGCCCGTCGTGGCAAATGCAGGAATTGATCTCTTTACGAATATCGGCCTTTATGCAAATCTGACCTATTCTTACAAGGATGCCATGCCCATTACCTCCGATGGCTTAAACAAGACTAAAGCCTACGGATTGCTCGATGCGAAACTGGGGATCCAGCACACTTTCGGCCATTTTGATTTTGACGCCTATGTTGGTGCGATCAACATGACCGGAACCCAGTATGCTTATATGGTTTTTGTAAACCAGTTACCCGATGCCTATATGCCGGCACCCAATAAAATCAACTATTTCGGTGGTCTGAACCTTAAATATACCTTCTAAATCCACCTAAGGCAGGCTGCCGGTGTACAAATGATCTGTGTACCGGCAGCCTCCTTTTTCAAAATCCCTGAAAATGAAAATATACGCCATTTTGCTTTTCACAGCCTTATTGATATTTGGATGCGGAAGGTTTGCCAATAAGGATGAAAAACAGGGGCACAAAGAACGAATCGTTTGCATAGCAAAACAGTACAGCGAAATAATCTATGCCCTGCATGCCCAGGAGAATATTGTGGCGGTGGATGTTTCAAGCACTTATCCTCCGGAACTTAAAAAGCTTCCTACGGTAGGTTATCACAGGGCCCTGAGCGCCGAGGCCATTCTGGCAATGAAGCCCACTTTAATTTTCCAGGACAACAACATTGGTCCTGAACATGTTGTCAAACAACTGAATGACCTTAAAATTCCCATGAAGAATTTTGGTCGATATGAGAATACCATTCCGGGAACCGATTCACTGATCCGTGAAATGGGGAGGTGGTTTAAATGTGAAAACCGTGCCGATTCACTTTGCAGGAAGCTGGATGGCGACTTTAAAAAAGCCATCGCAGGCGCTGCTCAGTATAAAACACCGGTCAGGGTTTTGATGATCCATTTCGGGCAGGCATCCAATGTGTATCTGGTGATGACCAAAAAAAGCACCGCCGCCAGGATGATTGAATGGGCAGGAGGAACCATGGCAGTGGATGATGAAAAAGGGATGAAACAAATTTCTCCGGAAGTGGTCGCAGAATCTAACCCTGATGTAATCCTGCTGACCGATTTTGGCTATGACAGGCTTGGCGGGGGCCATGAAAAAATTGGTGAACTGCCGGGCGTGGCAACGACAAAAGCATACAAGAACAACCGGATATTCAGGGTGGAGGAACATGATGTTGTCTATATGGGCCCGCGTACAGGAGAAAATGTGCTGTTGCTTCAAAAACTGATACATCAGGATGGGCAGCAAAAAAAATAACAATACAGTAACACTGCTCGTACTGCTCCTGCTTACCGTTGTGATCACTTTGTTGTCCTTGTGTTTTGGTGCCGTCAACATCAGTCTGCATGAGATCGTTTCTGCTGCCGGCAAGTGGTTTCACCAGGCTGATGATATGACCCTGAATGAAAGGATCTTTATCGGGATCCGTTTACCCCGGTCACTCCTGTGCCTGCTGGTAGGAGCTTCTCTTGCGGTGGGAGGCGTATTACTGCAGGCCCTGTTCCGTAACCCGATTGTTGAACCAGGACTTGTTGGCACCTCCAGTGGCGCCGCTTTTGGCGCGGCACTCTATTTTGTTCTGGGGGCTGTTTTCAAGGTAAATGCCGGCGAATGGACACTGCCTATTGCCGCCTGTGCTGGAGGAATACTCTCAACTGCCATGGTGTTTTTACTATCGCAATCGGGACAGACCGGAAAAAGTTCAATCGTTGCGCTGTTGCTCACGGGAATTGCGATAAATGCCTTGTTCATGAGCGGCGTTGGATTCCTCTCCTATATAGCCCGGGATCCCCAGGCCAGGTCGATAACCTTCTGGAACCTTGGCACCCTGTCCGGCGCCAGCTGGCATTCCGTGATCATCATTGGTATTACGACCGTCGTCTGTATTTTTATAGCCCTCCGATATGCCAGGCACCTCAACGCCCTCATGATAGGGGAGGAGGAGGCCATCTACCTGGGTATCAATATTAAACGCCTGAAACTGGTCATCCTGCTGATCAATGTGGTGATGATTGCCATTGCGACAGCTTTTGTCGGTGTTATCAGCTTTGTCGGGCTGATCGTACCCCATCTGCTCAGGATCCTCAATGGTTCCGATAACCGGTATCTGATAAGGAACGGGGCCCTGCTGGGAGCAATCCTGCTGAGTGCTTCCGACCTTGTTGCACGCATGGCACTGCGCCCGGCAGAATTGCCGATCGGGATTGTCACCTCCATCATCGGAGTGCCCGTGTTCATCATTTTATTACGGCGAAAAAACTATTTCTTCTGATATGCTTACCGCGAAAGATGTTACCTGTAAAATCGGCAATAAAATCCTGCTGGATGCGGTGTCTGTTGAATTTGAACAAGGGATGCTCAATCTTATCATCGGACCCAATGGCGCCGGGAAATCCACCCTGATTAAGGTATTATGCGGTCAGATCCTGCCAACGGGAGCGGGATTGGTATATTATGGCGATCAAAATATCAGGAATACCTCCATTTCATCCCTGGCGCGGATCCGCTCGGTTCTGTCGCAAAACATCGAGCTGGCATTCCCCCTGACGGTGTCAGAAGTGGTGATGATGGGCCGGTATCCGCACTTTACCGGTAAACCCGCGCCGCAGGATGAGGCCGCCTGTTTGGAGGCCATGCAGTTTTTCGACGTCAGTGGTCTGGCCGGCAGGAATTATCTGACCCTGAGCGGGGGAGAAAAACAGCGGGTACATTTTGCCAGGGTGGTTTCCCAGATATGGTACCCGGTTAAGGAATGCTGCCGGTACCTCATTCTCGATGAGCCACTGACATTCCTGGATGTCCATTATCAGTTCGACTTTATGTACAAGTTGCAGGAACTTTTAAAAAACAAGGATTTGGTGGTGATCGGAGTTGTTCACGATCTGAACCTGGCTGCCAGGTTCGCCGATAAAATCATCCTGCTGCACCAGGGCAAAATCCTGGCTGACGGGGATATACGCACGGTTCTGACAAAGGAAAATATCCTGACTGCATACCAGATTGAACCAACCATCCATTTTGAAGGGGAAAATATGTTCCTTCATTTCAGCTAGTTACCTTGTCGATATCGCGTTAATCGGAAGGATCGGTTTTATTTTGAAAAATAGGTCCAGATTTTTCCCTGGAAATATCCATCGGTGAGGTAGATACTGTCATTTGATGACGACTTCAGCCAGCACGAAAAGTTTCCCTTTCCCCAGCCGCCCTGGCCTTCCCACACACTGAATACAAGCTGAAGCTGAGAGCTGGAGATGATATACCTGACTCCCTTTCCGTCGAGATAATAAACCTCAAACCGGTCATCACCGCCTTTATAGACATGGCCCACCACAGGATCCCCGGGGATGCCGATTTTAAAGAGGTTCATATCCTGATTGTCGCTGTCATAATAAAAGCTTCCGCAATATGTTGAGGAAACACATAGATCCTTGGAAAATTTATTGGCGGAATAATAGATTTGTTTCACGCCCCTGACGGTGAACGACGTATAGGGCTTGGGAGCCGGCGGTGAAGTTTCATGTTTTTTGCATGAAATGCCGGAAAGAAAAAGAAGGACTATTATCAGAAACGTGTTGAATTTCATCAGGATGAGGTTTTAATCTGATGACAAATTACGTGTTTTTTATGGAAAGATCCAACAATTCTCTGTGTATGGCTAGAACCTGGGGAATCACCAGTTCAGAACCGTCATTGCGGATGATAAAACTGGCAAGGGCTGACTTTTCTGCATCATCCATCTGAAACTGCATCCGTCGTAAAACGGAATTGACATCAATCCTGTCCCGCAGCATGACCCTGTCGATGGCAATTTCTTTCGGACAGGAGGTATGAATGATATAATCGTATTCAGCCGACGATCCTGTTTCAAAAATGATGGCAGCCTCCTGGATGACATAAGGTGCATTTGCCTGGTCGTCGGCCCATCTCCTGAAATCGACCTTTACACGCGGGTGCAGGATCGAATTCAGGATATCAAGCGCATAGGGATCCGTAAAAACGATGGAGGCCAGCGACCTGCGGTTGATCTCCTGGTTGTTGGTCAGGATGCCATACCCGAATTGTTTGAGGATCTCGTTTTTTACGACAGGATCATCCAGAAATTTCTTAGATTCTTCGTCGGCATAATATACCGGAATTCCCAGCGTGGTAAATATTCCGGCAACGGTGGTTTTCCCGCTTCCTATATTCCCGGTAAGGCCCACTTTTACCATTTTTCAGTGTTTTCTGAAATTTATATTATTCGGGTCGAGGTGTCTGATGCTGTCGGGCCGATGCCTGACCGAGTCTTTTTGACCCGATTGCACCTTAACCAGTTCGGGTGAAGTACGCAGGGGTATTTTCCTGATGGTTTGCTTCTCAAATTCAAAAAACAGGGTGTCGGGTGAAACGAAATAGACATCGCTGGGAAAATTCGACTGTGATATAATCTCCTTACCCACCCGGTTGGTCACCAGGTAGCCAGATACATGGTCGCCGTTGTAACGCAGGCGGACATTTCTCAGGCTGACGTCATATTCACGATCCTGCCGGATCAGGAACTGTTCAGAGAAAAATTCAAAGCCCTGTACCCTGATCTTCAGGTTCAGGGTTGAATCGGAGGTGACTGTCAGTTTCAGATTACCCGGAACATCGGTGTAATGCAGGTTATATTCGATGGAATAATAGTAATCCTGCGAGAGCCTGACAAGGGCCCAGATAAAGACAGAAAGAACCAGGCAGACGATGAAAATATACAGCTGATTCCTGAACTTTTCACTTCGGCGTTGCCTGGCGTTTCCGATGAATTCAAGAAAATCGGATTTCATCGGTTTGACTGTTAATACTGGTTATTTTGCTTCGATCGTCTGCGAATTGTCCATTGCTACGGCAGATTTCTCAATGCGCAGCCTGACACTGTTTTCTACTTCGATTGTTACCGTCGTCTCCTGGATTTCAACAATACGGCCATGGATTCCACCGATGGTGATCACCTTCTGTCCCTTCTGAAGACCTTCCTTGAATTTTTTCTGATCCTTCGAGCGCTTCATCTGCGGCCGGATAAAGAAAAAATAAAATACGACGACGATCAGCAGTAAAGGAAGAAACGAATACCAGCCATTCTGCTGGGCATTTGCGCCCTGAGGGGCCATTAAAAGAATGTTAAGAAGATTCATCATGATAAATTCAATTAAATTTAATGTTTATTATTCTCTTTTTTTTCCGCTTGGCAAATTAACAATGTTCATTATTTTTTTTCAGTCCCGGGATTCACTACCTGGGCTTTGATCCGGATTACCGTTGTGTTGGGCTGGGTGTTTGAAACCACCAGGATGTTTTTATTCTGGTATCCCCGCTTTCCATTGCTGTTGAAAGCAACTTTTATGGCACCGCTTTCTCCCGGCCGTATTGGCGTTTTGGGATATGAGGGGATGGTACAGCCACACGAAGTGCTTACTTCGGCAATGAGAAGGTCGGACTTCCCTGAATTTTTAAAATTAAAGGAATAGGAAACTGTCTCCCCTTCAATGATACGGCCAAAATCGTGTTCAATATCATCAAATTTAATAGCCGGCAATGATCCCTTGTTTACATTGCCACTCGCTGAATTAGGGTTGTTTACCACATCTGTTGAAAGGGTATCCTGTCCGTTCCTGTTTCCCGGTTTGCAGCCCGAAATCATGAAGATGGCTAACAATAAGAAAGTTGAGGTAATATTCCTGAAGTTCATGGTACAAGCGACTTGAAATGGTGTGCAAAGGTACGAATAAAATTCATAATTTTACCGCTATGCGTATCTATCTGATCGGTTATATGGCATCCGGGAAATCAAACCTTGGTCAGCTTCTTGCAGCGAAACTGGGATATTCTTTTGTTGATATCGATTATCTGTTCGAAGAACGGTTTCGTATCAGTGTCCTTGATTTTTTCGAGAAATATGATGAAGATGGCTTCCGGAAAATTGAACAGTCATTGCTGGCTGAATCCACAGGCTGGGACCAAGTCGTTATCTCCACCGGGGGAGGAACCCCCTGTTTTTTCAACAACATGAGCGTCATCAGGGAATCGGGTGTTTCGGTTTATCTGCAATGGGAGGTGGACAAACTGGTTCAGCGCCTTAAACTGGTAAAACGCAAACGGCCGCTCTTAAAGGATATTCCTGCCGTTGAACTCGCCAGCAGGGTAGCTGTGCAACTTCGCGAAAGAGAGTTCTACTACAAACAGGCTGATTTTGTGATGGATGCTGCCACCCTCGATATGGATGCGCTGGCTGCCATGATTACAGGCAGAATCCATGAACCTTAGCTTCTGATTTTCAGCAATGCGACATTTTCAACATGATGGGTATGTGGAAACATATCCACAGGCTGGCATTTTTCCAGGCTGTACTGATCGCTCATAAGCGCAATATCGCGGGCCTGGGTAGCGGGGTTACAACTGACATAAACCACTTTCGGAGGCGATACCTCCAGGATTGCGCGCACCACCTTTTCATGCATGCCATTCCTCGGCGGATCGGTAATGATAATATCGGGCCTGCCCTGGGTTTCGATAAATTCAGTTGTCAGGATCTTTTCAGCTTCCCCTGCAAAAAAGGATGTATTGCCGATCCCGTTAATCCGCGAGTTGACTTCAGCATCGGCGATGGCGGCCTCCACCGATTCGATGCCCGTTACTTTCGTTACGTAAGGAGCAATGTAATTGGCAATGGTACCGGTACCGGTATAAAGATCGTAGACATGCTCCTGCCCGCCGAAACCTGCAAATTCGGCGGCAGTCCGGTAAAGGTTCATGGCCTGCAGGGAATTGGTCTGGAAAAAGGAGGCCGGACCTATCCTGAACTCAATTTCCCTGTCGCCAGCCCTGAAAGGGGGCATGACTTCAGTGATATAGGGGTTGCCACGATACAGGTTGAATTCCAGGTCGTAAATCGTGTCGTTTTTCTTTGGGTTTATCACATAGAAAAGGCTGGTGATCTCCGGGAACCGTCCGGCAAGGTAATCCAGTATTTTAACGATCTCATCATCCTCATTGCGCACCACCAGGATTACCATCAGGCCTCCGGCTTCGGTATTGCGGACGATCAGGTTTCTGAGGAATCCCTGCCAGGTGCGGACATCGTAAAAAGAAAGGTCATGGTCGCGGGCATACTGCCTGGCTGCATCGCGGATGGCATTCGACGGATCCTTCATATGAAAGCACTCCTGGATATCGACAACTTTATCAAAAAACTGAGGGATGTGAAATCCTAGTGCATTGGTATCGGGTGCATGCTCCCCGGGGTTCCGGTCCTCATCGGTCAACCAGCGGTGGTTGGAAAAGGTGAAATCGAGTTTATTACGGTAATAACGGGTTGCCGGGGATGGCAATATGGGCAGGATCTCAGGATGGGTTACCTTCCCGATCCTTGTCAGGCTTTCATAAACCTGCTTCTGCTTGTAAAATAGCTGTTCCTCGTATAGCATGTTTTGCCAGCGGCAGCCCCCGCACAGGCCAAAATGGGAACAATAGGGCTGAACCCTTTTCGGCGAATATTGGTGAATATGAATAGCCTTGCCCTCCAGGAACTTCTTTTTCTTCCGGGTTATCTGCACATCGACCACATCCCCCGGAACGACAAACGGAATAAAAATAATCTTTTCATCGATTTTGCCAACAGCCATCCCTTCAGCCCCTGCATCGATAATTTCTACATTCTGATATATCATTTCAGGCAGTTTCTATGTCCTCGTGTAACAAATATTTCCTGATAACCACGTACAGGTCATCCTTGCGGAAGGGTTTGGAAAGATAATCGTCCATTCCGGCATCCATGCATTTTTCGCGGTCGCCCGGCATTGCGATGGCAGTCAGCGCAATAATCGGAATCCGCGAACCGGGATTTTCCATCTTCCTGATCTCCCGTGTTGCCTGGAAACCATCCTTTTCGGGCATGTGAATATCCATGAAGATCAGGTCTGCCTTATGTTTGCCAAACAGGGTGACGGCCTCGTCTCCATTGGCGGCACTGATAACACTGACCCCGGTTTTCAACAGCATGACCGTTAACAATTTCATGTTGATGTTATTGTCTTCGGCGACCAGGATGGTTTTTCCGGGATCCACCACCAGATTGTCATCTTTGGAGGGTGATATTAGGCCAGGCCGTTCATTCGAACGGGCTTTGCCCTGATGCAGCAATTTGAAAAAGTCTTTCATCTTTACCGGTTTTGTAAGGTATTGCTGAATTCCAAGGTTCTTGCACTGCTGGATGATATTCTCTTTCTCGACCGACGAATACATGAAGATGATGGGTTTCATATCCCTCGTCTGGCTTTTCCGGATCTCCTCTGCAACGGCAATCCCATCCATGCCCGGCATGTGCATGTCGAGAATTACCAGGTCATAACTGTTTCCCGCGTCATTGGCGGCCTGCAGTTCGCGGAGCGCTTCCGTCCCGCCAAGGCATACCATGGATTCAATGCTCCAGTAGGTAAGCATATCCTTCATGATCTTCAGGTTGGTCATGTTGTCATCGACAACCAGGACCTTTTTAATATCCGGCTTTGCAAGTTTCCCTTCCTCTGCATTTTCAGCCACCACTTCAAGCGGTAATTCAAAACTAAAGGTGCTGCCTACTCCCAGTTCACTTTCAACCACCAGCGAACCTTTCATGATTTTGGTGAGCATCTTCGAAATGGAAAGCCCAAGTCCCGTTCCACCGTATTTACGGGTGGTTGAACTGTCGGCCTGGGTAAACTGGTCGAAAATGTTCTCCAGCTTGCTTTCTTCAATCCCGATCCCGGTGTCCTTGACACTGAAAATCACCCGGAGCATACCGTTTTCAATGGAGGTCCCTGGGCTCCGCCTTGCCGAGAGGAAAATTTCACCCTTGTCGGTAAACTTTATTGCATTACTGATGAAGTTTACAAGTATCTGCCTGATCCTTAACGGGTCACCGCAATAATATTCGGGTAAGCCGGGTTCGATCTCGCACAATAACTCAAGGTTTTTATCAAAGGCTTTAACGGTCAGGATATCGACACTCTTTTCCAGGACATCATAGATGTTAAATTCAACGTGCTCTATTTCAAGTTTCCCGGCTTCGATTTTTGAAAAATCAAGGATGTCGTTGATAGTGTTCAGGAGCAGGTACGCCGAGGTCTGTATCGATTCGAGATAATCCCGCTGACTGGTGGTCAGAATGGTGGTTAAAGCCAGCTCGGTCATGCCGATGACGCCGTTCATGGGTGTCCTGATCTCGTGGCTCATGGTGGCAAGGAATTCGGACTTGGCACTGTTGGCGCGTTCAGCTTCCTCCTTAGCCTTCTGGAGCGCCGTTTCTATTTGCTTTCGTTCCGTGATATCAATCAGGATGGCGATGACGGCGGGTTCGTTGTCATATATGATGGTATCACCGCGGATGATGGTGTCCTTGATTTCTCCCTTCCGGGTAATAGCTTGAATTTCATAATCTTTGACATGTTCCGTGCCTGCAATCCGTTTTTGCATGTTGACCATCACAGTCTCCTTCGACCCTTCGGCGATAAACTCCATGATATTTGCACCCACAAGCTCTTCTGGTGTGGAACCGATCACGGCCAGGGCCGCATCATTGGCAAACAGGATATTCCCGTCGCGGTGGATCAGGATAAGGTCGGGAAGTTTGTGCACCAGGGTCGAATAGCGCTGGTTGCTGTCGAACAGTGCCTGTTCGACCGTTTTCCGTTCCGTGATGTCTTCAAAGCTTTCAATTCCCCCGATGACATTTCCCGATGGATCTTTTAAAAGGTCTACATTCTTTGATATGATCAGGGTCTGGCCCGATTTGCTCCGGATCCTGCATTCACGGCTATGAATAGGCTTTGTAATAGTACTATCAAAAAGGCCGCAGCGGTCATTACAGGGGGAACCTGCAAAGGTAAAACAGGAATTCCCGATCATCTCCTGTTTGGTAAACCCGGTAATTGCCTCCGCCTGGGCGTTCCAGCTGGTAATGTTCTGGTTGAGATCAACGGTGAACAGGGCGCTGGGGATTACCTTATAAAGAAGTTCGGCAAATTCCTTTGACTCACGGAGTTCTTTTTCGGTCTGTTTCCGCTCGGTAATATCCTCTTTAATGGCAATGTAGCTGGTAATAGTTCCCTCCAGGTTTTTGATCGGTGCAATGTTGATCGATTCCCAGAAAAGCTCACCGTTTTTCTTCCTGTTGTTGATCTCTCCCTTCCACTCGTTTCCCGAGGAAATGGTATGCCACAGGTTTTTGTAGAATGTTTCATCCTGAACGCCTGATTTTAAGATCCTTGTACTCTGGCCAAGGGCTTCAGCTGGTGAATAACCTGTTACTTCGGTAAATCGTTGGTTTACATATTCAATAATGCCATTCAGGTCGGTAATGATGATGGTGTTTGCACTTTGCTCAACAGCGGTCGACAGTTTTTTAATCTGGTGGTCGGCCTGTTCTTTTTCGGCTATTTTACTGACAAGCGCCAATTGCTGGGTGTTATATTTTCGCATCAGCCGCGCGATGTCACCAAACTCATTTTGCTTCTCCAGTAAATCCTTGGCAGAGCCAATTTCGCCACTTGACAGGCTCCTCGTGATCTGTTTAAGCGGAACGGAAACCCACCTGTTTACACAATAGAAAAATACCAGGCAGACGATGATCAGGATCAATGAGCCAAAAATGGCAAAATAACCCAGAATATTCAGGTCGGTGGCGATATGGTCGGTGCGGATAAATTTCAGATAACCGGGATGGGTCCCGTTCATTCCGGGGAGCTCCTGGCAAAGCCCTGCCTGCTGGTCGCTTTTGGCATGAACAACGCTGGCTGAATCGTGCAGGTGAATCTCAAGTGTCAACCCTGTCGCTTTTTCTATCTCGGCGCAGTAGGCGTGATTCCAGGAAACTGCTGCAATCAGGAATGCATTGGGTTTCGTGCGATGTGCTATATCGTAGGTAGGAACCACCGTACCGCCAAATATTTCAAAGAGTTTGCCGTTTTGAAACAGGAAGCTGTCAAAATAGCTGTTTCCGGAGAAAAGTGTTATAATCTGTTCGGGTGAAAGTGAAAAGCCTCTTCCCGATGTATCACATACGGAGAAAATCAGTTTTCCTCCCAGGTCATAGGTTCCGAGATAACTCATATTAAAGGTGGAAATAACGGGATTAAGGTTGTTTTTCGCCCAGACCGTATCCTTTGATTTAGTGCGTACAACCATTTCATCCCAGCCTGAATTATCCCTGACGGGTCGCAGGAAACCATCCATTTTAAACTTCAGAACAGTCTGGATTACCTGTGATTCGCTATTCTGTTTCAATTGCAGGTATAACCGTTGTTCCTTTGCCTGGAGATAAAAATACCCAAGGGCAAATAGAACAAAGAATCCCAGCAACGACAGGAATAACAGGATTATCTTGGAATTGGTTTTCATAGAATCCGCTTTGGTGAACAATATTAATCAAATTTTCCGATCTCTTCAGGTGAATTCTCAACAAAAATAGGATGAATACACCGGATGACTCTTTAAAACATGGAGAGGAAATTAATCCTGGTTACCGCATGCTCCCGTTTTTCCATCCTCCGGAGAGAAATTCATGAAAATATAACAATTTTACTGAAAATTATTATGCGACAAGTAAATAATCTCTATTTTAGCATTGCATCTGTTAGCCACTGAACATTCATCCATTTAATACCTAAATCATGAAAACTTTTTTCAACGGCCTGTTCTCACAGACCGGTCAGATCGCTGAAAGGCTGGTTCCTTCAGGGGAATCGAACGATATCCGGGGGGCGGTTTCCTGCAGCGGGTATGAATCTGCAACAAAAGGCGACCGGCAGTTGTATATCCACAGCCGGATTTATAACCTGGATGAAATCAGGAATTTGTTTCCGGCGATCACCGGTAGCGCGCCAGATCTGATTTTTGAGCTGTTTGACAGGGAAGGGGTGAAGGGATTGAAAAGGCTTAATGGCAAATTTACCATCATTATCAGGGAACCGGGTAGAACTGTAATTGCCCGTGACCGCAACGGGGAGGGGCGAATGATCTATTTTACAAAGGAATTTTTTACTGATTCCTACCAGGGACTGAACCAGTTCAGTGGTTTTGTTGCCAAACCTGATCTGACAGGTGTCACGACCTTCCTGAAAATCGGGTATATTCCTGCCCCCGGCACATCGCTGGAAGGTGTCAGCAAGATCCCGGCAGGCGAGGTTTTATTTGCAACTGCCGATGGCTTCAGGTTTGAAAAGATGTTTAGTTATGAGGAAATTCTTCAGGCTGAACGCAAGGAAATCAGCCTGAAGGAGGCGATTGATCAATACAGTGATTTGCTTAAAAAATCGTTGAAACGCAGGATCGGAGAATCCGGAACCGTGGGAGCCCTGCTGAGTGGCGGGTATGATTCGGGAGGCAATATTGCCTTGATCCGGGAGGTATTTACAGGCCCCGTTAAAACCTATTCCATCGGGTTCAAGGATAACCCCGCCTCCGAGTTGCCCTATGCCAAAATGATGGCCGAGAAATTCGGTGCCGACCACCATGAATATATCATGGATGGTACCGAGATAGAGTTTTTGCCTGATATCATTGATTACATGGGAGATCCATTTTCCGAATCAGGATTTATGCTTAACCATTCCGCCATGAAAATGGTGAGCGGGGAAAACCTTCCCGTCACCATCGGGGGCGATGGCAATGATCAGTATTTCGGTGCCGGGATCAGGGAAACGGCCCTGCATTATAAGATGCAGCGCATCGGTCTGAAGCCATTCTCGGTAATGTTCGACAAATTAAGCGATAACAGCCTTTTTGACCACGACAACCTGTCGTTCAGGATCCATTTCCAGAATCAGAAGATCCTGAGGGTGATGGAACCCGAAACTTTCGGGTTTCATGACTACCAGCTGAACAAAATGTTTGATATGCGGCACATCCCCGCCCATCCTTACCTGGATGATATTCCCGGTCATTTCCACAGTTACGATGAATTGTTCCTGCAACGGAACTACTATTTACATCTCCGGCATTCGGTAAATGAGGTGATTATATTCAAGGCATCGCGGCTTTCCGAGCAATTTGGGGTAAACCTTGCCTTCTCCTATACCGACCTGGACCTGTATAATTTCCAGCAGCAACTTCCGGTCAACCTCAGGGCCAAAGGCACCCTGAAGGAATCAATGAAGGGCAAAGGAGTTACCAAGTATATCCATAAACAACTGGTGAAACCCATGTTACCCGATGCTGTGACTAACCGTCCCAAACAGGGGGGATTCTCGCCGCTTGAAATCTTTTTCAATGATGCGCAGCGTCGTGCGAAGATCTACCGCTACATTGGTCATTCGGCCTTCGCGAAATCATTGAAAGACACTGGTTTTTTGGATGCATTTTTCAAACAGTATGAAGCCCTGTCAACCGGTAAGGGTTACTGGTTTTGGTATAAACAGGTGAAATCAAATCAAATGCTTAACCTGTTGATCATTACTATCTGGTGGGATAAGGTTGTGGAAGGAAAAAAGACCGGGAAACTTTCTGATTTTTTAGCCTGACCCCTTAATTTTTCTTAACCATCCTGCCGGAAAACTGCTGTTTGCCGATTTGCAATGTATAAAGGTAGATGCCCTCCGGCAAATTTTCTACATTCTCCGAGAGGGTGTAACTTCCCGTTGACATGGCGGGATGCACCTGCTGAAAGAGTTTGGAACCCTGCAGGTTATAGATGCGAAGCACGACATCGGCAGGGAATCCGACATGGTATTTAATGGAGAACATTTTTGTAACCGGGTTGGGAAAGGGAGATTCTGCAATTTTTGCCAGGGGGCCCTTTTGTGAAAGTCCCAGGTAGGCGGGGTTATATTCAAAGGCACCGATATCATAACCATTCCCGTAAGGCCGGAGGTGATGATAAAAATCAAAGTTGACGTTGTGTGTTTCAGGACTGGCCGCATCAATCAGCGGCGATCCGGGTAAAAGGCTGTAATTCGGCGTGGTAAACCGCAGGCTATCCTGGGCCCTGGAAAACCAGTTGTTCTTTAACGCTATCTGTGCGGAGGCATCAGGAACCATCACATATGAGTCCTTCCCCTTAAATCCGGTATTCCCGTGTTCGTAATAATTAAAATTTCCGGGATTGATGATGACATTGGAGGCGATCAGGTTATTCCGGCTAATGATGCTTGAAAACCTGATCCCGTCTGACTTTGGATTAATAATGTCATTAAAGAGGATATAAAACGAGGAGTCGGGCTGTACCGAAACATCTGAAACAAAAATCCCGTGTTTCATCTGGGTGGAATCGTCGGGTTTATAGGTTTTACCTGCATTTACAATGACATTATTAAAAATCCGGTAGCCACCGAGGCCATGGCTTTCAATGCCGTCGCCTTTGCCGTTTTCAATATAGTTGTTGAAGCAGTCGCATTTGGATCCTCCTCCCAGCAGGATGCCCGACATTTGATAGGGTTGTTCGTCCTGGCTGTCGAAAAGGACCAGATTGTCATACACCTGGCAGTTTGCTGCGGCCGAACTTACCTGTATTCCATCCCAGCCCGCATAACTGATGATGTTGCTGTACACCTTCACCCCAATCAGCAGGGATGGCAACAATACGGTATCCCTTCCATTGCAGGTAAAATCCTGCCCCGAGTACTTGCTGCTGCCTATGTACATGCCTTCATTCCCTGCGCCGAGAATGTAATTATCGTGGATAATGGTGTTGTACTGGGTGAACTTTTCGCGGGTACTGGTAAAGGAGCAGTCGGGGTCGGTTTTGGCATAAATTCCGGCAATGGGAACATTCTGGATGTTGAGATGATCAATTTCGACATCCGAGCTCATGTAACCTATACCGAGCCCGGCGCCGGCCAGCACGCGCTGAACCTTGAAACCATAGAAATTGTCGATGCTTCCTGTGCCTGAAAGCCTGATGAACTGGCAGTCGGAGATGGAGATGCCAAACTGATGGTCGGTATCAACGATCACAACCCCGTTGAGGTTTAGAAATGTTACCGGATTCCCGGTCTCTCCGCGGAAATTCCTGATCAGGAGGTAATCACGTGTCCCCGCTTCAAAAAACAGGGTGTCGCCGGGCTGGATCTGGTCGTAGGGTGATACGGAGGCATCAACGAGGGTAGTGGTCAGGGCCACGATAATTTTTGATTTCTGCGGATTTGAAACCGCTGCAGAAAATGAACAGCATAGGAGTACCATTGTCAGAAAGACCAGAGATATCCTCCGCCTTAAACAGGTGTTTTTTTCCTTATCCACGTTTGGCACGTTCCCAGTTAACAGATTGAGAACCTTTCATGTAGCGCTTGAATCCCAGGAATACAGAAAGGTTCATGATGAAAAAATAGTAAGGAACAAACAGTAATTTAACACGGATGGCCTTGTTTTCAAGATACCAGCCCAATAAGGCTGCAAGGTAAAAAAGCACCTGGAGCCAGAATAGAATAGTGTAAAATCCGGTACCGGTAATACCTTCATCCAGGGCAATGATAAGCCCTGTGATCAGCATAAACAGCAATGACAGGGGGGCCAGGGTCCATCGCAATACACGGTGGGAGATATACTGAAACGACAACATTCCGTATGTAAAGATGTTCAGCAACGAACGCAGCCTGACCACCGATTGAATACCGCCTGCCGAGATCCGTATCTTCCGTTTGAGTTCTTCCTTCACATTTGCCGAGGCAGTTTCAATGGCATAGGCATCGGGGTCGTACTGGATGGTATATCCTTTTTGCGCAACCCGAAGCGAGATGATAAAATCGTCGAGCAGTGTATCGCGTTCCACCTCCTGGTATAATTCAGTACGGATGGCAAACAGTTCGCCGGCAGCCCCAACCACGGAATAAAGTTCCGCATCCCATTTTTTAAGGGTCGACTCATATTTCCAGTAGAGTCCTTCACCGGCGCCGGCAGCCGAGTCCTTTTCCTTACTGTAGATACGTTTTTCACCTGAAACACAACCCACTTTCGGATCGCTGAAAAGACGCACGATCCGCCTGATCGACTCATGTCCCAGCATGGTGTTGGCATCACAAAAAACGACAACCGGTGTTTTAACAAACTGCATCCCGCGGTTCATGGCCCCGATCTTGCCGCTTCTTCCGGGAAGGTGATAAACCTCCAGCCCCTCATACTTTTTAAGCTCCTCCGGGGTTCCATCGTCCGATCCGTCGGTAACCCATACCATATGTAATTTTTCCTTCGGATAGTCGAGTTCCAGCGAGTTCCTGACCTTTCCGGCCACAAAATCCTTTTCATTATAGGCTGCAATAAAAAGGGTTACCTCCGGTTCATAGCCGGCTTCGGTATTTACACTTTTCCGGCCAGATAATCTTTTGAACCTGACCATGATAAATAGCAGGATGCCGTATCCTATGTAGGCATAAAAAACAATAAAAAGCAGGATCCAGAAGATGATTTTCAAGGTGACCATAAGGCAGGTTTAAACGGTTTATGCGGTTATTTTTTTTGCAAAAATGTTGAAATCGTCAACGATTCCGATTTCAAAACCGGCAATTTTCCTGAGCGCAACCTCGATCGGGTCCTTGCCGGTATGTTTGGCTTCCAGCACAAAGGTGATATTCGGGAAGAACCTGATAAACCCGGCAGCACCGCGGATCGCCTCGGCTTCCATCCCTTCGATATCCAGTTTGAACAGAATGCGGTCGGTCGTTTTAAGATTCAGCTCCGGAAGGAGGGAATCAAAGGTGCGGATGTCGGCCCGGCAATCAGATGATCCTGGATCAGTTGATTTACAGGATGCACCTGTATTGACAGGGTCAAAGGTAAAATACTCCACGTTGTTAATCTCCCCCAGCCCATAAGGAAAGGTGGTGATCTTTCCGGTCAGGTTATTCAATTCCAGGTTACGGGTCAGCACGTTAAAATTACTTTCCACAGGCTCAAACGCAATACATCTTGCGCCAAACCGCGAAAGCAGGATGGAGTAGTCGCCCACACACGCCCCGCCGTCGATGAATACCGTGTAGTCTTTGATGTGGTCAAGCATGAACTTTTTCACGCCCCACTCATACCCATAGTTTGCAAACTGGAAATCATTGGTATTCTTCCGGCAGTAAAATTTCCCGATGGAGGTTTTGATGATCCGGTCTTTTTTGTGCGAGGATTGGTTTATCAGATAACGGGCGGATGCTACGATTGAGATGAAATCGCCATGCGATAAATATTCATAAAAATACCTCGAATATGTGCTGAGTTTACCCATTTTCTTTCTTTTGGTACTTTCCGTTTATCCCTGTTTCGCTCAGTATGATGGCCGGATGTTTGGTATAGGTTATGTGTAATTTTATGATCCCAGTTTCGATCCTATTTCACGGTATATCTGCAAAACATTTTCCGCCATCGACCTCCACGAAAATTTGGCTGCCTGGAGAAATCCTTTCCCGATGAGACTATCCCTTTGTTCCTGGTTGCTGGTAAGGCTTATCAGGGCCCCCGTGATCTCTTCAGGGTTATACGGATCGATGATCAAGGCAGCCTCCCCGGCAACTTCCGGCATGGAGGATGTGTTGGAGGTGATTACGGGGACCCCGCAAGCCATTGCTTCGAGCATGGGGATTCCAAAACTTTCGCGCAGCGACGGATATAAAAATACCTCGCATTGACCATAGATGGCCGGCAGATCGGTGTTCACCACGTAGCCGGTGAGTACTATTTTGTTTATCAGCGTATTATCGCCGATATCAGCCAGGATCTTATCCAGCTCTACGCGGTCGTAATCCAGCATCACGAGCATGATATCACTCCCGGTCTGTTTCACAAAATCGGAATAGGCTTTGAGGGTTCCCCTGGTATTTTTCTTGGGATCGGTATTTCCCAGAAAAAAGAAATACCGGTCGGGCAGGTGATATTTTTCCTTTACCCGTAGCAATTCACTTTTATCCGTCACGGGTTTGAAATGTTCGCTTACCCCGTTATAAACAGCGGTAAGGCGCTCGTCGCCCCGGATTCCGAAGAAATCCCCGATCCTGTTTTTTTCAAAGTGAGAGACGGTGATGATCTTTTTACTTTTTTTGACAATTTCGGGGATGACCATCCTGCGATAGGCATTTCCAAACTTCTGGTAGGGTGATCCGCTGCCCTGCATGATTTTCAGGTAGCTACTTTCCATATAGATGATGTCATGCAAGGTCACGACCAGGGGGATGCTGGTCTTTACCGGTGCGGTATTGCTGGTACAGTGCAGGATCTGGCAACCGGCCTCCCTGGCGGCACGTGGCAGGGCTACCTGCTCCCATAACGGGTAAAAACCTCCCTTGAGTTTTACAATGCGGAAGTTGGCCGTTTCGGTGAGCACACGATCGTTGGCATCAGGCTTTATGAACAGGACGTATTCATTCACCGTATCGATTAGCTGCAGGTTGCGGATCAACTCCAGGGCCACCATATCCATTCCATGTTTTTTCTGGCGGAAAAGCCGTTGTCCTTCTATTCCTATTTTCATGGCGCGGATTGATATTTGATTAATTGCTTACTGTTTCGGCGGTGATTTAACAGCACCGTGCTTTGTATGGATAAACTGCTTGTTGGCGCCCCTGATCTTCAGCAGCGAACCCATCATCAGGAACATGCCCCTGGGCAGGCTCGCCATGGCCCTGAGGGTTGACGTATTGAAGAACGACCGGGGTATGGAGAACAGGAAGGCAAGAACACACATGGCAACAACCGTAGTCCATAACCAATTATATTGAAGAGGAAGGCTGAAAACAGCGTTTACCAGCAAACAGGCTGTTCCGGTTAACATCACGGCGCCAAGCAGCAGGATGCGGGGAGGCTGGATAAACTGGATGGCTTTGTCAAAATAATCGATATTCCCATGGGTGACGAGTGCTTTCAGCGATTGCATGAAGTCAAGCCTGAAATAATGAAGCTGTGCCGACAGCCATCGGCGGCGTTGGTTGCTGAAAACATCATCTTTCTGGACTTTCTCATCATAGACCAGGGCATCATTGAGATAGCCTATCGTATGGTTGTTTCTCAGCATGTTAAGTTCTATCTCCTTGTCGAATCCGCCGATTGCGGTCACGGTGGCCATGATCTCCTTAAAAAACCTGTACCGGAAGGCCATACCCGATCCGATAATGGCGGATGAAAGGCCAAGAACCCGGTGGCCTTTGCGGAAAATATGGTTGTTGATCTCTTCGCTGACGGCATCAAGGATCGCAAGGGGAGTGTCCATGTTTTTGGCAGCCCGGTGTCCCTGCACCGCCATCAGTTCCTGTTCAAACGCGGCATTGATTTTTACCAGGAAATCGGGGGCCATCAGGTTGTCGGCATCGAGTACCACTGCCAGGTCATAATCGTCAGGGAGTTGCTCCATGGCTTTGTTCAGCGCCTTTGACTTGGTGCTTTTATCGAATTTCACCTCAATAACCTTGATGGGGAGTTCCCTCAGCCGCATCAGGGTTTCAGGCTGGAATGAGTCGGCAATGATCACCACGTCGTACCGGTCGCGGGGATAATCCTGTGTGAGGGCATCCCCGGCAACTTCAAGGATCACATCATCCTCCTTGTAACCAGGGATCAGGACGGCAATTTTGCTAAGCGGCACCTTGAAATTATAGGGGGGCTGTCTGTAAAAGAGTCCGGCCACGGCAAACACGAAAATATAGAGTGTTGGCAGTACCAGCAGGATGAACAGCACGGTTTGAAAAAGCTGAAAGTATAGTTGAAATGCCGGATTCATTGATCTTTCGGTTAAAAGTTTTTTAGAGTGTCAATGACGGCAGGTTACCGGTTACGAAGTTTGTTCCTGACCTTTATGGCCAGTTTTCGCAGGAACGGGAAGTATTTACCGCTTTTGATATTATACATGACCGATTCGGCATCGAAAATCATTTCAAAATTTTCGGTACACAACACGGGTTTTTTGGTAATCCTGTTAATTTCGATTGCCTGGGATAACGAACTTTCAATGAACAGGATGTATTGACTGTTTGTATAGGTCTTTGCCTTATGCACCGCGTGGCTGTTTGCCCGCATGCGGGCCTCCTTGTCGGGCAGATCGAGCAGGACCAGGTTGTTATACTTTACATTGTTGGCCTGAAGCCAGGTTTCGGTTTCTTTGCGGTATTTTTCAAGCCGCGAGGTGACGATGGTGCCGATCCTGCTGCCGGGAATGAAAAGGGGAGGGGCGTTGAGGATAAAATCACGGTATTTTTCACCATCATCATTTTGTTCCTCGGTCGGATCAACGCACAACACCCCGTCGATGTCAAAGCAGGCTTTCTCAAGGCTGGTATGGTTAAGGATATTCCACTGGAAATAGCGGGGCAGGGGAACGATTTCAAAATAATAATCCACCATCTTTTCCTTACCCGGGATCACATAAATGGCGCAATAACTTATCGAAAATGAGCTGCTTAACTCCTTTAAACTCTCCCTGCATTTATCCATGGCCGAACCGGAGGCAATACTGTCGTCGACCACCAGGATCTTTTTAAATTCGCTGATGTCGAAAAACTGGCCACGGGCGCCTGCTTTATAGATATGGCCGTTCAGAAAGGAGTTGATATCCGTATAGGGCCGGTTAAGATAGAGGGCCAGCAAATTTGCAGGCAGCATTCCGCTCCTGGGAATGCCAACGATCAGATCGAAATCCCGTGGAATGATATTTAACCGTTTGAGAATGATCTTGTTTAAGTCTGCGACATTCCTGTAATACATACGCTTGAAATTAGGTTAACGATTTCTGAATGTGGTCGAATAATCTGCTGACATTGTTTTTCCAGCTGTGCGACTGTGCAAAAAGTATCCTTTGCCTGGCTTTTTCTTCGGTGTCATTATTGAGTGCATCATCCACTGCCTTCTGATAATCTTCAACATTATTACAAAGATATACATGTTCCCTGAAAATTTCCATGGTGGCGGTCCGTGTGGCAATCACCGCTTTTCCCATGGCCAGGTATTCATCAACCTTCCGGGGATAATTCCCAATAGTTATTTCATTGATGGCTTGTGGGTTAAGACAAATCTGGAGACAAGACATGTAGGTTGGTACCATTGCTTTTGGTATGCTTCCCAGGAAAAAAACATTTTTAAGCGAATGCAGGCCGTGGGAGGCAAATACCTTGTCTTCTCCCCCGATCATCACAAAGGAGCAGTCGGGTTTGCTTTTTGCCAGGTTGTACAGCAGGTCGGGATCAAGCCGCAAACTGTTGATATCGCCTATATAACCAACCCGCGGATTGGGGATTGTCTCAAACTCGGCGGGGGGTGTGAAATTCAGGGACGTATTGTAGGCCGACAGATCTACTCCCTGGCCGATATCGAAACTTTTTTTATTGGATGCACGGGCAAAATCAGCCAGTTGCGGCGAGTTGCACACGACCAGGTCACTTTTACCGATGAGCAGGGGTTCGAGACGGCCAACATGTTTTTTCCAATAGGCAAAGGGTTGGAGGTTGTCGCGGCGGTAATAAACCGAAAGAGAGGGCTTGAGAAAGTCCCGGGCGTAAAAACTGCGGTAAATGTCGTTGTCAATAAAATGAATGACATTTTTAAAATCCAGGTCTGCCGCTACTTTTTTTACGTAGTTGAATATCTTTTTGTTATTCAGTTTATTGAAGAAATCAAACAGGAATCCATCGGGCAGATCGTTCACAGACCATATTGAAAAGGGGAAATCAAGTACCCAGAGTGAGCTGGTGATTTTTCTGAGGGGTGGTTTTGTTTTGCGGTAAACCTCCATCCGGTGCTGGATATCCGGTTTGGGTTGATTCCGGTAAATGGTCATCTGGTCAAGCGCGCTGTTAACGTACAGAACACGGTTGTCAACCGCTATTTCCCTGGCAATGTCAATTGCATTGGAGCCGATGGGGATGTCCCAGGGCTGGAGTCCGGTGATGATGAAATCTCTGCCTTTCATATGCGGTATGTTTTGTGGTTAACAACGGTGCAAAGTAATATTTTTTCCTGACAAACGAAACGAATAAATTAATCAACGGCCAATACGGCCCTGTTTTGCGGGGGCGTGTCAAACTTCTCCGAATTGAGCATCAGGGCCATCGATACATAGATCAGGATGCTGGTAGGCATCTGGCCCAGCACCGCATTGCCGTAAGATGCCACCATGACGCCGAACATGCCTGCCGTGAGGGCTGCAATTTTTATCCTTACATCCGGATCGCGGATTCTGAACATTACATTCCAGGATGCTTTGATAAGGATGTAAAAGAGGATGAACAGATGCAGCATCAGCCCCACGATTCCCTGCTCAACCCAGATCAGTACGTACCAGCTGTCGGTAGCAATACTGGAGAGGAAAGCATTGGGCAGGTATTTCTGCGCTTTGACGCCGCCTAAGCCGATCCCCCCGCCAAACGGCCGGTTGGCAAGATATACCCTGAGTCGTTTCTGATTTTCAAGCCTGACCTGGAGTGAGGCATCGTTCGGGTCGAAAGCGGTGCGCATCCTGCGGATCTGGTCATTTCCCTGGCCGATCGAGGTGTATTTAAAGAAAATAAAGACGACAATCAGCAGGAAAAATCCGGTAATCATCACGCCTATATTTTTCCGAAGGATGAAATAGGCCAAAAAACCGGCAAGCGGAATGCTGAGAGCGCCGCGGGTACCGGAAATCACCATACCATAGAGACCAAAGATCCCCACTACCAGGAAAAACAGCTTTTTACGCCAGTTTTTCTGGACGAGCGAGTAAATGATGGCCACCACACCTGTATAGGCCTGGTTCCCGCCAAACTGACCGGCATCGCTCATAAAGGAAAAAGCCCTGAGTTTGCCGAATAAAATATGGGTCTGGGCATTCCCGTCATCAAGCCACATCTTTTCAAACCTGTCAACCCCCATGTTGAGTTGCCCGATCCCCTTCAGGGTGGCCAGGATCGACAAAAATCCCCAGATATAAAGGATGATGTCCAGCTTACGGTTCGAGTCAATAAACAACAGGGTTAACGGCACAAGCATCAACATGTAGAGACTGATGCCCCTTCCTGAAAACCATGCGGCAAGGCTCCTGGCCTCTGGGTTCACCACCTCAAACACGGAATAGCAAAACCAGATGATCGACAACCAGGTGATATCCTTACTGGCAGGTTTCCAGTCAATTTTTTCATTAAACTTATTGAAAATAAGGGCAATATAGGTTAAAACCAGGATTCCGTCCATTGCCAGCCCTACCTGAACGCCACGCATATAGCGTGCCAGTCCCAGTAAAAACATCGAAAAAGCAACTGCAGTATAAAACCCGACAATAGGGTAGGAAAAAAGGAGGTAGAGGTAAACGGCAACAAATGGCATGAAAACCAGCCCCAATCCTCCGGCTATTCCCATCTTGCTGATCAGGAAGGCGGAAATTACCGTAATGCAGAGCAGGAAGAGGATAAACCTTGGGGTTCCCATCTTGTTTGCTCCGGTTGCGGTTTCGAATGGATTGAACTGAGTTAGCATAGAAGCTGTCGGGAATTGAAGGGTTTGGCTGCTGTTACAGCCATTATGACTGGTGATGGATCATCTTCTTCAGTTTAACATACATCTCTTTATAAAAATCTATCCCTGTCGTGAATACCAACCGCTGCTCCAGATGGAGTTCCCTGTCGAGAAAGCGATACCCTACCCACACCCCGATGGCGGTAAACACGATCGATGCCACGGCAACCATGGGCAGTGATTTAAAGATAAAGATGGCTACAAGGTCACCTATTACATTGGCAACCACCATGATCAGAACCTTGATGAAATTTTTGTCGGGCCTGTTGATGCTGTCGAGACCGATGCCGGTCATTCGATCTACGGGTAACAATAATCCATAAAGTGAAAAGATCCTGACGATATTTACCGTATTCACACCCGTCACGGGATCGGTACCCATGTACTGGTGTCCACCGAGTATAAGCACGAAAAATCCTGCGAAAACGAAGGTCATCAGGCTGATAAAGATAAACAGGTAGGTCATCGCACCCGAGTAAGCATAAAAAACCGATTTTACCTCTTCAATTTTGCCCTGGATACTGGCTTTAGACATTTTAGGAAAGGCTGTAGCGACGAAACTTCGTAAGGGGATCTGCTGGATTTCGGTCAGTTTCATGGGGATACTGTAGAGCGCTACGGCAGCAGTTCCAAGGGGACTCAGGCTGATGATCAGCGTGTCGGCGCTCCGCAGAAGGTTTGTCCCGATGAGGGTAAAGGTGGTGTACTTCCCGAAATCGAGGAGAATCTTATTTGTTTTCCGGGTAGCCTTCCTGATATGACGCAATCCATCCCAGCCATTGATCATGCAGATGACCGAGGTTGCCAGGGTTATGAGCAGCTGTGCCCAGATCAACTGCAGGAGGGTCATTTTAAAAAAGAGGTAGTTCATCAGCAGGACCAGGAAGAACCCGCCGCTGATCAATGATTTCACCATCAGCATCTTGCCGAATTTAAGGTCGGCCTGCATGATCACCAGCGCTGTGTTGAAAGGAAGATTTACAAAGGCAAGCAGGGGATACCAGGTGAAAAACAATTCATAGCCTGCATGTTTGATAGGCTCGGGGAAAAGCAAGTGGCAGGCGACCAGGATCACCGTTATGAAAATGGTGGCAATGAGTCCGATTAGCCCGTTCGAACCCTCAAACTTGAGCCTGTCCTCATTTGCCACGCCCGAAAGGTACCGGATGATAGCCGTATTGGTGATACCGAACCGGAACATCTCGATAAAGGTACCGGAAGAGATATACAGGACCCACTGGCCAAAAACATCAACCGGAAATGTCCGGGCCATCAGGGCAAAACCGGCAAATCCGAAAAAAGCAATGGCGACATTCCCTGCCAGCGACAGAAAGTTAGCTTCTCGTGTTATTTTCCGCAGAGGGATTTTCATTCAGGTTGGTTCTAAGGTGTTTGCCGTGCAAAAAACTGGAGCCGGACAAGGTTTTTTGCGATCCGGCGCAACCGGCTTCGCTTTTTGGGAAGGTCCCCGAGAATCGTTTCAATTGCTTGTAATTCAACGCCATTAACCAAGAGTACAGGTTCCCGGGAGGTGATTTTTTTGATAGTGTCAAGGGCCCCCTGGTCAGAGGGTGACCAGACTCGGTTTGCCCTGGCAATGAGTACGGCCAGGTGAGCATTTGAAACCAGCTTTGGCGGGAAGGAATAATAGAGAACAGGGGGAATTTCAATAATGACGAAATCGGGGCTGATACCGGTAGAAAGGCCACTGTTTTCAAGCAGATCCCTGAAGGTTTCAACGGAATAGTATTCCGGATCAATCATGAACTGAACATATTCATCACTGTCAAGATAATGTTCGGGATTTTGAAGGAATGGACTGAAGGGGTCAACCATGGTATCGTGATACCCAAACAGTTTATTGATAAACCGGAACCGGCGTGCCGGCCTGCTGAATCCCGCCGTTGCATGAGGAACTGCAGTGTAGCCTATCTGGCTGCTTTCAGCCAGATGAAGTGATTCGCGTGAAAAATTCAGATACAAAACACTCTTTCCCTGTTTTTTCAATTTCCATGCGATATTTCCTGCGGTAACAGTTTTTCCTTCAATATTCAGTGAACTGAAAAACAGGATGGTACGCGGTTCTCTTTCGCCTGATCCTGTCATACTGAGCAATTCTATCTGCTGGATGGCTATCTCCAGCAGCCGGTTCGTGACAAACGGGAAGTTAAGTGAACTGGTTTGAATATAGATTTTGGGAAAAATGCCAATGGTTTTCAACCCGATGATTTTTGCAGCCTTTTCGGCATTTTTAAGGGTTTCATCAAAATACTCCATGGCAAGGATGGTACAAAACACGATCATAAAACCAACCAGGGCAGCTACGATGATCAGAATTTTTCGTTTGGTAGGGTTGGGTGAAAGCGGAAAAAATGGCGGATCAACGGCTTTAATGGAAGAGGATAGTTCGGCATCCTGTAATTTAAGTTTTGCGAGGTTCAACCCATGCAGTATCTCCAGAAATTCCTGCTCGGAGACAGAGATCTCACGTTCAATCCGTTTGATGTTGGCTCCTGCCGGCGCATAAATGGCATATTGCTTCTGAAATTCCTTGATCCGCTCGCCCAGAACCTCCATCCCCGCCCGGGTGTCTTCATAATCAATGACATTATTGATCCAGTCGTTCAGCAGGGTACTGACAGGCAGTCCACTCGTTGTATTTCCGAACCCGTAGAGATCGTTTACTGCATTGCGGATTTCCTCTTTCAGTTTCACCGAAGTGCGCCTGAGATTTGCCTGCAGTGGATTGTCGGCTGGTTTTCCAATGTTGGCAAGGTCTGCTGTTGCCAGTTTGGCGTTGATTTCACTGAGCTGGTTTCGTTTTTCAATAATTACAGAACTTTTCAGTTGTATTTGTTTCTGGATGCCTAATTTTTCCTCGATACGGCTAATGGCAGCTTTGAGACCCGCCAGTTTGATCCGTTTATTATTATAATCAACATCCAGATCCTCTTTTACGACGGCAACAGCCTTACTTTGTTCATAATAGTTGATGATGTTGTTATCCTCATTGAATTTCAGCAGTTTGTCTTCTCCAACTTTCAACCTGGCGGCGGCTTGCTTCAGCTGGTATTCAAAATATTTGACAACGGCATCCGACCTATTTTCCTTGATCTTTTTATAGTTCTCAATACATACCGCTGTAAGCATGGCCAATGTTTGCTGGCATATGCCGGGGTCATCAGAATCAAATTTTAATTTAACGAGATCACTGCTTGCAATACGCTGTACATTGACAGCAGAGATCGCTTTTATTGAATAATGAGGATCAACGAAATTGAGCAGTCTGTAGATGAAATTCGTATCATTACTGACCATGTACGCCTCCAGGTTTTTCACCGTCAACTCGTATGCTTCAGGGTTGATTGATGGAGGTACGGTTTTATAATTCTCCGCCGAGTTAAGGTCGGCAAAGGAAAAGGAAGATGTGGCGCTAACGCTGTCTGTGCTCTTGACCGTGTCACCGGCAACGGTTTCAAGGCTGTCGCCACCGGCTTCCCCAAGCCGGATAACCTGGCCAATGGAAATGTTGTTTTCATCAATGTCATTCAGTGATTTGATCAGTTCAGGTGATATTCCATATTGTCTTGATATCGAATAGACTGTCTCGTTTGCCCTGACAATGTGTGTCATCGGAGCGGTTTTTTGTTTCAGCCTGGGCTGGGGAGCAGCCTGAGGTTTACCCGGCGATCTTTTTGGGAGATTATGAAGGTTCTGCTGGTTGAATTTTGACACCAGCAGTCTCACATACGCGGGGGTTATTTTTTTCAGATTTTCAAGTGATGCTGCCGAAATATAGCGCGGGTCAGGTGCAGGCAGCATCAGATGTTGTGCTAACAGTCTGACTGCCACCTCCTGTTGGGTTTCCCGTGAATTGATGACATTGATGAGGTTGTCAAAGGCAGTGTTGTTTGCAAAAAAGCTGAACGACTTATCCATTTCGACCGTCGAACCCGAGGCAATTCCCGTATAAAGGGTGGTTTCAGAGGAATAGGTATAGGAAGGTTTTCTTGTCAGGAAGGTAACCAACCCTGCAAGCAGGATAGGGGTGAACAGGAGCAGCACCAGGTGTTTCCGCAGCAGTTTTAATATGTCGCTTACCTTCATCAGCCGCTGTTATTGAGAATTAAGGTGAAATTTCATCCCTACGATCTCCTCCAGAACCATATAGGTGGTGAGAAAATCCATACGTGACGATTCATAATCGGCTTCTGCCTTGGCAACAATATCCGTGATCCTTGCATATTCGGTTACGGAAACTATGCCATTGGCAAATTCCTTTTCCACCATCTGCATGTTAATCCTGCCGGTTTCAAGGGACTTTGACTTGATCCGCAACAGGCGCTGTTTCAGAATCAGGTCGTTGTACTGGCGGATGACCAGTTGCCGGGTTTCATCGCGCTGAACACCCGCCATTTGTTCAGCCTGCTCTATCTCTGTTTTTGCGAGTTTTACCAGGTTCCTGCGCCCTATAATGGTGTTGATCGGCATATTCAGGTATAACGCGGTGCTATACTTGGTTTCATTGCGCGAAGTGGCAATGGTTGAGGGTGTCGTACCACCTGATGAATTGTTCATCGAGTAATCATACAGGTTGCCATATCCGACATTTGCCTGTATCCCGATATTCCTGGTCCAGTCAACCTGGCTGGCTTTTAACTTGCAGTTATTCACAATAACCTGGAGATTCCTGAATTGAATATAATGGTTATTGGCCAGCGCCGAATCCTGTAAAACATTCAACGGCGGAATTTTATTGGCGATATCATCCTTCAGCGGATCAAAACGCTTGTCATTCTGGGCGGAAACAGAAACAGCAACGCCCAAAAGCATTAACATCACGACAGGAAAAATCAAAATTCTTCTCATAGCACAGCAAATATACTGATATTTTGAGGTTATAATCTTCCTTTGTGTTTCATTTAGCACTAACCGGGTGCCCCGGCCTGGCCATTCAGTCTATTTATAAACAGTTGTTTTTAACTACCTCTGACTGATAAAAACAACCGTGAAGGATTCCAGTCGTCAGCGGCAGGTAATTTTCACCTTCCCCGATCCAGGGATGATTTCGGATAAACTCAGGAAATTGCCCGTTTGATGGAACAAAAGCCACTTGATGGTTCAGATCAGACCGAATCTTTTTGGAACAGAGCTTTTGCGGTTCGTAAAATCAGTTTCAGGTCATAGAAAAATGAATATTTATCACCGGTAAAGTGATCAGCATATTCATTGTCAAGATGTTTCCGCTCATCTTCCGACATTACCCCGCCTTTTCCCCTTAATTCAACCTGCCACAAGCCGGTTATCCCGGCAGGAGCCAGGAAGCGCTTTGAAAGGGAATCGGTGGTGAGTATCTCTGCCTCATAAACCGGTAGGGGCCGGTTCCCGACGATCGACATGTCACCCTTGAGCACGTTGATCAGCTGCGGCAGTTCATCAATACTGGTATTCCTGATGAATTTTCCGACTTTCGTAACCCTGGGATCCTTGGAGATTTTTTTAAAGGTGGCCTTTTTCCTGGAGATCTCACTGGTTTGAAAATTTTGCCAGAAATTGCAGATCGTTCCTTTATCAACATGCATGATGGTTGAACATGGCCGGTCTTCCGGTAAATCAGCACAGATGGGACAAGGGATGGCGAAATCTATTTCGTAGGGATGCGTTTTGGCAAAATCAGACTTTGAGATGGCTATTTCATAATACTGCTTGCAATACCAGTCCTTACAGATATCGGTATCGCCCTTGTGCAATATTTCCGAACATGAATAGCCCAGCCGGGCACATTCAGGGCAGGTTCCTGAAAAATCGATCCCGGCAGGGTTACGGTTTGCCGAATACTGGTTTTTCTCCTTTGCCAGATTGTCAAGCTGTGCAGCGGCCCCGGTACGCATGGACCGTAATTTGTAAAAGTCAAAGGGTTCCCTGCCGACCCTTTTCGAAATATAGTAAACCTTTCCCTTTGATTCCAGGCGGATGACCGCACAGATAAGCAACAAAATGGGAGACAGGATCAGCAGCGCCGAAGAAGCCGTAACGATATCAAAGATCCGCTTTGACAATGGCATCTTGTATTTCAGTTCAGGCGTGTGCTTCTTTGCAAGGCCCCCTGATTTTTTCCTGAAATTCCGAAGAAATTCCACCCGCCCTACTATTTCATTGGCAAAGGGATGCGGCGCAACATAATAATCATCGATTCTCAAACTGAGCGCCTTCAGGAAATTGTCCCTGTTAAATTCAAAAGCAACCATGATAAAGGCTACATGACCAAGCCCCGGAATAGCGCTGAGCATGTCGAAAATCTCAAAGGACGAACCTCCTGCCACCTCGCTTTCACACAGGATGGCATCTGGTTTCTTCCCTGAATTCAGGTAATTTATTGCGGCCATGGCATTGGGTAAAACCTCAACCGATAGTCTGTCATTTCCTGTTAACCCGGAAATAATCCCTGCCGAAACACCAATATAAACAATGGATAATTTATTTTCCATATTTCCTTTACCATTTTACCGCATAGTGAATAGGATCAAGGTTTTTCTTGATCAGTTCAGTGAGTTCAACCGGACTGAATGGCTTTGCCAGGAAATCCTGGGCACCGAGCTGATAGCACTTTACACGATCCTCGCTTTTTTCGCCATTCCCCGAAAGCATCACAATCGGCGTGTGTTTGGTAAAGCCACGCTGACGCACCTTTTCAACAAAGGTGAAACCGTCCATCGGTTTCATCTGGATGTCGCAGATGATAAGGTCAGGCAAATGCCCTTCAAGCCATTCAAGCGCCTCCTCCCCATCTTTTTTGGCAACGACATCATAATTTTTGGAAAGAAAATTCTCAAGGAGCAAACGGATCGTTTGCTCGTCATCAATGATCAGGATCTCATGCCTCTGCATAGTAAACTATTTTAACTGATAATATTTGGATTTGATTCTAAATAATTGATATGTTGTTTGTTGTAACTTTTACTGCACCTGGAATACAAAATAATTTCTTTCTTTTCTGGATGCAATTTACAACTTTTTTACGTTATTGATTGTTATAAATGCATTTTTTCCTGATATTAAGCCATAAAATTCAGGTATTCAGATGATTTGTTCCTTATCCTGATTCCACTGATTAGGGTGCAGACATAACAAGACCCGGGAAGGTGGTTTTTCTCCGGACCATATTTACCCCGCCCGGGATACCCAAAAGGTGCCAGTTGCCGGAAAGAGGCAGACATGCTTTTAAAGATTTTTATATCAGTAATTTAGCATCAACATTAATGTAAGAATTTTCAGTTATCATGGAGAAATTTGGAAAATGGCGTAACTTCGCAGTTTAAATTATCAGAATATGCCTTTAAAATGTGGAATAATCGGACTTTCCGGATCAGGAAAGACCACCTTGTTTAATTGTATTTCCAATAACCGCGCGGAGACTCATGCGGCTGCCTTTGCCGGGCAAAAGTCGAACCTGGGCGTGATGAATGTCCCGGATGCCCGGCTTCAGGCCATTGATAAGATTATCAAATCGGTCAGGGTGCTCCAGACAACGATTGAAATGGTGGATATCCCCGGTTTGTCAAAGGGGGGAAGCCAGACGGAAGGGAACAAATTTCTTTCTGATATCCGTAATGTGGATGCCCTGATCCATGTTATCCGCTGTTTTGACGACCCGCAGATGCCCCATCTTGAAGGCTCCATCAATGCTGTCAGGGACCGGGAAATTGTGGATTTAGAGCTACAGATCAAGGACCTGGAATCGGTTGAGAAAAAGATCGGCAAGATGGAAAAAATGGCGAAAGCCGGGGATAAGGATGCCCGGCATGGCCTTGACATACTACACATCATGAAAACACATCTTGAATCTTTCGAATCGGCCCGTACTGCGCCCATTACGACAGATGACAGACGTTTTACAGACGACATGTCGCTGTTAAGCGACAAGCCGGTGATGTATGTATGCAATGTGGACGATGCTTCGGCGATGAACGGAAATGGCTATTCGGCCAGGTTTATCGAATCGGTGAAGGACCAGGATGCCGAAGTGCTGGTCATTGCTGCAAAAATGGAGGCTGAAATTGCGGAACTCGACACGGAGGAGGACCGCCTCATTTTCCTGTCTGATGCCGGGTTAACTGAACCGGGCGTTAACAGGCTGGTACGTGTCGCCTTTCACCTGCTTGACCTGCAGTGCTTCTTCACCGCGGGTCCAAAGGAGGTACGCGCCTGGACCATTAAAAAGGGAATGACGGCGCCCCAGGCGGCCGGCGTGATCCACAGCGACCTGGAACGCGGGTTTATCAGGGCTGAGGTGATGAAATATGATGATTTCATGAAATACGGATCTGAACATGCCTGCAAGGAAAACGGGAAACTGATGATCGAGGGGAAAAATTATGTGGTTGGCGACGGCGATATCCTGCATATCCGGTTCAACGTTTGAGAACCTATTGCATTGTATCCATGAGCATTGAAATTAATAACCGGTGGAAAATATTGAAGAAATTTTAGCAAGACCCGTTTTTTCCAGGGATGATCTGCTTTTCCTGCTTAATGCAAAAGACCAGGACCGGCTCAAGTTATTTGAAAAGGCAAAAGAGACCAAACTCAACTATGTTGGCCGGAAGGTCTATTTCAGGGGGTTGATCGAATATTCGAATTTCTGCAATAAAAACTGTTTTTACTGCGGGATTCGCGCGGGCAACAGCCGTTATGCACGCTACCAGATGAGCGATGTTGAGGTGTTGGAGGCTGTAAAGTATGCTTACGAAAACGATTATGCCTCCATCGTCATCCAGTCGGGTGAGCGGACCAACAAGGCCTTTGTTTCTAAGGTTGAATCGCTGCTGAAACGGATCGGTACGGTGTCCCAAGACAAGATCCATGTAACCCTGTCGCTTGGCGAACAATCGGAAGAGACCTACCGCCGCTGGTACGTTGCCGGGGCGCACAGGTACCTCCTGCGCATTGAGGTGTCGAACCCCGACCTTTATATGAAACTCCATCCTGCCAACCTGCGGCACGACTACCAGCGCAGGCTTGAGGCATTACGGACTCTGAGGCGTACCGGCTACCAGGTTGGTACCGGTGTGATGATCGGGCTGCCGTTTCAAACCCTTGCCGACCTGGCCGATGACCTGGTCTTTTTCCGCGAATTCGATATCGACATGGCGGGTATGGGACCCTATATCGAACATGTTGATACGCCGCTTTTCCGGTATAGCGACAGTTTGCTCCCTCTGAAGGAGCGGTTTGATCTCTCCCTGAAAATGGTCGCCATTCTTCGCATCATGATGAAGGATATCAACATCGCCGCTACCACGGCCATGCAGACCATCGACCCCCAGGGACGCGAAAAGGCGCTGATGGTTGGTGCCAATGTGATCATGCCAAACCTCACCCCCGTAAAATACCGCCAGGATTACCTGCTCTATGAAAACAAACCCTGCCTTGACGAAGAGGCCGAGGAGTGTAAAAGCTGTCTTGAAGCCCGCATCCATATGGCCGGCGATACCATCGGCTATGGCGAATGGGGCGATTCAAAGCATCATTCAGCCAGGAACAGCTGATCAAATGATTCCGGGATAAAAAGCAGCGGGGCTGCCTCCATCAGAGGCAGCCCCGCTGCTTTTTATCAGGAAGATTGTAAAAATCTTTTTCCTTGTACGTTACTTGGAGCCTATTGGTAACAGGTAGCAAAGACCAACATTAACCCCGCCGTAAGCATTATGCGAAGCATTATAATTTCCGGTGTAATCCTTAATCCTGAAGTCGGTGACATTGATGTCGGTCAACCCGTAGGCCATGGTAACGCCTACATTCAGCAGCAGGTGTTTCACGATAATGATATCTATCCCGACATCCAGACGGGCCATGATGTCCATCGAATTATAACGGGATTTGACATCATCGGCACCTGCATTGAAGTTCACAAGTGATACCGTTTTTACAGTGTCATTTGTATAGGCTGCGCCATTTTTTGTATAAGTTTGGGTTGCAGAAGTCAGGAAATTAAACTGGGGGCCAACGGCCAGGTAAAACTTTGTCGTCTCACCACCGGTCCTGTATTTCAACAGCAGGGGGATCTGCATGTAATTCATCTTGATACTCCTGGCATAAAGGTCATTAACTCCATTTACACCATGTGATTTGTCCTTGTAATCCTGTCCAAGCGATGCAACGCCGATTTCAACCTTAAGACCAAAATGGTTGCTGAAATCAAAACCGATATTGATGTTCCCTGAACCCTTCATAGAGGTCATTTTTTCATCAAAGAGGAAGGGAAGGCCATAGTTGTTCTGATGGATGGTATAAGGACTCAGAATGGTTCCTCCTACTCCGAAATAAAGTTGTTTCTGCGACATCAGCGGGCCTGCAGCAAAAAGAAGGGCGAAAAGGATAAAGGATAAGGTTTTTTTCATAGGGCGTTTTGGTTTTGTTGTTTTTTTGCAAACTTAGGGAAAATTTGAAAATAAATCGATATCTGCCGTCATATCGGCTTCAGATTTATCAGGCAGGCAAGCCTTTATTTGCTGGTTGGTTGCTGCCTTGCCGGGCAGTTTCCTGTTTAAAACAGACAAGGATATTAGTCCAGTAGTTTGAGTGAAAAGGTCATTCCCGGCACCGGGTTATACAAACGGATGACCGCAGGAAACCCCAGATGATAATGGTCGTAGGAGATGATTACCGGATCAAACAGCGAGGAGTTTGCCGATTGGGAGAGAAGCGTGTCGCCGCTGGATGAATAGGATTGCCAGATTTTCCAGCTGCCGGCCTTTCCCGAATACACAAGTTTCCGGGTGGTATCCTGAAGGTATTGTTTATGAACGTTCACTTTATTAATACCTGTCAGTACCGTGAAATCAGTTATGAAAATATTGGTTAAGAACTTTTTATTCAGCGGGCCGAAACAGGAGACTACCCTGCTGCCGCCGGCGCCTAGTTCCAGGTCGAAAAAGGTCATGCCGATTTCACTGGCAAATACGACACGGCAAACTGATACGTTCATGCGTTTAATCATGAGCACACCCGTAAGGTGATGGTTCTTAATATCCATGGTTGCCTTGAAAAGACGGCCACTGCCGGATGAATCAAAAAAGGAAACCGGGAACTGGCGGGTTATTGCAGAACGGTCGCGGGCCAAGTGAGGCGGCCTCAGCCGCACGCACGAGGCTGCCAGCAATGCCACGAGGAGACTAAGGGAGTAAAAACATCTCATCGCCTACAGGTTGATTTGTTTTCCGGTCTGTAAAGTTGATCTTAGTAAGGTCGCCCTTGGGTTCGATCAGTTCAATATGGTTAACCGAATAATCGTTCCGGTCGAACCAGATGACAATTTCTGAGAGGGATTCCCTGATGCCGGCCGAAAGGGGTTTGAGCCGCACAATCCATGATGCTGCAGTTTCATAGCAGTCAAAGCGGAAGTTCTTTTCATCGCTGAGAAGGGTGCCCCTGATACTGCCCAGAATGATCCTGTTGACCTCCCTGAAAACCTTGTTTGACTGAATACTGAACTGGTTTACTTTGCCGTCATCTCTGACGGAAATCCGATCGTCCTTAATAATGATCAGGTAGGAGTATGGTTGTACATATTCCCAGCGCAGCTTTCTTTCCCGTTTAAAATAAAATTTTCCCTTTGAAACGATCTTTTCCCTGATCATGCTCATCTGTTTCTCCTGCACAAAACTGCTCGAGATGGTAAGGGTTTTTTCTGCTGCCTCCCTGATCCCGGCTTTAACTGTCTCCAGGGTTGATGCTGCCACGGGTTTACCCTGCGACCTGGCCATAAACGGCAGCATTACCGGTGCAATTCCCGAAAGGAGGGCCATCAGCCAGCCATACGTAAACCAGCCAGTGAACGATAAACGCGGATTTTGTTGAAGGGATTGGTTGTTATTGAACATAGGCCTGCAGATTTAACAATTTATCCAGGGCAACCAGCTCATATCCTGCATTCCTGATCAGGGCAATCAGTTCTTCAAGATGGGACTCAGAATAGGATGCAGCCTCATGCAGAAGGATAATGCTGCCAGGCTTCAGTTTACGAAGGATCCGCCGTTGGATTTTCTGCGGGTCCCTTGGCATGGTGTCAAAGGACCTGATATTCCAGCAAACAGACTGCCAGTGCGTTTTTCTCAGTACCCGGTGCAAGGTCGGGTTGATGATCCCAAACGGGGGGCGGAAAAAAGCAGGCCTGGCCCCTGTTACCTTTGCGATCACCTGGTCGGTTACCAGCAACTCATTCAGAACTCTGCTCGTACTGTAAAAATTGAACAGGTGAGCATGGCTGAAGGTATGGTTTCCGATAAGGTGGCCCTCCGCGTGGATCTGTTGTACAATGGCTTCATCAGATTCCACCTTGCTGCCAATACAGAAAAATGTCGCAGGGACATGGTTTCTTCTCAGAATATCCAGGATCAACGGGGTTTTTACACTGTCGGGACCGTCATCAAAGGTAATTGCAACAATTTTTTCCTGCGTTGTCCCCTGGCAGATCACAGGATGAAAAAACTGGGAACAAGGTAAAAATACCATCACGAGGGAAAGTAAGGCATAAAACACAATCAAGCATAATGCCATGATTGTTAGTATATTACCTGAAAATGACTGAAATAGTCCTGGAAAAAAAAGTTGGGTGAAAATGATTCCCAGCAACAGGATAAAGTATATCAGGGTCAGGCGGTTGAAAAGCACCATTTAAATTTGGCTTAGCAGGATAAAGGCGTGGTTGTTGTTACGAAAATGGTTGTAGATCAGGATATACCGCAGATGGTCAGGTGGCTGGTTTAACCGGATTACCTCCGGAACAGTCTGTGATTTCAGCATCATGGAGGCAAGCCACATGGCAAAGGCAGTAGCCGTTGAATAATCTCCGCAAAGATGCTTGAAGCAGGCAACCGGCGTATTAGGAAAATCTGATCCAAGAAAATCACGATACAGCCGGTCGGAACGTGGATCTCCATTTAATCCTGCCAGTACCAGGTCAATATTGCCGGCAACCAGGTCATGCCGGGCCAGGAATTTATGGAGCCGGATGCTGATCTCAAGGTTCAGGGCAGGTTTACGAAAGGTGGTAACGCCTTTGAGTTCTGCATAGGAACTATCCCGTTGTTCATTTTCAAGGTAAAAAAATGAGGCACCTTCCCCGGCGATGGTACCGCGCTGGTGATCATCAAGCAGGCCGAGGGTGCTGATTGGTTTTTTTTTCCAGTACCCAAGCCTCGACATGATCTCAAACGAACCGGATGTCAGTTCATCGGTGCCTCCGGCCAATGCGCTGGTGATTTCGCCCGACTGCATCTGGGTCATCGCGTCTATGAGCGCGCTTTCGAACGAGATGCCGCGGTGTACATAGGTGAAATTATAGTTATGACACTTGAGCAAAAGGGCAATCTGCCCTGCAACAGTGTTATGGGTACTCTGTATGAAGGAGGTGGGGGTTAGGAATTCCTCCCTGTTTTTAATCATCGAGGTCAGAAATTTTTCGGTATCCTCGAGGCAGCCCAGCCCGGTTCCTGTGATGATTGCATCAGGATTGGCGGGGTTTTGCAATGCAGGGTCATGGCCGGCGGCCGCATCATTCATACATAACCTGGCGGCGGCAATTCCCATTTTGATGATCCTGCTCATCCTGCGGATCTGTTCGGCGGGAATAAATGCCTTGTAATCAGGATCGATGCACTTCATCCGGTTGGTTTCATAACAACGGGGGGTGTCCATAAAAGCGGGGGAGGGGGATACCCCGCCTCCGCTGAGGGCTGTTTCCTGCGGTGAAACATTTCCCAATCCGTTGATGAAGACTCTTATCATGGATTACTCTGTTCTTTTTCAGGGGTGTGTGATGATAAGATAATAGATGAGTTGTTGCCGCCAAACCCAAATGAATTGGACATGACATGTGAAATTTTCCCCCGCCGGGAAAGGGCATCCTCCGTTTCACCAATAGAAACAGGCCGGATATGCAACTCCTTCATCGGTGTTGTAAAATTCAGGTTAGGGAAGATCATCTGGTGGTTGATTGCCAGGATCGAAATAACTGCTTCCACGGCGCCGGCCGCACCCAGAGTATGCCCGGTAAATCCCTTTGTTGAACTGAACGGAGGTACCTGTTCGCCGAAAATCCGCTCCAGTGCTGCGCCTTCAGAGAGGTCATTGTTGATCGTTCCCGTACCATGAACATTGATGTAGTCAACCTGGTCATGAGCAAGGCAACTCATCTTCAACGCTTTTGACATCGCCAGGAAAGCGCCTGTGCCATCGGGCGACGAGGCGGTCTGATGAAAAGCATCGTTGGCATTGCCATAGCCGGAGACTTCGGCAATAATGAATTTATTTTCCTTCTGAACAATCTCTTCCGACTCCAGCACCAGAAAGGCTGCCCCTTCGCCCAGGGTGAGTCCCGCCCGGTTTTCATCGAAGGGATGACACCCGCTCTTATCCAGGATCATCAGGGTATTGAAGCCATTCAGGGTGAATGCCGTTACCGAATCGGTCCCGCCGGCAATAACCCTGTCGAGTTGTCCTGTTTTGATGAGGTTTGCGCCCAGCATAATAGCATTAACAGAAGAAGAACAGGCGGTGCTGATGGTTGTGACAAAGCCGCTGATTCCCAGGTAACCGGCAATCCGTTCGGTACTGTCGCCACAATCGTGGTTTACGACATCTCTTAAACGTCCTTTCCCGGGATTTTCAAGAAAATCAGCATAAAATTTTTCACTTCTGTCCATCCCGCCAACGGTCGTGGCAGAGATCAAACCTGTTTGATACTGGTTTATCTCACTGATGCCTGCAGAATCAACAGCTTCCTTTGCCGCGTGCATGCCCAGCAGCGTGGTACGGGTAAAGGAGTTGCTTTCCGGATTCCCTGTTAATTCCAGTAATTCCCGGGTACTCTTCTTTACCTCCGCCAACGGTATGATACCCTTATGGATGGATTTTAACAGGGTAATTTCCCCGATGCCGGTGCGGCAGGCCAGCAGCGAATCAAAGGTCTCCGCCACATTGTTGCCAATGGCGCAGATAATTCCGATCCCGGTTATATAGACCCGTTTTGACATTTTGCTCTGTTTCAATTCACCGGCAAAAGTAGCAGATTAAATCTATTCCCGGGAAGGGAGGATCAAGTTTTTGTCCTTTCAATTGTTTGGAGCGAAGATAATTTTGCTAAAATGCAGAAGATCATAGTGCTGGTCCTTTAACTAGGCCGACTGGACCAGGATAAAGGTGTGGTTAACATTGCGGTAATGATTATAAATCAGGATGTTTTTCAATTTTCGGGGAAGAACCTGGTTCATTTGCAGGATGTCGGGATAGAACTGGTGTTTGAGAATGCCGGCAGCGACATAGAGTGCAAACCCGGTGGCGGTGTGATATTCCCCGCACAGATGTTTGTACCGGGCCTGCGATTTGCCTGCAAAACGGGTTTCAGCAAGCCTGGTATAAACCTCATCCTGGTTGCAATCACCGTTATGCCCGAGAATAACGATATCTATATCTACTGCTGAAAGATTGTTTTTTTCGAGAAAGACTGCGAGTTCCTGATCGGTTTGTAACGAACCGTCAAGGTTGATACAGGTTTTTACATCTTTCAAAAAAGCATAGGTCGATTCACGGTTTTCGGCTCCCAGCACAAAAAATGCAGCGCCTTCGCCGGGCAGGGCACCGGACGATTTTTCTTTAAAAATGTTCAGGTTATTCACCGGCGACTTTTTCCACTGGCCTGTCCGCCGGGTGATCAGCAAGTGATTCTGTGTCATCTCATCAATGCCCCCGATCAGCACATTGCCTGTAGTCATCTCCTCCAGCAGCATCATGCCATCGAGCAGGGCGCTTTCAAACGAGAAAGTACGGTGTACATAGGTTGAATTGTAATGATGACATTTCAGCTGTATGGCTATCTGCGAACTGATGGTGTTGTAGGTCGACTGGATAAAGGGGGTGGGATTCAGGAACTTTTCGTCGCGGGTGATATCCCCGAGGATCCTCTCGGTATCTTCCACGCTTCCCAGTCCTGTACCTGTGATGATGGCATCGGGCATGCTGCATGCTGATTCTGCGATGCTGATCTTTGCTGCAGCAACCCCCATTTTGATCAGCCTGCTCATTCGCCGCGACTGGATCGGATCGATATAGGTTTTAAAGGATGGCGGCTGTATGCACTTCAGGAAATCGGCTGTGTATTCCGTGATTTCTGTGAGAAACCCGCCTGGTTCAGCGGTAAGCTGAGGGGAAATAAGGCCTATTCCGTTGATAAAGGGCATATGGTTAACGTTCCTCCAGGGTTAATTGTCCGGACTTGGTAAAGATCAGGGAGGTGTCGTTGCCGCCAAAACCAAAGGAGTTTGACATAACTGTCTGGATATTGACACCCGTTATCAATTTTTGTACGGGAGAAAAGTTCAGTTCACTGATCTGTTCGTTAAAATTAAGATTTGGCCAAATCAGCCCATATTGCAGGCAGAATATTGAAAAAATCGCCTCAATTGCACCTGCTGCACTCGTGGTATGACCGGTGAATGGCTTCGTGGAACTAACCGGGGGGATATGGTTTCCAAACAGGTTTTCGATGGCGCGTCCTTCTGAAAGATCATTATTGTCGGTACCGGTGCCGTGTGCATTGATGTAGTTGATGTCGGCCGGTGTCAGCCCACTCATGTCAATGGCCTGCTTCATCGCCATAAAGGCCCCGACCCCGTCGGGGGAGGAGGCTGTCTGGTGGAAGGCCTCGCAGGAATTACCCCACCCTGCAATTTCGCAAATTGGCATGTTGCCTGTAATTTTCAGACTGTTTTCCGATTCAAGCACGAGATAGGCGGCACCCTCTCCCAGGTTGATCCCGGCACGATGCTTATCGAAAGGCTTACAAGGTTCTTTGTCCAGGATTTTCAAGGCATTGAAGCCGTTCAGATGAAACTTTGTCAGAGATTCGCATCCGCCAGTCAGCGCCCTGTCGAGGCGGCCGCTGCGGATCATGCGCGCACCGAGCATGATGGCGTTTGCAGCCGAAGAGCAGGCGGTGCTGATGGTGGTCACAAAATCGTGAATGCCAAGCAGGGCGGCAATCTTTTCCGTACTGTCAGCACAATCGTATGAATCAATATAGATATTCCGGGAATCATTCGTGAGGAAGTCGTTGTAATACAGTTCACAACGGTCCATGCCTCCGACGGTCGTTGCTGAAACAAGACCTGTGGTCAACTCCCGGTGCTGATCCAGCTTTCCATGGTTAAAGGCCTCCCGTGAAGCGATAATCCCCAGCAGGGCATTTCTTGAATAGCCCCCGGTAATGTCCAGCCCGGCAATGGCGAAAAGCTCGTCATGGGTTTTGGGAACCTCGCCGACAAGCAACTCATCCTCCAGGATGGAGGCGATCTGATGAAGCCTTCCTGTTCCGGGTGATGACCTTAACAGCGAATCAAGGTTCCCGGCGATGTTATTTCCGAGACTTGAAATGATGCCATATCCGGTAACAAAAATCCGATGCGGCATTGGAGATCACTTTTTGTGCTCCGTGATATATTCGGCCATGGTACGGATCGACTGGAATATCTTCTTTCCGTCCTTGGGATCTTCGATTTTTATTCCATAGTTTTTTTCCAGCAGAACAATCAGTTCGAGCGCATCGATTGAGTCAAGGCCCAGCCCCTCTCCAAACAGTGAGGCATCAGGATTGATATCCTCGGGCGACACCTCTTCCAGATTTAATTGCTCAATTACCTCTTTTTTTAATTTCTCTATTAATTCATCCATCTTACCACGTCAGTTACGTACCATTAATAAATTAAGATTTTCCTCATTAAACAACCTCTTTTTAGCCGCCGGGACAGTCTCAGCGTCTGGGTTGCCCTCCTTTTCTACCAATGTCACCAATGAATGGTACTGCGTACCCATGACCTCCACCCAGCCGCACAGACATGCATCCACCCGGTTGCCTTCAAACAACTCACTCACATAGTTGAACAGTTGCCTGCCATTGAATGATTCACTGATAAAAAATGCATTTTCACCTTTGATCCTGTTTTTAATACAAATCTCCCCAATCACAATATTGGGCAGCGTGTAAACAAACACTGAAGGGCTTGGAAAATATCCTGACCGGTCTTTTATCGAATTGTTGAAGACAATGTCGGTATCAAGACTTGAACTGGAATTGGATAACACAACACCCACCATCCCAGGATTATAACCTTCAATAGATCGTTCCTTAAAAACTATTTCCGCTGCAAGAAATCCCAGTTTACTGATGGAATCCATTTTGTAAAATTTGGGATAATTAAGTTGTTCCTGCTTATAGACAGTTTTTATGAAGTCTGCAAATTTAAGAATATTTTCCTGATAAAAAACGAGCCTGTCGTTTACGATTACCCGGTTATCATGGAGATGGCAGTAGGAGGTAATGAAAAGGTTCATATTAAATTTTCTGGAAGGTTATGGCTGCATTGCATCCTCCGAAACCGGAAGCGGTTTTCAGGCATACGTTGATCTGGCTCGCTGTGAGCGATCTGATAACCTTCAGGGGGACAGGTACTCCCAAGGTATCAAACCCGGCCGACGGATAAAGCATATTCTCCTTCATAGAGGAGACGGAAGCTATGGACTCGATCAGTCCGGCGGCACCCAGGGTATGGCCCCAGTAACCCTTGAAACTGTTGACGGGAACCTGCGTAAGTCCGGCCAGTTCAAAGGCTTTTGATTCCATCTCATCATTGAATGACGTGGCAGTGCCGTGTGCTGAGATAAAACCGATGTCAGCGGGGGTAATTAAAGCTTCATGCATGGCGAGCCCAATGGCATCAGCGAGTTCCTGGCCGGTACGCGAAGGTCCGGAGATGTGGTTGGCATCGTTGGTGGTGGCAGCCCCTGTTATGGTGATGCCTTGGTTCATCCCCTTCCCGGGTTCGACTGAAAGGAGGATGGTTCCGCAACCCTCACCCAGGGATAAGCCTGTCCGGTTCAAATCAAATGGTTTGCAGGGGGAAGGGCTGATGGCCTGGAATGATTGAAACCCGGCAATAACAAATTCGGAATTGATATCCCCGCCTGTCACAACCGCGTGGTCATACGCTCCCGACTTCAGAAACCGGCTGGCGGTCATCAATGCTAAAATTCCTGAAATACAGGCATTTGAAATAATTACCGGCGGGTTGATAAAACCAAAAAACTGTTGAACGACCCGTCCCAGTTCCCATAAATACAGCCTTTTATGGCTGAAGGATGATTGGTATCGTGCCTCGAGCAGACTGATATTCCCCTTGGTGGTTGAGATCACCAGCAAAGTTCGCGGATCTCCCGGAGTGACCGGCTGGTCTGCAAGTGCAGTATAAACCGAAAGTATCATGAATTTTTCAAGCCGGGTAAAACTACCGGCGGGCTTGTTTTTCTTCAGAAGATCAGGGAGCGTCGAAAACCGTTTGTCCAGTTCACTGGTATCCACCAGTGACAACTGCACAGGTGTTGGATAGAGGTCAGGATCATCTGTCAGCCTGATCCCGATGGTGCCTTTTTCAATGGCGGCAACGTTCGCGGCAGTGGTGAATCCAAGTGAAGAGATAATATTGTCGTTCAGAATATAAACCGGCTTCATGCCATCAACATTTAGACGCCCCATCGTTTTTTCCACTCGTTGAAAAAACCGGGTGCAGTAAGTAACAGTTCCCCCTCGGGGGTGAGAAACACCTGGGTTGAGGTGCCTGTGGCAGCAATGACAAGATCTTTTTTACGCAGGATCTTGTATTCAAACACGATTTTTGCTGCCTCCGCAGGAATGAAGCGGGTTTCGACAATCGCCCCATCTCCGTATGCGAGCGGACTTTTAAAATCGCAGTTAATTTTTACCAGCGGGATCATGATGTTGTGTTTGTAAACATCGAGATAACCGAGGTTGTATTTCAGGCCAAAGGATTCCCTGCCATCTTCAAAATATCTGAGGTAATTGCCATGCCAGACGATACGCATGGAGTCAACTTCAGAAAACCTCACATTAATCTCTTTCCGGTCGGTGAGTTCCATAATCAGTTGTTCATTGGGCTTTTAAATTTATAATAAATTCCGGTGATGGCGATGGTTGAAAGAAAAAAGATCACCAGTTTCATCGCCTGCGGCGCGATTTGCACGAGATTTCCTCCCCTGAGGAAGATGTTGTAAAATCCTGTGATTGCCCAGTTTAGCGGACTGAGCTGCGCAATGTCACGCATTACCGGAGGCATCATGTAGACAGGGACCCATAACCCGCCTATCGCTGCAAGGATAATGACTGAAATGGAGCCGAATGCAGCGGCCTGCTGGTGGGTTTTGGCAATGGTGCCGATCATCAGGCCATACCCAACGGCAGCCAGCGAAACCACGATGGTCATGAGCAGCAGGGCAGGGAGGTCGTTGCCCACGGCAAGCATCGGCAACCCGAAAAGCGGGAGCAGGATTACCCCTGCCAGTAACATGGCGGCTGTTTGAACAATGCAAACGACAAGGTAAAGTCCCACCTTTCCCATCATAAGGGTCATAAAGGGTACCGGCATGGTCAGCAACCTGAACAGGCTTCCACCTTCCCGCTCCTGGATCAGGCTCTGGGTAAGGGGAATCACGATAAAAAACATGGCAAAAATTGTCCATGCGGGGACATTGTGCTGGGTTGAATTCGGTATCAGTTCAGCCTCACGAAAGGAGGGGAATTCTTCCCTGAACCGAAGTACCTCGGGGAAAGCCTCCTTCGGGGGTTTATACATCGGCATCTGCAGTGCCATCTCCTGGTTGAAGGTGGTAAACACCCATTCAGTCTGGATCCTGTAATAATTTTCCCTGACCGAACTGATCAGTGCATTTTTAAAGGCCTTTTTTACCGTTGGATCAAAATAGATGGTAACATTAACCGAATCCCTGAAATGAATGTCCTTTACCAGCATCGGGTTCCCCATGCCGAATCCTGCAAGGGTCTTGGCAACCGAAAGCCGTACATTGGCACGCATGGTGCTGGTGGCGCCTTTGGGAACAACGATGGCAATGAGGTAATCGCCTTTCCTTACCGCATCCTTTGCCGTTGATGCGTTAAGGGGCCTGTGGTTCAGACTGTCAATCACTTCGAAAGATTCGGACATGCCAAAACCCCTTTTAATCATCACCCCCAGGCTGTCCTGGTCGTTGTTAACAAAGAGTACCTTTAAGGTCGGGTCCTTCCTGAGCGAGTTCCAGCCCGTCTCCTGCATCAGTGAGGAGATGACGATCAGAACGATAGGCATGATGAACAGCATTGCCAGACCCGATTTATCGCGGATCAGCAGCAGCATCTCTTTACGGCAGACAGAAAAATACTTCCTCATGATCAATCCCTCATATCTTTTCCCGTCAGATGAAGGAAGATGTTTTCCAGGTTTTTAAACTCCGGATGACCTTCAAGCAATTCCTCAGGTTTCCCCAGCGAGATGATGTTCCCCCGGTCAATGATGGCTACCCTGGAACAGAGATGCTCAGCCTCCTCCATGTAATGTGACGTATAGATGATGGTAACCCCTTTGCGGTTCAACTCCTTCAGGTATTCCAGGATCACCACCCGCGACTGAACATCGATGCCCACAGTGGGTTCGTCAAGGAAGAGTATTTTAGGCTCATGCAGCAATCCCGCGATCAGGTTCACCCTGCGTTTCATCCCCCCTGAATATTTGCTGACCAGTTTATGGGCATGCTTCTCCAGCCCGAATTCACGGAGATAATGGTCGATCCTTTGGCGCAACAGCAACCCTGAAAGACCATACATATTGCCGAAAAATGTCAGATTTTCCCTGCCGGTAAGCGTAGGGTAGAGGGCGATATCCTGGGGAACAACACCAATAATCTGCTTGATTTTTTTGGTCTGCCGGCTGATTTCCAGTCCGTCGATGGTCACATTTCCGCTGGTAGCGGGGAACAAACCGCACAGGATGGAGATGGTGGTGGTTTTTCCGGCACCGTTTGGGCCCAGTAACCCGAATATCTCGTTGGGGTAAATGTCGAGGGATATCGACCTGATGGCAGGTTCCTCTGATCCCTTGTAGGTTTTCGTCAGTTCCCTGATCTCAATGATGGGGTGAGGAGACATTAAAATTTTACTTTTTTAAGTTTCTCAAAAACCTTCTGTTCCTCTGCCGCGATCTCGAGCAGCTTTTCGGAAAGGGTGCCATAATCCTCTTCAGGTTTCGCGCGGTTTTTACAATTCCGTGCTCCCATGTACGTAAACTCACGCCATTTATTGGCCGTTTTTCCCATCATGTCGGAGGCCTCCAGTAATTGTTCGTGTTGACCGAAAACTTCCCCCGCTTCCTTGAGGAAGGCGCCGTAGATGTATCGAAAACCTGCGCCCCCGGTACCGAAATCCTCGGCCATGCGCAGGATCTGGCCCAGGTAAAAGGAGGCCTTGTCGTTGCCATGTTTTTTTGGCCATTTTTTCAGGTCGCGTGCCATCCAGCGCAACCCCTTCACCCCGATGAGGGGAAAGGGGATCCCGGTCATTTCATATACAGTTTTCTTTATCCCCTTGATAATGGCCGGTTTCAGGTCAACAGGCTTGTCGATCGGATGGTTGATCCAGTACATCTTGCCCTGCGGTGCAAAAGCTCCTTTTGCATAGCGTACACGCAGCAGGTCCTCATACGATATCAGCTGGGGAGTCTCCATCACAGTGTCGCTCACAACGTAGTTGTTGCCCTCCCTGCCAAAGACGACAAGATTGTGCATATTGTAATGCATACGGTATTCAGGAGGGAAGAATGTCAACTGGAAAACGCCAACCTGGCAGCCAGTCGGAATCCCTTTTTCAAGGTTGCTGTCAAGCATCTCCATTGCAACTTTCGGCTCTTTGATCTTCTTGACAACAGTTGCCTCCACGCCCAGGTAGGCGGTTGATCTTTTGAATACCGTATTTGGCAGGTTCCGGAATGAAATCATGGGGGCAAACTGGATCTTCAGAAAGGGTATATAACTGAAATATAATCCGTTCCCAATACCAAAGGCCATGGGTTCCGAGATGTTGAGCCCATTAAAATGATACAGGTTCGAGGTTGCCCCGCTTTCGCAATGGCCTGCCTGTCTGTGTGTATAGTTTATGATTGTTTTGGATGCATCCATAAAAAAAAGTTAACTAATCAATTCTCAGGAGTTGGTCGATCGTAAGATTTAATGCCAGGGCGTATTTATTCAATGTATTTTTACTGAGTTTTTTAAATTTCCCTGGTTTAAAATGCCATTTGACCCGCCAAAGGGAGATGCCGGCCATCATCGATAAATTTAACGGGTCAAGGAGGTTTTTTTCCATATGATAGACCAGTGGGCTTGCTTTACCTGCCAATACACGTTGCCGTGCATCTTCAATCCGTTCCTTGAAAAGGTCCCAGGCCTGTTCGAGTACCACACGGTCAGCTTCTCCATGAAAACCAACGGTTTGTTCAAAAGAACCGCCATCCTGATAGGAATAGGAGAGTTCGCGGAACCTGCCCATCTCCCCGTTTTTATATACCTTGTTTTGATTTTCTTCCATAGATATAATCTGTTGATCAGTGGTTCTGTTTCAGCATGCCAAGTTAGGAAAAATCCCGATTAGTCGTAACGTAAATCAGCCGCAACCCGCCTGAGGATGCAGCGACCTGAATTTCAGGAATCCCTGGATGGCTCATTCCGTTGAAGAAAAATTTTTAATTCGCCCGAAGCGATCAGCCGGCCGGCGAGGAAAGCCTCACCCAGTACGATGGTGGCATCAAAGACCTGATGCAGGATGGTAACGCGGGTGGTGATTTCCTGCCCGGCTTGGGGGAGTTCAACTATTTTCAGGTTCCTGATCCCGCCGATAAATCCAAGCGGGGCACTCTCCCCGCCACCCGACAGCCGCGCTCCCATGCCGGCTGCCGCTGTTTGCGCCATGTTTTCAATCAACCCCGGTTCCCGGAATCTCCCCTGCTCACAAAACAGGTTGTCTTCCCTGATCAGGAAGGTGGTTGCAATGGTGGTCCCGGTCAGTTCAACCAGGTGGTCAACCATCACCATGGGCGGTTTTTGCGGGATAATTATTGTTTCAGGTAATGCCATAAGGATCCTTTCCTGTTTTTGCTTCTCAGTTTGTCGGAGATGACAGCGAGGTCCTCATCGGGGAAAACCCATCTGCGGCCGGTTTGTGCGGCCCTCTCCCTGAGCGTCTCGTAATTAATTCCCGGCGCAAGGTAATAGGCCGGTTTCAAAAGGTCGTCATCGGCCCGGATCACCCCCTGGCGGATCGCTTTTTTCTGTAAAATGGTCCCTGGATAGATACGCATGCCGATGTAGGGGAAAAACACGGTGTTTTCAATGTGCCTTGAGTTTTCAAAGCTTTCATCGACCGAAGCCTCCGTCTCCCCATATCCCCCGATGATCATAAAATGACAAAAGTAAATCCCGGCCTGGTCGCAGAAATCGGAGATCCGAACCACGTCGGCCACGCTGAATTTTTTGCCATAATGTTTCAGGGTGGAATCAGACAGGGATTCCGTCCCGAATTCAATATGTGTTAACCCTGCATCGGCAAACAGCCTGAGGTTTTCCAGCGACAGGTTGTGCGGAGAAAAATAGGCTCCCCAGCGGATCGGCAACTTCGATGCAATGATCATTTTTGCGAGTTTCACATTAAAGACATTACTGATGTTGAATACCGAATCTGTGAAAAATACGTGGTCGATCTGGTGGCTGTCATACAGATTTCGCAGGGTTTCGATGATTTTTCCAGGGTCCTGCGTTCTTACTTTGGAACCTTCGATCAGGGGGTAGGTGCAATAAATACAATGATAGGGGCACCCGCGCTTTGTCTGGATGTTCACCATTCCTGCTTTAGACCAGTAATGGGGCAGAAGATCAGGATCGAAGTCAAGTTGCGGCGTTTTGATAAACTTTTCGCGGGAATTAATGCAGATCTCCTCTCCATTCCTGTAAACCAGACCTTCGATGGTGAGATCAGGGATGCCGGAACCGAGACTGATCAGCAGTTGACGCAGGCTTTCTTCACCCTCGCCCTGGATCCCGTAATCGGGATTATACATCGAAAAAAGCTCCCGGGGATAGATCGAGAACGCTGATCCTCCGATGATAAGCGGTACGTCCAGGGTTTGCCTGATCATGGCGACAATCGACTGATATCCATCGACAAAACATTCTCTTTTCAGTGAGTCGACATCATCGATATTCCGAAGCGACAGGGCAACATAATCGGGGTTGTAATCCTGGAGACAGGCTGTAAACTCACCGTCCGTCTGCAGGTTGAAATCGAAAATTTTCAGCTGGTGATCAGGGAGCCGATCGCTCAGATAGGCAAAAAGATAGGAGACTCCGAGCGGGTAAACAGGGTAGGGGTGAGAATACCTGTTGGCGGAAACGAAAAGCAATTTTTTCCTGTACATGTCAGTTTGTCGTTCCCGGGGCAAATTTCCTTATGCTGAAATTCCGCCACCAACATTCAGGTTAGCTATGATTGCAGCGATTGTCGATATACTTATAAAAATCATCCAGCGTCCGAACCTCAGCCATCTCTTCGGCCTTCATTTTAAATCCGAAATTGTTTTCAATGATCACAAAAAGATCAACAAAGTCGAGGCTGTCGATCCCAAGATCTTTTTTCAACTCTGCTGCAGGATTGATCCTGGCTTCATCAATTTCAATTTCATCAACCAGGAGCTGGTTTATTTTCCTGATCATCTCATCTTTTTGCATCGTAGGCGTTACTTTACCAGTGCAAAAATAATGATTTTATCCATTCCTGTTAAAAGAAATGCATCCTGGTGTGAAATTTGTAATCGACGCTGAATTAGTAAAATATCAAACTTTCCGGATGATCAGCGAGGAATTTGTACCCCCAAATCCGAATGAGTTGGACAGGAAGGCACCGAATTCGCAAAAGAGGGTTGTAGTGGCAATGTTAAGTTTTTCAGAATCCTCATCCCTGTTTTCGAGGTTAATGTTGGGGGCAATGAATCCGTTATTCATCATAAGTGTTGAGTAGATGACCTCGCTGGCCCCGCCCATCCACATTTCATGTCCGGTCATGGATTTGGTACTGCTGATCAGCGGCCGGGCGCCTCCAAAAACCATATTGATGGATTTTGCTTCATTGCTGTCGCCGGCAGGTGTGGATGTTGCATGGGCATTGATATAGGCGATATCCGACGCCGGGATGCCGGCATCAAGAATGGCTTTTTGCATGGCCCTGACGGGCCCCTCTACGTTTGGCATTGAAATATGTTCACCGTTGGATGAAAACCCGTAGCCAATCACCTCGCCGAAAATGTGTGCTCCCCGTTTGATGGCAGATTCATAACTTTCAATGATCACCGTTGCAGCGCCGCCGCTTGGAACCAGCCCGTCACGGTCGCGGTCGAACGGACGTGAAGCCTTTGCCGGTTCTGACTCGCGGATGGAAAAGGCATTCAAGGCATCAAAGCTGGCGGTGGATTCGGGATTGATCTCCTGGGCGCCGCCACATATAATCATCTCCTGTAATCCCTGTTTTATCAGCAGGTAACCGATCCCAATGGCATGCGAACCACTGGCACAGGCGCCACTGATGGTGAAATTCACTCCCTTGAGCCTGAAGATCACCGACAGGTTCATCGATACCGTTGAGTTCATCGATTGAAAAATGTGACCCGATCCGATCATCATGGTATCCTTTTTCTGGCGCAGGATATCCACCGATTCGACCACCGGGACTGCCGAACTGTCGTTGCCGAAAAGGATCCCTACTTCATGCGCATCCAGGTAGGATTGTTCAATTCCCGCATTTTGCAGCGCTTCAAGCGTCGAAATATAGGCATACTCACCCTGGACAGGTAACCCGATCCGCATTCGCCGGTCAAGAACCGATTTCAGTACAGGCCGTTCAACCATGCCGGTTAACCCCGAGCGGAACCCCATGGCCTTCCTGACAGGGTCAAAGACAATTCCTGACCGTCCCTCAAATAGTGAAGTTTTAACCTCCGCGAGATTCTTCCCGATCACGGAATATATCCCCATACCTGTTATGACGACTCTATGCATAGTGATTGAAATGTTGAAATGACAGATGGGCCTGTATAAGATACCATCCTTCAAAATTCATTATTCGTTATTCCTGATTCGATATTCAATTTTATGTGTATAGTCCGCCATTCACATTGATAACAGCTCCTGTCACATAGGAGGCCTCCGCGGAGGCAAGAAAGCCAACTACCGCAGCCACCTCTTCAGGTTTGCCGAAACGGCCGGCAGGAATCATGGATTTAAGCTGCGTTTCGTCGAGATCGTGGGTCATATCGGTCCTGACATATCCCGGGGCAACGGCATTCACAGTCACGTTTTTTTTTGCTACCTCCTGTGCCAGGGCCTTCGTAGCGCCAATCAACCCTGCCTTGGCGGCTGAGTAGTTGGCCTGACCCGGCAATCCTTTTACCCCTGAGAGTGAAACCACATTGATGATCCTGCCCCATTTTTTAAGAATCATATCTTTCACCAGGGTTCGGGTAAGATAAAAGAAACTGTGGAGGTTGGTATTGACAACATCGTGCCACTCCTCATTTTTCATCCACATTACCAGCGCATCCTTGCGGATACCTGCATTGTTCACCAGAACGCTGATATATTCCCCCTCATGGGTTGCCTGCCATTGTTCCAGGGCATGTTCAATCTCCAGCTGCCGGGTGACATCAAATTGGAGGAGCTCCCCATCGCCACCCTGCTCGCGAACAAGCCGGAGGGTGGTTTCAGCCTCTGGCTGATTGGTGTTGTAATTGATCAGGACATGATAGCCCATGGCGGCAAGTTTTATGGAAATGGCTCTGCCGATTCCCCTGGAGCCACCGGTAACGAGTGCAAAATTCATCAGTTCTGTTTTGATTTCGTAAATCGTTTGGTTGACTGACTCAGCAGGTTGGGTGCGTCAGTTCAAATTCAGGCCGGTTTTTCATCATGTAGTCTGCAATCTGCCTGATTTCCCTGTATTTGGTGGTGTCTTCCGTGAATTTGGGGACGATCGTCCGCAGCGCTTCAAATGTTTTGAAGGAATAGGGTGAAAGCCTGGATTTGAAATTTAAAAAATCAATGGACTGCAGAATGGCGATCATCTGGATGGAGCATACAATATAGGTGTGATCGATCACGCGTTTGGTCATCATGGCAGCATTGGCGCCCATACTGACGATATCCTGGTTGTCGTTATTGTTGGTTATACTGTGAATCGACATAGGAAAACTGAGTGTCTGATTTTCGGCTACCGTGGAAACGGCCGTAAACTGCATCCCCTGCATGCCCAGGTTAAAGCCGAGTTTGCCGAGGTTGATAAACGGCGGCAGTTTCTGGTTCAGTTTGTCGTTCATCAGGTAGTTTAGTTGCCGTTCGGCAAGCATCGACAGTTTGGTGATGGCAATTTTCAGCTTGTCCATCTCCAGGGCGACATAATCTCCATGGAAATTACCGCCATGGAACACATTTCCTGCCTCACTGTCGATGATCGGGTTGTCGTTTGAGGAGTTGACCTCATTGGTGAGAACCAGCGACGCATTCAGGATGGTGTCGAGGATCGGCCCGAGTACCTGGGGAACACACCGGAGGGAGTAATATTCCTGGACCTTATGGGAAAATATCTCAACATCGCCGTTGTTGCCGTTATAAAGATGGTCGGCCCTGTGGCGGATCAGGCCGCTGCCCTGGAGAATGGTCCGCATCAGGCGGGCAACCTGGTTTTGCCCGTAATGCATTTTGACCTTGTTCAGCCCTTCTGAGAAGTGGTCATCATAGGATTCCACAATTTCATTGATCATGGAGGATGCCAGAACGGACCAGTCGAGCAGGTTCCGGGCGTGTAGGAGATTGATCAAACCGATGCCGGTCATGGCCGATGTACCATTGATAAGCGACAGTCCCTCGCGGATATGCATGGTAACAGGCGTCAGTTTCTCCTGTTGAAATATCATTCCGGCGGGCTGCAGGCTGTCGTGGTACCACATTTCCCCTTCACCGATCAGGTTAAGGGCAAGATGGGCTAACTGAACCAGGTCGCCACTGGCGCCCACCCCGCCATGTTCGGGGATAAAGGGGGTGATGTTCCGGTTGATCAGTTCCCGGAGTAGTTCAACAACCTCGACATGGATGCCCGACCGGGCCTGCATAAAGGTATTCAGCCGGGCCAGCATGGTTGCTTTGGCATACATGGCGGGGAGGGGAGTCCCGCAACCCGCGCAATGGCTTCTGATAAGATTGTACTGAAGCTGCAGTTCACCGTTCCCGCTGATTTTATATTGCGCCATTGGACCAAGACCGGTATTGATGCCATAAATCACCTTCCCTTTGGCAAATTCTTTTAAAAACTGATAATTAGCTTCGACCCTTTCGACCGCAACCGGGTCAAGTTCAATCTTTTCATCAAGGAAAAGAACCTTGTAAAAATCATTTGTGGAAAGCTGTTGTAGTCCTACGGATATCATTGTTTCAAATCATTAAAGCGGTGCGGCGTTTTATTCCTGAAATCTAATTCACAAAGGTAGAATATATTTTGAAAAAAGTGTTATCTTTGCACCCTCGAAAATGGCCCCATAGCTCAACTGAATAGAGTAGCTGACTACGGATCAGCAGGTTGGGGGTTTGAATCCCTCTGGGGTCACCATCGGAACAGCCACTTACAATTTATTTTGTTGGTGGCTGTTTTTTTTGCCGCCGTGCAGAAGAGATTCTTGACAAGTTCGGGATCAGGAACAAGTTCGCAGAATTGGCCTGAAACTGGGCGAAACTCAGATGCTGAAAGTATTCCCTGCAGGAGGAAACATGGCCACTGGGTGATTTTTGTATTTCTCTGGCTGCAAGGCATTTGTATTCAAGCATGTAAACTGACTGCACCTCCCTTCTGGCATCCATGAAGGGAGGAGATTTTCAGGAAACTTATCCTTTGCTCAGGATGATTTTATCACTGTCTTTATCATAAAGGCAAGGCTGTTATTTCAGGGTGGGATTCCAACTGCCCACTTGTCCGGGCTTTTAAAAGGTAATCAATTCGGTATGAACCTCTGTGTACATCAACCAGCAAGGAAGGTCTGCAATAAATGATAAAAGTCCTGTATCTTTGTCGTTGGAACTGCCTTTTTATAGAAAGAGTCTGGAAAAAAGGAGGCTGACACAACACGCGAAATATGCGATTTCTTCTTTTAATCCTGCTGACTTTCGGTATATCATGGCAGGCTGTGTCCGGGAAACCGTACTCATTCCTGGGAAAAGCCACTGATCACTATAAGGAGGTCGTTTCGGCATCGGGGTTGAACCGTGGCGGAAAAAAATCGATCGACTCCCTGTTGGCCCTTCCTCCTGATCCAGCAGGCTTTAACAGGGCTTACACCATATCCTGGGAAATCGGGCTTTTCCTGCTGGAACGCGGTAACCACGCCAAGGCCCTGGATATCTTCAATGATCTGCGGCAATACCTCGAGTCACTTACAAAAAAAACAGCGGAAGATCAAAAAAGAATTGCGTCGGTTTTCAATGTGATCGGCGCCATCTATGAAGAAACAGGATTATGGAATGATGCCCTCGCCATGTATATGAATTCACTGCAGCTTTGTAATTCAACCGATAACAAGGCCGGCAAGGCAAAGGTGTTCAACAACCTGGGGAAACTCTATTTTAACAGGAATGACCTTGTTAAGGCCGAGGAACTGTTTAACAAAGCCGTAGAGATCAACAGAGAGTTGAATATCCGACCGGAGCTTTTTAATAATTACAATAACCTGGCAGGAGTCTACAACCGCCGGCACAATTCGGCCAGGGCCCTCGAATATGCCCTGATTGCCCTGAATCAGCTCGACATCAACAAGAACTTTTACGACCTTTCCATCGTATATTCCAACATCGGCAGTTTATACCAGGACATGGGTAATTTGCCGGTGGCACTATCCTATTACCAGCAGGCTGCGGGCCTGCAGGAAAGCAAATCATTCCAGGAGGCCCTGCTCCGGTCCTATATGAGTATCTCCTCCCTGCACCAGGTGATGCACAAACAGGATTCTGCAACCTACTATGTGGCGCGGTCACTGAACCTTGTGGAAAAACTAAACAACCCTTCGCAGAACCTTTTTGTTTACCGTACGGCGGCAAAATACTATGAAAAGGTAAAGGATTACAGGAAGGCTTATGACCTGCACGCGCGTTACCTGGTGCTGAATGATTCTCTGGAAGCGCTGAACAGCCTTAACAGGATAGAGCAGATTCAAGCGGTTTATGAAGTCATCAACAAAGAAAAGGATAACAAGATCCTCCAGCAGAAAATCATTTTGCAGGATCTGGCAATCCAGCGCCAGCGGATCGTTCTGATCGGGGCGGGTACACTTGTGCTGTTTTTTATCTATTTTCTTTTCAATATCGTACGCCAGAACCGCCGTGAACGCGAGAAGAACCAGATGATCATGAACCAGGCTGAATTGCTGCATCAACAGGAAAAGAACCTGCTGATCAGCAAGGAACATACCCTTGAACTGGAACTGGACTACAAAAACAGGCAGTTAACCTCTTATGCACTGCACCTTGCCAGGAACAATGAATTTGTCATAAAAACGACAGAGGAGTTAAAGCAGATCTCCCTGGGTATCAATGCCAAGGATAAGGAGCGGTCGGAACGGGTCAGGCAGATGATCGCCGATCTGCAGCAATATTCTTCAGGCCATGACTGGGAGGAATTTCGCCTTTACTTTGAAGAGGTACACCAGTCGTTTGAAAAAAACCTGAGCGCGGCCTTTAAGGATCTCTCCCCTAACGACCGGAAAATCTGCGCACTGTTAAAACTTGGCTTGTCAACCAAGGAAATTGCCGCCATCACCTTCAGGGAACTTCGCAGCGTTGAGTCGGCAAGAAACCGGCTTCGTAAAAAACTCGGGCTTGCCGCCGATGTAAATATCCAGAATTTCCTGTCCCAATTTTAACTGCTGTTATCCAGTAACTTACATTTTGTTGCCGTAGTAAAATATCCCGGATAAAGCCGGATGCCGTAGTATGGATATGGTGTTTTTATTTTTATTCAACCCAATAATTCACTATTTTTACATATAATTTCTAAACTCTTCCAATTTCATCAATAAACATTTAAAATGAAAACGAATCGAATTCCGTCCGAAACGACAGCATGCCTTACAGGCATTACTGCTTTAGCCATGCTCTTTCTCTTCTCCTTTTTCCCGGGACAGGCGAGGGCACAGTGGAATCCCAACACCTCTGTAAACATTCAGATTTCAGGACTGCCTACAGCCGATATTGAATCTGTTGCTACTACCGACGGTAAGACGTGGATTGCATTTTACCATCAGAATGGCGGCAACTATGACATGAGAGCGCAACTGGTGGATGCAAACGGTTACAAACTGCTGGGACCCGATGGTATGCTCGTCAGTAACCAGACTTCTGGTTCTGCCACTTTTGTTTTTAATGTTTGTGTGGATGCTTCCAATAACCTGATCATCGGATGCCAGGATGAACGGTCAGGAAGCGACCAGGCTGTCGTTTACAAAATTTCACAGGCAGGTACGCAGTTATGGGGTGCGACCGGGATTGTTCTCGGAGGCGGCCTTTCGCCCTATCCCTGTGCCCTGAGCAACGGGGAGGTGGTTATTGCCTGGAACGAATCGACCAGCAATACACTGAAGATGCAGAAAATCACCACCAGCGGAACTACCGCCTGGGGAACGCCCATTTCCATTTTGGTGGGTACCTCCTTTACAACCCGTGGGCAGATCGTGGCCAATACGGCCGGGAAGTTCACGGTGGTTTACCAGAAACGCGGCGTGGGGATATCTACCACTCTTTATTCCCAGATGTATGATAATTCTGGAACTGCGCTATACGGTCCGCTGCAGATTTGCAACCTGACCACCAGTGGCGCCCGGTATTACTCCATCGTTGCAGAAGTTGACACCACCTACTTTGGATACTATGCCGCATCGGGCAGCAGGTTTAACTCGTACCTGCAGCGGATCAACCCGGCCGGAACGACCCCATGGGGAATGAACGGATCAAATTTCAATACCTCTGTCGGAGGTTCCGATAGTTATCAGGGGGTTACCAATATCAATATGACCCCGGGATCGAATTATGTATGGTCGGTTTGTACATTCAGCAATCCGAACCAAACCACTTATGGTATTTATATCCAGAAATTCCTGAAAACCTCGGGCTCGCGCATGTTTACCGACGGGGCGAAAGTTGTCTTTGCCATCAGCGCGACCACCGACCAGCAATGGGGCAGTATGGCCCTGGTAAATGACACCCCCATGTTCATGGAAGAGGATGTCAACTACAAAATTTATGCAACCAGGCTCGATGCCAACGGCGACTTTGTATGGCCCGGCAACAGGATTGAATTAAGTTCCACTACTGCAACTTTGGGAACACCCAAGATGCGTAACGGCTTTACACCGGACGGCCCCAACAGGTGCGCCGGCGTATGGACCGAAAACAGGACCGGCAACTACATGGGCTATGCCCAGGGAGTCTCCATCGGAGGACTCGTCGGACTTACCGTCGCTACCCAGGGCTCCATTCCCGCAACCATCATCATTCCTCTCGGAACCTTGCAGATGGTAGCAACCGTGTTCCCGGCCACCGCAAACCAGAATGTAACCTGGAGCATTGTACCCGGTACAGGCGCCGCCTCCATCTCGGCCGCCGGGTTGGTTACCGCCATAAGTAATGGAACGGTTTACGCAAAGGCAACGGCTGTTCAGGATGTTACCGTAAAGGACTCATTACTGGTCACCATTTCAAACCAGTCGTCGTTTGCCCCTACCGTTATCACCCTTGCTGCTACCGGCGTTACGGGAACAACCGCAACCATGAATGGCTCGGTAAACGCCAACTCGGCATCCACCACCGTTACCTTCAATTACGGTCTCACGGTTGCTTACGGAAATACAGTTGCAGCCACTCCCGGAACCGTTACCGGGAACTCTGCTACCCCCGTTCTGGCCAACTTGACCGGTTTGTTGCCTGCAACCACCTATCACTTCAGGGTTTCCGCAACAAACGCTGTGGGCACCAACAATGGCGGTGATCTTACCTTTACCACACCGGCGCTTGCGCCTACGGTTGTCACAAACATTGCAACGAATGTCCTGGTAACCGGAGCCACGATGAATGGTACTGTTACTGCCAACAACTCCACCACCACCGTTTCCTTTGATTATGGACTTACCATCTCATATGGGAGTAACCTTGCCGCGACACCTGCAACTGTTACCGGTATGTCACCGACAGCCGTTCTTGCTACGGTGAGTGGCTTGCCTACCCTTACCCTTTATCATTACCGCTGCGTAGGTGTCAATACAGCCGGAACCATTTACGGCGCCGACATGACCTTTACCACAGGCTGCCAGACACCGGTTACCCCGGGCGTCATCTCAGGTCCGGCCGGTGTTTGCCAGAATCAGACGGGCGTGGTCTATACGGTTGCTGCCATCACCAATGCCACAGGCTATACCTGGACCGTGCCGACAGGCGCTTCTATCACGGCAGGTGCCGGAACAAACTCCATCACGGTTACCTATTCACCAACAGCTGTTTCAGGGAATGTCACCGTTACTGGTACCAATTCATGTGCAACCGGACCTACAGGGTCATTGCCTGTTACCGTTAACACATTGCCGGTACCGACGATCAGCGGCACCGGAACACTCTGTATAGGGTCGGGCACCTATACCTATACTACCGAAGCCGGCATGAGCAGCTACGTGTGGACGGTTTCTGCAGGAGGTACCATCCTTTCGGGCACGGGCACCAATGCCATCTCGATTCAATGGAATACCGCCGGTGCACAAACCATCACGGTCAATTATAACAGTGTAGCCGGTTGCCAGGCTTTGACGCCGACATCCTTCCCCGTAACGGTAAACGGAGCTCCAGCAACTCCCGGCACCATCACCGGTATTGCCGCGCTTTGTGCAGGCACGCAGGGAGTTGCCTATTCGGTAGCAGCCATTGCCGGAGCACTTTCCTATGTTTGGACGGTACCCACAGGGGCAACCATTGCCACGGGATTCGGAACCATCGCCATCACGGTTAATTATGCCAATAACGCCGTTTCAGGGGCCGTCACTGTTTCGGGGAACAACCTCTGCGGGAATGGAACGGCCTCCAGCCTCAGTGTGACGGTAAACCCGATCCCGCCGACACCGGTGATTACGGCCAATGGCTATACACTGACATCCAGCGCTCCTGCCGGCAACCAATGGTATATTAACGGGGCATCCCTTGCCGGTGCAACTGCCCAAACCATCCTGGCTACCTTACCCGGCTATTATGCAACCGTGGTAACCCTGAATGGCTGCCCGTCGGATACATCCAATAAAATCTATATCACTGTAGGTATTAATGAGAAAGGTGCCCCGAATGTAAGTATCTACCCTGTTCCAAATGATGGCAGGTTCAGCATCTCGATCAGCGGCTCACAGGAGAAATCCTATCAACTGGCGGTATTCAACACCCTTGGTGAAAAGGTTTACGGGGAACAAACCATTGATATTTCAGGAACCACGGTAACCCCGGTTGATCTGCGCCCGGTACCTGCCGGACTTTACACGGTGATCCTGAAAAACTGGGATAACCAGATAGTCAGCAAAATCATGGTAAACAGGTAAGACTTCAGTTTATTTTCAGCAGTGCACTTAATGGCAAAACGGAGGGTTATTTCGATAACTTTCCGTTTTGCCATTTTATCATCTTCAGAAGATCTTCGCCAATCCCGATTTTATAACCTTCCGAAAGATAGTTGATCACGCCGTCGGGGTTGATAAACAAGACAATGGGGGAATTTTTAATACTGCTGACGGCAAGTTTGCAGTCGCCCAGCCTGACCGGGAAGGTTGCTTCAAAGGAATAACTGATGGTTGACGGGATGGAGGCAGACTCCTTTTGCCGGAACGATTTCATCTGCTCCTCAGTGGGGAATACCAGTACAAAGGTCCCCTTCCAGCCTTCGAATTCTGCTTTCATCTGCTTCAGGTCGGCAAAGAGATGTTTTGTTGGCTCCCTATCCGGATCAACCCACACCAGGATCATACCCTTTGAGGCTGAATATCCGGGCATTGCCATATTAATTTTACCGTAAACCGGTGGTGCCAGCTGGTTTTTCCTCAACGAAATATTACTGGTCAGGGTCTGCCCCGAACCAAGGGTGAAGGCCTGCAGGGTTGCAAGCACAGTGCCCCCCTGGATCCGGTTGCCGGTAACCATCAAGTAGCTGCCTGGGGCAATCGAAAGGGTGCAGGGAAATATACCAACCTGTGGATCCGTTTCATAATCGAGCGATCTGAAAAATCCATCGTCATACTTTTCAATGGTAAATTGGGTGTAATATTCAGGTTTTCTTTCATTTGCCGGATCAGAGGTGAGTACAAGGCTGCCACGACTGTTGCTTTCCTGCTCGTGTTTTTCAAAGAAAACATCGTGCCATCCCTCTTGAATGAAATACTGGGGGACCCTGGTTCCGGACTCCAGACGTGCCGGGATTCCAAAGCTCCGGCACATCGCTACAAAGAGGATGTCACGGGAATGGCCGTCAGCCACCTTGAGTTCAAAGGCACCAGCAGGCGTCAGGGGAGCCCGTCCCCAGTTCGCGGTATTGTCGGCCGTAATGTTTGATTTTATCCACGAAACAAGTTCTTCAGGGCTTTTCCTGAACTTCCCGATGGCGGTTTCGCCGGTTTTTTCTCTGAATAACCTTTTAAATGGTTTTAGCCATTCATTATCAACCCGGGGCGACAGGATATATTCCCTGAAAATTTCCTGTCTGCCGGAGAATGCTGCTATTGGCTGGATACCGGAGATCTGGTCAGTCAATACATCAGCGGTGACGTCGCGCAGGTCCTTTTCAGAAATATTGGCCAGGAGGGGAAAGATGAATGGTTGCAGTTTTTCGGGCGTACTGGTGATGAAATCGATGATGGCGCGCCAGTTTCCACGCGATTTTTTCAGGAAGGACCACAGGGTGTCCCCGTTTAATTTAAGGGTATGGGAAAGTCTGGAACATTTCGACGAATCGATAAAGGTGGACTCATAGCCGGCGCGGAGTTTGTCCTCGAATTCAAGTCGTTTTGTATTCACTGCTTTCAGTGAATCGCTGACCTTCACGCCGGTGGCGATCTCTGGCGGCGGGACCAGGTCGAGGGTTTGGGTGAACACAGCCCCCGGTTTCATGGTGAGGACGATCAGGGCCGTATCGGTACTGGTAACGGTGACCTTTGTAAATCCAAACACTCCTTTTTTTGCTGCCCAAAGCAGCAGGTCGCCATGACCCGTGAGAAAGATTGCAAGCCCCTGTTTGTCGGTGAGGGCTTTATGCAGGGTGTAAAATTCGGCATAATTATATAGCTGGAATTCGATGGTGGCGCTGTCAACAGCTCTTTTCTGTTCATCGACAACCTTTGCGACAATCCGTCTGGTGGCGGCATAATTTGACAGTACGTTGATCCTGGTGAAACGGGGGTCTCTGACCAGGACATCTTCCGGTCCCTGGTAATCGCCGAAGACATTGGTGTTTACCAGCATGGCCCGTTTGGCGGGGGCTGTAAACCACGCAAGGTCGAGGTCAACATCGGGTTCACAGGCACCGATGAAGTGCCATTTCCCGCTGACCCACACCTCTACCCAGGCATGGTTGTCGTCGCAGTGGGCCCACCGCGGCGTATAGCACTGGCGTGCAGGAATGCCTACCGAGCGAAGGGCGGCAACGGCGAGGGTGGACTCTTCTCCACACCGGCCATAGGCAGTTGTTACGGAAGCCAGCGGGGAGGAGGTCCGGCCATCGGATCCGCGATAGGTTACCTTTTCGTGACACCAGTGGTTGACCTCCAGCACGGCCTCCTTCATCGGCAGCTTTTGAATATGGTCTTTCAGTTCCATGAAAAAGACCCACCGGGAGGAATCGAGGTTTTCGTTGTTTATCCTGATCGGCAGTACGAAATGACGGAAAAGCTCCTCCGGAACTGTTTTGCCCCAACTGAAGGTATCCCGGGCCGCAAAGGAACTCCTGACATTATGCAGGAAGAACTCGCCGTCGTAGTCGGCCAGGTCGCTTAGCGGTGCATAGGCATAAAGAAATTCAAGCGCCTCTTTTTCCCGGAGGGTAAGGCGCTGGCCGAAAACACCGAATAACTGTTGGGAACGGTTTTTGGCAAGTTCCTTTTGCTTCTCAAACTGCTTTTCAACTTTTTCACGATAGCTTTTATCCATTATAAAATGGTCGTTGTGGCAGCCAGAAATGATGAACAACAGTAACATTCCGGGGATGAGCAGGGTTTTCATGGTGTGTGGCTGAATTGAATTTGCATTATTGAGACGACTGAAAAACTTATGCACAAACCTATTACTTTTTGGTGAATTGCAGATTAAGGATTATTGAAAAAGCTTTTTTTCACAACGATAGTCACATCAGGACACACTGTAATAAATATAAGATTATGACACAGAAGTATTTGAATGAATTAACCAATAAGATACCGGGGGCTGCTGTCGAGGTTCATAACGAGCCTGGACAGGGGCTGCCTGAAAGTATATATCAACGGTGCCTGATTCATTTATTAAAGAAAAAGGGGCTTAAGATAATTACACAGCAGAAAGTTCCCATCCTAATCAAAGGCATTTATCTCGACTGCGATCTCCGGATTGATTTAATGGTTGAAGATTCAGTAATTGTTGAAATAAAGGCAATTAAGTAATACTCCCCGTTTATGAGGCGAGGTTGCTAACCTATTTGAAACTTCTTCAAAAGCCTAAGGGAATCTTGATCAACTTTAACTGTACGAACATCATACATGAAGGTCAGAAAACCCTTGCCACCGAATACAATGCCCGACTTCCGCAAGGTTACAAATGTGCCCTGATGTGCCTATTGTGGTTAAATTGGCTGATTATCCTATCCGCCGCAAAAACCAGTACTTAGTACCTTAACAACATCTCCCCCTCCTTGACGGGGATTTCAGCAGCCCGTTCGTGGAGCGAGCGTAGTTTCAGGGTATAATCGTTATCGGCCGAGCGGATTGTCATTACATCATCAAACGAATGGAGAATCAAACGGAAAGAGGTGAATTTTGAGGCAAATTTTCCCTCGGCCTTTGCAAAGATGATCTGCCTGTGTACCGGGTCAAAGGTGATAACCCTGCGGAGGTACTGCCCGCTTTCAAACTGGTAGGTAAGCCCGTCATCCTCATAATAGGTAAAACTGTTGGATTTTGATCCGTTATAGATGTGGATATCCAGCGTAGAAGAGGGTTTCTGTGCCGTAAACTGTACATCCGACTGCATGGGAATGATTCCCGAAGCCTTTGCAAACACAGGAAGGTCATTCAGAGGCGCATCAACGGTAACCTCGGTATTGCCCTTGTAAAATTCACCACTGCTTAACCGGTACCAGCCATCGCCGGGCAGATATACCTTTGCCGCATCCTGGTTACAGGAAACCGGCGCAACCAGCAGGTTATCCCCAAAAAGGTACTCATTCTGGTAACTGTACCAGAAAACCTTTTCATCAAATGAATATCCGATCGCCAGGCTGCGCGAAACAGGAAGTCCCGACACGGTTGATTCATAAAAGGCCGAATAGATATAGGGAATCAGCCGGTACCGCTGTGCGATCATCGGTGTAACCATCCGCTCTATATTCAGCCCGAATGCCCAGGGCTCCTTGGCCCTGGTATCCCAGGCCGAGTGGTTGCGGTAGAAGGGAGTATAAACCCCGAGCGACATCCATCGTGCGAAAAGCTGTTCGGAGGGGTTTCCCATAAACCCGCCTACGTCGGCGCCGGTGAAGGAGATGCCTGAAAGTCCAAGTCCGGTTACCATCCGGGTTGACAACAGCATGTGGTCGTCGGTGGCATCATTGTCACCGGTCCAGACGGCCGAAAAGCGCTGGATGCCGGCGTAGCCCGCACGGGTCAGGATCAACGGCCGCCTGCCCTTCAGCAGCGCCCGCGTGCCCTCATAGGTAGCGCGGGCCATCTCGAGGCCATAGATGTTGTGGACCTGTGCCATGGATGCCATCCTGCCTTCATAGGAAAACTGGACAATGCCGGGAATACTTTGACCCCAGGCGCTTGGCTCGTTCATATCGTTCCAGAACCCTTCGACACCGGGCTCTGAAAGCCTGTTGAAGGAGGCGCCCCACCATTTCCTGACTGATTCCATGGTGAAATCAGGGAAATGGCACCTGCCGGGCCATACACTGCCAATATAGTTGCTACCGTCGGGATATCTGGCGAAATAACCATTGGCAACCCCTTCGTTATAGGCAAAATAGTCCTTGTCAACTTTGATGCCCGGGTCGACGATGGTCACCACGTGAAACCCCATATCGTTGAGTGTGCCGATCATCGCCTTTGGCTGGGGAAAACGCTCCTTATCCCAGGTGAAGATCTTGTATTTGTCCATATAGTCGATGTCGAGATAAAGCACATCGCAGGGAATCTTTTTCTCACGGAATTTCGTGGCAATGCTCATCACTTCCGATTCGGGAAAATAGCTCCAACGACATTGCTGGTAACCCAGGCTCCAGATGGGGGGCATGGGCATCCTGCCGGTGAGCCAGGTGTAATCACGGATGACACCGGCCACGGTTGAGGCGCCGAAAATATAGTAATTCATCTCTCCGCCCGCTGCCGAAAAACCTGAGAATTTCTCATCGGTGGAGGCACCGAAATTAAACTTAGTCCGATAGGAGTTGTCGAGGAAAATACCATAGGTAACATGGTCATGGATGCCGATAAAAAAGGGAATGCTCTGGTATAGCGGATCTGCCTTCGTGGAGTAGGCCGGCACGTCTGAGTTCCAGTTTTCACAGGTGTTGCCTCGCTTGTCAAGATTCCCGGTCTTTTCGCCAAGCCCCAGGAATTTCTCATCAGCAAACAGCTTTTTATAGCAGGAAACTTCTGTCCCCTGCCACGAAACGGGCATGCCGGGCTGGTCCTCGGAGATCACACGCCCCGACAGGTTTTTAACCGCAACGCGGAAGGGGGTTTTATAAACCACCACGATCAGCGAATCGGTTGCCAGCTGAAGGGAATCAACGTTTTCAGCAAGTTTTTTAAATCCTGCGCCAGGATTTTGAACCACGGCATAGGAGAAATCGTCCTTTGGCTCGTTCCTGGTGATTCTCAAGCGGATCACGCTGGCGCTGTATACCTCGATCGTGGCAAATGCATTTACGGTTTTTACTCCAATTCCATGGCCGGTTTGCTTCACCGACCTTACATTTCCTGTAAAAACGGCCAGGTCACCCTGTCCCTTCAGGAGGAAAGGGGTAATGAAAAGTACCGGGAGAATGAGTTTTCTGAACATAGGGCAAGGGGGATTTATATCATGTTCAAATGTAAAAAGAAATTCGAACTCCCATACCGAAAACTTCATCCTGGCAGGATGACAATTTATACGTTCCCCTGTTCGGTACGATGGATGATCTCGTTCTGCAGATCTTCACCCAGGTCGTTGAAATAATCGGAATATCCGGCAACCCTGACGATCAGGTCGCGGTATTTTTCGGGATGTTTCTGGGCTTCGCGGAGGGTTTCAGCCGCGACGACGTTGAACTGGATATGATGCCCGTCCATCTTGAAATAGGAGCGTATCAGGGCGGTTACCTTCCTGATGCTCTCATCATCATTAAAGAATCCGGGGGAGAATTTCTGGTTCAGCAACGTTCCCCCGGTACGGATATGGTCGATCTTGGCGGCTGATTTCAACACGGCAGTTGGACCTTTGTGGTCGGCACCCTGGACCGGGGAGATACCCTCCGACAGCGGTTCTCCGGCTTTCCGGCCGTCGGGGAGCGCCCCGATGACACTCCCGAAATATACATGGCAGGTGGTCGGGAGCATGTTGATGCGGTGGGCGCCGCCGGTGGCATTCGGCCGCCCGTTGACACACTGGTAATATAGTTCGAACACGGCCCTGGCCTGGTCGTCGGCACGATCGTCGTCGTTGCCGTATTTCGGCGTGTCGTAGACAAGTGCCGCGCGAAATTCATCGAAATCCCTGAAATCATCCTGCAGCGCCTTCATCATCCCCTTCATGGTAATGCTCCTCTTTTCGAATAGATGATATTTCAACGCAGTCAAAGCATCCGTGACCGTGCCGAGGCCCACCCCCTGGATATAGGTGGTGTTGTAGCGGGCGCCACCGGCATTGTAGTCGGTGCCACCGGCGATACAGTCGTCGATGATCAGCGACAGGAAGGGCACGGGAAGGTACCGGGCAAAGATCTGCGCAATGACGTTGTTCCCGCTGATCTTGATATCGATAAAATGTCGAAGCTGCTTGCCAAATGCAGCCATCAGCTCATCGAACGATGTGAAGTCTTCAGGATTTCTGGTCTCAGCTCCGATCTGTTTTCCAGTACGCGGATCAAAGCCGTTGTGTAGCGTGATTTCCAGCACCTTGGGGATGTTGAAATAGCCACTGAGGATATAGGCTTCTGTGCCGAAGGCGCCTGCCTCCACGCAGCCGCTTGCTCCGCCATTGCGGGCATCGGTAATCTCCTTTCCCTGTCTGACGAGCTCCTGGATAATGGCGTCGGTATTGAAATAGGAGGGTTGGCCAAAGCCCGTTTTGGTGATCTGCAGGGTGCGGTGGATCAGGCTGTCGGGATTTTTCCGGCTCACCTGTACCATCGAACTGGGTTGCAGCAGCCGCATCTCCTCGATTACATCAAGCAGGATGAAGGTCATTTCGTTTACCGCATCCGATCCATCGGCTTTGACCCCGCCCAGGTTGATCAGTGAGAAATCGGTGTAGGTATTGCTCTCCTGTGCGGTAACGCCGACTTTGGGCGGGGCGGGATGGTTGTTGAACTTGATCCAGAAACTCTGCAGGATTTCGGTTGCGCCCTCTTTTGTCAGGGTTCCCTGTTCAACCTCCCGTTTATAAAAGGGGTAAAGGTGCTGATCGAGACGGCCCGGGTTGAAAGAATCCCAGGGATTTAATTCTGTAATCACGCAGAGATGTACGAACCAGTAATACTGCAGCGCTTCGTGAAAGGTTTCCGGGGCATTGGCCGGGATCCTGCGGCAGATACGGGCCAGTTCTAGCAGGTCGATACGGTTAGCGGGTGTTGTATTATCCGTTACCTCCTTTGTAATCGTTCCGGCCTGGCCTTCAAGCATCGAGGCACAGCGGTTTGCAAATCGGATAACGGCATCGGCTGCGATCTCCATGGCTTTAAGCTCCTCGTCCTTTGCAAGGCTTTGGGGGTCATTCAGCCAGTCGATACCTTTACGGGTTTCCCTGATCTCATCCATCAGGTCCAGCATTCCTTTGCGATAGATCTTATTCCCGGCAACAGTATGACCCGGACCGCGCTGCTCCTGGAATTCGGTGAATATGCCGGCCCTGTAGGCATCAAGCCATTCGGGTGAAACCGAACGCATGACCCTGTCGCGGTTACTCCTGCCATCCCAGAAGGGGATGATCACCTCTTCATAGTCTTTCCTGGTTTTCGTGTCAACTTTGAAGGATACCTTCCTGCGCTGATCCAGGATATCGAGGTCATCCAGCGAATGGACACAGATTTCGGGATAAGTCGGGCAGGCTTTGGGAGCGGGGCCGCGTTCCCCGACGATCAATTCGCCGGGGTTATAGCAAAGCTCTTTGTGGGTGAGGATGTAGTCGAGGGTCATGGCACGCATCACCGGCACCGATACTTCACGGTCGATGCCGGAGGCATAAAACCGGGTTACCAGCAGCGCACGTTCGGCTGAGATACGGTTAACCGCCTTCAGGCTGGCTTCGCGGAGAAAACTTATTCGGTCGGTCATAGGATGGGTGTTTGGAGGCACTGGCATTTTGAGGCCAGACAATGCAAAGTTAAGATAAAGGATCCAATTTCAGATAGGCCAGGTAGGAATCTGCTTGTTTGAGGCGGCTCCGGGGGGGCTGGCTTTTTTACCACAACAGACACAGTAGCGCACAATAGGAAAACAATCTTTTTTAATGTGTCCTTTGCACCTATTGTGGTTTTTTTCCCCTTCAGAACCCCGAATCTCGTAGTTTCACCATGTCCTGAAATTATGATAAATTTGCACGAAAATCGCCCAACCCTTTCATCCATGAAAAAAATATTTTTTATCCTCCTCCTTGGATTTTTCTCCCTTCAGATCATGGCGCAAAATGCGGTAGGATTCGATGCAGGATACCTGAGAACCCACACCAGTATTGCCGAATACATCCGGTCAGGCCGCAATACAAGCCTTCTTGATTCGGTGAGCATTAATCCCGACAACGCGTCATTCCAGGCCGCCTTTACCACCGACATCGACCTGGGAAAAGGGCTCTTCCTCTCAACAGGATTTCATTATGCCATGAAGGGAATGAACAGGGTTGCCTTCAGCGATTCAGCAACCACCTACTTTGTCGAGGCAACGCAGCACTATGTCGGTTTATCGGTGATGATCGAGTACCATTACAAGATAAAAAAGAGCAGGTTTGGATTTTTTGCCGGAGCAGGCCCGCAGATCGACTTTGCCGTGGGCAGACCAAACAACGGCGTACTATATTCCGGCACAGGAACCTCCTTACTGATGCCCTTTTCGCGGTTCAACGACACCGATCTCTCTGTCGCTGCGGAGGCCGGACCGACCTATAAATTCGGTCCCGGCGACTTTTTGGTGAAACTCTGCTACCATTATGGTCTAAGCGATGTGCTTGAAGATCCTTTTGTCATCGGAAGGAGCTCCTCTTTTGGCATCTCGGTTGGCTATATGGTCAGGCTGAAATAGGGCAGTATTTTTTGCAGGTGATTAATTTTCTGCAGGGTTATCCTCCGATACGGACTGTCATCCCCAGTTCTTCAAATTGTTTTTTCAACGGCAACAGCTCTTCCGCCCTGAGGTTGGGAAGATGTTGCAGTTGGTTTATCTTACTGAATCTCCGGTATTTTTCTTTTCCCATCGAATGATAGGGCAGCAGGCTGAGAGGCGGTAACGGCGCGGGAAGTTCGTTTCTCAGGAAAGCCTTCATATCGCTGATGTTTTCGGGCGTATCGGTAATTCCCGGGATAACGGGAAACCGGAGGATAATGTTTTTCCCTGATTGATGAAGGTATTTAAGGTTTTCGAGGATGACCCGGTTTGAAACGCCGGTATATTTCCTGTGAAGTTCATCATTCATGATTTTCAGGTCAAAGAGGATGAGGCTGGCAAGGTTTGCGGTATGTTCCATCGCCTCCCGCGTTGCATATCCGGAGGTGTCGAGGGCTGTATGTATTCCCTGTAACCGGCATGCCTTCAGCAATTCAGCCAGGAAGGCCTCCTGCAGCATCGGCTCGCCTCCCGAAAAGGTAACCCCGCCTGACGATTCCTCGTAAAAGACCTGGTCCATCTCCAACTCGGCCATCACCCCGGCAACCGTCATCCATTTCCCGGTGGTCTCCGTGCGGTCAACGGCTTTGCCGTCGAGACTCAGGTGTTTGACCGTGGTCTCGGGAGAGATATCGCGGCTTTCGGGATTGTGGCACCACCAGCATGACAGCGGGCAGCCTTTGAAAAACAGGGTCGTGCGTATGCCCGGGCCATCATGCACGCAGAACCTGCGGATATCGAACACCAGGCCGGTTTCAGGCGACATGGCTTACTGTTCGGTGTAAAACCTGATCATTCTGATGATGGCATCGGTGCAAACCGGGCAGAAACCCTTAGCTTCATTGGTTTTCATACGGCAATCCATCATGGGGCTGTAAATTCCTTTGGAAAGATACCCGCCTCCTTCAAACATACCCGTGGCCGTCTTGAATTTGTCGGTCCGGGGCGTAGGTAGAGGTGTTTCAGGGGTGACCATCGTTTTCCATTTTGAGTCGAAGTTCACATTGGTCGTTACATTGGGTTCCCAGGGCTCAAATTTAAGGTTGTAAAAGTCACTGTAGGTGACCTCAGAGGTATAGTACTCGTCGGCAAGTCCGGCAAACTCATGGCCGAATTCGTGGATGGCCACGATCTGCGAAAGCGGGTGGTTCACGGTACCCTCTCCGTAATGGTTGTAAAAACCTCCGCCGCCATAACGGCTGCTGTTGATCAGCACGAAAATGACATCATAGGGTACCGTAGCGGCGATATCATAGACCGATTTGGTGTCGAAGGTGGTCAGGTACCGGTCCATGTCAAAAGTGTAGAAACTACTGTGGATATTGGTGTTTACGTACACATCCTTGCCGGGGATGGTGATACCCGATTCGTCTGAAGGTGACTCGATGGCATAAAAATTAAAGTTGTCGCTATTGCTGGCATAGGGTTCAAACGACATGAAATAATCCCTCATCCTTGCGGCATCTTTCCTGAATTTCTCCATCTCCCCGGCCGTATATCCCTCGGCAATGAAGGCAATATCCACATGGTTTGCGGGATCACCCGAATCTTTGATCTTATTGAAGGGATAGGTACTTATCAACTCATGGTTGATGAAATAGTCGGTAGGATTGATGAATCGTTCAAACAGCGTTTCAAACTTGTCGGTTTCGTACGACCGTTTTTCAATGACAAAACGGATGGTATTTTTCGGATAGGGCATCACGGCGGTCATAGGGAAGGCCCGTTTCATCTTTTTGGCTTCCGCCGTGCCTTTCCATTCCTGGAACAAGGAGCTGAATCCCCGGGAAAAGAGCAGCTTGTTGGATGCGGAATCGAAGGCCATATAGCGGTAACTGCCATAGTTAAAGGGATCCGTGAGATTCTTGTGCGGCCCGCCCCAGTTGGGTTCCTCCTTCATCTGGCTGAAATAGACGATCTCCGATTTGGCGTCACCGGCCAGGAAATAGTCGATCCGCAGGGTGGAGGGTTTGAATGCCGTATTGAATGAAGCAGCGTCATCTGCAACGGGCACGGCGGTCATCAGCCCGGTAATATTTTTCTGTGCAAAACCGCTTCCCGGCATACTCATTGCGGCAACGGCCATCATGGCCAATCCTGTTTTTAAAATATTCATATCCTGAAGATTAATAAATTTTATATCTGATTAAAAACAATTGTACCAGTAATGAACTTTAAACTATTTTACCTTAAAAGGCTCCCCCCCTGCAAGGGGAGGGTCACGGCTGGGGTCCTTAAACAAAAAAGTTCCTCAAACAGTTTCCCTGGTAAAAAAACGCTCAATCAATTTTTTAATGACTTAATTTACTTGCAAACTTACTAAAATCGACCCAGACAGTCTATGCCGGCCTTTTCCGTTAATTTACCAGGTCACGCACCTGCACGACGATCATTCCGGCGAGCATCAACAAACAGCCGATCATCATCTGCTGTGTAAGGTGTTCATTCAGGAGCAGCCACCCGGCCAGTACGGCAAACACGGCCTCCAGGCTTAAGATGATGGAGGCGTAGGCAGGATGGGCTGTTTTCTGTGCAACCACCTGCAAGGTATAAGCCAGCCCTACCGACAGGATTCCCCCGTAGGCGATCGGGAGCCAGCCCTGCATGATCGACACCAGGTTTACCGGTTCGATGGCAAAGGCAAAGATGAGGTTGAGCAGGGCACAGATGGCAAACTGGATCGCGGCCAGCAGGAAACTGTCCATCAGCGGTGAGAGCCAGGCAATGAACAACACATGGAAAGTGAAGATGATGGCGCAGTAAAGCACCAGTTTATCGCCATGGGCAATGGTGAAACCTCCGGTCATGCTCAGCAGGTATAGCCCGGTAACCGACAATACCGCGCCGATCCAGATGGTATAATGGGGGCGCTGGCCAAACAGCAGGCCGACGATGGGAACAAGAACCACGTAAAGTCCCGTAATAAACCCTGCCTTGCCGGCCGGGGTCTCCTGCAAGCCCAGCTGTTGCAGCGAAACACCGCCAAACAGCAGCAACCCTGTCATCAGGCTGCCCACCAGGATCTTCCTCCGGTCGGCCGGGTGCGATATTTTCACCAGCGGCGTGCTTTTAGAGGCATTATAAAAGAGAAAGGGCAGTATGACCAGGGTGCCTAGGGCAAACCGTACGCCATTGTAGGTGAAGGGCCCTACATAGTTCATGCCGGTTCGCTGTGCCACGAAGGCAAATCCCCAGATGATGGCGGCCAGGAAAAGGATCAGGTCGGAACGTAGCTTCATGGCTTATTCGACTGTGATTTCATCCGCAAAAATCCACGATTTGCTGCCGGCCCCGGGATGCCAGGCAGGACAGAGGCCGCGGTTTTTCGCAACAACTTTTACATATCTCGTCCTGATGATCTTCATATCCACCGAAAACTCTTTTGTTTTGACATCTTCGGTTTTTTCATCCACATCGTTGACCACGGTGCCTGCTTTTGTAAAGTTCTGGCCGTCGTCGGAAAGCCAGAAGGTTACCTCTGCCGGCATAAAGATCCAGGCTCCCTGGTCCTGCAGGCAGCCGATGGAAAGATGATGTACGGGAATTGCAGCACCAAGGTCGATGACGGCTTCAATGTTGTCGCCCTCATAACCTTGCCAGGCACCGGTTTTGAAGCTGGTCGATCCACGGAGGAAGTCGATCAGCGCCAGGTCACCGCCAGCCGAATACTGACCGGCATAATGGGTGTTCAGGGTGATTTTGCGATTCTTTGGGATCCTGATGAACTTTGCCTCGATGGGGAAACTTTTGGAGGTCTCCTTGCCCTTTGCAAAGGCCCGCAGCGTAGTTGTTTTCCTGATCAAAAACGGCCGCTCGTAAATGGCTGACCTGTCAGAAGGCTCCGAGCCGTCGAGGGTATAGTGGATTTCGGCTTCCGTCATGGCGCACGAGAGTCCGACGACGGTTGAATCCATAAAGGTACGGCTTCCCTGGAATACCGAAGGTACCGGGGTGATCTGGAATTCGGAGATATAAGAATCGGGGAATCCTCCGTAGCCGCTGCCCCAGGCCTTGTTGGGCTCCGGCCCCATGTTGAAGACCAGGTCGCCGCCCAGTTTGATATCCGACTGTTTGATAAAGCACTTGGTATAGGGTTTCCCGTTGAGGCTTGCCGACTGGATATAGAAATTCTGATCGCTGACATTGAGGGCCCTGATCACGAATTTCTTACCATTTTCAAGGTTGATCACCGCCTTGGGGAAAACTGGGGTTCCGAAGGCATAGATGCCCGAACCCGGCGTGATTGTATAAATACCCAGGGCGCTCAGGACATACCATGCCGACATCTGGCCGCAATCCTCGTTGCCGATCAGCCCGTCGGGGCTGTTTTTATAGAAATCGCGGCAGATATGGTGCACCACCCGCTGGGTTTCCCAGGGCGCTCCTGCATAATCATACAGGTAGGCCATATGGTGACTGGGTTCATTGCCATGGGCGTACTGCCCGATGAGCCCGCTGATGTCGGCCTGGTCACGGCCGGTGGTTTTTGAATCGGCGGTAAAGAGGGCATCCAGCTTGAGTTTGAACTGGTTCCTGCCGCCCATCAGGTACATCAGCCCGGCCAGGTCCTGCGGCACATAAAAGCTGTATTGCCAGCTGTTTGCCTCCGTGTAGTTGAAATTCACCTCGGCGGGATCAAAGGGGGTGAACCAGGTCTCGTTCGACTTGGCACGCATGAAGCCAGAGAAGCGGTCGTAGATGTTTTTATAGTTCTGGGCGCGGACCAGGTATTTTTTATAGTCATCCTGCTTGTCGAGCGACCTGGCCATCATGGCAATACACCAGTCGTCGTAAGCATATTCGAGGGTTTTCGAAACCGATTCCCCTTCGTGGTCGGCCGGGATATAACCTTTAGTCTTATAATCCTTCAACCCGAGATGATCCTGTTCGGCGCTGTGTTTCATGGCGTCGAGGGCCCAGAAGCCGTCAAAACCGCGGATCCCGCTCATCCATGCATCGGTGATCACCGGCACAGCATGGTAACCGATCATACATCCCGTTTCGTTGCCAGAAAGTTCCCAGACAGGGAGCATGCCTCCCTCTTTGAACTGGGTCAGAAAGGTGTTTACAAAATCGCTGACCCGCTTGGGCTGGATAAGGGTATAGAGCGGGTTGGCGGCACGATAGGTGTCCCAGAGGGAAAACACGGTATAGTAGTCAAACCCGTCGGCCTTGTGGACCTTCAGGTCCCTTCCCCGGTACTGGCCATCGACATCGCAATAGATGTTGGGCTGCAGCATGGTGTGATAGAGCGCGGTATAAAATGTCACCTGCTGGTCGTGGGTGCCCTCCTCCACGGTTATTTTTGCCAACTCTTTATTCCAGAGTTCTGCGGCTTTGCCGGCAACCTCCTCGAAATCCCAGCCGGGAATTTCCGTATCAAGGTTCAGACGGGCCCCTTCGATACTGACGCCCGAGATGCCTACCTTGACCAGGATGTTCTCGCTGCCCGTGGTTTCGAAGGTAAACAGGGCTTTGAGGTCATCGCCACTGACTTCCATGGTTTCCTGCGACAATTTCCCGGAGGATGAAACCGTATGTGTCCTGAAGGGTTTGGAGAACCTTGCCACGAAGTAAACCATCTGCTTTGCCGCCCAGGCCTGGGAGATGCGGAATCCCTCCACCTCGGAGGGACCCGTGATCTTTAGTCCCGACTCCAGCACTTTGTCGCGGTGCTTCAGGTCGATGACGATGTTGGCCGGACCCGTGGCAGGAAAGGTGTACCGGTGAAAACCGGCCCGTGCCGTGGCGGTAAGCCTCACGGTGACCCTGTTCTTTACCAGGTCGACCTGGTAATAGCCCGGCGATGCCACCTCCTCCTTTTTGCTGAAGGATGAGGCGTAATCATAATCGTTCAGCATTACCTTTCCGGCAACAGGCATGATCAGGATGTCGCCGTAATCGGAGCAGCCGGTACCACTGAGGTGGGTATGGCTGAAACCATAGATCACCGAATCACTGGTATGATAGGCCGAACAACCGTCCCAACCGTCGAGACGGGTATCGGGACTGAGTTGCACCATCCCGAAAGGGACGCTGACTCCCGGGAAGGTGTGGCCATGGCCGCCGGTTCCGATGAAGGGGTTGACGCGGCCGGTCAGCATCGCCGGCTTCTGCGAATGGCACGATGGGGTAACGGCAGCCAGCAGGAAGACCAGCAGTAACACCGAAACACTCTTTTTGCTGTTTTTATTCAGGAACATAGGGTTGAGTTATCAGTAGGTGTCGGCCAGGCTTTTAAAGGTAATCAGGTCGCCCATGCCGGGAAGTTTTTTCTTTGTCGCAAACTGAACCTCTACGGGTACCCCCGGTAGCAGGTCGAAATAATTATCGGAAAATTCACCCCTGACCTGCGTGGAGAGGAAAAGGTTTTTTACCAGTTTATCACTTGAAAGTCTGATGGTATATCCATCACCCGTTTCGATGACCTGCTTGTTGATTACAGTGGCCGACAGCCGCATATCCTTTGGCGCGACAAAATAGAGGAGACTTTGTTCATTCAGTTTTTCAGCGCGCGGATCGGTGCCTGCAAGCGTTACCTGCAGCACAAGTCCCTCGGGATTCAGCACGCCGGTCAGCAGCGACTGCAGCGTGTCAAAATATATCTTGCAGCTGTTTGACGCAATATCGGCGCTTAATTTCTTTTCAAACCAGGTTTTGCCTTCAAAACTGATGAGTTTAACCGTCATCGTTGCCTTTTGGGAAAAGAGGCAGTCGGAATTGACATAGACCCTGACATGACCGTTTTCGACCACGGGGGAGATCAGCACCTTTGCATAGAGATGGGGCAGCAGGTATTGCAGCGCCTTCTTTTTTCCGTAGTAGTCGCGCGAGGACCAGGAGACCACCGGCCAGCAATCGTTGAGTTGCCAGAACATCGTTCCCATGCACCACGGTTTTGCGCGGCGGTGGGCCTCGATGGCCGTTTTCATCCCCGATGCCTGCAGGAGCTGGCTTACGTAGGCATACGATTCGAAATCCTTTGGTTTTTTATAGTCACGTAAAAGGTATTCATCGATGGTTTCAAAGCCTGTGGGATGTTTCTGATGGGCCTTCATCACCGGCGAACCGGCAACGCGGTCGGCTTCGGTGGTGAACCTGCTGATCGTTGACAGGTCGGGAAAGCCCTGGAAGCCATATTCCGACATAAACCGTCCCACCTTTCGTTCGTAGGTTGAAAAAGGCTCCTTGCCCCACCAAACGCCCCAGTAATGGGAGTCACCGCTGGTCATGCTCTCGGGCTTTCCCCAGCCAAACAGGGGCGAGGAGGGGATATAGGGCCGAAGGGTGTCGAAACCATGCACATTGTTTGGAAGGATGATATTGAAGATCATCTTGTAATCCTTATAAATCCTGGCTGAATCGTCGGCAGAGTAGCCCAGCTGTTTCTGCCAGCCCCAGTTTTTCCAGCCCTCGTCCATTTCATTGTTACCGCACCACAGTGCGATGCTGGGATGGCGTCGCAACCTGACGATGTTCTGGATCGCTTCATCCCTCACATTGTCGAAGAATTTCTTACCGCCCGGGTACATGGCACAGGCAAACATGAAATCCTGCCATACCAGGATGCCGTTTTCATCGCAGAGGTCGTAAAAGAGGTCGTTCTCATAGATACCGCCTCCCCACACGCGCAGCATGTTCATGTTGGCATCCTTTACATCGCGGATAAGCGCCCGATAGGCGGAATCCTTCACCCTGGGCAGAAAGTTGTCCTGGGGGATGTAGTTGGCGCCCTTGATAAATACAGGCATGCCATTGACCTTGAAATAAAATGACCTGCCGGCCGAGTCCCTTTCCTGCACCAGTTCGAGGTTTCGTAACCCCACCTTCTGATGCCCCCGGTCGATGATCTTATTGTCAAAATAGACCTCGTACCTGAAATCATAGAGTTTCGGGCTGCCCATGCCATTGGGCCACCACCGTTCAGGGTTTTTCAGGATGATATCGCCCCTGAGGATGTTGGCACCGCGGGCCAGCACGATCGACTGCCGCATCACCTCTGCCGAGTCGAGGTAGATCCTCACCTCGCAGGGATTGTCGAGTTCTGCAAACAGGGTAAACTGGGCCGACAGTTTTGCAAGGGTATCGGAAAGCTCCTTCTGGATGAAATGGACATTGATCACATTCAGCGCTCCCCATTTGCGGATAGCGATCGGGCGCCAGATACCGCTGGTCACCAGGGTGGGTCCCCAGTCCCAGCCAAAATGATAGGCCGCCTTGCGGCAAACCACCTTCTCGTCGCCGGGAAGTTTGGCCGGCAGTTGTCCGTAGCGCGATTTATTTTCAGGGTTGACCGCCGGGAACTGGATTCTCAGGACGTTGGCGCCGACATGCAGGTAACGTTTGATATCGACATACCATTCGCGGAACATATTGTCGGAGACCAGGATCAGCGAATCGTTCAGGTAGACATTGGCATAGGTGTCGAGACCTTTGCAAACCAGCTCGATATGCCGTGATTCGAAATTGTCGGCGCCATACTGGAAGGTCTTCATGTACTCCCAGCCCACATCGCCGATCCATTGAACCTTCGGCTCGTTATCAGCGAGATAGGGATCGGGGATCGCCTTGTTGCGCATCAGGTCGAGATGAACCACACCGGGAACTTTGGCGGGCATCCATTCATGGGTTCCCGCCCTGCGGAATTTCCAGCTGCCATCGAGTGAAAGGGTGTTGATCTCCTGCGCGGAAACAGCATTGCCGCACAGCATGATCCATATAAAAATCAGGGGAGTGTAATAACGATTCATAAAGCCATATTTTGACCCGGCAAATTTATCATTTAAACGGTTACCCATGGGCATCTGATTTACAATAAATGAGACCTGGCAGCAACTGACAGGCCGACAAAATATGGGTATCACCTTTATCCGGTAAAATTATTTATTGGTACAGGTTTTCCTGCAACGTTGAAACTGAAGTGCTGTTTCTCCGGTTACCTGCATGGTTTCCATTGTCAGCATGACCAGCATGACCAGCATGACCAACATGCCCGCATTCCTGCATTGCATGGAATTAATTTTTTCCATAATTTAGCCGTTAAAACCTGCTCCCCGATGATCGACCTTGAAATGCTGACCACCCGATTTTTTGAACTCTATGGTAATCCTGAAGTTAAACCCCGCTGCTTTTTCGCTCCCGGCCGGGTCAACCTGATTGGCGAACATACCGATTACAACGGCGGCTTCGTGCTTCCCTGTGCCCTGCAATATGGCACCTACCTGCTGGTCCGGCCTTCAGCCGACGGTGTTACGCGCTTTGCCTCCACCAACCTCACCTTCCGCGCGGAAATCAAGCCGGAGGATATCACCCGGAAGGTGGGCCATGAATGGATTAATTACCCGCTTGGTATTTTCAACGAATTTCTGAAACTGAACATCCCGCTTAAGGGTTTTGAAATGCTCTTTTCGGGCGATATCCCCAACAGTGCGGGGCTCTCTTCGTCAGCCTCCATCGAGATGGTAACGGCCTTCATGCTGATGGAGTTGCTGCATGCAGGCGAGCTGGATATGACCGACCTTGTCAAACTTTCCCAGCGGTCGGAAAATGAATTTATCGGTCTTAACTGCGGCATCATGGATATGTTTGCCGTGGGCATGGGCAGGCGCGACCGGGCCATTTTCCTGAACTGCAACACCCTCGAATATAAACAGGTTCCGCTTGAACTGAACGGCTTCAGGCTGATCATTGCCAATACCAACAAGCAGCGGGGTCTGGCCGACTCCAAATACAACGAGCGCGTTGCCGAGTGCCAGCTTGCCGTGACCTACCTGGCCCGCCAGAACCCTGTTTCTAAACTGGGGGAGATCAGCTTTATGCAATTTTACAAGATGCAGGATACCATCCCCGATGAGCTGATCCGCCGCAGGGCGCGTCATGTCATCTCTGAAAACCAGCGTGTGCTGAATGCCGTTTCCTCACTGCAGAAGGGTGATATCGGTCAATTCGGCGCGCTGATGAATGCTTCGCACGAATCGTTGCGCGACAATTACGAGGTGACCGGTTTCGAACTCGACACCATGGTCGAAGAGGCTCAGAAGATCAACGGCGTGGTTGGCGCCCGCATGACAGGTGCCGGTTTCGGCGGTTGTACCGTGAACCTGGTACTCGAAAATGTTGTGGAAACCTTTATGGAGCAGGTAGGCGCCAGTTACCTTGCAAAAACCGGCATCAAAGCCGATTTCTACCTTGCCGAAGTCTCCGACGGCGTAAGAGAAATAATGGAAATTTAATAACGAATACTTACTGCCTGTTGCCTTTTTTCCCATTATCTTTACCTCATTATCAACAATCCCTAATCCCACACAAAAATGGCCCACAAAAAAGAGAAATCAAAGGAAAAGGAGAAGGTGAAAACCAAAAAAACGAAGTCTGAAGATAAATCTGCAGAGGTAACCGAAGGGTTATCGGGTCACGAGGATGATGGCGCGGATAAATTTCCCAAGCAGCAGTATGAGGAGGAGATTGCCAGGATGCAACTGGAGCTTGTTAGACTGCAGGAATGGATCAAATACAAGGGGTTGCGGGTGGTGGTGCTGTTCGAGGGGCGCGATGCCGCGGGGAAGGGTGGCACCATCAAGAGGATCACCGAGAGTCTGAATCCCCGGGTTTGCCGTGTGGTGGCCCTTGGGGTACCTACCGAGAAGGAGAAGACCCAGTGGTTTTTCCAGCGGTATGTGTCGCATCTTCCCGCTGCCGGTGAGCTGGTGCTTTTCGACCGGAGCTGGTACAACAGGGCAGGCGTTGAGCGGGTGATGGGATTTTGCACTGAAGAGGAATACTGGGATTTCCTCAGGTCGTGTCCGAATTTTGAATCCATGCTGATCCGGTCGGGAATTGTCCTGATCAAGTACTGGTTTTCGGTGAGCGACAGGGAGCAGGAGAAGCGCTTCAGGCAGCGTATCAGCGATCCTACGCGCAGGTGGAAGATCAGCCCCATGGATATGGAGGCGCGTACCCGGTGGGTCGATTATTCCAGGGCCAAGGATGAGATGTTTTCCTATACCGACACCAAGGTTTCGCCCTGGTATGTGGTGGAGGCCGACGACAAGCGCAGGGCGCGGCTGAACTGTATCTGCCACCTGCTCAGCCAGGTACCGTATGATGAGGTGCCGCGCGAAACCATCATTCTGCCCCCGCTGGAAAAGGACAAATCCTATGTCCGCCCGCCGATGTCGGAGCAGACCTTTGTGCCGCAGAAGTATTGATTTAGCAGGGTCACTTCGCTTGGCCATCAAGCCTGTAATTCCATCACCCGCGACAGCATCTTTCCATAACTTTTTCCGGTAAGCAAGGTGAATATTTTGCTTAATGCCGGTCAATGACTCCACGCGTGACTCTCCCCTTCCTTGGGAGGGACTAAGAAGGGGGCATTTTATGCAAAATAAATTAAGGATCATTACGGGTACAATGGCGAGTAATCATAAAACAAATAATTCCGGAATCCTTTTACATTGAAAAAAGAATATTATATTTGACTGCCTTTACCAGGCTGGTGGCATTTATTGCCTGATTACCAGATACAATTGATTTATTCTCCATTTTTTTACTTCAACAGCCGCGTTCATTGTCGTTTTCGTTATGTTATATCCATTTTAGGTAATATATTCTGATAAACCGGATTGATAATTTCATGTTTTAATAACTGTTTAATTATTTGTATCCAATTAATCTTAACGAAAGGGCAATCTTATGAAAAGAAAAACAATTGCAATCGTTTTCCTGTTTGTGCTGCTTGGCGGAGCCAATACCGGGTCCCTGGCAAATACCTGGTTTCACTGTAAAGTGCATAATCCGAACCCGCAGGATGCATGGCACCTTTTTTTGTACCTGGGCGGAGGGACGGGGCCATTTTTAATCGTCAATAATCCAACGGTGACCCCAATGTACAAAGCGATGGGGGTGGGATCAGACTGGGTTGGAATTGACTGGTTTAGTCCGGAAACCAATGTTGTTGAAGCAGGACAGTATTGCGATTTTGATATTGCCACCGTCGGGCCTGGTCCTATATTTTTTATTTCGGGATACTGGTCCGACGAGTATGAAAACCAAATGGGTATAATTACCCCTGCCGACATTCAACTAACCCCCTTTGCGCCGGCTGCCGTTCCTACCCTTTCGCAATGGATGAAGATCCTTTTTGCCTTTTTACTTTTGGGTGTGGGCAGTGTTTATATCCTGAAAAGAAGGGATTTGCTGGCAGTTACGCAGCGATAGAATAACGTTTCACTGAATTAGTATGTGAATTTTGTTTTCCGGTTAATCCCGGATTACTGACTGTGATGTGCAGGTTCCAGTCATCTGTTAATTTATAGTAAGAGGATAAAAACGGGCATATCTCGGGAGATATTGGTCCGGAATTTTATTCAGTGTAAATCCCGCTGCCTGCGATGTAGGTGGCACCTCTGACGACAATCTTCCTTACATAGGTAGATTTGGGTGATGGCCTCGCCTCTCCCGGTTTTGGCCACACATAATCGACCCAGCCGCTGCCCTTTTCACTGGCTATCTGGAATAGCTCCCTGAAAAAGTATTTGCCGTTCACATCCTTCAGGTCATAGACATTCTGCCCCTCTTCGCCCGGGAAGGCAGGATTCACGAGTACTTTATAGCTGGAATCGACGACGAAAACGTAGGTGTCCTTAAACACAAATTCGGACCCCTTGTCCCTGAGCACCGGGAAGGACTTAACCCCCATCTGGCGCACCAGGATGACGGCATCGTCGAGTGCTTCCACCACAAAGGCCTTTTCCATCTTCAGGTTGTAGGAACCGGCCCCAACGATGTAGATCTTGCCCGACGGGGCATTCACCAGGTGGGTGAAGGTGGTTCGCCACGAGGGTAACGTGTCGCCCTGCTTTACCCAGCGGTAATGGGTCCACCCTGACTGGCTGGGGCCAAGGGCCTTGCGGATGAACCACTGCACAAACGGCTTGCCGTTGGGGTCTTTTACATCGTAGATGCTTTTACCGACCAGGCTGGTGTCCTGGTGAACATAACACTTTCCCTGGATGTCGATCACGAAGATGTACGACTGGTTGCTGCTCCAGCGGCTATCTCGTTTATTAAGGATGGGAAAGGCAGCCTCCCCGCTTTGACGGATGAGCGCCGCTGCATCATTGACCAGGTCAACGATGCGGTTGGTTTCGGCATAGCGGTATTTACCCTGCTGGGCCGAGAGGGGTGAACCGCAGGAAAGCCATAGAACAAGGATAAGGACCGGGTGGATCAGCGATGATTTTTTCATGGTGTTCCGGGTTTATCCGAAAAACGTCAGAAACCGGAAAAAACCCGTCAACACAAAGATAAGCAAATTGTGTGCTGAAATCAAGTGGATTGAGCACTTTTTCAGGAGGCAATAGGCAGTAGGCAGTAGGCAATAGGCAGTAGGCAATAGTTAACGTGATACGGTTATTTGGCGGTAAAGAATCTGAAAACAGTTTTTTCGGCAAATTTTTCGCCGGGGTGCAGGATGGTGTTGGGAAAGGCCGGCTGGTTTGGGGAGTCGGGAAAGTGCTGGGTTTCGAGGCAGAGTCCCCAGTGTTTCTGGTACACTTTATTGCCTTTTCCATGAAGGGTGCCGTCGAGGAAGTTACCAGAATAAAACTGGATACCGGGTTGTGTGGTGGATACCTCCACATGACGGCCGGTGCGGGGATCAACCAGCAGGGCTGCGACGGCCAGGGCCCCGGAGGGTTTGTTCAGCACATAGTTGTGGTCGTAGCCTCCTGCAACGGCTGCAATGCGCTCGCCGATGGCGTGAGGCGAGGTGAAATCCATGGCGGTTCCCTTTACGGCCGGCAACTTCCCGGTGGGGATAAGCTCATCGTTTACCTGGGTAAAACGGCCGGCCGAAAGGGTCAGCATATGGCCCAGGATGCTGGTGTCGGCCTCGCTGAGGTTGAAATAGGTATGGTTGGCGATATTCAGCGGGGTGGTCTTGTCGGTTTCGGCTTCGGCTACCAGGGTCAGCACGTTGTCGTTGCCCAGGGTATAGGTAACCTGTACCTTCAGGTTTCCCGGGTAGCCCTCTTCGCCATCGGGGCTCAGGTAGGTAAGTACCAGGGAAACCGAGGTGGTATCGCTCTTTTCGGCAGCATCCCATACCACCTTGTCAAAACCCTTCAGGCCGCCGTGCAGGCTGTTTTTGCCATTGTTCACGGCAAGGGTATATCCTTTGCCGTTAAGCGTGAACTTCCCTTTGGCAATGCGGTTGGCATAACGGCCGACGATGGCGCCAAAATAGGGGCTGCCGGCTATATAGTCCTTCAGGCTGTCGTAACCCAGCACTATGTCGCCCATCTTCCCGTTTTTGTCGGGAACCAGGATGGTGGTGATGATGGCGCCGTAATTGGTGATCTTCACCGTAATCCCGTTTTTATTGACCAGGGTATAGAGGAAAACCTCCTTTTTACCTATCCTTCCAAAGTGTTCTTTCATAATGGCTTGGGTTAATACTGAATCGGCCTCTGCTGAACCGTTGTTTGCCTCTTTCCCCGGGTGGCACGCTCCGAGTGAAAATAACAACAGGGCAAGGATGATGAAACCGGGGATACGTTGCATGGTCAGGTTATTTTCTTACAAACGTATGAAAATACCGGGTTATTGCCAAAGGTTTTTGAGCAGGGAAGGGGAGGATAGACAGGGTTTTTAACACAGCAGGCACAGTAGGGCACAATAGCAATATCTACCTGATCTTTAAAACCCTGTCGGGCTCGCGGCCGTAGCCTTTGATAAGGATACTGTCGTCGGTGAGGGTAACTACGGCAAAGGCATTGTGGTCGGTATCGACCATCCCCCTGAAATTGACCAGGTGGATGCCATTCATCACCTTATAGTCACCTGAATGATAATGGCCGTTGAAATAGGCTTTGACACAGTCGAATTTCGAGATCAGGGCAAACACCTCCTTGTTGTTGAAGAGGTTATGGTTGGTTTTGGTGTACAGGGGAAAATGACAGAGGATGATCACCTTTTTATGGGCCCGCTGCGAGGCATCCAGTTGCATCTCCAGCCAACCCATCTGGGCCTTGCCGATGCCGCCGTTCCAGGGTAATGCATTAAATTCAAGCTGGCTGTAAAGGTCGTTGACCATGTCGTACCGTTCGTTTTTATGCTCCCTGTCCTGGGGGGCCGAAAAGCTCAGGTCGTCGCCGTTCAGCACGATAAACCGCCAGTCGGCAAGGTCCACCACGTAATGGTCTTCTTTCATGCCGATATGTTCCAAAAGTCCGGGTTTAACCTTCTTTTTGATCATGTAGTCATGATTTCCCAACACCAGGTGCAGGGGTGCCGTAAATTTCCTGAACCTCGGAAGGATACTGTCGTAGCTGCGGTAGTCATGGTCGATCATATCACCCAGGTGGAAAACCCCGTCGAGGGATTGTGAATTGAACTCAACCACACATTTGTCGAGTTTCGAAAGCGAAAGCCGGTAGTGTCGGTTCCCGTCCGGTTTGCAGTCGCAATACTGGCAATCGGTAAAGATCCCTACCCTGACAACTTTGTGACCCTGCCCATACCCGCGGTTGAATGTCAGCGACAGGAAAAAGAGAAAACAGGCCGGCAGAAGCCACCCGGCAGCGGAGTTGGTAATCCGGACGGGGCGATATTTTGTATGATATGTCATTTCCAGAATTGATAAAAGTTATACCACTGATGCGGATATTTGCGGGTCATCTGTTCCAGTCCGGAAACATATTCCTGTATGGAGCCAGTAACCCGTTCTGCCCGTTTCATCGGATTTTTCAGCGAAGGTACAGTTTTTAACGGCGAGGCGTAAAAGCGGTACTGGTAGCGCGATTCCTTAATGGAAAATACATAGGAGACCGGCACGTCGAAATAGGAGGCAATATGCCAGGGAGCTGTCGGGAAGGAGGCCTCTTCGCCCAGGAACCCGAGGCGTACGGTCTGACTGCCGTCGAGAAACCGGTCACCGTGCAGGGCAATGATCTCTTTGCGGGCGAGGGCCTCTTTAATTTCAATCATATGCGAGAGGCCATCCCTGATTTTGATGAAGCTTACATTCCGCTCGGTGAGGACGCCCTCCATATACCGGCTGATGGCCTCGTGCTCGGCATCAAAGACAACCAGGTTGATCTTCTTGTCAAGGAAATCAAGCGCCTTCCCGCCAACTTCCCAGCTGCCGATATGCCCGCTGATCAGGATCCCCCCGTTTTGCATGCTGTACAGGTGCTCTTTGCCCTCCAGGACAAACCTGATCCTGTGTTTCATCCCTGACAGTACCACAGTTTTATCGATCAGCACCTGGCCAAAAAGGTAGTAATTCCTGAAGATGCTGATGACCGCCCTGATACCATTCTGCCCGAGCCTGACATGGAAAAAGTAATAACTTGAACGGAAGGCTTTTCCAGAGGCGAAGACGAAATAGGCGGATACAAACCGCAACAGGAAATAGGCGAAGTTCAGCCCGAGCCGGGTAAGGCTCCACATAAATATCCTGTATCCCAGCACATTCCCCCTGCTCTTTCCTTTCCAGTTTGTCATTCCACGTGATTAAATGCCCTTTGAGTTAGATTTTACCAGACCTTCAGTATTCCAAAAATAGCGAATTTATTTAACCACATAGTTCACAATAGGTTACATAAAGTTCACGACGGAATTCTTTGTGTACTTTGTGCCTTTGTGGTTAAATATTGATTCAGTTTTAGAAGTTCACAGCGTCGCCAGGGTTATTTTTCGGTTTTGGAACTGCCAAAATTCGGGAACCAGGCGGGAACCGATTTGCAATATTCATCCCAGCTTTCCCCGAACCGGCGCTCCAGTTGTGGCTCTTCATAATTAACCACCACCAGGTAGATGATCCGGCACATGGCTGCCAGCCAGATGATCAGGATAAAATGGCCGTAGGTGAAGATTTCCCCTAGCACTACCAGGAACAGTGCCCACATCATGGGATTTCTGACCATGCCATAGATATTCCGGGACATGATTTTTTGCGGCGCCGAGGTTACCAGCGGGGTTCCCTTGCCAAATGAGCACATCAGCACCGCGCACCAGATGGCCAGCACCGCCCCCAACCACATCAGGATAATGCCGGCAATTTTTAACACGGGGATACCAAAACCGCCCTCGGTATGAACCGGCACGATGTTCATCAGGAAATGGGGAATGATGTACAGCACCGAAAAAGGACCGACAAATCCGTATAACGCGCCATCAATGACTCGCAGGAGGTTTTTGGAGAGAAGTTTTAGCATAATCTGTAATTATGGAGACCCTGTTACTGGAATGATTATTCGTTTTTCCCTTATCTAAATCAGCGCTAAATTAAAACTAATATAGCAACGGTTCGTTTCCGGACTTAAATTCTTTATTCTTGATTTTCAGCTGGTTTGCGTAATACAAAAAGGGTGTCCGGTTTATATCGCATAACATGAGTGATTTCTACGCTGAATCCGTAGCCGGAAGCCATTTTCCGGATCAGGGCAGGGAGGTTCAAATTCTGCTGGCGGGCCCTGGATTTAACCACGATGGTGCCACCGGGGTTCAGGTTCCGGAAACAGCTGTCAAGTAACGTTTCCTGTGCAAGGTTATTCAGATCATCAAGGATATCCCCGACCAGGATCCCATCTACCGGGATCATGGGATAACCGGCGATGCCGGAATGGATAAACGAGACCCTTTCGTTCTTCAGATACCCGTTGCAGGCCGTGATGATCTTTTGCTCACCGGGATCGACGCCGGTTATCGTCCGTTCGGCAGAAGTGAGCATCAGCATGTAGCTAATAAACCCATACCCGCAGCCCAGGTCAAGGATACTCCCTTTCTGCGGAAGCAGTCTGCAATATTGGTCAAAGTCATCTTCACGCATCATCCTTGTGCGGAGGCTCCATTCCAGGATCGGTCCCTTAAAGAGGTAGTTAAGCCGGAGGTTAAGTGTGTTTTTAGCCGCGGTATTATGCCGGATGCAAAACTTCCTGTATTCTCCGGTAATGTAACTTCTTACCTTTTTTGCCCTCTCCTGGTAGGTGGTGCCGTAGTCCTGGTTATCGGGCGTTATCACGGGCAGGATCCTGGTAAAAAGCCGGTTTGGTTTTCCCCAGAAGACCCCTGCCGGGAGAAAATCGCCTCCGCCATACATCATCACGGGGAGGATATCGAGATCCAGCTTCTCGGCAATATAAAAGGCTCCGCGGTGAAACCTGCCGATTCGTCCATCGGTTGAACGGTGGCCTTCGGGGAAGATCAGGATGGAATAGCCCTCTTCGGTACGCTGACGAATCAGGTCGAGGGAGTTGTCGATGTTGTCGGATACGGGGATAAAACCGGCAACCCTGGCAACGGGTCCGAAGACAAAATTCCGGAACACCCATTCGCTGGTCAGGATGACGATTTTGGGATGAAGTCGTAAGATTGCCGGGGTGTCGATCAGCGACTGGTGGTTGCAAATGATCACCGCCGGCTTTTGAAAAAGCTCCCGGGTTTTGTTTTCAACTTCATGATAGCGGGGGAAATTCAGCTTGATATAGAGGCTGCACAGCAACCTGAAAAACCGGTGAAACAGGTGCTGCCGCCGTTGCCTTGGAAGGGGAAGCAGGGGGGAAACCAGGGTGCTGTAGATGACCAGTAGCAGGGCGATCAGGGAGATGGGAATCCATGCAATAAAGATGGCATGCAGGATGTTCCGTGCGGTTTTTGGGTATTGTCCTTTTTTTTGGGGAGTCAGCAGGAACCACCTGGCAAGCACCGATTGGGTGGATAAGGAGATAATGACTACGCTGAATACTCCTGTCACCGAGACTAGGGCAATGGAATTCAGGGCGGGATGGCGGGCAAAGAAGAGGGCGGCAACGCCGATCAGGGTCGTCGAGGAGGAGAGGATGATGGAGACCCTGTAGGTTTTCATATCATCAACCCCGGTCTGGTACCTGCTGAGCAGCCCGCGCATCATCAGGATGCTGTAATCCACACCAAGCCCGAAGATAAAAGATGAGATGATGATGTTGAAGATGTTGAACCTTATTCCGGTGATCCCCATAAAACCAAGGGTGATCAGCCAGCTGAAAAACATGGGAAGCGAGGTGATCAGCGCCAGTTCTATCCTGCCAAAGAGCAGAAACAACAGGAGGGTTACAAATATCATGGAGAGGGTGACCAGCAGGTCGAAATCCTTTTTTACCTTTAACACAAACCGCATGGCGATATTGTGCCTGTCAAAAACCACCACTTTGCCCTCACCGGAGAACGACTGATAGATACCCTGCATCTCTGCATCCGTGACCCTTGCAACGGAGGAGATCATGGTCATTCCGGATGTCTCGTTGATCCAGTCGGAAAAAAGGAGACGGCGAATCTCACGGGTTTGCGGACCGGGGATTACAGTGTAGGGGGCATTCAGCATGTTGGCCGCGCCGGCAAAGGCCTGCTCACTAAACCCTGCTCCGGTTCCCAGCATTTTAAGCCGCAGGGCCAGCAACGATTTTCGTTCAGGAGTCCAGAAATGGTTCCAGGTTTCGAGGCGCTTTATTTGCATCGAATCGGAGAGCAGCAGGGTGCCGATTCCCGAAAAACCGGCAATGTTTCCCTGTTTCCTTAATTGTTCCAGTTTCGCACGGTTGGCCTCATTTTGTTTCAGCGCCCCGTTCAGGTCGCTTCCCGTTGCCACCACATAGACATTGTTAAGACTTCCGCCGGAGAGTTGTTCAATGTTTTTTTCGGCCTCCTTCATGGGGCCAGTCATATAGTTCAGGGCATTCATATTATCTTCGAAGGATACCTTATGCACGGCAAACAGGCTGACAATGCCGGCAAGGGCCAGGGCAGCCAGCAGCCATCTGTTTTTCCCGGTATCGGGGGCCGCGATTTTATCAATGATGGTTTCCCTTTGCCGGCCCGTTGCAGGTAGTATGCGTGTTCCCAGGAACTGGGGCAGGATCACCAGGGCACAGAGCGACGCGCCGAAAACGCTGATGGCTGAAAACCACCCCAGGTCATGCAACACGGCAGAATCCAGGAGGGTCAGGCAGAGAAAAACCCCGATGGTGGTCAGGCTGCAGATCAGGATGGTCAGGCTCATGTCGCGGATGGTCTGCTCTGCAGATCCTTTTTTGCGGAAATGGTTGATTATATAGAGGGCATAGTCGATGATCAGTCCCAGGATCACAGAGCCAATGCCGAGGGCGATAAAGGAGACGCTGCCCTTAAAAAGGGAAAGGAGTGCCAAAGCAAGCCCGCCGCCGAAAAAGGCAGGAACGAAGCCCAGCAGGGGAACGAAAATATTCCTGAAATACCAGCCGGTAAGCAGGCAGATCAGGATGACGGCAACCAGCAGGGTCAGAACAATATCGAGTTTGACCTGCCGTGCATTTCCAACGGCTACCGCGGCAAACCCGAAATATTCAAGGTTTACCCGGCCGGCATCGCCTGATCTGACTTCGCCGATGCATTTTTCGAGGGTGGAGACCAGCGTTGCATTCCGGTCGGTTTCGTTGGATGGCCTGGCGGGGGTGATAAACATCAGCAGGTGTTTCTTATCTGCCGAGAAAACACATCCGTTGTAGAGACAGAAATTATCACCGGAGCTGAGCGAGCTTAGCTTTTTCATCGCCAGTCCCGAGATTCCGAGCGGGTCGCCGGCGATCCGCTGTTTTAACATCATACTGGCCGGCGAGATCATCATCCTGAAATCCTGCTTCAGGGTGATTTCAAGGTTTTCAGGCCGCATCAGGCTGTCGATGGTCTGATAGTCAGCCTCATCGAGAAACAGGGGCAGGTGCTGATCCATCAGATCCAGGGCAGCCTGGAAAAGGGTGTCGTTTTGTTGCAATAGAACCTCCCTGACCGTACCCGTATCCAGTCTCGACAACAGCGCTCTGCGCAGCGAAGCGGCAACGGCAATGAGGGAATCGGGGGCAGGCGCTGCGTTGAGATCCTTCAGCGACAGGTGGACAACCAGTTTATCGGCAAATTTGAAGTTGCTGATGACCGTCTCCGCCAGCCCGGTCTTCCGGTTGCCTGAAACGACACCGGCAATATTCTCTTCCAGCCTGATCCTGGAACCAAAATAGAGAATAAACAGGGTAAGCAGGGAGAGAAACAGATGAAAAATCCATCTTCGGCGTTTGAAAAGACGATAAATATGGAGGAAAATATCCGGCATAGGCTTGTAAGGTCGGTCAGCTGGTTTCGCAGGTAAAAAGATTCCCCGAAACCATGGCGTATAGATTATGGATTATATTTCTGATTATAGGTTGTCATTTTTTTTAAACATCCCGGTCCGGTAGTCAAAACGGTATTGTAACCACAAAAATCACAAGGATTTACACAAAAGGTAACATGGGATACCTTGTGTATCTTCTTTACGTTGCGGATATATTTTGATTTAGTTGTAAAAATTAAACAGTCTCCGGGGATGCAAATTTACAAAATGGTAAAAGTAGGGTAAAATTTAATTGCATGGATCAGTCGTGCAGGTTACACTCCGGCAGGCCCGGGGAGACAACCCCGGAAACAGATTATTTTAAAAAAATTTAAACATACCAATACTAATTTACCGTAATGTCGTTAATGTATGCTAACGCATGATCATTAATCTTAATATCAGGAATTGAAAACCGTTACTCCCTGTCAAATGGTTGCCAGGATTAAATCCTAAAAAGCAGTGAACATAAAAAAAATCATGATCATCCTGATCTGCTGGGCCAGTGCTTCGCAGATTTATGCACAGGGTACACAGCACCCGGGTGTACCTGCCGACACCAATGAGTTTCACACCATTTTCCATAAGGGTGACGGAACACACAAGATCAGGCTTGGGTATTTCGTCGAGCTGAGTGCAGGGTATACGCACTTTGGTAAAAGGGCCAACTTCCTTCCCGGCATCAGTGGCGGGCTTATTCTCAACCATCACTGGACGGTGGGTGTTACCGGGAATTTTTTCGGCAGTATGGATGGTATGCATAATCGGCAGTTTCCCAACGACACTGCGGGTCCCGGAAGAGAACGGCGGAGCCTGCACGGGGGATATGGCGGATTATTGCTGGAATACACGCTCTTTCCAAGGTCAAAGGTACATGTCAGCTTTCCGCTGATCATTGGCGGGGGGATGGTTTCCGAATCCAGGCCGCTGAATCCGCCTGATTCAGCAATCTTTCAGGATGGTTTTACGCATCATTTCTACCATGGAGAGCATTTTTTTGTTCTTGAACCAGGGGTGAAGCTTGAATTAAATGTCATAAAAAAACTGAGGGTAGGCCTTGGCATAAGCTATCGGTATTCTCCCGAACGCGACAGGAGGGTTACCTCGCCTGAAAGCCTGAACCAGTTGACCGCGCGACTCAGCATCCGTTTCGGCAAGTTCTGATTTTTTTCAGGCATTGCAGGAAGGGGCCCTATGTTGCCAGGCACCGTTCACAGGCACGGAGGATAACCAGGATGGTTTTTTCCATGGTTGTCCTCCGGGCTTTATCACGGTATATTACCAGGATTTATCGGCGTTTACAATTATCAAATTAATTCTAACCTGAAAGTAATCAATGAACAGAAAAGAATTTCTCAGAGCAACGGCATTGACATTGGCTGCTGCGGCAGTCGGATCCTCATTCCTGGAAAGTTGTGCCAAGACCAACACCTCCCCCCAGGGGCCATCGGTAAACTTCACCGTTGACTTGTCAAAGGCTGCTTTTTCGGCGCTTAACGCCATGGGTGGTTATGCCTATTCAAACGGGGTGGTGATCACCCGGATCAGCTCAGGTACCGACGGGTTTATTGCCCTGTCGCAAACCTGTACCCACCAGGGATGCACGATTGCCTACCAGGCTACCTCGATGATGTTCGTTTGCCCCTGTCACGGCGGCACCTATGATCCCAATGGCAATGTTACCGGCGGACCGCCTACCAGCCCTGTTAAGAAATACGCCGTGACCCGCAGCAACAATATCCTGACCATCAAAGGCTGACCCGTCAGGGAAAATGTCAACCGCTTACCACGATCTTTTTTACAATCCTTTGTTTTTTATCCTCCAGGACTACCGAATAGGTTCCGCACTTTAATGTGCGAAGGTCAACTGTGATGTTGCCTGTGCCATTTGTCTCCAGCACCTGTTCGCCCGATTGGTTGAAGAACCTGACGGAACAGTTGCTTTTTAGTCCTGTAATGCAGAGATATTGGTGTGCAGGATCAGGGAACAACGATATTACCGGGGTGGCAACCGGAGGCCCTGCCGAGGTCATAAATGCGGTGTTAATAACGATATGAAACTGGTTGTCGGATCCAAAAAAGGCATCAGCTTTGGTCCCGGAAAAGGTTCTGCCGGCAATCCCCTGCTGGCCTGTATAGGTTCCGTCGGTGTTGTACAAGGCCCATTTGACCGTAGCGCTGTCGGAAACCGACATGGGGCCAACCTGCCAGACAAACAGTACGTGTCCCGAATGATCCGGCACCGCCTGCGGGTAGATCTCATCAAATTCATTTAAAGGAGTTGCCACATGAAGGCTGAAGGCGCCTGTCGCGGCATCGGCAACCGACCAGTAGACATGGTTCCCGGTCATATAGGCGCAGTAATGACGGCCGTCGTCTGCGGTTTCAAGCGACGGGCCCACCATCGGGCAATAGTTGATATTCCAGTTGTCGTAATTCACACGGATGGCGGTAAAGTCATTTGCAGCCGGATCTCCTTTCAGCATATAAAAATCACGGATGCTGTTTTCAGCCGACCTGAAGGCGAGCAGTACCGTGCCGCCCGCTCCGGGCCTGGCGCGGGTCATACACATGGTACAGGCCAGCCCGCTGTGGTTGGTGATCACAACATTGGTGTCGGCCGTGAAACTGATACCCTTGTCGGCCGACCTGGCAAAATGGAGCCATGTTGCCTGGGGAACCTGTGTTTGAACAGGGACCATCGTATGCCAGAACAGCACCACATGGTTCCCTTCATCGGCTGTCACTGTGACACCATCGACACCGGGGGTAGCTGAAATTGTTTTCAGGTTTTCAAAGCTGATCCCGCCATTGGTGCTTCTTGTATAGCGGGCATAAACACTGACCCCGCTTTCCCAGTGGTCCATCCAGGCAACATGAATAGTGCCGTCGGCGCTCACAGCCAGTTTTGGACCGCGCTCACCCATGTTGTATTCGACGGTACCTGATGCGTTGATCGTCACCGGCGGGGTAAAGGTAGCGCCGTTGTCGTACGAGCGGACATAGTAGCCATTTTGATTCTGGGCATAGACCATGTGCAGGATACCGGCTGCATCCAGCAGCACATCCGGCACCAGGCTTCCGGCCGGAGCCTGGATAAGGTTGACGTTGAAAGTTGGCTGCAGAGGCTGTCCCAAGGCAGGGAGACAATTCGCCGCCATCATGGCAAGGAGGAATGTCAGGGTAATTCTGGTTATCCGGTTCATGCCGGCAAATCTAATACAATTTTAATCTGGTTCTAAAGTCACCTTAATATCACGGTTCTACTTTTGTGCCCTGAAACAACTGAACTCAAACCCTATGTGGTGCAAATGGCTATTGATCGTCGTTTTTGTCCTGTTCCTGACCCGGTTTCATGATGCAGCCGGGCAAGAGTCCAATGCAGCAACAAGGAGGATCACCCGGGCCGCGGCCGACAGCCTGTTCCTGGCCAAAAACCTGCTTCTGCTGGCGGAAAAGTTTAATGTCGGGGCTTCAGAAGCCCAGGTTATCCAGGCAAAGCTGTTCAATAACCCCACCTTCGCGTTGTCCCAGAATATCTATAATCCCGATTCCAGGGAATGGTTCGATATTTCAGATGCAGGGGAGACGGCTGCATCGATCCAGAAACTTTTTTTGCTTGCCGGGAAAAGAAACAAACGGATCCGGGTTGCCGGGTTGTCGTATAAAAAGGAGGAACAGCACTATTTTGATATGATACGCACCCTCAAGTATGAGCTTCGGACCGACTTTTACAATATCTTCTATCTGAAGCAGATATTAAAGGTATACGACAGGGAGATCCAATCCATGACCAGCCTTGCCGATGCCTTTGCGCAGCAGTCATCGATGGGTTTCGTCTCAAAAAAGGAGGCGCTGCGACTTAAATCCTCGCTTTTTTCGCTGGAAAGCGAGAAAAGCGGTTATGTTACACAACTCATCGCTGCCCTTTCGGATTTCAACCTGTTGCTTGGCTCCCGGAATACAGATTATCTGCCAGTGCCCGATTCGGTTGCTTTGGATGCATCTTCCACGACCCGGATGAACCTTCAGTCGCTGACAGATACAGCCAGGTTGCACCGGTACGATCTGTTGATGGCACGGTCGGATGTGGAGATCAGCCAGGCAAATCTGAATTTGCAAAAGGCCATGGCGGTTCCGGATCTTACGCTGATGGCGGGATGGGACAGGAATGGGAGCTATGTGCATAACTACAACTACCTCGGTATGGAGATAGACCTTCCCTTTCTTAACCGTAACCAGGGAAATATCAAATCAGCGGAGATGGATTTGGAAAGCAACAAGGTACAACTGCAGAGCACCATGGAGAAGGTGCAGGCAGATGTGCTGCAGGCATATGTCACTGCTGCCGAGGCTGACCGACTTTACCGCCGTTTTGACAACAGGTTTGTGGGAGAGCTGGAGGCACTGATGGGGGAGATGGTGACCAATTATAAGCAGCGGAATATAAGCACCCTTGAATTCCTTGATTTTTATGATGCCTGCAAAAACAACCTCATTCAGCTGAATAGCTGGCAGAATGCCCGGGCCACTGCATTTGAGGCGCTCAACTTCACGGTCGGAAAAGATATCCTTAACAAATAACCTAACGGAGATGAAAAACAGGATTGTCATTTATATATTCATGATCCTTATAACGGCATGTCATTCGCGTGAATCGCAGACCATACCGAATGCAACGCCGAAGTTCTGCATTCCCGACAGTCTGAGAAACCAGGTCACAACCGACACCGTGGCCTTCCGGCCTGTGACCGAAGAGCTAAAGCTGACCGGGAATATAACCTTTGACCAGGACAAGGTGGTGAAACTATACCCGATGGTCAGCGGCAATGTATTACAGGTCAAAGTTGCCCTGGGCGACAGGGTGGAAAAAGGGGAGGTGCTGGCCGTAATCAGAAGCGTCGAAATTGCCGGCGCTGAAAACGACATCGTGAACGCCGAAGCCGACCTGGCAGTTGCCGAAAAAAATCTTGCCGCTTCCGACCACCTGTACAAAAGCGGTATCGCATCCGAAAAGGAATATCTTGAGGCATTGAAACAGGTTGAAAAGTCGCGGTCGGCGTTGAACAAGGTTAAAACAGTACTGTCGATTTACGGGGGAAACCAGGCAAACTACATTGTCAGGTCGCCCATTTCCGGCTATATCGTCGAAAAGTTCATCAATCCCGATATGCAGATCCGGCCCGATAATACGACAGGTTTGTTCACCATCTCCGATCTGAAGAAGATCTGGGTGCTGGCCAATGTGTATGAGTCTGATATCGCCGGAATAAAAGAGGGGGAGCCGGTAAGCGTCACCACCATCTCCTATCCCGACAAGGTTTTTAATGGGACGATCGATAAGATTTACAGTGTGCTGGATCCCGACAATAAAACGCTCCGGGTGCGGATCCGGCTTGATAATCCTGGGAACCTGCTAAAACCTGAAATGTTTGCCAATGTCATGGTCCACCAGGTCAGGGATACGGCCATGCTGGCGGTTCCGGCGAATTCGGTGGTTTTCGACAGGAACCGGTATTGGGTGTTGGTCTGCAATTCGCCATGCGATATCAGGGTCAGGCAGGTAGAAATGGTCATGTCGTCGGGTTTGTTTACCTACATCCGTTCCGGCGTAAAGCCTGGAGAACGGGTGATCACTAACCGTCAGCTCCTGATATACAATGCTTTGGTTCAATAGTGCCCGTCACGACCCGCATACAACCGCTGAAAAATGTAAATGATTTAAGATGAACAGGTTCATAAAAAACATCATTGCCTTCTCACTGAGGAACAGGTTTTTTGTCTTCTTTTCGGTCGTCCTGCTGATCATTGCGGGTATCGTCAGTTACTACAATACACCCATTGAGGCCTTTCCCGATGTGACCAACACGCAGATCTCCATCATCACCCAATGGCCGGGCCGCAGTGCCGAGGAGGTTGAGCGGTACGTGACCATGCCGCTTGAAATAGCCATGAATTCGGCACAGGGTAAAACCGATGTGCGGTCGACCACCCTCTTTGGCTTGTCGGTCGTCAAGGTCATTTTTGATGACCATGTGGATGATGCTTTTGGCCGGCAGCAGGTCAACAACCTGCTGATGAACATTGACCTGCCCGATGGCGTGAAGCCTGGTGTTGAACCTCCTTACGGCCCCACAGGAGAAATATTCAGGTTTGTTCTGAAAAGCAATTCCCGCACTGTCAGGGAGCTGAAAACGCTGGAGGACTGGGTTGTAGAGCGGCGGATACTGGCTGTATCGGGTGTGGCCGATGTTGTTAGTTTCGGCGGCGAGGCTAAAACTTATGAAATCCAGGTGGATCCGCAGTCGTTGATCAAGTACGGCATCACGCCGCTGGATGTATTCCAGGCGGTAAACCGGAGCAATATCAATGTTGGCGGCGATGTGATCACCCATAATACACAGGCATATGTTGTTCGCGGGATTGGAATCCTGGATAAGTTTGATGAAATCGGCCAGATTTTTATCAAGAAGATCAATGGCAGTCCGATCCTGGTAAAGCACGTGGCCAGGGTCATTGAATCCAATCTTCCACGGCTTGGCCAGGTCGGCAGGGATTCGTTGCCGGATGTGGTGGAGGGGATCATCGTGATGCGTAAGGGGTTGAATCCGGGCGAAGTAATTAAAAAAGTGCAGCAGAAAATTGATGAACTCAATGAGAAGGTTCTTCCTGCCGATGTCAGGATTGAAACCTGCTACAACCGGCAGGAGCTGATCAACTATGCCTCAGGCACCGTTCGTCACAATCTCATCGAAGGGATCATCCTGGTAACGCTGATCGTGTTTTTGTTCATGGCCGAGTGGCGCACCACCCTGATCGTTTCGCTGATCATCCCGCTGGCCTTGTTGTTTGCCTTTATCTGCCTGCGGATCAAGGGGATGTCGGCCAACCTGCTTTCGGTAGGGGCGATCGATTTCGGCATCATCATCGACGGGGCGGTGGTCATGGTGGAAGGGGTCTTCGTGGCGCTTGACATGAAGGCCGCCGCTATCGGGATGGCCCGGTTCAACCCGTTGTCAAAACTGGGACTGATCAAGGAGACCGGTACCGAGATGGGTAAGGCGATCTTTATCTCCAAACTGATCATCATCACGGCACTGCTGCCGATCTTTTCCTTTCAGAAAGTGGAAGGTAAGATGTTTTCACCCCTGGCCTGGACGCTGGGTTTTGCGCTGGTTGGCGCCCTGATCTTCGCCTTAACACTGGTACCAGTATTAAGCAGTCTGCTGCTCCGCAAAAATGTCAGAGAAAAGCACAACCCCTTCCTCAACTTCATCACCTCAAGGGCTCTTTCCTTTTTTGACAGGTGTTACCACAACAAGAGAACCAGCCTGGCAATAGCAACCGTGGTGCTGGTGGTCAGTATCTTTTCTTTCAGGTACCTTGGAACCGAATTCCTGCCGCAGCTGAACGAAGGAGCCATCTGGATGAGGGCATCGCTGCCGCTTAGTGTTTCGTTGGAGGAATCGGTCAAAACAGCCAATGAGATCAGACAGATCGTAAAGTCATTCCCTGAGGTAAAGCAGGTGATATCCCAGACCGGACGTCCCGATGACGGGACCGATGCAACCGGCTTTTACAATGTTGAATTTTTCATTGAACTGGAACATACCAGGGCACTGGAAAACAAGGAGAACCGCGAAGCACTCATCGACAGGATGAGCCGTAAGCTGGAGAAATTCCCCGGCGTGGTTTACAACTTCTCCCAACCGATCATGGATAATGTGGAGGAGGCAGTGTCGGGTGTAAAGGGCTCAATAGCCATCAAGTTATTCGGGGAGGATCTGTCCTACCTCGGCAGCAAGGCCGACAGTATATATTCCATCATGCAACGCGTCAGGGGGGTGGACGACCTGGGGGTGATCCAGAGCCTGGGACAGCCAGAATTCAGGATTGAGCTCGACCAGGAGAAAATGGCCATGTATGGCGTTGCCACGGCCGACTGCAATGCGGTGATCGAGATGGCCATCGGGGGGAAGGCGGCATCGACGTTTTACGAAGGCTATAAGAAATATGATATCCGAATCCGGTTTTTACCCGAGTACCGGATGACTGAAAAGGAGATCGGCAACCTGATGATCCCGACCGAGTCGGGTGGACAGATCCCGGTGAGGGAAATTGCCGTGGTGAATAAGGTTACCGGGCCCATCCTGATCTTCCGGGATAACAATGTACGGTTCGTTGCACTCAAGTTTTCGGTGCGTGGCCGCGATATGGGATCGACCATTGCCGAGGCGCAGGAAAAGGTCAATGCGGCGATCCACCTTCCGAAGGGTTATTCCATCGAATGGCAGGGCGATTTTGAAAACCAGCAGCGGGCCTCGGCAAGGCTGGCCATCGTGGTCCCCATCAGCCTGATCCTTATCTTCTTTATTTTGTTTGTTCTTTTCGGGAATGTGACCGATGCCGGCCTGATCCTGCTGAATGTGCCCTTTGCCATCATCGGGGGAATCACGGCCCTTCATCTTACCGGAATCAATTTCAGCATTTCCGCCGGCATCGGCTTTATCGCCCTTTTTGGCATCTGTATCCAGGATGGCGTGATCCTGCTGTCGAGGTTTAAAAAAAACCTGCATGAGCGGCTGCATCTCGACGAGGCGATCCGGTCAGGCGTAATCACACGCATCAGACCGGTGCTGATGACGGCAACCCTGGCCATGATGGGGCTGATGCCAGCCGCCATGTCGACAGGCATCGGGTCTGAAACATCCCGTCCGCTGGCAATTGTGGTAATCGGCGGACTCATCACCTCTACCATCCTGACACTCTTTATCTTTCCCATTATTTTTAAAGGGGTTTATAAATTCAGGGTAAAAAACCGGGCGTAGGATATGGATGATTCCGGGCAAATGAGTATCTTTCGGCAGGCTGAAAACTATATAACGATGGCTGGAATTCTGTTGGTTGAAGATGAAGTCAATGTTTCCTCCTTTATCAGAAAGGGGCTTGAAGAGGAGGGACATCATGTGGATGTGGCCTTTGACGGTGCAATGGGTTTAAGCCTTGCCTGTTCGCGCGATTATGACCTGATCATCCTTGACGGGATTCTGCCGCAGATGAATGGCAGGGATGTATGCAGGAAATACCGCGAAAACTGCGGTTATGATGTACCGGTGATGATGCTTACCGCCCTGGGCTCAACAGAAGATATCGTGACCGGCCTGGAAACCGGTTCCGACGACTATCTTGTGAAACCCTTTGTATTCAGGGAACTGGTGGCCCGGGTCAATGCGTTGCTGCGGCGCAAGGGTAAAGGATATACTGCCAAAACCTATGAATTTGAAGGGATCATGCTCAATACCGACCGTAAAACCGTGACCCGTGATGGTAAACATATCAGCCTGACATCCAAAGAATTCAGGTTGCTTGAATTGCTGATTTCAAATCCCCGGCGGGTATTCTCCCGGACATCAATCCTGGAACAGGTGTGGGATGCCAGTTTTGATTTTAACACTAATATCGTAGAGGTTTATATCAGTTATCTCAGAAATAAGGTAGATAAGGGATTCCCGGTAAAGTTGATTCATACGGTGATCGGAATGGGTTATGTTTTAAAGGAGGGTAACGATGAAGATCAGAAATAAGATCGTTTTTACCTTTACGGGACTGGTATCGTTTGTGATGCTGTTTTCATTTACCCTGATCTATTATCTTTCAACGCGCTTCATAGAAAGGGATTTTTATAATCTCGTTTCCGAAAAGGCAACCCTGACCGCCTGGAAATATTTCGAGAAGGACGAAATGAGCGATGCCCTGTATCAGAAAATGATCGAAAAGGGGGCTAGAATCCTGCCTGAGGCTTCGGAAATAGTACTGGATACGAAACAAAAGGCCAGGATACATGATTCGTTGGCGCAAATCTTCCCGGAGGGTCTTTTATCAGAGCTGTTATCGGGAAAAAATGTACAATACAGGAACCATGACAGACAGGTTGTTGGGATTTATTATCCCGACAACCAGGGTGTTTTTATCGTGGTCGTCATAGCGGTCAATAAACTCGGGAGCCTGGAACAACGGAAATTGCTGGAATTACTGGTAATTATCTTCTTAGGGAGCATGATCTTCATCTTTTTGCTGGGAAACCTGTACGCCACAAATCTGCTGTTTCCGATCGCCAGCATCCTGCGCAACATCAAGCGGATCAGGGCGACCAACCTGAGCCTCAGGTTGAAGGAGAACGACCGCAACGACGAATTGTCGGAACTCACCCGTACATTCAACCAGATGCTCGACAGGCTTGAGAATTCGTTCAATCTGCAGCGGAACTTCATCCACAATGCTTCACATGAGTTAAAGAATCCCTTAACGGCTATCCTTGGGGAGACCGAAATTGCGCTGCGCAAATCCCGGACCAATGAAGAGTATATCGGAGCGCTGAACAGGATATCATACGAAGCCGGACGTCTTGATTCGCTTACGAAGAGCCTGTTTAGCCTGGCCCGGACAGAATTTGAGATGACGGGCGTTAACAGGGAGGAGATCCGGATGGATGAGCTGATCTGGGAGATCAGGGACCATTTTGAGAAAACCGGGTATCAGGGCAGGATCGACCTCCATTACCCTGAGTTGCCGGGGTTGCCTGAGCTGATCACCATCTCGGGGATACACAGCCTTATGATGATTGCCATTACCAACCTTATTGATAATGCCCTGAAGTTCTCCAATGAAAACAAGGTGGATGTCACCCTCAGAACTGAACTGAAAAATATCGTGATCCGGGTCACCGATCGCGGGATCGGGATACCTGAGCACGAACTGGACAATCTGTTTCAGCCATTTTCCAGGGCAAGCAATGCAGTGGCATACAAGGGTTCGGGCATCGGGCTTTCGCTGGTAAGCAGGATCATCACCCTGCACAACGGGGCCATCCAGGTTTCATCGACGGAAGGCATGGGGACCACCATAGAGGTGAAGTTACCCAGCCTGTAGCAGGATCCGGGTCAGAGTCAGAGCCGGGAAAAAGCAGCAATGGTTAATAGATATTGGCATTATTGCGGTATCCGGGAAGGTCGAGGTACCAGTTCGGGTATTGTATTCCGCCCGATTGCGCCCAGGGTGTCATCTTCAGGTAACCGCCCAGGATACTTTTCCTTTCGCTCATATAGCTGAAGGTGCCCGGGATGTTGAGGGCCCAGGGCAGGTTTGACTTCGTTTTATAGTACCTGCCTGCGGCGGGTTTGCTGTTGTCGTTCGCGGTTTCAAAGTAGGACGGGCTGGCCAGCGAGGTAGGTGCATAATCGGCCAGGTGAACCTCCCTGCCCCGTGTTTTGTTGACGATCAGGAATGGGTTGAACGCCGCAAGGTTGAGTTGGCTGAGGGTATAGGTGCCGGCAGGATAGGTCAGGTGGATCCTGATGGTATCGGGGGTGATCCAGGGAACTCCCGGCGACACGTTCACGCCGGTCACGCCGCTCTGGCCGGGCATGATCTTGTAGGCATTGTCAAAAACGATAAAGGTCGGATGCGCCTGGGAGCCTTCAAGTCCGTTGGATAACAGGCTGATATAATTTTCGTGCAGGCTGTACCCGGTGCAGGTAATGGCTGCCTGGGGGATGGTGCTGCCGGTGAGCTGGACACCCAGGCCATTTTGAAAGCCGCCGCCGATCGCCCTGATCACGAAGGTGGCATAGGTTTCCACGATCTTATTCTGGGCATTGGTGATGGTGTTGAACTTGTATCCGGCAACCAGGTCATTGAAGTCATAGTCGCCCTGGCCGGGCCACAGGTCTTCAAAAAGAAGCGTGTTAAAACCGATGGAGGGGAGGCCATTGTTAAAGGCGCGGGTGGCGTCAAGCGGGTAATCATCATAGGTGTCAGGCACGCCGTCCTGGTCGGTGTCGACCGTAAGGGCATAGTTCACGTCGGTGGAATAGGCGGCCGAAATATTGGCGCCATTGTAGTGGTCTGCGCTGCCGTCAATACAGGTGGCCCCGCTGCCCTCATTGAATTTCCAGTAGCCTTTGAGGCCGCTTTCGCCACCGGTGTAGCCGGTAGTACGGCCTGTGGCGACCTGTGCCGCAGTGAGCGCCGTGTTCCAGATGGTGACTTCGTCGATCAGTCCTTTGAAAAATTTCTGTGCCCCCGCATCCGAGCCGATGGAGGTGATCCTGCCGTTTGAGCGGATGGCACCTGTGGCGGCAACGGTTTTTTTCAGGATACCGTCAACATACAGCCTGATGTCTGACCCGTCATAGGTGCCGGCAAGGTGATACCATTGGTTCAGGACCGGCCTGCCCGCTCCCCAGTCGACCACCGAGGAGGTGCCATCGGTAAATGCAACGCTGGTCTGCCAACCGTTCCAATAGTCCTGCCCAAGCCCCAGCCCGTCCCAGTCGCCCTTTTCAATGATCTTTGCCGTTTGCTGCAATCCCGGTTTCACCCAGGCCGAAACACTGTACTGGCTGGTGAAACTGAGGTTGGTGGCACCCGAAACTTTAACCCACGAGGTGGTCCCGTTGAAATTCATAGAGTAGTTGGTAACCATCGATTCTTTCTTACGGGCAGGGAAGGTGAAGGTGACATTGCCGGCATTGATCTTTACAGGGAATTCATTGATCATCAGGGAATCGGTGAAAGAGGGAACCACCACCGCCAGTTCCATGGCCGCCGTATTGCCGTCGGACATGGCCTTCAGGTAAAGCCCGGAATTGTCGGACGAAGATATACGGATAACCCCTGCCGGGATATTTGAAAGATGAACCGCTACATTATTGACCGATGACCAGTTGAACTGGTTGGGCGCAGCCAGGCCTGAAGTATCGGGAATGGTGGTGGTACCGGTTATTTTGCGGCACCCGGAAAATACGACGATGACAACAATGGAAACTAATAAAAGCGATCTCTTCATGAATGATTATTGCACCTGTTCTGATTAACAATTTGATTAAACACACTTGTACCTGTATCGGTACTTAAACTATTTTACCTTAACGGGACCCCTTCAGTGACCCTTCCCTTCAACGCGAGGGAGCTGGGTGGGGGTATTGACATATAATTCCATCAGGCAATTTCTCAGGGATAATATCGATCAATCAGTTATCGGAAAAGTAAGGGATAAGGGTGATCGGTAAAAATATGTTGATTACCTGACGAATAATTCTCTGCGATTTTCAGATGTTCACTGCGCTTCAAGGATCCCGGGCATGTACCCTGTTCCCTTGAAGATGGTCAGTAATTGCCGGCGCGGGGTGACACCGTTGGCAGCCATCCCGACATGTACCCAGGTGCCGTATTCGTGGATCAGCTGGTCGAAAACCAGGTCAGAGGCGGCAATAGCCTGGGCTACCTCGAGAACCGACCCGAAATCGGGGGCCGTAAAGTCGGCGGCCAGCCCGTTCATATGGGCGCTGGTCCTGGAACCGCCAATCAGCGTGTTCAGCGCGGGACAGCGGTATCCGCTGCTGATATGGATGGGAACGTCGCCAAGCAGGCTGCGGATATCCTCGAGGATGCCCGCAACAAGGACAAGGTTGGCGGCAACCTGGGGTGAGGCTGAGTTGTCGATTCCCTGGCGTGCAGCGGTCTGGCTGAAGGTTAATTCTTCAAGGGAAAAATGAGGGCTTAATGAAGTTGGCATAACGGTTGTTTTAATTTAAAATATCGCTGATCCGTTTATTACAGACCACGGAAAAGACTACAATACCACGATCTTCCATATCTTTTTATAGGCGCCGCAGTTCACATGTAAAAAATAGAGGCCACCCGGTGATGCTGACAAATCAATTTCAACAGGCGAAGTAGTGTCGGGGAGGTTCAGCTGGCGGGTAAAGATTTGTTTACCATACTGGTCTTCCACATATATACCGGCATTGGAGAATTGGTCGTAAAACCGCACAAAGACCTTGCCTGCCGAAGGATTCGGATAGACAACCACGGGCTCGGCGCTGTGCAGGGCGGGGTTTACGGCAAAGAGATGATCCTGGCAGAGTGTACCTGAACCCTGGTTGTTGCCGGCCGTGAGACAAACCAGGTAGGTGCCATATGCCTTGTATGTGTGCGAAGGTGACCGCAGCTGCGATGAATCCCCGTCGCCGAATTGCCATCTCCACCACGTTGTGCCCGGGGTAAGATCGGTGAACTGAGCTTTCAGGTCGTTGGCTGGCTCCGGGGTGATATTGATGCTGAGTGTCAGGGGCAGCATCATGTAGACATAATCGCAGGCGGTGCTGGTACCGCACGAATCGGTTACGGTAAGGCATACATGGTAAGTACCCGGATTGGTATAGGTATGCACCGGGTTTTTTTCGATGGAGGTGGTACTGTCGCCAAAATCCCAGAGCCGGGAGATCAGCGTACCGGTTACGGAAGAATCGGTGAATTGTGCATCGGGATACCCGTAGGTGCTGAAAAACCTTGCCACCGGCGGTGTACAAGTGATCTGGATGGATTTGCACACCGAATCCTGCCAGCAGGAGTTGGTCACCAGGAGGCAAACGTTGAAGGTCCCTGCGGAAAAGGTATGAACAGGATTTTTATCAGTCGAGGCGGACCCATCGCCAAAGTTCCAGTGCCAGGAGGTTGCAAGGGAAGAGGTGTCGGTGAATGCCACTGTAAAGTTGTTTTTCTGAAAGGCGAATCCTGCTGCCGGGGCCAGGCAGGGTGTGTAGGCCCAGGTGTCGTTCAGTTCGTGACCGCTGGTATAGAAAGGGTCGTAGGGTTCTGAACGGCCGCCCATCACATAAGCCGTATAGCCCACGGTAAAGGCTGTTGCCATAATGCGCTTGCTGAAGGCGGCGGGAGGGTCGGCAAGCGTGCTCCAGCTGGTTGCCCCTGGGGTATAGGTCCAGAAATTGGTGAAGGTGGTGACCAGGTCGGTACCCGTCCCCACATAGGCTGTATTTCCCAGCACAAAGCCAACAGCCCCGGTCCTGTTCGATGGCAGATCGGGAAGCCGCGTCCAGCTGTCGGTAAGCGGATCATATTCATAAAAATCGCGCGTGGGCTGGTAGGTTTCGGAAGCTCCGCAGACGACATAACCCCTGGCATCGATGCTGAAGGCCACGGCTCCCGATTTGTGGTCGGCAGGCAGGCTTGCTTTTTGCACCCAGCTGTTGGTCGAGGGGGTGTAACACCATACATCGTTGAGATAGTTCTGCCCGGCATTGTAAGACCCGCCCACGATATAGGCTTTGTCGCCGATCACGAAGCTGCAGGAGCCATAACGGTCGCATCCGGGAAAGGGCGCTTTGAGGATCCAGCTGTCGGTGGCCGGGTCATACTCCCACAAGTCGTGATTCCAGTGGTGGGTAGTATCGGCACCCAGGCAGATGTAACCCTTTCCGTTGATCGTAAAGGCGCTGGAGCCGTATCGCCCGCCTCCCGGAAAATCGGCCAGTTGCTGCCAGCTGTCGCTGCCGGGCGTGTATCTGAATAATTCGGGGGAATAAATACGTTGCGCCGCATCGACTGATCCAAGGCCAGCATAGCCAATACCGCCAATCACGAAGGATATGTGGTTATAACGGCCTGATGAGGGCAGGCTGGTTTTTTGAACCCAGCCGGGCTGACCATACACCGTGCATTGCATCACGATGAGTAGGAGAAAGAGGATCTTTTTCATATCTCTTTGAAGAATTTCAGGTAAGGTTCTTACAAAGATAGGTTATAATGTTAAAAATTGTTCCGGTGACTCATGAAAATAAATACCTGGAAAACATTCTCTTCAGGCTTGTAATACCTGGTGGAAACGCCCTGTATCATGAACTATAAAATACCGGCAGGCAACCATTGATGCCGCCCGGCTCAGCCTGTAGTGCATCACGATTTGTGATAGGACGATATTTTACGGTAAAGCTCGGCCTTGTCCAATGGCGATTTAGTGATATGGCCATTCATGGCGCATGCGACGATCTGTTCCGGGTCGGGACAGGCACTGAAGGCATAGATCGGCAAGGCCCGGAAATACTGATCGTCCATCGCCCTGATCGCCCTGGTGGCTTCATAACCATCCAGTTCAGGCATCATAATATCCATCAAAACAACATCGTATGGCGTTTTTTCCACCATTTCCAGGGCAACTTTTCCATTCACGGCAATATCGGCCGATACCTCCCATTGCATCAGGATCCTGGAGTAGAGTCGCTGATTGATGGAGTTATCCTCGACTACCAAAACACGCAATCCTTTCAAACTTTCGAATTCATGATTTTCCATAGTACGGATAAAAGTATATAAACCAGCAAAAACCATACCATACAGGTATTTCAGAGTAATGGGCACTGATTTAAATCGTTATGATTTTGATAGTGCGCGCGGGTTATCCCGGAATGGGAAAAATTATCCCGAAACAGGATTATCAACCCACATTTCCCATTTGCTGGTCACAATTGTACCAGTAGTGATCCTTTATCCTGTTTTGCAATAAACAAAAAAGTTCCATCATAAGATGTCAGAGGCGGGATGCGAGTTTTGAAATGCGAAATTCGTGCCCCATTGAAATTCCACTTGAACCACATTTTGCCTTCATTCCGTCGTGGGGGTTTATATTGTCCAGGTTTTTGAATAAGGGCAGACCCGGCCGGTATGCCAAAAAAAAAGCTGTTTCCCGGTTTGGGAAACAGCTCCATGTTGCACTGTGGTTTATTTTTTCGCCGGGCGGTCGTACTGGCAGCAGCCGGGAAGTTTATCATAGGTCTTGTCATCGGCCTTGAAGTGGTCGGTGTCGTGGCCGACTTTGGCCATGGCCTCTTCAATTTTGGAGACGGATGTTTTCGCTTCATCGAAGGTAACGGTGAGGATGCCGTCGGTTTTATCCCAAGATGCCTGGGCTACCCCTTTTACTGCATGGGCGGCCTTCTCGATGCGGGTCTTGCACATGCCGCAGTTGCCATAAACTTTTATCTTTTCGGTCTTTGCGCCAAAGGCAAAAACCGTGGTCAGGGTTAAGAAGAGCATGCCTGCCAGGAACATCATCGGTTTTGTTTTCATTTTTTTGGGTTTTAAGGGTTAAAATAGGTTGAATACAAAAGGCTTCACCAGCGGTTTACAGCCTGATGAACTTGCTTACAAACTGACCCGCCGTGGTGGTGACCCTGAGGAGATATTCGCCGGCCGGCATCTTCGGAAGATCGAGGGTTACCGGAAATTGCCTGTTGGCATAATCCCATCTGGCAACCACCAATCCTTTCAGATCTGAAATCTCAATATGGCTTACAGTACCCGCAAGGTTTTGATAGTCAATTTGAAGGGTGTTGAGGTTAACAGGGTTTGGAAACAGTGTTAAACCTCCGGCCAGTCTCCTGGTATCGATTCCCGAATTTCCCCCTGTGAACAGGAGGTCGTCGGCATACAGGTAACTGCCGCTAACCGGCGTAGCGCCGCTTGACGAGAGGATGATGACGGCCGAGTCGGGCATGGTGGTACTCGTATAGGTCAGGGGGATGGAAAAGCTTTGCCAACTCATCACCATCCCGGGCAGCAGGTTATAGGCGCCGGCGATGGTATCGCGCTGATGGAGAACGGCATTCCAGTGGGTGAGGTAAACCGCAATATATCCCTGGTCGGGGCTATAGGCCATAAACTGCCATTTCCCGGTGAGTGCCGAAGGCCGGTTGGTATAGGGAAATCCTGAGACGGGCTTGAACGTTGTGGTGCTGAGCACGCCGCTCACGGCCATCCCGGGTACAACCCCCGCGCCGGTGACGGTTTTGGAGATCAGCTTGATATAGGCGGTTCCCGGGTTGCCGGGGGTGCCCTTCAGGCAGGTGTAAACCGAGGCGGTCGCCGTAAAGGAGTTCAGGGTACCCCAGTTGTCAGGGGTGTTGTAACTGCCCGCACTGGTCCAGTTCTCGAAGCCGCTGTTGGGAATCTGGGCGAGGAGGGTGGCTACCGGCATCATGGCCAGCAGGAGGATAAGGTGTATTTTTTTCATGGATGAGACTGTTTAAAATTTAAGAACGGAATCAATTTTTATGTGTTACACAAAGTTCACAATGGAATTCCTGGTGTGCATTGTGCCATTATGCTGCCAGGGGGACCAACCATGCTGACAAAGATACTAAAAAGAGTGCATCCGTATACTCACAGGATGTTAAAACAGTGGTATCCCGATGGTGGCATCGGGTTCCTGGATATGGATCAGGTTTGTGATGGTGGGGGCGATGTCCTCCACAAAGACCTCGCGGCCTGATTCACCGGGTTTGACATGCCATCCGAAGAAGATCACGGGTATGTGGGTGTCGTAGTCGTAGGAGGATTCATGGGTCGTCCCCTTGTCGCCGGTACCCGCGTTCAGGTAGTTCTGGTTCATTTCAAACAGGATATCGCCCGAACGGCCGATGTTAAACCCATTGAGCAGGCAGCTGTTCATCGATCTCGACGGCGTAGCCGTGATCAGCTGGTCGCGCGTCAGGATCACGCCCATAAAGGGAAAGGCGCTCCGCATAAAACGGATCAGGTTGCCGCTGACCTCGGCGGTATTGAGCCGCAGCGAATCAAGCAGGGGGTGGTTAAGGTAGAGCTGGTTGTCCACAAGGGTTTCGAGGATACGGGAGGTGCCATACTGTGCGTTGCACCAGGCCGAAAGCTGCTCTTTAATACTTTTCACGCGCTCGTGACCCGCATGGATGCCCTGTGCCTCCAGGTAGGCGCCGTTGGGTTTAACACCGTGGTCGGCGGTGAGAAACAACAGGTAGTTACCCTTGCCCACAAAACGGTCGAGGGTGTCGAGGATCAGCGCGATCTGCCGGTCGAGTTTCAGGTAGGTATCCATCACCTCCATGCTGTTGGGGCCATAGGCATGGCCCACATAGTCGGTAGCGGAGAAGGAGACGGCCAGGAAATCGCAATAACGGCCACGGCCTGGTTTTTCGTTTTTCAGCAGCTCCTTAAAAAAACGGGCAAGCAGCTCATTCCCGGAAGGAGTGCTTCGGATCAGCTCCCGTTTCAGGGTGTCGGACAATGCCGCCGTCTGGTGCGGAAAGGTCGTTTTTCCCTCCCTGAACACATCCTCTTCGCCGGGGCCGTTATCGGGCATGGCGGCTTCATAGTTTATGCCGGGTTCGGTGTTCCAGTCGGAACTCATCAGTTGCAGCGGCAGTTTTTGCGCATTGAAGCGGTCAACCCAGGCCGGCAGGGCCTTCATATACCAGGTTGAGGTGATGAAATTCCCGCTTTTGCTGTCGTACCAATAGGCGGCATTGGCCATATGTCCGCCGGGGAGGATGGCGGCGCGGTCTTTGAGCGAGATGGCAAACACCCGGGAGAGGCCATTGTCCGACATGCGCAACTGATCGGTCATGGTGGTGGCCAGCAGGTTTTCCGGCGACATCCGGCCTGAACCATTGCCGGCCCCGACGGTCTTCACGGTGGTGTCGAGAACGCAATAGAGGGTCTTTTTCTGTTTTTTGTCGTACCAGTCGTTGGAGATGATGCCGTGGTAATAGGGCGTGGTTCCGGTATAGATACTGGAATGGCCGGGACCGGTATAGGTGGGGATGTAGTTGTATTGGGCAAAGGTGAAATTCATCCCCTCCCGCAACAGACGTTTGAAGCCGTTTTCGCCATACTGCCCGTAAAACCTGTACAGGTAGTCATACCGCATCTGGTCAACAACAATGCCGACCACCAGCTTCGGGTGGATTTCTCCTTCGTGCTTCCCGGCGGCCGACACGGCGCTAACAGACAGGAACAACACCAGAACAAGGGATATCAGTTTCATAACGACAATTTTTAACAACATTGACCCTTTTGGTCAGGTTAAACTGTTTTTCAATCGTGCAAAATTAACCCGTTTCGGCATAAGGATGGCCGTTGAAAGAGCAATAAAGCTACCGGGTAAAAAGCTGCATGGGGACCGCTTTTTTTTCATAGAGGGTCAACCCGCCATCCTTACTCGTAAAGATCCGTTCATATGCGGTGCCCAGTATTTTGTTGATCCTTTCCTTACAGGCAACGGGGAAAGGCTGAAGGTTATCGCTGATGATGAGCACATATGCGGTTAGTTTTTGCTGGCTTTCGAGACGGGCGCTCCCGGCGCAACCACTGTTGTCGGGGAGTCCGGGCACAAACAACCCCAGGTTCTTTTTATAGTTCCATACCAGGGGGAAATAGCCCTGGGCGGCCTCATAGTTATCGAGCAGCACCATGGGTTTGTCATATCCAAGGTAACTTGAGATATGCCCGTAAACCATGTTTTTCGAATTCAGCACCGGTAAAACGGTTTGGTTGGGTTTTATATAGGCGGAGAGGTCATGAATTTCTCCGGCAAGTTTACACCCGGGGGCCACCGAACGGAAATTATGGAGGATCACGGCAAAATTCACCAGGTTGATCAGGATAAAAAGGATCATTCCCGGCCACCGGGGGAGCTTTGGCTGGGAAGAGAGCCAAAGGATCAGGAAGATAAAGAAGAAGATCATCAGCCGCGAGGTGATCAGCCCCAGGTTGCCTGCCTGGTCGTCGGGCAGGATGAAAAGGCCAGCCAGGGTGACCAGGGCGGCAACAAGCCAGAGGATGGTTCCGGGAAGGGGTTGTTTTTTTACCAGCACACGGTAGAGCCCGGCAGCACCAAACCAGAGGGTGGCGGCCGAAAAGATGTAAAGCAGCGCCCGGGTGATGGTATCCATCTCCCCGATGTTGATCCCCTTCACGGGCATGATGTATTTCAGCGAGATGAGGATGTCGCGGGCGGGGAGATATCCCGGTGCAGAGCCGGAAGGGAGCGAGGTGGCCACAAATTTCAGGAGCAGGATGAGGCCGAAGGCCAGCGCAGCCAGCTGCAGGAGGCAGTTTTTGAAAAAGACGACCCGTTCAGCCCGCGGGTTTTTCCAGGTATGGAGCAGGGCGAGAATGTTCAGCAACAGGATAAAGAGGAGGAATTCGACAAATATGAAAAGATGGGAGAGGCAGATCAGTGAGCTTACCAGGGTCAATACAAGGATATTTCTGAAGGTCAGGTTTCCCCGGTGCCTGATCCAGAGTGCCGCCCCGGGCAGAAAAAGGACCAGCCCGATGTTAAAGTTGTAAAATCCGAAGTAAAAGAGGTACGACCAGGTAAAGGGAAAGATGAGATAACCCAGGTAAATATTTCCGGCCGAGGTGCTTTTCAGCAGGTAGCGCATGCCAAGCGGCAACCCTGCCACATAGATCAGCAGGATCAGTTTTTCGGCGATAAAGGCGGGGAAGAGCAGCAGGAAAAAAGAGAGCAGGAAATGTCCCGAGGAGTTGGGGTTGAGCAGGCTGTTGAAGATATAAAAGTCGTGCAGCGGGCTGGTGCGGCTATGAAGCAGTTCGAGGATCACCCGGGCATTGTAGAGGTGCGAGGGGCCGTCGGCCGTGGGGAAAAAGCGCCAGGAGAGGAGCGGGGCGAGGTTGATGACCAGGAACAGGCGGAAGTACCAGGGTTCAGCTTTTGCCAAGGTGAGATTGTGCGCTCTTTCTCTGATATTCATTTGCCTTTCTTTGCTATTGCCGGATAATTCATGCCATTATTTGCCGGATCGGTCAATCCGGGGTTGGGGTTGGATTGCCGGGCAAAATTAAGCAATTCGGGGAGTATTGACAAGTGACTTGTCAGGGACCACCATAGACCCCACCGGGCAGGCAATGGACCCCACCGCCGACCCTTATCTTTGAGGGGAGGGAGAATGTTTATCCTGGAATCCGGGAACATACAGCCATGATAAGGTTCATGCTCAGATATCATGGTGTGGCTGAATGAATTGTCACGGGCTTCAGCCCGTGGTCAGAAGGCATGTCCCGGATCATGGGTTTCAGCCCAATTTTTTTTGTGGCATACAAAGCAGTATTACGCTCATTCCGCTGTTTTCTTAACGTGACTTTCAGGAGGCGGACTGCCGCTTAGCCAGGTAAATTCCATCACGATGACAGGCCCAAAACATGCATTTCGTGGTAATTACACCGGGTCAGATGTCTTTTTCCTACCCTGTTTCAGGCACCTTCAAAATAAGATGCTGCCGCAGGGATCCATCGGAAAATAAATCAAAAAAATCACCGGTTTGGCACGGGATTTGCTATTTTTCAGTATGTAATCTTTTCATCCTGAGGGTTATGTCAACGTACGAATCATTTCCGTTTTTTATTGACCAGGTACTCGGTGAACTTGAAGATGCCTCCACCATCAGGATTGAATGCAATGCAAGGGATGACAGATCGCGCCGGATCTGCGGAAACATAAAGATCACCTCTGTAAACGGAGCGCCTTCGGCCTTGTATTTCATGCATTACATGGAACATTTGCGTGCCGGGGTAATGGAACGGCTCAGGGAGTTGCTTCCCCGGGTTGGGGCGGGCGACATGGATTCCTTGCTCGATGATCTGTTGCGCAGGATCAGGCGGGCAGGCCGGTCGGCTGAGGTGATCCGTCCGACAGATTCAGGCGACCTGGCGGGGTTAAAAGCACAGTGGACGATACGTTTTGTAAGGTGCCGGTATAAGGGCAGGGATACGAATAATCAGGAAATACTGCGCGAAGTTGCCGCGCTTACCCGGAGGTATGCCCTGATTTACCGTTGTGAATTACGTAAACTGGAGGACCGGATCACCCTTTGTGCTGCCACGGGATTCAGTGTTGCACATGCAATGCAAAACAGCGGTAGTATCCGGCCAGCCGCAAAATTAAGATTGTCGTGTTCGGTTGCCTTTTTCTGCGCCATGCTGAGGACCATATGCGACCGCAATATCGTTGAAAATCCCAATATCTCTGAATTGTGCCGTATGATCGCGGCTGTTTGCTATACCAGTAAACAGGAAAAACTCAGTGCACGGAGTTTACGGAACTGCTTCAACAATCCCACCCCAAGGGTATTGGAGGAGGTGCTGAATGAAATTCATGCATGGGACCGGTATCTTACCCGATTTATCAGCAGACTGCAGAAGTAGTCCTTTCCAGTCCTTCTTTATTGGCTGCCTGTGCCTGATGCAGGCAAAAGGTTCCGAACGATCCCCGTTCAATCAGGGTGGTGACTTTAAATTCCAAACCTTCGGAACCCGCCTGCGGCTTCAGGGCATAACCCCGCAAAAATTCCCCTGACACACTTTTCTGAACCCTCCCAAAACCGTTTCACCAGTCAATGCAACCCATCAGCAACCCCGACACAACCCATCAGCAACCCCGACGCAACCCTGAGGCAACCCCGACGCAACCCTGAGGCAACATTGATGCAACCCCGGCGATCCAACCACGCACCAGCAACGCAGGCGCGAAGCCGGCATGAAGCAGGCGCTTCGGTAGCCCGACTGGCGGGTTACGGAGGGCCCAAGGGAAATGGAGGGTACGATAATGGAGCCGTGAAGCCGGGTTGACGGGAGGATAACGGGTAATATGATCTGTTTTACACGCTGGTGATGCAGAGCTGATGCTGAAATAACGGGAAAATGGAGTGGTTTAACGGAGGTTTAACGGAGGGCTGACGGTAAAACAATGGGAAAATGGCCAGGTTTAATGGAGGTTTTACGGAGAACTGACGGGAAAACAATGGGAAAATGGAGGGGACAACCACTGCAACAGAGCTATCATGTTGATAATGTGATGTGTAAAAATTATATTTGAGTTTATATTCACTATATCAATGATTTAACGGGGGTGTTGACACCCTTTGACACTACCGCACGGGAGTTGGCTGGTGTAAATTTGTGTTATGGATGCCGGGATGGTACCGGGGAAAAAGGAGGCACGGCGTTATTCCGGCAGACAAAGTTCAACGGCTGCGACGGCAGCCCAGTTATAAACCTTAAAAAAAAAAGCCATGACAAAAAAAACAGTCAATGATTTCACGAAAACCTACAGTGGAATCTTCGGAAACGAGGTTGTGTTAAAGAGCAAAAAAGGGTTGAGTACGATGACGATCCCCACGAAGTTACCGGAAAAGGATCCGACCCTTGTTCAGAATCATAAACGCGACCAGTTTGTTCTTGCATCGAAATATGCAAAACATGTGTTACAAAATCCCGACCTGCTGGCGGCCTACGAGCCAAAGCGGGAAAGTGCCAGGTCGATGTACGTCATGATTATGGCCAATTACATGAAGCGGCCTGTCGTTGTACAAATCAACAGCGACGGGTATCACGGGAATCCCGGCGACCTGATTTCGGTATCTGCCTACGATGATGTCAAGGTGACCGGTGTGACCCTGGAGATCATCGATCCCGACAACAAAGTAGTTGAAGAGGGCCCCTGTACTTACAACACGGTGACCAGCGACTATGACTACATTGCCACCAGCCAGGTAACCGCAAAGCCGGGGATGCGGCTTCGCGCCGCGGTGTTCAACATCCCCAACCACAAGGGCACGCTGGAGGTGACCCTGTAGGACGCATCGCAACGCAGGGCCGGATGCCGGTTATCGTGCGGTTTGTGATCAGATTTCCCGGTAGCCGGCGCCGGGCTTACGAATCCAACCGGGTAAGGAAATCCCGCTGAAGGTCAGCGGGATTTTTTTGTGGGTTTCGGGGAACGTGACTGTGTGCTCCAAAGTATGAATATTTTTTGTTGAATTTTTGAAAGAACCTGTTTTTTGCTTAATGAAACCCGTGGTTATACAAATGAAATCATTCTTTCACAAATTTCACACATTCCATAATATCCCCGCATGACACTTTTAAAATATATAACCCCTTCGGCAAATTCCGAAGTTCCACAACCGATGTTGTTTTATCCAATAGTTGTTGGCCAAACTGCTGACCAAAAAGATTATAAATTGAAACATTTGTCTCTTTACCGGATGAAAAAATCGGAGTTTCAACAGTTATGGTTTCACTTGCCGGGTTGGGAAATACAGACAATTTTCTATTACTAACATTAAGATTTGAAAGCCCAAAGGGGTAACATGTTTTTAAAAGCCACCTTGCTTCATAACGGTAAATATCAGGTAACTTATATACTTCTGCTTTTTGCGAATATATGTCAGGCGTACCAATGTAAGGATGCCAATTAACTGAATCTCCTATCTCGTATTTTCCGGTAATAGAGTTTCCATTTGCGTCGTACGAATAAGTATAAAAGTTATTCCATAGGGCTGGAAAAGGTTGAGTTACTTCGGTAATTAGATTACTATTACTATCATATGTAAATGTTTGTTGGTGATCATTTATCCATGAGTTATTTGACCATTTTTCATATAAAACGATCAGTATCCCCGGTGTGTATGTGTAATTATAACTTGCTCTCCCACTAACATGCCATGAACCATTTCTCCAATAATCATTATTAATATTCTGAATTTTCCCGACATTATAAGAATAGGTGGATCGAATTGAATCAACCCATTGATATCCATTCCAAGTTCTCCAGGTATCAGTGGAAATATTACCGTTTTGATAAGTACAAGTATCTTGACTTGAATTATTCCAACCATTCTTTTTCCACCTTTGATTTGTCAAGGTCACTTTGCTTCCAGTTAGGACATCGTATGTGTAAATTTCTTTTGAATCATTAACAATTTTTCCACTATCACTATTCAAAAACTGATTCATCCTGGTCAGCATATTCCCCGTCAGATCATATGTTCGGGTCTGCTTTCCACCTATTATCCATGCATTGTTATGCCAAATGTTTTCATATAAAGAATCAACGTTTCCTTTTACATTATAATAAAACACATATTTACTTACGTTTTGCCACGAATTTTTTGACGACTCTTGTTCGGTAAGTTCTATCAATTCATTACAATTAGCATCATCTGTCCTGGTAATTCTTTGTCTTAAACCTATGGTATCAAACGTAATGATCGTATCCCAAATCCATTTTAAATATTCTGGATTAGCTGTTGTGAAGTTGCTGCTGTGAAGGTTTGTGAAATGGTAATTACTGTGAATTTTTTGTTGCTGTAAATGCTCTCTAGAATAGGTATCACTTCGCAGTTGATGAGTCCGATAATTTTGACCTTGAATAGTAACAACGCAAAGAAGAAACAATACCATTATCGAAAATAAATTAAAATTTTTCATAAAAACCTCCTTATTTTTTAACCCAATTTATGCATTAGAAATTTTGACCGGGGGTGACATTTTCGATACTTTCGAGAATATTCCCTCTAAAAATTGTCGTCGTTTTTGTTTTGCTGAGAGTATTAATGTTGTCTTTCGGCCTGTTTTTACAAGGTAAGATCCTATTGCAATGCATTGGAATCTCATAGTGGATAATACCGGATGGTGCTTGAAAGAGAGCGCCTGCAACCTAAATAAACTCATAAGGTTATGCGCTACCATCGTCCATCTAAAAGCTACTTCAGTTGCATAATAATCCTCCATACAGAAGCCTTCGATCCCGTAATCGTATTTTAGTTCACGGATGCGGTTCTCGCAATCCGCACGCTGGTTGTACAATTGCCAGACCATGGCATTTGAAAACCCCAAATTGGTGGCAAAGGCAGCATATTTGTACCGTTCAAACTCTTCTATATCCGGGAATAACAACTTGCCACCTGTGTTTGGGTGAGCCGTGGTGTCCTTTCGGACAACCACTATTTTCCGTGGCTTCGACCAGCCTTTTGCCTGGTACAGAAAAGACCCCGTCCAATATCCATCTTCAATCGGAAACCACTTCTTTTGCTCAAAAATGCGCCTGACCAACGGTCCCGTCATGCGGGTTGCCATGATGAACTTAAGACTTTCTGTTTCCAGCCTACCCATGATTGTCTCATTGCAAAAGCCACTGTCAGCACGGAACAATCCAATCTTTTCGACGGGTATGATGGTTAGAAACTCATCGAAAAACTCCGTAAAATCTGTGCTGGAGTGGCTGTCACCTGTTCGCATCCAGGCATTGGCAACCATCTTTGCTTCGGCTACAAAGGCAATCAGCGGGTGGTGTGAGCCTCTTCCATGGCGCTTGGGATTATATCCCTTTTCTACTCCCTCTTGGGTGCCATGGCGCGTTATAACCGTGGAATCAAGGTCGATGGTCATTTTGTCGAGTTGCAGTTGGGAGAACCAGAACCTGTTAAGGGCCGGGAATAAACGATCGTTTCTTTCCTGGTCGAACTTCTTAAAAAATCGGGTGAACGTACTTTGGCTGCACATCCCTTTCTTCCATCCGAAAATACGCTGGATCACTTCGTCATTACGCAAGGTTCCATAGTGGGCAAGTCGGGTTGCTCCCAGGATTGTACTTACCATAAACCCTTCAGCAAGGTCCACCGGATCATATCCACGGTTGGAACCGGAAACAGGTAAATCAGCGCATTCTTCTTCCAAATATTGCTTCAGGCCGCACCGTCGGTATGTCTCCTCGATCAGGGGCAATCCGCCCCAGGGAGAAACTGCTTTATCTGTAAAATCGTATGATAATCCACTCATCTTATGGGTGAAATTTATATATTTACACTACCGTAAAGATAGCAAGCCTTTGCAAAATATTGTGTTTTTCAAATGAATTGATTCGGTTAATATAAGCGTTCTTTGATTTTTTTATTTGAATTGACCTTTAGTTTTGCAGTTCTAACTTCAGAAATATGAATTCAGAGAGGCCTGCTTTGCTCAGGTCTTACAATATGTCAACAGATATGAGTTCGAGAAGTTTGTTGCTCATCACCAGGTCAATTACCGGTAAGAGAGCAATATGGTTGAAATCAGTTTGTCCAACTTTTTTTAGTCAACTCACTTCGCGGCACTCTTTGAGAATCATTTGCGTGTGTCTGAAGGCGCATAAGAAAAATTTTTATCACCTTGGTGTGAAGCAAATTGTAATCAGTCAATCATATTTCGTGCAAATGAGACTCGGGATTGGAGGATTTTTGCAGATTTTGGAGAGTATCTGATTAAAACGGTACACCCCCTTTATACGAACTGTTCTGTTCCAAATATTGAAATCGACAACGATATTTTCGCCTTGGATTCAACTACCATCTCGTTAAGTATAAAACTTTTCAGCTGGGCTGGGTGAAAATACTCCAAAGGTGCAGTGAAAGTTCATACCCTACTTGATTTGAGAGGAAGCATTCCCACTTTTATTTACATCACGGATGGGAAATACCATGATCGTAATATTTTGGACGTACTGGTTCCTGAGCCAGCAGCGATATACTTGATGGATAAAACCTATGTTGATTTCGCTGCATTGTACTTGATGCATAAAGCCGGCTCGTTTTTCGTCACCAGGGCCGAGGTTACTATTGATTATGAGGATGTCGAGTGTAACAATAATATTGATGATCGAACTGGTCTGCGGATTGACAAAACGATCAAACTGAGGGGGCCAAAGTCAAAACAACTGTATTCGGAAATTCTTCGGATTGTTGAATACTATGATAAAGAGAAAGATATCTTGCTTGTTTTTCTCATTAATAACTTAGAAGCATCCGCCCTTGAGATCGCCCGTTTATACAAGAATCGATGGCAAATAGAAGTGTTCTTCAAATGGATCAAGCAGAATCTTATTATAAAAAAAACTTTGGGGGCACTCTGAAAATGCAGTAAACATCCATATTTGGGTCGCTGTTTGCACTTATCTTACAGTTGCAAATATGAAGAATAAACTAAAGACCAACCTTTCAGTTTATGAAATAATGCAGATCCTAAGTATCTCTGCTTTTGATAAAACATCACTGAAAGAACTACTTACGGATTATCAGGTCAGTCAAAATGTCAAAGAACAATACAATATACTAACAATGAAGTTTTAATGCATCAGTAGTATAAGCCAAAAATAATTATCACTGTTTTTTGCGGTAAGGAGTTCGTGGAGGAAGGCTTACGGAACCTCTATATTTTAAAACTCTTTTCTGCGAATTAGCTGTCAGATGAAGCGATTTTTCAATTTGCGCCACACGTTCTTTCATTTTATCAGAATTCAATGAACCTAAATGTACCTGCAAATCATATATACCATTTAAAGTAGTACAAATATCATCCTGGTTGATTGGATGAAACACCTTTTCCCGTACAAAATAATGTCCGGGTAAATTGTCCTTTTTCCAAATATATCTTGTATCGATGCCAACAATGTTGGTTTCATGATATGATGGCAGAGGGCAACCTGGGGTTGCTTTGAGTTTTATACTAGCTTTATCGAGTTCCGAAATGAACTCATCAAAGTATGTTGTCAAATGTTTTTTTCTGTTGGTAAATGTTGAAAAAACAGACATTTGATTCAATTTTTTTATTATTCTTTCTTTGGCAACCAAAACTACCAGATACCTTGGAACTATTTTAACAGCAGGGTACTCTGTTGACACAAGTAACTTATTCGATTTCTCGTGGATACATCCCGGAATGTCCATATACCTTTTGACGGCTTCATTAAAAACACTTTTAATAGTTGGCTCATTAAGAATAGAATTCAACTCTTTCAGGAATTTTTTGTATTCCAAATCTCGGCCCGAAAACAGGAATATGAAATTTTCGATAAGCGATTGGATTGGGATTAGAATAGGAAATCTCTCCCGCAATGTCATTTTCACGCCAACCCCACATTTGCCTCTAAATCGTAAAGTGTTTTTAGATATTTTGATACTATTCATATCTGTATTTGTTTAGGTGAAGGTTTTCGTACTATTATCAAATTTGTGTATTTGTAAAAAAATCGTGCTGGTAGAGCTTTGAAATTTCATTAAAATTTTTAATGTTTTCAATTTTCTCGTCAAACTTTTTATTATTCAGGGAGAATCTCTCGAGGGCGGCAAAAAAATGGGAAAATTTATCATTAAAATCATCATTCAAAAAATACATCTTATCAATAAAATACCGATACTCCTTGCCACCAATATGTGTTTCAAGAGCGGAGTAATACCTCTTTATCGACATTTCCGCGTGATATACGATGGAATGAGATTCAAGTGCATCCTGATCCATCCAGGCATGCAAATATTTATTGAGCGTTTCATTTAATATGCTGCATGCATCGTTTAGTCTTCCTATTGATATATTTGATGGAATCTTTAATTTATCAGATGCAGATAATGTTTTAAACCCACCAATTCCGATATACCATATTGACCAAAACACCATTTTCTCATGTGCAGAACCGATAAATGAATTGTTTAGAATATAGGATCGCCCATAGGCATTTGATATTTCAATAATCTCATTGAGGCAATACATTGAATCTGCAACCAAATGGCAGAACAGTTCAATGACGGAAACCTCCTTGAACATTGATCCTGGTGAAATACCAACACCAGCAACTGGCACCTTAATGTTACTCTTAAGTTGCGCTTTCTTATCGAACCACCCCTTGGATAAAAGGTTAGCAATAATAGTCAGGTATTCAATATACCAATAGCTGGTCCGTTCAATTTCGGGCCAAGAATTTCTATCAGCAATTTTAGCCTTATCAAACGGCATTGATTCTGTAATATCCTGGTTAAGGATACATAGTATGAGTTGCCTTAATAACCGGTAATTGAGTTTGACTTTAAAATTCAACCGGGTTAACCGGTTTATTATGGTATCAGTTTCGCTGTATGGCGAAACCATGTTTTTAAGGTACAGTTCCGGTATTAAACCTGAAAGGACCAATACTCCTTGGGAAACCGTTGTGAAATTTCCTGGTTGTTTGGGAAATTTAAGATCCCAGACCAACATCTTTATCTCACTGAATAACAAATTTATTTCTTCCACGTCACTATTGACAGAACTTCTGTTTAGTGAAGCTATTAACAGATTATTAATATCAGGGCTGATATTCTTTTTTTGTTTTGAAACCTCATTCATATGAGCGTTTTCATAGGAGGACCAACATCCACGGATGGCTTTACGCACAATCTTTACTTCAATATCAGTAAGTAATTTTTCCAGCGCGTTTGTTCTTTCTGTATAATTACTCGTATTGGCAAACAAGTTATCGAAAGATTGATTTTGAAAATACTCTTTTATTACATAAAGTATTTTTGTGAGTTGCCATACATAACCCTTCATATCATTCGCCTTCTTATACATCTTGGCAGAAAAATAATACTGTCTAAGAATACTTACAAGGGAAAAATCATATAGATGTTGTGTCCCTGGTGCCGGCTTGATTTTGTCAACAAAATCCCGAAGGTGGTTAATAGAAATGTTGGAAAAATTAAAGTTGACACAAGCAAACTGGGCATCGGCAATATCCGAGATCAACCCTGCCAATATCCGAAGTGAGGAATGAGTGAGGGAAAATAACTTGGGATAATTTTCTTCCAATAAATGAAAAATATCCTTAATGGATTGTAAATCATTTAATTTCTTAGTTTTATCAATGTTATTCCAAACGAATAATCGCAAACTATAAAGGTAGAATTTGCAGCCGGCACATTTCATTTCCGGACCTTCTATATTACTGGATTCGCTGGTACCTAAAAGATTGAAAATCGTGCTGTCCCTGTGTTTTACCAGGGAATCATTAGGAGTGTCTAATCCGACCGACTGACAATGAACACAATTATTTGGATTAGGCTTGTTCTGGTTGTTAACCCCAAGTCCAACATTATGCGATAGTTTACTAGTAGTATTCAAGGGAGGTTTTAATTTCCAATTTGTCTCTACATTCCCTGTTTTAAAGAATAAGATATCACCAAGTTTGTTATAGAACTCGACTTTGATCAAAAATTTTTCATCCTGATTAATCGCTTTTTGGAGAAATGCAAATTCTTTCTCAACCCGGAAGATATCAGTGGGACAGATACCGCCGAGAATACTTTTCTCCATGATTTGCGTGCGCGCCAGCAATGGTTGATAGATTATCCTTAACCCTTCGAACGACGAAATCTTTCCAATGATTTTTTCAAATAAAGGATTCAGCTCTTCGGTTAACCTGTTAATAAACTCATGTTTCCTGACAAAAATGTCATTATCTGTAAACATCAGATTTTCCGAAGGAAAAACATCATAAAAGGTTTGTTCCGGGTTTGAATGCCTGACACCCATTACCCAATTATTCATTTCTTGTCTTGATGGTATGGCTAATACAGTTTCATTTGTAACAGGATCGGTTTTTTCGTATAGACCAATTTCCTCCAACTTTATATCCCTGTATTTTATCAACAGATAGCAGAGTTCATTATATGTTTCATAGGCTGAGGAAAATGTTTTTCGCTTCTCAAAAGCAAGTCCAAGCCTTAGCATATTCCTGATCAGGATTAGCAGCAGCGCGAAGTTTTCTTCATTCAGTCCTTTATACCGGAGTACCTGAACTGAGTCCATATACTCGAGAATGGCATCGTTATATTCTTCATCATAAAAGTACAGGTCTCCCAGAATGGTATGCACCATTGCAATGGAATGAATGTATTGTGTCCGTTCAGCACTGATTTTCTGATATCTTTCCTCGAGACGTTCCAATAAAGTATGATAATAGTGTTTGATGGCAAGCGATTCATCAAGGGTAAAATTAAACGATGCCGATGCCTCTTCTGAAATCCGCGACAAGTAGGAAATTTCATTTGACAATCGCAGATTAAAGCGGTAAGAGTACAAACCACTCAATATCACCTGCAAATGGGTCTGCAGTAAATGGTTCAGGACATCTGATATAAAACCCCGTAATTCGGGTGTCCGGTTGATCTCCAGGATTTCAGGGATATATTCAATTTGTCTCCATGAAAAGCCATCGCGGTGAAACTTCAGTAAATGGTCAAACAAGAATGTTGCGGAAACCAACAGTTTGTCACCGTAATTTTTAATATGGTTGCTGATTGAAAGAATAATTGGAAGGGTAATATAGTTAATGATCCCAATCTCATGCTGATTGAGGTAATTAAAGATCAGATAAGGATTTTGCCTGTTTTTCGTTCGCTCAGGTTCATAGAGAGTTATTACCAGTTGCGGACGATGAACCTGTTTCGAACAGTTTACAGAATTGTCATCTCCGGTATCCAGTGAAAGGAATTCTATAAAATTCTCAAAATAATTAGTGACTTTTTTTGGTGCACCATTACTTGCATGGGTAAGGTAAATAATGAAATGCTGTATTGTATTAATGATTTTTTCCCTTTTCTGACGTGCAATGATCTTGGCCGATACATATTCATGCCTGTTTTCATCAAATACATCGCCAAAACTATCAATCAGGAATTTATTAAATGTTTGCAACGTAAATAAATCTATGCGTTCATGTTTAGCGTCCTCAAATTGAAGGTGTTCCAATTCAGCATCAATGTATACGGGATGGATAATAAACTGACATACATATTTTTCAATCATGCTGGTTATGTCGGATGGCTTCCTGTCGGTTTTGTCAGACAGGAATGAGCTAACATTGATCACATCATGGAAGATACTGCCCATGAAATAATTTCTGTCAGAAATATCGGCAAGCGAGGCATCATACATTTCGCGACCTGCAATAAAAATGAATTTAGCGTTGGCATCGCTTAAGAAATATTTAAGGTTGGATAAAAGTATCTGCAATGTTTGTTGTCGTTCACGGGTACCGTCAATGGTAAACGACGGGTTAGGGTGTTTAAGTAACTTTTGCAACCCCGATTCCATCTCCTTTTTGTCCTCCGCCATCCTGCTCATATTGTAGGTATGGGTTTCGATTTTATCAAGTTCGTCGAACACGACCACCACGTCAGGACAGGAATATGGGAAGCGGATCTGGTTAATATCATCCAGGATCTCAATCAGGTACTTCTCTATTTCCCTTACATCGGCAACCCCTCTCTTTTTCGTTCTGGGAGTGAGGAAAGAAAAAAGGTTGAAGGATTCGTGTTCCATAGGAAAAGTTGCCTTATCAACCGTCACTTCGGAAACGATGATATCGTTAAGATCATTGATCTTTTTTATGATGTTTTTCGGACTTTTTGTGTTGAAGAGCCTGCCTATCAGGAAACGTCGGAAAAGAAAATATGACAAAAGAATGTACGCAAAGAAAAAATAATCAAGATGATCGGGAATTAATGTGAAATGAAATTCATATCCTGCCGGATGGAAATCAGATAATGGATCGGGCCCCAACCAGTATACAAAAAACAGGATTCCGTTGAAAATGATTTTGCGGGCAAAAAAGTAGAAAATGTATAAATATGCATCGATCATAACAGCGGCAATGGTAACGGCATTGGATAGCTTTTCCCATAAAAATTCAAACAAGGTCTTGTGTTGAAAATTGATCAGGGCCTGTGATTTATCCCCCTGGATCAGCATGGTTAAAGCAGTGTTGCTGGCGTCATACATTTGCCAGACTTGTATTTTTGCCACTGAATCTATTTTTCTCCTCAGTATATCCTTGCCAATATTTGTTTTCTTACCCCCCATAATTAAAGCAACTGGCTGATCCAGGTTATATGGTTTTTGTGAAGGGAAATATTCGGTCAGGCCAATGTTACCTTTTATTTTTTTATGTACATAATATACAGTTGGTTGATAATATACTAAATAGGTCAGTGTATAAAAAAAATAGAAAATCAGCAATGATACCATGATTCGGATAAATGTCTTTAGCCGGTAGTATTTAATCAATTCTGCCTTTAGATTCCGGGCAAGTAATTTTAAGATATCAACCTCACGTAACCTGCTGTGACCAAGGTTTAGTTTAATGAAAATTGTGCTTCTGAAACTAAAAAAACCTTTGATAAAACTTCTGATACTCTCTGTCGTAATTGGTTTGAACACAAAATGTTTTTCGTTCTTTTTATTAATCCTTTGCGCACTATTCTTTCCGCCGTTTTTTAGTTTAAAGAATAAGGTTAAAATGATTTTTTCGATTGTATAGAATGTTATTCCAACATTGTGTAATAAATTGATTAATAGTAATAATGAATAATTTAAACATAAGACCCTCATGAAATAATATTGATCATTTTCAGGAAAAATCAGGAAAATCCATAAAGCGATAAAACAGGGAAATAGCAGCATCGAATACCAGGGTAGATATGAGGTATAGTATTTTTTCTCCTGAAAGCTGAGATCCCGGACAATGAAAATTCGCTTTAACATTCGGAGAACCCTTTTTTTTGCGGGCCACCATGTCAGATTTTTTTTTACCAAGGTATTTTTAATCAGGCTTTGCGCAATAAACCACCATAAAAGAAGAATGAATGTTGCGATAAATCCTGTTAGAATCGGCCCAAGAATCTTATGAACAGTTATAAATTGCTGTAATCCGGGAATAATGAAAAATGAAAAAATGCAATATCCAAAAAGGATGAGAATATATCCGATCGGGTTACCATAAAGAAATTTATGCTTGTTTTCAAGGTCTGAAATAGCTTTATTTACCAGACTTGTTTTTCCTGAACCACGGTAACCCGTTATTAAATAGGCACCGGTTTGATATTCTGCATTCGAAAACAACGATTTTAACTTGTCGAGAATTCTTTCGCGGCCAATAAAGCGCTTATCGCCATGAGATTCTTCGTATGGGCTATGATAATACTGATAATCATGTAACTGTATATAAATTTTTTTAATTCTTGAAGAATACTCTTCATGAAATTGTTGGTTGGAATTGTCATCCATAAGAATTAATTTGATTGCCAGTTGTTATAAATTATCCTGCTGTATTGAATTTGAATGAATTCCTTTCAAATAGCACTGATACTATTGTTGATATTCGGTCGGTGAAACACGGCTGAATATTTTCAGATATTTTATAAATGAGACAATAAGCAGACAAATGTTTAAAGCCTTCAATATTTTGAACCTGTATTATTTAGTATACTTTCATAAGGGGAATACATGGATGATGAATACAGGATGAAAAGTAGCAGGAGACTCTTTTTTGGGAGAAGAGTAACTCCTTATAACATCCACTGACGAATGTGAAAAATTAGAAAGTGCGTCATCGGCTGCAGGTTGATAATGTAAAGATATTAATTATTTTGATTCCTCACAATTATACACTACGACATTGTTTGGCGTACCCTTGATGTAACTTTGCATGAAAAAGGACATGAATACATTGTTTTTTACTC